>Ga0308170_10000017_pt1 | contig 454780 bp, 424 predicted proteins | sample PhyBR2_2_FD_202136 | JGI IMG/M metagenome (GOLD analysis project Ga0308170, IMG submission 202136) | Phyllosphere microbial communities from UC Gill Tract Community Farm, Albany, California, United States - DLSLSB.R2 | ecosystem: Host-associated > Plants > Phyllosphere > Unclassified | place... | reverse complement strand
TCCATCGCCATTCGCCTTATCAGGTGACACTTAATCACGACTTTGACGCGGTGGTTGCTGGCTGTGCCAGCGATCGCAACGAAGGCACCTGGATTACCAATGAGGTCAGGCGCGCATGGAGCCGTCTTTTTGCTATGCAGCAGGCGCACTCCATCGAAGTGTGGGCGGAGGGTGAACTGGTTGGCGGCATGTACGGTCTGGCGCTGGGACAAATATTTTGCGGTGAATCGATGTTCAGCCGCCAGGAGAACGCTTCCAAAACCGCACTGCTGGTTTTTTGCCAGCACTTTATGCGCTATCACGGCAAATTGATCGATTGCCAGGTGCTGAATGCACACACCGCATCGCTGGGCGCGGTGGATATCAGCCGCGCAGCCTATCTGGAGCAGCTGGACGAACTGGCGAATCAACCTGTTGATCCCGCTTGTTGGCAGTCACAACGCCTTTTTTAAGGCGTTGAAACGATGTTTTGCACACAACTTCCGGCAAAAGTGATACAATTCCAGCGTTTGGTATGTCGTCCGCTTTTCGCGTATGCGAATCCGGAATTACCAGGCTGAGAATCTTTACGCACTTCAGTACTGTTGCAAACGTGCACATGGAGGCGTTTGATGCAGATTCCTGGCCCGAAATTCTCCCGCTGACGTCCCATAACCATAACACCTCATTCTGAGCTTTGTGCTTGCGTCATTGCGTCAGGCACAGCGAAGCGTTGGTGAAATCACCAACAATTCTTTACATAATTCTTTGAATTGGGCATTATCTTGCCGGTTCAAAACAATGGTAGTCCACCCAGAGGATTCGATGGCCAAAGAAGACAACATTGAAATGCAGGGTACCGTACTTGATACGTTGCCTAACACCATGTTCCGCGTTGAATTGGAAAACGGGCACGTGGTAACCGCTCATATCTCCGGTAAAATGCGCAAAAACTATATCCGCATCCTGACGGGCGACAAAGTCACAGTTGAGCTGACCCCGTACGACCTGAGCAAAGGCCGCATTGTCTTCCGTAGTCGTTAGTTTGCAGCTTAGTTTCGCCAGCATTTGATGCAAACAGGGCGATAAAAAAAGGCCGGATATATTATCCGGCCTTTTTGCATTCAGACATCAGTGATTAATGCACCGTGCCTTCCGTTTTGTTTTTTGTCGCGCTCATGAAGTGATAGGTGAGCTGGTTTTTCTCTTTGTCGAGAGCAACCGACACCGATCCTCCATCCACCAGCGAGCCGAACAGCAGCTCGTTCGCCAGCGGTTTCTTCAGGTTTTCCTGCACGGCTCGCGCCATTGGTCGCGCACCCATCGCTTTGTCATACCCTTTCTCAGCCAGCCAGTCGCGCGCTTCGTCACTGACTTCCAGCGACACGCCTTTGGCATCAAGTTGGGCCTGCAATTCGACAATAAACTTGTCCACCACCTGATGAATAACCTCAGGTGAAAGGTGGTTAAACCACATAATATTGTCGAGGCGGTTACGAAACTCTGGGGTAAAGATCTTTTTGATCTCTTCCATTGCGTCAGTGCTGTTGTCCTGTTGAATCAGGCCAATCGACTTGCGCTCGGTTTCGCGTACGCCAGCGTTGGTGGTCATGACAAATACCACGTTGCGGAAATCCGCTTTGCGCCCGTTGTTATCGGTCAGCATACCGTTGTCCATTACCTGCAGTAGCAGGTTAAAGACATCCGGGTGCGCTTTTTCAATCTCATCCAGCAGCACGACCGCGTGCGGATGTTTGATAACGGCGTCAGTTAACAAACCGCCTTGATCAAAGCCAACATAACCTGGAGGCGCACCGATCAACCGGCTCACGGTGTGGCGCTCCATGTATTCCGACATATCAAAACGCAGCAGCTCGATGCCCAGCGCTTTTGCCAGCTGAACCGTCACTTCGGTTTTTCCGACGCCGGTTGGACCGGCAAACAGGAAAGAACCCACCGGCTTGCGATCCTGGCCAAGACCTGCACGGCTCATTTTGATCGCTTCAGTCAGCACTTCGATAGCATCATCCTGTCCGAACACCAGCATTTTCAGGCGCTCGCCCAGATTTTTCAGCGTATCGCGGTCGGTTGCCGACACGCTCTGTTCCGGAATACGCGCAATACGGGCCACCACAGATTCGATATCAGCCACGTTGACCGTTTTCTTGCGCTTGCTGGCCGGCATCAGACGGCTACGCGCGCCCGCTTCATCAATAACGTCAATGGCCTTATCAGGCAGATGACGATCGTTGATGTACTTCACGGCGAGCTCAACCGCCGCCCGTACCGCTTTCGCGGTGTAGCGAACGTCATGGTGCGCTTCATACTTCGGCTTCAGGCCGTTGAGAATCTGAACGGTTTCTTCAACGCTAGGCTCAGTCACATCAATTTTCTGGAAACGACGCGCCAGGGCGCGATCTTTTTCAAAGATATTGCTGAATTCCTGATAGGTCGTGGAACCCATTACCCGAATCCTGCCGCTGCTTAGCAATGGCTTGATCAGGTTAGCGGCATCGACCTGTCCACCAGAGGCGGCACCGGCACCGATGATGGTGTGAATCTCATCGATAAACAGGATGCTACTGGTGTCCTGCTCCAGCTGCTTCAGCAGCGCTTTGAAACGTTTCTCAAAGTCACCACGGTATTTTGTTCCTGCCAGCAATGAACCGATATCCAGCGAATAGATGGTGCAATCTTTGATCACTTCCGGCACGTCGCCCTGCACAATACGCCAGGCGAGTCCTTCGGCAATCGCCGTTTTACCGACGCCCGATTCACCCACTAACAGCGGATTGTTTTTACGGCGGCGACAAAGAACCTGGATAGTACGTTCCAGCTCTTTGTCCCTGCCGATAAGCGGATCGATACCGCCGACGCGAGCAAGCTGGTTGAGATTGGTGGTGAAGTTTTCCATACGTTCCTCCCCGCCTGCCTGCTCTTCGTTTACCGGATTTTCTGCGCCTGGCGCCTGGCCCGGTTCATCTTTACGCGTGCCGTGTGAAATAAAGTTCACGACGTCAAGACGGCTAACTTCATGTTTGCGCAGCAGATAAGCCGCCTGCGATTCCTGTTCGCTGAAAATCGCCACCAGCACGTTTGCGCCGGAGACTTCGCTGCGACCCGATGACTGGACATGGAACACCGCACGCTGCAGAACGCGCTGGAAGCTGAGCGTAGGCTGTGTGTCACGCTCCTCTTCACTGACGGGCAGCACCGGTGTGGTTTGTTCGATGAAGGCTTCAAGTTCCTGCCGAAGAGCGACAATATCCACCGTACAGGCTTCCAATGCCTCTCTGGCCGACGGGTTACTGAGCAGTGCCAGCAACAAATGCTCGACGGTCATAAATTCATGACGGTGCTCACGCGCTCTGGCGAAAGCCATATTTAAACTGAGTTCCAGTTCTTGATTGAGCATTAGGCACCTCCCCCAATTATAGTCTGACAATCATTCCCGATATGGGGATAACCTCAGGCTTTTTCCAGCGTACACAGCAACGGATGCTCATTTTCCTTCGCGTATTGATTCACCATTGCCACTTTTGTCTCTGCGACTTCAGCGGTAAATACACCGCAAATGGCCTTTCCCTGGTAGTGCACTCTAAGCATCAGTTGCGTTGCACGTTCAATATCATAAGAAAAGAACTTTTGCAGAACGTCAATAACAAATTCCATAGGCGTATAATCGTCATTGTTCAGTATAACTTTATACATTGAAGGTGGCTTAAGCCCTTCGCGCAGTTTGTCATCTGCAAGATGTTCAAAATTAAGCCAGTCGTTAGTGTTTGCCATGAAAATTCCGTTGCTGTTCTGCGTGACGAGCAGGAGGTGTCACCTCACTGCTTCAAGTTTAACACGTGCTTCAGGACCTGGGCCGCGTGTGGAAAGATGTACAAAAATAGTTAGCGCGACCCCCATCACAAAATTTGCAATAGCGTTAACCGCTTCAAATTTTAGAGATTTTCCTGCCGCCTTCCCTGCCCGATTGCTTGACGCCCCGTAGGGTTTCTCTACATTCTACAGGCACAGCTGTTTGAGATTTGAGCAATCAGCTCACAGCATGTTACCTCACCTACCGAATACAATGTCTTGCGAGGGATCCAGAGCATGGAGACGGGTACAGTTAAATGGTTCAATAACGCCAAGGGCTTCGGCTTTATCTGCCCAGGTGATGGCGGCGAGGATATTTTCGCGCACTACTCCACGATTCAAATGGAAGGGTACAGAACCCTGAAAGCCGGGCAGCATGTCCAGTTTGATGTTCATCCGGGACCCAAAGGCAACCATGCCAGCGTTATTGTTCCCGTCGAATTACAGGCTACCGCCTGACTCTGGCTATTCTGTACAACCCCGTTGAAAAATGCCAGCCATCGCCGCTGGCATTTTTATTTTTTCCACCCGGCGCTTTTTCACAACGTTAACGCTGAACTGCCTGCTCGCCTGCGCTTTTTCGCCCGTCAGCTGCATGAAAAACAGACGCTATAGTAGCGTGCCAAACGCAATCATATTTAACGGCTGGTGCCACCGGCTCAGTCGTGATGCAGGGCACAAAAAGTTTATTCTGTGAGCAGGGTTTACGCTGCGATCGTTTTTGGATAGCGTGTTCGTTACTTTTTCACGGACGAGCGCGATTCATGTATTCCGGCCTGTTAATTATCCTTATTCCTCTGATTCTTGGTTATTTATTGCCTTTACGTCGCCCGGCGATACTGGGCCTGGTCAATCGTCTACTCAGCGGCATGGTTTACGTCATTCTGTTTTTTATGGGCATCAGCCTCGCCTTTCTCGATAACCTCAGCAGCAACCTGTTGGCGATTTTTCACGTTGCCCTGGTTAGCGTGGTCGCTATTCTGATCTGCAATCTGCTGGCGTTGCGACTGCTGGAGAAAAAAATGCCGTGGCGGCATGCGCACAAGCAGCAGGCGTTGCCGTCGCGGCTGAATATGGCGCTCGACTCACTGAAGCTGTGCGGCGTGGTGGTAGCGGGCTTTCTGCTTGGCTTGACCCACTGGTCACCGCTGACCCATGCCGGTGAAGCCAGCGAATATGCGTTGATCTTTCTGCTGTTTCTGGTGGGTATGCAGCTGCGCGGCAGCGGCATGACGGTTCGACAAATTGTGCTTAATCGGCGTGGCACAATTGTGGCGGCGACGGTCTGCGTGAGCGCGCTGGCTGGCGGAGTCATTGCTGCGCTGCTGCTCGGATTACCGATTCACACCGGCCTGGCGCTGGCGAGCGGCTTCGGCTGGTACTCGCTGTCCGGCATTCTGATGACCGAATCCTTCGGCCCGGTAATTGGCAGCGCGGCCTTTTTCAACGATCTGCTGCGTGAACTGATCGCCATCATGCTGATTCCTGGCTTAATTTCGCAACATCGCTCCAGCGCGCTGGGATTATGTGGCGCCACCTCAATGGACTTCACCCTGCCGGTGCTGCAGCGCTCAGGCGGCAATGAAATTGTTCCCGCCGCGATTGTGCATGGCTTTTTACTGAGCCTGCTGGCACCGGTACTCATCGCCCTGTTTGTTTCCTGAATGTGATCGGGCGCACTTTTCGCCGCCCGATCCTCTTTCGCTCAGCTATGCTTTTTTCACTGTCATTACCGGCCACGGATGCGGGCCATACAGCTGAAAGGAGCTAAACATGAAAAATACCGTTGCGGCGCTGGTCGCGAAGACGCTGGAAAACGCCGGCGTGAAACGGATTTGGGGCGTTACCGGCGACTCCCTCAACGGCCTGAGCGACAGCCTGAATCGCATGGGCACCATTGAGTGGATGCCAACGCGTCATGAAGAGGTTGCGGCCTTTGCCGCCGGTGCCGAAGCGCATATTACCGGCAAGCTGGCGGTGTGTGCCGGCTCCTGCGGGCCAGGTAACTTACATCTGATCAACGGCCTGTTCGATTGCCACCGCAATCAGGTGCCGGTGCTGGCTATCGCAGCGCACATTCCTTCCAGCGAAATTGGCAGCGGTTACTTCCAGGAAACGCATCCGCAGGAGCTGTTTCGTGAATGCAGCCATTACTGCGAGCTAGTTTCCAGCGCCGAACAGTTGCCTCAGGTGCTCGGCATCGCCATGCGTAAAGCGATCCTTAACCGTGGCGTTTCCGTGGTGGTGTTACCCGGCGATGTTGCGCTGCAGCTGGCACCGGAACACGCTTCTGCCGAATGGTATTCTCCGCAGGCCCCGCTGATCATCCCGCGTCATGAGGAGCTGGAAAAACTGGCGGCGGCGCTGAATGAGGCGAGCAACGTCACGCTGATGTGCGGCAGCGGCTGTGCCGGTGCGCATGCGGAAGTGATTGAACTGGCCGCCACGCTGAAAGCACCGGTGGTACATGCGCTGCGCGGCAAAGAACACATTGAATATGATAATCCTTACAGCGTGGGCATGACCGGCCTGATCGGCTTTTCATCCGGTTTTCAGGCAATGATGAATGCCGATACGCTGATCCTGCTGGGTACGCAATTCCCCTACCGCGCGTTTTACCCGCAGTCGGCAAAAATCATTCAAATCGACATTAATCCAGGCAGTATCGGTTCGCACTGCCACGTCGATATGGCGCTGGTTGGGGATGTGAAATCGACCCTCAGCGCGCTGTTACCGAAGCTCAGTAACAAAGCGGACAGTCATCATCTTGAGAGCGCGCTGAAACATTACCGCGACGCACGAAAAGATCTCGACGATCTCGCCACCGCCAACGATAAGCAGGCGATCCATCCACAGTATGTTGCCCAGCAAATCAGCCGGTACGCCAACGACGACGCCATTTTCACCTGTGATGTCGGCACGCCAACCGTTTGGGCGGCGCGTTATTTGGAGATGAACGGCAAACGGCGTCTGCTCGGTTCGTTCAACCACGGTTCAATGGCCAATGCGATGCCGCAGGCGCTGGGAGCGCAGGCCATCGACCGCGACCGTCAGGTTATCGCCATGTGCGGTGACGGCGGCTTTAGCATGCTGATGGGCGATTTTATTACCGTCGCTCAACTCAAGCTGCCGGTTAAGCTGGTGATCTTCAACAACAGCGTGCTCGGCTTTGTGGCGATGGAGATGAAAGCAGGCGGCTATCTGACTGACGGCACTGAACTGCACAATCCTGACTTCTCGGCGATTGCCACGGCGTGTGGCGTGAAAGGCATTCGCGTCGAAAAAGCCTCCGACCTCGATGGCGCACTGCAGGAAGCCTTCGCGCACGACGGTCCGGTACTGGTGGATGTCATCACCGCGACCGATGAGCTGGCCATGCCACCGCAAATAAAACTGGAACAGGCCAAAGGTTTCAGCCTTTATATGTTGCGCGCGATCATGAATGGACGCGGCGATGAGGTGGTTGAACTGGCGAAAACCAACTGGCTGCGGTAAAACAATCTCAGGCGAATACGGGCACTGCGGTGCCCTTTTTTACAGGGAGCAAAACGTGATCGATTTACGCAGCGATACAGTGACCCGGCCCGGCAGCGCAATGCTCAGCAGCATGATAAAAGCTGAAACAGGCGATGATGTGTATGGCGACGATCCCACCGTCAACCAGCTTCAGGACACGCTGGCGGAAATGAGCGGTAAGCAGGCGGCGCTGTTTTTCCCCACCGGCACGCAGGCCAATCTGGTCGCGCTGCTGTGCCACTGCCAGCGCGGCGATGAATATATTGTGGGCCAGCTGGCGCATAATTATAAGTATGAAGGGGGCGGTGCGGCGGTGTTGGGCAGTATCCAACCGCAACCAATCCTGGCGGCCGAGGACGGCACCTTGCCGCTGGATGTCGTGGCACAGTTCATCAAACCCAACGATATTCACTTTGCCCGCACTACCCTGCTCAGTCTGGAAAACACCCACAACGGCAAAGTATTACCGCTGGATTATCTGCAACAGGCAATGGCCTTCACCCGTGAGCACAAGCTGGCGCTGCACGTGGATGGCGCGCGCATCTTTAATGCCGTGGTGGCGCAAGGCGTCACGCTGGAAACGCTGACCCGTCATTGCGATACCCTGTCGATCTGCCTGTCCAAAGGGCTGGGCACGCCGGTGGGTTCCGTGCTCTGCGGCGATCGTGACTACATTGAGCAGGCGAAGCGCTGGCGCAAAATGACCGGTGGCGGCATGCGTCAGGCGGGTATTCTGGCAGCGGCGGGTCTGTACGCGTTACAGCATAACGTTGAGCGACTGCAGGACGATCACGATAATGCCGCCTGGCTGGCAGCGGCGCTACGTGATATTGGCGTGCAGGTGACCAGTCAGAACACCAACATGGTGTTTGCAGCGATACCGGCTGAACAGGCCGAGCCACTGCGACTGTGGATGAAGGCGCGCGGCATTGCGCTGTTTACGGGTCCGCGCATGCGCCTGGTAACGCACATTGACGTCGATCGTCAGGCGCTGGAAACCGTGGTGCGCGAGTGGCGCGCATTTCTCGCCGCCTGACCCTCAGGCGAGGCTATTCCGCCTCGCCATATTTCTCCAGCAGCGCTTCGGCGATAGCGAGCGTTTCTGCATCGGCAATGCCGCGATAATCCGCTGGCCGAAAATGCATTTGAAAAGCCGCGATGACTTTTTGCTGCTGTCGCGCAGTGAGCGTTTCCGGTAATCCATAGCCATAGCGCGCCAGAGCGCTTAGCAGCCGCTGCGTCAAAGCTGGATCGTCGTCGCGGATACCCTGTCGCAATGCGGCGACCCGTTCAGCGGCCGGCCAGGCGCCCAGTCCAAGGCTGGCTAACGGTTGCCAGGGGAACAGCGGTCCCGGATCCTGTTTGCGCTGTGGCGCAACATCGCTGTGCCCAACAATATTGACCGGCAAGATGCCGTAACGCTGCACGATATCGCGCAGCAGCGGCGTCAGCGCTGCTATCTGCTGAGGCGTATAAGGCTGCCACACCAGGCCGCCTGGCGTGCGGCGATAGCCAGGATTGACCAGCTCAATGCCGATTGACGTATCGTTGAGCCGTGTTGCGCCGCGCCAGAAGCTTGGCCCGGCGTGCCATGCCAGCTGCGATTCCGGCACCAGCTGCCAGACGGCGGGTTGGCCTCGCCAGCGGCTGGGATGCGCCGGAATCAAATAATGCGCACTGACCTCACGATCGGTTAGCGTCGCCAGCGAACTCGGTAAATCTTCAGCGGTATAATGTAAAACAACCACTTTAACGCGTGGCCGGGCACCCAGCGCCGGGTGAGTTTTGTCCACCGCATAGCCGTCGCGCGCTTCATAATGGCCGTTCTGACAGCCTGCCAATGCGAACAGCGCCAGCAGTAAACACCGGATGCGCATCAGCGGGTTTTGACCGCCGTGCCGCTAACGCTGACCATCAGCATACTGCTGTCTTTGCCAACGGTTTCGTAATCGATATCAATGCCAACCACCGCATTGGCACCCAGCGCGCTGGCCTGAGCTTCCAGCTCCGCAAAGGCGATCTGGCGGGCTTTACGCAGCTCTTTTTCATAGGCGCCCGATCGGCCGCCAACAATGTCGCGAATACCGGCAAAAAAGTCGCGAAAAATATTGGCACCGAGAATCGCTTCGCCAGTGACGACACCGCAATACTCGGTGATCGGTTGACCTTCCAGCGTGGGGGTGGTGGAAAATTGCATTATTCGCTCCCTAATTTGACGTTGAGCACGACTTTAGCCCGTGCGGCTTAGAACCATGGCTATACTTTATGCTAAAAAACCCGCTTTGCCAGATAACAACAAGGAAATAGTGATGAAAAACATTGCGTTCGCTGCGCTGATTCCCGCGGCGCTGCTGCTTAGCGCCTGCACCACCGTTGAACCGGTTTACAAAGATAACGGCCCGCGTTTTGGCAGCTGCGTTGAAGGCGGCCCGGACAGCGTCGCACAGCAGTTTTACGATCTGCGCACCGCTCAGCCGACGCAGGGGCTGCCCAATGCCCAGCTACTGGCGAAATATCGCCCTTATCTGAGCGACAAACTTTATCAGTCACTGGTAAAAGCTAACGGTGAGCAGAACGCGCGTTATCAGGGCGATCTCTTCTCCAGCGTGGCCGCCGGACCAACCGAAGCCAGCGTTGCCGATGCCTCATCCATTCCCAATCGTGATGCACGCAATATTCCGCTGCGCGTCAGCCTAAGCCGTGACGATAAGCAATGGCAGGATGAAGTGCTGATGGTGCATGAAGGCAACTGCTGGGCAGTAGACGATGTGCGCTATGCAGCCAGCGCGCCTCACGCTGACGGCGGCTCGCTGAGCGAGATGTTGAGAAAATAACTGATATGGCGCATCGCTCAATGATGCGCCTGCTTGCCGCCCGCTCCGCATCACGTTGTGCTACGATTCAGTTATCCTGCTTATCATTAATAAATTTTAACGCAGCTGAATTGCATAACTATGCTGTTGACGTTAAGATTTGCCGCATCAATTGCTATTCACTTTTGGCGCATGAGTATTCAACTAAACGGCATTAATTGTTTCTATGGCCCGCATCAGGCGCTGTTCGATATCGATCTGAACTGCCCGGAAGGCGAAACGCTGGTATTGCTGGGCCCAAGCGGCGCAGGCAAGAGTTCATTGCTGCGCGTGCTTAACCTGCTTGAGGCACCGCGCTCAGGCACCCTGTCGATCGCTGGCACCCATTTTGACTTCAGCAAACGCCCTTCTGAAGCAGCGATTCGTACGCTGCGGCAGAATGTCGGCATGGTCTTTCAGCAATACAATCTCTGGCCGCACCTTACCGTTATGCAAAATCTGACGGAAGCGCCCTGCCGAGTGCTGGGCCTGAGCAAAGATCAGGCGCGTGCCCGTGCTGAGAAACTGCTGGACCGCCTGCGTCTGACGCCTTATAGCGATCGTTTCCCGCTGCACCTTTCCGGCGGTCAACAGCAGCGCGTGGCCATTGCCCGTGCGCTGATGATGGAGCCGCAGGTACTGCTGTTTGATGAGCCTACCGCCGCGCTCGATCCTGAAATTACCGCCCAAATTGTTGCCATTATTCGTGAGCTGGCGCAAACCCGCATTACGCAGGTGATTGTTACCCATGAAGTGGAAGTGGCCCGTAAAACCGCCAGTCACGTGGTCTATATGGAAAACGGCCACATCGTGGAACAGGGTGACGCCAGCCGATTTACACAGCCGCAAACCGACGCGTTTGCTCATTATCTTTCGCACTAACGCAGGATTCTCTAATGAAAAAAATCATTCTTGCCGCGCTGATTGCCGGCTGCAGCCTGAGCGCAACCGCTGCGCAGACCATCCGTTTCGCGACGGAAGCATCCTATCCTCCGTTTGAGTTCGTTGATGCCAACAACAAGATTCAGGGCTTTGATGTCGATCTGGCTAACGCGCTGTGTAAAGAGATCGACGCCACTTGCACCTTTACGAATCAGGCGTTCGACAGCCTGATCCCCAGCCTGAAATTTCGCCGCTTCGACGCGGTAATGGCAGGCATGGATATCACGCCGGATCGCGAGAAGCAGGTACTGTTCAGCAAGCCTTATTACGATAATTCAGCGCTGTTCGTCGCGCAAAAAGGCAAAGTTGCTGATATCGCCGCGCTGAAAGGCAAACGCGTTGGCGTGCAGAACGGCACCACGCATCAGAAATACCTTGGCGATCGTCACAGTGAGATCACCACTGTGCCTTACGACAGCTATCAAAATGCCGTGCTCGACCTGAAAAATGGCCGTATCGATGCGGTATTTGGCGATACGGCGGTGGTGAACGAATGGCTGAAGCAAAACGCTAATCTGGCAGCGGTCGGCGATAAAGTCACTGACAAAGCCTACTTCGGCACCGGCCTCGGCATTGCGGTTCGCCAGGGTAACAGCGCCCTGCAGAGCCAGTTCAATACCGCGCTGGATAAGATCAAAGCCGATGGCACCTACAAAACCATCTACAGCAAATGGTTTCAGCAATAATTAAATGAATGAGATCATGCCTCTCGCAAGCGCCGCCGGGATGACCGTCGGCCTTGCCCTTTCCGCTCTGGTGGTTGGCCTGGTGCTGGCGATGATATTCGCTGCCTGGGAATCAGCACGCTGGCGCCCGGTTGCCTGGCTCGGCACGGGCCTGGTGACGCTGTTTCGCGGCCTGCCAGAAATTCTCGTGGTGCTGTTTATCTACTTCGGCGCCTCGCAGTTGCTGTTGCTGCTCTCCGACGGATTTACGCTGAATTTCGGCCTGTTTCAGCTGCCGATTCAGGTCAACATCGAAAATTTCGACGTCAGTCCGTTTCTGTGCGGCGTAATCGCGCTGGCCATTCTGTACGCGTCCTACGCTTCGCAAACTCTGCGCGGCGCGCTGCGCGCCGTGCCACAGGGCCAGTGGGAATCGGGCCAGGCGCTGGGCATGAAGAAAGGCGCCATTTTTTTCCGGCTGATCCTGCCACAGATGTGGCGTCATGCGCTGCCCGGCCTTGGTAATCAGTGGCTGGTATTGCTGAAGGATACCGCGCTGGTGTCGCTGATCAGCGTAAACGATTTGATGCTGCAAACCCGCAGCATTGCCACACGCACGCAGGAGCCGTTCAACTGGTTTCTGATCGCCGCGGCAATCTATCTGGTGATTACGCTGCTGAGCCAGGCGGTGTTGCGACGCATTGAACTGCGCACCACCCGTTTTGAGCGAGGTGACAGCTGATGCTCGCCTACTTACCTGAATTAATGAAAGGCCTGCAAACCAGCCTGACGCTCACCGTGGCTTCGCTGATTGCCGCGCTGGTGCTGTCGCTGCTGTTTACCGTGGTGCTGGCGCTGAAGGTGCCGGTGGTCAGTCAGCTGACCAGGGGCTATATCACCCTGTTTACCGGCACGCCGCTGCTGGTGCAGATCTTCCTGATCTACTACGGACCCGGCCAGTTTCCGTCTATCCAGAACATTCCCTGGCTGTGGCATCTGCTGTCGCAGCCCTGGCTCTGTGCGCTGCTGGCGCTCTCGCTAAACAGTGCCGCCTACACCACACAGCTGTTTTACGGCGCGGTGAAAGCGATTCCTGCCGGCCAGTGGCAGTCGTGCGCGGCGCTGGGGATGAATCGCAAAGATACGCTGCGTATCTTGTTGCCCTATGCCTTTAAACGCGCGCTCTCTTCCTATTCGAATGAAGTGGTGCTGGTGTTTAAAAGCACCTCGCTGGCCTACACCATTACGCTGATGGAAGTGATGGGCCACGGCCAGCTGCTGTATGGCCGCACCTATGATGTGATGGTGTTCGCCGCCGCCGGACTGATTTATCTCTGCGTGAACGGCCTGCTGACCTTAATGATGCGGCTGATTGAGCGACGCGCGCTGGCGTTTGAACGGCGTAACTGATTTGCGGTGCAGGGTTTCCGCCCTGCCCGCCTGCTGACTTTTTCGCGGCCTGCACCTGCGCACGGCGCATAACTTATGGAGCAACATTGATGAACAGATGGATCCTGGCTGCCGTGCTGGCAACCGCCACGTTAACCGCTCACGCTGCTGACAAAATTCGCTTTGCCTCATCCGCGACTTACCCGCCGTTCGAATCGCTGGACAGCAATAATCAGGTAGTGGGTTTTGATATCGATTTAGCGAAAGCGCTGTGCGAAAAGATGCAGGCTGACTGTACCTTTACCAATAACGCGTTTGACAGTCTGATCCCGTCGCTGAAGTTTCGCCGTTTTGATGCGGTGATCTCCGGTATGGATATCACCGCAGAGCGCAGCAAGCAGGTGGCGTTTACCCAGCCTTACTACGCTAACTCCGCGGTAGTGATCGCCCGCAGTAAAAACTTCACGCAACAGGATCAGCTGGCAGGCAAGCGTATCGGCATGGAAAATGGCACCACGCATCAGAAATACCTGCTGGAGAAACATCCTGACATGGTGGCCGTGGCCTATGACAGCTATCAGAACGCCATTCTGGATTTGAAAAATAATCGGCTGGATGGCGTATTTGGCGATACCGCGGTGGTTAATCAGTGGCTGAAAACCAATCCTGAGCTGCATACCGTGGGTGAACACATTACCGATCCCGCCTATTTTGGCACTGGTTTAGGCATTGCCGTGCGTCTGGATAATCACGCGCTGCTGGAAAAACTCAACGCTGCCCTGAACGCCGCCAAAGCTGACGGCACCCTGCAGCGCATCAATGATAAGTGGTTCCCGCAGTAAGCCCTCCTTCAGGGCCGCCAGGCGGCCCTTAGCTTTTCCGCTCCAGCAGTGTCAGCACTTCGTAGTGCGCGGTATGGGGAAACATGTCGAACAGCTGCACCCGCTGCACCACATAATCCGGCAAACGGGCGATATCGTCCGCCATGCTGCGTGCATTGCAGCTCGAGTAGAGGATCCACGGCGGCGCCATCTCGCTGAGCCACTGACACAGCGTTTCACCAATGCCACGCCGTGGCGGATTGACCAGCACCAGCTGTGGCGCGCTGTCATTGCCGGTGGCAAACTGCGTCGAATCCAGCGCGGCAAAGTTCACCTGGTGTAATCCCATCGCCTGCGCCGACTGCTGTGCGCAGGCGATCGCTTCAGCGCTGATCTCTATGCCGGTCAACCGCATCTGCGGGGTCGCGCAATGCAGGCCAAAACCGCCTACCCCACAAAAAAGATCCCACATGCTCTCAACCGGCAGCGCCCGCACCCACTCGCGTGCAGTTTGATAAAGCTGCGCAGCCACCGGCGCGTTGGTCTGGAAAAAACTCTGCGGGCGGATCGACAGCGGCACATCGTTCAGCTGTTCCGCCAGAGCGTGCTGCGCGGTGAGAAAGATCTCCTCTTTGCCTTCGAGAATCGCCATCGGTACCGGCTGAATATTGGCAGTGATCACCTTAAGCTGCGGCAGCTCCGCCTGTAGCCACGGCAGCGCCGCCTGCAGCTGAGTCAGCTTCTGTTCTGAGCGCAGCACAAAGCGCAGCATCAGTTCGCCGCGCGTGCTTTCGGTGAGCAAGACGAATTTCAGTTCGCCACGGCGGCGCGCAACGTGATAAGGCGTCAGCCCGGCACGGGCAATAAATGGGATCAGGGCAGCAAAAACGGTGCGGAAACTCGCAGGATAGAGCGGGCAGTCAGTTAAATCCACCGCCTCGCCGTCGGCGTGCAACAGCCCAAGCACCGGGCGCTCAACGCTGCCGCTGACCACCATTTTCGCTTTGTTGCGAAACGCCTGTTGCGCGGAGAGCACCGGTGCGCGCCACTCGGCGACCGGGTGATTGGCCAGCAGCTGTTGCAGCAGCGATTGTTTGTCGTCGATCTGTTGCGGATAGGATTTTTCCAGCCACTGACATGAGCGACAGCGGTTGGCGTCATAAAGCGCGCAGTGCATGTTAAACCTGTGTTGAGTGTCCTGAAGCAGCGCGCGATTATAGCACCATCAGTGACGGAAATATTGCCGACTGCTGGCGGGCACAAACAGCAATATCAGCACCAACAGATCGGGCAGCTTTTGCAGCAGCACGCGATGGACGATCTCCGCATCGTTCTCACCGCTGATGCTGAAAATCTCCGGATACACCCACCCCAGCGACGCTACCACCATGTAGCTCAGCACGATCGCCTGAGTCAGTGCGTAGCCCCAGCGGCCTCGATTTGCGCCGCGCATCAACATAAACGCACAGCGCAGCTCAATACAAAACAGCAGCTGGCTGGCGATAAAGATCAGCGTGGAATCCCACGCCTGCGCGCTGCGATGCACAAAAGAGGCGATCTCCTGAAAGCCCAGCTCATGGAACAGCATGGCGACGCCCAGCGTACGCGTCGCCAGAATCGCGATTCCCGCGATCATTACCGGCACCGGCGCATCATGCAGCGGCGCGGTTTTAAAGGTTTCAGACATGGTGCAACTCCGTAAAAAGGGCCGACAAAGCGGCCCTTTCCGAATAGTGGCAAACTTTATGCGTTTCAGCCACGTTTTGCTTTCTGAATATCGCGTATTCGCTTCTTCTCTTCGTGCGCCATCAGGCGCCAGGCGATAAAGCCAACGATGCCCACCACCAGCAAAATCAGCGACGCCAGCGCATTAATCTCCGGGTTCACCCCGCGACGCACGGTGGCAAAAATCGCCATCGGCAGCGTGGTGGCGCCCGGTCCGGTGACAAAACTGGCAATCACCAGATCGTCCAGCGACAGGGTAAAGGCCAGCAGCCAGCCGGTGACCAGCGCCGGAGCGATCATCGGTACGGTAATCACAAAGAAGACCTTCAGCGGCGCGGCGCCTAAATCCATCGCCGCTTCTTCGATTGAGCGATCGAGTTCGCGCAAACGGGCGTTAATCACCACCGCCACGTAGGCGGTACAAAAGGTGACATGCGCCAGCCAAATGGTCAGCATACCGCGATCGGCGGGCCAGCCAAGCGCGTGCGCCATCGCCACAAACAGCAGCAGCAGCGATAAACCGGTTATCACATCCGGCATCACCAGCGGCGCCGTCAGCATAAATGCAAAGCCGGTATGACCGCGAAAGCGACCAAAGCGCACGATGATCACCGCTGCAATGGTGCCGAGCACCACCGCCATGGTGGCCGCCAGCGCGGCGATGGTCAGGCTGAGCGTAACCGCGCTGATCATCGCGCTGTCCTGAAACAGCACGCGATACCAGTGCAGCGACCAGCTTTCCCATACGGTTACCAGCTGCGAGCTGTTAAAGGAGTAGACCACCAGCAGCACCATCGGCGCATAGAGAAACAGAAAGCCCACCAGCAAAATGACGCGGCGCCACGGGGATCGAACGGCGGGTAAACTCATGCTTTCTCCCCCAGCTGTTTGTTTTGATGTTTATGAAACCAGATAATCGGCAGGATCAGAATCAGCAAAATAATCACCGCCAGCGACGAAGCCACCGGCCAGTCACGGTTGTTAAAGAACTCCTGCCAGAGAATACGGCCAATCATAATACTGTCCGGGCCGCCAAGCAGTTCAGGAATCACGTATTCGCCCACCGCCGGAATAAATACCAGCATTGACCCGGCAATAATGCCGCCTTTGGTCAGCGGCACGATAACGCTGAAAAAAGTCTTCAGCGGTCGGGCACCCAGATCCAGCGACGCTTCCACCAGCGAATAATCGATACGCGTCAACGCGGTGTAAATCGGCAGCACCATGAACGGCAGATAACAGTAAACAATGCCGATGTAGACCGCCGTGTTGGTATAGAGGATTACCAGCGGATGGTCGATGACGCCCAGCCACATCAGAAAACGGTTGAGAATGCCGTTGTTGTTCAGCAAGCCCATCCAGGCGTAGACGCGAACCAGAAACGATGTCCAGGAAGGCAGCAGCACCAGCAACAGCAGAATGCTGCGCATTGACGGTTTGCTGTGCGCCACCGCCCATGCCAGTGGATAACCGATCAGCAGGCAGATTACCGTGGAGATCGCCGCCACTTTCAGCGACTGTAAGTAAGCATCAATGTAGAGCGGATCGTCGGTAAGCTGCAGATAGTTGGCGAAGTTAAGCACCAGGCTGAACTGATCGTCGGCCCAGCTAATCAGATCGGTGTAAGGCGGAATCGCCCGTGCAATATCCGCAAAGCTGATTTTCAGCACGATCAGAAACGGCAGCAGGAAAAACAGCGTTAGCCAGAGATAAGGCAGCGCAATCACCAGTTTACGGCTGTGCTGCATTTTCATGCGGGCAACCCAGCGTTTTAGCGCGCCGGGACGCGGCGGCGGATGGCCGCCGTCAGAATAGTGGCTCATGATCTTCTCCTGCGTTATACCGTTAGTACGACGCAGCTGTCGGTATCCCAACAGAGCTGCACCTCATCGCCCCAGGTTGGCGCGCCTTTGCGATAACGATGGGCGTTTTGCAACTGCGCGCTGAGCATCTGTCCACTGCGCAGGCGCACATGGTAAATCGACAGATCGCCCAGATAGGCAATATGCACCACTTCGCCAGTGGCGAAGTTGCAGCCATCGGCAGGCGGCTGTTCGCACAGCATCACTTTTTCCGGGCGCAGCGCCACATAAACCGGCACGTTTTCCAGCACCGACATATCAGAATCAACCTTCAGCGGATTAATCAGCCCCGGGCTCTGAATCACCAACCCATCCGCCTCGCGTGCAGTCAGCAGGCCTTCAAACACGTTAACTGAGCCGATAAACTCGGCGCTGTAGCGGCTGGTTGGATGCTCGTAAATCTCTTCCGGCTCGCCAATCTGCACGAATTTACCGCGATTCATGATGGCGATGCGCCCTGCCATGGTCATCGCCTCTTCCTGATCGTGGGTCACCATCACGCAGGTGGCACCTACACGCTCCAGAATATCCACCACTTCCAGCTGCATGCGATCGCGTAGCTTTTTGTCCAGCGCGCCCATTGGCTCATCGAGCAGCAGCAGCTTAGGCCGTTTCGCCAGGCTGCGGGCCAGCGCCACACGCTGACGCTGGCCACCTGAAAGCTGGTGCGGCTTGCGTTTGGCGAACTCCTGCATGTGCACCAACGCCAGCATCTCCTCAACGCGATCGCGAATGTCCGCTTTCGCCAGCTTGTCCTGCTTCAGGCCAAAGGCGATGTTCTGCTCAACGGTCATATGCGGGAAAAGCGCATAGGACTGAAACATCATGTTGATTGGCCGTTGATAAGGCGGCACGTGCGACAGATCCTGGCCATCCAGCAGAATCTGCCCGCTGGTAGGCGGTTCAAATCCCGCCAGCATGCGCAGCAGCGTGGATTTACCGCAGCCAGATGCGCCCAGCAGCGCAAAGATTTCACCCTGATAAATGGTCAGGCTGACGTCGTCTACCGCATGCTGGCCGTCGAAAGATTTGGTCAGGTTACGCATTTCCAGCAGCGGGGTCAGCGCTTTAGCGGATTTCGGTTGAGGGCGGGTTGTTGCATCGTTCACAAATAATACTCTCCGGAGCCAGGCAAAAGCCGGGCTAAGCCAGCCGCAAAAATGGCACAACAGAGGCCGGTGGTGCGCCTCTGTTGTCAGATTATTTCAGGTTAGTCCGCGCTGACTGGTACGCCAGCCAGCGCAGACCGAGCGTTTTATCGACCGCTTTTCACTTTGGTCCAGGCGCGGGTGCGCACACGATCCAGCTTTGGATCCTGAACTTTCAGCACAAACAGTTTCGCGAGGGTATCCGGTGTCGGGAAAATACCGGGGTTGTTGCGCACATCCGCGTTGATCAGCGGCAGCGATGCTTTGTTACCGTTAGCGTAGAACACTTTGTCAGAAACGTCGGCAATCACCTTGGGATCCATCATGTAGTTCAGCCATTTGTAGGCCTCATCCACATTTTTGGCATCTTTTGGAATCGCCATCATGTCGAAGAACGCCAGCGCGCCCTCTTTGGGAATGCTGTAGGCGATGTTGACGCCGTTCTTCGCTTCGTCAGCGCGTTTCTTCGCCTGCAACACGTCGCCCGCCCAGCCGATCGCCACGCAGGTGTTGCCGTTGGCGAGATCGTTGATGTACTGCGAAGAGTGGAAATAGCGAATATTAGGCCGCAGCTTCAGCAGCAGATCGGTCGCGGCGCCGGTGTAATCTTTGGCATCGCTGCTGTTGGGATCTTTGCCGAGGTAGTTCAGCACGGTAGCGAAAATCTCTTCCGGCGCATCGAGGAAAGAGACGCCGCAGCTTTTCAGCTTCTCGAGGTTTTCTGGCTTCAGCACCAGATCCCAGCTGTTAACCGGCGCATCTTTGCCCAGTGCCGCTTTCACTTTCTCAACGTTATAGCCAATACCGGTGGTCGCCCAGAGATAGGGAATGGCGTATTTGTTGCCGGGATCGTGCTGCTCAACCTTCTGCAACAGGGCTGGATCGAGGTTTTTGTAGTTCGGCAGCTTGCTCTTATCCAGCTCCTGAAAAACGCCCGATTGCAGCTGACGCGCAAGAAAGCTCGACGACGGCACCACAACGTCATAGCCGGTGCTGCCTGCCATCAGTTTGCCTTCCAGCACTTCATTGGAGTCAAACACGTCATAGACCACTTTGTCGCCGGTCTGCTTTTCAAAATTTGGCACGGTGTCCGGCGAAATATAGTCGGACCAGTTATAGACGTGCAGCGTTTTCTGTTCTGCCATCGCGCCGGCCGATGCCAGCATCAGCACGCCCGCTACCACAGCCGATAACCCTGTTTTACGTGGGTTGAACATTCTTCCTTCCTCCAGGCCAATCAAAACGCACGATGCAGAACGGGCAGCCCCGAGCTGAGATAATGCCTGCCCGGTAACGCAGTGAATCACTATTCACCAAAAAGAAACCGTCAGCAGACCGCGACCGGCGAGCCAGGAGCACGCGTAACGCCGCCCCGCAAGAATAGCGGCCTCACCGCATCGAGGCCAGTGCCCAGCGTAAAAAACGCCTTTTATCGATTTTTTATGCAGGTTTTGTCTATGAGATAGCGCTTAACCGGCATAAACAGCGAGAAATATCTGGTGATTGCGGATAAAACTGGAATAAACGTTGGTGCGAAAGCGGAGGGAACCGCCACGCGGGGTGGCGGTGAACAGCAAAAGGGCTTAATGCAGCATTGAATGGCCGCTGGCCAGCGAGGGACGTTCCTCTTCTTCTTCATCGCCGACGATCAGCAGATTGTTGGCAAAGGCTTCCATGATCACCATGGAAATCTGCTCTTCGCTCTGCTTCATAAAGGCGGAAAACTGGCCGAAGGTAAGCCCGGCGCTGACGCTCAGCGACTGACAGACGATCAGCTTCGGCAGGTTATCATCCTGAATATCCAGAAACGCTTTAACCGTCAGCGAACTGGCGTTGATTTGCGACAGGTCGCCAACCAGAGGAATTAACGCCGTGGGTTTTACTTCAGCCAGTGCAGAAAAGAGGATGATATTGTCCACCAGGTCGATCTTGGCATCGAATACGCCTTCAAAATTTTGCATGTGCGGCAGATGTAAAGCCTGACAGGCGTCACATTCAAACCAGCTGATACTTTGTTGATCCAGCCAACGTCGTAACACGTCAATATCTGGAACGACGAGTGAATCCATCGTTGAGTCCTACACCTGTTTCAGGAAGCGCATTAGCTTACGAAAAAAAGCGGCGAAACACCACGATCCGGCACGCATTATGCCGGTCAGCCACCGGTTTTCAGACAGAAACCGGGCTGTGCGTGCTGTTCAATCCATGCAATCATCATCGCCGCGATGTTCATCCCGCTGATCTTTTCGATGCCTTCGAGGCCGGGCGACGCGTTGACTTCCATCACCAACGGGCCACGCGCGGCGCGCAAAATATCCACGCCTGCCACGTCCAGCCCCAGCGTAGCGACGGCTTTCACCGCCATCGCTCGCTCCTGCTCGCTGATCTCGACCTGACGCGCCCGGCCGCCGCGGTGCAAATTAGAACGGAAATCGCCCTCTTTCGCCTCGCGCTCAATGGCGGCGACCACATCATCGCCAATCACCAGACAGCGAATGTCGCAGCCGCGCGCCTCGCGGATAAATTCCTGCACCAGAATGTGCGCGTTCAGCCCGCGAAAAGCGTCGATCACGCTCTCCGCCGCCTGGCGCGTTTCTGCCAGCACCACGCCAATGCCCTGCGTGCCTTCCACCAGCTTGACCACCAGCGGCGCGCCGCCCACCATCTCGATCAGATCATGGGTGTCGTCCGGCGAGGAGGCAAAACCGGTAACCGGCATATCTATCCCCTGCCGCGCCAGCAGCTGTAATGAACGCAGCTTGTCACGCGCACGGGTGATCGCCACCGACTCGTTCAGCGGGTAGCTGCCGCTCATCTCAAACTGCCGCAGCACCGCCGTACCATAAAAGGTGGTGGCCGGGCCAATGCGCGGAATCACCGCATCAAACGGCCCGAGCGGTTGGCCGCGCAGATGCACGGCGGGCGACGCGGGATTGATATTCATGTAGCAGGAGAGCGGATCGATAACGTCCACCTCATGCCCACGCGCCAGCGCTTCGTCGTGCAGTCGCTTGCAGGAATAGAGCGTTCCATCCCGCGACAAAATGGCTATTTTCACCGTGCGGCTCCGCAGCAGATTATTTGGTTGCCCAGCCCTGCTGGTGCAGATAATCGAGAATAAACGGACGAGTCTCTTTCATGATCAGCCGCTCAATCAGGCCGCTCCAGGTTTCTGAACGCTGGTTACTATCACGCTGATGGTAATAGTCGTTGAGCTGACGATCATATTCCGCCAGCACCTGCTTATCGACCGGCTGATAGTGGTTTTCATGCACCAGCATCGCCTGCGGCATGCGCGGTTTGACATCCGGATGCGATTCCGGCCAACCCAGACAAAAGCCAAACAGCGGCAGCACAAACTTCGGCAGCTGCAGCAACTCGGTCACTTCGGCGATGTTATTACGAATGCCGCCGATGAAGACGCCGCCCATATCGAGCGATTCTGCCGCCACCATGGCGTTCTGTGCCATCAGCGCGGTATCAACGCAGCCGAGCAGCAGCTGTTCAGCGCGGCCCAGTTGTGCGTCGGGCACGATCTGCTGATGACGATTAAAATCGGCGCAGAACACCCAAAATTCCGGTGCGCTGCCAACCCATTCCTGACCGCCGGTGAGTTCGACCAGCTTTTCGCGCATGGCGCGATCGGTGATGCGAACAATGGATGAGCACTGCAGGAAACTGGAGGTTGATGCAGACTGCGCAGCAGCAATAATCGCCTGGCGTGTCTCATCGCTGACTTCACGATCGGTGAAGGCGCGAACAGAACGGTGTGAGCAAAGTAATTCAATGGTCGGCGTCATGCTTGTCTCTCTCTTTTTTAGGGGTCGATGCGGCGAACAGCTGCGGCGCGATAATCTGCGCCGTGCGCCACATCATTATTATCGCCGCGGGCAGCATACAGCAGACCGCCGCGGCGATAAGCAGCCTGGCAGCTGTTTTGCCTTGTAGCCAGTCGGGCAGCGGCAATACATCGTTAAAAGCGATCCACGCCACCACCAACATCAGCGCGCCCATACCTTCCAGCAGCAGGACCGGCAGCGGCAGCGAGGCCAGGCTTTTTGCCGCAGGCGGGCGCGGCGCACCTTGCGGATTACGCGACATAATGCGCTTTTTGCCTATCGTCAGTGCTTATCAGACTAACAGTCATTTCCTTCTTCCTTTCGGCAAGGGTTGCGGGCATCATAACCGCCATTATTGATGAGCGTGATAGCAATCACAACTCAACGACTGCAAGGAGATACCGATGATCGCTGTAATTTTTGGTCGCCCAGGCTGCCCTTATTGTGTGCGTGCTAAAGAGCTGGCCGAGAACATTGCCGGACAACGCGAGGATTTTGATTTCCGTTACGTTGATATCCAGGCTGAAGGTATCACCAAGGCGGATTTAGAAAAAACCGTCGGCAAGCCGGTGCAAACCGTGCCGCAGATTTTCGTCGATGAGCAGCATGTTGGCGGCTATACCGAATTTGCCGCTTATGCCAACGCGAATCTCGTGACTGCCTGAAGCGCAGTACGATCCAAAAAGGGCCTGCTAATGCAGGCCCTTTTTTTTTAGTGCAGCTGACGGCGCGGGAACAAGGCGCGCCACAGGCTGACCAGCAGCGCCCCGCAGACGCAGAGGAAAATGGCGCTGGCGTGCCAGGCAAATTCCTGCAGCGGGCTCGACAGATTTAACAGCGGCAGGGCCAGCATCAGCAGACAGACTGGCGTCGCCAGCAGCGCGCCGCTTAGCGCCACCGTGACCGCGTTGGGACGCGCGATCAGCCCAGCCAGCGCGCCAGGCAGCATAAACAGCAACAGGGCCGGCTGACCATGTTGGCCCAGCGCCGCGCTGTAGCGGGCCAGAATAAAAATCGCGCAGTAAAGCGACAGGCAATTAATCACCGCGGACAGGCGAACGGCACGCAATGGCATAACGCGACCTCTACATTAGCACCGGCTGAAGGTGCAAAAAGGGTGAAGAGAGATGAAAAAAAGAGTGGCGCTGAATACCGTGAATACGTGGCGACAAAATATATTCAGGTTTACACTGCTGGATAATTTTATTGCCGCGGATGAAGTCAATAAAAGCTGCGTCACTGCGTGGTAAGTTAGCGCAGAACATCTCTCTTATCAATCAGTTACTGGTAAAGTAAAAGTTAACTCGTGAATATAAATGTCGCAAATTTGTTAAGCGCCAATGACATCTTGTTATTATTTGTCGTGCTTGCGCTGGGCCTCTGTTTAGGGAAATTACGCTTTGGCCCGATTCAACTGGGTAATTCCATTGGCGTTTTAGTGGTGTCGCTGCTGTTAGGGCAACAACATTTTGCGATGAATACCGACGCGCTCAGCCTGGGCTTCATGCTGTTTATTTTTTGCGTTGGCGTCGAAGCCGGGCCGAACTTCTTCTCTATTTTCTTCCGCGATGGCAAAAACTATCTGATGCTGGCCCTGGTGATGGTCGGCAGCGCGTTGCTGCTGACCATCGGCATGGGCAAACTGTTTGGCTGGGATATCGGCCTGACCGCCGGCATGCTGGCGGGATCGATGACTTCAACGCCGGTGCTGGTTGGCGCTGGCGATACCCTGCGACAAACCCTTGGCGAACCGCAGCTGGCGCTGATGCAGGATCACCTGAGCCTCGGCTATGCGCTGACCTACCTGATCGGCCTGGTGAGTTTAATTGTCGCCGCGCGCTATCTGCCGCGCCTGCAGCATCAGGATTTACCGACCAGCGCCCAGCAGATTGCCCGGGAACGTGGTCTGGATGCAGACAGCCAGCGCAAGGTTTATCTGCCGGTGATTCGTGCCTATCGCGTCGGCGCAGAGCTGGTGGCGTGGAGCGGCGGTAAAAACCTGCGAGAACTCGGCATCTATCGGCAGACCGGCTGCTACATAGAGCGCATCCGTCGCAACGGCATTCTTGCCAGCCCGGATGGTGACGCAGTATTGCAGGAAGGTGACGAGATCTCGCTGGTTGGCTACCCGGAAGCGCATGCGCGGCTCGATCCCAGCTTTCGTAACGGTAAAGAAGTGTTCGATCGCGATCTACTTGATATGCGTATCGTCACCGAAGAGATCGTGGTCAAAAACCACAACGTGGTCAACCGCCGCCTCAGCCAGCTTAACCTCACCGATCACGGCTGCTTCCTCAACCGGGTCATTCGCAGCCAGATTGAGATGCCTATCGATGACAGCATCATCCTGAATAAAGGCGATGTGCTGCAGGTCAGCGGCGAAGCGCGCAGGGTAAAAAGCGTCGCCGACCGCATCGGCTTTATCGCTATTCACAGTCAGGTTACCGATCTGCTCGCCTTCTGCGCCTTCTTCATTATCGGCCTGATGATCGGCATGGTGAACTTCCAGTTCAGCAGCTTTAACTTTGCTATCGGTAACGCTGCCGGTCTGCTGTTTGCCGGTATCCTGCTTGGCTTTTTGCGCGCCAACCATCCTACTTTTGGGTATATCCCGCAGGGCGCGCTAACCATGTTGAAAGAGTTTGGCCTGATGGTATTTATGGCGGGTGTGGGTCTCAGCGCGGGCAGCGGATTGTCGCATGGCCTCGGCAGCGCGGGCCTGCAGATGCTGCTGTGTGGCCTGGCGGTAAGCCTGGTGCCGGTGGTTATCTGTTATCTGTTTGGCGCTTATCTACTGCGTATGAACCGCGCCCTGCTGTTTGGTGCCATTATGGGTGCCCGCACCTGCGCCCCGGCGATGGAAATTATCAGCGACACGGCGCGCAGTAATATTCCGGCGCTGGGTTATGCCGGCACCTATGCCATTGCAAACGTATTGCTGACGCTGGCGGGCACCATTATCGTTATTATCTGGCCATTAATTGGCCCCTGAAAAATTATCCGCGGCGTTGCAGAACTTTTAAATATTTACGAAGTCTTATTTATTGCCACTGCTTTTCTTTGAAATCCCTTAATTGCGGAGCCCGTTAATCTCTGATTAGCGGGTTTTTTTATGCCTGAAATTCAGGATTCCATCAAAGCGGTGCCTTAAGGCAAATTGTCGTTGTTCTCTTAATCAACAGAGAAACCTAAACAAAAGCGCAACCCGATGGGTAATTAAGAGCGCTGCCATTTACCGCAGCGTTGACTCTCTGCAGGATAGCCCACCGGATTCAGACGTTATTTTTTATCCGGCGGTGCGCAGGACGTTATCGCCACGCCGGTGTTTATTCAGGATGCCCTTTGCATCCGCAAGGTAATAAGAGGAAACGAGATGGAAGAGATTAACCGCACGCTGTTTTTGTGGATCAACGCCACGCCGCAGTCGCCCGCCTGGCTTTTATCGCTGGCGACTTTTATCGCCCGCGATCTGATTATGATTGTGCCGCTGCTGATCGTCGGTATGTGGCTGTGGGCACCCAGCCATCGCGTGATGCCACAGCGCGAACTGGTACTGAAAACCGGCATTGCGCTGCTTTACGCGTTAACCATCTCCTGGTGTGTTGGCCAGCTGCTGCCTCATCCGCGCCCCTTTGCTATCGGCTTTGGCCATCAGTTTCTTGCCCATCGTCCTGATGATTCTTACCCCAGCGATCACGGCACCACAATTTTCACCTTCGCACTGGCCTTTGTGTTCTGGCACCGGCTCTGGTCAGGCGTGTTGCTGCTGGCGATCGGCACGGCCATCGCCTGGTCACGGGTCTATCTTGGCGTTCACTGGCCTATGGATATGGTCGGCGGCTTGCTGGTAGGATTACTCGGCTGCCTGACGTCGCATCTCGCCTGGCAGGTGTACGGCACGCGGCTGCTGAGCGCGCTGCATCAGGCTTATCGACTGGTGTTTGCCCTGCCGATTCGCAAAGGCTGGGTGCAGCAGTAATGCAAAGGGCGGCCTGGCGCCGCCCTTTTTCTCGCCTAGCTAAACCACTTGCCGAACCAGCCGTCCAGCTTCATCATCACGAAATCCACAATGCGGCTGAAGAAGCTGCCTTCCTGCACCTCATCGAGCACCACCAGCGGCCGCTGCTCAATGGTTTTGCCGTTGAGCTGAAAATCGATCACGCCAACCTGCTGATGTTTTTTTAGCGGCGCGCTGAGCTGTGGCGAAGTCAGGGTAAAGCTCGCCTTCATGTTCTTCATCTGCCCTTTCGGGATGGTCAGCGCAGCATCTTCCGCCACGCCAAGGTTGACCATCTTGCGATCGCCAAACCAGACGCGCTGGCTGGCAAAGGGCGTCGCTGCCTTAACCGGCGTCACCGTTTCAAAGAAACGGAAACCCCAGGTCAGCAGTTTTTCACTTTCGCGGAAGCGCTGTGCATCGGTATCCGCGCCGAGCACCACAGAAATCAGGCGCATGCCGTTATCCGTAGCCGACGCCACCAGATTGTTGCCTGCGCCTGAGGTATGTCCAGTTTTGATGCCGTCCACCTGCAAGTTGGTGCTCCACAACAGGCGGTTGCGGTTATGCTGACGAATATTATTAAAGGTGAACTCTTTCTCTTTGTTCAGCGCGTACTCTTCCGGCACGTCGCGGATCAGCGCCTGACCTATCAGCGCCATGTCGCGCGCGGTGCTGTACTGGCCGTCAGCATCCAGTCCGTGTACGGTTTTGAAGTGGGTGTTCTGCAGTTTTAGTGCTTTGGCGTAATTGTTCATCAGGCCGACAAAAGAGTCCTGACTGCCAGCGACGTAATCCGCCAGTGCAATACTGGCGTCGTTGCCGGACTGAATCACAATGCCTTTATTCAGCTCGGAGACCGGAATGCGATCGCCGGGCTTCAGAAACATCAGCGAGGAGCCACGCAGCGCCGGGTTGCCGGTCGCCCAGGCATCCTGACCAACGGTAACCATATCATCGCGGGTAATTTTGCCCGACTTCAGCGCCTGGCCCACCACATAGCTGGTCATCATTTTGGTCAGGCTGGCGGGATCGAGCCGCTGGTCGGCATTGGCTTCCGCCAGCACTTTACCGCTGTTGAAATCCATCAGCATCCAGGCTTTGGCTTCCACCTGCGGCGCACCAGGCGCCTGCTCGGCATGGGTAAGTGGCGTAAACATCATGAATACGGTGCAGAATGCCAGCGAACGGGGCGTGGCAAAGAGGGATTTTTTCGTCATGGCGTGCCAGGGTATCCATAGTAAATCTGCGCTTTCAGCGATATAGCCAAGCGTGCGGGCGATCTACGCTACCTGTTAAGACGGGCGAAAAAAACCGCCCAATCGTAAAGTTTTTTGAAGATTAGTAGATAAACCTCAACTTCGGCGTTTGCGCCCTGGTCCGAATTTGTCAGGTAATCATCTGAAACGTCACAAAAATACGTTACGCTGGGTAAAATTCGCTGCAGGAGAACGATGATGGATTTGGCCGTTTTTGATCTTGATGAAACGCTGATTTGCGACGACAGCACCAGCCTTTGGCTGCGCTGGCTGGTCTCCCAGGGATTTGCGCCACCGGCGCTGCTCAAGCAGGAACAGGCGCTGATGCAGCAATATTATCAGGGCACGCTGGAGATCGAAGCGTACATGCACACCATTCTCGCTCCGCTAGCCGGACTGAGCACCTTAACGGTCAGCGGCTGGATCCGCCGCTTTATTCAGCGCGATATTCTGCCGCGCGTCTACCCTGCCGCCCGCGAACGGCTGGCCTTTCATCAGCAGCGCGGCGACACCATCGTGATTATCTCCGCCAGCGGCGAGCATCTGGTCGCGCCGATCGCTGAACAGCTGGGTGCGCACGGTGCGCTGGCTATTGGCGTGGAAATTGTTGACCAGCGCTACAGCGGTCTGACCTTCGGCACCATGACCTATAAAGAAGGCAAGGTGGTGCGGCTGAACAGCTGGAAAGCGGAACAGGAAGCAGCGCGCTTCCAGCAGACGTGGGCCTACAGTGATTCAATGAACGACCTGCCGCTGCTGATGCAGGCCGATCGGGCATATGTGATTAATCCTGACGCGCCGCTGGAGCAGGAAGCGCTGCGGCGCGGCTGGGACGTGTGCCGCTGGAAGCGCTAGTCACGCAGGCCGACCTTCAGCAGCTTGCCGTTGCTGGCGTCGGTCAGCACGTAGAGATAGCCGTCCGGTCCCTGGCGAACGTCACGTATGCGTTCGCCACGGTCAGCCAGCAGGCGTTCCTCTTCCGTGACGTTTTCCCCTTTAACCTGCAGGCGAATCAGCGCTTTCTCTTTTAGCGCGCCGATAAACAGGCTGTTTTTCCACGCCGGGAAGCGCAGGTGATTATAAAACGCCATGCCGCTGATGGCGGGCGATACCTTCCAGTAAAACGCCGGCTGCACGGTGCCATTAACCTTGCCGCCCTGCGCTTCCGGCACCTTTTCGCCGCTATAATCGACGCCCCAGGTGGCCAGCGGCCAACCGTAGTTTTTGCCTTTCTGCACGATATTGACCTCATCGCCGCCGCGCGGCCCGTGCTCGCTTTCCCACATCTGCTGCGTCCACGGGTTCATCGCCAGTCCCTGCGGATTACGCACGCCATATGCCCAGATCTCCGGCCGCGCACCCGCCTGTCCAACGAACGGATTATCCTGCGGCACCGAGCCGTCGGCGTTCAGCCGCACCAGTTTGCCCTGCAATTTATCGAGGTGCTGCGCGTTGGCACTGCGGAAGTGGTCGCCCAGCGCAATCCACAGGTAGCCCTGGCTGTCGAACGCCAGCCGGGTGCCGATATTAGCCCCGCCGGAAAGCATCGGCTGCTGGCGAAAGATCTCGCGCACGTTCTCCAGCCGCCGATTGTCGGCGCTGAGTTGGGCGAGGCTCACTACCGCACCGGCGCCGTTTTTCTCCACTCGGGTATAGCTGAGATAGAGACGACGGCTCTGTGCAAAATCGGGCGCCAGCACCACATCCAGCAGTCCGCCCTGCCGCTCTGCCCATACCGGCGGCACGCCGCTAATCGGCTGAGACAGTCCGCTACTGGCCTGCCAGAGCCGCAGCTGGCCGCTGCGTTCGGTAATCAGCACGCCCTGATTAGCGGGCAGGAAAGCCAGCGACCAGGGATGGTCGAGCCGGTCCTGTAACTGCTCAACGCTGACCTGCGCAGCCAGCGCCGGAGATGATAAAGAGAGAGAAATCAGTGCCGTTAAGGTTATTCGCCGCATGGGATCGCCTTGTTATCCATCGTGGGTTAACTGTAGCTGTCGGTGATGGCTTTTTGTTCGCTTTTACATTTCCATAAAAAAGCGCACTGGCTTTTCAGGCGATTTTGGCCGGATAAAATGCTCATTATTTCAGCTCACTTACCTGTATAAATCTGATCGCCTCGCGTGTAGAATCACGCGCCAAAGCTGTGCTGAACTGGAAATGAGCCATGTCCCAAACAACAACAATGCCGCCGCGTGTAGGTTTCGTCTCACTCGGCTGTCCAAAAAACCTGGTAGATTCAGAGCGTATCCTCACCGAGCTGCGCACTGAAGGCTACGAAGTCGTGCCCCGTTATGACGACGCTGAGATCGTGATCGTGAATACCTGCGGCTTCATTGACAGCGCGGTTCAGGAATCCCTGGAAGCGATTGGCGAAGCGCTGAATGAAAACGGCAAGGTGATTGTCACCGGCTGCCTCGGCGCGAAAGAGAACCAAATTCGTGAAGTGCACCCAAAGGTGCTGGAGATTACCGGTCCGCACAGCTATGAGCAGGTGCTGTCGCACGTGCATCGTTATGTGCCAAAGCCACAGCACAACCCGTTTCTGAGCCTGGTGCCGGAACAGGGCGTCAAGCTGACGCCGCGTCATTACGCCTATCTGAAGATCTCCGAAGGCTGTAATCATCGCTGCACCTTCTGCATCATTCCTTCCATGCGTGGCGATCTCGACAGCCGTCCGATTGGTTCGGTGCTGGATGAGGCAAAACGTCTGGTAGAAGCGGGCGTCAAAGAGCTGCTGGTGATTTCTCAGGATACCTCGGCTTACGGCGTTGATGTGAAACACCGCACCGGCTTCTGGAACGGCTCGCCGGTGAAAACCAGCATGGTCAGCCTGTGCGAACAACTGGCGAAGCTTGGCGTTTGGGTACGTCTGCATTACGTCTACCCTTATCCGCATGTGGATGATGTCATTCCACTGATGGCGGAAGGCAAGATCCTGCCGTATCTCGATATTCCTTTACAGCATGCCAGCCCGCGTATTCTGAAGCTGATGAAACGTCCTGGCGCGGTAGAACGCACGTTGGAGCGCATCAAACGCTGGCGTGAAATCTGCCCGCAGCTGACGCTGCGCTCAACCTTTATCGTCGGTTTTCCTGGCGAAACGGAAGAGGAGTTCCAGATGCTGCTCGACTTCCTGAAAGAGGCGCGTCTCGATCGCGTGGGCTGCTTCAAATACAGCCCGGTGGAAGGCGCAACCGCCAACCAGCTGCCCGATCAGGTGCCGGAAGCGGTGAAAGAAGAACGCTACGATCGCTTTATGCAGCTACAGCAGAAAATCTCCAGCGAGCGGCTACAGGAGAAAGTGGGCCGTGAAATTCTGGTGCTGATTGATGAAGTCGATGAAGAAGGCGCTATCGGCCGCAGTATGGCCGATGCACCTGAAATTGACGGCGCGGTTTACCTTAACGGTGAACGTGACGTGAAGCCGGGCGATGTGATCCGCGCGGTGGTCGATCACGCCGATGAATACGATTTGTGGGCAACTAAGCGCTAACCGTACTTCTGTTGATGCGCGCGCTTACGGGCTAAGTAATTCTCGTCGGCGCGCAGTTTGTCCCAGTAACCTTTGAAAATCGCCGCCGCCGCGGCTTTCTCTTCATCCCTGCCCCACGGCAACGTATTGCCATCAGCATCATATTTGCGCCCGCCTTTGTAATTGCTGTAGCGACGCGCCCGCGTGTAGCCCATCTGAATAAATTTTCGCGCCATGTCCATGCCGACAAAATCATCCTGCTTGCGATAGGCTTCAAACAGCGCCATGATTTTTTCCGCTGACTCCTGCGCGATCGGCACAGTTTTAAAGCGCCAGTGCGGTAAGATCTCGCCCTTGTAGGGTTCCACCATCAGCACGCCCTGCTCGCCGCGCCCAACCTGGTATTTCTCCGGATGCTGACGAAAATCGATGGTGTCAAAATCCTGCTCATAGTCAAAAGGGCGCATAGCCATAACGCTGTTTTCCTCAGGTTTTTAGTTTTGGATCCAGGGCATCGCGCAATCCATCACCCAACAAATTAAACGCCAGCACGGTGAGAAAAATCGCCAGGCTGGGGAAAATCGCCACGTGCGGCGCAATCACCATGTCGGCGCGCGCTTCATTAAGCATAGCGCCCCATTCCGGCGTCGGTGGCTGTGCGCCCAGACCGAGAAACGACAGGCTGGCAGCGGTAATAATGGAGGTGCCGATGCGCATGGTGAAATAGACCACGATGGACGAGACGGTGCCCGGCAAAATATGGCGCAGCAGGATAGTGGCGTCGGAAGCACCAATGCTGCGGGCCGACTCAATATAGGTTTGCTGTTTCAGCACCAGCGTGTTGCCGCGCACCAGACGAGCAAAAGCGGGAATGCTGAAGATCGCCACCGCAATGATCACGTTGGACATGCCGCTGCCCATGATCGCCACCACCGCAATCGCCAGCAAAATGCCGGGAAAGGCGAACAGCACGTCGCAGATGCGCATGATAATGCGGTCCCACCAGCCTTCGTAATAGCCCGCCAGCAGCCCGAGCAGCGTGCCAAGCGCCGCGCCAATCGCCACCGAGAAAAACCCGGCAATCAGCGAGATGCGCGTGCCGACCAGCACCCGGCTGAAGATATCGCGTCCCAGCGAATCGACGCCCAGCCAGTGCAGCGCAGAAGGCCCGTCGTTAAGCCGGTCATAATCAAAATAGTTTTCGGCATCAAAGGGCGCTATCGCTGGCGCAATAAACGCCACCACGATCAGCAGCAGCACAAACAGGCCCGCCACCAGCGCGACATGTTGCCGGCGAAAGCGCCGCCAGAACTCGCTCCACGGCGTGCGCACCCGATTTTCCCTGATGGTCGGCATGGCGTTGACCGCCGCATCGCGTCGCCAGTTTTTCATTGCGACTCCTTATTTGTAGCGAATAGCCGGGTTGATTGCCGCGTACAGCATATCGACGACCAGATTGATAAGAATAAACTCCAGCGAAAACAGCAGCACTTCCGCCTGAATCACCGGATAGTCGCGCATCGCCACTGAATCGATCAGCAGACGTCCCAGCCCCGGCCAGTTAAACACCACCTCGACCACAATCGATCCGCCCAGCAGAAAGCCGAACTGCAATCCCATCATGGTGACCACCGGAATCATGGCGTTACGCAGGCCATGTTTCACCACCACCAGCGACTCGCGCACCCCTTTTGCCCGTGCGGTGCGCATGTAATCTTCCTGCATCACCTCCACAAAGGAGGCTCGGGTAAAGCGTGCCATCACCGCTGCCACCGCCGCGCCAAGGGTCAGCGAAGGCAGAATGTAATGCTGCCAGCTGTCGGCGCCCACCGTCGGCAGCCAGCCGAGACGCACGGAAAAGAGCTCCATCAGCAGCATGCCGAGTGCAAAAGCGGGAAAGGAGATGCCCGAGACCGCCAGCGTCATGCCGATGCGATCCGGCCAGCGATTACGCCACACGGCAGAGACAATGCCGATGCCCATGCCGATGATCACCGCCCATACCATGCTGGTGAGCGTCAGCCACAGCGTGGGATAAAAGCGCGCGGCGATCTCTTCCGATACCGGCCTTTTTGACACCATTGACTGGCCAAAATCACCCTGCACCGCATTGACCATGAAATGCAAAAACTGCTGCGGCAGCGGTTTGTCCAACCCGAGATCCTGACGCACCAGTTCAACCACCGAGGCATCTGCCTCTGCGCCAGCGATCAGCCGCGCCGGGTCGCCCGGCAGCAGATGAACAAACAGAAACACCAGCACCGCCACGATCAGCAGCGTGGGAATCAGCCCCAGCAGGCGTTTAATAAAGTAGTTAAGCATGCGTTATCCTGCGCGCTATTGCGCCAGCCATCCGCGGCTGGCGCAACCGTGATTTACTTCAGATCGGCGTCGTCAAAGCTGAATGAGGTATCTGGCATGACGTCAAAACCGGTAAGGTTTTTGGTGTTGGCCGAAACCAGTTTCTCGACCACCAGCGGCACCCACGGCTGATCTTTCCAGATACGATCCTGCGCATCTTTATAGAGGCTCGCCTTGCGCTCGCGGTCGGTGGTTTTCAGCGCGTCAGCCAGATCTTTATCCACCTGTTCATTGCTGTAGAACGCGGTGTTGAAGATGGTTGGCGGCCAGGAGGCGGTGGCGAACAGCGGCGTCAGCGCCCAGTCAGCTTCACCGGTTGAGGCAGACCAGCCGGTGTAGAACATGCGCACGCCGCTCTCTTTCTGTGCTTTGCTTTCCACTTCTGCGGCACGCTGGCCAGCATCCATCGCCGTGACCTTCAGCTTGATGCCCACCTGCGCCAGCTGCTGCTGGGTAAACTGCAGCACTTTTTGCGCGGTGCTGTGATTATGCGACGACCAGAGTGTGGCTTCAAAGCCGTTGGGGTAACCCGCCTCTTTCAGCAGCTCGCGCGCTTTGGCCGGATTGTAGGCGATCGGCGGATAGGTCTGCGCGAAATCGATGCTCGGCGGCACGATGCCGGTGGCTGGCGTGGCGTAACCGGCAAACGCCACTTTGGCCAGCGCCTGACGGTTGATCGCATAGTTGATCGCCTCACGCACTTTGGCGTTGTCGAACGGCTTCTGTGTAACGTTCAGGCTGATATAACGCTGCATGATCGACGGTGAGGTCACCACGTTCAGCTTGCTGTTTTTCTCCAGCACTTTGGCCTGCTCAAACGGAATCGGGAAGGCAAAGTTAGCCTCGCCGGTTTGCAGCATCGCCGCGCGAGTATTGTTATCGACCACCGGACGCCAGGTAATGCTGTCCAGCTTCGGATAGCCGCTTTTCCAGTAGCCCTCCCACTTCTCCACTTTCACAAAGTCGGTCTGGTTCCAGGTCACGAATTTGTAAGGCCCGGTACCCACCGGATGAAAGCCGATATCTTTGCCATATTTTTTCAGCGCCGTTGGCGAAATCATTACCGCCGCCGGATGCGCCAGGTTATTGATAAAGGCGGAGAACGGCTGTTTCAGCGTGATTTTCACCGTGGTCGGATCGACCACTTCGGTGGTGGCGACATATTTAAACAGGTTATAGCGTTTGAGATGATTGTCCGGGTTACTGGCACGATCGAGGTTGACCTTCACCGCTTCCGCGTTGAAATCGGTGCCATCCTGGAATTTCACGCCGGAACGCAGCTTGATGGTGTAAGTCAGCCCATCGTCGCTGGCCTGATAGCTTTCCGCCAGCACGTTGGTCAGCTTCATCGACTTATCAAAGCTGAACAGCCCCTGATAAAACGACTTGGCAACCGCCTGAGACAGCGTGTCGTTAGCGTTATAGGGATCGAGCGTGGTGAAGTTGGAGGCCACGGCAATTACCGCATCTTTTGCCGCCCAGGCCGGAACGGCGGCAATGCTGCCGAGCAGACCGGCGGTCAATAGCCACTTACGCGTTGGATAGGTCATTCTGGTGTGTCTCCGATCGGTTATAAGCGTGGCGCCTCAGGCGCCGCTAATCACATGTTGTGCAACATAATGGCCCGGCGCCACTTCGGTGAGCGGTGCCACATCAGGTTCATCGTTGAGCGCCCGAATCGGGCTGGGGATCTCATCCACCATCAACGCCCTTTCCCGCCGGTGATGACCAGGATCGGCCACCGGCACGGCGGACATCAGCTTTTTAGTATAGGGGTGGCGCGGCGCTTCAAATACCGCCTGGCGCGGCCCCATTTCGACAATTTGGCCGAGATACATCACCGCCACGCGATGACTGATGCGTTCAACCACCGCCATATCGTGTGAAATAAACAGAAACGCGATGCCAAACTCACGCTGTAAATCGAGCATCAGGTTAATAATCTGCGCCTGTACCGAGACATCCAGCGCCGACACCGACTCATCGGCAATCACCACTTTCGGATTCAGCGCCAGCGCACGAGCAATGCAAATGCGCTGGCGCTGGCCGCCAGAAAATTCGTGCGGATAACGTCGCGCATGCTCCGGCAGCAGGCCAACGCGCGCCAGTAGCCAGGCGACGCGTGCTTCCGCCTCCGTGCGGTTCATCACCTTGTGCACCAGCAGCGGCTCCATAATGGAGAAGCCCACCGTCAGACGCGGATCGAGCGACGCGTAAGGATCCTGAAAAATAAACTGAATATCGCGCCGCAGGTGCTGCAACTGCGCGCCTTTCATCTGGTCGATGCGCTGACCATTAAAGGTAATGGTGCCGCTCTGGCTCTCAACCAGGCGCAGCAACGAACGTCCGGTGGTAGATTTACCGCAGCCCGATTCGCCCACCAGCGCCAGCGTTTCCCCGGCGCGCAAATCAAAGCTGACCTTTTCCACCGCGTGCACCCGCCGCTGGACGCGATTAAAAAAGCCACCGCGAATATCGAAGCGGGTCACCAGATCGCGCACCTGCAGAATCGGCTCGCCCGGCTGCACGGTATCCTGCGGTCGATCGGGCGTATCTTCCGTGCTGTTAATCAAAGGGAACTTTGCCGGTAGCGGCTGGCCGTGCATCGAGCCGAGTTTTGGCACGGCAGCCAGCAGCGCGCGGGTGTAATCCTGCTGCGGTGCGGAGAACAGCGTGCGCACGTCGGCGGTTTCCACCACGTCACCGCGGTACATCACCTGCACCCGATCGGCCATCTCTGCCACCACGCCCATATCATGGGTGATAAAAATCACGCCCATTGCCATCTCTTTTTGCAGCACGCGGATCAGTTGCAAAATCTGCGCCTGAATGGTGACATCCAGCGCGGTGGTTGGCTCATCAGCGATCAGCAAGGAAGGCCGACAGCTCAGCGCCATGGCGATGACCACGCGCTGACGCATGCCGCCAGAGAGCTGATGTGGATAACGCGACAGTACATTTTGTGCTTCAGGAATACGCACCAGATCGAGCATGCGTCGCGCTTCTGCCAGCGCCTGCTGATGATTTTTGCCCTGATGCAGGCGAATCGACTCAGCGATCTGTTCACCAACGGTGAACACCGGATTCAGCGAGGTCATCGGCTCCTGAAAAATCATCGCCATATCGGCGCCACGAATGCGGCGCATCTGGCTCTGCCGCGCCTGCATCAGGTCGATCGGTTCGCCATGTCGCCGCCGCAGCCAGATTTCACCGCTGGTCAGCTCGCCGCCCGCCTGTTCAATCAGGCGCATCAACGCCAGCGAGGTAACCGATTTCCCCGAGCCAGATTCACCGACGATAGCCAGCGTTTCGCCCTGCTTCACGTCGAGATTGAGATGCCTGACCGCCTCGGTAACGGTGCCTTCATGGCGAAACTGCACGCTTAAATCGCGCACCGCCAGTACCTGGTCTTCCGCCATCGCCCCCGGCTTATTCATGCTCTGTTATTCCTCGCGGTAAATGTTGATCACGGCGGGTTCGCCGACATAACCGTAGCCGCGATACATGCCTTCGCTGTTAAACGGCAGTGCGACGTTGCCCTGAGCATCCACGGCGATCAAGCCGCCGCTGCCGCCCAGCGCCAGCACCTTCTCCATGATGACGCGGTCGGCTGCCTGCTGCAGAGAAAGCCCTGCATATTCCATCAGCGCGGCGAGGTCGTAGGCGGCCAGCGTGCGCATAAACACTTCGCCGGTGCCGGTGCAGGAGACCGCGGCGGTGTGATTGCTGGCATAGCATCCGGCGCCAATAATCGGCGAGTCACCGACGCGCCCCGCCTGTTTGTTGGTCATGCCGCCGGTAGAGGTCGCGGCGGCAAGGTTACCGTCCCGATCCAGCGCTACCGCGCCGACCGTGCCCAGCTTGCGGTCAGCATCCAGCGGATCGCCAGCGGCACCGTCGTGATCGAGAATAGCCTGCTCGCTGCCCAGCGCGCGCTGTAGCTGCGCAAAGCGCTCCGGGGTGGAAAAGTAATCCGCAGCCACCTTCTCCAGACCGTGCTGTTCGGCAAACACTTCCGCGCCCTCGCCAATAAACAGCGCGTGCGGGCTGTTTTCCAGCACCGCGCGCGCCGCCAGCACCGGATTGCGCAGGTGCTTCACGCCCGCTACCGCGCCAACTTCCAGCGTGCGGCCATCCATCATGCTGGCGTCCAGCTCATGCGTGCCCTGATGGGTAAAAACTGCGCCTTTGCCGGCGTTAAACAGCGGGCACTCCTCCAGCAGCCGCACCGCTTCGGTTACCGCATCAAGCGCGCTGCCGCCCGCCGCGAGGATCGCCTGACCGCTGGCCACAATAGCGGCCAGCGCATCGGTATAGGCTTGCTCTTTTTCCGTACTCATTGCCGCGCGGGTGATCGCCCCGGCGCCGCCATGAATAGCAATCACTGCTCTGGCCATATGGGTTTCCTGTGCGTGTCTTTCGGGTAATAAACAGCGTGACTGCGGAGGTTATTAATTTTTCAAAGATTTTTGACTATAGAAAGCCACTGCCCGCTTGTAAAGCAGAAACTTTGCTTACTGATAATAACGAAATCATCTAATTAATACGTTATGTGACCCATCGCCGAATTAGCGCCATAATGACGCCATGAATATGAAAAAAGCTGGAGAAACGATGGAAAACCATACTGCCGGATTAATTTCGCTGGAAGAGGCGCTGGCGCGCATGCTGTCACAGGTTACCGCCATTGATGAACAGCAGCTGATTCCCATCACCGAGGCCGCCGGGCGCATTACTGCACAGGCGGTGATCTCACCGCTGGATGTGCCGCCATTTGATAACGCCGCGATGGACGGTTATGCGATCAAGCTCAGCGATTTACTTTCTGAGCATCCGCTGACCGTGGCCGGTAAAGCCTTTGCGGGTGCCCCTTTCCACGGTGAATGGCCAGGCGGCAGCTGTGTTCGTATCATGACCGGGGCGCCAATTCCGCCGGGCACCGAATCAGTGATCATGCAGGAAGATGCGGAAGTCAGCGCAGAAGGCGTGCGCTTTGCGGGCAAGATTAAGCCGGGCCAGCATATTCGCCGTCGCGGTGAAGATATTCGCATTGGCGACGCCGTGCTGGCATCGGGCGTACGGCTTGGTGCTGCCGAGCTGCCGCTGCTCGCCTCGTTGGGCATTGCCGAGGTCAGCGTGAAGCGCCGCCTGCGCGTGGCGGTGCTGTCGACCGGCGACGAACTGCAGGCGGTGGGCCAGCCACTGCAAGAGGGGCAGATTTACGATACCAACCGCTTTGCCGTTAGCCTGATGCTGCATCAGCTCGGCTGTGAAGTTATCGATCTGGGCGTCGTTCGCGACGATCCGGCGGCGCTGCGTGCAACGCTGCTGAAAGCGGATACGCAGGCCGATGTGGTGATCAGCAGCGGTGGCGTGTCGGTTGGCGAAGCGGATTACACTAAAGAGCTGTTAGCCGAGCTGGGCGAAATTGGCTTCTGGAAGCTGGCGATCAAACCGGGCAAGCCGTTTGCCTTTGGCCGCCTGCAACAGAGCTGGTTCTGTGGCCTGCCGGGCAATCCAGTTTCAGCCACGGTGACCTTTTATCAGCTGGTGCAGCCGCTGTTGGCCGCACTGGCCGGACAGCGCGGCGCGGCATTGCCACCACGCCAGCGTGTTCGCACCACAACGGCATTGAAAAAGGCGCCGGGTCGGCTCGACTTTCAGCGTGGCATCGTCTCGCGGGCCGCCGACGGCACGCTGGAAGTGCGTAGCACCGGCCATCAGGGTTCACATATTTTCAGCGCCTTTGCGGCGGCAAACTGTTTTATCGTGCTGGAACGCGAGCGCGGTAGTGTTGAGCCGGGCGAATGGGTGGATATTGAGCCGTTCAATCATCTGCTGGGAGGCTGAGATGATCGAACTCAGCGACGAGGAGATGCTGCGCTATAACCGTCAGATTGTGCTGCGCGGCTTCGACTTTGATGGCCAGGAGCGGTTGAAAGCCTCGCGGGCACTGATTATCGGTCTGGGAGGCCTGGGCTGCGCGGCAACGCCGTGGCTCGCTTCCGCGGGCATCGGTCAGCTTACGCTGGTGGATTTTGACCGCGTCTCGCTCTCCAATCTGCAGCGGCAAATTCTGCATGACGATGCCCATATCGGCGTCGCCAAGGTGGCTTCAGCCGCCACGCAGCTGTCGCGCATTAATCCGCATTGTCGCATTGAGACGCACGACGGCCAGCTGGACGATGCGCAACTGGCCGCACTGATCGCCGGGCATGATGTGGTGCTCGACTGCAGCGACAACGTCGCGACACGCGAGCAGCTTAATCGTCTTTGCTACGCCAACCGCGTGCCGCTGGTATCCGGTGCGGCAATCCGCATGGAAGGCCAGCTCAGCGTTTTTCACTGGCAACCTGACGAGCCGTGCTATCGCTGTATCAGCCGACTGTTTGGCGATCAGACCCTGAGCTGCGTCGAGGCAGGCGTCATGGCGCCGCTGGTTGGCGTGATCGGTGCCCTGCAGGCAATGGAGGCGATTCGCTTGTTGGCCAATTTCGGCGAGCCGGTCGCGGGCAAGCTGCTGCTTTATGATGCGATGACGCTGCAGTTTCGCGAGATGAAGGTAGCGAAGGATGCGCAATGCGAAGTCTGTGGGCAGGTGCCCGAAAGCGGACGGCTTTAAGGTCAAGGTCTTAAGTTCAAAGTCTTTAGGTCAAGGTCTTTGGGTCAAAAGCGATTTCTTCCGCCTTGCAGGCGGCCGAGCAGGGGCGGCAGTCGCCCCGCCCCTGCACCCCCGCTATCCGGCAAACACAACCGCCCGCTAACGCGGGTACCCTCGTCAGTTCACATTTCTTCACGGACCGCTCGCGATTCGCTCCTGCTCAGCGCTCCCTTGTCCCGCCATCCATGGCGGGACATCCTAAAATGTTCACTTCCTCAGCGGTGGTGATGCCTCCTCAAGGTCAACATCCAGGTCAAACCCAAAAGACAAAGACAAAGACAAAGACAAAGACAAAGACAAAGACAAAGACAAAGACAAAGACAAAGACAAAGACACTTTAATTTCTAGTTTCAGATATCAGTTTTTAGCTTTTGGGTCTGATCTTTGGGTGTTGGGTGTTGGGTGTTGGGTGTTGGGTGTTGGGTTTTATCTTTTCGATTTTGACCTGGGTTTTGACGTTTAGAGGCATCACCACCGCCGAGGGAAAAGTGTTTTCCAGGGCGAGCCGCAGGGATGCGGCGAGAAGGTGCGCTGAGCCGGGAGCGAATCGCGCTTGGTCCGTCAGGAAAACGCTTTTGCTGAGGGCACCCACGAAGTGGGCGGTTGTGTTTGCCGGATAGCGCGGGTGCAGGGCCGGGGCGACTGCCGGCCCTGCTCGGGCTGCCTTTAGGCAGAACGAAATGGCATTTGACCTGGCCCTTAAAAGGCATGCTGGCTGCCAGGCAGAAGCACCCGGTCAACACGGCCACCTCACCCCGGTTAAACGATGCCCTGACTGCTCAGGTAATCTTCATAATTACCGGTGAAGTCAGCGATCTTGTTCGGCGTCATCTCAATGATGCGCGTCGCCAGTGAACTCACAAACTCGCGGTCGTGTGAAACAAAAATCAGCGTGCCTTCGTACATCTCCAGCGCCATGTTCAATGCTTCAATCGATTCCATGTCGAGATGGTTGGTCGGCTCATCCATGATTAACACGTTTGGCTTCTGCATCATCAGCTTGCCGAACAGCATGCGCCCTTTTTCACCACCGGACAGCACTTTTGCTGGCTTCTTGATGTCATCCTGCGAGAACAGCAAGCGGCCTAAAATGCTGCGTACCGCCTGCTCGTCATCACCTTCCTGCTTCCACTGGCTCATCCAGTCAAACACAGTGAGGTTGTCGCTGAAGTCAGCAGCGTGATCCTGGGCGTAATAACCGATGCGCGCGTTTTCAGACCATTTCACGGTGCCATTGTCAGGGGCCAGATCGCCCACCAGCGTTTTCAGCAGCGTGGTTTTACCGATACCGTTTGGACCCAGAATCGCCAGCTTCTCACCCACTTCCAACAGCAGATTCAGCTTTTTGAACAGCGGACCCTCTTCAAAGCCTTTGGTCAGTGCTTCTACTTCCAGCGCATTACGGAACAGTTTCTTATCCTGATCAAAACGGATAAACGGCGTCTGACGGCTGGAGGCTTTGACTTCGTCGAGCTTGATCTTATCAATCTGCCTGGCGCGCGAGGTCGCCTGACGCGATTTAGAGGCGTTAGCGCTGAAGCGGCTGACGAAGGATTGCAGATCGGCAATCTGCGCTTTTTTCTTGGCGTTGTCAGACAGCAGACGATCGCGTGCCTGGGTGGCCGCGGTCATGTATTCGTCATAGTTGCCCGGATAGACACGCAGCTCGCCGTAGTCGAGATCGGCCATGTGCGTGCAGACCATGTTCAGGAAGTGACGGTCGTGCGAAATAATGATCATGGTGCTGTTGCGTTCATTCAGCACCTGCTCGAGCCAGCGAATGGTATCGATGTCGAGGTTGTTGGTGGGTTCGTCAAGCAGCAGAATATCAGGATTAGAGAACAGCGCCTGCGCCAGCAGAACACGCAGCTTCCAACCGGGCGCCACTTCACTCATCGGGCCATAATGCTGCTCCAGCGGAATTCCCACGCCTAACAGCAGCTCACCGGCGCGTGATTCGGCGGTGTAACCATCCATCTCACCATAGGTCACTTCGAGGTCGGCAACTTTATAGCCATCCTCTTCGCTCATCTCAGGCAAGGCGTAAATACGATCGCGCTCTTCTTTTACCTGCCACAATTCGTCGTGGCCCATAATAACGGTGTCGAGCACGCTAAATTTTTCAAAAGCAAACTGATCCTGGCGCAGTTTACCAATACGCTCATTGGGATCGAGCGACACGTTTCCCGCGGAAGGAACCAAATCATTACCCAGTATTTTCATAAAGGTTGATTTGCCGCTGCCGTTGGCACCAATCAGGCCATAACGATTGCCGCCGCCAAATTTAACGGAGATATTTTCAAACAGCGGCTTACTGCCAAACTGCATGGTGACATTGCTGGAAACTAGCACTGGAATAGCCCTACGATTACGAAGCGTTCGGAAAATGAGCGCGCATTATGCCACAGAGTGAACGCGGGGATCATCCCCCGTTGGGCAATGCCGAACGGCAAAAAGGATTATCAGGACCACAGGGACTTTGCAATAAGGCTGATTTAACAGGTTAAGAATATTCTGGCAGCATTATTTACCCAATATGGGATAAATGTAACAGGTTTTTATTTGCGACTACTTCAGCGTAATTTCAGGCTAATTTTCTGATTAAAAACGAAAGGCGCGTATAGCAGGTGCGATGCGGCAGGCGGGGAATGCTGCCAGCGGAGATCGACCGCTGGCGGGCAATATAACCGTAAAGGTCAGATTAAAAAGTCTTCGAGTTTTTTACCCTGATCGAGCAGTTTTTTGATCGCAGCTGGCGTACGGCCCTGACCGGTCCATGATTTTTCTTCGCCGTTCTCATCGGTATATTTATATTTAGCAGGACGAGGAGCACGTTTTGCTCTTTTTTTGCCGCCTTCCATTGCGCCCAATAATTCGCCTGGATCGATGCCGTCTGCGATCAGCATTTCACGATATTTAGAAAGTTTTTCTTCTTTCTCACGCGTCTGCGCAGCTTCGGTTTCTACTTCTTCTTTGCGTTCGGCAACAACAACAGAGAACTTTTCCAGAATTTCTTCTAAATCTGTCAGTGACAGCTCACGTGACTGAGCACGAAGCGTACGTATATTGTTTAATACTTTGAGTGTCTCGCTCATTGGAATGTCCTGTGAAAATAGAGGTTACTGTCGGTTAAAGATTACATAACTCCCGACGAAAAATAAATTATTTTTCTCGTGCAGAATAATCTTAGTTAGCGATTTTGTGAATAGCTCGAGAATAAATGCTTTTTAGATGCAACTTTATTTCCCGCCATTGCCGGTAATTAGCATAAGTATTTTTTTATATTTCTTTATGTAAAGCAGCAAGAGAAACGACATAACATGACAATTAGATGTTACGCATTGCTGGATATATATCAGGATAAAAAACGATGCGGATGATCGGCCTGCAAAGCGTTAACCTGATTATATTGACCAAAAATTTGATAGCGACGTTTCGCCACGGCATCATAAAAAAAATCACCAATCGGACGCGGAAACAAGCGAAGCGCGGCGCAGGCACGCCAGGGGAACGGCAAATAAGCCATCACCCGCAGAATGGCTGCGGAACGAATTGAAACCTTTCCATGGTCGATCAGTACCAGCGTATGAATCTCCTCCTCCGGTAATCCCGCCCAGTTAAGCAGCGCTTTGCCGATGCTATTTTGTACCGCTGCCAGTTGGATCTGCTGCGCTTTATCGTGACGAATGATTAGTTTTACCCATGAATTACAGAGCTTACATTTTCCATCGTATAAAACGATCCGCTGCTGTTTCGCGATTTCATCGATATTTTTTTTCATGATCACCTCTATAAGGGAATAACGGGATAAAATTTATCCAGTAATAACATTAGCAGCGGTGTCGTGAAGGCGGCGAGAACGGTGGAAAATAACATGCTGCTGGCGGTCGGGCCGGTTAACACCTGAAACTGCTGTGACATCAGATAGACGTTTACGCCCACCGACATCGACCCTAACAACACTACAACATGCGTCTCCAGCGACGGCAGGCCGAGCGCCCACGCCAGCAGCCAGACGGTCAGCGGCTGCACCACCAGCTTGAGCGCACAGATGGTGTAGCTGATGCTCAGTCCTTCACGAATGCGATATTGCGCCAGGCTCATTCCCAGCGCGACCAGCGACAGCGGCGCGGCCATTTGACCCAGCATAGAAACCGGCTGCGCAATAATGGTCGGCAACGGGCGATGAAAAAGACTCCAGGCGGCACCGCCCAAAATACCGATGATCAGCGGATTTTTAAGCACGTTTTTGGCGGTAGCGCCTATTCCGGCCAGCGACAAACGGCCATTTTTACTCCACTCCACCGAAATGGTCAGCAGCGACCAGAGAATAAGGCTGTTAAATATCAGCACCAGCGCCACAATCGGCAAGGCGCGCGGTCCCAGTAATAATCCGGCAATCGGAATGCCCAACATCACGTTATTAGAAAAGATGCCGCCGAGGGCAAAGACCGAACTGGCGACGCCTTCGAGGCGGAAGATTTTTATTGCCACCACACGGCCAATGACAAATACCAGCAGGCAGCCGCCAAAAAAGGCCAGCAGCAGCCGAACATCCATTGGCGGGCTTTTATAAAAATTGCTCATCACGCCGAATAACATGCAAGGTAAGGCGACGTTGAATACCAGCTGATTAAGACCATCGCTGACGCTGGTTGACCAGTGTGCAAAACGAATCAGGGAAAAACCGAGGAAGATTAAGATAAAAAGCGGCGTGGAGAGATAGAGCTGATGCAGCAGCGTGATAAACATGCTAACCCGGTTCCTTCAGCGGCAGAGTAAAGTAAAGTCTACGCGCTGAATGAACCGGGGTAAACGTATGGCCGTTATCGTCGGGCGATCACGAACCGGTTTTGGGTGAAATTACCGGGCGACGCAGCGGGCGCGTCTCCTCATCATTGCTGAGCCAGTCGTGCAAATAGTGTTCAATTTGCTCCAGACTGCGGTTGCGCGTTTCCGGTATGCATTTCATGACAAATATCGCCCCAGCAATGCCAATCAATCCAAATATAAAGAAGGCGCCGGATAAGCCCACGCTGGCTAACAGCATCGGAAAAGAGAGCGAAATAAGGAAATTGGCGATCCACATGGCAAACACCGCGCCGCCCATAAAAATGCCGCGCAGGCGGGTCGGAAAGATTTCCGATAACAGCAGCCAGGTCACCGGTGATAAGGCGCCCTGCTGAAAACTCAGGAACAATAACATCCCGCCTAACACCAGATAACTGCGTAATACATCCGGCTGGCCATTGATGGTTTCGGGCATAAAATAGCTGATGGCACCGATAATAAACAGGCAGCAGGTGCAGCCAAATTGCCCAATTTTCACCATGGTGCGACGGCCAATTTTTCCTAACAACCAGATGCCGACAAAGGTCATCAGCACGGAAATGACGCCGTTAGCGATGGTGGCAATTAACGCCGCGTTGTCGCTCATGCCCACCGCTTTCAGCATGGTTGGCGCATAATACATGATGGTGTTTACCCCGGTAAGCTGCTGAATAACCGCAATACCGATACCGATCATAAACAGCTTCAACAGCCAGGGCTTTTTCAGTTCACGCAGGCGCGGCTTGCTTTTTTCATCTTCCGCCAGCGTCTCTTCAATTTCCGTTAGCTCCCACTCTACGTCTTCTTTGGCCCGCGTGCGCTCCAGTACGCGGCGCGCTTCAGCCAGGCGCCCTTTCATCGCATACCAGCGCGGCGTATCGGGCATAAACAGCATGCCCACCCACAGCAGCACTGCGGGAATGGTCGCCACCGCCAGCATCCAGCGCCAGGTGGTATCGCCGCCCCAGGCAGCGTTAAAGCCCGCATTGGAGATATAAGCCAGCAGTTGACCAGAGACGATCATCAACTCCTGCAGGGTCACCAGCTGGCCGCGCTTATTGGCCGGGGCGATCTCTGCGATGTATACCGGCACCGTGGCTGACGCACCGCCGACGGCGACGCCCAGAACCAGACGGAAGAAAATCATCCACTCAACGTTGGGCGCCAGTGCGGTGCCCAACGCGCCCGCAGCAAAAATAACGGCCAGAATAACGATGATTTTTCTTCGCCCGGCGGCCGCGGCGAAATGCCCTGACAGCAACGCACCAAAAGCGGCACCGAACAGCAGCGAACTGGTCACCAGGCCGGTGGTAAACGGTGTGAGATGCAGCTCCGTGCCCATGAACAGCAAGGCGCCCGAAATAACGCCGGTGTCATAACCGAACAGCAGGCCGCCCAGCGTCGCGATAACCGCAATAACCTTTACCATCGGCTCAGTGCGCGCGGCGCTGTTCGGCCCCGATGCTCTGCTGACGGTAATGTACTCTTCTTTGGCCATGATAATGTCCCCGTAGTGTGACAAAAAAACTAAAAGCGTTGAGCTCACGCGCTTAACAACTTTTCACCCTTATGAAATATAAAATAGTACATAACTTTCATTTTCATTCATGGTGGAAAATTGGTTCTGTGGCAGACCTCATAAACTTTTATTTTTGCTGTGACCCGGAACACACCTCAGGCTTTGCAGGGTTGTTATTGCAGCGCTATTCGGAACAGCGTGGAGGAAAGTGAACTGCGTATAAAACGTTCATTCTGTTTTGAGCGGAGAAATGAATAAAAAATACGGCGGGCAGCCAGCGCTGCCCGCTTAAGCTTGTTGCAAGGTTATTGCGCGGCTTTTGCCGGACCGAAGACGTCAAACGATGGCAGCGTCACCTGCTGGTAAGGTTCCCAGCCGCCGCCCAACGCCTTGTAGAGCGCAACCAGGTCAAGATTGCTCTGCACGCGGGCACGCGCCGCCTGCTGCTTCGCCTGCGCCAGCTGACGTTGAGCGTCGAGCACATCCAGGAAGGTGCTGATGCCTTTACCGTAACTGTCGCTGGCTAAATCAAAGCTACGCTGCAACGACTCCACCGTTTCATCAAGCTGCGTCACCTGCTGTTGATCGGTGCGATAGCTCACCAGCGCGTTCTCCACATCCTGCAGCGCGGTCAACACCGTCTGTCGATACGCCAGCGCGGCGTTCGCCTGCTGTGCGCGTGCCAGCTTAACGCTGGAAACCAGGCGACCACCTTCAAAAATCGGAATCGATAATGACGGCCCGTAGCTGTAAAAATGGCTGCTCCAGTTATCGAGATAGCTGGCATCAGTGTTACGCACGCCGAGCTGACCGGTCAGCGACAGGCTCGGAAACAGCTGTGCGACGTTGACGCCAATGTTTGCGGTTTGCGCGTGCAGCGTGGCTTCAGCCTGACGCACATCAGGACGACGACGCACCAGGGTGGACGGAATGCCGACCGCGACCGCATCGGGTAGCACGGGTAACGCACGCGGTGCCTGAAGCTCACCATCCAGCATGCCCGGCGGTTTGCCCAGCAGCACCGCCAGTCCATTCATTGCCTGACGAGCCTGAGCCTGATACTGCGGCAACTGAGCCCGCAACGAGCTGAGCTGCGCCCGGCTGTTTTCCACATCCAGCTCAGGCGCCAGTCCGTTGCGCTGCTGGCTTTGCGTCAGCTCAACCGTCTGCTGAGCCACATCAATCTGCGACTGCAACGTGCTGCTGACCGCCTGTGCACCGCGCAGCTGCAAATAGGCCCGCGCCACTTCCGCCTCAACCGAGACCAGCGCATCGTTGCGGCTCTCAATCGACTGCTGTTGCTGTGCATTGGCCATCTCTACCTGACGCCGCACTTTGCCCCACAAATCCAGCTCCCAGCTGGCATCAAAACTGCCCTGATAGAGCGAGACCGGCTGGGTCAGGCTGTCGAGCGCACCGCGCGCTTGCGGTGCCTGTTGATCCACCAGATCGTAAGCGCCATTGGCCTGCAGCAACCCCTTCGCGCCGAGCTGCTGGCGATTGAACGAAGCCGCGCCGTTGAGCGAAGGAAAGAGGCCGCCGCGCGCCTGCGACAGCTGTTCACGGGCACCGGCGATACGCAGCACCGCCTGTTGCAGCGAGATATTATCGCTGATAGCGCGGCTAATCAGACTGTCGAGCTGCGGATCGTTAAAGCTTTGCCACCATTGCGGGTTCGGCGCCGCCGGTTGCGGCCGCGAACCCTCTGCCGATGCAAGATCGTTGTAGCGGGCCGGCGTGTTGGGCTGCGGCGTCTGGTAATCGGGCCCAACGGCGCAGCCGGCCAGCAGCAGCGTCAGCATCAGCACGCTCAGGCGGGGCTGACGCAGAGAAGTAACGTTCATGTCAGTGTGCTCCTGCACTGCCTTCGCTCTTAATCGGCGACAGCAGAAAACAAAATGGAATCATAATAAGGGCGACAATACTCAGGCCGCTAAATACGTCGATATAGGCGAGAATGCGCGACTGTACGATCATCTCCTGATAGAGCTGGCCCGTTGCCAGCGTGATCGGATCGCCCACCGCTGAGGTGAAATCGCGAATCGACTGCGCCCAGTGCTGCACGGTGATATTGAACTGTTCGTTTAGCGGCGACATGTTATGCACCATATGCGCGCTGCGCACCTGCTCGCGTTCGGTAATCGCCGCTGTCGACAGCGAAATACCGATCGAGCCCGCCACGTTACGGAACATGGTAAACAGCGCCGAGGCGTCAGCATTTAACCGCTGCGGAATAGTGACAAAGGCGATGGTGGTCAGCGGCACAAACAGGAAGCCCAGCCCGATTGACTGCGCGCTGCGCATCAGCACCAGCGTGGCGAAATCGACATTGGGCGTTAAGGTTGCCGAATAGAGGAAAGCCAGCGTCAGGCAGGTGAAGCCAAACACGATAATCCATCGCGTCTGCACGATCGGCATCAGCTTCAGCACCAGCGGAATGGTCAGCACAATCAGCACGGCACCCGGTGACAGCACCAGTCCCGACCAGGTAGCGGTATAGCCCAAATCCTGCTGCGCCAGCTGTGGCAATACCACGGAGCTGCCATAAAGAATCATCGCCATGCCCGCCATCAGCAGGCCAGCGACCCAGAAATTGCGGTCCTTCATGACCAGAATATCCACCACCGGCTTTTTGGCGTACATCAGCCAGTAAACCGCGCCCACCAGGCCGATTACCGCCAGAATCGCGAACAGCACGATAAAGCTGGAGGCGAACCAGTCCTCATCTTCGCCGCGATCGAGCATCACCTGCAAACAGCCGAGACCCAGCGTAATCAGGCTGATGCCGATGTAATCGATGGTCAGCTTGCCTTTGGCCCATTTTTTCTCCCACGGCGGATCTTCCAGCAGCTGGTAAATCGCCAGCACGGTCAGAATGCCCACCGGAATATTGATGAAAAAGACCCAGCGCCAGCTGTAGTTATCGGTGATCCAGCCGCCCAGCGTTGGGCCAAGCACCGGCGCCACGATGATCGCAATGGAGGAGAGGCCAAAGGCCTTGCCGCGATCGGCCGGTTTAAAGTAATCGAGCAGTACCGACTGCTGTACCGGCTGTAGGCCACCGCCAAAGAAGCCCTGTAGCACACGAAACAGGATGATCTGCCACAGTTCGGTGGCGATACCACAGAGAAAAGAGCAGACGGTAAACATCACGATGCAGATCAGAAAGAACTGCTTACGGCCAAACAGTCGCGAGAAAAATGCCGAGATCGGCAGCACGATGCCGTTGGCCACCAAATAGGAGGTCAACACCCAGGTTGATTCGTCATAGCTGGAAGAGAGCGAGCCAGCAATATGCGGCAACGCCACGTTAACGATGGTGGTGTCGAGGATCTCCATAAACACCGCCAGCGTTACCGTCATCGCGACCAGCCACGGATTGCTGGCAGGCTGCCAGCTTTGCGACTGGCTCATTCCACCGTTACCTTCGGTTCAACGGACAGGCCAAGCGGCAGCGGATGGTTGGCATCAAGGCCTTTATCGATCACGATTTTCACCGGTACGCGCTGCACGATTTTCACGTAGTTACCGGTAGCGTTTTCCGACGGGAAGGTAGAGAAGCGCGAACCGGAGCCCATCTGAATGCTGTCGACGTGCCCTTCCAGCTTCATGTCTGGCCAGGCGTCCACAGTGATCGCCACTTTGTCGCCAGGATTCATGTGCTCAAGCTGCGACTCTTTAAAGTTAGCGGTGATCCAGATGTCGGTTGAGACCAGTGAGAACAGCGCACTGCCTGCCTGCACCAGCGTGCCGACCTGTACGTTACGCTTAGTGACAAAGCCATCGTATGGCGCACGCACTTCGGTATAGGAGAGATTGAGTTCGGCGGTATTGAGCTGCGCCTGCGCCTGCTCAACCTGACGCTGACGCGCCTCAACGTTGGTTTCCTGCTGACGAATCTGCAGCGCGACCTGAGAAGCCACTTCCACCTGCGCTTTCGCGCTTTGCAACTGTGCCTGCGCTGAACGCAGCTGTACGTTGGCATTATCGATATTGCGCTGCGAGGTGGCGCGGGGATCAACGCCGCGCTGACGACGATAGTCCGCCTCAGCATTAAGCAGGTTCGCCTGCGCTTTCGCCTGATCGGCCAGTGCCTGATCGCGCTGTGCCGGATACTGTACCCGCGACAACGCAAGCTGTGCCTGTGCCTGATGTAACTGCGACTGTGCCAGACCAAGCTGCGCTTTCGCCTGATCGCGCTGCGCCTGATTATCACGCGGATCGATCATCACCAGCAGATCGCCCTTCTTCACCCGCTGGTTGTCGTTAACCAGCAGCTTGACCACATAGCCGGACGCTTTGGGCGCAATGGTCACCGCATCGCCTTCGGTAAAGGCGTCGTCGGTGGTCTCTTCATTGCGGGTGGTGAACCAGAAGAAAAAGCCGACGATGATCATGACGATCACCAGCACGCCAAGAATAATCAGCGGCTTTTTGCCTGGCCGTTTGCGCGGCTGCTCCTGCTGATCATCCTGCTGTTGGTTCTCCTGCTTCTGCTCATCCTGATGGGCATCCGCATCCGCATGCTGTTGCTCATCCTTTTTATTCACGTCGTTTTTATCAGTCATCGTATCCATCTTTGGCTGTATGCGCGAAGGGCGCGCTGGAAATTTGGCCTATTAACAGTAGGAAGTTAACTTGACAAATTCCAGTACAACTTTACAAAAGCCGCACCCGTTGCTTATTTTTTGCCGGAGAGATGACGTGCTGCGCAGAATACGCAGCACAAACGCGGTTAGTGAAGTGCTTTGAGCAGCAGCCAGCCGACGGCAATGGCGATAAACAGCATCGGCACCGAGAAGAGATGGAAACGCCACCAGATCGCTTTGTCCTTTGCCATACGCAAGGCGATCAGGTTGGCCAGCGAGCCCGGCAACAGGCCGAAGCCGCCAATGTTCACCGCCCACGCCAGCGAAACCGACGCAGGGACAATTTGAATCATCAAAATGGTCGCCGGCACGTTGCTGATAACCTGCGATAAACCGATAGCGGCAAAGAAATGCACCGCGTCGCTGGCGTGCGCCACCTGTTGCACCAGACCCTGTAGCTGCGGCAGGCGCATAAACAGCCAGACATCGACAAACATGACGATAAACACCGCCAGCAGGCTCCAGTCAAGCGCCAGTAAGACGCGGCGTGCACGCAGCGCAAAGCAGGCGATTACCAGCAGCAACGCCCATCCGGTAAGCTTAAGCTCCAGCGCCACCACGAACAGCAGATACAGCGCGATGCTCAACCAGAGCAGCCCTTTTTGCCACTGCGGCGTGGTCATGTTGTCGTGCCGTTCAATCGTGCGATGGGAAAAACTGAACCACGTCAGCACCAGCAAAATCGCCACCATTGACGCCGCCAGCGGCAGCATTTGCAGCATAAATCCGACAAAGCTGGCATCGCCGCGGCCCCACAGCAGGATATTTTGCGGGTTGCCGACCGGCGTCAGCAGCGACCCAGCGTTGACCGCCAGCGCCTCAAAAATGATCAGCCGACTGACCGGCAGCGTGGAGAACTGACGCAGCGACAGCGTTAGCGGCACGAGGATAAACAAGGCGATATCGTTGGTCAGAAAGGTGGAAAGCAGTGCGGCGGCGGCAACCAGAAATAGCGCCAACGTGCGCTGCTGATTAAAGCGCTGAATCAACCGCTGGCCCAGCAGATCAAAGTAGCCGCTGCTTTCGATGCCTTTGGTCACCAGCAGCAGCCCGCACAGGGTAATAATAGTGTGCCAGTCTACGGCGCCGGGCAGCTCACGCCACTGAAAGCGGGCAAAGCAGCCAAGTACAATGCCAAGAACAACAAGAAGGTGCAAAAAACGATCGCGCAAAAACGGGGTAATGAGTGTTGCCACGATAGCTGGCCGCCGCTGAAGTTATAAGTCTCAGGAATGCTGGTTTTCGTAGAAGGTTTTAAAAATAGCCAGGGTCTCATCGCTGACGTGATGTTCAATGCCTTCTGCATCGCGCCGCGCGGTATCAGGACTGATTCCCAGCGCCAGCAGAAAGGTTTCCACCACGTGATGACGCGCCCGACTCTCTTCCGCCAGCGTCTCGCCTTCCTGGGTGAGGAAGACGCCACGATAAGGTACCTGTTCTACCAAACCCGCGCTACTGAGTCGTTTCAGCATTTTTGCAACAGTGGGTTGCGAAACGCCCAGCCGTGCAGCCATGTCTACCTGACGCGCTTCGCCAAATTCCCGGATAAGATCGGAGATAAGCTCAACATAATCGTCAATCAATTCGCGTCGATGCGCTTCACGCACCTGTCGAAAACCCTCGACATGCTCCTCAATATCTTTCAATGGCCCATGGGGGGTTGCGGCGGTTTTCGCGCGACGACTCATACAGCTTCCTCTTATTATTGCGCCCGCAGAAAAAGCCCTGGCGACGCTGTTGGAGCCACATTGTAAACCATGCACAACGAAGCACAAATTTTCTGTAAATAGCCTTGGCTAAAGGGTATAGCCAGTGCTATAACTGGTTATATTGCAACCACAGCATTACTACGGTTAAGCCTGCGATACCGTTCGATCTGCTCTGCCGTTGCCTGTTGTTTGCCGCTGCCCGGTACGCCTGTTTGATGACCATGGCCGCTTATGAGGAGAGAATCATGCCTTTCACACTGCTGCTGAAATTATGGTGTCGATCGCCATTCAAGGTCAGGCTGATGCTGATTGAGATGCTGAGCGCGAAAATGCGCAAAACGCAGAAACCGCAAGACCCTCGCCATTCCTGAGCGCGTTCCTGTTATCCCCTTCCCTGCCCGCGCAATTTTTTTCACGGCCGTTGCTTGTTCATATCAGAACCCTGCATAACGATCGTAAAGGTGCCTCTGCCTGCGCAGAAAAAGAAATTAAGGGTGGCAATCGATCTGTTAGGGCGGTAAAAAAGAAAACGGCCCACAACAGGGGCCGTTTATCATTCTTAAGCTGAAAGCTCAGAATTAGAAGCTGTAACCAACGCCAGCGATCCAGGTGCCAACATCAACGTTACGGATACGGCTCTGCTCGTAACCAACGTCAAGTGCCACGTTTTCGATTGGGTTGAACTGCATACCTGCGCCATAGGAGAAACCGTAGTCGCTGGAATCAGATTTTTCGCGGTCTGCGCCAGTTTCCTGGTATTTACCGTAGCCAACACCCACAACACCGTAGATGCTTGCCCAGTCATTCAGACGGAAAGCAGGACCACCAGTCAGACCGTAGTACTGACCTTTGTTGTAGAAACCGTCTACATCATGGTCTTTTTCGGTATAGGTGAAAGAACCGATCCAACCCAGTGGATCGCTGCCGTTTTCGTAGCGATACTTCAGGTTGAAGCCGTTAGCTTTGTTAGCAACGCCCTGGTAATCGCTCTGTGCGTAGCCACCGGTAACGGTGCTTTGAGCCATTGCTGAACCCGCTGATACAGCCAGTACACAAGCCAGTGCAGAAAGACATGCAATTTTTTTCATAACCACCTCAAATGTGAAAGTACTTCATCTCCTGACAACGCTAAAAATATAACAAAACTTAGCGAGAAACTCTGCCTTCAAATTGTTGTCCAAGAGAATGTTTGCTGTAACAGGAAGTTAATGACGTTTCATAGGTCATTCTTTTTTCTTATTTTTCCCTTCATCTGCGTGCAACAATTCTCAAAAATAAAAATTCGTTCATTAAGAAAATTCCTAATTAAATCTGACATAACTTTACGCTAGTGGCCCTGAATCGCTCATTTTTTGAGCATAGAAGTTACAGGATATTTTTGATGGCGCACTTTTTTGCCGCCCCGTTGCGTTACACTGGCAACTGAAAACCGCACTGAAAACAGTAAAAGGACTTTCTTCCATTATGTTACCTGCATCTCGCTCTGCTTCGCACTGGCTACCGATTACCGCCTTGCTGATTGCCATGATCTCAATTCAGGGTGGTGCTGCGCTGGCGAAATCCATTTTTCCTCAGGTAGGCGCTACCGGCATCACCGCCATTCGTCTTGGTATTGGCACGCTGATCCTTTGCGTTATTTTCAAACCCTGGCGCATGCGCATCAGCCGCCATAATCTGCCGCCGTTGATTATCTACGGCATTGCGCTTGGCGCGATGAATACGCTGTTTTATCTCGCCATCCGTACCGTACCGCTGGGCATTGCGGTGGGTCTGGAATTTATCGGCCCGCTGACGCTGGCGCTGGCCGGTTCACGTCGTCCGCTCGATTTCGTCTGGGTGCTGCTGGCGCTGGTAGGCTTATGGTATCTGCTGCCTTTTGGCGAGGGGCTCAGCGAGATCGATCCGCTGGGTGCGGCGCTGGCTATTGCCGCCGGTGCCTGTTGGGCGATTTACATTGTGTCAGGTCAGCGCGCCGGTAGCGGCCACGGTCCGGCCACCGTGGCGATGGGCTCGGTGATTGCCTCAGTGATTTTTGTGCCAATCGGCCTGGCGTTTGCCGAAAGCGGTTTATGGAGCCTCTCGGTGTTGCCTGTCGCCATTGCCATCGCCATTCTGTGCAGCGCCCTGCCCTATTCGCTGGAAATGGTGGCGTTAACCCGCCTGCCGGCGCGGCTGTTTGGCACGCTAATGAGCATCGAACCGGCCATGGCGGCGATTTCGGGCATGCTTTTTTTGGGTGAACTATTGACCCCGGTTCAGTGGCTGGCGCTGTTAGCTATCGTGGTGGCCTCTGCCGGATCGACGCTCACGCTGCGTCCGACAAAAACAGAGCTGAACCAGGTAAAAATTGAATAATTCCTGTTTCGCTTTGGCGTGATCAGATATTTATGGCGTGTCGCAAAATTGTCATTAAATAAGCGCTTTACCGAAGGTATTCTGATTTTGTTAATATTTGTAATTAAGTCAGGTGAGCAGCAGCGCGGATAGATTTATCGGAGCGAGAGAAGATAAATGCTTATTTTTCAGCAAACTAGTTAAAAAACTGCGCCAGAGCAATGAAACTTTGCGACAGAGCAACCTATTATGCCGATAGACAGGAACTTTCCGGCAGGATGCCAAAGCGCTGCTATACTTATCTTCGTGCTTAATTAGGACAACCAACATTAGAGGATATTAATGATGAGTACCGCAAAACTGGTAAAAAATACGTCGTCCGATTTGATCTACACCCGTAATGATGTGGCCGATCAGGATAAGAAAGCCACCATCGAGGTGCTCAATCGTATCGTCGTTGAATTCATTGATCTCTCGCTGATTACCAAGCAGGCGCACTGGAACATGCGCGGCTCTAACTTTATCGGTGTGCATGAGATGCTTGACGGCTTCCGTACCGCGATTACCGATCATCAGGACACCATTGCTGAACGTGTTGTACAGCTGGGCGGCACCGCACTGGGTACCAGCCAGGTGGTTAACGACAGAACGCCACTGCAGAGCTACCCGCTGAATATTCACAGCGTACAGGATCATCTGAAAGCGCTGGCCGATCGTTACGCCATCGTCGCTAACGATACCCGCAAAGCGATTAATGAAGTAGAAGATGAAGATACCGCTGATATCTTTACCGCCGCTTCCCGCGATCTGGACAAGTTCCTGTGGTTCATTGAATCCAACATCGAATAAGACATTGCTTTACGCAAACTATCGGGCGCCAGTGGCGCCCTTTTTTGTGTCCGTCATTTAGCCTGTTGTCATGCACCAAAACAGACCAGTCGCACTTTACTGGTGACCATTATTGGTGCATTCTCAGAACAATCTGACCAATTCCGTCAGATTATTCCGTTAACCCGATGAAATTGATGCCTTTCTCAAACCTGGCATAACTTTTTCATATGGCTGCAAGCCCATTCGGGCGGTTCGCCCCGAAGGTAATAAGGAAAAATGATGAAGTCACTGTTTAAAGCTACTGTTGCCGCCGCCGCGCTGGCCTTCGCCCTCTCTGCTACCGCAGCGGAAAAGAAACTGGTTGTCGCTACCGATACCGCCTTTGTGCCCTTTGAATTCAAACAGGGTAACAGCTACGTCGGTTTTGATATCGATCTCTGGGATGCTATCGCGAAGCAGCTGAAACTCAGCTATGAGCTGAAGCCGATGGATTTCAGCGGCATTATTCCTGCGCTGCAGACCCGTAACGTCGATGTTGCTTTAGCCGGTATCACCATCACTGACGATCGTAAAAAGGCGATCGACTTCTCTGATGGCTATTACAAAAGTGGCCTGACGGTGATGGTACGCAATAACGAAGAGAAAATTCACAGCATCAACGATCTCAACGACAAAGTTGTCGCCGTTAAAAGCGGCACCGGCTCGGTTGATTATGCGAAAAAGAACATTAAATCCAAAGATCTGCGTCAGTTCCCGAACATTGACAGCGCCTACATGGAGCTGGGCACCAACCGTGCTGACGCCGTGCTGCACGATACGCCAAACATCCTTTACTTCATCCATACCGCAGGCAAAGGCCGCTTTAAGGCCGTCGGTGATTCAATCGAGGCGCAGCAATATGGCATCGCCCTGCCAAAAGGCAGCGACGATCTGCGTAACAAGATCAACGGCGCGCTGAAAACGCTGCGCGACAACGGCACCTATAACACCATCTATAAAAAATGGTTCGGTACTGAACCTAAGTAAGTTTGCCGTTTGGCATCTTTAACGACGAGGGCCGCATCGTGCCCTCGCGTTTTTTCACAATTCAAACGGTTTTGGAGTAAACACCATGGAGTTTGACTGGAGCGTCGTCTGGCCAGCGTTACCGCTGCTGATCGAAGGCGCCAAAATGACCCTGCTAATTTCCGTGCTGGGGTTGATTGGCGGCGTGATTATCGGTCTGATCGCCGGTTTTGCCCGCGCTTACGGCGGCTGGCTGAGCCGTAATATTGCGCTGGTTTTTATCGAACTGATTCGCGGCACGCCGATTGTGGTGCAGGTGATGTTTATCTACTTTGCCCTGCCGATGGCGATTCCCGATCTGCGTATCGATCCCTTCTCGGCGGCGGTGGTCACCATTATGATCAACTCCGGCGCCTACATTGCGGAAATTACCCGCGGTGCCGTGCTGTCGATTAACAACGGTTTCCGTGAAGCGGGCCTTGCGCTGGGCCTTTCCCGTCGTGAAACGCTGCGCTATGTCATTATGCCGCTGGCGCTGCGCCGTATGCTGCCGCCGTTGGGCAACCAGTGGATCGTCAGCATCAAGGATACCTCGCTGTTTATCGTGATTGGCGTGGCCGAACTGACGCGTCAGGGACAGGAAATTATCGCGGGTAACTTTCGCGCGCTGGAAATCTGGAGTGCGGTTGCCATCATCTATCTGGTTATTACGCTGGTGCTGAGCTTCGTGCTGCGTCGTATTGAAAAGAGGATGAAAATCCTGTGATTGAATTTAAAAACGTCTCAAAACATTTTGGCCAGACTCAGGTGCTGCACAACATCGATCTGAAAATCAATCAGGGCGAAGTGGTGGTGATTATCGGCCCGTCCGGCTCTGGCAAATCAACCCTGCTGCGCTGCATCAATAAGCTGGAAGAGATCACCAGTGGCGATCTGATTGTGGATGGCATGAAGGTTAACGATCCGCACGTTGATGAGCGCCTGATTCGTCAGGAAGCGGGCATGGTGTTTCAGCAGTTTCATCTCTTTCCGCAGATGAGCGCGCTGGATAACGTCGCTTTTGGCCCGATTCGCGTGCGTGGCGCGAAGAAAGCAGAGGCGCACCAGTTGGCCAAAACCCTGCTCGGCAAGGTCGGCCTTGCGGAACGCGCGCACCATTTTCCGTCTGAGCTTTCCGGCGGTCAGCAACAGCGCGTGGCCATTGCCCGTGCGCTGGCGGTGAAGCCGAAGATGATGTTATTTGATGAGCCAACTTCTGCGCTCGATCCTGAACTGCGCCATGAAGTGCTCAAGGTGATGCAGGATCTGGCTGAAGAAGGCATGACCATGGTGATTGTGACGCATGAGGTTGGCTTTGCGCAAAAAGTGGCGAGCCGCCTGATCTTTATCGATAAAGGCCGCATCGCTGAAGATGGCGATCCCGACAGCCTGATCAATAACCCGCCCAGCGACCGCCTGCGCGACTTCCTGCAACACGTTTCCTGATCCTCGCTCTCCGGACGGTGGCTTTGCGCCACCGCCCTTTTCTTTATTTTTCAGAATGGTGCAACCCCCTTGCGTCTATACTTCTCCACTGGCGTTATCAGACGCTGCCCAGGAGAAAGGTATGCCGTCTTGTTTCCCACCGCTGTCTGCCGTTCGGTGGTTGCTGTTGGTTATTTTGCTTGGCTGCGGTTTCGCCGCGCAGGCGGTCTCCCTGCCCGCAGCGGCAGTGGGCGCGCAGCAGCAAAAATCGGCCAGCCGCGAATCGACGCCCTCTGAAGAAGATAAAAAAGCGGGCTATGCCGCGCTGGCGGAGATTCTGGAAAATGACAGCGCTCGCCAGCAGTTGGTAAAGCAGCTGCGTGACGCAGGCAGTCAAAAGTCAGAAAGCAGCACCACGCCGGTGATTGTGCCACCGGAACCGGAAGAGAAAACCGTGCTGCAATCGTTGACCGAACTGACGCGCCAGTATGGCGGCGCCTTTGCCAGCCAGTTTGTTCGTTTGCATAACAATATCGTCTCTGCGCCGCATAAGAGCTTTAACAAGAAAACCTTTTTCAACGCGCTAAACCATTTTCTGATGCTGGCGGCGGCGCTGTTTGCCATTTACTGGCTGATGCGCTGGTGCGTGTCGCCGCTGTTTCGCCGTATGGGCCGCTGGGGAAGACGCAATAACCATCAGCGCACCAACTGGCTGCATCTGCCCGTGACTATTCTCGGCGCATTTTTTATCGACCTTGCCCTGCTGGCCGCCGCGTTGTTTATCGGCCAGATCCTCAGCGACAACCTGAACGGCGGCAACCGCACCATCGCTTATCAGCAAGGGCTTTTTCTCAACGCCTTTGCCCTGATTGAATTCTTCAAGACAATTCTGCGGCTGATTTTCTGTCCGCATTATCCCGATCTGCGTTTTTTCCACATCCGCAATCCCAGCGCCTTTTACTGGAACACCCGTCTGAGCTGGCTGAGCGGCGTGATTGGCTACGGGCTGCTGGTCATCGTGCCTATCGTCACCAATCAGGTGAACGTGCAGACCGGCGCGCTGGTTAACGTGGTCATCATGGGATCCATCACCGTCTGGGCGCTGTGGCTGATCATCACCAACAAACGTGACGTGCAGCTGGCGCTGCTGCAACTGGCTGACCGCACCTTGAGTTTTTTCGCTATTTTCATTCGCGCCTTTGCGGTGATCTGGCACTGGCTGGCGGGCGCCTATTTTATCGCGCTGTTCTTCTTCTCGATGTTTAATCCCGGCAACAGCCTGAAATTTATGATGTCGGCAACGGTGCAGAGTCTGGCGATTATTGGCTTCGGCGCCCTGCTTTCCGGCATGCTGACCCGCTGGATCGCCAAGACCATTATCCTTTCACCCGATCTGCGCCGTAACTACCCGCAGCTGCAGCAGCGGGTTAATAGCTGGATTCACGCCTCGCTGAAAGCAGCGCGCATTCTGACGGTGTTTGCGGTCATGTTGCTGCTGCTCAACGCCTGGCATCTGTTCAATCTCTGGGAATGGTTAACGGTTGGCGGGGGCGAAAAGTTGGTGGACGTGATCATTCGCGTGGCGATGATTCTGTTCTTCTCGGCGGTGGGCTGGACGCTGCTCGCCAGCCTGATTGAAAGCCGTCTCGCGTCGGATTCGCACGGTCGGCCAATGCCGAGCGCGCGCACCCGCACGCTGTTAACGCTGTTTCGCAACGCGCTGGCGGTGATAATCAGCACCATTACCATTATGATTTTGCTGTCGGAGATTGGCGTGAATATTGCGCCGCTGTTGGCGGGTGCCGGGGCGCTGGGTCTGGCGGTCTCTTTCGGCTCGCAAACGCTGGTTAAGGATATTATTACCGGCATTTTTATCCAGTTTGAAAACGGCATGAACACCGGCGATCTGGTCACCATCGCGCCATTACCGGCACGGTGGAACGCATGTCGATCCGCTCGGTCGGTGTGCGGCAAGATACCGGCGCCTATCACATCATTCCGTGGTCATCGATCACCACCTTCGCCAACTTTGTGCGCGGTATCGGTTCGTTTGTCGCCAACTATGATGTCGATCGCAGCGAAGAGAGCGATCGTGTCAACGCCACCTTGCAGGCTGCGGTGAAGGCGCTGATGGAAAATGAGGAGATTCGCGGCATGGTGATTGGTGAGCCGAATTTTGCCGGTCTGGTGGGATTAACCAACCAGGCGTTTACCGTGCGCGTGTCGTTTACCACACAGCCGCTCAAGCAGTGGACGGTGCGTTTTGCGCTTGATGAGCAGGTGAAGAAGCATTTTGACGCCGCGGGCATCAAGCCGCCGCATCAAACCGTTGAGGTCATGCAGACCGGCACCGATGTTGCCGGTGCCGCTGCTGCGCTGCCTCCGCCGGCATAAACGCGGCAGCGGTCGATCAAGCCGTGGGTTTGGTCAGGCGTTTGGCGCGCGTGCCCTTATCCATAAAGCTCCAGGCGATAAAGCGGCTCTGCTTCTGGCCCTGCGCCATGTCGATAATGCGCACCTCGGCAACATCGAGCTCGCGCAGCTGGTCGCGCAGCGCGGGCAAATGCTCTTTACGTGAAACCAGCGAGGTGAACCAGATGCACTGACGGGCAAAATCGACGCTCTCGGTAATCATCTGCGCGATAAACGCCTGCTCACCACCTTCGCACCACAGCTCATGCTGCTGACCGCCAAAGTTAAGCGGCGCGCTGCTTTTCTGGCCGAGATTGCGCTGTTTACGCGAACTGCCTTCCTGTGCCGCTTCGGCTGACGCGTGGAACGGTGGATTGCAGATCGTGGCGTGATAAAACTCATTCTTGTGGATCACGCCGTTCAGGATGGCGTTATCCAGCTTCTGCCGACGCAGACGGATGCTGCGCTGCAAACCAGGATTAGCCGCCACGATGGCGTTAGCCGCACGTAATGCGGGCTCGCTGACTTCGGTGCCGGTGAAGCGCCAGCCATATTCCGCCTGGCCAATCAGCGGATAGATGCAGTTGGCGCCGCAGCCGATATCCAACAGGTTGCAGTGCGTCGGCACACTGTTGCCGTGATCTTCCGCCAGCAGATCGGCAAGATGGTGCAGGTAATCGGCACGTCCCGGCACCGGCGGACAGAGAAAGCCGTCGGGAAGGGTCCAGTGCGCGACGCCATAAAAGTGGTGCAGCAACGCCTGATTCAGCGCCTTCACCGCCTCGGGATCGGCAAAATCGATCGAGGTATCGCCCCAGGTGTTAACGGCGATTTTCTCGCCCAATGGCGGATGGGTGGCAACCAGCGCGCTGAAATCGTAGCGCTGGCGATGGCGGTTGCGCGGGTGTAATCCGCTCTTTTCTGCTGTGTTTTTCATCGGCTTCCCTTGGCTGGAGGCGCGTAAGATACCCGTATTGGAAAAATGCGTAAACAATTGGCGGCTATTTTCCTGTGAGAATCGGTCTACTATAAACATAACTATTTGAAAAGAGGTGCTTATGTCACATCAACGCTATTCCTATCAGCCGCGCGCCGGTCACGGCCTGCCGCACGATCCGCTGAACGCCATCGTCGGGCCGCGTCCTATCGGCTGGATCAGCTCCACCAGCAGCAGCGGCGCGCGTAACCTGGCACCTTACAGCTTTTTTAACTGCTTCAATTATCAGCCGCCAATCATCGGTTTTGCCAGCACCGGCTGGAAAGACAGCGTGCGCAATATCACCGAAACCAAAGCTTTTGTCTGGAATCTGGCGACGCGTCCGCTGGCCGAGGCGATGAACGAGAGTTCAGCGTCGATTGCTCACGATGAAGATGAGTTTGCGTTGGCAGGACTGACGCCGCTGCCCGCTTCGCAGATCGATGTCAGCATGGTTGCGGAAAGCCCGGTTAACTTTGAATGTCGACTGACGCAATGCATTCAGTTAACGGATATGAACGGTGAGCAGGTTCCGACCTGGCTTATCCTTGGCGAAGTGGTCGCGGTGCACATCGCCACCTCCTTGCTGGAAGAGGGCATTTATCAGACGGCGAAGGCACAGCCGATCCTGCGCGCCGGTGGGCCGAGCGCCTATTACGGTATCAGCGAAGATCAGCGTTTCGATCTGGTGCGCCCGGATGCCCGCAAACCCTGAGCCGGTTGCACAGTAATTCTGAATAACAAAATGAAATGCTTTGAATTTCGTTATATGCCGTTAGCGCTATACTGTTTGTCGGGTGCGGAACCTCGCGCCTTACCTTCATGCTGTGTCTCGAATCAGCCGAAAGCGTGCTTTCGGCTTTTTTGCGTCCCGGCTCCCGCTTTTGTCGTGGACGACCAGCAGCAAAACCCTCTACAGTTAAGCCAGCCTGTTGCGGTTATCGCAGTCACTTTATGAGGATTTCCATGTCTGTTCCTGACACCCTGATCAAGGAAGCCACCGCCTGGCGTCATCAGCTTCACGCCTGGCCTGAACTGGGCTACAACGAGCAGCGCACCGCCGATCTGGTGGCGCAGCAGCTGACTGCTTTGGGATTACAGGTTCATCGTGGCCTGGGCGGTACCGGCGTGATCGGTACGCTGGAAAATGGTCCCGGCCCGGTGATCGGATTGCGTGCTGATATGGACGCCCTGCCCATCACCGAACTCGGCACCTCAGCCTGGCAGTCGCAGCAACCGGGCGTCATGCACGCCTGCGGTCACGACGGCCATACCGCTATTTTACTGGCCGCCGCTACGCTGCTGGCCCAAACCCGGCGGTTTAGCGGCACGGTGCACTTTATTTTTCAGCCCGCCGAAGAGAATCTCGGTGGTGCACGTCGCATGGTCGAAGAGGGCCTGTTTACGTTGTTCCCGATGGATGCCATCTATGCGATGCACAACTGGCCCGGCCTGCCCGCTGGCGATCTGGCAGTAAACAGCGGTGCGATGATGGCCTCGCTGGATGCTTTTGCCATTACGCTGACCGGCACCAGCTGCCACGCGGCGATGCCAGAAAGCGGCGCCGATCCGGTGGTGGCCGCCGCCGAGCTGGTGCTGGCGTTGCAGACTATCCCGGCGCGTCGCCTGTCGCCGCTGGCGTCGGCGGTGGTCAGCATTACCCAGATCAACGGCGGTGAAGCGATCAACGTCATTCCGGAGCGCGTCCAGCTGCGTGGCACGGTGCGCTGTTTACAGGCGGATGTGCGTCAAAAGGTGCGTGGGCTGATTGAAGATTTTGTCAACAATCTGCCGCAGCCGTTTGGCGTGACCGGCGAGATCGCATGGCTACCGGGCTATCCGGTCACCCACAATCATGCGGTGCAGGCTGAGCAAGTGCGCGATGTAGCGCTGAGCACGCTGGGTGCCGATCGCGTCCACTGGCAGGTCAATCCGTCGATGGCGTCAGAAGATTTCGCCTGCATGCTGCAGCACTGTCCAGGCGCCTATTTCTGGCTCGGTGCCGATGGCGCCACGCCGTCGCGTCCGCTGCACAACGCTTTCTATGATTTCAACGACCAGCTTATCGGCGACGGCATCGCCTTTTGGCAGCAGCTGGTTGAGCAGTTATTGCCGGTCAGCCGCTGATTAAAAACCGGACGGTCAACCGACCGTCCTCAAGCTTTAGCCATAAGTTCGTTGACCCCTCTGCTATTCCTCGCCATCATCCTGCGCATTCATTTTTCACTTTGGAAAACGGTTGTGGCCAGCCTCAGCAATCAGTTACTGCAGCAAATTCTTGATGATGTGCGCCCACTCATTACACAGGGGCGCGTAGCGGATTACATTCCGGCGCTGTCGACGGTAGCGCCTGATTATCTTGGCATCGCGGTTTGCACGCTGGACGGTCAGCTCTGGCAGGCAGGCGATGCGGATGAACGTTTCTCTATTCAGTCGATCTCCAAAGTGCTGTCGCTGGCGCTGGCACAGACGCGCTATCAGGAGAGTGAAATCTGGCAGCGGGTGGGCAAAGATCCCTCGGGGCAGCCGTTTAATTCGCTGGTTCAGCTGGAGCTGGAAAAAGGCAAACCGCGCAATCCGTTTATTAATGCGGGCGCGCTGGTGATTTGTGACATGCTGGAAACCCGTCTTACCGCCCCGCGTCAGCGCATGCTGGAAGTGGTGCGTTCACTGGCGCAACAGCCGGATATTCAGTATGACCGCCAGGTGGCACGCTCGGAGTTTGAGCATTCAGCGCGTAACGCGGCGATTGCCTGGCTGATGAAGGCGTTTGGTAACTTTGATAACGATGTCGCCACCGTACTGCAAACCTACTTTCACTACTGTTCGCTGTCGATGAGCTGCACTGAGCTGGCACGCTGCTTCGCCTTTCTGGCGAATCAGGGGCGCGATCTCAGCGGCGAGCTGGCGATTATCACGCCGCGGCAAACCAAACATATCAACGCGCTAATGATGACCAGCGGCATGTATGACGGCGCCGGCGAATTTGCCTGGCGCGTCGGCCTGCCGGCGAAATCGGGCGTCGGCGGCGGCATTGTCGCGATCGTACCGGGTGAAATGAGCATTGCGGTCTGGTCGCCCGCGCTGGATGCCTCGGGCAATTCGCTGGCGGGCGTGGCGGCGCTGGAAATGCTGGCGGAGAAGCTTAACCGCTCGCTGTTTTAATCTTGCCAGGTTGCGCGCTGAGCGCGGTCAGGCTTAAAAACCGGCTACCGTCAACTGCTCCAGCGCGCCATCCAGCGTATTGCTGCGGCCGGTGGCAACGTAGCAGCAGGCAATTTGCAGGCGCAGCGATTGCGGTAACGGACGACGTTGCGCCAGCACATCGTCAATCCATGCTGCGGTCACCGCCGCCGCTTTACTTTCCGGCAGCACTTCCGCGCACTCTGCCTGACGGGTAATTAACTGTTCAGCTTCTGCGCCGCTGCCGCGGATCAGGTTAATCGCCGGACAGCGCAGCGGGCTGGCATAGACCTCGCCTTCGGTGCCGTTCAGCAATAATCCCAGACCGCCAATCTCACTGAAAAACTTCGCCACGCGCGGCACATATTCCGGATGCGACACGCTGGCAATCCGCAGCGCCGCCATATCATCAAACGGCGTCGCCAGCTTGGCCAGCGTGTGCGCGCTGTTACGCACGCCCATGCGCCAGCGCAGCGCCAGCTGTTTTGCCATTGCCGGGGCAAAGGTTTCTACCGTCATAAACAGCAGCTCGCCGCGATCCAGCGTTGCCTGCGCGCTGGCCGCATCAGTTACCGGCTTAACACCCAGCTCAGCAAACACCGCCTCGCTGGTAACGCGCGTCATATCGTCGCTGACGCCATGCACCACCACCGGAAAGCCCAGCCGGGAGAGCAGCATCGCCAACAGCGGCGTAAGATTGCCCTGACGGCGCGCCCCGTTATAGCTGGGAATGACAATCGGCATCGGCTGACCGGCTGGCGGCGTCAGACGTAGCACGCGCTCCTGCATCGCCTGATAAAATCCGCGCATCTCCTCTTCGCCTTCGCCTTTAATACGCAGCGCGATCAGGATAGTGCCCAGCTCCAGCGCAGGCACCTCGTCATCGAGCATCGCCCGATAAAGCGCCAGCGCGGTCTCCTGATCCATATCGCGCGCATGGTTTTTACCGCGCCCGATCTCTTTAATGATTTTGTTATATTCCATCATCTCTGCTCCTGCCTGAAAGGCGGCATCGCCGCCAGCATGACGTTAACTTTTTGCCCGTTTACGTTTAACCGGCTTCTTTTTAGTGGCGGTGACGGCGGCCGCGGCGGCCACTTCCGGCTGCTCAATGGGGAAGACCGGCAGCGCGGCCAATAGCCGTGAACCGTAAGCTTTCGCCAGCAAGCGACGATCGTAGATCACGACTTCGCCGGTACAGTCATGGCTGCGGATCAGCCTGCCAACCTGTTGAATCAGGGTAAAAGAGGCGCTCGGCAAACTCTGCACTTCAAACGGATAACGGCGCAGGCTTTTCAGCCACTCACCTTCGGTCAAAATTACCGGACTGTCCACCGGCGGAAAAGCGATTTTATGAATATGCACCTGCGTCAGCAGTTCACCCTTGAGATCCAGCCCTTCGGCGAACGATTGCAGCCCAACCAGAATGCTGGTTTTGCCTTCGCGCACCCGCTTACGGTGCAGCTCAACCAGCCGCGATCGCGGTTGATCGCCCTGCGCCAGAATGATCAGCCGCAGCGAACTGACGTGGGTCAGAAATTGCTGCATGGCGCGGTTGCTGGCGAACAGCACCAGCACACCTTTGTGCTGATTATCGGCGATTTGGCTATGGAAAAAGCGTGCCATCTCGGCGATGTGGTTCGCTTCGTTAGCCAGCGTCGGTTCATGCTGCATCTGTGGGATAATCAGCTTGCCCTGTTCACAGTGGTTAAACGGCGAGTCGAGCGCGACAAAGCGGTCGTCCGCTTTCTCACTGAGGCCAGACATCTCCTGCAGGCGGGTAAAGCTGTTCAGCGATCGCAGCGTGGCGGAGGTCACTACCACGTGTGGCACTTTGCGCCACAGCAGCTTTTCCAGCTGATCGCTGACGCGAATGCCCGCGCAGTGCATGATCAAATGCGGATTGCCTTCGCGCAGTTCACGCGTCAGCCATTTTGATACCGGCGCGTTAGAGGCTTTTTCCATTGCCGCCAGTCGCCATAGCTTGCTCACCGACTCAAACCAGCCCAGCGTGCGGTTCATCTGAATCATGGTGCGGTGCAGGCGCACCACGTCAAACTGACCGGTTTTATCGCTGAGATCGTTGAGCAGGCCTTCCGCCAGCCCGCGCAGCGCATCCATCAGCTTGAACAGCCGGGCGCAGAGCGACAGCAGCTCTTCGGGCAGCTCGCCCATTTCAAAGCGATATTCCCCTTCCTGCTGGCCCGCGGGCAGCAGCGGCAGCAGGTGCTGTGACAGCTCGTTGAGCAGCTCGCGCACGCTTTCGCAGTGGCCTTTCAGGCGCTCAACGTTGCTAAGTGGCGGCGGGGATTTTGGGCGAAACTGCGCCATTACCTGCTCCACCAGCCGCACAAACAGATCGAGCTGCAGGCTGGTCCAGCCGAGGGTAATTTCGGCGCTCATCTCCAGCGCATCGCGCGCCACTTCCGGCAGATGATGACCTTCGTCGAGCACCAGCAACAGGTTTTTGGCCGGCGGCAGCACCGATTCCGTCTCCAGCGCGGCCATCACCAGCGCATGGTTAGCCACCACCACATCTGCCTGTTCGATCTCACGCCGCGCCACGAAATAGGGACATTCGCGGTACCACTGGCAGTGATGCCCAAGGCAGTTGGTTTTATCGGTGCTCAGGCGCTGCCAGAGACCGTTATCGATAGCATCGTCCGCGTGATCGCGCAGGCCATCCCACTGATGGCGGTTCAGCGATTTTTCCAGTTTGGTACAGAGCGCCCGCTCATCTTTACTGGCGGTCATGTTGTCGTCGAGGAACAGCAGCAGATCGCCCTGCTGCTCACTGTCGGTGGCGAGTGCGGAGAGGTTACGCGGGCAGACGTAGCGGCCCCGGCCAAAGGCGGCGGTAAACTTCAAATCAGGGATGATTTTCTTCAGCAATGGCAGATCTTTGCTGAAGATCTGATCCTGCAGCGCCACGTTGGCGGTGCTGATCACCAGCAGCTTCTCTTCGGCGCGACTGACGGCGATGCCCGGAATAAGATAGGAGAGCGTTTTGCCGACGCCGGTTGGCGCTTCAATCGCCAGATGGCGCCCGCCGTCACCCGCCAGCGTTTTTGCCACTTCGGCAATCATCTGGCGCTGCGGCGCACGGGGTATGAAATCGGGAACCTGCTGCTGGAGCGCTTTATACCACTGGCCGATTTCTGCTTTGAGCGCCGGAGTTAACGCCATAATCACCACTAACTAAAAAAATGTGGCCTGTATTTTTACACAGTATGCAGAATGAGTCAGCCGCAATATCCGCTTTATCGAGCGTGCTTCAGGAAATCCCCGGCGCGGCGGTTTTGTACATCAGCGTGGTCGCGTCAAAGGCGCCCAGCGTCGATTGCGCATAGTCTGGGATCTCGCCAGCAATTTGCCAGCCAAGTGAAAGATAGAGTGCGGTGGCCGGATCGCCGCTGCGCGTGTCCAGCACCAGCAGCGACAGCGATTTTTCCCACGCAGCCTGTTCCGCCCGCTGCATCAGTTCACGCGCAATGCCCTGCCGCCGCGCCTGTGGGTGCACCATCAGCTTGGCGACTTCAGCACGGTGGCGGCCATTGGGCATCATGCCCTGGGCCAGCGTGACGGTGCCCACTACCTTGCCTTCATGGCACGCCAGCCAGATGCGCCGTTCGCCACGCTCAAGGCTTTCCAGCGCGCCGAGCCAGAAACGGACGATGGCGTCGCCATCACTGGCGTCAATAAAACCAATGCTGGCACCGTCCGCCACGCAAGCGATGGTGAGCCGACAGATATCTCCAAACTGCTGTTTCGCCTCATCGACATGAATTTCGGCATACTCGATCATGATTTGCATATCACCAGAAGGTAGTGCGCGTCCTGTGCGGATGGCGCGTGAAAAGAAGACGAACCGCTCAAATGAAAACGCAGGCAATCCCCGGCGTGTAGATGCCATTGCTGTTCTGACATGCGAATGACCAGTTCCCCGGAAAGCAGCCAGATATGCTGCTCCATGCCGGTTACCGGCGGCGCGTGATAGTCAATCAGCGCTCCGGCGCGCAGCTCACCCTCAATCAGTTCCGCCTGAAAATTGCTGGCAGGCGGTGAGACAGTGCGACGAATAAATCCGCTCTCGGCATCCTGCCACAGCGGCTGCTGCTCACGCGGCAGCCAGAGCGGCGCCCGCGATTCCACCTCGCTTAGCAGACGTGACATCGTCATGCCATAGGCGACACAGAGTCGGTTCAGCAGCGCCGCGGTTGGGCTGGTTTCAGCGCGCTCAATTCGCGACAGCGTGGCGCGGCTGATACCGGTGATGGACGCCAGATTTTCCAGCGACCAGCCTTGTGCAATGCGCAGTTCCGTCAGGCACGCAGCCAGCGGGCGATCCAGTAAATCCACCGTTAATTCTCACTTTTGGAATATTTTCTCATTTATGAGATCTACCCTTTAATACGCATGGGGTCAAGTTGTACAGTTAAAAAAGGATTGTACAACTTGCCTGGCTCCGCTAAGGTTACTGGATAGCAAGAGATGACGAGGAATTATGGCTATCTATAGCATCGGTGATGTGGCTGAACGTTGCGGGATCAACCCGGTAACGTTGCGCGCGTGGCAGCGCCGTTATGGCCTGTTAAAGCCCCAACGCACAGAGGGCGGCCATCGTCAGTTTGATGATGAAGATGTGCAGCGTATCGAAGAGATTAAGCGCTGGATGGAAAGCGGCGTGCCGGTAGGCAAAGTACGGGCGCTGCTGGATGGCGAAAATGTGCGGGTACACGACGGCTGGACCACGCTGCAAGAGGAGTTGATGAGCGTGCTGCGCCATGCCAGACCCTCAAAACTGCGCGCCAAAGTAGCGGCTATTGGTCGCGAAAATCCGATTGATGCGCTGATCGACCACGTTTATATGCCGGTGCGTCAGCGGCTTGGTCTTGATCAAAACACTGCACGCACCATGTGCAGTCTGCTCGATGGCGTGCTGATCGATTATGTTGCGTTCTGCCTGACTGGCGTGCGCAAGAAAGCGGGCAAAGACGCGTTGTTGATTGGCTGGGGCGCAGAAGATCGTACGCGCATCTGGTTAGAAGCCTGGCGGCTGTCGCAGAGCGGCTGGCGGATTGACGTGCTGGCAGAACCGCTCGACATACTGCGTCCGGAACTTTTTCCTGGCCAACAACTGTTTGTCTGGACCGAAAAGAAGATGACGCGGCGTCAGCTCGAACAGCTTGAGCAGTGGCAACAACTCGGTTTTTCCATCACTCCTCACGGCAACTAAGCCTGCACGCCAGCGGCGGGCTTTTCTTCTTCTGATACTTCGCAATAAAAATGCACGGTTTTTTATTTGGGCGCGACGCGCCTAACGCGCTATCATTTGCCCTCTTCCGCAACAAGCAGGTTTACTCATGAATGTGCAAAAAATTGCCGTGATTTGTCTTTTCGCGCTGATGGCGCTCGGCGGCACCGGCGGCTTAATGCTGGTCGGCTACACCCTTATTCTGCATTCACGCTAACGGCACGCTGCAGGCGTTCAAACAGCCGGTCGGTGACGATCGCCAGCAATGCCACCAGCAGCGCGCCCTGAATCACATACGCCGTATTAAAACCGCTCAGGCCGATAATCACCGGCGTACCCAGCGTGCTGGCACCTACCGTTGAGGCGATAGCCGCGGTGCCAATATTCACAATCACCGACGTACGGATCCCTGCCAGAATCACCGGCGCTGCCAGCGGCAGCTCAACCTGAATAAGAATCTGCCACGGGCTCATGCCGACGCCGCGCGCAATCTCGCGGCTGGCGGCGGGTACGCCATCGATGCCCGCCAGCGTACTTTGCAGAATCGGCAATAATCCATAGAGCAGCAGCGCGACAATCGCAGGCTGCGCGCCAAATCCCATCACCGGCACGGCAACCGCCAGCACCGCCACCGGCGGAAAAGTCTGTCCTGCCGCGACCACCGTTTCTACCAGCGAACGAAATTCCGCGCCCCGCTTACGCGTGACCAACACGCCAATGCCAACGCCAATCGCCACCGCGCACAGGCTGGATATCGCCACCAGTACCATGTGGGATAGTGCCAGCTGCACAAAACTTTCCTGCTGATAGAGCGGCCGTTCCAGCTCGGGAAAAAGTCGTGCAAACAGTGGCCCACTCAGCGGCATCAGCAGCAACAGCGCCACGAACAACGCAATCAGCCAGAGTAACGGATCGCGGAGCAGGCGCATCAGTTCAGCTCCCGCTGGCGCAGCAGATCGCTGAAGTGCAGCACGCCCAACGGCTTCTGTTGCTTATCCACCACCGGCAGTTTATCCACTCGTCTGGCAATAAACTGCGATAACGCCTCGCGCAGGTTCATACTTTCACCGATCGCCTCGCCGGGCAGAAACTCACCGCGCCGCGCTGCCGCGCCCGCATGGCCCAGCGACAGCAATCTTACGCCAAGTTCGCTGCGGCCAAAAAAATCGCGCACAAACTCACTGGCGGGCTGCGTTAACAATGTCACTGGCTTGCCCTGCTGCACGATGCGTCCTCCGTCCATCAGCACAATTTTATCCGCCAGCAGCAGCGCTTCATCAATATCGTGGGTGACCAGCACGATGGTGCGGCCTGAAAGCTGATGAATGCGCATGATTTCCTGCTGCAACGCCGCGCGGGTAACCGGGTCGAGCGCGCCAAACGGCTCGTCCATTAACAGCAGTTCCGGATCGGCGGCCAGTGCTCGCGCCACGCCGACCCGCTGCTGTTGGCCACCCGAGAGCTGATGGGGATAGCGGCTGGCAAAGCTGGCATCCAGATTGAGCAGGGCCAGCAGCTCCTCCACGCGTGCGCGAATCTGCTGCCGTGGCCAGTTCAGCAGCGCGGGCACGGTGGCGATATTGCGCGCCACCGTCCAGTGTGGAAACAGGCCAATAGACTGAATGGCATAGCCCATGCGCCGCCGCAACTGCTGTGCGTCAATCTGCCTGATCTCTTCACCAGCAAAGGTAATGGTGCCGGCATCGTGCTCAATCAGCCGGTTGATCATCTTCAGCGTGGTGGATTTCCCGGAGCCTGAGGTGCCAATCAGCACCGTAAACTCCCCTTTATTCAGGGTGAAAGTGAGATCGGATACTGCGGCTTTACCGGCGAACGATTTGCTGACCTGATTAAATGCGATCATCCGTTTCTGACCTCCAGTAACGAAATAAGGAATTTGAACAGCGCATCGGCGATCACCGCCAGCGCAATCACCGGCATGACGCCGAGCAGCACCAGCTCCAGCGCGCTGCTCAGCAAACCCTGAAAGATGATCGCGCCAAAGCCACCGGCACCGATCAGCGCGGCGATCACCGCCATGCCAATGGTTTGCACGGCAACCACACGCAGGCCGGTGAGCAGCACCGGCAACGCCAGCGGCAGCTCGACCTGCCAGAAAATCTGCCGGGTCGACATGCCCATGCCGCGCGCGGTTTCCCGCACGCTGGCGGGCACCTGCTGCAAGCCAGTGACGACGCTGCGCACCAGCGGCAACAGCGCGTAAAGCACCAATGCGATCAGCGCGGGTGCCAGGCCAATGCCGCTGATGCCGAGCCAGGGCACGGCTTTTGCCAGTGCTGCCAGCGGTGCGATCAGCAGGCCGAACAGCGCCACCGACGGCACCGTCTGAATAATGTTCAGCAGCGAGAAGGCGGGCCCCTGCAGCGGCGCGCGGCGGAACAGCATGACACCGATGGGCATGCCAATCAGCAAAGCGGGTAGCAGTGTGGCGATCAGCAGAAGTAAATGACGGGCCAGCGCCTGATCAAACACATCATGACGATTTACATACTCTTTCATCAGCGCCAGCTCACTGAGCTGTCCGCTGGCGATCAGGGCGATCACCGGCAGCCAGAGTTGTGCATTGAGCAGCAGTCGCCACACCGGCTGACGAGTGAGGTGGCTGATAGCGTCGGCGGCCAACAATATGCTTAGCGCCAGGCTCAGCCACAGCCCGCTGGCAAAGCTGGTTCGCGCCAGTGCACTGCCCTGCGTCGCCAGCTGGGTGGCTTCACGGCCGCTCCAGTAGAGCAACGCAAACAGCAGCGCTTCCCCGAGCAGCAGCGTCAGCAGCAGCGTGGCTTTTTGACGCGGCAACCATGCCAGCAGCAGCAACAGTGGAACAATCGGCAGCCACAGCAGATCGACGAAAGAAAGGTGCCCTGCCAGCCACAGCGGCTGGCCAGACACCAGTCGGTTTGGCGCATAGTTGAGAACAGGCAGCAGCATCGCACCCGCTAACAGCACGACCAGCAGCAGCAGAACACGATTTTGAGGAGCAAAGCGCAAAGGCATGGTTTCCCTGTTACGGGCAGCAACGCCGCCCGTCTGCGATAGCGATCAGAGCAGTTTTTTCTGCTGCAGATAGTCAGCGGCGACCTGTTTGGCATCCTGGCCTTCCACCGCAATTTTCGCATTCAGCGACTGTAAGGTTTTTTCATCCAGCGAGGCAAAAACCGGCTTCAGCCACTCGGCAATCTGCGGGTGCTGCTTTAAGGTTGCCTCGCGGATCACTGGGGTTGGCGCATAGATCGGCTGCACGCCTTTGGGATCGCTGAGCGTCTGTAATCCCAGCGCAGCCACCGGGCCATCGGTGCCGTAAGCCATGGCGCCGTTTACACCGGAGGTTTGCTGCGCGGCCGCCTTCAGCGTTACCGCGGTGTCGCCACCGGCCAGCGAAAGTAGCTGACTCTGTTCCAGCTTGAAGCCGTAGGCTTTTTCAAACGCTGGCAGCGCATCAGATCGTTCAATAAACTCGGCCGATGCCGCCAGCTTGAATTTGCCGCCTTTTTTCAGCCAGGCGCTGAGATCGTCCAGCGAACTTAGCTTGTTCTGCTGGGCCACATCGCCGCGCACGGCAATGGTCCAGGTATTGTTAGCGGGCGCAGGCGTCAGCCAGACCAGATGATTTTTCTGCGCGTCGAGCTGTTTGACCTTTTGATAGCCCGCCTCGGCATTGCGCCACGCCGCATCCTTCTCATCACTAAAGAAAAATGCGCCGTTGCCGGTGTATTCAGGATAGATATCCAGTTCGCCTGCGGTAATGGCCGCCCGCACCACCTGCGTATTGCCTAACTGAATTTTATTCACCGTCTCGACGCCATGCTTTTCCAACACCTGCAAAATGATGTTACCCAGCAGCGAGCCTTCGGTATCGATTTTCGAACCGACGCGCACCGCATCGGCTGCCTGCGCGGTGGCACTCAACGCCATACAAGCGGCCAGCGCCAGCACCGTCCGGCGAAAAGGAGTCAGGGTCATGGTTGATATCCTTCAGTAAAATGGTTTTTTTCGGATGAGATTAAGCGTAGCCGATTTTTTGGTCTTCCAGACAGAGGGGCGGATTTCGTGATGCCCGATCGCGGGCGGCTTTTAAGGTCAAAGGTGACTTCGTTCTGCCTTGCAGGCTGGCTTTTAGGGTCAATGTCTTTAAGGTCAATGTCTTTAAAGTCAACAGCCATTTCGTTCTGCCTGAAGGCAGACCGAGCAGGGGCGGCATGCGCCCCGGCCCTGCACCCCGGCTATCCGGCAAACACAACCGCCCGCTGCGCGGATGCCCTCAGCAAAACCCTTTTCCTGACGGACCGGACGCGATTCGCTCCCAGCTCAACGCGCCCTCTCGCCACATCCCTGCGGCTCGCCCTGGAAAACGCTTTCGCCTCGGCGTTTGTGATGCCTCTTAAAGGTCAAAACCCAAGTCAAAAACAAAAGAAAAAATTAAATAAAAAACAAAGACGATGATGAAGATAAAAACGAAGATACTTCGGCTTTTTAACTTTTTAACTTTTTAACTTTTGGTGTTGAGGTTTGGGCACTGGACTTTGGACTTTGGACTTTGGACTTTGGGCTTTGGGCTTTGAACCTTGGGCTTTGGGCTTTGGGCTTTGGGCTTTGAACTTTGGGCTTTGAACTTTGAACTTTGAACTTTGAACTTTGAACTTTGAACTTTGAACTTCAGATTTTAGATTTTAGATTTTATTTTTAAGGTTTTGACTTGGGGGTTGACGTTGAGGAGGCATCACAACTGCTGAGGAGGTGAACATTTTAGGATGTCCCGCCATGGATGGCGGGGCAAGTGAGCGCTGAGCAGGAGCGAATCGCGAGCGGTCCGTAAAGAAATGTGAACTGACGAAGGTACCCGCCTGTGGCGGGCGGTTGTGTTTGCCGGATAGCGCGGGTGCAGGGCCGGGGCGACTGCCGGCCCTGCTCGGTCTGCCTTTAGGCAGAACGAAATCGCCTTTGACCTGGCCCTGCTCGGGCTGCCTTCAGGCAGAACGAAATGGCCTTTGACCTTAAGACGTTGACCTTAAAGACGTTGACCTCAAGACGTTGACCTTAAAGCCGCCTGCCAGGCAAAACGCCCCCACCGTTGCGCAACGGCCCCCTCCCCCTCTTACAGTTTGAAACTATTCACCACCAGCTCCAGCTGGACGCTCTGCTCTTCCATCGCCTGGGCGGCGGAAGAGACCTGCTCCACCAGCGCGGCGTTCTGCTGGGTAGTGCTGTCGAGCTGGGTAATCGCCACGTTAACCTGATCGATGCCCATGCTCTGTTCACGGCTGGCGGACATGATCTCGCTCATCAACGTCGTAACGCTGCTGACGCCCTGCATCAGCTCATCCATGGTCTGACCGGCCTGTTCCACCAGTCCGCTACCGGCGTCAATATTGGCCACCGACTCTTCAATCAGCTTCTTGATTTCACGTGCTGAGTTGGCCGAACGCTGAGCAAGGTTACGCACTTCGGAGGCGACTACCGCAAAGCCACGACCCTGTTCACCGGCGCGTGCGGCTTCCACCGCGGCGTTCAGCGCCAAAATATTGGTCTGGAAAGCGATGCTGTCGATCACGCTGATGATATCAACCACCTTACGCGATGAGGTATTGATAGCGCCCATGGTGGCAACCACTTCGCGCACCACGCGCGTGCCGCGTTCAGCCACTTTAGAGGCGTCACCTGCCAGCTGGTTAGCATGCGTAGCGTTATCGGCATTCTGGCGCACGGTGCCGGTTAACTCTTCCATGCTGGCGGCGGTTTCGACGATCGAGCTGGCCTGATCTTCCGTGCGTGAGGAGAGATCGGAGTTGCCGCTGGCGATTTCGCGTGATGCGGCCGTAATCGCCAGCGCGCTGCTGCCAACCTGGCGCATCAGCCCCTGCAAATATTCAATAAACTGGTTGAAGCTCTGCGCCACCGCGTTGAACTCCGGACTCTTGCTGGCAGGCAGGCGCTGGGTTAAATCAGCACCGCCGGTGGAGAGCGCAACAATGTTGTCGTTCAGTCCGCGCAGCTGGCCCATGGTGGTACGGATAAAGCCCAGCAGCACCAGCAACAGCACTAACGCAAGCGGGATCTGCACCAGGCCCAGACGCATCAGCATGCCGTTGGTTTGCGCCATTAACAGGCTGGTTGGTACGTCGCTGGCCAGATACCACGGGCTGCCGCTGATCTGCTGCACAAACAGCGTGTGATCGCCATCGTCGCCCTGATAGCTGCTTTCCATCGGCTTGTCGCTGGCCGTGCTCAGCAATGCTTTCAGCGGTGCGGCCATGCCGTTTTTCAGATCGCTGAGGTATTCCAGCTTAGGCGTGCCATCTACCAGCGCAGCGTTACCGACAATTTTGCCGTCCGCTTCAACGATCAGGACGTTGCCTTTGATTGCCTCGCTCATCTCTTTGGCCAGATGGTTAAAGAAGCCCAGCGTCACGTCGATGGTGGAAACGCCCCACACTTTGCCGTCGCGCCAGATCGCCATCGCACAGTTGGTGCGCGGCTGCGGGCTGGCAGCATCCTGATAGGCATTGGCCCAGGCACACTGTCCTTTCGGCGCTGCCTGACCAGCTTTATGCCACGCCTGATCGTAGTAATTGTCGGCCGCGTCGCTGTTCCAGTAAGTGTTAACTTTCAGTTCGTTGTTGGCGTCGCGAGCAAAGAAGGTACTGAATTTAGCCCGTGCCGGATCGCGCACATTGGGCAGTGGCCAGATGCCGCCGCCAAACACGTTGCTGTCCTGATACTGGTTAACCAGCGTCGGCAGTAACGTGTCAATACTGGCGCTGTCGAGGGCGCTGACCGTTTCGGTGATCGTACGTTGCTGCGCCTGCACACGGTTCATCTGTTCGACGATGCGTGCCGCCAGCGAGTCAACTTCATAGCGCACCAGACGGCTTTCATTCGCCGTGAGTTGCGGTGCGACAAAAAGATTAATTACCACCACGGTGACGATCATCAGCAATGCAAAAAAGCCGATAAGTGCAGCGGTAAAGCGGGCCTGGGTTGTTTTTAGCATGGGAGCACCACTTAACTCGGAACAGGCGTGATTGCCTGATCCGAATTAACGGCGCGGAAGAAGAGATCTTGAGAGCAAAATGTGAAAATGATGTAAAAAATTTCGTAACGTGACTATCGCCACCGTTACACTGGCTCTGCCACCACCTGCTGACGCGGACGAAAGATATGATCGCACGCCTGCTCGCGCAGCAGCGCCACCAGTTCGGTGCCGCCGCTGCTGCTGGCAGCGGCAAATTCCCGCTCCGCTGGCGTCACCGGCGTGGTCCACAGCAATCGCGGCCGCTCACCGTCGCGTTTGGGTAGCAAAAACTGGCCGCTGCTACTGGCCAACTCGCCGCTGATTAGAAAGGCGTCAAAGCCGACCGGTGCCACATCGGAAGAGAGCAGATGCCCTTCCCCCAGCCAGTTGAGCTGCGCCCAGGGAAAATGGGCAAAACTGGCCAGCGCACTCGCCATCTGCACCGCATTCTCTTCGCTCATCACCTGTGCATCGATCGCCATGCCCAGCTCGATTCGCCGGTGCTGTGGCGCGAGATCGGCGTAGAGATGATCAACCCACGGCATAGCGCGCGTGCTCATGCCGAGGGTCAGGAAATACCAGATGCCGTCATGGTAATGCTGAGAAATTGCCATCGGCGGCCAGCCCGACTGATCGATGCTGTAATACTTCAGCGACTCACCATACTGCTGCTGATAGCAGCTGAGAAACTCATGCTCCACCAGCGGCCAGAGATGGCCATCGTGCCAGTCACGCCAGAAGTGGCGAAATTTCTCCGCCTGCGCATAGTGTTCATTGGTGGAAGCGGAGCCGAGCGGCGCCGTCAGGCGATTCTCTTTGATACAACTGGCCGAAAAGCTGACCTGCTTGTTCTGATACAGGCTCCAGCCGGGAATCACGGCCAACAGCTGTCCCTGATACCAGAGCGCGGCGCCATCGTCGGTGGGTTCCCACAGCACCTGCAGTCCAGCGCTATCCAGCGGCGGCTCCGCTTCCAGCGTACGGCAGAAAGCCGCGCTTAACAGCGGTGGCACACCCTGCTCCAGCGCATCATTGTCTTCCTGCGCCGGCGCGGGCAGCAGATTGCGCAGCCAGCAGCCGCGTACAGCATACTGACCGCGAAATGCTTCGGCGGGCCAGATATAAAAATAGGCGGTGCGCTCATCCTGCTCGACGGTGGCAATCAGCGTGTTTTGCTGATTAGCAACCTCAGCAATCCGGTGTGAATAGGTCATAATGCCTCGACGTCCTGGGCAGGGATACTTATCCCGAGAGTAGTGCAGGATGCCGCACGCCGCCACGGCCGAACAAGGGTAAAACTCTCAAAGTGACCGGCCAACGCGAGCCATGGCGCGATGGTGTGCGCCCTGGCTAATCGACCAGCGCAACCCAACAGCCAGCAGGTCAATCTGCCGATCAATTTGCCAGCGCTTTAGCGGCGTAAAGTGATAGCCGGACTGCGCCTGAGCCCATTCCGGCAGCAGGCCGATACCCGCCAGCATCATGGTTTTCATCGCCGGTTTTGCCTGCCAGCTCGGCGCAGGCGCGCTCATCAGCAGGCGCGTCACCTCCGCGGTACGCTCGTCGTAACGCAGTTGCGGACGCATGGCGACAAGATAGTCCGCCACCGCCTGACGGCTTTTCGGCACCTGCTCTGCGCCCAGCGCTTCAGCCACGACCGCGGCTTCGGCGTAGTAACGATCCTGTTCTGCCCCGCTTAGTAGCCGGTTTTTGTAGCGCAGATGCGCCGCCAGAAAGCGGCTGGTTTCCGCGACGTGCACCCAGGTGAGCAGCTGCGGATCGCTGGCCTGATACGGCGTGCCGTAAGCATCCACGCCCGAAACCTGCAGGTGGATGCGTTTAACCCGCTCGATCAGCGTGTTGGCATCGGCACGATTACCGAAGGTGGTAACGGCGATAAACTGGCTGGTGCGTCGCAGGCGGCCCATCATATCTTCGCGAAAACTGGAGTGATCCCAAACGCCCGCTAACGCCGAGGGATGCAGCATCTGCATCAGCAGCGCGCTGATGCCGCCGCAGAGCATGGAGGTAAAGTCGCCGTGAACGCGCCAAATCACGCTGTCCGGGCCAAACAGTCCCGGATCGCCAGGCGGCTGCGACAGGTCAAACTCGTTGAGAGAGAGGCCATTCAGACGAAAGACCTGTTGTTGAATACGGTTACGGAGTGATTGCATAGGCGTGACACGATTTTCTCTGGCGCGGCAGAGGCTGGCTCTGCCGCGCGGGGGTATTAAAGGGCGTCGAACGAGGTATCCTGCGTATGCACAGAATCGAGGCCAATCATCACGTTGATTTTGCCTGGTTCCATGACGTACTGCATTTTTGCATTCCAGAATTTCAGCGCGTTGCCGTCAATCGGGAAGCTCACCGTCTGCGATTCGCCCGCTTTCAGCATAATGCGTTTAAACGACTTCAGCTCCTGCACCGGACGACTCATGCTGGCAACCGGATCGTTCAGATAGAGCTGCACCACCGTGGCGCCGTCGCGTTTACCGCTGTTGGTCACGGTAACGCTGGCATCCAGCTTACCATTACGCGCCAGGGTTTTTGATGACAGCGTCACCGGTGAAACGGTAAAGGTGGTGTAGCTCAGGCCGTAACCGAACGGATAAAGCGGGCCGTTAAGCGCATCGTAATAGTGCGACGTGTATTTATTCGGCTTAGCCGGATTGTACGGGCGACCGGTAGGCAAGTGGTTGTAATAGATTGGAATCTGACCCACTGAACGTGGGAAGGAAACCGGCAGCTTGCCTGATGGGTTGTAATCGCCAAACAGCACGTCCGCGATGGCGTTGCCGCCTTCGGTGCCGCTGAACCAGGTTTCCAGCAGCGCGCTGGCCTGCGCATCTTCTGTTGCCAGCGTCAGTGGGCGGCCATTCATCAGCACGATCACCAGCGGTTTGCCGGTGGCTTTCAGCGCGGCCAACAGCTTCTGCTGGCTGGCTGGAATGGTCAGCTCGCTGCGGCTCGACGCTTCATGCGCCATGCCCTGCGCTTCGCCTACCGCGGCCACCACCACATCCGCTTTTTGCGCGGCGGTAACGGCTTCATCAATCATCTGCTGAGGCGTGCGGCTGTCAACGCTGACCGCCTGCTCATAAAGGTTGAGGAAATCCTGAATGGACTTGTTGTCGCTGATGTTGGCGCCTTTGGCGTAGATCACCGTGGCGTTGCCGGCAGTGGCATTTTTCATGCCCTGCAGCAGGGTCACCGACTGACGGGCAAGACCGGCGGCTGACCAGCTGCCCATGATGTCACGCTGGCTGTCGGCCAGCGGCCCGACCAGCGCGATGGTGCCCGATTTTTTCAGCGGCAGGGTGTCCTGCTCATTCTTCAACAGCACCATGCTTTTACGCGCCACGTCACGCGCTTCAGCGCGGTGCAGGCGGCTTTCGGCATTGGTATCAGCCGGATCGGTTTCTTTCGCGCCTAAGTGGCTGTAGGGATCGTTAAACAAGCCCATATCGTATTTGACGTTCAGCACGTGGCGCGCGGCGTCATCGATTTCCGCCTTGCTGACCGCGCCGCTTTTCACCAGATCCGGCAGGTATTTGCTGTAATACTCGTCGCTCATGCTCATGTCGATGCCGGATTTCAGCGCAATGCGCACCGCTTCCTGCGGATCGCTGGCAACGCCATGCTTTATCAGCTCTTTGATAGCACCGTGATCGCTGATGGTAATGCCTTTGAATTTCCATTCGTCACGCAGCAGATCTTTCAGCAGCCAGCTGTCTGCGGTGGCCGGCACGCCGTTAATGGCGTTCAGCGACACCATGACGCCGCCGCTGCCTGCATCCAGTGATGCCTTGTACGGCGGCAGATAGTCCTGGAACATGCGTTGCGGGCTCATATCAACGGTGTTGTAATCACGCCCACCTTCCACTGCACCATAGAGAGCAAAGTGTTTAACGCTGGTCATCACGGCGTAACGATCGGCAGGACTTTTTCCCTGCATCGCTTCCACCATGGTGCGCCCCATTTCTGAGGTCAAATAGGTATCTTCGCCGAAGCCTTCGGAGACCCGGCCCCAGCGCGGCTCACGGCTGACATCGACCATGGGTGCCCAGGTCATGTTCAGCCCGTCGTCCGCCGCTTCATACGCTGACACGCGACCCACTTCCGCAACCGCATCAAGATCCCAGCTGGCAGCCATGCCCAGCGGAATCGGGAACACCGTGCGCTGGCCGTGCACCACGTCATAGGCAAAGAACAACGGAATTTTCAGGCGGCTGAGCTGCATCACCTGATCCTGCATCGCGCGGATATCCTGCCGCGTCACGGTGTTGAAAATCGCCCCCACCTGGCCCTGTTTGATCATCTCGCGAATCGCTTCTTTTGGCGTCCCCGGCCCAACGCTGATCAGACGCAGCTGGCCAATTTTTTCATCGAGCGTCATCTTTTGCAGCAGTTCGCTGACGTAAGCGTCGCGTGCCTGTTCAGTTAACGGGTGGGCAATTTCAGCCAGCGCAGGTTGCATCGCAAGCGTGACAGCAAGGCTAACAGAGTAAATCCATTTCATCAGATTGGGGTCTCTTAAGTTTCAATGCGAAGCGGGTAAACAGCGGCCACTGAGTGTGCCACAAGAACAGAATAGCAGGTAGTGGAGCAGTACAGCCTTTTTGCTACGCGTGCTACAGTTTCAGCGATCAGAGCCACAGGAAAATGCTATGCAACATGCTGAAGAGACGACCCGTCATACCCTGATAAACGATCTGCGTCGGCTGCTCGGCGGCGCGAATTTGCTCACCGATGCGGAGCAAACCGCCCGTTACCGCCGAGGCTTTCGCTCCGGCGAAGGCGATGCCATCGCGGTGATTTTTCCCGGCACGTTGCTGGAGCTGTGGCGTGCGCTGCAGCTGATTGTGGCGGCCGATCGCATTATTTTGATGCAGGCGGCAAACACCGGCCTGACCGAAGGTTCAACGCCCAGCGGTAATGATTACGATCGGGAGATTGTGATTATCAGTACCCGTCGCCTTGACGGCATTCAGCTGATCGATCAGGGCAAACAGGTGCTGGCGCTGCCCGGCAGCACGCTGTGGCAGCTGGAGAAGCTGCTTAAGCCGCTGGGACGCGAGCCGCATTCGGTGATCGGCTCATCCTGCATTGGCGCCTCGATTATTGGCGGCATCTGCAATAACTCCGGCGGCTCGCTGGTGAAGCGCGGCCCGGCATGGAGCGAAATGGCGCTCTATGCGCAGGTCACTGAGCAGGGTCAGCTGCAGCTGGTGAATCACCTTGGCATCGATCTCGGCAGCACGCCGGAGCAGATCCTCGGCGCGCTGGATGATGAGCGCTGGCGCGACAGCGATGTACGGCACGACCAGCGTCACGCCTCCGATCATGAGTACGCCGAACGGGTGCGCGACATTGATGCCGATACCCCTTCCCGTTTCAACGCCGATGCGCGGCGTCTGCATGAGGCCAGCGGCTGTGCCGGTAAGCTGGCGGTGTTTGCGGTGCGGCTGGATACCTTCGAGAAAGAGCCAGAACAGCAGGTTTTCTACATTGGCACCAACGACACCGCGGTGCTGGATGAGATACGCCGCCATATTCTCGGTGAATTCACCCATCTGCCGGTGGCTGGGGAGTACATGCACCGCGATATTTTCGATATCGCCGAGGTCTACGGCAAAGATACCTTTTTGATGATCGACAAATTCGGCACCGAGCGGATGCCGCTGTTTTTCAGCTTAAAAGGCCGCGTCGACAGCTGGCTGGAGAAGTTTCGCTTTGTGAAGCCGCATCTGACCGATCGGCTGTTGCAGCGTGTCAGCGGCCTGTTTCCCGCTCATCTGCCTGCGCGCATCAAGCAGTACCGCGATCGCTATGCCCATCACCTGATGCTGAAAATGTCCGGCGACGGTGTGAAAGAGGCGAACGACTATCTGCGTGATTACTTTAAAGAGGGCGGCGGTGAGTTCTTCCTGTGCAGTGATAAAGAGGGCGCAGCGGCCTTTCTGCATCGCTATGCGGCGGCGGGCGCGGCGGTGCGCTATCACGCCGTACACCATCAACAGGTAGAGGAGATTCTGGCACTGGATATCGCCCTGCGGCGCAACGATCGCGACTGGTTTGAAGTGCTGCCCGAAGAGTTTAATGATGCCCTGCTGCATCGCCTCTATTACGGCCATTTCCTGTGCCATGTTTTTCATCAGGATTACATCGTGAAAAAAGGCGTCGACGTGCATGCCTTGAAAGAGAAGATGCTGGCGCGACTGAATGCGCGCGGTGCGGAATACCCGGCGGAGCATAACGTCGGACATCTCTATGCGGCGAAACCGGCGCTGAAGCACTTTTATCAGCAGATCGATCCCACCAACAGTTTTAATCCGGGAATTGGCAAAACCAGCAAGCAGAAGCACTGGGCAGAGTGCGGCTGCGGCGAGGATAAACTGAAGCCGTAACCGCACGGCGCTCTCCGCAACAGGAGAGCGCCAAGCCATCATGAAAGCGGTTTCGGTTCCTCTTCCACCACGACCGGCTGGCCTTTGCGCTCAATAACCATGGTCTGCGGCAAGGAGAGCGCGACGCCCTCTTTGCGCAGCCGGGTCAAAATATCAAACAGCAGATCGCTTTTAACGCCGCCAATCTGCCGCTGACCCGAGACGTTGCCGGTGACGCTGAGCACGATGCCCTGCGGCGTTAAATCTTTGAAGGTCACCGAGGGCTCCGGCGTCTCCAGAATGCGCTCGTTCTGCGTGTAAACGTCGAGCAGAATCTCACGCACCTGCACCGGATCGATATTTAGCGGGAAAGTCAGCACAATCGTGACCACGCCCTGCGCGTTATTCATGGTGGCGTTGCGCACGTTCTGCGAGATGAGCTGCGAGTTAGGCACGATCACCGTGGATTTATCACCCAGCTGAATTTCCGTGGCGCGCACGTTGATGCGGCGAATATCCCCTTCGACGTTGCCGAGGCTCACCAGATCGCCCACTTTCACCGGCCGCTCGGTCAGCAGTATCAGGCCAGAGATAAAGTTCTTCACGATCTCCTGTAGGCCAAAACCGATACCCACCGACAGCGCGCTGACGATCCACGCGAGTTTGTTCCACTGCAGGCCCATAGTGGAAAGCGTCAGCAGAATCACCAGCACATAGCCGAGATTACTGAACAGCGTCACCAGCGACACGCGCATGCCGGTGTCCATGGTGGTTTTTGGCAGGAACTCGTTGTCCAGCCAGCGACGTACCGAACGCAGCACGTAGATACCGACCACCAGGCAGATCAGCGCGTTAACCAGATGCGCCGGTACAATGTTCAGCGACTCCAGTCCTTTGCCGCCCCAGAACTCAGCCGCTTTCTGCAGCAGCTCAATCGGCGTGGAGGAACCAAAGGTGCCGTTGAGCAGCGCCACCACCATCACCAGGATCAGCACGGTTTTACACAACGCCGCCAGCAACGAGGCGGCCTGTTGCAGATGCCGCTCATCAAGATTAAGCAGGTTCTGAATACGCTTGCCGGTAGGGTTACTGGTCGACAGCAGCGTTTCGCAGAAGTCGTTGACCAGATGGCTAAGCAGATAGAACGAGCCCACCACAATATTGAACCAGACCAGCTCATAGCTGAGGAAGCGGCCAAAGGTGACGTAGCCGATCACCAGCGACACCAGAATGGCGATGCCAACCAGCGTCATGGCGATTTGCAGCAGCCCGGCAAAGGTCGACTTCACTTCGGTAGTGGTGGCGTTTTCCGCCGCGCGATGGCGGGCACGCTTGATGCGCATGCTGATCGACACCGCCGTCAGGCCAATCAGCAAGGCGGTCATGCCGTTGGCCATGATGGTGGTTGATACGCTGGTGCCGACGCTGTTATTAAATGCCTCAACGGACTGGAAGATAAATACCAGTACCGCGGTAATCGGTGGAAACGGCTTCAGCGCCATCGCCACTTCGTTAGAGATGGCCGGCAGCCGCCATGATGGGCGACGGGTAGAGAGAAACGCGCGACCCAGACCAGCAATCAGCCCGCAGAACACGCTGAGTTTCACCAGCTTATTGATGAAATCCTGCACATCGTCAGAGACTTCTGCCCGACGCGTAAAGGCGAGATCGAGGAAGTTAAAGGCCAGCACTACGGCCACCAGCGTGGTCAGGGCGATCGCCGCGGCCAGAAAGCTGCGACGTAAACGCCCTTCCGGCAGCTTATTAATGCTGACCCACGCCAGAAACTCCTCGCCATAGCGACGGCCAAAGGTCGCTACCAGAATCGCGGCGATGGTCCAGGCCACGGTGCCAAAGCGCCAGCCCGGTTCCCAGGAGAGCGCGGCGGTCGCCTGTAGCTCGTCGGCAAAAGCGCTGATTTTCGCGCCGTCCAGCTCCTGGCCACCAAACAGCGGGCTCCAAAAACGTGGCCCGAAGATGGTGCCAGAATTCAGCGCCAGCTGGTTTTTAATCGCCTCACGGCGCAGGTTAACGATTTGGCCGGAGAGGTTCAGCGAGCCATTTTTGATCGCCTCGGCCTGTTTGATCTGATCGTCGAGCTTCGCCTTCTGGCTTTCCAGCGCGGCGCGTTTACGCACCACTTCGGCGGTCTCTTTCACGCCGCTGCCCGCCTGAGGAGCCGGACCGAGAACTGCCAGCTGAGCCAATACCTGCTGGCGCTGTGGAATCAGCGTCTGACCCAGCGTATCGGCATTGCCGGAGAGCTCCAGCGCCATTTCGTTAAGCGGCTCCAGCTTGGCGTCGTTGTTTTCACCCGAGACCTGGCCTTTGATCTTATCGAGTATTTTTTGCATTTTCGGCAGTTCAACCGCCGCATTGATTTTCGGTGGTGCGTCGCTGTCAGCGCTAGTCTGTGCACTGTCGTCAGCATCGGCCGCAACGCTCAGCGTGGGCACTCCTGCTGCCAGCAGCATCGCCAGCAGGCATAGTCGAAGAAAAGTGAAAGTCCGGGTCATGAAGCATTCCAACTGTGACAAAAAATGGCGATATCCCCCACCGCCGTAAGCGCGTAAGTGTATGCGCCTGACGGCGCGCAGACTATAGGATTGACGGGTGAAAATGCGCGGTGAAACGATAAGCGTTTTTGTTCTGAAAACGGCCCGCGTCGGCGGGCCATAGTGCATTACTCGCCGTCAGCGCCTGCGGTGCGGTTGCTGACCACCTGCGATGCCTTCTGCTTTTTATAGGCCAGCGCCGCGGCGGGCACCGGCGCCGATTTACCGGTTTCCAGCCAGTCGCGCAGACGGTTGGCATCGGCAAAGTGGGTATATTTGCCGAAAGCGTCCATGACCACCAGCGCCACCGGACGATTGTTGATCACCGTGCGCATCACCAGGCAGTGTCCTGCCTCATCGGTATAGCCGGTTTTGGTTAGCTGAATGCGCCAGTCGGCTTTGTAAACCAGATGGTTAGTATTGCGAAACGGCAGCACGTAAGGCGGGTTGCTAAAGGTCGCCATCTCTTCACGCGTGGTGCTGAGCTGACCAATCAGCGGATACTGTTTGGTTGCCATCAGCAGCCGCGTTAAATCGCGGGCGGTTGAGACGTTGTGAATCGACAGGCCGGTTGGCTCAACGTAGCGCGTGTGGGTCATGCCGAGCGCACGCGCTTTGGCGTTCATCGCGCGGATAAAGGCGTTGTAACCGCCGGGATAATGGTGCGCCAGACTGGCCGCGGCGCGGTTTTCTGACGACATCAGCGCCAGCAGCAACATATTGCGGCGGCTGATTTCGCTGTTAAGCCGCACGCGTGAATAGATGCCGCGCATTTCCGGCGTCTGGCTGATATCCACCGACAGCTTTTCATCCAGCGACTGATGCGCATCAAGCACCACCAGCGCGGTCATTAATTTGGTGATCGAGGCCATCGGGCGCACCAGATCGGGATGACTGGCGAACAGCACCTTGTTGGTGTTGAGATCGATGATCATGGCGCTGCCAGAGGCAATTTGCGGCTGATTCAGCGGCGCGATATCGCCTGAAACTGGCGCGGCCACGGCAGAAGGCAACAGGGTCTGGCTGGCAAACAGCAGCGCCAGGCTCAACAGGGAAAAGCGGATTTTTGCAGGCATGGTGGCACATCTTTACCGGTTAAAATGATGCTCTGTCTCAGACAGGCCGCCACCGCCGAAATCCAGTGATGGCGGGGGCTAACGCAGGCATCATACTCCGGCCACCAGGTAAATTCCTACAGGAGATTGTTTCAGTGGGTAACAGGTTACCGCCAGCCTGAGCGGCGGCAACCTTGCGTTTACACCAGATGATAACCGTAGCCCCACAGCACCACGGTCAGGGCCAGCAGAACCTCAAACACCAGCACGCCAATGGCCAGTGTCGAGCCCGAAAAGCGCAATCCTTCATCACGATCGATATTCAGGAACATGGGAATGCCGACGTACAGCAGATAGCCGGTATAGGCCAGCGCCACCGCGCCCACCAGCAGGCAGAGCCAGACCAGCGGATAGAGCGCCACAATGCCGCTGAGAAACAGCGGTGTTGCCACATAGCCAGCAAACACGGTGCAACGCGCCAGTCCCGGACGCTGTGGATAGCTGCGCGCCATCCAGTGAATAACCCGCCCCATTACCGCTACGGCGCCAAGAATAAGCAGATAAAAGAGCACGCCGAGCCCAAGGCCGGTCATCAGATTAACAGGGATGTTTTGCCCACTGCCAAGATTCCAGCCAATCTGCGTGGTGCCGATAAAGGCGCAGATCACCGGAATCGCTGCCATCAACAAAACATGGTGGGTGTAATGGTGAGAAACGGTTTCGTTTTCTTGCTTGATGCTACGCATCTCCTGGCCGGGATGCGCTAAAAGTCCCCAGACATGATTCATAAAATCACTCCTCTGAAACGACTTGCCGTCGGCGTGGCGCCAGGCGGCTTCTCTTTGAGTATACGAGCCGCTGCGGCTTTTGCGCGCCAGGCACGCCTGTTGTGCAAAAAAAAAGCAGTCAGAGAATATTTTCGCTCTCGCTGCGCGCTTCCCGTGACGGCGTATAGACTTACTGCTTCAGGCGCAACGACAGGAAGAGAGATTTTGCACATTGATATTAATGGAGTTATTGCGCAGTACGGCTATATCGCGCTGGTGATTGGCTGTATCGCCGAGGGAGAAACCTTTACCTTGCTGGGCGGCGTAGCGGCGCATCAGGGATTGCTACATTTTACCGGCGTGGTGCTGGCGGCGATGGCGGGCGGCATTATTGGCGATCAGCTGCTGTTTTACGTCGGGCGGCGCTACGGCTCGCGCATCCTGGATAAAATGCACAAGCATCAGGACAAAATCGTCAAGGCCAACAAGATGATTCGCCGCCGCCCGGAGCTGTTTGTGATTGGCGCGCGCTTTATGTATGGCTTTCGCCTGGTCGGGCCGATCATTATTGGATCCAGTCACCTTAAGCCGCTGAAGTTCTTTATTCTCAACGTGATTGGCGCGGCGATCTGGGCCCTACTGTTTGTCACCATTGGTTACTTTGCTGGTGAGATCGTTACCCCGTGGTTACATAAGCTCGACCAGCATCTCAAGCCGCTGCTGTGGCTGGTGGCGGCAGCGATTTTCGCCATGCTGGTGCGCTTTTTTATTCGTCGCTGGCACCATCGCCGCAGTGAATAAGCGCCACGGTTACGTTCTGAGATACTTTTGATCAGCAGGCGGTGTGCGCCGCCGCCTGCGCTTTCGTCCTCTGACGGGCAGGAATCTGGACCATTTACCCACCATTGACATCCCGTTGTGGCTGTTTGGCTATAGTTAACTTCTCTCCCTCCGGCAAGGAATATCATGACGGCTCCAAAACGACCTATTGGCGATCACGGCGTCATCGGCGATCTGCGCACCTGTGCTCTGGTGGCAAACGATGGCGCTATCGACTATTTCTGCTGGCCCAATCTTGACAGCCCATCGGTGTTTACCGCCCTGCTCGATACTGATAAAGCCGGCTTGTTTCAGATCGCTCCGCAGTGGAAAAATGCTCGCCGCCAGCAAATTTATCTGCCGGAAAGTAATATTCTGCAAACCCGCTGGCTGGATGAACAAGGCGTGGCGGAAATCACCGATTACATGCCGATTTGTCAGCAGGAAGATACCCTGCCACGCATTATTCGTCGGGTGAAAATGGTGCGCGGTGAGGCAACTTACAAGATGCATTGTTCGCCTAAAATGGATTACGCCCGTGCCGAAACCACGGCAAAAGTGGTCAACGGCAGCATCGCCTTTAGCGCCAGCGAGCAGCCCACGCTGCGACTCTCCGCCACGGTCTCGATGTCGATAGAGGATAACGCCGCGGTAGCCACCTTCACTCTGAAAGCGGGCGAGCATGCCACCTTTATGTTTGGCAGCCATGACGATCCCCATCTTGAGCAGTTAACCACCCTGACCTGCTTCGAGGAGACGCTGCATTACTGGCAGAGCTGGAGCAAAAAAAGCAACTATCGTGGCCGCTGGCAGGCGATGGTCAACCGCTCGGCGCTGGCGCTGAAGCTGCTGACCAACTGGCAGCACGGTTCTATTGCCGCCGCCGCGACCTTTGGTCTGCCGGAAGAGCTGGGCGGCGAGCGCAACTGGGACTATCGCGCCTCGTGGATCCGTGACGCCTCGTTCAGCATGTATGCGCTGATGCGTCTGGGCTACACCGAGGAAGCGCAGCACTTTACCCAGTGGGTCGGACGCTGCATTCAGAACAGCCATAAAGACCGCGATCATTTGCAGGTGATGTACCGCATCGACAGCGGCACCGAGCTGCATGAAACCACTCTGCCGCATCTTTCTGGCTACGCCGGTTCAACGCCGGTGCGCATCGGCAACGAAGCCTGGAACCAGACACAGCTCGATATTTACGGCGAGCTGATGGACGCCATCTATCTGGCCAATAAATATGGCGAGGCGATCAGCCATCGCGGCTGGGATTATGTGGTGCAGATGATCGATCATCTGTGCGAGCGCTGGCAGGAGCCGGATGCCGGCATCTGGGAGATGCGCGGTGAGCCGGAACACTTTCTTCATTCGCGACTGATGTGCTGGGTGGCGCTGGATCGCGCACTGCGACTGGGCATGAAGCGATCGTTATCGATGCCGTACGATCGCTGGGATCGGGTGCGCGGTGAAATCCGTGATGATATCTGGCAGAACTTCTGGAATGAGAAAAAAGGCCATTTCTCCGCTACCCGCCACGGCGATTTTCTTGATGCGTCGATGCTGCTGATGCCGCTGGTGCGGTTTGTTAGCGCCACCGATCCTGCCTGGCTGGCGACGCTGGATGCGATCAAACGCGATCTGGTCTCCGACGGCATGGTACAGCGCTATAACATTCACGAAACGCCTGCCGATGGTCTTAGCGGCGGTGAAGGCGCGTTTGCCGCCTGTTCGTTCTGGTACGTCGAGTGCCTGGCGCGCGCGGGCCGCATCGACGAAGCGCATTTCGAATTTGAAAAGCTGCTGAGCTATGCCAATCCGCTGGGCCTCTATGCCGAGGAGTTTGACGTACAGGGTTATCCGCTGGGCAATATTCCACAGGGATTAACCCACCTGGCGCTGATCAGCGCGGCGTTTTTCCTCAATCGCAAACTCAGCGGTGAAACCACGCAGTGGCAGCCGTAATCCCGTTCTGCACCCCGTTTATACGGGGTGTTTTACGATAATTTACGCAAAGTCATTTAAGATCTGAAGATTGTTGATTTCCAACGCGTCTCAATGCACATATAATGTGCAGCCGGTCACAGCAGCCGAAATTGGGTTGACTCTCTAACAAGCCTGAAAAAGGCATTAACTACCTGAAAAAACATGAAAAAAAGTATTCGCGCGTTCTTCACAGTAGCCATCGCCGCCCTGGCTTTTAGCCAGTCCGCTTTTGCAGTGGTTTATCCCCTTCCGCCGGCTAACAGCCGCCTGATCGGCGATAACCTCGAAATTACCGTTCCGCAGGACAGCAAACTTCCGCTGGAAGCCTTTGCTGCGCAGTATCAAATGGGCCTGAGCAACCTGCTGGAAGCCAACCCAGGTATTGATGTCTATTTGCCGCAGGCTGGCCGGAAAATCATTATTCCTCAGCAACTGATTCTGCCTGACGCGCCGCGTGAAGGCATTGTGATCAACAGCGCCGAAATGCGTCTTTACTACTATCCGAAAGGCACCAAAACCGTGGTGGTGCTGCCGATTGGTATCGGTGAACTGGGCAAAGATACCCCAGTAAACTGGACCACCACCGTGCAGCGTAAAAAGGATGGCCCAACCTGGACGCCAACCAAAAAAATGCACGAAGAGTATCAGGCACGCGGTGAAACGCTGCCAGCGGTTTTCCCGGCTGGTCCGGATAACCCGATGGGCCTGTATGCGCTCTACATCGGTCGTCTCTATGCGATTCACGGTACCAACGCTAACTTTGGTATCGGCCTGCGCGTCAGCCACGGCTGTGTACGTCTGCGTGCTAACGACATCAAATGGCTGTTCGACAATGTGCCGGTTGGCACACGCGTTCAGTTCATCGATCAGCCGATCAAAGCCAGCGTAGAGCCGGACGGTTCGCGCTACGTTGAAGTGCACAACCCACTCTCCACCACCGAAGAGCAGTTCACTTCCCGCGAGCCAGTACCGTTAAGCATCACGCCAGCGGTCAGCAAAGTGGTGGTGGATGCCAGCGTTGATCAGGCGCAGATTGATGCCGCGCTGAAGGCACGTACCGGCATGCCGGTAAAAGTGAATGCCGCCGCCAGCGACATCAACAATGTACCGGTTCCGGTCGCGCAGGCGCCTGGCGCCCAGCCGCAGGAACAGCCAATGACACCCGCCACCACGCAGGGTGCCAACATCATTAACAGTGATGCTGCGCCAGTGATGAACGGTGATCAGCCGTCACAGCCTGCGCCGGTAATGAACGGTGAACAGCCTTCACAACCTGCGCCAGTGATGAACGGCGAGCAGCCAACACAGCCAGCCCCGGTGATGAACGGTGAACAGCCTTCACAACCTGCGCCAGTAATGAACGACGAGCAGCCAGCACAGCCTGCGCCAGCGACCAACGGCCAGCAGTCGGCGCCAGTCAGCAATGGCAACGCCGCAGCGCCAGACACCGTGCCGCAGCCGCCAGTGCTTAACGGCAGCAACCCTTCCTGATGTTTTTCGGCCTCCTCCGCACCCGCGGAAGAGGCCGATCCCTTACCACTTCACGCCCAGCCCGGTAGTAAAGCGTCGTTCATTCAGCGTATCCCGCGTACCGCTCACCAGATTATGTCCATAACCCACATTTAGCGTTGACCAGCTGGTCAGGGCAAAACGCAGGCCCACTTCGCCGTTTAGGGTAAAAATGCCGTCTTCGTCAATGGAATGCGTCACGTCGCCATGGCTGAACAACGTCAGCGTTTTGCCACGAAGGTAGCGCTCATAATCCCAGTGCAGCGTGCCGCCAAAATTGCGATCGCGGCTGCCGTCGCTGTAACCATATTCGAATACCCCGGCCAGCAATGACAGCGAGAACGATCCCAGCTCATTATCCCAGAACTGATAGCCCGGCCCGGTGCCTATTACCGCCTGATGCGAGAGATCTTCAACCCAGTCGCGCCGCCAGTTCAGGCGGCCCTGCCAGAAATATTGCTCGCGAAAGCGATAGTCCAGCGCATAACGCAGGCTGTAGTTATCGGTATTGATCGAGTCATTCTCTTTTTCGCGATTGAACGTGCTGCCAAAATCGTGTCGCCAGCGACCCTGGGTAATTTTATTATTCAGCGCAAAATTGTAATCCTGTGTACGGGTTGAGGCTTTCAGCAGCTTGATATTGACGTCAACATTGCCGCCCCAGTTGAGCTGGTCGCTGCGCACCTTCGCCTTCATAAATTCATCCACCCGGCTGACCGACACCGTTTCAATGGCATCGTCGCGCTGCACGTCGATATAGCCAGGATCGGAGGCGATGAGCCGCACGCGGTACGCTTCTTTGGTGGTAGAGTTGCGCAGCTCAATGGCGTTGTTACTCGCCAGGGTGCTTACTTCCGTCCAGTTAATCGACAGCGTGCCTGCGTAGGTGGTATCCATAACCAGCTTGCCATCGCTCAATGAGCGTATGGTGCCGTTAATCCGATCGCCGTTGCGCATCCATACCGTATCGGCCTGGACGCCAGAGCTTAGCGCCATCAACAACAGGCCGGTCAAAACAACTAAACATCTCATTAGCGGATCGTTTCCTCATCGGCGCTGTGCTGCGTTAAGCCTGCCAGTAACCGGCGCCAACTGACAGCGGAGATCATCTGAAACAGCTAAAGACTGTAGCAAAATCAATTTGTTTCGCTTTCTGCTCTGCGGCAGAGGCCTGGATGCGTCATTTTACTGTCATAAAAAAGGCGTATCAGAAGCAGAGCTAACCGAATTCAAGGGTCCTGATGAGCCAGTACAGCCTGATTGCCGGACGCGCTAGCGCGCCGCGCCGCCGTTCCACCACCGTTATTGCGCTGCTGATCATTGCCACGCTGCTTTATGCTGCCTTCAGCCTGTTGCAGGAATGGCAGCAGAGCGGCAGAAATGCCGCGCTGCCGTGGATGCTGTTAGCGCTGCTGACCGCACTGGCCTTTGAATTTGTTAACGGTTTTCATGATACCGCCAACGCGGTAGCCACGGTGATTTATACCCGTTCACTGTCGCCCACCGCGGCGGTGATCTGGTCCGGTATCTGCAACTTTCTCGGCGTGCTGCTCTCCAGCGGCGTGGTGGCCTTCGGCATTATCGCGCTGTTGCCGGCTGATATGCTGCACGCCTCTGCCAGCGGCGACGGCATGACGATGGTGTTTGCGCTGCTGTTCTCAGCGCTGAGCTGGAACCTCGCCACCTGGTATTTTGGCCTGCCCTCTTCTTCTTCTCATGCGCTGATCGGCTCTGTCCTCGGCGTCGGCATGGCCAATGCGCTGTTGCACCATCACAGCCTGGCGCAGGGCGTTGACTGGCAGCAGGCGATCAAAGTGGGTTACGCACTGTTGCTTTCACCACTGGTGGGCTTTGGCTGTGCCGCGCTACTGCTGCTGGCAGGAAAAGCAGTACTACGCGATCGCCAGCTGTTCCAGGCGCCGCAGGGTAATCAGCCGCCACCTTTTTGGATCCGCGGCATGCTGATTCTTACCTGTTCCGGCGTCTCCTTTGCCCACGGCTCTAACGACGGGCAGAAAGGCATGGGATTGATGATGTTAATTCTGGCCACCACGCTGCCGGTTGGCATGTCGATGAATGCCGCACTCTCGCCTGAACAGAACGGGCAGCTCGCTGTACAGGTACAGGAGAGCCAGTTGCAGCTCAGCCGGGTCGTGCCGAATCAGTTACTGTTGGGCGATCCACAAAGCGTGCTGCAGCGCGATACCCTTGATCAACAAACACTGCCTGCGCTGGTGGGTTTGCTCAGCCGCATCGCCGCCGAGCTGCGGGAGTTTGGTTCGTCAGCCGACAGTCCCCCTGACAGAGCGCTGGCGCTGCGTGATGCCATGCTGCTCGCCAGTGACACCATTGGCAAACTGCAGCGCAGCACGCTGGTGCTGCCCGCTGAGACCACACATAGCCTGATGCAGGTGAAGGTTGAGATGGATCGCGCCAGCCAGGCCATTCCGCTGTGGGTAAAAATTTCCGTGGCGCTGGCGCTGGGCCTGGGTACGGTGGTTGGCTTTCGTCGCATCGTCATTACCGTGGGCGAACGCATCGGTCGCCAGCATTTGAACTATGCGCAGGGCGCCAGCGCTGAACTGGTGGCAATGGCGACCATCGGCATGGCGGACAGCGCCGGTCTGCCGGTTTCCACCACGCACGTGCTGACGTCCGGCGTGGCGGGCACCATGGTGGCTAACCGTTCAGGCCTGCAAATGTTGACACTGCGTCGGCTCGCCGTGGCCTGGCTGTTAACGCTGCCGGTGTCGATCCTGCTGGCGGCGCTGCTTTACCTGATTTTCAGTGGCTTTTAGCGAGGATACGCTGCTGCTGCATCAGCCGCAGAATCAGCGCCATTGCGCCCACCACCATCAGCGCGGCGGCCAGATAGACCGAGGCGATGCCCCAGCGGCCAATCAATAAACCAGCAACCGGGCCGGTTAATCCCAGCCCCATATCAAGGAAAGCGGAATAGGTGCCGAGCGCCGATCCCTGATTCTGCTGCTCAACCTGTTTGACCGCCTCAACGCCCAGCGCCGGAAAGACCAGTGAAAAACCGGCGCCGGTGAGGAAAGCGCCGAAATCCACCAGCCAGATCGCATCTGCCTGCCAGATAATCAACAACCCGACGCACTCCACCATGAACGAGATGAGCGAGACCTTCAGGCCGCCATACTGGGTAATAAAGCGGCCCAGCAGCAGCCGAATTATCACAAAGCCCAGGCTGAACAGCGTCAGCGCAAAAGCGGCGCCCTGCCAGTCGCGGCTGGCATAATAGAGGGTGATAAAGGTGGCGATGACGCCAAATCCAATCGTGCCAAGACCTAATCCGAAGCCATAAAACCAGACGCGGCTGAACACCTTGTGAAATGGAATTCGCTCCCCGAGCGCCACGCTTACCGCCGGTTTGCCGCTGGCCAGCACAAAGCCCAGCACGCCCATTAGCAGCACCAGCGCAGCGAAGCCGTGCAGGCCAAAAAACATGTTCAGCAGCACGCCCAGCGGTGCGCCCAGCGCCATGGCAAAATAGGTCGCTACACCGTTCCATGAGATAACGCGTGCGGTTTGCAGCGGGCCCACAATGTTCATGCCCCACAGCGTTGAACCGGTGCTGGTAAAGCTTTCGCCGACGCCGAGAAAAACGCGGCCCAGCGCCAGCAGGCCTAAGCTCAGCGCAGGCAACGAGGCGGCCAGCGCCGCAGCGATAGTCAGCAGGCCACTGAGGCCACAGCAGACCAGTCCCAGCATCACCACGCGCTTCGGCCCGAGCTTATCGGCCAGCGTACCCGACTGCGGGCGGCTGAGCAGCGTGGCAAAATATTGAATGCTGATAATCAGGCCAGCCATAAATGAGCTGTAGCCAAGCTGGTTATGCACGAAACCTGGCAATACCGCTAACGGCAGGCCAACGGAGAGATAGCAGAAGAAGGTAAAAATAATAACGGAGAGAATACGCCGGTTAAGCTGGGCATTACTGAGGGAGGCTGATTGGGTCATAGCGAAAACGTAACAGATGTTATGAGTGTGTGAAGGAAAGGCCATCATACACTTAGCAGACTAATGGGTCGTGGATTTTTCTCTGCTGAGTTGCATCGCTGTCTGGTTGATCGCGTCCGCAATGGCGCCGGAGGTGCGCAAAGTGCGAATGGTCGTGAACAGGGAATCTGCCTCAACGTAGTTTTTACGCAGATAGCCCAACCACTGTTTGATGCGTGCGACGTGGTAAAGCCCGGTGTCACCCTGCTTTTCCAGCACGCTGTAACGCTGAAGTAACTGCACCACCTCTGGCCAGGCCATCGGTGGTTCACGGTATTTAATCACGCGACTGAGGTTCGGCACATTGAGCGCGCCACGGCCAATCATCACCGCATCGCAGCCGGTGACCGCCAGACAATCCTGCGCGCTTTGCCAGTCCCAGATCTCACCGTTGGCGATCACCGGAATCTGTAGGCGCTGACGAATCTCGCCAATCGCCGTCCAGTTAATGCGTTCGGCACGGTAGCCATCTTCTTTGGTTCGGCCATGCACCACCAGCTCGCTGGCACCCGCCTGCTCCACCGCATCGGCAATCTCAAACTGCCGCGCGTCGGAATCCCAGCCAAGGCGAATTTTCACCGTGACCGGCAGATGCGCTGGTACCGCTGCACGCATCGCTTTTGCGCCGCGATAAATCAGTTCGGGATCTTTGAGTAAGGTGGCGCCGCCGCCGCTGCCATTAACCAGCTTCGACGGACAGCCGCAATTCAGATCGACGCCCCAGGAACCGAGTTCAACCGCACGCGCGGCGTTCTCAGCCAGCCACTGTGGATGTTGTCCAAGCAGCTGGATGCGTACCCGCGTGCCGCTGGGCGTCCGGCTCTGCTGATGCAGCTCCGGGCAGAGACGATAAAACGATTTTGCTGGCAACAGCTGATCCACCACCCGTAAAAACTCGGTGATGCACAGGTCATAATCGTTGACGGCGCTGAGTAATTCCCGCACCAGTGAATCGAGTACGCCTTCCATCGGCGCCAGCAAAACACGCATTATTCGTTGCCGCGGTTACCGGTATTGCCGTTGGCGGCACGGCGCGGACGCGTACGGCGTGCGCCGTCAGCGGTCGTTGCCTGTGGCGCACGACGTTGGCCGCTGGCCGCTGCCGGACGATCGGAGGAAGCACGACGTTCACCGCCTGCCGCACTGCGATCGCCGCTGCTGCTGCGACGCTCACCGCCAGCGGAACGGTCACGACCGCCGCCCTGTGGTGCACGACCGCGTCCGCCGCCGTTACCACCGCCACCGCCGCCACGCTGCTGGCGACCGTTAAGGATCGGCTCAGCTTTGATGCTTGGATCGGGCTCGTAACCGTCGATAGCCATACGCGGGATTTCACGCTTCAGCAGGCGCTCAATATCACGCAGCAGCTTCAGTTCGTCGACGCATACCAGCGACAACGCTTCACCGGTTGCAGCGGCACGGCCGGTACGGCCAATACGGTGCACGTAATCTTCCGGTACGTTAGGCAGTTCATAGTTCACCACGTGCGGCAGCTCTTCGATATCGAGGCCACGCGCCGCAATATCGGTTGCTACCAGTACGCGGATCTGACCTGATTTGAAATCAGCCAATGCGCGGGTACGTGCGCCCTGGCTCTTGTTGCCGTGGATCGCTGCGGCGGTGATACCATCTTTATTCAGCTGTTCAGCCAGATGGTTGGCGCCATGCTTGGTGCGGGTAAACACCAGCACCTGCTGCCAGTTATCACGGCCAATCAGGAAAGAGAGCAGCTCGCGCTTACGCTTCTTATCCACCATATGCACGTTCTGGGTAATCTGCTCAGAGGCGGTGTTGCGACGGGCAACCGAGACTTCCTCAGGATTGGTCAGCAGCTTCTCAGCCAGTGACTTGATCTCATCGGAGAAGGTCGCGGAGAACAGCAGGTTCTGACGACGCGCAGGCAGTCGGGACAGCACACGACGGATGTCGTGAATAAAGCCCATATCCAGCATACGGTCCGCTTCATCCAGCACCAGAATTTCGACCTTCGACAGGTCTACGGCGTTCTGCTGTGCCAAATCGAGCAGACGGCCCGGGGTGGCAACCAGCACATCAACACCGCTGCGCAGTTTCATCATCTGCGGGTTAATGCTCACGCCGCCGAAAACCACCATCGAACGCAGGTTAAGGTATTTACTGTAATCGTTAACGTTTTCACCGATCTGGGCGGCAAGCTCACGGGTTGGGGTGAGGATCAACGCGCGTACCGGACGACGCCCTTTAGGCTGGTCGTCGGCATTGCTCAGCAGTTGCAGCAGCGGCAGGGTAAAACCCGCGGTTTTACCGGTGCCGGTCTGCGCGCTGGCCATCAGGTCGCGACCTGCCAGAACCACAGGAATGGCCTGCTTCTGGATAGGAGTAGGTTCCTGGTAGCCTTGCTCGGCAACCGCACGCAGAATATCGGCACTCAGGCCGAGAGAATCAAAAGACATAAATGAGGCTAACTCCGGTCTCCGCCCTGACCGATATTCTCGGCGTAGTTTCCAGGGGGAAAAATGACGCCAGCCTGAGCTGACGTTTGAAAGGGGGCACAAACTACGGTGCGTAAGCGGCGGAGTATATCAGCTTTCGCACCGCACCGCGAGTCAGGGTTGCGTAAACAAACTTTCGCGATAACGAAACAGCTCGGCATCAGTTTTGATGCTGAGCTTGCGCAGCGCCGACTGCTTCTGCCCACTGATGGTTTTGCGGCTGCGTTTATATTTCAGGGCAATTTCACCAACGCTCATGCCATCAAGAAAACAGCGCAGCACCTCCGATTCACGCGCACTGAGCGCGGCAACCGCCAGGCTGGTGCCGCTGGGCTCGCCTATCTCTTTGCGGGCATCCTGCATCTCCCAGTCGAGCATATCGGTGAGAAAGATTTTTCCCTGCGCCACATAGCGAATCGCCTTAACGATGGTTTGCGGATGTTCGCTTTTGCCGACAAACCCCTTGATGCCCGCCTTCATCGCCATGCGGATTACCGCCGGGCTTTCCAGCGAGGAGGTAAGCAGGATTTTCAGCCGTGGGTAGCGCGTCATCAAATTGCGAATCAGCGCCAGACCGTCGATTTCGCCCTCTTCCAGCATGTAATCCAGCAGCAAGACATCCGGGCAGCTGTCACGCAGCGCGGCCAGCAGTTCCGTAGACTGACCAAAACTGCCGGTCAGCTCCAGATCTTTTTCCATACTGAGAAAGTTTTGCATACCCCAGCGCACGATGGGGTGATCGTCGAGAATGGCAATACGGATTGTAAATGCGTGGTGTCTTGTCGCCATAGCCTGTTGCCCTTTAATAACGTCCCTGTTTGTGGCGCGACGTACAGCCGCCCTGTCCTGTCAAAGAAAAGCGGACGATGGGCTAACTTTCTTAAACCGCAGAGAAAAACAGGCAGCGAAGGCGCAACAGAAACAACAAGGGCCACACGATGGTGGCCCTTGCTTACGGCGGGAAAGACCCGTCAGGAACGTTTTTTAACGATGTGACGCGCCGGCTCTTTTGCCAGCAGCGAAACCACCGCCGGACCAGCCAGCATAATAATGCCTAAACCGCCGACCAGCAGGTTGTTGTGAACCACATGCGATACCAGAAACAGCGTGAGCATCGCGGCGCCAAAATAATAGGTGGTAGTTGCCTCTTCCAGAAAGTCCCCAATGGTGCGCAGGTGTTCAATGCGCTGGGTGATAATCATCGCGAGACAGACCGTGACATAAGCGGAAATCAATACCGTGCTGACTTCAATCAGCGCCTGATGTTTCCAGCCCCAAACCAGCGCCGCAATCAGCAGCAAATGCAGGGCAATATGTACACAAGTTTGTCCGGTGACAATCTGGATACGGTTAGACCATTTCATCAGTTTCTCCTGGCAGACCCTGCGGGTCGCCCAAGTGCAACCGGCGGATGTGCCGATGACGAATTTTTTCAGATTAACGCAAATTCAGATTAATACGCAATATTCTGCTGCCGACGTGCGCTGTTTGTGAGCAGCACTACAGTTTATTCTGCGGTCGCAGCAAATCGCGGCGCTATTATGCCACATTCAGACATAAATTTCCTCCGCTGTGCATTTGCCCTGGTTCATCCGACAGCAAAACTCGCCCTGAACCGTTATTCAACGCGGGATAAACGCGCGCTTATTATTTGCTTTGGTCAGCGTTTTTTGTGACGGGCGCTACACTCTATCCTTATTAAAAAAGAAATGGAGAGCGCCTCAGGTATGTCACATAACGCGCAAGGATTTTCGTTCAAAGTCCTCACGATCAATACGCATAAAGGGTTTACCACTTTCAACCGGCGGTTCATTTTGCCGGAACTGCGTGAAGCGGTACGCGCGACCTCCGCCGACATTGTTTTTCTGCAGGAAGTGATGGGTACGCAGGCGATTCATCCGTTGCAGGAGGAGAGCTGGCCGGGCACATCACATTATGAATTTCTTGCTGACACCATGTGGAACGATTTTGCCTATGGCCGCAACGCGGTCTATCCCGAAGGCCATCACGGCAACGCGGTGCTGTCGCGCTTTCCCATCATTGAGTATGAGAACCGCGATATTTCAGTACCTAACAGTGAAAAACGTGGCGTGCTGCACTGCCGCCTCAAGGTGCCAGAGCGCGATATTGAAGTGCATGTGATGTGCGTGCATCTCGGCCTGCGCGACGCGCACCGCAACGCGCAGATGCAGATGATGTGCGACATGATTGCCGATCTGCCGCCCGATGCGCCGCTGGTGGTTGCCGGTGATTTCAACGACTGGCAGCATCGCGCCAATGATTTTCTGCAGCGCGGTGCCGGGCTGGAAGAGGTGTTCAGCCGCGTCAATGGACGCCCGGCGCGCACCTTCCCTGCCCGCTTCCCCATTTTACGTCTTGACCGCATTTATGTTCGCAATGCGGGCATCAGTCATCCGTGGGCGCTACCGGCGAAACCCTGGTCACATCTGTCCGATCACGCCCCGCTGGCCGTGGAGATCCATTTATGAGTAGTGAATGGCGCGACGGTAACCGTATCGTCCTGCTCGAAAACGGCGAGGAATTTTTCCCGCGCGTGTTTGAAGCTATCCGTCGGGCTCAGCAGTTCCTGCTGCTGGAGACCTTTATTCTGTTTGAAGATGACGTCGGCAATGCGCTGCATGAGGTTGTACTGGATGCGGCGAAGCGCGGCGTGAAAGTTGAAATAATGGTCGATGGCTACGGTTCGCCCGATCTCTCGCCTGAGTTCGTCAACAGCCTGACCTCCGCTGGCGTGCGCTTTGTCTATTACGATCCGCGGCCGCTGGTGATGGGCATGCGCACTAACGTCTTCCGACGTCTGCACCGCAAAATCGTGGCGATCGATGGTGATATCGCCTTTGTCGGCGGCATTAACTTCTCGGCCGAGCACAACATCAGTTTTGGCCCCGAGGCAAAACAGGATTACGCCATTGAGGTCAAAGGCCCGATTGTCGATGACATCACACGTTACGTGCAGGATGCGATGGGCAGCGAACAGATTACGCGGCGCTGGCGCTATCATCGTCACCATCGGCCCGCGCGCAACAGCACGCCGGGCGATGCGCAGGCGCTGTTTGTCTGGCGCGATAACGATGAGCATCGCGACGACATTGAGCAGCATTATCTCGATATGCTGCACGAAGCGAAAACCTCAGTCACCATCGCTAACGCCTATTTTTTCCCCGGCTACCGCATGCTGCGTGAAATGCGCAATGCCGCACAGCGCGGCGTCACCGTGCGTCTGGTGGTACAGGGCGAACCGGATATGCCGATTGTCAAAGTCGGTGCCGAGTTGCTTTATAATTATCTGGTTGAAGGCGGCGTGGAAGTGTATGAATACATTCGCCGCCCACTGCACGGCAAGGTGGCGGTCATGGATAGCCACTGGGCCACGGTGGGTTCCAGCAACCTCGATCCGCTGAGCCTGTCGCTCAACCTTGAAGCTAACCTGATTATTCACGACAGCGATTTTAACCAGCGTCTGAGCAGTAACCTCGATCGGCTGATTGCGGAAGATTGCGTGCGCGTCGATGAAGCAAAACTGCCTAAGCGTAACTGGTGGCAGCTGACGCGCGGCGTGCTGGTGTTCCACTTTCTGCGCCATTTCCCGGCGATTGCTGGCTGGCTGCCGGCGCACACACCGAAGCTGGCGCAGGTCGATCCGCCGGTGCAGCCCGAGATGGAAACCCAGGATCGCGTGACCCCTAATAACGAAGGAGCCAAACCCTGATGGCAAAGACACATTCGAAATGGCGAGTGGCCAAAAAAATCCTGACCTGGCTCTTTTTTATCGCGGTTGTCGTGCTGCTGGTGGTCTACGCCCGCAAGGTAAACTGGGAAGACGTCTATAACGTCGTCATCAACTATAACCGCTTTGCCATTCTCAGCGCCGTTGGGCTGGTGATTGTCAGCTATCTTACCTACGGCATTTACGACCTGATTGGCCGGGCCTATTGTGGCCACAAGCTGGCAAAAAGTCAGGTCATGCTGGTGTCGTTTATCTGTTATGCCTTTAACCTGACGCTGAGCACCTGGGTGGGCGGCGTCGCCATGCGCTATCGTCTCTATTCGCGGCTGGGCCTGCCGGGCAGCACCATTACGCGCATCTTCTCGCTGAGTATTGCTACCAACTGGCTGGGTTATATTCTGCTGGCGGGCGTGGTGTTTAGCGCGGGCATGGTGCCAATTCCACCGGGTTGGTTTGTGGGTGAAGGCACGCTGCGGCTGATCGGTATCCTGCTACTGATTTCCGTGGTGGTTTATCTAGGTTTCTGCGCCTTTTCTAAACGCCGTCGCTGGACCATCAAGGGACAAAAGCTCGCGCTGCCGTCGCTGCGCATGGCGCTGTTTCAGTATGCGGTCTCCAGCGCCAACTGGCTGGTGATGGGCACGATTATTTGGCTGCTGCTGGGTCAGAAGGTGGACTATCAAATCGTGCTGGGCGTGCTGCTGATCAGCAGTATTGCGGGCGTGATTATTCATATTCCTGCCGGTATTGGCGTACTGGAAGCGGTGTTTCTGGCGCTGCTCAGCGGTCAGAATGTCTCTCATGGCACCATTATCGCCGCGCTGCTCGCCTACCGCGTGCTCTACTTCATTCTGCCGCTGCTGCTGGCGTTGATCCTTTATCTCTGGCTGGAGAGTCGGGCGAAGCATTTGCGACAGCATAATGAGCGGAAAATGGAGCAGTCGCAGTAAATAAAAAGGCCGGCATTATGCCGGCCTTTCTGTTGTTGCTGCCCTGCCCGCTGGTTAGCGGCGGTTGCCAAAAATGCGCAGCAGCATCAGGAACAGGTTGATGAAGTCGAGATAAAGCGTCAGCGCACCCAGAATCGAGTAACGGCGCAGATTCTCGCGGTCGTCAACGTCGATGCCTTCCCCAATGTTCTTCAGCTTCTGCGTGTCATACGCGGTCAGGCCAACAAACACCAGTACGCCGATATAAGTGATCGCCCACATCAGCGGTGTGCTTTTCAGCCAGATGTTCACCAGCGACGCCAGCACGATGCCGATCAACGCCATAAACAGCAGGCTGCCCATGCGGCTCAGATCGCGTTTGGTGGTATAGCCATAAAAGCTCATCACACCGAACATACCGCCGGTGACCACAAAGGTGCTGGCAATCGACGAATAGGTGTAGACGAGGAAGATGCTCGCCATGGTGACGCCGGTCAGCGCTGAATAGAGCATAAACAAGGCGGTCGCGGTGGCGCCGCTGAGCTTATGCACCAGCCCGGAAAGCACAAAAACCAGCGCCAGCTGAGCAATAATCAGCCCAAAAAAGGTCACTCGGCTGGCAAACACCAGCTCCATAACCGCTGGCGTGCGGGCGGCAAACCAGGCAACAAACGCGGTAAGCAGCAGGCCGCAGGTCATCCAGCCATAAACCTGGGCCATATAAGTTTGCAGACCGGCACTGGCCTGTGAAGCAACGGAACCATTTGAACGTGGATATCGATCCATGATGCACCTCTGTTAGCTAAGGAGAAACAGCACTAAGTGTGGCACAGTTTTTCTGCCCTGCGCCAGCCAGCGTTAACGTCGCTGCATGCACTGTTGATAACGGCCATCAACACGCTGGGCGAACCAGGCGGTGGTCAAATTTCGGGTGATTTTCGGGCTCTTCAGCTTGATGCCGGGCAGCATTTCTCGCGGCAGCTTACGGCCAGCCATTTTATCAGCCAGCAGATAAACCTGCTTGTAAAGCGTGGTGCGGCTGAACTTTTCGCTGTCGCCCTGCTGCAGATCGCGACGGATTTCACTCTGGCTCATATCCAGCTGCTTCGCCAGCGTGCGCACCGCCAGCTCAGTGGTGCCGGGTTTATCACTGTCATAAAGGATCAGGTCGCCATCCAGCGCTAAATCCATGCCGGTTGCCTTCGCAACCGCGGCCTGGAACGCCGCATTGCGGCTGGCGTACCAGCCAGCGTTGAAATCGGCAAAGCGATAGAGCGGCGCGCTGTAGTCCACCGGATAACCCAGCAGATGTTTGGTACCAAACCAGACGCCACCGCGACGGCTGAACACCTCGCGACGAATGGAACCGTCGACCGCCCACGGGTAGCCCGCAGCGTGCGCTTCGGCAAAGGCGATACTGACCTGCATCGGCCCGCCGGTATGCACCGGATTCAGGTTGCCAAACAGTGTCTGCCCCATCGGCACCATATTGATAAAGTCATCAAAAATTTCGCTCAGCTCTTTCTCATTGCGCACTTTATCGAGGCGCTCAGCGTAACTTTTGCCGTTTGACGAAGGGATCTGCAGCGCGGTACGCACCAGAAACGCCGGAATATGCAGCTTTGCCGCACGGCGGTTAATCTCGCCCCAGGCTATTTTCCCCAGGCCCGGCACGGAAGATTCCGCATTCATGCCCGATTCCTGATCGGCCACCGCAATTACCGCACAGATATTGCTGGTGCTGGCATCCAGCTGCTGCGTACGAAATGCGGTATAGATATCGGTCGCCCAGCCCGCTTTATCGCTGACTTTTGCCGGCAGCAGCTTTTCGATCTGCGCCTTCACATCCTGCGGCTGACGTGCGGGCGCCTCCGGCGTTTTTTTACTGCTGCTACAGGCGGCAAGCAGCAACACCGTGGACACGGCGGCAAGGCGTTTTATGGTGGTCAATGACATTCCTGTTCCCTGGCAAGCTCAAAGTGAAGAACCTTACCACTCCCTGCCGCGCAATCCAGCAGATTAAACGGATTTTTCACTGCCGTTGCGCCTGTTAAGCCGCCGAAGTTGAACTATGTTTAGCGGTTCCAACAGGTAACAAAAGGTTATGCAATGCGAACGCTATGTCTTACCGCGGCGCTGGCACTTCTGCTCAGCGGCTGCGGCGCCAACAACACGCCGGCACAGGTCAACACGCCCGGTGCGCCGACCTCAACCAAAATGAAAACTCTTGCCACCGGCGCGACGCTGATGCAGTCACGTCCGCCGATTGATGCCATTAGCACCTATCTCGACGGTTTTCATTTTTACAGCGGCGATAAAAATGGCCAGATGGAAGCGCACCATTACGTCACCGTGTTGAATGACGATGTGATGCAGGCGCTGATCTATGACGGCAATACCGCCGACGCGCGCTTAATGGGCGTGGAATACATTATCAGCGAGCGGCTCTATAAAACGCTGCCGGACGATGAGAAAAAGCTGTGGCACAGCCATCAGTATGAGGTGAAATCGGGCACGCTGATCGCGCCTGGCCTGCCGGATATCGCTGATAAAGCGCTGATGAAAAAAATCGTCAACACCTACGGCAAAACCTGGCACACCTGGCACACCGATCGCGACAAAACGCTGCCGCTGGGCGTACCGGCCTTGATGATGGGCTTTACCGCCGACGGTCAACTCGATCCGCGTCTGTTAGCGGACCGCGATAAGCGCTTCAAGGTCGACAGCAAGGCGATCAAGGCACAGCGTGCCGATATTATTGCGCATCCGCCGGTGAAAGGCGCTAACGCCTGGCAGGATGGCGAAACTTACCAGCTACAGCGCGTGAAAGGCGCAGGTGAACAGAAACGGGGCAGCACCGGCTTTGGCCCGGCCGAGCAGCTTTCCGGCGACGGCCAACAGCACTGATTTACGCCCAGCGCGCAGCGGCCTGCTGGTCGCTGTCGCGGGCATCCACCCAGCGTTCACCTTCCGGCGTTTTTTCCCGCTTCCAGAACGGCGCGCGAGTCTTCAGATAATCCATAATAAATTCAGCGGCGGCAAAGGCGTCGCCGCGGTGTACGCTGCTGACGCCAACCAGCACAATCTCGTCGCCGGGAAACATCTCGCCGACGCGGTGAATCACCGTGACGCGACCCAGCGTCCAGCGATCACGGGCGGTGTCGACAATCTCCGCCAGCGCCTTTTCGGTCATTCCGGGATAGTGCTCCAGCGACAGCGCCGCAACGTCATCGCCGAGATTATGATTACGCACCTTGCCGGTGAAGGTCACCACGGCGCCATCTTCATCATCGGCCGCCAGCCAGTGATACTCCTCCGCCATGGCAAAAGTAGCCTGCTCGACCCGAATCCGCGTTTGCATATCAGCCTCCGGTCACCGGTGGGAAAAACGCTACCTCATCGCCCGAACGGATAGCGTGGTCGGGCGACACCAGCGTCTGGTTTACCGCCGCCAGCAGCTTGCCTGCATCGAGCGCCAGCGCCCAACGATCGCCACGGGCGGCCAGCGCCGTGCGCAGCTCGGCCACGGTGGCATATTCCGCTGGCACCGTCAGGCTGGCGGTGCCGGTCAGTTCACGCACCTGCGCAAAAAACAGCACCTTAATCATGAGGTACCGCCTGGAAATCACCTGATTTGCCGCCGCTTTTACTCACCAGCCGCAGCTGTTCAATGGTGATATCTTTCTGCACCGCTTTGCACATGTCGTAAATGGTTAACGCCGCCACCGAGGCGGCGGTTAACGCTTCCATCTCAACGCCGGTTTTGCCGGTCAGTCGACATAGCGATTCGATGCGCACGCGATTTTTCTCTGGCTCAGCCTGCAACGCAATCTCCACTTTACTGAGCATCAGCGGATGGCATAACGGAATCAGTTCCCAGGTACGTTTGGCCGCCTGAATACCGGCAATACGCGCGGTGGCAAAGACATCGCCTTTATGGTGACTGCCTTGCAGGATCATCGCCAGCGTGGCGGGCGCCATGACAACAAACGCCTCGGCGCGCGCTTCGCGTACCGCTTCTGCTTTGGTGGATACATCCACCATGTGCGCCTCGCCCGAGGCGTTAATATGGGTAAATTGCGACATAGTTATAGCGTCTTCAAATGCGAAACAAAGTGACAGGGTTTAGTGCGGGCATCGAGCTGATCGACAATGATGCGATCCCAGGCGATATGGCAGGCGCTTTCCGAGCCGGGCATAGCGAAAATCAACGTGCCGTTAGCCATGCCAGCCACCGCGCGTGATTGCAACGTGCTGCTGCCAATCTCCTCCCAGGAGAGCATGCGGAACACTTCGCCAAACCCCTCAATCTGCCGATCGAACAGCGGCAAAAGCGCCTCTGGCGTGGTGTTTTTTCGGTTAAAACCGGTGCCGCCGTTAATCAGCACCACCTGCACATCCTCACTGGCGATCCAGCGAGAGACGATGGCGCGAATGCGGTAGAGATCGTTTTTGACGATCGCATGATCCACCACCTGATGACCCGCTTCGTTCGCCGCTGCACGCAGGTAATCGCCGGAGGTGTCATCACTGGCATCGCGACTGTCGGAAACGGTCAGCACCGCAACGGCGACAGGAATAAATTCAACGGGCGCTTTCATGGTTTGCTCCTGCGTTAACCACCGATAAAAGAGAGATTCTGGGTAATGCCGGTATTCCCCTGATGGAGAAAGTGCGTCTGCTTTTTCTGTCCCAGGCTGCGGGCAATGCGCGCCTGCAGTTCATCCTGCTGATCGTCAGAGGCAAGCAGATCGCGCAGCGGCACGCCGCCGTCGCCAAACAGACAGAGATGCAGATTGCCTACCGCCGACACGCGCAGCCGGTTGCAGCTGGCGCAGAAATCTTTCTCATAGGGCATGATCAAGCCGATCTCACCGCGGTATTCGGGATGAGTAAATACCTGCGCCGGGCCATCGCTGCGCGCGCGCGGCTGACGCTGCCAGCCTTGCATAATCAGCTGATCACGGATCACTTCGCCCGAAATATGATGACGACGGAACAGCGCATTGTGATCGCCGGTCTCCATCAGCTCGATAAACCGCAGCTGAATCGGTCGTTCGCGGATCCAGTTCAAAAAGCTTTGCAGGCTGTTGTGGTTCAGATCGCGCATCAGCACGCTGTTGACTTTGATCTTTTCAAATCCAGCCTCGAACGCGGCGTCAATACCGGCCATCACCTGATGAAACTTATCCTGGCCGGTGATGGCGTGGAACTGCCGCGGATCGAGGCTGTCGATGCTGACGTTAATCGACGTCAGCCCGGCATCGCGCCACTCGGCCACATCGCGGGCCATACGGTAACCGTTGGTGGTGACCGCAATCTGACGAATGCCGGGATTTTCACGCACCGCCGCGATGATGTCGGTAAAGTCGCGCCGCATCGAAGGCTCGCCGCCGGTCAGGCGCACTTTATCCGTACCGGATTCGGCAAACGCACGGGTAATACGGCGGATCTCCTCCAGAGAGAGGAAACTTTTGTTGGCCGCGCCGTTGGGCTTGTAGCCGTCAGGCAGGCAGTAAGTACAACGGAAGTTACAAACGTCCGTGATCGACAGGCGCAAGTAATAAAACTTGCGCTCAAAAGCATCAGTTAATTGTGGCACCAGTACACCTTTCCAAATTCGGGAGATGCAGGCATTTCTTTCTGCACCCTGGCAGCTCGATGGCTGCGGCCAGCACACCCTATCCGAAGACGTAGGCGGGAAGGCTATAGTGTGATTGCCGACGGGCAAAAACGTTGAAGACAAATAATAGCGCTAAATTCTGTGACTCGCCACGCGACTTTTCGCTGTATATTTATGTACATATCGCTTTTTCAACGCATTTTCTCCGCCAGTTACGTTAAGATAACCAGGAATTTTCGTACCGCTTGTTGTCACACTTTTTCGCGTCTGAGCATGTCAAAAAGCACAACAGTCAGTTTTCAGTCGCCACGCCCTGATGCGCGCAGGCAAGGAGTTTTATGAATCGTACACTGGCAGATCTTGATCGCGTTGTTGCCCTGGGCGGCGGCCATGGTTTGGGGCGCGTCATGTCTGCCCTGTCGCCGCTGGGATCGAGATTAACCGGCATTGTGACCACCACTGATAACGGCGGCTCAACTGGCCGCATTCGCCGCTCAGAAGGCGGTATCGCCTGGGGCGATATGCGTAACTGTATCAACCAGCTGATCACCGAGCCCAGCGTCGGTTCGGCGATGTTCGAGTACCGTTTTACCGGCAACGGCGAGCTGGCGGGCCATAACCTCGGCAACCTGATTCTGAAGGCGCTGGATCATCTCAGCGTGCGGCCGCTGGAGGCGATCAACATCATTCGCAACCTGCTCAAGGTAGACGCTTTTCTGATCCCGATGTCGGAGCAGCCGGTGGATCTGGTGGCGATGGATCAGGAAGGTAATATGATCTGGGGCGAAACTGAGATCGATACCATGAAACAGCCGCCGCAGGAATTAATGCTGCATCCGGCGGTGCAGCCTACCCGCGAAGCGCTGGAGGCCATCAAGCAGGCGGACCTGATTCTGATCGGGCCAGGCAGTTTTTACACCAGCCTGATGCCGATTCTGCTGATGCCGGAAATGGCGCAGGCGCTGCGCCGTACTTCAGCCACCATGGTATTTATCGGCAACCTGGGGCGCGAGCTGAGCCCAGCCGCCGCCAGCCTGACCCTTGCGGATAAGCTGGCGCTGCTGGAAAAATATATTGGTAAACGCGTGATTGATGCCGCGGTGGTCAGCCCGCACGCCGATATCCAGGGCGTGGAAGATCGGCTGATCGTGCAACATCCGCTCGAAGCCGCCGACATTCGCTATCGCCACGACCGCCAGCTGCTGCGCGTGGCGCTGGAGCACGTATTGCAGGCGATCTAAACCGGCGGCGCGCCTGCGCCGCCGTTGTCCCCGTCAGGAGGCAGCAATAAACAGATCGCGCAGCTGGTGAAGCTGGTCGCGCGTCTGTGCTGCCTCTTCGAACTCCAGGTTCTGCGCGTGCTGCTGCATCTTGCCTTCCAGCTCGTGAATCTTCTTCTGTAGCGCCTGCGGCGTCAGTGCCAGGTAATTGGCTTCGGTTTCTGCCGCGCCTTTGGCGGTGCCTTTGCCGCCGCGGCCTTTCGGCTTGTTCATGCCCTGACCCAGCTCCAGAATATCAGTGATTTTCTTGTTCAGGCCCTGCGGCGTAATGCCATTTTCGGCGTTGTACTGCTGCTGTTTTTCACGACGACGTTCGGTCTCTTCAATGGCGCGCGCCATCGATGGCGTGATCTTATCGCCGTAGAGAATGGCCTTGCCGTTGATGTTACGCGCCGCACGACCGATGGTCTGAATCAGCGAACGCTCCGAGCGCAGGAAGCCCTCTTTATCGGCATCCAGAATTGCCACCAGCGACACTTCCGGCATATCGAGACCCTCACGCAGCAAGTTGATACCGACCAGCACGTTAAACTCGCCGAGGCGCAGATCGCGAATGATCTCCATACGTTCAACGGTGTCGATATCGGAGTGCAGATAGCGCACGCGCTCACCGTGCTCTTCGAGGTACTCCGTGAGATCTTCCGCCATTCGCTTGGTCAGCACCGTCACCAGCACACGCTCGTTAACCGCCACGCGCTTACGGATCTCCGACATCAGATCGTCCACTTGGGTAGCGACCGGGCGGACTTCAAGGATCGGATCCAGCAGGCCAGTTGGGCGCACCAGCTGATCGATCACCTCGTCGCCGGACTTCTCCAGCTCATACTTACCGGGCGTGGCCGAAACGTAGATGGTCTGCGGCGCCATCGCCTCAAACTCTTCAAACTTCATTGGACGGTTATCCAGCGCCGACGGCAAGCGGAAGCCATACTCCACCAGCGTCTCTTTACGCGCCCGGTCGCCTTTGTACATGCCGCCAATTTGCGGGATGGTCACGTGCGACTCATCGACAATCAGCAGGCCGTCAGCCGGCAAATAGTCAAACAGCGTTGGCGGCGGCTGGCCGGGTCCGCGGCCAGAGAGATAACGCGAATAGTTTTCGATGCCCGAACAGTAGCCAAGCTCATTCATCATTTCGAGGTCGAACTGGGTACGCTGGGAAATACGCTGCTCTTCCAGCAGCTTGTTGTTGGCCAGCAGCGTTTGCCGCCGATCGGCCAGCTCAACTTTAATATCTTCCATCGCCTGCAAAATGCGCTCGCGCGGCGTCACGTAGTGCGTTTTTGGATAGATGGTGTAACGCGGCACCACCGACTCAATCTGGCCGGTCAGCGGATCAAACAGCGACAGCCGTTCCACCTCTTCATCAAACAGCTCAACGCGCAGCGCAATGTCATCGGACTCCGCCGGGAAGATGTCGATAACTTCACCGCGCACGCGGAAGGTGCCGCGCTGGAAAGCCTGATCGTTACGCGCATATTGCAGCTCGGTGAGCCGCCGCAGAATGCTGCGCTGATCGATGATCATGCCGCGCGTCAGGTGCAGCATCATTTTCAGATAGAGATCGGGATCGCCCAGACCGTAAATCGCCGATACCGAGGCCACCACAATAACGTCGCGGCGTTCCAGCAACGCTTTGGTCGCTGAGAGACGCATCTGCTCAATGTGTTCGTTAACCGAGGCATCTTTCTCGATAAAGGTGTCGGAGCTGGGGACATAGGCTTCCGGCTGATAATAGTCGTAGTAGGAGACAAAATATTCCACGGCGTTATCGGGGAAGAACTCTTTCATCTCACCATAGAGTTGGGCCGCCAGCGTTTTATTGGGTGCCAGCACCATGGCCGGGCGGTTGAGATCCGCGATCACGTTTGCCACGGTAAAGGTTTTACCTGAACCGGTTACGCCAAGCAGCGTTTGGTGGGCGAGACCAGATTCCAGCCCCTCTTCCAGACGACGAATCGCTTCTGGCTGATCGCCGGAGGGCTTAAAAGCGGAATTAAGTTTAAATACTTTGCTCATTGCTGGGTTACCTGGAGATGAAATGCGCGAGCCGGAGAGTAATTTTACTCGCCATTTGAAATTTTTCCAGTTAAAAATACTGGATGTAATACCAGTGTTTATCCATACTGCATTGTGCAGTGTGGCTGCGCCTGATTCCGGCGTGATGAATAACCGCACAACCTGCGTTGTTGCGCAATCTTATCCCCAAACGGGATGGACTTTTAACATTTGTCAATAGTGTGACAGCAGATCCCCGGCTGCGAATATTAACCGGCTCAGACGGGCTTGATTTTAATTAACTTATTGAAATAAAATGCATTGTTCTCAAAGGCCAGATTCCCGCCACTTCAGGCTGAACCCGCGTCCCCTCTCGCTTGTAGAATGTTTTCAGACACTAATGCACATGGTTATCCACAGGAATGGTGGATAACTGATTTTAGCGCCCATGCCATATGGGGTGTATAAATCTTCCCCCGCCCTGGCCGGAGAAGCAAAATTATTTTTTTTCGTCTTTCTTTGTACTTTCTCGCCTGGGTGACCCGCCCAAATGCTATACGTCATGCGGCCTGAAACTGATTCGCGGCGTGGCGTCAATCCCCGCACCGAACTTTTTTTAGTCCATATTGTTGCCGCACTGCACCACCAGCGTCAGTACCCGAGCACCGCAAAAGTGCAGGAAATTATTTACGCCGGTAATTGATAAATTTATCTGACCATTTCAGCCTTGCGCAGGCGGGCTGGCGTCGGTTTCTCGCTCTTATCAGCATTGGCCTGGTTTTTGCACTATTGGTTCAGCCTGGCACGAGCGACAGCAACCGCGTCAATCGGCCCGACAGCAGAGGTTGCAGCCTGACGGCACAACGCAGCGGCGACTGATTCAACATGGAACAGAAAGAGAGGTGTCTGATGCTACGTTTACGTTCGGTAAATCAATTCTACGGTCCAAATCATATCCTCTGGGATGTTGATCTCGAACTGCCGCCCGGCACCTGCACCGGCATTTTAGGGCGTCCCGGCATGGGAAAAACCACGCTGGTTAACTGCATTATGGGTAACCTGCCGGTGAATAGCGGCAGCATGACCTGGCAGGAGAAAGATTCGCCGCCGGAAGATATGCTGCTGCTGCCGATGGAGAAACGGGCACGCATGGGGATTGGCTACGTGCCGCAGGGACGACAGATCTTCTCCCAGATGAGCGTGGAAGATAACCTGCTGATTGCGCTGCTGGCCGGTCAGGACGATCGCCACCGTGCTATTCCGGCCATGGTTTACGATCTCTTCCCTACGCTCTATTCAGTGCGCCAGAAGCGTGGCGGTGATTTGCCGATTGAACAGCAACAGCAGCTGGCCCTGGCGCGTGCGCTGGTGCTTGAACCCAAGCTGCTGATTCTGGATGAGCCCACCGAAGGCATGTCGCCCTGGCTGGAAGAGGAGATGGGCAACCTGCTGTACCGGCTGAACCACGACTTTGGCCTGACGATTCTGCTGCTGGAACAGCGGCTCTCATTTATTCGCCGCGTGGCGGATTACTTCCTGCTGCTGCACCGCGGACGTAACGTGGCACAGGGAAAAATGGCTCAGCTCGACGACCTCACCATTAATAAATGGCTGGCCGTCTGATGCTGCTTACGCCTGCGGCAGGCTCAGCCACTGCCCCGCTTCCGCAAACTCTGCACTGTCTGTCAGCCAGGGGATTTCACCCAGACAGGGTGCAGCGAGCCGCGCGTGCAGCGTCTGCAGATAGGCCTGATGCCGCTTGCCCGGTGGCGTAACGCCGTTGGCAATCCAGCCTGCAAACGGTAGCCCGGCGGCGCGGATAGCATCGGCGGTCAACAGCGCGTGATTAATACAGCCGAGCTTGATGCCGACCACCAGAATCACCGGTAGCTGCTCCTGCTTCACCCAGTCTGCAAAGGTCAAATCCTCTGCCAGCGGCGTATACCAGCCGCCTGCGCCTTCCACCAGCACCCATTCAGCCTGCTCAGCAATATGCGCCAGCCCGGCTGATAGCCGCGCAGCGGTGATCGGGCGTTGCTCTTCGGCACTGAGAATATGCGGTGCGGTGGGCTCGGCAAACGCCAGCGGGTTAACCTCGTCATAGCTCAGCGCCACAGAACCGTAGCGTTGCAGCGCCAGCGCATCGCTGTTGCGCAGCCCCTGCGCAGTCATGTCACAACCTGAAGCCACCGGTTTGTACCCCGCGCAGCGCAGTCCCGCCCGGCTGGCGGCCTGCAGAAGTGCGCTGCTGGCCACGGTTTTGCCCACTTCAGTATCGGTTCCGGTAACGAACCAGCGTTTAGTCATCATCAATTACTCCATAAAACAGATGATAGGTCAGCAGATAGCCGCGGGCATCCTGTGGCCATGCCGCTTCCAGCTGTTGCAGGCGCGAGCGCGTGAGTAGCGTATGCGTACGGCCCTGCGGTAAATGGGTGGCGCCGATGCCTTTCAGCGAGCGCATCGCCTCCAGCACGCCGGGAAAGGCCAGCGTCAGCGTTTCGTGCTGCCAGTGCAGCGGCAAACCGGTACAGAGGGCGACAATCTGTGCCTGCGTGAGAAAACGGTTAGCGTGCGGCGCCGCATCCACCGCTTGCCAGGCGTGATGCACCTCGCTGAGGGAATCGGCGGTCAGGGTGGAAAACAGCACCTTGCCGCCGACGCGCGTGACGCGGCGACACTCGTCCAGTGCCCGACGCAGATCGCTGCACCACTGCACGGCAAGATTGCTCCAGGTGAGATCAACACAGCGGTCAGCCAGTGGCAGCTGTTCAATATCACCCGCCAGATAGCTGCTGGCCGCCTGTTGACCCGCCGCCTGCGCCAGCATGCCCGGCGAGAGATCAAGTGCGATCACCTCGTGCCCCTGCTGTTGCCAGCGCTGGCTGAACCAGCCGGTGCCGCAGCCTGCATCCAGCACCCGCTGCGCAGGCGGTACGGTCACCAGCGACATCAGCTTTTCGCCTGCCGCACGCTGCAGCGCCGCGTGCTGGTCATAGGCGCTGGCCGCCCGGCCAAAAGCACGGGCAACCGCGCGCTTATCGATCGTGGCTTGCATCAAGCGCCTCCAGAAGATAATCGATATCCGCAGGCTGATGCGCAGCGGATAAAGTAATGCGTAAACGGGCGCTGCCCGGCGGCACCGTGGGCGGCCGAATCGCGCTGACCCAGCAGCCCGCCTGACGCAGCCGCTGTGCCAGCGCCAACGCCGCGGCGTTATCGCCGACCAGCAGGGGCTGAATGGCGCTTGAGGAATCAAGCAGGCTCAGGCCGCGCTCGGCAGCACCGGAACGAAAATGTTGAATATTGTCGTGCAGGCGCTGCCGTTCGCTGTCGGCCAGCTTGATGGCGCTGAGCGCCGCATCCAGCGCACAGATCTGCGCGGGCGGCATAGCAGTGCTGTAAATCAGATGGCGGGCAAACTGCAGCATGTAATCGGCAACATCCTCACTGCACAGCAGCGCCGCGCCGCCGCAGCCAAATGCTTTGCCAAAGGTGATCACCAGCAGTTCCGGTTTGACCTGCTGTTGCCAGCAGCTGCCGCGTCCGCCCTCGCCGACCACGCCGATGCCGTGCGCATCATCAACCATCATCCAGCCACCGGCAGCGTGGGTGCTGACCGCCAGTTCAGCCAGCGGCGCGCTGTCGCCATCCATGCTGAAAATGCCTTCGGTGATCACCAGGGTTTCTCCGGCGCACGGTTTCGCCAGCAGGCGATCAAGGCTGGCGCTCTGGTTATGGCTGAAGCGACGCAGCTCTGCCGGACTGAGGTGCGCTGCTTCCAGAATTGAGGCGTGCGCCAGCTTATCCGCCAGCAGCCGATCGCCTTTGGCCATCATCGCCGCCACGATCGCCTGATTGGCGGCAAAACCGGAGATAAACAGCAGTGCGCGCGGATAGCCGAGCCATTCCGCCAGCCGGGCTTCAAAGCGCTGTTGCAGTGGATGATAACCAGTGACGTGCGCCGAGCCGCCGGCGCCGTTGCCGTAGCGCAGCGCGCCGTCGTGCCAGGCGGCGGCGAGGCGCGTATCCTGCGCCAGGCCGAGGTAATCATTGGCGGAGAAATTACGCAGCCGCTTGCCGTCGGCCTCAATCCAGCCGGGGCCGCTGGCGGTGGTCGGCTGCCGACGCCGCAGCGCCTGCTGCTGCTGACGCTGCTCCAGCGCGGCGCCAATGCGCTGCTGCCAACTCATGACAGAGCGGCGTTGTAAAACTGTTCGCTGTCGCCGTGGGTCAGCTGCTCGGTAAGTTGCTGCTGCTGGGCCACGTCGCCATGAACGGTGGTGGTGTGTTCCGGATTAAGGCCGAGTTTGCGGAACAGCAGCAGGTCGGTATCTTCTTCCGGATTAGGCGTAGTCAGCAGCTTGCAGCCGTAAAAAATGGAGTTGGCTCCGGCCATAAAGCACATCGCCTGCGTCTGTTCGCTCATCTGCTCGCGCCCGGCGGAGAGCCGCACATGAGAACGCGGCATCATGATACGCGCCACCGCAATAGTGCGGATGAAATCAAAGGGATCGACGTCGTCGTTATCCGCCATTGGCGTGCCTTTGACCTTCACCAGCATATTGATCGGCACGCTTTCAGGTGGCACCGGCAGGTTGGCCAGCTGCATCAACAATCCGGCCCGATCGGTAACCGTTTCGCCAAGGCCCACAATGCCACCGGAACAGACTTTGATTCCGGCATCGCGCACCTTATCCAGCGTATCAAGACGTTCCTGATAGCTACGGGTGGTGATGACGTTGCCATAGAACTCCGGCGAGGTATCAAGGTTGTGATTGTAAAAATCGAGTCCGGCGTCGGCCAGCTGCTGCGCCTGACGGTCGCTGAGCGTGCCCAGCGTCATGCAGGTTTCCATGCCCAGCTCACGCACGCCCTGCACCATTTTTTCCAGGTAAGGCATGTCGCGTTCGTGCGGATTCTTCCATGCGGCACCCATGCAGAAACGGCTGGATCCGGCGGCTTTGGCCTTGCGCGCCGAGGCGAGCACCTCATCCACTTCCATCAACCGCTCCGACTCCAGCCCGGTTTTGTAACGTGCGCTCTGCGGGCAATATTTACAGTCTTCCGGGCAGGCGCCGGTCTTGATCGATAACAGCGTGCTGACCTGCACCTGACGCGGATCAAAGTGCTGACGGTGCACCTGTTGCGCCTCAAAAAGTAGCTCAAGAAAGGGTTTGTTAAACAGCGCCTGGGTTTGTGCCAGGCTCCAGCGTTGTGTCATTGCGAACTCCAGAAAAGGGGTGATTAACCCTGACGATCGTGGTTATACTTGTAAACTAAATCTTTTTAATTTGGTTTACAACTCCCTGATGACACCCGCCGATCTCGCGTTTGATCGCCAGCATATCTGGCACCCTTACACCTCAATGTCTGAACCGCTGCCCTGCTATCCGGTGGTGGCCGCACGCGACACCCGACTGCAACTCGCCGATGGCCGTGAGCTGGTGGATGGCATGTCGTCATGGTGGGCGGCGATTCATGGCTACAACCATCCGCGGCTGAATGCGGCGATGCATAACCAGATCGCCGCCATGTCGCACGTGATGTTTGGCGGCATTACCCATCCGGCAGCGGTGGCGCTCTGTCGGCAACTGGTGGCGATGACGCCCGCACCGCTGGAGTGCGTGTTTCTGGCCGATTCCGGCTCGGTGGCGGTAGAAGTGGCGATGAAGATGGCGCTGCAATACTGGCAGGCACGCGGCGAACGGCGGCAGCGCTTTTTGACCCTGCGCCGCGGCTATCACGGCGATACCTTTGCCGCCATGTCGGTGTGCGATCCGCAAAATTCGATGCACAGCCTCTATGAGGGCTATCTGCCCACGCACCTGTTTGCCCGTGAGCCGCAGTGCGCTTTTGGCGATGCCTGGCACGATGAAGACATCAACGATTTTGCCGCGCTGCTCGAACAGCACGGCAGCGCGGTGGCCGCGGTGATTCTGGAGCCGATTGTGCAGGGCGCGGGTGGCATGCGCTTCTATCATCCACGCTATTTGCAACGGGTGCGCGAGCTGTGCGACCAACATGGCGTGCTGCTGATTGCCGATGAGATCGCCACCGGCTTTGGCCGTACCGGTCGGCTGTTCGCCTGTGAACATGCGGCAGTCGTGCCGGATCTGATCTGCGTCGGTAAAGCGTTGACCGGCGGCACCATGACGCTCTCTGCCACGCTGACGACGCGCGCGGTGGCCGATACCATCAGCAACGGCGCGGCGGGCTGCTTTATGCACGGCCCGACCTTTATGGCTAATCCGCTCGCCTGCGCCGTGGCCAGCGAAAGCCTGGCAATGCTGCAGGAGAATCAGTGGCAGCAACAGGTCAGCGCCATTGAAACGCAGCTGCGTCAGGCGCTGCTGCCGCTGGCCGATCATCCCGCCGTGGCGGATGCCCGCGTGCTGGGTGCCATCGGCGTGATTGAGACCCACCAGCCGGTAGATATCGCCGCGATTCAGGCATTCTTTGTCGATCGTGGCGTCTGGATCCGCCCCTTTGGCCGGCTGATCTATCTGATGCCGCCTTACATCATCAACCGCGAGGCGCTCACCGCACTGACCGCTGCCATTGCGGCGGCACTCGATCGCCCGCAGCTGTTTCAAAAAATGTAACGGCCAGGCGCAGCGCGGCGTGATGCACTACGCTTCTATGCAAACCATAACCAAGGAGCGAAGTATGTCGCAGTCAACAGAGACGAATCGCCGCATTGTGCTGGCGTCGCGCCCACAGGGTGCACCCACGCAAGAAAATTTTCGCCAGGAGCAGCAGTCGGTTCCACAACCTGGCAAAGGAGAGATTCTGCTTCGGACCATCTGGCTCTCGCTTGATCCTTATATGCGCGGCCGCATGAGCGACGCCCCTTCCTACGTGGCCCCTTACGAGGTTGGCGACGTACTTGGCGCGGGCACCGTTGCCGTGGTCGAACAGTCGCAGCATGATGACTATGCGCCAGGTGACTGGGTCGTCAGCCAGAGCGGCTGGCAGGATTACGCCATTTCAAACGGCGAAGGCCTGTATAAACTCAGCGGCCCGGTGCTGAAGCACCCTTCCTGGGCGTTGGGCATGCTGGGCATGACCGGCTTCACCGCCTACATGGGCCTGCTGGACATCGGCAAACCGCAGCCGGGCGAAACCGTGGTGGTGGCCGCGGCTACCGGTGCCGTTGGCTCAATGGTTGGCCAGATTGCCAAAATCAAAGGTTGCCGGGTGATCGGTATCGCCGGTGGCGAAGAGAAATGCCGTTATGCTACCGAGACGTTGGACTTTGACGCCTGCCTCGACCATCGCAGCGACGATCTGGCTGACGCGCTGAAGCAGCACTGTCCGCAGGGCATTGATGTCTATTTCGAAAGCGTTGGCGGCAAAGTGTTTGATGCCGTGCTGCCGCTGATGAACACCAAAGGCCGTATTCCGGTGTGTGGGCTGATTGCTGACTACAACAGCGGCGCCGACCTGCCTGAAGGGCCAAACCGCCTGCCGCTGTTCCAGAGCGCCATTCTGCGTAAGCGCCTGCACGTGCAGGGCTTTATTATCAATCAGGATTACCCGAACGACTTTGACGGTTTCTTTAAGCAGATGAGCCAGTGGATTGAGGAAGATCGTCTGGTGTTCCGCGAACACACCGTTGAAGGACTGGAGAATGCCGTGCCGGCCTTTATTGGCCTGCTGGCGGGTAAAAACTTTGGCAAAGTGGTTGTGCGCATCGCTGATGACCAACCGGAGAGCAAATAATGAAAATTTTGATGGTATTGACCTCGCATGGCCAGCTGGGCGACAGCGGCGAAAAAACCGGTTTCTGGCTGGAGGAGCTGGCCGCGCCGTGGTACGTATTCCGCGATGCGGATATCGATGTGGTGCTGGCCTCGCCCGCCGGTGGCAAACCGCCGCTCGATCCAAAAAGCACCCAGCCGGAAGCGCAGAGCAAGATTACCGAGCGTTTTAATAATGATGAAGCCGCACAGCAGGCGCTGGCTAACACCCATAAACTGGCTGAGATCGACAGCAGCGAATTTGATGCCGTGTTCTATCCGGGTGGCCACGGCCCGCTGTGGGATTTAGCCGAAGACAAACACAGCATTGCGCTGATCGAAACCTTTTATGCCAATCAGAAGCCAGTGGGCACTGTCTGCCATGCGCCGGGCGTTTTACGTCACGTTCGCAAACCTGACGGCACGCCGCTGGTGCAGGGAAAACGCGTAACTGGTTTTACCAACAGCGAAGAAAAAGCCGTGGGTCTGCTGGATGTGGTGCCGTTTTTGGTTGAAGATGAGCTCAAGCGGCTTGGCGGCCAGTTTGAACGCACCGATGACTGGGGTGCGTTTACCCTTACCGATGGTCATCTGGTCACCGGACAGAACCCGGGATCATCAGAAGTTACCGCCGAGGCGCTATTGAAGTTGCTCCATCAATAACGCAAGGAGTTGTAATGAACCTGTTCAGTCAGGATTTTAACGATGGTGACACCCTGCCGGAAAACCACGTGTTTAACGGTATGGGCTATAAGGGCCGCAATCTTTCGCCCCACCTCGCCTGGGATAAGGTGCCTGCGGGCACCAAAAGTTTTGTTGTGACCTGCTACGATCCCGATGCGCCAACTGGTTCAGGCTGGTGGCACTGGGTGGTGGCGAACCTGCCCGGCAGCGCGACGATGCTGCCGCAGGGCGCAGGTTCAGGCAGCGCCGAGCTGCCTGCCGGTGCGGTGGAATGCCGCACCGACTTCGGTAAACCGGGCTATGGTGGCGCAGCGCCGCCGCCGGGCGAACGCCATCGTTATATCTTCAGCGTACACGCGCTGGATATCGACAGAATTGATGTCGATGAGCGCGCAAGCGGCGCCATGGTGGGCTTCAACGTGCATTTCCATGCGTTAGCCAGCGCCACGCTTACCGCGTACTACCTCTGATCAAAAAAGCCCTCGCATGAGGGCTTTTTTTTATCTTCTGGCTTATAACGGCCGAATGGCTACCCACATCGGACCCTGCCCCACGGCATAACGCGCCAGCGGCTGTAACAGCCCCTGCTCGCCGCTGATTTTATACACCTGAATGTGATGCGATTTCTGACCGGTGGCGACCAGGAAGCGGCCGGTATGGTCGATGTTAAAGCCGCGCGGCTGCTGTTCTGTTGGCTGATGGCCTTCCAGCGTTAACAGCGCCCCGTCATCACTGACGCTGAAAATAGCAATGACGCTGGCGGTGCGATCGCAGGCGTACAGATGGCGGCCATTAGGTGTGATGTGAATGTCCGCCGCCCAGCGGGTATCACTGAAGCCTGCGGGCATCATATCCAGCGTCTGCACGCAGACCATTTCACCGTGCGCATTATGCAGCTGCCAGACATCAACGGTGCTGTTGAGCTCATTGATGCAGTAAGCATATTGCTGATTAGGATGGAAGGTCATGTGACGCGGACCTGCGCCTTCTGGCGTGGTGACCTGCGGCTGGGACTGCGGCGTCAGCGTGCCATCGGCGGCGAGGCTAAACAGGCAGATGCGATCCTGCTTCAATGCCGGGACGTAAAGCGTCTGGTTTGCCGCATCGATGTTCGCCGAATGGCAGCCCGCAAGATCCTTAACGACCTGCACGGGTGCCTGCGGCACGCCATCACTGCCGATCGGGCTGACACTGACGCAGGCATCGTTATAGGAGCCCACGAAGACAAACTTTCCGTCGCGATCGGTGGAGATGTGCGTCGGGCTGCCCGGCAGTGGCGCATGGCCCGCTTCGCTCAGCGTGCCATCCTGCGCAATGCGGAAGGCGATAACACGAAAATCGGGTCGTGCACCCACATAGAGAAAGGCATTATCCGGGCTGACGATCATCGGCTGTACCTGACCGGCAACGTCGACCACCTGCAATAGCGTTAATGCACCCTGCTCATCCATCTGCCACGCATGAATCTGCTGGCTTTCCGGGCTGGCGATATAAACGACCTGGTTCATGAATTCTCCTTCATATTCGTTAATGGCTGTGGCAAAGCGTAGCCTGGTTGCCACCGGGGCGAAAAAAATTGATTTGTACGCTGATGGTTTGGTGGCGTCCGTGACCGGGTGTAGACTCAACGCTTTGCTGACACTACAGGTAAGAAGAGATGAGTTACCGCGTTATTGCGCTCGATCTGGACGGCACCCTCCTCACTCCCAACAAAACCATCCTTGACGCTTCGCTGCAGGCGCTGGCCGCCGCGCAGCAGGCTGGCGTGAAGGTGATCATTGTGACCGGACGTCACCATTGTGCTATTCACCCTTTTTATCAGGCGCTGCAGCTGGATACACCTGCTATCTGCTGTAACGGCACCTATTTGTATGATTATCAGGCGAAAAAGGTGCTGGCGGCCGATCCGCTCGGCAAGCCCGAGGCGTTGCAGGTGATCGACAAGCTGGCGCAGAACGCGATTCATGGCCTGCTCTACGTCGATGACGCCATGCTGTATCAAACCGCCACCGGCCATGTGACGCGCACCCTGAACTGGGCGCAGTCGCTGCCGGAAGCGCAACGGCCGAACTTTATACAGGTGCCGGATCTGGCGCAGGCGGCGCGGGAAGCCACGGCTATCTGGAAATTTGCGCTCTCCCACCCTGATACGCGGGCGCTGCAACAGTTTGCCGATGGCGTGGAAGCTGAGCTGGGTCTCGCCTGTGAATGGTCATGGCACGATCAGGTGGATATCGCCCAGCGCGGCAACAGCAAAGGCCGCCGGCTGGCGCAGTGGGTGGAGTCCATAGGTTTGCAGATGAGCGACGTCATCGCCTTTGGCGATAACTACAACGATTTGAGCATGCTGGAAAATGTTGGCCTTGGCGTAGCAATGGGCAACGCCGACGCGGCAATTCAGGCGCGTGCCAAACGGGTGATCGGCACGAACCTGGAACCGGGTATTGCCGAGATGCTCTATCAGGAAGTGCTGTAATCAGGCGCTGATCGACACGCTTTTGATCTGCGCCCAGAGCCACAGGCCGACGCGGATATTGAGCTCGTCGCGCGCCCACGGCGAGATCCGTGCCCACAGCTCGCTGTTGCCGGTTTTCAGCTTCACCTCGACCTGATCGTCTATCTCAATCAGCTCCAGCACCTGAGCCGGTAAAATATTGCGAATGGTGCTGCTGATCGGCGGCTGAAGCACCAGCGAGACGTCGGCCGCGTTGATGCGAATGCGCAGTGGCGTTTTAGGCGGCGCATCAATGCGACTGACCCACAGCACCTGATCGCCCAGCGCCAGCGCGGTCATCGCATAGCTGGCATGCTGCTCCAGCAGTTGCACGCGCAGCACGCTGCTCTGATCGGCGCGCGGTAGCCAGGGACGCATTGCGCTGCTGGCCCACACCTGTTCCAGCGGCCCCCAGGCTTTTACCCTGCCCTGATCCAGCACCAGCACGTTATCCGCCAGCTGCAAAATTTCGTCGAGGCTGTGGGACACGTAGAGCATCGGCGTCTGTACGCGGCGCGCCAGCTGCTGCAGATACGGCAGCACCTCACGCTTGCGCGGCACATCCAGTGACGCCAGCGGCTCATCCAGCAGCAGAATATCGGGCGCGGTGAGCAGCGCCCGACCGATCGCCACCCGCTGCTTCTCGCCGCCGGAGAGCGAGGCGGGAAAACGATCCAGCAACGGTTCGATACCGAGCAGCGCCACCAGCTCGTCAAACTGCGACTTCATGCTGGCCGCCATGCCGTAATGCAGGTTGCCGCGCACGCGATAATGGGGAAAAAGGCGGGCATCCTGAAAGACATAACCTACGCGCCGCTTCTCCGGCGGTAAAAACAACCGCTGTTCGCTGTCGCTCAGCAGACGATCGTTAAGCCGGATATAGCCCTGTTGCGGCTGCGTCAGGCCGCCGATAGCGTTGATTAATGAGGTTTTACCGGCGCCGGAGACGCCAAAAATTGCGGTAATGCCGCTGGCGGGCAGATTGACATCCAGCGTCAGCTGATGATCGCCAAGCCGTTGTGAAAAATGCAGTTCAAGCATCTTAATTTCCCAACCGCTTGCGGCCCCAGCGGGCCAGCCATTCAGAGGCCAGCAGCGAGGCCAGCGCCAGCACGATGGCAATCACACAGAGCCGCGCCGCCGCGCCCTCGGCGCCTGGCGTTTCAATCAGTGTGTACATCGCCAGCGGAATGGTGCGCGTCTCGCCGGGAATATTGGAAACAAAGGTAATAGTGGCGCCAAATTCGCCCAGCGAACGGGCAAAGGCGAGCACCGTGCCGACAATAATGCCCGGCAGGGTCAGCGGCAAGGTAATGGTAAGGAAAACCCGCAGCCGTCCGGCGCCCAGCGTGCGCGCCGCCTGCTCCAGCCGCACATCCACCGCTTCCAGCGCCAGGCGAATGGCGCGTACCATCAGCGGAAAGGCGATCACCGCCGAAGCCAGCGCCGCGCCGCGCCAGCTAAAGGCAAAGCTGATACCAAACAGATCCCACAGCCAGCTGCCGATAAATCCGCGCCTGCCCAGCGCGATCAGCAGCAAATACCCCACCACCACCGGTGGCAGCACCAGCGGCAGGTGAATCAGGCTGTCGAGCAGCGCCTTGCCCGGAAACTGGCAGCGCACCAGAATCCAGGCGAACAGAATCCCCAGCGGCAGGCTACAGGCCACCGCCAACAGGGAAACCTGCAGGCTGAGCGCAACAGCCTGCCATTCAACATCGCTAAGCATCATCTACGAGGCGTGAATCCATAACGTTTAAAAATAGCGGAAGCCTGCGGGCTTTTCAGGTACTGATAAAAAGCAGTAACGGCCGGTGTGCCGCGATCTTTAACGATTGCCAGCGGATATTCCACCGCTTTGTGACTCGATTCAGGAAAAACGCCCACCACGGTCACTTTTTTACTCGCGACCGCATCGGAACCATAAACGATGCCGTAAGGCGTTTCATTGCGTTCCACCAGCGCCAGTGCCGCCCGCACGTTGTTGGCCCGCGCCAGCGAAGGTGACAGCTGATCCCAGGCGCCCAGCGTCTGCAACGCCTCTTTGGCATAGATGCCCGCCGGCACATGATCGGGATCGCCGGTTGCCAGCCGTTCGCCGTGCAACAGCGTTTTCCAGTTGGTTTGCGCGTTCAGGGTAACCGGCTGCGGCTTCTCTGCGCTGGGCGCGATCAGCACCAGTTCGTTGCCCAGCAGCGTCGTGCGGCTGGCATTATCCAGCGCATTTTTCTGCTGCGCATAATCCATCCACTGTTGATCGGCAGAGATAAACAAATCGGCTGGCGCGCCCTGCTCAATCTGCCGCGCCAGTGTGGAAGACGAAGCGTAAGAGGCGACGATTTTCACCGGCTTATCCTGCTGATACTGCTGCGCAATCTCCTGCAGGGCGTTAGTCAGCGAGGCGGCAGCAAACACGGTAATATTTTCTGCGGCGACGGCGTGACCGCCAGCGGTCAATAGCGCCGCACCCGCGAGCCAGCGGCTCCAGTTAACAGACATGTTCTTCTCCAGATTTCGTTGTATAAAGAATCATACAGCGTAGCATCTGCAGGTGTCATGCGCTTTAGTCATCAGGGGGTTAACTGCCAGGAGAGCGTATCGCCCGCGCACGGCGGGCAATGGAAAAACGGGGATTACGAACGGTTTTTTGCAGTGTGATCTTTAGAATGACCAAACTTGGAAATGACGTTAAAGAACGCGCCAAAGCCATAAATCAGTCCAAGCATAATTGCCATCACAACCGGCACCATAATGACGGCGACGGCCAGGCTTTTAAGTAATTCCAGCATGCCAGCCTCACTCTTTTCTGAAAGAAGCTATTGTAGCGACAACGAAAAAAAGTGCACTGTGCTTTTTGTGCCCTTTAGCGCGCCGTGACAGCCTGTTCTGGCTCCCATACAATTGCCCTTTATCGACCCTCTGGAGCGGCCATGCAGGCAGACATTTCTCTTATCATTCGGCTACGGCAGAAACTGTTTGCCGATCCGCGCCGCATCGGACTGTTGCAGCAGATTCAGCACACTGGCTCGATCAGCCAGGGCGCAAAACTGGCGGGCATCAGCTATAAAAGCGCCTGGGATGCGATCAATGAGATGAACCAGCTGGCGGATCACACGGTGGTTGAACGCGCGACCGGCGGCAAAGGCGGCGGCGGTGCCACGGTAACCGCCTGGGGCCAGCGGCTAATTCAGCTTTTTGCGCTACTGGAACAGGTGCAGCAAAAGGCGTTTGACGTGCTGCAGGACGATCGGCTGCCGCTCGACAGCCTGCTGGCGGCGATTTCCCGTTTTTCGCTGCAAACCAGCGCCCGCAATCAGCTGTTTGGTCACGTGATGCAGCGCGAACACCAGCCGGTGCAGCAGCATATCGCCGTGATGCTCAACGACGGCGTCACCGTGGTGAACGCGGCGATCACCGAGCACAGTGCCGAGCGGCTACAGCTGCAGCCTGGCAAAGAGGTGCTGGTGCTGATTAAGGCGCCGTGGATCGGCGTGACGACACAACCGGTTGAGGCGGAAAATCAGCTGGCCTGCACGCTGACGCAGATTGAAACCGGCAGCAGCCACAGCGAACTGTTGCTGACGCTACCTGGTGGCGAGGTGCTGTGCGCCACGCTAAGCAACGCCGACGTCGACCGTGAAGCGCTGCGTCCCGGCATGCAGGCGATCGCGTATTTTGCCGCCGAGCAGGTGATTATCGCCTCGCTGCTGTAGACCGCTGGTTTGACATTCGTTCAGGCAGCCGTTAAAACCAGCAGTACGGTGCATAATATGGAACACAACATGGCTACGTTGCAAATTACGCAAGGCACGTTTCGTCTTAGTGATACAAAAATCCTCTCTCTGCACGATCTCACCCTACAAGGCGGCGACGCCTGGGCCTTTGTTGGCAGCAATGCCAGTGGTAAATCCTCGCTGGCGCGAGCGCTTTCTGGTGAGCTGACCGCGATGCATGGCGAGGTGCGCAGCGATTTTCAGCGTCCGGTGCGTTTATCGCTGGAGCAGCTGCAACAGCTGGTCAGTGAAGAGTGGCAGCGTAATAACACCGATATGGTCAGCGAAGGCGAAGAGGATACCGGCCTGCTGGCATCTGAAGTTATTCAGGCGGAAGTAAAAGATGCGGCGCGCTGTGAGCAACTGGCCAGCCTGTTCGGCATTACGTCTCTGCTGACCAGACGCTTTAAATATCTTTCAACCGGCGAGACCCGCAAAACGCTGCTCTGTCAGGCGCTGATGGCGCAGCCCGACCTGCTGATTCTCGATGAGCCATTTGATGGCCTCGATCAGCGTTCGCGTGAAAATCTGGCTGAGCTACTGGCCAGGCTCAGCGAGCAGGGTTATACGCTGGTGCTGGTGCTTAACCGGTTCGATGATATTCCGCCGTTTGTGCAGCAGGTTGGCGTGCTGGCCGAATGCACCCTGACCCACGTTGGTGCGCGCGAGGCTATTCTGGCCGAAGCGCTGGTGGCGCAGCTGGCTCACAGTGAGCAGTTGATGGGCATGACCCTGCCGGAAGCGGATTTGACGCCACTTAATGCCCTCGCCACAGAGACGCCGCGCATCGTGCTGCGCGATGGCGTGGTGGCTTATAACGATCGTCCGGTGCTGCATCAGCTTAGCTGGCAGGTGAATGCCGGTGAGCACTGGCAGATTACCGGCCCCAACGGCGCCGGTAAATCCACCCTGCTAAGCCTGGTCACCGGCGATCATCCGCAGGGTTACAGCAACGACCTTACGCTGTTTGGCGTGCGTCGCGGCAGTGGCGAAACCATCTGGGATATCAAGCAGCACATCGGCTACGTCAGCAGCAGCCTGCATCTCGATTATCGGGTCAGCGTCAGCGTTCGCCATGTAGTGCTCTCCGGCTATTTTGATTCGATTGGCCTCTACAATGCGGTTTCCGATCGCCAGGTGGCGCTGAGTAATCAATGGCTGGCGCTGCTGGGCATGCAGACACTTGGCGATGCACCCTTTCACAGCCTGTCGTGGGGCCAACAGCGGCTGGTGCTGATTGCACGCGCGCTGGTAAAGCATCCGACGCTGCTGATTCTGGATGAACCGCTACAGGGACTGGATCCGATTAATCGCCAGCTGGTGCGCCGGTTTATCGACGTGCTGATTGGCGAAGGCGCCACGCAACTGCTGTTTGTCTCTCACCATGCGGAAGATGCGCCTGGTTGCATCACCCATCGTCTGAGCTTTATCGCAGAGGGTGAGCGCTACCGTTATCAGCAGGAGAAAATTCGCTGATCCGGCGGGCTACGGCCCGCTGCTTTTCCGGCGGTGCGATTTAACATGGCCAGTCGCCATGTAAGCGCTACCACTTTTCTCCGTGCTTCTCATCGCAAGATACCAGGAATAAGCCTGAAATCGCTCTCTCTGAGAAATTAAAGCTTGTGTAAACGATTCCATTTATCCAGGCTTGATCACGCTTTCGTGGCAATAGCTGTGCTACGTTTACCCTAATAATTCTCAAGTTGGCTCGTTACCAGGATTTCTCATGGAAAAATTTAATCCGGTCGATCATCCGCATCGCCGTTATAACCCGTTATCTGACCAGTGGGTGCTGGTCTCTCCGCACCGCGCCAAACGTCCGTGGCAGGGTGCTCAGGAAACGCCGTCGCAGAATCAGCTGCCCACGCACGATCCTGACTGCTTCCTCTGTCCGGGCAATACCCGCGTCACCGGTGACACTAACCCGCAGTACAGCGGCACCTACGTGTTTACCAATGATTTTGCCGCGCTGATGACCGATACGCCGGATGCGCCACAGAGCAGCGATCCGCTGATGCGTTGTGAAAGCGCACGCGGCACCAGCCGCGTAATCTGCTTTTCGCCGGATCACAGCAAAACCCTGCCGGAACTGACGCTGAGCGCGCTGGCTGAAGTGGTGCGCACCTGGCAGGAACAGACCGCCGAACTGGGTCAGCACTATCCCTGGGTGCAGGTGTTTGAAAACAAAGGCGCCGCGATGGGCTGTTCCAATCCCCATCCGCACGGTCAGGTGTGGGCGAACAGCTTTCTGCCTAACGAAGCGCAGCGTGAAGACGATCTGCAGCGGGCCTACTTTGCCCAACACAACAGCCCAATGCTGGTGGATTATGCCGCGCGCGAACTGGCCGACGGCAGCCGCACCGTGGTGGAAACCGATCACTGGCTGGCCGTGGTGCCGTGGTGGGCGGCGTGGCCGTTTGAAACCATTCTGCTGCCGAAAAGCCACATTCTGCGCCTGACCGATCTCACCGCTGAGCAGCGCACCGATCTGGCGCTGGCGCTGAAAAAGCTGACCAGCCGCTACGACAACCTGTTCCAGTGTTCATTCCCCTACTCCATGGGCTGGCACGGCGCGCCCTTCAACGGCGAAGAGAACGAGCACTGGCAGCTGCATGCCCATTTCTATCCGCCGCTGCTGCGTTCAGCAACGGTGCGTAAATTTATGGTTGGCTATGAAATGCTGGCCGAAACCCAACGTGATTTAACGGCGGAGCAGGCAGCTGAGCGCCTGCGTTCCGTCAGCGATCTGCACTTCCGCGAGGCCTGAGTGACCATGAGCTTAAAGACCCTGACCAACGATATTTTTAACGAGCAGTTTGGCTATCAGCCAACCCACACTATTCAGGCGCCGGGCCGCGTGAACCTGATTGGCGAGCACACCGATTACAACGACGGTTTTGTGTTGCCTTGCGCTATCGATTATCAGACGGTGATCAGCTGCGCGAAACGCGACGATCGCCAGGTGCGCGTTATCGCCGTGGATTACGACAATCAGCAGGATCACTTCTCGCTGGATGAACCGATTCTCAGCCTGCCGGAGCCAATGTGGGCCAACTACGTGCGCGGCGTGGTGAAACATATGCAGCAGCGCTGCCCGGAAGTTGGCGGTGTGGACATGGTGATCAGTGGCGACGTGCCGCAGGGTGCCGGTCTGAGCTCCTCCGCCTCGCTGGAAGTGGCGGTGGGTACCGTTCTGCAACAGCTGTGGCACCTGCCAATTGACGGCGCGGCAGTGGCGGTAAATGGCCAGGAAGCGGAAAACCAGTTTGTCGGTTGTAACTGCGGCATCATGGATCAGCTGATCTCCGCGCTGGGCAAACAGGATCACGCGATGCTGCTCGACTGCCGCACGCTGGGTACGCGCCCGGTGCCAATGCCGGACAACGTTGCCGTGGTGATCATCAACACCAACTTCCGTCGCAGCCTGGTGGGCAGTGAATACAATACGCGTCGCCAGCAGTGCGAAACCGGTGCCCGCTTCTTCTCGCAGCCTGCGCTGCGCGACGTTGATATCAATCAGTTTAAAGCGGTGGAAAATGAGCTGGACGCCGACGTCGCCAAACGCGTGCGTCACGTGCTGACCGAGAACGCGCGCACGCTGGAAGCGGCCGACGCGCTGAGCAAAGGCGATCTGAAACGTATGGGCGAACTGATGGCAGAATCGCACGCCTCAATGCGCGACGATTTCGAAATCACCGTGCCGCCGGTGGATACGCTGGTTGAGATTATGAAAGCGGAAATCGGCGATCGCGGCGGCGTGCGCATGACCGGCGGGGGTTTCGGCGGTTGTGTAGTGGCGCTGATGCCGGAAGAGCTGGTGGAAGGCGTGAAAGCCGCAGTGGCCGCCCAGTATGAAGCGAAAACCGGCATCAAAGAGACCTTCTACGTCTGTAAAGCGTCAGCAGGAGCGGGCCAATGCTAAATTCTCACGCACCCGATGGCCAGCCATGGCACATCACGGTGCTGCGCAACCGTAACGGCATGGTTGCAACGTTTATGGACTGGGGCGCCACCTGGCTGTCGGCCCGCGTGCCGATGCAGGATGGCAAGGTGCGCGAAGCGCTGCTCGGCTGCTCCACCCCTTCTGATTACCTGGAACAGACCGCCTATCTTGGCGCGACGGTAGGCCGCTATGCCAATCGCATCGCCAATGCGCGTCTGGAGCAGGAAAATATTCAGCTGATCGCCAATCAGGGCCCGCATCAGCTGCACGGTGGCCCGGAAGGATTCGATCGCCGTCGCTGGCAGATTGTCAGCCAGAGCGACAGCGAAGTGCACTATCGTCTGGATTCGCCAGATGGCGATCAGGGCTATCCGGGTAATTTGTTGGTCGATCTCTGGTACCGGCTGGATGATGAAAATCGGCTCAGCATTCACTATCAGGCCACCGTCGATCGGCCCTGCCCGGTTAACCTGACCAATCACGCCTACTTCAATCTTGATGCTGAGCACGGTGATGCGCGTCAGCATCACCTGCAACTGCACGCCGCGCACTATCTGCCGGTTGATGAGAGCGGCATTCCTGATGGCGGCCTGCAGCCGGTGGCTGACAGCAGCTTCGATTTCCGCGATGGCAAAATTATCGCTACCGATTTCCTGCAGGATGAGCATCAGCGCCGGGTTAAAGGCTACGATCACGCCTTTCTGCTCGACAGCGCCGGCGATGTCAGCCAGACCGCCGCGCAGCTCACTTCTGCGGATGGCAAGTTGCAGCTACGCGTGCACACCTCGGCACCCGCGCTGCAGTTTTACAGCGGCAATTATCTGGCCGGTACGCCAGCACGTGAACAGGGGCAGTATGCCGCGCATCAGGGCATCGCGCTGGAGAGTGAATTTCTGCCAGATTCGCCGAATCACGCCGACTGGCCGCAACCTGATTGCTGGCTGCAGCCAGGTCAACAGTACCAGGCAGAAACCGTCTATCAATTGATCGCGATCGGTTAACGGGTTGAAAAACGCGCACTGCGTTGGCGACAGTCTTACGCCTTGCGCATATTTCAGCTATGGTAACGGGCAGGAACATTGTCGGGCAGGCTCTGCCGGCGGTGCTGTTATCATAGAAACGTCAAGTATTAAGGAGTGAAGCTATGGCTGTAACTAAGCTGGTTCTGGTTCGTCACGGCGAAAGCCAATGGAATAACGAAAACCGCTTTACCGGTTGGTATGATGTTGATCTCTCTGACAAAGGCCGCACTGAAGCCAAAGCCGCGGGTCAACTGCTGAAAAAAGAAGGTTTTACCTTTGATTTCGCCTACACCTCGGTACTGAAGCGCGCTATCCATACGCTGTGGAACATCCTCGACGAACTGGATCAGGCCTGGCTGCCGGTTGAAAAATCCTGGCGTCTGAACGAGCGTCACTACGGTGCGCTGCAGGGTCTGAACAAAGCTGAAACCGCTGATAAATATGGCGATGAGCAGGTTAAACAGTGGCGCCGTGGTTTTGCGGTAACGCCACCGGAACTGGATCGCGGAGACGAACGTTTCCCTGGCCACGACCCACGCTACGCTAACCTCAGCGCTGAGCAGCTGCCAACCACTGAAAGCCTGGCGCTGACCATCGATCGCGTTCTGCCATACTGGAACGAAACGATTCTGCCACGTCTGAAAAGCGGTGAAAAAGTGATCATCGCAGCACACGGCAACTCACTGCGTGCGCTGGTGAAATACCTTGATGATATGAGCGAAGAAGAGATTCTTGAGCTGAATATCCCGACCGGCGTGCCGTTGGTGTATGAGTTCGACGAAAACTTCAAACCGATCAAGCACTACTATCTTGGCGATGCCGACGAAATTGCTGCGCGCGCTGCAGCGGTTGCGAATCAGGGTAAAGCGAAGTAATTGATCTGGCGGTTGCCATCCGGCAACCGCTTTTAACACCCGTCTGTTTACCCTTCCCGACGCTGTTTCACCGCCTGCGCCAGCTGACGCAGTACGTTTTCCGTATCCTGCCAGCCAATACAGGCATCGGTCACGCTTTTACCGTAGACCAGCGGTTCACCGCTCTCCAGGCTCTGATTACCTTCAACCAGATGGCTCTCGATCATTACGCCCATAATCGCCTGCTCACCGCCCGCAATTTGCTGCGCCACATCTTCAGCAACGGTTAGCTGCTTCTGATACTGCTTGCTGCTGTTGGCATGGCTGAAGTCGATCATGATCTGCGCCGGCAGGCCCGCTTTTTCCAGGCCCGCTTTCACCGCTTCAACGTGAGAGGCGCTGTAGTTTGGCTCTTTGCCGCCGCGCAGAATGATGTGGCAATCGCCATTACCGCGGGTTTCCACAATCGCCGAATGACCATATTTGGTCACTGAAAGAAAGCAGTGCGGCGCGCTGGCGGCGCCAATGGCGTCGATAGCGACCTTGATGGTGCCGTCGGTGCCGTTTTTAAAGCCTACCGGACAGGAGAGGCCAGAAGAGAGCTCACGGTGCACCTGTGATTCGGTGGTGCGTGCGCCAATTGCGCCCCAACTCATCAAATCGGCCAGATACTGTGGCGTGATCATATCCAGAAATTCGCCCGCAGCCGGCAGGCCGCTGTCGTTGATATCAAGCAGCAGCTTACGCGCGATGCGCAGGCCATCATTAATCTGAAAACTGCCGTCCATGTAAGGATCGTTGATCAGCCCTTTCCAGCCAACGGTGGTACGGGGTTTTTCAAAATAGACCCGCATGACGATTTCCAGTTCGCCCCGCAGCGCCTCGCGCAGTGCGAGCAGGCGCGCGCCATACTCCTTCGCCGCCTCGGTATCGTGAATAGAACAGGGACCGATTACCACCAGCAGGCGATCGTCCTGTTTTTGCAGAATATTGTGAATTGCCTGTCGCGATTGCGCCACGGTTTCGGCCGCTTTATCAGAAGCGGGAAATTTTTCAAGCAACGCAACAGGAGGAAGAAGTTCTTTTATCTCCTTGATACGCAAGTCATCGTTTTGATAGTTCATAGGGTTTCCATTGATTTTCTTACCCGATGCGTCCGGGCACAACCCGTTCAATTTATCTCTTCGATCCCGCGCTGTAAATGCACTTTACCGGCGTTGATTCGCAGGCTGATTTGCACTTTTGCCGCCGTTTACTACACTTTTAAGCGTAAGCACTCTGGAACACGGTGTTTTAATCATCTTTTATCTTCTTTGTCAGCCATAGCGGGCCATACGCTCGTTGGGCGCCTGATTTCTCGGCAAACTGCACGCACGGGTTTGGCAGAGCAACAATGAATAATTAACGGGAGTATAATTATGAATAAGATTGCAATGGTATGTCTGGCAGCAGCAATGACTCTGGGTAGTGGTGCAGCGATGGCCGCAGGCGGCAACAACGGGACGTCTAATCAGGCTGCAGATGCCGGTGCCGTGGCGCCAGGCGCAAAAGAGAATCTGCCACCGAACAACGTTGATAACAACAAAATCAACAACGGTAGCGGGACCTCTCACAGCAGCTCCACGCACAGCAGCAAGCATATGACCGCTGATGAAATCGATCAGAACGCGCAGTGTAAAGATGGCAAATGCCCGAACATCAACCGCAAGGTTGAGACCAAGGTTGGCGGCGGTGAAGTGAACACCAAAACTGACGGCACCACCCAGTAATTCCCTGACGGAGAGCGCAAGCTCTCCGTTTGCTTTATTGCCCCTCCGCTTTTCGCTATGCTGATGCCCCAAAGATTGCTGGAACATCGCTATGGCCGTTCTGTTGTTAATTGACGATCACCCGCTGGTACATGTCGCATTAGAAGCCGCCCTGCCTCATTCTCCTGTTCCGCTGACCCTGATTTCCGTGGCTACCGCCGCTGAAGCACGTGAAGTATTGAGCGCGCGCGCCGTTGATCTGATCATTCTGGATGTCAGCCTGGCGGACAGTAATGGCCTGGAAGTGCTGCGCCGCATCAAAGCGCATGACGAGCAGCAGAAGGTGCTGATCTATTCAGCCCAACAGGATCAGCACGCCATTCGTACCGCTATGGCGGCGGGCGCAGCCGGGTATATCGTAAAAAGTCAGACCATGGCGCAGCTGCTGTCCGCCATTCTCGCCGTGCTCGGCGGCCATCTTGCCTTTCCACCTCTGGCTGAGCCGGAAGAGGCGTCTTCGCTGTTAACCGCGAAAGAGCAGCAGATTCTTAGCCTGCTGGCCCGCGGCTTCTCTAATTTGCAAATTGCCGGACAGCTGCACATCAGCAATAAAACCGTTAGCACCCACAAGAAAAACATTCTGGATAAAACCGGCGCCCGTTCGGTGGTTGAGCTGGCTGAAATCTGGAAAGCACAGCAGTGAGACACATTGCCTGGCTGCTCCTGCTGTGGTGTTTCTGTGCTCAGGCCGCACTGCATGCGGTGAGCAGCATCACGCTGCCGCCACAGATGCTGCTGCCCGCGCAGGAGAAGATCAGCTGGCCTGACAAAAATCTGCGCGTCGGCATTTTGCAGGACAACGGCTCACCGTGGAACATCGTGGTGGGCAGCGATCTTTACGGCGTCAACGCCGACTATCTGAACGCCATCGCTCATCATCACGGCCTGCAGCTCACCATCAACGGCTACGCCGACCTGCCTGCTCTGCTGGCTGCACTGCAACAAGACAAAATTGATCTGATCTTCGGCGTACCCAAACCGCTGTTGCCCACGCAGCTTGCCATCAGCCAGCCGTGGTTTTCCAGCCCGTTGCGTATCTATCGCAGCCGCAGCAATCAGCGTCCGGTGATGTTTAACTCGCGCGAGGCGCAGCTGGCGATCAGCCGGGAATCTTACGCGCTGCTCAACCCGGACTTTGCCGCCAGCCATCACTGGCGACTGTTTGATAACGATCTTCAGGCGCTCTATGCGCTGCTGAATCAGCGCAGCGATTATGTGGTGGCCGATGAAACCACCGCAGGCTTTCTGCTTAGCCAGCTGCAGCAGGGGCAAATTTATCAGCTGGCCTCGTCCCTCGAGCCAGGTCAGCGCGATCTGGTGGCGGCCGCCAGCGATCGGGCGTTAATTGCGCGGCTGAATACCACGTTACGCCAGCTGCCGCTGGATATGGTCAACGCGATTGAAAACCGCTGGAACACGCCGCAGCCGCGTTATCAGGATACCCGCACCAGCCCGCTGACCGCACTGGAGCAGAACTGGTTACAGCAGCATCCGCAGGCCACCTATGCCGCGCTGCGCGATGATTATCCGTGGAGCTACCGTGACAGCAACGGCATGGCGCGCGGATACAGCGTGGAGCTGTTGAATGCGGTCGCACAAACCACCGGCCTGACTTTTCAGCCGCACTGGGTGGATAACCCGCAGCAGGCCGCTGAGCTGCTGAGCCAGTCACGCGTCGATCTCCAGCTGATGCACCCACTCACTGGCACCGAAGGCAATAACGCCACCCTGCCGGTGTGGCGAGCGTTATGGGGCGTTTATACCCGCATGCCGTCCTCGCGCGCGGCGCGCTGGCAGGATTTGCAGGGTCAGCGCGTCGGCGTCCGGCGTGGCGATCTGGGACGTGAGCTGGTGCCAGCGGGCATTCAGGTGCGTGAATTCGATACGCCCACCGCGCTTTATGATGCCCTGAACAGCGGACAGATCGATGCGGTAGTGGATAATGTCTTATCGGCGCGCTGGCTGATTGCCGCACGCTATAACGCCACGCTACAACTCGCTTTTGCCGCCAGCGATACCGCCTGGCCGATCGCCTTTGGCGTCAGCGCACAGGCACCGCTGCTGCGGCAGATTATGGATAAAGGCTTGCTGCTGGTGCCGGCCGATACGCAGCAGCGCCTGCGCGACTACTGGAGCAACAACAGCCGCATCAATACCGGGGACACCATGATGCGCTCGGTATCACAGCTGCTGCTGCTGGCTGCGGTGCTGGCGATTGTCATCCTGCTGATTTTGCTGGCGCGCCGTTATCTGCAACAGCGCCGGGAACAGCAGCAGCGTCTCGCCCTTGAGCGCCAGCGGGCGGAAGCGGAGCGCGCCAGCCAGATGAAAAGTCAGTTTCTGGCTACGGTCAGCCATGAGCTGCGCACGCCGATGCAGGCGATTCTCGGCCTGCTGGAGTTGGAGATCCAGCAATCAACTGCCAACAAGCGGCTGGCGATCGTGCACAGCAGCGCCCGCTCGCTGATGACGCTGCTGAACGATCTGCAGGATCATGCAAAAATTGAGAGCAACACCTTTAGCCTGACGCCGGAAGTGGTGGATCTTCGCCGCTGGCTGGAGCAGCTCAACGATCTTTATCAGCCGCTGATGCCAGCCGACGGCCCGCGGTTGATCGTTGCGCCAGGCTCAGCGCTGCCGCCTGCGGTGTGGATCGACAGTGCCCGACTGCAGCAGATCGCGGTCAATCTGATCGGCAACGCGATTAAATTTACTCGTAGCGGCTCGATTACTGTAACGCTGAGTGTTGATGAACAGATCAGCCTGCGGGTGGTTGACAGCGGCATTGGTATTGCGCAGGAAGAGCAGGCACGGCTGTTTGAACCCTGGTATCAGGCACCCTCGGGCAAAACCCGGCGCGTGCAGGGTAGCGGGCTTGGCCTGTCGATCTGTCGGGAATTGGTTACGCGCATGGGCGGCACCATCACCCTCACCTCCGCGCCGGGCAGCGGCACCGAGGTCAGCGTGACTCTGCCACTGATGCTGGCTCCCGCCATGGCGCCAACCGCAGAGGAAGCGCCGTTGTCATTCGCTGACCGCAGTCACTGCCGCATCGCTATTGTCGATGACAACCCCACAAACCTGTTGGTGATGGCGCAGCAGCTGGCGGCGCTGGGGGTGAATGCCGAATGTTACGCGGATGGCCGTGCGCTGCTGGCCGCCGATGCTCGTCAGCCGTTTGATCTGCTGTTTATCGATCGCATGATGCCGCGCCCCGACGGCCTGCTGCTCGCCGCCCTGCTGCGGCGGCGTGAACGCCAGCGCACGCAGCGCGCGCTGCTGGTGCTGTGTACCGCTGATGCGCAGATGCCTGATGATACGGCGGCGATGAGGTACGTTGATCATCTGCTGCTGAAACCCGTAAGCCAGAAAGCGCTGGCGGCAATTCTGCACACGCTGCCTGGCGATCCTTTGCAGCATCTCAGCACGGATATCCGTCGTCTGGCCAGTGATAACGAGGCATTTATTCCGCGCATTTGCCAGACGCTGCATCAGACCTTTCTTGCCGACCGCGAGGCGCTGCAAGCTGCCATCGCTCAGAACGACTATGCGACGATTGAACAGGCTGCACACCGCATGAAAGGCAGCTGGTTACTGCTGGGCCAGTCGCAGGGAGAGCGGCTCTGTCAGCAGCTGATCGATTGTGCTAAACAGCACAACCTCAGCCAGGCAGAGGCGAAATTACTGATATCATTAACCGATCGTTTGTTACTTACTCTGGAGTCTTATGGCGCACACTCATTCCCACGGTGAAGGCGACGCTAACCGTGGACGCCTGTTGGCGGCATTTTCCGTTACCGCCTTGTTTATGGTTGCCGAAGTGGTTGGCGGCTGGCTTTCCGGTTCGCTGGCGCTGCTGGCTGATGCCGGCCATATGCTTACCGATGCCGCCGCGCTGCTGATGGCGCTGCTGGCCGTACAGTTCGCCCGGCGCAAACCCAACGCGCGTCATACCTTTGGCATGCTGCGCCTGACCACGCTGGCGGCCTTTGTTAACGCGCTGGCGCTGCTGGTGATTACCGCGCTGATCGTCTGGGAAGCGGTACGACGTTTTTATCAACCTCAGCCGGTAGCAGGCGGCATGATGCTCGGTATCGCCATTGCCGGGCTGCTGGCTAATCTGCTCTCTTTCTGGCTGCTGCATCGCGGTAGTGAAGAGAAAAACCTGAATGTGCGCGCGGCGGCGCTGCATGTGATGGGCGATCTGCTGGGGTCGGTGGGTGCCATTGTTGCGGCGCTGGTGATCATGTACACCGGCTGGACGCCTGCCGATCCAATTCTGTCGATTCTGGTGTCGCTGCTGGTGTTACGTAGCGGCTGGGCGCTGCTGCGCGAAAGCCTGCATGAGCTGCTGGAAGGCGCGCCAGCGTCGATTAACGTTGATAAACTGGCGCGCGATATCACGCGTAATATTCCTGAAGTGCGTAACGTGCACCATCTGCATTTGTGGCAAGTTGGCGAGAAGCCGGTATTAACGCTGCATGTGCAGGTGATTCCGCCGCACGACCATGACGCGCTGCTGCACCGCATTCATCACTACCTGCATGAAACTTGCCAGATTGCGCATGCCACGGTGCAGATGGAGTATCAGGCCTGTGCCGGTCACGATTGTGATCTTGGCGCAGCGCAGGAACATGCGCATCACGATCATGCGCATGCCCACGCCCATCACTGAGTCGATAGCGCCCGTGAACCCTGTTTGCGGGCGCTCTGCATCCACAACCGTGTGCCGTTAAGGGCGATCACGGTTAGAATCATATATTCCAGCGACATCGCCCAAACGCCCTGACGGGCAAAAATCATTACGCTGATCACGTTGACTACCACCCACAGCAGCCAGTTCTCCACATACTTCCGCGTCATTAAAATCATTGCCACAATCGACAGCACCATCAGGCAGGCATCCCAGAACGGAAACGCGTCGGGTTGCAGCGTCGGCATCGCCACCTGCATACCCATGCCCTGCATCAGGTTCACGGCGATGTGGGTCAAAAAGCCGAATACCGGATTGATATAGAGCGTCATCAGGCCGATGCCGACCACGCAGGCAAGACCCCAGCCAATGGCGCTGGGCAACGACAGCCAGCGAATGCGCAGCGCCGTCTGGTTATCGCTGGTTTGCCGGCTCCAGGCGTACCAGCCATAAAGGTTGGCGGCGAAGAAAAAGAGCTGTAGCAGCAGGCTGGCGTAAAGCTGAATCTGGAAAAAGATAATGGCGAACAACACCACGTTCAGCAGGCCAAACGGATAGTTGATGATTTTCTCTTTACTGGCCAGCCAGATACAGAGCAGTCCGGCCAGCGTGCCGACCGCCTCAATCCACGAGAGATCGTAGCCGCCGGTGCCCAGAGGGATATGAACAAGAATATTTTGCGTGCTGAAGAAATCCATAGCGCACCTTCAGAAGGGTCTCAGGCGTTGCCTTTGACCTTGAGTTTAAGTTCCGCCGCAAAGGATAGCATGCGGTTCAGCGGCACCAGCGCCCTTTCGCGCAGCGCTGCATCAATATGGATTTCATGCTGTGCGCCGCCGTGCTCCAGCCCATCGGCAATCGCCTGTAGGCCATTCATCGCCATCCACGGACAGTGCGCACAGCTGCGGCAGGTCGCCCCCTCTCCGGCGGTTGGCGCTTCCAGCAGCTTCTTTTCCGGCACCGCCTGCTGCATTTTGTAGAAGATGCCGCGATCGGTAGCCACAATCATTTGCGGATGCGGCAGCGCCTTTGCTGCCTGAATCAGCTGGCTTGTGGAACCCACCGCATCGGCCAGTTCGACAATCGCCTGCGGCGACTCCGGGTGCACCAGCACCGCAGCCTGCGGATAGAGCGCTTTCATTTGCCGTAGCGCCTGCACCTTAAACTCATCGTGCACGATACACGCGCCCTGCCAACAGAGCACGTCGGCCTGCGTCTGCTGCGTAACGTAACGGCCAAGATGACGATCGGGTGCCCAGATGATTTTTTGCCCGAGGCTGTCGAGATGCTCAATCAATTCAACGGCGATGCTGGAGGTGACGACCCAGTCAGCGCGTGCTTTTACCGCCGCTGAGGTGTTGGCGTAAACCACCACGGTGCGATCGGGATGCGCGTCGCAGAAGGCGTTGAACGCCTCAATGGGACAGCCCAGATCCAGCGAGCATTCTGCCGCCAGCGTCGGCATCAATACGGTTTTTTCCGGGCTAAGAATTTTTGCCGTTTCGCCCATAAAACGCACGCCCGCCACCAGCAGCGTTTTGGCTGGATGCTGGCTGCCAAAGCGCGCCATTTCCAGCGAATCCGCCACGCAGCCGCCGGTCTCTTCCGCCAGCGACTGAATTTCAGGATCGGTGTAATAGTGGGCAACCATTACCGCATCTCGCGCCTTCAGCAGCGCTTTAATGCGCGTGCGGTAGTCCGCCTTCTGCTCAGCGTTCAGACGCGCGGGTTTAGGCGGAAAAGGATAGACAGCAGATTCAGGATCAAACATCAGGCTCATCAGGCGCTCTCGTTTCTTCGACTTAACGAAGTTGGCATTTATGGTGGCTGAAATGCGGTTTTTTGCCGCCACTGTTTTATATGCTAAACAAGATAACCAAATAATGGCCTGCTGTCCTGCTATTTCACCTGCGATGCGCCGCTTTCCAGACTGAGCAGGAATGCTTTGATATCCAGCCCGCCAGCGAAGCCTGTCAGCTTACCGTTGGCGCCGATAACACGATGACAGGGCGCAATGATCGACACTGGATTTCTGCCGTTAGCGGCGCCCACCGCCCGCATGGCGCTGGGGTGGCCAATCTGCTCGGCGATCTGCTTATAGCTGCGCGTTTCACCGAACGGAATGCTGACCAGTGCGGCCCACACCTTGCGCTGAAATTCGGTGCCGGCAAAATCCAGCGGCAGATCAAAACGCTGGCGCGTACCGGCAAAATATTCCTGTAACTGCTGCTCCGCCTGTAGCAGCAGCGGATGGTCGGCGTTTTCAACGCGAGGATCGAGCCTGACGCGCCGCGGTGAATCATCCTGCCAGAGAATCGCTGCCAGGCCACGATCGCTGGCGATCAGCGTTAGCACGCCAACTGGGGTAGTGATGATTTTGTAGTAATAGGACATGGTGCTCTCCTGCTGGGCTTTTCCTCTATTATTACCTTTTTCTTTCGCCCGGCTGGCTGTTTTCGGTCATCAGGATTAAATGTCCGAAAACAGCGAGTGCGAGGATGAAACCCCAGCTATGTTTAGTGTCCGGCACTACCGCCGCAAGGAGAACGGCATGATCGATTCTGATATCGCCTGGCAGGCGCTTACTTCTCGCGACACGCGCTTTGACGGTGTGTTTTTTGTCGGCGTCACCTCGACCGGGATTTACTGCCGTCCCATCTGCCCGGTAAAAGCGCCGCTACAAAAAAACTGCCTGTTTTTTGCCAACGCTGAAGCGGCCGAGAAGGCGAAATTTCGCCCCTGCCTGCGCTGTCGTCCTGAACTGGCGCCGGGAAATGCGCCAGTCGATAACAGCCATCGGGTGGCCGATCTGCTGGTGCAGCGACTCGAACAAGGCGCCATTGATGAGACCGAAAGCCTGGAAGAGATTGCCGCGCAGTTTGATCTCAGCCTGCGCCAGCTGCGCCGTATTGTTCATAAAGAGCTGGGCGTTTCGCCGCTTGAACTGCGTCAGACGCGTCGTCTGCTGCTGGCTAAACAGCTGCTGACCGAGACCGCATTGCCGGTGACGGATATTGCCTATGCCAGCGGTTTCGCCAGCCTGCGTCGTTTTAACGACGTTTTTCAGCGCTGTTATCGCATGTCCCCCAGCCAGCTGCGCAAAACCGTGGTGGATGAGCATGCACCGCCGCTAAACAGCACCTCGACGCTGGAGCTAAGCTATCGCCCGCCGTTTGACTGGCAGATTATGCTCGACTTTCTGCGGGGCCATGCGGTGCTGCATATCGAACATGTTGATGATATCAGCTATAGCCGCACGGTGGCGCTGGGTCAGCATCAGGGCTGGATTCGGGTTACCCATCATCAGAAAAAGCCGGTGCTGCTGGTTGAGTTTACCCATTCGCTGCTGCCGGTGCTGCCTGCCCTGCTGCGCCGCCTGCGTAATCTTTTCGATCTGAATGCGCAGCCCGCCTGTATCGATGAAGCGCTGCGTCAGGATCCGCTGCTGGCTAAAAGCGTGGCTGATTTTCCGGGCCTGCGCATTCCCGGCGCGTTTGATGGTTTTGAACTGACGGTGCGCGCCATCCTTGGGCAGCAAATTACCGTGAAAGCGGCGACCACGCTGGGCGGCCGTTTTGCCAATGCCTTTGGCGATAAGATCGAGACGCCGTTTCCGACGCTTAGCCGACTGCCCCCCAGCGCCACGCGCATTCATCATGCCACGCTGGATGAGATCGCGTCGTTGGGCATTATCAGCGCCCGGGCAAAATGTATTCTCGCGCTGGCCGAGGCGTGCAGTAGCGGCGCGCTGATCCTCGATGCCTGCCCATGGCCGCAAAAAATTATCGCCCAGCTTAAAGCGCTGCCGGGCATCGGTGACTGGACGGCGCAGTATGTTGCCATGCGCGCGCTGCGCTGGCCGGACGCTTTTCCGGCGGGGGATATCGTGATTCGTAATAATCTCGGTGGCATGACCGCGAAGCAGGCAGAGCAGCGTTCGGCAGTTTGGCGCCCCTGGCGCAGCTACGCCGTAATGCACATCTGGCGCAGCCTGGGGAAAAACGGCATCAGGAAGTAGCGATGATAAGCGGTCGCAGTGTGAAACGCAGAAACAACGCTTCAGGGAGCCTTTGTGCGCCTGGTGGGTGTGCAGAAGAGCGCAGGCTTGTGTGCGTTATGCGCCTCGTCTTGCGGGTGATGTTGATGCACCAGCTAATGTAGCTCGCGGCCAGGTAGCCAAACCTGCAGCAGGTTTACATCCTGTAAGTCCAGAAAACAGAAAAGCAAAAAGGCGCCTTTAGGGCGCCTTTTTACATTGGTGGGTCGTGCAGGATTACCCGGCTTCGCCTTGTCCTGCGGACCGTTGCTGTCGCAACGTTGTCTCGCTTTCGCTCGACTCGAACCTACAGCAGGTTCGCATCCTTCACGATTTTACACTGTGCTTCACGTTAAAGTGGTGGGTCGTGCAGGATTCGAACCTGCGACCAATTGATTAAAAGTCAACTGCTCTACCAACTGAGCTAACGACCCGCTACGCGGTGTACTGCGATTTACTTTAAAGTGGTGGGTCGTGCAGGATTCGAACCTGCGACCAATTGATTAAAAGTCAACTGCTCTACCAACTGAGCTAACGACCCACTTTATGCCACCTGAACCGCTTTAAGATATGTCCCGGCAACGGCGGCATATATTACTGATTTAGCGGGGGAGCGCAACCCCTTTTTCCGCGAATACCGCTAACTGCTTACCTTTAACGCACTAAGGCCAGAAATCATACGATATCTGGCTTTTCATCGCCTTTTACAGCGCTGCTATGCGTTTTTGCGCCTGCTTAGCAGATTCACTGTTGGGATACTGCTTAACCACCTGTTGAAACACTGCTTTAGCCTTCGCGTTATCACCTTTGTCCTGCATGATGACGCCGACCTTAAACAGCGCTTCCGCACTTTTTGGTGATTTCGGGTATTTTTTTACCACTGTGGCAAAAAAGTACGCGGCATCATCCTTTTTGCCCTTGTTATAAAAGAGCTGCCCAAGCCAGTAATTGGCATTCGGCTGAAAGGTAGAATCAGGGTATTTTTTTACGAAAGCCTGAAAAGCAGCGATCGCCTGATCGTACTGTTTCTTTTGCAATACCAGATCAACAGCGTTGTTGTAATCGGTATTGGCATCACCGCTTTGTACCGGTGCCGCGGCGGCATCGCTGCTGCTGTTGTCAGAGCCCGCTGCTGCTGCCGTAGCCGAGCCGGTATCTGCTGCAGCCGCATTGCTGCTGTTGCTGGCATTGCTGCTACTGAGCGCATCAATCTGCTGATAGAGCTGCTTTTGCCGCTCGACCACCTGATTTAGCTGATATGAGTTTTCCTGGATCTGCCCGCGCAGCGAATCGATATCGCTTTGGTTGGCGTTCATCTGCTGCTGGAGTTGCTGCAAAAGTTGCGCCTGGGCATTAGAAATACGTTCAAGAGTGGTGACACGGTCTTCAACCGAGCCAGAGCCAACGTTACTGATTGTTGCCTGGGCATTAGCGGCCCAGGGGGCCGCTACGCCAACCAGTAACGACAGACTCAACAGGTGAGTTCTGAAGCTACTAATCATGTGGTTCTCTTAGTATACCAGTACGGCACGACGGTTTTTCGAGTAAGCCGATTCGTCATGACCCAGTACAGCTGGTTTCTCTTTACCGTAAGAAACGATAGAGATCTGATCGGCAGAAACGCCTTTACCCTGCAGATACATTTTCACTGCGCTGGCGCGACGCTCGCCCAGAGCAATGTTGTATTCCGGCGTACCGCGTTCGTCCGCATGACCTTCAACGGTCACTTTGTAAGATGGGTTGCTACGCAGGAAAGCCGCGTGCTGATCCAGCATCTGAGCGAAGTCAGACTGGATGTCATACTGATCCAGACCGAAGTAAACGATGTTGTTACGTTGCAGCTGTTCCATCTGCAGGCGAGCTTGCTCGTCTGAAGACATGTTGCCGCCGTTGCCGCTACCGTTCATGCCGCCGTTAGCATAAGCACCATCAGCGCCCATACCGTTGGTCTGGTCGTTGTTATTGTTTTTGTGTGAGCTACATGCAGCCACTGCGATCACTGGCAGAGCCAGCAGTAAACCCTTCAGCACTTTGTTCAATTGCATTTTTTGAATCCTATTATTTTGTTTGCCATACACATTTTCATATGCATCACAGATACGGCGACCAGGCAGGGAATTTTACCTGTCCATCAGTTGCCGGAAGACGCGCTTTGAAACGACCATCTGTTGATACCAATTGCAGTACGGAACCCATACCCTGAGTAGAGCTGTAGATTACCATGGTGCCATTAGGTGCAAGACTTGGCGTTTCATCCAGGAACGTGTCCGTTAAAGGTTGAACGGCTCCCGTTTCCAGATCCTGTCTGGCGACGTGCTGCGCACCGCCATTGGTGCTGACCATCACCATTGATTTACCGTCAGTGCTGACATCCGCGTCCTGATTCTGAGAACCTTCCCAGGTCACGCGCTGCGGAGTGCCACCGTTGACGCCAATTTTATAAATTTGTGGACGACCTGCCTGATCGGAGGTGTAAGCCAGCGTCTGGCTGTCCGGGAACCAGGTCGGTTCAGTGCTGTTAAAACGGCCGTCGGTGACCTGACGAATCTGGCCTGAGCCAAGGTCCATCACGTACAGGTTCAGGCTGCCGGTTTTAGACAGCGCAAACGCGAGCTTGCTGCCATCCGGAGAGAAAGCCGGTGCGCCGTTGTGACGTGGGAAAGAGGCGATCTGACGGATAGCGCTGTTTGCCAGCGTTTGTACCACCAGCGCGGACTTGCCGCTTTCAAAAGTCACGTACGCTACTTTGCTGCCATCCGGTGACCAGGCCGGTGACATCAGCGGCTGTGGTGAACGGTGAACCACAAACTGGTTGTAGCCATCGTAGTCGGCTACGCGCAACTCATAGGGGAACTGACCGCCATTGGTCTGTACCACATAGGCAATGCGCGTACGGAATGCGCCTTTGATGCCGGTGAGTTTCTCAAAGGATTCATCACTGGCGGTGTGCGCAGCGTAGCGCAGCCACTGTTTGGTCACCTTGAACTGGTTCTGAGCCAGCACGGTGCCCGGCGAACCTGCGGTATCCACCAGTTGGTAAGAGACAACATAGCTGCCATCGGCGCCTGGCTGTACCTGGCCAACAACAACGGCATCAATACCCAGCGCGCTCCAGGCGGCAGGCTGAACTTCAGCGGCCGTGGTAGGCTGCTGTGGCAAACGCGAGCGATCCAGCGGATTGAATTTGCCGCTGTTGCGCAGATCCGCAGCAACGATACCGCCAACATCTTCCGGCGCCGCTCCTGGTCCGGTCCACTTGAATGGCACGACGCCAATTGGACGGGCGGTATTTACACCCTGCGTGATTTCGATACGAACTTCTGCGTGCAGCGCGGCCGCCCACAGTATTAAAAAACTTAACGCAACACGAAATGCCTGCTTCATTTTCTCTCCCTTACCTGAACGCAACGTCCACGATAATTAGCAGTGTTCAATAACTATCAAATGCACAGCACATAGCCTGCACTGTTCCCGCACCATCAGAAGCCTGATGCAGGTGCCGACAGGCTTTAGATTACGGCAAGCTAAACATAGTTCAAGCTGCCATTTGTTACTCTCTTATTGCGGTTTAAAATAGAGTGGTGCGTTTTTGAAAACCTGGTACACATCCTGGCTCGGAGGCTTAGGAATGCGCGCCTGTCGGGCCGCTGCCATCGCAGCCTGACACAGTGCGGGATCGCCGCCTTCCGCCTTCACGCTAATCAGCAAACCGTCCGGCGCCAGATTAACCCGCAGCGTACAGGTTTTGCCCTTGTAGTTATCTGAATCGTAAAACTTGCTTTGAATCGCCGCCTGGATCTGACCAGCATAGTTGCTGATATCGGCTCCCGATGCGCCCGATTTTTTCTGATTCCCCTGCCCTGCTGCCCCGCCACCCGCTTTCGGCGCATTTTTGCCGGAAGCCAGACCGCCCAGCAGATCGTCTACCGCATCGCTGTCGCTGGCGGCTTCTGCGGCAGCTTTTTTCTTCGCGTCGGCGGCCGCTTTCGCTTTGGCTGCGGCATCTGCTTTAGCTTTCGCCGCGGCTTCCGCTTTCGCCTCAGCTTTGGCTTTGGCTTCTGCTTTCGCGTCGGCAGCGGCCTGCTCTTTTGCTTCCTGTGCCGCCTTCGCTTTAGCTTCGGCAGCGGCCTGTTCTTTCGCTTCCTGAGCGGCTTTTGCTTTCGCCTGCGCATCCGCTTTGGCCTTGGCTGCGGCTTCCGCTTTCGCCGCTTTTTCCTTCTCTTTTACCGCTTCTGCAGCAGCCGCTTTGGCCTGCTCTTCCGCCTCTTTTTTGGCGTTGGCCGCCGCTTTTTTTGCCTGCTCTTCTGCCTGTTTTTTCGCATCGGCCGCGGCAGCTTTTTTCGCCTGCTCATCAGCCTGTTTTCTCGCGTCGGCAGCGGCTTTCATCTGTGCATCAGCTTCCGCTTTGGCATCGGCTTTCGCCTTGGCCGCCGCCGCTTCTGCGGTTTTCTGCTGCTCTTGCGCCTGCTGTGCCGCCGCTTCCGCCTGCTTCTGCTCTGCTGCCTGGGCTTTTGCTTCTGCCTTCGCCGCTTCCTGCGCCTGCAAACGCTCTTTTTCCAGCGCTTTCAGCCGCTGTTGTTCAGCGGCCTGCTTTTGCTGCAGCTCTTCTGCCTGCTGCTGCGCCTGCTTTTTACGCTGTTGAGCGGCACGCTGGCTGTCGCTCTGCTGATTCTGCTGGCGGTTAAACTGCTCAACGACCGCACCGGGATCGACCATGACCGCGTCGATATCGCTGCCGCCACCGCCGCCACTCGCTTCAATATTTTCGTTAAACGAGCTCCATATCAGTAACCCAATCAAAACGATGTGCAGGATTACGGATACGATTATCGCGCGTTTTAACTTAGCGTTCTGCTCGGTTGCCTTCGACACTCTCGGTTCCCAAAAAACGGTTCGAATAAATTAGATCGGCTGCGTCATCAAACCCACAGACTTCACGCCTGCCTGATGCAGCAAGTTCAGCGCCTTGATAATTTCGTCGTAAGGCACATCTTTCGCGCCGCCGATCAAAAACACCGTTTTCGGATTCGCTTCCAGACGGCGTTGCGCTTCAGCCACCACCTGTTCAGACGGCAACTGCTCCATACGATCGTGATCCACTACCAGGCTGTACTGGCCGACGCCGGACACTTCCACAATTACCGGCGGATTATCATCGCTGGAAACGGTTTTAGAATCGGTAGCATCTGGCAAATCAACCTCAACGCTCTGGGTGATGATGGGCGCCGTTGCCATGAATATCAGCAGCAGCACCAGCAGCACGTCGAGCAGTGGAACGATATTGATCTCAGATTTAAGTTCGCGGCGACCGCGACCACGTTTTCTGGCCATGCGTCACCTCGCTTACTTGTTGTTCTCGCTGGAGAACGCCTGACGATGCAGGATGGCGGTGAACTCTTCCATGAAGTTGTCATAGCCCTGCTCAAGCTTATTGACTCGCTGGTTGAGACGGTTGTAAGCCATGACCGCAGGAATAGCGGCAAACAGGCCGATAGCCGTGGCGATCAGCGCTTCCGCAATACCCGGTGCAACCATTTGCAGGGTCGCCTGCTTCACCGCGCCCAGGGCAATAAAGGCGTGCATGATGCCCCATACGGTACCAAACAGGCCGATGTACGGGCTGATTGATCCGACCGTGCCAAGGAAAGGAATATGGTTTTCCAGTGATTCCAGCTCACGGTTCATGGAGATGCGCATGGCGCGACCCGCACCATCGAGCACCGCTTCAGGCGCATGGCTGTTGGCGCGATGCAGACGAGCGAACTCTTTAAAACCTGAGTAGAAAATCTGCTCTGAGCCTGACAGCTCATCGCGGCGGGCCTGACTCTCCTGATAAAGACGGGAAAGTTCGACGCCGGACCAGAATTTATCTTCAAACGCTTCCGCTTCCCGACCTGCGGCGTTAAGTATACGCGTACGCTGGATGATGATTGCCCATGAGGCAATGGAAAATCCAATCAAAATCAGCATGATAAGTTTGACCAGAAGGCTCGCCTTCAGGAACAAATCAAGAACGTTCATGTCAGTCACTGCTTGAACTCCGCGACAATAGACTTGGGAAGCGCTATCGGCTTCATAAGATGTGGGTTAATGCAGGCAATCAGGACTTCTGCTTCATTGAGCACTTTGCCTTCTTCATTAACGATACGCTGGGCGAAAGTCATCGACGCTCTGCTCATCGCGCTGACGTGACTCTCAACGATCAGCAGATCGTCAAGGCGCGCCGCCGCCATGTACTCAACCGTCATTTTTCGCACCACAAATGCCACCTGTTGTTCCAGCAGCGTTTGCTGATTGAAATGGCGCTGACGCAGCATTTCAGTCCGTGCTCGTTCATAAAAAGCGATATAGCTGGCGTGATAAACCACACCACCGGCATCGGTGTCTTCGTAATAGACGCGAACCGGCCATTGAAACAGCGTTGTACTCACTCTACATCCCGGTCAGGCTTTTAAACGTTGCTACTATACGCAAGAGCCAACGCCTTGGGAATGGATTGCCATAGCGCAAAGAAAATAATTATCGCCGGCAAAACGGTGCTGAAAAGTTGCGCCAACATCGTCAAGGCTCACTGACTGAAATCGCCACTAACTTGACGAAAGCGCGGCGTTATTTCCCCTCGCCGATAAGACGAATCCTGCGGGTTAAGGGGGCTAAAAACGATCCGGATAAAGATGAGGTAATAAAAGGCGGGGCAACAAAAAAGCGCCCCGTACGGAGCGCTGTGAGAGGTCAGCGATTATCTGGCATCGGAGCCAGATTTCGTCGCGTCGACATGTTCAATCGCCAGGGCGGTGATCACGCCAAATGCGCAGGCGAGCAAGGTGCCGAGGATCCAGGCAAAATACCACATGATGTAGCCCCTGTTAGTAAAGTGAATGGGAGTGCGTTTCAATCTGCTCTTTACTGATGCGGCCAAACATTTTCCAGTAGCACCAGGTGGTATAGAGCAGGATGATGGGCACAAAGATAATGGCGGCAACGGTCATAATGCGCAGCGTCAACAGGCTCGACGTAGCATCCCAGACGGTCAGGCTGATGTTTGGCACCGTGCTGGATGGCATGATGAACGGAAACATGGCCACGCCCGCGGTAAGAATGACGCAGGCCAGCGTCAGCGACGAGAACAGAAATGCCCAGGCGCCGTTGCCGCGGCGTGAACAGATAATGGTGAGCAGCGGCAATAGCACGCCTGCGGCCGGAATCAGCCAGAGGACGGGCATATTGTGGAAGTTGATCATCCACGCGCCTGCCTGGCGTACCACCTCTTTGCTCAGCGGATTGGATACGGCGCTGTGGTTCATCGCGCTGGTAATGACATAACCGTCAATGCCATACATGACCCAGACGCCGCCCGCCGCAAATGCGATCATCATTACCAGTGCGGAAATCTGTGCGGCGGTACGGGCGCGCAGTTCTACCTCGCCCAGCGTACGCATCTGCAGATAGGTGGCTCCCTGCGCCAGGATCATGGTCAGACTGACCACGCCAGCCAGTAAGCCAAAAGGATTGAGCAGCTGAAAAAAGTTGCCGGTATAAAACAGCCGTAACCAGCTGTCAGCGTGGAACGGTACGCCCTGTAGCAGGTTACCGAAAGCGACGCCAATCACCAGCGGCGGCACAAAGCTGCCGACAAAAATGCCCCAGTCCCAGGTTTCACGCCAGCGGCGATCTTCGATTTTTGAGCGATAATCAAAACCCACCGGCCGGAAGAACAGCGAGGCCAGCACCAGAATCATCGCCACATAGAACCCGGAGAATGCAGCGGCATAGACCATCGGCCAGGCGGCAAATAGCGCGCCGCCCGCGGTGATCAACCATACCTGATTGCCATCCCAGTGCGGCGCAATGCTGTTGATCATGATGCGGCGTTCCGTATCATTGCGGCCTATCAGGCGCGACAGCATGCCAACGCCCATATCGAAACCGTCGGTAACCGCAAAGCCGATGAACAACACGCCGATCAGCAGCCACCAGACAAAACGTAATACTTCATAGTCGAACATATCAGGCTCCCGTTGCGGTGGTGAGGGTCAGCGGTTGTTCATGGTGATAGCGGCCCGTTCGCAGGCTGCTTGGGCCCAGCCGCGCAAATTTGAACATCAGGTACATTTCCACAATCAGAAACAGCGTATAAAGCCCGCAAATCAGCCCCATGGAAAACAGCAGGTCGCCGGTGGTTAATGAAGAGTTAGCCACCGCCGTCGGCAGGATTTCACCAATCGCCCACGGCTGACGACCATATTCCGCCACAAACCAGCCCGATTCGATGGCGATCCACGGCAGCGGAATACCGTACAGTGCAGCCTTCAGCAGCCATGGACGGTGACCAATGCGATTACGGATCACGCTCCAGAAGGCAAAGATGAAGATTCCCAGCATTAATACGCCGCTGAGCACCATGATGCGGAATGAGAAATAGAGTGGCGCAACGCTTGGAATGGAATCCTGCGTGGCCTGCGCGATTTGCGTTTCTGACGCATCGGCGACGTTATCGGTATAGCGTTTTAACAGCAGACCATAGCCGAGATCTTGCTTGTGGCGCTCAAACTCTGCCCGCACCGCCGGATCCTGGCTGCCTGAACGCAGCGTATTCAGCAGCGCATAGGCTTTCATGCCGTTGCGAATGCGCACTTCATGCTGCTGCAACAACTCTTTCAGGCCGGTAACCGGTTGATCCACCGATCGCGTGGCGATCAGACCCAGAAGATAAGGAATTTGAATTGCGTAACGGTTTTCCTGCGCCTCCTGATCCGGCAGGCCAAACAGCGTAAAGGCCGCCGGTGCCGGTTGTGTTTCCCATTCGGCTTCTATCGCTGCCAGCTTGGTTTTCTGCACGTCACCGATTTCGTAGCCTGATTCGTCACCCAGCACAATTACCGACAGAATTGCTGCCATGCCGAAACTGGCGGCGATAGCGAAAGAGCGTTTAGCAAACGCGGTATCGCGACCCTTCAGCAGGTACCAGGCACTGATACCCAGCACAAACATTGAGCCTGCGGTATAGCCCGCCGCTACCGTATGCACAAATTTGACCTGCGCCACCGGGTTGAGCACCAGCTCAGAGAAGCTGAGCATTTCCATGCGCATGGTTTCAAAGTTAAATTCTGAGGCGACCGGATTTTGCATCCAGCCGTTAGCCACCAGAATCCACAATGCAGACATGTTCGATCCCAGCGCCACCAGCCAGGTTACCGCCAGATGCTGTACTTTGCCAAGACGATCCCAGCCAAAAAAGAACAGACCGACGAACGTCGACTCAAGGAAAAAAGCCATCAGCCCTTCAATAGCCAGTGGCGCACCAAAAATATCTCCCACGTAATGGGAATAATAAGACCAATTGGTGCCAAACTGGAATTCCATGGTCAGACCGGTAGCCACGCCCAGCGCAAAGTTAATGCCAAAGAGCTTGCCCCAAAATTTGGTCATATCCTTGTAGATCTGTTTACCAGACAGCACATACACCGTTTCCATAATGGCCAGCAGGAACGCCATACCCAGCGTCAGTGGCACAAACAGAAAGTGATACATTGCAGTCAAGGCAAACTGCAAACGCGACAGTTCGACGATATCTAACATCTTGACTCCTTGTTCCGCATACTCAGCAAGGCATAACCAGAAATAACCGGTCGTAGTCCTGCGTCATTCATGTGAAACGATAGAAAGTGATCCCGGGTAAGTCGTGGTGACAAGGCGTTCCCTGCCAGAGCGACAGTAAGTTAATAAATGCTGAATAATTCCGGATTACGGTTACTGCCACAGCGAATAGCGCCTGTTTATTCCAGTAAACAGGCGGCGTACGCATTAATGTGGTAGATCAATCTGGCAGGTTGATATCGACAGCGCTCAGCCTGCGATTTTGATGCAAAGCAATTTACTCGAAACAAGCGCAGCATATCCAGCGATATAGCTGGATATAAGCGGCAGCAAATTGATCTGGATTAAGGAATTAAAATGGGAAAAAGGCTGTAGCAAGGCGCTGTTAATTGATTGTGTTTAATTGGTGGCAAAATAATTAAAGAATACGATCGTTTAGTTTAATGGAAACTTTTAAATGTATTCAGAAAAAGCCGTGGTTTATTTTTGGTATTTTTAGACGCTTTTTAATAGTAGTTTTTAACAGCCATTCCGCCAGGCTATTTTCCAAAGCATTAATGCACATCTCTAATGAATTAACCGTAATACGTTTGTAAGATGGACATAAAAAAGGCCACCCGAAGGTGACCTTTTTTTGCTACCTGCCAGCAATTACTGTGGCAGTACCGCTTTCACTGCATCGCCGATATCGGCCAGGCTGCGTACGGTTTTCACACCTGCCGCTTCCAGCGCAGCAAATTTTTCATCTGCTGTGCCTTTACCACCGGCAATGATGGCGCCAGCATGGCCCATACGCTTGCCTTTTGGCGCGGTTACGCCAGCAATGTAACCCACAACTGGCTTGGTCACATGTTCTTTGATAAAGGCAGCTGCCTCTTCTTCCGCGCTGCCGCCGATTTCACCGATCATGACAATCACTTCGGTCTGCGGATCGTCCTGGAACAGCTTCAGGATATCAATGAAGTTGGAGCCAGGAATTGGGTCACCGCCGATACCGACGCAGGTTGACTGGCCGTAGCCAATGTCGGTGGTCTGCTTAACCGCTTCATAGGTCAGCGTACCAGAGCGGGAAACGATACCCACGCGGCCCGGCTGATGGATATGGCCCGGCATGATGCCGATTTTGCATTCGCCCGGCGTGATCACACCTGGGCAGTTTGGACCGATCATGCGCACGCCAGCTTCATCCAGCTTCATTTTCACGGTCAGCATGTCCAGTGTAGGGATGCCTTCAGTGATGGTGATGATCAGCTTGATGCCCGCATCGATCGCTTCCAGGATGCCATCTTTACAGAACGGCGCAGGAACGTAGATCACTGATGCCGTTGCGCCGGTGGCTTCTACCGCTTCGCGCACGGTGTTGAATACTGGCAGACCAAGGTGCTCGGTGCCGCCTTTGCCTGGCGTTACGCCGCCAACCAGCTGCGTACCATAAGCCAGAGCCTGCTCTGAATGGAACGTGCCCTGTCCGCCGGTGAAGCCCTGGCAGATCACTTTGGTGTTTTTGTCGATCAGAATGGACATTATTTTCCCTCCGCTGCAGCGACAACACGCTGTGCAGCGTCTGTCAGGCTGGTTGCTGCAATGATGTTCAAGCCGCTGTCCGCCAGTTTCTGGGCGCCCAGCTCGGCGTTGTTACCTTCCAGACGCACCACTACCGGCACGTTGACACCCACTTCAGCGACTGCGCCGATGATGCCATCTGCGATCAGATCGCAACGGACGATACCGCCGAAAATATTGACGAATACGGCTTTAACCGCATCATCAGACAGGATGATTTTAAAGGCTTCGGTAACACGCTCTTTGGTCGCGCCGCCGCCAACATCGAGGAAGTTAGCAGGCTCGCCGCCGTGGTGCTTCACGATGTCCATGGTGCCCATTGCCAGACCGGCGCCGTTCACCATACAACCGATATTGCCATCCAGCGCGACATAGTTCAGTTCCCACTGGGTAGCATGCGCTTCACGTGGGTCTTCCTGGCTTGGATCGCGCATTTCACGCAGTTCCGGCTGACGGAACAACGCATTGCCATCGGCGCCCAGTTTGCCATCGAGGCAGATCAGATCGCCCTGTTTGGTGATGACCAGCGGGTTGATCTCAACCATCGCCAGATCGCGCTCCAGGAACATGGTTGCCAGACCCATAAAGATCTTGGTGAACTGGTTAACTTGCTTGCCGGTCAGACCCAGTTTGAATGCCAGTTCACGGCCCTGATAAGGCTGTGGGCCTGCTAAAGGATCAAGCGCCATTTTGTGAATCAGGTGCGGGGTCTCTTCCGCCACTTTTTCAATTTCTACACCGCCTTCGGTTGAGGCCATAAAGACCACGCGGCGGCTGGCACGGTCAACAACCGCACCCAGATAGAGTTCCTGATCGATATCAGTGGCCGCTTCAACCAGAATCTGATTTACCGGCTGACCGTGCGCATCTGTTTGATAGGTAACCAGACGTTTGCCCAGCCAGTTTTCAGCAAAAGCACGAATATCTTCTTTGCTGTTAACCACTTTCACACCGCCCGCTTTACCGCGGCCACCGGCATGAACCTGACATTTTACTACCCACGGGCCTGCGCCAATTTTAGACGCCGCTTCTTCTGCTTCGCGTGGCGTAGTACAGGCGTAACCGGTTGGTGCCGGCATGCCATACCGTGCAAACAGCTGTTTCGCCTGGTATTCGTGTAAGTTCATGATGTTCTATCCATTCATATCTGAAAAGATTAATAAGGTTGGGCGCAGCCTGAGCCGCGCCCGGCGAGAATTAAACGTCCAGCAACAGACGGGCTGGATCTTCCAGCATCTCTTTCACTGCCACTAAGTAACCCACGGACTCACGTCCATCGATCAGGCGGTGATCGTAAGAAAGTGCGAGGTACATCATTGGCAGGATAACCACCTGACCATTCACCGCCATTGGGCGATCTTTGATCGCGTGCATGCCGAGAATCGCGCTTTGCGGTGGGTTGATGATTGGCGTAGACATCAGTGAGCCAAATACGCCGCCGTTGGTAATAGTAAAGTTACCCCCGGTCAGCTCTTCAACCGTCAGCTTGCCATCACGGCCTTTGACCGCCAGTTCTTTAATTTTCTTCTCGATATCTGCCATGCTCAGCGCATCAACGTCTTTCAGCACAGGCGTGACCAGTCCGCGCGGAGTGGAAACCGCAATGCTGACATCGAAGTAGTTGTGGTAAACCACATCTTCGCCATCAATCGATGCGTTAACTTCCGGGAAGCGTTTTAACGCTTCAACCACCGCTTTGATGTAGAAGGACATAAAGCCCAAACGCACACCATGACGCTTCTCAAACACTTCGCCATATTGCTTACGCAAGTCCATGATTGGCTTCATGTTGATTTCGTTGAACGTTGTCAGCATTGCGGTGCTGTTTTTCGCTTCCAGCAGACGCTCTGCGACACGCTTACGCAGACGGGTCATCGGTACACGTTTTTCTGTGCGGCCAGCAACCGGTGGCTGCGGAGTTGCCGCTGCGGCTGGGGCTGGGGCTGGGGCTGCGGCTTTAGCGCCGGTGTTCTGCGCCAGATGTTTCTCAACATCTTCACGGGTCAGACGTCCGCCTACGCCGCTGCCTTTAATGGCGGCCGGGTCGAGCGAATGTTCAGCGATCAGGCGACGAATAGCTGGGCTCAGCGCATCGTTGCTTTCATCTTCCAGAGAGGCGGTTTGACGTTGGGCTGGTGTGGCATCTTTATCTTCTGATTTAGCAGAAGACTCTTTGCCCGCACTGTTGCCCTCTTTCAGACGTCCCAGAATCTGACGCGAGGTCACCGTAGCGCCCTCTTCTTCCAGCACGGCTTCCAAAATGCCGTCGGCTGAAGCAGGCACTTCCAGTACCACTTTGTCAGTTTCAATTTCTACCAGCACTTCGTCGCGGCTAACCGCATCGCCAGGTTTTTTATGCCAGGTCGCTACAGTTGCATCAGCAACGGATTCTGGCAGGTCGGGAACGAGAATATCTACGCTACTCATTATCTATCCTTTAATTAATTAACGTTCAGCGCGTCATTGACCAGTTCTTGCTGCTGTTTCTGGTGAACGGACATATAGCCAACTGCCGGTGAAGCCGAAGCGGGACGACCGGCGTAACGTAACGAAGCACCAAATGGAACCACTTCACGGAAATGATGCTGGCTGCAATACCAGGCACCCTGATTCAGTGGCTCTTCCTGGCACCAGACAAAATCATGCACGTGTGCATAAGCTTGCAGCGCTTCCTGCACCGCTTTGTGCGGGAAAGGATAAAGCTGTTCGATGCGCACAATGGCAACATCGGTTTGTTCATTTTTGCGGCGCTGCTCAAGCAGGTCGTAATATACCTTGCCGGAACAAAGCACGACGCGCTTAACCGCTTTCGGATCCAGATCGTCGATTTCGCCAATGGCTGGCTGGAAGCGGCCATTAGCCAGTTCATCCAGAGATGAAATTGCCAGCGGATGACGCAGCAGCGATTTTGGTGACATCACGATCAGCGGACGGCGCATACCGCGCAAGGCCTGACGACGCAGCATGTGATAAACCTGTGCCGGGGTTGAAGGCACGCATACCTGCATGTTTTGCTCAGCACAAAGTTGCAGATAACGCTCAAGGCGTGCGGAGGAGTGCTCCGGACCCTGACCTTCATAGCCGTGTGGCAACAGCATCACCAGGCCACACATACGGCCCCACTTCTGCTCGCCTGAACTGATGAATTGGTCGATAACTACCTGAGCGCCGTTGGCAAAGTCACCAAACTGCGCTTCCCAAATGGTCAGCGTACGCGGCTCAGCCGTGGCATAGCCATATTCAAATGCCAGCACCGCTTCTTCAGACAGCACGGAATCCCAGACTTTAAAGATGCCCTGACCATTGTGAATATGCTGCAGCGGCGTGTAAGTCGATCCGTTGCTTTGGTTATGCACCACCGCATGGCGATGGAAGAAGGTGCCACGACCCATATCCTCACCAGACAGGCGACAAGGAATACCTTCGTCTACCAGCGTGGCATAGGCCAGATTCTCGGCGCCGCCCCAGTCGAAAGGTTTATTGCCTTCCGCCATGTCAGCGCGATCGTTGTAGATCTTCGCCACACGAGACTGCACTTCAATTGAATCAGGAACGGTGCTGATACGGCGCGCTAACTCCTGCAGCCGTTTCATTTCAACCTTCTCCGGATAGCTCTCTTCCCAGTCGTGATTCAGGTAAGGTGACCAGGTAAAAGAGTGCAGGCTCATTGGCCGCCACTCCGGTACTACGCATTCACCGGCATCAAGCGCATCACGGTACAAATTGACCATTTCAGTGGCATCGGCCTGTGAAGCAACCTGATTGCTTTCCAGCTTGTCGGCATAAAGCTTACGCGGCGTTGGATGCTTTTTGATTTTTTGGTACATCAATGGCTGCGTGGCGCTTGGCTCATCCGCTTCGTTGTGTCCATGGCGGCGATAGCACACCAGGTCGATGAAGACGTCACGTTTAAAGGTGTTGCGGAAATCGAGCGCCAGACGCGTCACGAACGCCACCGCTTCCGGATCGTCAGCATTGACGTGGAAGATTGGCGCCAGCACCATTTTACCGATGTCGGTACAGTATTGAGTGGAACGCGCATCTTTCGGGTTGGAAGTGGTAAAGCCCACCTGGTTATTAATGACGATACGTACGGTACCGCCAACTTCATAACCGCGAGCCTGAGACATGTTTAATGTCTCCTGCACTACGCCCTGACCGGTTACCGCGGCATCACCGTGAATGGTGATAGGCAACACTTTATTGCTTGCGGGTTCATCAAGTCGATCGAGGCGCGCGCGCACTGAACCCATGACAACCGGGCTAACAATTTCCAGATGCGAAGGGTTAAAGGCCAGTGCTAAGTGCACCATGCCACCTTCCGTCTCCACATCAGAAGAGAAGCCCATGTGATATTTCACATCGCCGGTGCCCAGATGCTCTTTATGTTTGCCGGCAAATTCGTCAAACAGATCCTGCGGCTTTTTGCCGAGCACGTTGATCAGCACATTAAGGCGACCGCGGTGGGCCATGCCCAGAACCACTTCGCGCGTGCCGCTTTTGCCTGCATGGCGGATCATTTCGCGCAGCATTGGCACTAACGCATCGCCGCCTTCCAGCGAGAAGCGTTTTGCTCCCGGGAATTTTGCGCCGAGATATTTTTCCAGACCTTCGGCAGCGGTCAGCTCTTTCAGAAAGCCTTTCTTCTCTTCGGCGGTGAAAGAGGGTTGGCCCATTACCGATTCGATACGCTGTTGAATCCAGCGTTTCTCTTCCGTATTGGTGATATGCATATACTCGGCACCAATCGAACCACAATAGGTCTGCTGCAGTGCCTGATATAATTCGCCCAGTTTCATCGTCTCTTTGCCAATGGCAAACGAGCCGACGTTGAACGTTTCCTGGAAATCAGCTTCGGTTAAATCGTGGAATTCAGGTGCCAGATCCGGTACTGACTCCTGCTTCCACAAGCCGAGCGGATCGAGATTGGCCTGTTGATGGCCACGGAAACGGAAGGCGTTGATCAGTTGCAGGACTTTAACCTGCCTGGAGTTCGTTACCGGATCGGTAACGGATGCGGTGTAGCGAGAAGCGTCTTTCGCCAGACGGCGGAAATATTCGCGGGTCGTGGAGTGAATCTGTTCTGGTTTAACTCCGGTTCCGGGAAGCTGCTGGAACCTTTCGCGCCATACAGCATCGACAGAGTCAGGATCGGTTAGAAAATCCTCATAGAGCTGCTCTATGTAAGATTGGTTCGCGCCGGCCAGCCAGGAAGAGTCCAGCCAGGGTTTCATCGCGCTGTTCTGCATTGTGATCCCTTAAGCATGAAATGCTTTTTTTCGAGGTTTCATTGTTACCGGGTTAACGGCTTGCCTAAGACTGCATCCTGCGCTTGCGCGTGTAACTTCTTCACAAACAAGGGCGGGACACGGCCTAAACAGGTTCAGCGATACGAGTCCATTGCGCTACCGGGGCGCGTACCCGTAAGGGAACCCTGATAAAGCGTTTTGGTGAACACGCTTTATCAGGATTTCCGAACGTGCCGGAAGCCCAGGGCTTCCGGCAGCGGAGGATAAATTTAGCCTTTACGCGCCACGTTGCAGCAGCATTGACTTGATATGACCAATTGCCTTCGTTGGGTTAAGACCCTTAGGACAAACGCTCACGCAGTTCATGATGCTGTGACAACGGAACACGCTGAAGGCGTCACTAAGATTGTCCAGACGCGCTTCGGTTTCCGTATCACGACTGTCGATCAGGAAGCGATAGGCCGCCAGCAAACCTGCGGGTCCAATAAATTTATCAGGATTCCACCAGAATGAAGGGCATGAGGTTGAGCAGCAGGCGCACAGAATGCACTCATAAAGCCCATCCAGATGCTCACGTTGCTCTGGCATCTGCAGGTGCTCACGCGCTGGCGGATTCTCGCCATTGTTGATTAAGAAAGGCTTAATTTTCTCATATTGCGCGTAGAACTGGCCCATATCGACAACCAGATCGCGGACTACCGGCAGACCAGGCAGTGGACGGATGACAATTTTCTGCTTGCCGTTGCCCAAGGCAGAAATGGGCGTAATGCAGGCCAGACCGTTTTTACCGTTCATGTTCAGGCCGTCAGAGCCGCAGACACCTTCACGGCATGAGCGACGAAACGCCAGCGTGGGATCTTTTTCTTTCAGGCGAATCAGCGCATCCAGCAGCATCATGTCGCGCCCTTCGTCTGACTCCAGCGTATAGTCCTGCATGCGCGGCGCATCGTCGACATCGGGGTTATAGCGATAAATTGAAAATTCAAGTCTCATCGACATTACTCCGCAATTAGTAGGTTCGAGCTTTTGGCGGGAAAGCGGCACGCAGTTTTGGCTGCATATTCACTTCACGACGCGTCATGCTCTCATTCTCCGGCAGATAAAGACTGTGGCAGAGCCAGTTGTCATCATCACGCTCCGGATAGTCAAAGCGGCTGTGTGCGCCACGACTCTCTGTACGGTAGTTGGCCGACATTGCCGTCGCATAAGCCGTCTCCATCAGATTGTCCAGCTCAAGGCATTCCACACGTTGGGTGTTGAAGTCACTTGAACGGTCATCCAGACGGGCATTTTTCAAACGCTCACGCAGCTCTTTTAATTCAGCCAGGCCTTTTGCCATTGCATCGCCTTCACGGAACACCGAGAAGTTATTCTGCATACAGGCCTGTAATGCTTTACGCAGTTCGGTTGGGTCTTCACCGGTAGTATTGTTATCCCAGCGCTGATAGCGTGCCAGCGAGGCATCAATGTTTTCTGCTGTGGCGTCACGCAGTTCACCCTGCTCCTGGATTGATTCCAGCAGATGCAGGCCTGCCGCGCGACCAAATACCACCAGGTCCAACAGCGAGTTACCGCCAAGACGGTTGGCACCGTGTACGGATACACAGGCAATTTCACCGACGGCGAACAGGCCAGGAATCACGACATCTTCACCCTGCGCGTTTACGGTTAATGCCTGACCGGTCACTTTGGTCGGAATGCCGCCCATCATGTAGTGACAGGTTGGGATAACTGGAATCGGCTCTTTTACCGGATCGACATGCGCAAAGGTGCGGGAAAGCTCAAGAATGCCTGGCAAACGTGATTCCAGTACATCTTTACCCAAATGATCGAGCTTCAGCTTGGCATGCGGGCCCCACGGACCTTCACAGCCGCGGCCTTCACGAATTTCAATCATGATAGAACGCGCTACAACGTCACGACCGGCGAGGTCTTTAGCGTTTGGAGCATAACGCTCCATAAAGCGTTCGCCGTGTTTATTCAGCAGATATCCGCCCTCACCACGACAGCCTTCTGTGACCAGTACGCCCGCACCGGCAATGCCTGTCGGGTGAAACTGCCACATTTCCATATCCTGAACCGGCACGCCTGCACGCAGCGCCATGCCAACGCCATCACCCGTGTTAATGTGGGCGTTAGTGGTTGACTGATAGATACGGCCGGCGCCGCCGGTTGCCAGCACTGTTGCTTTAGCCTTGAAGTAAACGACTTCGCCAGTTTCGATGCTCAGTGCGGTACATCCCACCACTGCGCCATCTTCATTTTTCACCAGATCCAGTGCATACCACTCAGAAAAGATGGTGGTTTTGTTTTTCAGGTTCTGCTGATAAAGGGTATGAAGCAGCGCATGGCCGGTACGGTCAGCAGCGGCTGCGGTTCGCGCCGCCTGCTCACCGCCAAAATTTTTGGACTGTCCGCCGAAAGGACGCTGATAAACACGACCATCGTCCAGACGGGAAAAAGGCAGCCCCATATGTTCCAGTTCCAGAATCGCTTCCGGACCGGTTTTACACATGTATTCGATGGCATCCTGGTCACCGATATAATCGGAGCCCTTCACCGTATCGTACATGTGCCATTCCCAGTTATCTTCATGGCTGTTGCCCAGCGCAACGGTAATACCGCCCTGCGCCGACACCGTATGAGAACGGGTAGGAAAGACTTTTGATAGCAGCGCACAGCTCTGGCCTGCCTGGGAGATTTGCAGTGCGGCACGCATACCTGCGCCACCTGCGCCGATCACTACGGCATCAAACTCTCTAACGGGTAAATTCATCACGCACCCCATACCACAACGGTTCCATAAAGTGCATACGCCAGCAGCACAACCACAATCACCAACTGTCCAATCAAACGCACGCTGAGCGATTTAACGTAATCGGTCAGTACCTGCCACATGCCAATCCAGCCATGGACAAGAATCGAAAGTAGCGTCAGCAACGTGAACACTTTGGTAAATGAAGAGGCAAAGAACCCGCGCCATATGTCGTAGGTAAGTGTGTCCGCCATCAAGATGAAGCCGAGGATGTACACGATATAGAGGGTGATCAGAATTGCAGAAGCACGCAGTAGCAGCCAGTCATGGATGCCATTACGCCCCAATGCAGAAGCATTGCTTACCATACGAACACTCCAGCCAGAATTGAAAGCACGACGGTGAGACCCATTGCAAAATACGCAGAGCGCCTTCCTACTGCCATCGTCTCTGCAAGATAACCAAAATCCATCAACATATGGCGAATACCGCTCGCGGCATGATAAGCCAGCGCGGTAAGGATGCCCCACATGATGAATTTAACAAAAAAGCTATCCATAACAGCGGATGCTTGCAGGAAACCTTCAGGCGATGAGAGCGAGAGACCCAAAAGCCACAGCAGAATGCCAACCGCCACAAAGGTGATGACGCCGGAAACGCGATGAAGAATGGATGATACTGCAGTAACGGGAAACCGGATCGTAGAGAGATCCAAGTTGACAGGTCTTTGTTTTTTCACGGTTTTGCCCACACAGCTTTTTTTATTTTGCTCCCTCCGGTCCTGAAGGTGCCAGTTTAATCGCTGCTGCAATCAAACTTTAACCGTCACCAATACAGCAACATCCAGTGTTAATTAAGGCGCCAGAAACGCTGGGTGGCTCTCGGTGTCAGGATATTCCGGAGACCTGGCGAAAGTATAAGGGGATCACATTCTTATTACAATTCCCCTACAATCTCTTTGGTGAAATTTAGGTGGAACAGTGATCTGACTCACGAATTTCACAATTTATACAAATTTAATTATCTGATTTGACAAAACTTCAACAATTCGGTTACAAACGATGCATCAAAAAACCGATGATGCGCAAAAGTTATGGGGATACACTTTCCCCTAAGCATAAGTTATGTAACATTGGCATGTTAATATTGCTTAAAAGCATCAGGTTATTGGTTCAACATACGTTATGACCAGAACAGATCTTTAACAACCGCGAAACGCAGTTAGCCATGCCTGCCGGACTCTTGCCTGGATGCGCTCCTCACTCTGTACCTTGCTACAGTCACCGTGCCGCAGAGTGAACTGACCTCAAAAATATATGAGGCTGTCGGTAACATGACCGTTTTAAAGGTGTCTAAGATCTCTACCTACAAGGCGCTAAGGAGACCATAAATGTCTGATAAAAAAGTGACGCTTACCCTACAAGGCGAAGCCCCCGTTGAACTGGATGTACTGCACGGCACCCTGGGTCAGGATGTTGTCGATGTGCGTACGCTGGGAGCGCAAGGCTTATTCACCTACGATCCTGGTTTTACTTCTACTGCGTCCTGTGAATCCCAAATTACCTACATTGACGGTGACGAAGGCATTCTGCTCCATCGTGGTTTCCCGATTGATCAATTGGCTACCCACTCTAACTATCTCGAAGTTTGTTACATTCTGCTGAATGGCGAAGCGCCAACCCAGGCCCAGTTTGATGACTTCTGCACCACCGTTACTCGTCACACGATGATCCATGAGCAGATTACTCGTCTGTTCCACGGTTTCCGTCGTGATTCACACCCGATGGCGGTGCTGTGTGGTGTTACCGGCGCGCTGGCTGCGTTTTACCACGATTCGCTGGATGTAAACATTGAGCGCCATCGTGAAATCGCTGCTTTCCGCCTGTTATCGAAAATGCCGACGGTAGCGGCGATGTGTTACAAATATTCGATCGGTCAGCCTTTCGTTTATCCGCGTAACGATCTCTCTTATGCCGGTAACTTCCTGAATATGATGTTCTCCACGCCGTGTGAAGAGTACGTGGTTAATCCGGTACTTGAGCGCGCTATGGATCGCATTCTGATTCTGCATGCCGATCACGAGCAAAACGCTTCAACATCAACGGTCAGAACCGCAGGTTCTTCCGGTGCTAACCCGTTTGCCTGTATCGCAGCAGGTATCGCTTCCCTGTGGGGGCCCGCGCACGGCGGTGCTAATGAAGCGTGTTTACGTATGCTGGAAGAGATCAGCACCGTTGAGCACATTCCTGAGTTTGTGCGTCGTGCAAAAGACAAAAATGACTCTTTCCGCCTGATGGGCTTTGGCCATCGCGTCTACAAAAACTACGATCCACGTGCCACCGTTATGCGTGAAACCTGCCATGAAGTATTGAATGAGCTGGGCATGAAGGATGACCTGCTGGAAGTTGCTATGGAGCTGGAACATATTGCGCTGAACGATCCCTACTTTATTGAGCGCAAACTCTATCCAAATGTCGATTTCTACTCCGGTATTATTCTGAAAGCGATGGGCATTCCAAGCTCAATGTTTACCGTTATCTTTGCGATGGCGCGTACCGTTGGCTGGATCGCTCACTGGAAAGAGATGCACGATGACGGCATTAAAATCGCGCGTCCGCGTCAGCTTTATACCGGTTACGAAGCGCGTGAGTTTTCCTCACAGCTGAAAGAGTGATCGTTCCCTAACGCAGAAGTGTAAAAAACGGGTCAATTGACCCGTTTTTTTATTGCTGGCAGGCAGGACACCAGTAAAAAGGGCGCGACGAGAGCGTGGTCTTTTCTATTGTTTCGCCACAGCGTGGACACGGCTTACCTCCGCGGTGAAAGACGTTGAAGGTAAATGCGGCGCCATGATGATAATCCTTCATGGTACCCCGCGTCTGATAGGAATGACGCGGCACTGATAACAATGCGGCGCTCAGGATATCCAGCTGGTCTTCGGTTAAATCCTGCGCCTTATGCTGCGGCTTCAGCGCTGCCAGCCACAAAATCTCTGCCCGCAAATAGTTACCTAGCCCCGCCAGGAAAGATTGATCAAGCAGTAAACCGCTAAACTGCCGACGGCGAAAGCGCGTAGACAGCAGCCGCTCTTTCACCTGTTGATCCGTTAGCGTTGCATCAAGTACATCCGGGCCAACCCGCTGTAAAAAAGGGTGTGCCGCCAGCGTATCCTGATTTAATAACTCAATATCCGACGCACTGTAGAGCAGGATGCTTTTTTTGGCATTGCTCAGCCGCACGCGCAGGATACGGTTGGTTTCCGGCTCTTTCCCTGCTGGCATCACCCGCCAGACGCCATAAAGCTGATTGTGACTGTAGAGCACCAGACCGTTGGAAAAGTAGGTCAGCAGCGCTTTGCCGCGCGTTTCAATCGCTGTTACCGTTTCGCCAATCAATGAGGAGGCGTAGGTAGCCAACTGAGGAAAAGCGAACCAGACATCGGTCAGCGGCTTTCCGAGAATGGCCTTCTCAAGGCGATCGGCGGCGCGGCGGATCTCTGGCCCTTCAGGCATAACATCTTCCCTTGATTAATGAGTGGTACCGCCGCTAATACGGCTGTCTTCTTCCGTGCGCAGCGCCACGGCGATAGCCGTTTCCAGCGCCGCAATAACCGTTTCTGCCGACAGACTCGCCGTGCCAGCATGGCGAGCAGCCTGTTCAGGCAGGTAGGGGATGTGGATAAAGCCGCCCCGGGTTCGGTTGCCGTTTTGCTGCAAATGGTGCAGCAAGCCGTACATCACGTGGTTGCAGACAAAGGTGCCTGCGGTTTGTGATACCGACGCCGGAATACCGGCTTGCCGTATCGCCTCAACCATGGCTTTAATCGGCAGCGTTGAAAAATAGGCAGCCGGCCCGCCCGTTACCACCGGCATATCCACCGGTTGATTACCGTGGTTATCCGCAATACGTGCGTCATCAACATTGATACCGATGCGTTCAAGCGTGATATCCACGCGCCCGCCCGCCTGCCCCACGGCAATAACCAGCTCGGGCTGCAGGTTTTCAATCGCTGAGCAGAGCGTGTCCAGCGACTGCCCAAATACACAGGGCAATTGCTTCGCTACGACTTTAGCGCCAGCGATAATATGTTGATCTAGCTGCCGGACCGCTTCCCACGAAGGATTAACTTTTTCATTTTCAAAAGGCTCAAAAGCCGTGATTAACACCGTTTTCATGGCGACGCCTTCTTTAAAACATCAGGAAATAGAGCAGGACCACATTAAAACATCAGGAAATAGAGCAGGACCACATTGACCATTAACAATAGCACGCCGGTTGGAACCTGCGCCTTGATCACCGCGTTGCGATCGGGTAGCTCAAGCAGCGCTGCAGGCACGATATTGAAGTTAGCCGCCATCGGTGTCATCAGCGTGCCGCAGTAGCCAGAGAACATACCGATAGCGGCCATAACCGCCGGATCGCCGCCGTGCTGGACCACCAGCACCGGAATGCCCACGCCCGCGGTGATAATCGGAAAAGCAGCAAAGGCGTTACCCATCACCATGGTTAACAGCGCCATGCCGATGGCGTACACCGCAACCGCAATAAAGCGATTATCGACCGCCAGCCAGGTTTCAGTCAGATGTGAAATTGCTGTGCCCACGCCCGCCGAAGTAAAGAGCAGCCCCAGCGTAGCGAGGATCTGCGGCAGGATAAACGCCCAGCCGATCGAGTCGAGCAGACGACGCGCTTCCTGCAGCGATTGCGCCGGTCCCTCCAGCGTCAGCTTCAACGTAATTACCCAGGCCAGCAGACAACCCAGCGTCATCGAAAACAGGGTTACCAGCGTGGCGTGATTACCGGCGCCAAAGATCGCGGTTTGCAGGCCGGGTATATGGTTAAAGGCCAGCACGCCAATTACCGTTACCAGCGGGATCACCAGCGCCGGCAGAAACAGTTTGTTATGCAGACGTTTGGCGCTCTGCTGCCGCTCTTCAGCGCTGCGCTGATGGTAACGACCCAGACGCACGCCGCCGCAACCGGCGATGACCGCCATAATCACCACCAGCACGCCCACGGTAATATGCAGCGCACGCGCACTCTCTTCCACGCCCACCAGCTGCGCAAACAGGTTTTGCGTCCAGTCACCGACAAAGAAAATCAGCCCATAAAGCGCCCAAAACAGGCCGGTGGTCAGGCGTCGCGGATTGGCGCTGTCACGCCATGACATCACCGCCACCACCAGTAAAATCAGTCCGGCCAGCCAGAAAAGATAGTGTTGTTGAAACATCAGCGATCTCCCCGTGACTGCAATGCCTGTGCATTCAGGCTCGCCAGCTCAGCAGCCAATTTTTTATCCATTCGCTGCAGGCGAACGGCATGAATAATAAAGGCGGCTACCGCAGTGGGAATGCCCCAAACCGCAATGTGCAGCGGCTCGGTCTGAATACCGGCGGACTCCAGCATAAAGTTGTGCATGAAAATGATCGCACCGAAGGCGACAAAAATATCCTCGCCAAAAAAGAGGCCAATATTGTCGGTCGCGGCGGACATCGCCCGGAGCCGATGACGCACGTCGGCAGGCAGTTCACCATAACGATTTTCTGCTGCGCCCTCGGCCATCGGTGCCAGCAGTGGGCGCACCATTTGCGGATGGCCGCCCAAACTGGTCAGGCCCAATGCAGCAGTAATTTCACGGACAAACAGGTAGACGATCAGCAATCGCCCCGCCGTGGCGCTTTTGATTTGCGCGATCCAACCCTGCGCGCGCTCTTTCAAACCGTGCCGCTCAAGCAGGCCGATCACCGCCAGTGGAAGCAACAGAATCAACGGTAAATTGCGGGTATTAAGAAAACCGGTGCCCAGCTTTTCCAGCACATCCATCACCGGCATCAGTGCAGCAAATCCGGTAATAAATCCCGAGACGATAACCACTAATACGGGATTGAAACGAAGTAAAAAGCCGACGACGATGGCGGCGATACCCACCAGAGGCCAGAGGTTAACTGCTGTTTCCATCATATTTTCCCATCAAGGTAAAGGTCAGCACCGCCGTTCAGAGGGCGGCAAATCCGCCCGGTCTATTGACCGGTGACGGTAATATTTTCACTGGCAAACGCCTGATGTAGCCGGCGGGCAAAATTCAGCGCATGTTCGCCATCGCCATGCAGGCAAACGCTTTCTGCCTGCAATGCAACCCATTGCCCATCGACACTTTGCACCCGGCCCTGCTGCACCATCGCCAGCGTTTGTGCAATGGCGCGATCTTCGCTGTCGATCATCGCGCCAGGCTGGCCGCGCGGCACCAGTGCGCCATCTGCCTGATAACCGCGATCGGCAAACACTTCCTGCCGGGTCTTCAGCCCCACTCGTTTCGCCACCTCGATCGAGACGCTGTTGGCCAGTCCGACTAAAATTAACCCTGCATCGACCGCCTTGACCGCACGGGCGATCGCATCCGCCAACAGCGGATCGCGTGCCGACTGGTTATAGAGCATGCCGTGAGGCTTCACATGCACCAGCTTTGCCCCCTCGCTTTCGGCCAGCGCTTTCAACGCACCAACCTGATAAACCACCTGCGCATAGACCGTTTCAGCCGGTAACTGCATGGCGGTACGGCCAAAATTTTCCCGATCGGGGAAGCTGGGATGCGCGCCGATAGCTACGCCAAACTCCTGCGCCCAGCGCACCGACTGCAGCATGGTTGCCGCATCGCCAGCATGAAAGCCACAGGCGATATTGGCGGAGCTAACCAGTTGCAGCAGTGCGCGATCGCTGGCGCAGCCTTCACCCAAATCGGCATTAAAATCAATTTTCATGTTGCAGCCCCCATGAGATCTGATTGAGAACGTGCTGTTGCTGCCGCTTCGCTTCCAGCGCCTCTTGCAGCGAACAGTGGACAAAATGGATCGGCTCGCCCAGGCGAATCTGCGCCAGATGATAGAGATCAGCTTCAATAACACAGGCGATGCGTGGGTAGCCGCCGGTGGTTTGCGCATCGGACATCAGCACAATCGGCTGGCCATTTGGCGGCACCTGCACCACGCCCGGCAAGGTCCCGTGTGACAGCAGCTCGCGTGGTATTTCGCGGTTAAGCGGACGCCCCTGCAAGCGATAACCCATACGGTTGCTTTGCGGGTTCAGCGTCCAAGAGACGCGCCAGAACGCTTCCTGAGACTCATGGCTGAACTCATGGTATTCCGGTCCCGGCAATGCCCGGATGCGGTTTCCCCACAGCAGCTGCCGCACACCTGCGGGCTGAGTGAAATGTCGGGTCGCTGCGTTCAGGGGAATGCGATCGCCCTCCTGCAAAGCCCGGCCGCCAAAACCACCAAATCCCGCCTTGAGATCGGTACTGGCAGAGCCAAGCACGGGCGTAATGGCGAAGCCGCCGTTGATCGCCAGATAGCTGCGCATGCCGCGCACCGGCGTCGCCAGGGTCAACCGTTGGCCTTTTTTCACCGGCAGCCGCCAACCGGTCCAGACAGCTTTGCCCTCCAGCTCAGCGTGACATCCGGCGCCGGTCAGTGCAAACCAGCCATCCCGTTCAAACTGACAGCAAAACTGACCAAGCGTCACTTCAATGACTGCGCTAAGCGGATCGTTACCGGCCAGCAGATTGGCGGTGGTCATAGCGGGCAGATCAAGCGCGCCGCTTTGACCAATACCCGACTGCCGCCAACCGTTGCGGCCAGCATCCTGAATTGAGGCGCTCATACCGCTGCGAATAATGGTTAACATACGCCCTCCTGCTGTGGCACGAAGCGCACGCTGTCGCCAGGGCGCAGCAGCGTAGGTGGCTGCTGGTAGGGATCAAAAAGCGCTGCCGAAGTGTGGCCAATCAGCTGCCATCCGCCTGGCGAAGCGGCCGGATAAATGCCGGTCTGACTACCGCCAATACCAACCGAACCTGCCGGAACGCTCACCCGCGGCTCGGCGCGGCGCGGCATATGCAGACGTTGATCGAGGCCGCCAAGATAGGGAAAGCCAGGCTGAAAGCCGATAAAATAGACAACGTAAAGGCTACTGCTGTGAAGCTCGACAACCTGTTTCTCTGTCATCTGGCAGTAGCGCGCAAGTTCGGGGAGATCGGGGCCCGCGCTGCCGCCGTAGGTCACCGGAACATCAACCTGTCGGGCATCCGGTATGCTGCTTTCACTCTCTTCCCACCAGCGTTGCAAATGCTCAATGGCATCCAGCGCCATCTCTTGCGGATTACGCAGCAGTAAGGTCAGGTTATTCATGCCAGGGATGGCTTCGATTATCTGCGGATGATCTTTTAGCTGCTCACACAATCCCCAAATCCGCTGCTGGCTGACCAGGCTGACTGGGGGTTCAAGCTCAAGCACTACCGCGCGTTCACCTAACAGGTAACAACGTGCTCGTTGCAAAACGTACCTCCGGGTTGATGTAACAAAAACCTCAAGCAGGCAAACAGTTATGCGGAAGTGTCAGGAATGTGTCAACTGCTTTGCATCCTCATGAAGTTGCATGAGGATGCGGGAAGAAGTGGCTCAGGCAGGATTGTTGATATCGATAAAGGTAACGTCGAGCTGATGGGCGCTGGCCAGCCATTCCCCCAGCGCCTTGATGCCGCCGCGCTCGGTGGCATGATGTCCGGCGGCAAAAAAATGCAGGCCGTTTTCACGGGCGCTGTGGATCGTTTGCTCTGAAACTTCGCCGGTAATAAACGCATCCACGCCAAACTCAGCGGCGTTATCGATAAAGCCCTGGCCACCGCCGCTGCACCAGGCGATACGGCGAATGCGTGCCGGCGCGTTATCTCCGCAGTGCAATGGCTGCCGCCCCAGCACCGTACCGATGCGCTCAGCCAGCTGCTCGCCACTTAAGGCTTCCGTTAACTCACCCCAGGGCACCAGCGGCATGACTTCGCCTTTGACCTGAATATCCAGCATGCGCGCCAGCTGGGCGTTATTACCCAGTTGCGGGTGCGCATCCAGCGGCAGATGCCAGCCGTACAGATTGATATCGTTTACCAATAGCGTGCGCAGGCGCGAACGTTTCATGCCCTTGATCAACGGCGATTCGTTTTTCCAGAAATAGCCGTGATGTACCATCACAGCATCGGCCTGTAACCGCACCGCTTCGTCCAACAGCGCCTGGCTGGCCGTCACGCCGGTGACGATTTTTCGTACCTCTGCCCGCCCTTCAACCTGCAGGCCATTCGGTGCGTAATCCTTAAAACTGTCGCTATTAAGCTGCTGATTAACGACTGCTTCTAACTGAAAATTTTGCATATCTCGTTCTCCCGCGCCTTATGAGGCATTGCGTGCCGCTTCAAAGGCGTCCAACGTTTTTTTACGTGCGTCCTTATGTTCCACGATCGGTTGCGGATAATCGAGTTTCTTATGGTTTTTCTCTGCCCACTGCTGCGGAGAGTGAATGTCGCTATCCGGCACATCCTTTAGTTCCGGCAGCCAGCGGCGGATAAACTCGCCGTCTTTATCAAAACGTTCGCCCTGCGTGGTGGGATTGAAAATGCGAAAATAGGGCGCGGAATCGGTGCCGGTAGACGCTGCCCACTGCCAGCCCCCGTTGTTTGCGGCATAGTCACCATCAATCAACTGACGCATGAAGTACCGTTCACCTGTTCGCCAGTCAATCAGCAGATCTTTGACCAAAAAGCTTGCGGTGATCATACGCAGCCGGTTATGCATCCAGCCCAGCGCATTCATCTGCCGCATGGCGGCATCCACGATGGGATAGCCCGTCTGCCCCTGCTGCCAGGCGGTGAGCAAAGCATGGTTTTCCTGCCACTGCACTTTTCTGGTCCAGCCAATGAAGGGCTGGTGCTTACACAGCATTGGCCAGGCGACCATCAGGTGAGTATAAAACTCTCGCCAGATCAACTCGTTGAGCCAGATGAAGCTTTTGCCGTCGTCGAGCGCATCTGGATGGTGTTTTAACAACCGATGAAGACACTGGCGCGGCGAAAGCGTACCGGTAGCGAGATGCACCGATAAACGGCTGGTGCCGTCCAGTACCGGAAAATTACGTCGATCCTGATACTGCACCACCGGCTGCTGGCAAAATTCACGCAGTCGCGCCAGGCCGCCCTGCTCACCCGGCGGAAACAGCGTTTCATCAAACGCTTCCTGAGGATAATCAAACGGCGTAAGGCGGTGCAGCGTCGTCAGTGGCGCCCCGTCGCGTGCGGCCGGTGCCGGAACGCACTCGGGCAATTCCTGATGCAGGCGACGCACAAATGCCTTACTGAAGGGCGTGAAAACTTTATACATGCCGTTGCTGCCGCTCTGCACGCTGCCCGGTGGAAGCAGCAGGCCGTCATCAAATCCCTGGCAGGTAATGTCCAGCGCATTGAGCGCACGTTCCACGGCGGCATCGCGCTCGCGTTCATTAATTGCATACTGATAATTATAAAAAAACGCATCGACTTTTTGCTGCTGGCAAAACGTTTTTACCGTTTCCACCGCATCGTCATAGCGATCGCATTGTTGGTAGTGCAACGCAATGCCGCGCTCGGCCAGCGACTGCTGCAGCAGATGCAGGCTTTTTGCAATAAAGGCGGCCTGTTTGGGCGCCATATCATGGTCCTGCCACTGCCCGGGCGTGGCAACATAAAGGGCAATAACGGTAGCCTTGTTATCGCGGCAGGCGGCATGCAGCGCATAGTTATCATTGATGCGTAAATCATTACGCAGCCAAACCAGATGAGTTGCCATAACGATCCCTGTTTAGTTGCCGTAGCGCAGACGCAGTGCTTCCGGATACGGGTCGAAATAACGCTGCTTTGCCAGCCAGGGATGCGGATATTCCGCCATGTAATGTTTCAGCAGCGTGATCGGCGCCAGCAACGGCTGCACGCCTTTGCGATAGCGGTCGATGAGTTGGGTCAACTCCTGACGCTGTGCCGGCTTGAGCTGCTCGCGAAAATAGCCCTGCACGTGCATCAGCACGTTGGTATGGTTTTGACGGCTGGCGCGATAGCTCAGCAGACGCATTAACCGGCTGCGATACTCAACGGCATAATCTTCCAGTGAGTCCCATTCACCCATTTTCGCCACGAAGCGTCCCAGTTCGCGATACTCATCCTGATGATGTGACAGCAGCAGCAGCTTGTAGCGCGTATGAAACTCCATCAGTTCAAAACGACTCAAGCCTTCATTCATCAACTGATTGAATTCATGTAAAGCGTAAACGCGGCCAACAAAATTTTCGCGCAGCACGTCATCATGCAGACGGCCATCCTCTTCCATCGGCAACCACGGCATTTCGCGCTGCAGTTCGCGGGCAAAAATGCCCATGCCTGCTTTGCGATTGTTGTTATTGTCAGGTTCATACACCCGCACGCGCTCCATGCCGCAGCTTGGCGATTTCGCGCAAAGCACATAGCCGCAGAGATGATGCAGAGAAGCGACGCGATCTGCAGACCAACCGCGCATCCGATCGGTGATGTCTTCACCGCCCTCTTTGCTGAAGCAGAGTGCTACCTCACCTTCTTCTTCGCCCGCTTTAACCAATCGCAACGCCGGGCGAGGCGTCGGCAAACCAATTGCCATTTCAGGACAAATCGGCTCATAGCGGACATAAGGTGCGAGATCATCGGTAGCAAACGCAAGACGCTTATGACCGCCGTCGAAGCGGACGCTGTTTCCAAGCAGACAGGCGCTGATGCCAACCGGTATTTTCTCGCTCATACTTGTACAACCTTTTTAAATTTTGTATAGGTTTTCAGTGTAGCGTATTCAGTCCGTTTAGCCCAGCCCTGGCCGATATCTCAAACCGCAGCCATAAAAAAAGCCCCGTTAATACGGGGCTTTGTCGATCTGTTCATCATGCCAGTCAGAAAATTACCAGATATCGCGTCCGGCGGCCTCAGCCTGAGCCAGCCACACCGGTTTCTGGCTGGTTTTACACCAGACACGGTGCAGATAACTGTAAAATCGCGCGCGATCGTCGCGCAGTAACATAATCGGTAATGCCAATAAGCCGATCGCGATAACGGCAATGCGTCGTGTAATTATTTTTAGTGAAGAGTAGTTTTCATACATGTTCGGCCCTCCCTCTTGCGTATGTGCTGCGAAAGTAAATGTGATCTGGCTCTAATATTACGCCCGGAACTGTACAATTACTACTCATCAGACCAGAATTGTTGTGCTTTTTTTAATCACGCCAGACGACAGCACACGGAAAAGAAAAACGCGCTTAAAAAGGCCATAAAAAAAGGCGCTGACCAGCAGCGCCTTTCACACAGTAACGGGAAATTATCAGGCGTTTTTCAACACTTCACTGACGATCTCTACCGCTTCTTTTTCGATCTTTTCGCGATGCTCAGCGCCGAGGAAGCTTTCACAGTAGATTTTGTATGCATCTTCGGTGCCCGAAGGACGCGCAGCAAACCAGCCGTTTTCCGTCATCACTTTCAGTCCGCCAATTGCCGCGCCGTTACCTGGTGCTGCGGTCAGACGTGCAATGATCGGATCGCCTGCCAGCGTGTCAGCACTGACCATTTCTGGTGACAGTTTAGACAGCGCCGCTTTCTGTGCGGAGGTCGCAGAGGCCTGCAGGCGATTATAGCTTGGTGCACCAAAACGCTCAGCCAGCTCATCATAGTGCTGCTGTGGATTTTTGCCGGTAACTGCGGTGATTTCAGCGGCTAACAGGCAAAGAATGATGCCATCTTTGTCAGTTGACCACGGCGTACCGTCGAAGCGCAGGAATGAAGCGCCAGCGCTCTCTTCGCCGCCAAAACCAAAGGTGCCATCGTGCAGGCCATCCACGAACCACTTAAAGCCAACCGGCACTTCTACCAGCTTACGGCCAATATCGTTAACCACACGATCGATCATCGCGCTCGATACCAGTGTTTTACCGACCGCAACGTCTTTGCCCCACTGCGGGCGATGTTGGAACAGATAGTTAATCGCTACCGCCAGGTAGTGGTTCGGGTTCATCAGGCCCGCCGGCGTAACGATGCCGTGACGGTCGTAGTCAGGATCGTTGGCGAAGGCGAGATCGAATTTGTCACGCAGCGCCAGCAGGCCTGCCATGGCAGATTCGGATGAACAGTCCATACGAATCACGCCGTCTTTATCAAGGTGCATAAAGCGGAACGTTTGATCGACAGCATCGTTCACGATAGTGAGATCAAGATTGTAGAACTCTGCGATGCGCTGCCAGTAAGCGATACCAGAACCGCCTAATGGATCAACACCGATTTTCAGACCCGCTTTCTGAATGGCTGGAATATCGATAACCTGCGCCAGGCCTTCGATGTAAGGCTGGATCAGATCCTGTTCCTGAATACGTCCGCTGGCCCAGGCTTCGCTCAATGGCAGACGCTTAACCTCTTTAAGGCCGTTAGCGATCAGCTGGTTAGCGCGATCTTCCACCACTTTGGTCACGTTGGTATCAGCCGGTCCGCCGTTAGGTGGGTTATACTTGATACCGCCATCTTCCGGTGGGTTATGCGAAGGCGTGATAACGATGCCATCAGCCTGTGCGCCAGCCGCTTTGTTATGCTCGAGAATCGCATTGGAAATAGCAGGCGTTGGCGTATAGCCGTTATCCTGCTGCACAATGATATCCACGCCGTTCGCTGCCAGTACTTCCAGCACGGAGATGATAGCGGGCTCGGAGAGCGCATGCGTGTCTTTACCGACGTAGCACGGGCCAGTAATGCCGTTCTTCTGACGCTCTTCAGCAATTGCCTGCGCAATAGCCAGAATATGCATTTCGTTGAAGCTCTGGCGTCCCGCGCTGCCGCGATGGCCGGAGGTGCCAAATTTCACCGCATGTTCCGGATTGCCCAGCTCGGGCTGAAGGACATAATACTGAGATGTTAACTGTGCAACGTTAATCAAATCGCTCTGCTGAGCAGGTTGCCCAGCTCTTGGGTGACTGGCCATTGGCGCTTCTCCCTGACGCTTCGGTTAAATGGTGCCGCAGACTTTGTCAGTCAGTTCCTGTGGGAACTGCATGGACTGCATGATGTGTTCGATCATGCTGCCTTTGCGGCCTGTGTTGGTATTTGTAATGACCCAGTACGGAGTGCCGGGAACATGTTTTGGCTTCGTATGCGTGCCGTGCTGTAAAAGCGTTTGCTGATCGCCAGCAAAATAGACGCGCGTCCGGCCCTGCAAAGAGGCGGTCGCATCAGCAAAAGCTTTAGGATCAAGACGATATAAAGTTGACAAAATCAGCATAAAACGGCTCACCGCCTTATTCTGTTCTGCGTATTCATCAGACAGCAGCATTTCACGCACAGCCCGTACGCGATCCTGCGGACGCGATTCTTCTTTTTCCGCAACAGCCGGCGAGCCAGCTACCACCGGGGTGGTTTTTACCGGTGCGCTTTGGCCTGCGGTAAATTTCAGCATGCGCCGTAAAATGTCGGAGGCGCTTTCACCAATGTGCTGTGTGTGGCTGGCAATATAGCGATACAGCTCTTCGTCGACTTCAATCGTTTTCATCTTTATCCGTACGGTTTTAACGAGTGGCAGAACCAGTCCATCCTGGAGTGTGACATCAGTACGCAATGCGCTGCAAAATGTGACCTGGTTCTAACATAAGGATTATAAAGTTAAATCCTGAGGGTCGGTAGCGCTGACGTCGCCAGAAGACAAAAGTCAGAATATGCCTTATTCGCGCGGCGCCCTTTTCCAGGACAAGTAAAAAACATGATACCCTAAGCCTTCGTCCCCGCCGTAAGAACTTTGCCATGAATTTGAATGCTCGCTTGCAAACTGAACAATCTGCGCCCCAAGGCACGCCACTGCTGTTAATCCACGGCCTGTTTGGCAGCCTGGATAACTTAGGCGTGTTGGCGCGCGGCCTGCGCGATAGGCGTCAGGTGATCCAGGTTGACGTGCGCAATCATGGGCTGTCCCCGCGTTCAGATCAGATGAGCTATGCCGCCATGGCAGCTGATATGTTCGATACGCTGGATACGCTGGGCATTGAGAAAGTATCGGTGATTGGTCACTCAATGGGCGGAAAAATTGCTATGACCATGGCATCGCTGGCCGCGGCGCGCGTTGAGCAACTGGTGATGATCGATATTGCGCCGGTGGATTATCAAACGCGCCGTCATGACGCCATTTTTGCCGCGGTTAACGCGGTGACGGCAGCGGGAGTGGAACAGCGTGCTCAGGCCGCCGAGCTCATGCGCCAGTACATCGATGAAGAGGGCATTATTCAGTTTTTACTGAAGTCTTTTCACGCCGGTGAATGGCGTTTCAATGTGCCGGTTTTGTGGGACAACTATGCTGCTATCTCCGGCTGGAACAGCCTGCCCGCCTCGCCGCATGCTGCACTGTTTATTCGCGGCGGCGATTCTTCCTATCTGGATAACGCCTATCGCGACACACTGCTGGCGCAGTTTCCGCACGCGCGAGCCCATGTGATTGCCGATGCAGGACACTGGGTGCACGCAGAGAAGCCCGATGCGGTGCTGCGCGCCGTGCGCCGGTTTTTAGCTCTGCCAGCATAAATGTCTGTCGAAGCGGGAAATAATTGTTCCCTGCGCTACAGCTGGGTTATTATACCGCGCTAAAATTTACCGGCATCAGGTAAATCGGCTCATTTCAGTTACACTTTGACAGGTTCACCCTCGTCATCCTTTCACTATCGCGAAGCTATGGCAAAAGAAAACACGGACCGCACCACACTCGATCTGTTCGCAGATGAACGTCGACCGGGTCGGCCAAAAACCAGTCCGCTGACGCGTGATGAACAGCTCCGTATCAACAAGCGAAACCAGCTAAAACGCGATAAAGTGCGCGGCTTGCGTCGTGTTGAGCTGAAAATGAACGCCGATGCGGTTGATGCACTTAATGAGCTGGCCGATCGGCGGCAGATGAGCCGCAGCGAGTTGATTGAAGAGATGATCATGGCGCAATTAAAGCTATAGTCATCGCCGCGCGAGGGGAAGAACGCACAAAGCGACAAATGCACGGGCTTTGTGAGTTCCGCCCTCTCCGCCTCTCTGCTATCATTGCGTTTATCTGTGAATAAAATTCACCACCAATTAATTACGTTTCAAGAGGTTATCAAGCGCATGGCAATCGTAGGCATTTTCTTCGGCAGCGATACGGGCAATACCGAAAACATTGCAAAGATGATTCAGAAGCAACTCGGTAAAGACGTTGCAGAAGTTCATGACATTGCCAAAAGCAGCAAAGAGGACCTCGAAGCGTTCGATATTCTGCTTTTAGGCATTCCGACCTGGTATTACGGCGAAGCGCAGTGCGACTGGGACGACTTTTTCCCGACGCTGGAAGAAGTGGATTTCAATGGCAAACTGGTGGCGCTGTTTGGCTGTGGCGATCAGGAAGATTACGCAGAATACTTCTGTGATGCGCTGGGCACTCTGCGCGATATCATCGAACCGAACGGCGCGGTTATCGTCGGTCACTGGCCAACCGAAGGTTATCACTTTGAAGCTTCTAAAGGCCTGGCGGACGATAAGCACTTCCTTGGTTTAGCTATTGATGAAGATCGTCAGCCAGAGCTGACCAACGCACGCGTGGACGCGTGGGTAAAACAAATTTCTGATGAGCTTCATCTGCAGGAAATTATTGAGGCGTAAGCTGAACGCTCAATGTGGGCGCTGGCTCACATTGAGCAGATGGATTTTCCTATGGAAATAATAGATACATATTTGTAACTTTAATCGGCAAATCTGTAGAATACCCCCATCGGTCACACGCTTAATCATCTTAACCATAAAAGTGTTGGTGGTAAGCGAAATGTTAACATATGCTTGCAGCATGATTTCTTCGGACGTAGCGACATTTCTCCTTACATCCAACTGAGTTTTCAGGCTTCCCCTGTAGTTTTCATTTCGATGCTTGAATTTTATAATGAGACACAATTCGTCTAAACGTCGACCGATGTTCAGGGCTTTTCAGCCACATTGTGACTAGCAAAGTAACAGGACAATATCCGCATGACTGACAACAACTCCGCATTAAAGAAGGCCGGCCTGAAAGTCACGCTTCCTCGTTTGAAGATTCTGGAAGTGCTTCAGGAACCTGAAGGCCATCACGTCAGCGCGGAAGATTTGTATAAACGCCTGATTGATATGGGCGAAGAGATTGGCTTAGCGACCGTTTATCGCGTGCTGAACCAGTTTGATGATGCCGGTATCGTAACCCGCCATAATTTTGAAGGCGGCAAATCGGTATTTGAGCTGACGCAGCAGCATCATCACGATCACCTGATCTGCCTCGACTGTGGCAAGGTCATTGAGTTCAGCGATGAATCTATCGAATCGCGTCAGCGCGATATCGCCACGCGTCATGGCATCAAACTCACTAACCACAGTCTCTATCTGTACGGCCACTGCTCAACCGGCGACTGCCGTGAAGATGACACGCTGCACGATAAGTAAGTTCGACTCAGTAGCGTCATAAACCGGTGAATACACCGGTTTTTTTACGCCTGAATTCAGGCACACAACGTTTCCTGCAGATAACGCCAGCGCGGGTTAGCCGTAGAACAGTCAAGAATCGCCACCGCAATGCGCTTCTGGGTTTCACCATTGCGCATCTGTAACTCGCAGTACTGAATTACCACGTCAGTGCCATTCTGTGACAGGATTTCATACTCCCCGGTCGCAATACGCACCCCTTCCCGCTGGCCTTTCAAGCCACGAAACAGCGCTTCCATCGCGGTCAGAGAGAGTCGCTGCCCGGCAGGCGTAATCAGCATAAAAGAGGGGTGAAAGTAAGAGAGGAAAAGATTAAGCGTTTCTTCGGATTCGGAAGCGTTATTAAATATTCTTTCGATCAGCTGGTGCACCACGACCACGCTATGCTTCGCTTCCTGGACCATATCTGTCATTACCTGTTCCTGCTTCTCTCGGTAGAATTAAGTGCGCATAGCCTACCTTAAAAAGAATATTTAACACCCGGAGATTGATTAATTTTTGTTAACTGAGTGGGTATTTTTAACAGCGACCAGCGGCTGCGTTTGTCAGGCAGGCATAAAAAAAGGAGCGAATCCTCGCTCCTTTTTAACATTCATTCAGTTACAGGTATTATTCGCCTATTTTAGCCCAGGTATCACGCAGGCCAACGGTGCGGTTAAACACCAGGTTAGATGGCGTTGAATAGACGCTGTCCGCACAGAAGTAGCCTTCCCGCTCGAACTGATGCGGTGTTGTTACCGCCACGTTGCGTAAGCCAGGCTCAACAAATCCCTGCCTGATAACCAGTGAATCTGGATTAATCGTCGCCAGGAAATCGTCCGCTGCGCCAGGATTCGGCACGCTGAACAGCCGATCGTACAAACGGAATTCCGCAGCCTGCGCATGCACCGCGGACACCCAGTGAATCACGCCTTTTACTTTGCGGCCATCAGCAGGATCTTTGCTCAGCGTATCGGTATCACAGGTGCAGTAGATGCAGGTGATATTGCCTTCTTCGTCTTTGGCAATGCGTTCAGCACGAATGACATACGCATTACGCAGGCGCACCTCTTTGCCCAGAACCAGACGCTTATACTGCTTATTGGCTTCTTCACGGAAATCGGCGCGATCGATCCAGACTTCGCGGCTGAAAGGCACTTCGCGCGTGCCCATCTCCGGCTTATTCGGATGATTCGGCATGGTGATGATCTCTTCGTGCGTTGATGGCAGATTCTCAATCACCACTTTCAGCGGATCCAGAACCGCCATTGCACGCGGCGCGTTTTCATTGAGATCGTCACGAATACAGGATTCCAGCGAGGCCATTTCAACGATGTTGTCCTGTTTGGTCACGCCGATACGGCGGCAGAACTCGCGAATAGACGCAGACGTGTAGCCACGACGACGCAGGCCTGAAACGGTCAGCATGCGCGGATCGTCCCACCCTTCCACCACATTTTCGGTGACCAGCTGGCTCAGCTTGCGCTTCGACATGATGGCGTATTCAAGGTTGAGCCGCGAAAACTCATACTGACGCGGATGCACAGGAATGGTGATGTTATCCAGCACCCAGTCGTAAAGGCGGCGGTTATCCTGAAACTCCAGCGTACACAGTGAATGCGTAATGCCTTCCAGCGCATCAGAAATGCAGTGCGTAAAATCGTACATCGGGTAGATGCACCATTTGTCACCGGTCTGATGGTGAGTGGCGAACTTGATACGGTAAATCACCGGATCGCGCATCACAATAAAGTTAGAGGCCATATCGATTTTCGCCCGCAGGCAGGCAGTGCCTTCCGCGAACTCGCCGTTACGCATTTTTTCAAACAGCGCGAGGTTCTCTTCCACGCTGCGATCGCGATAGGGACTGTTTTTACCCGCAGAAGTCAGCGTACCGCGATACTCACGGATCTGCTCCGGCGTCAGCTCATCAACATACGCCAGGCCTTTATTGATCAGCTCAATAGCATACTGATGCAACTGGTCAAAATAGTTAGAGGAATAGCAAATCTCACCACTCCACTGAAAGCCCAGCCACTGGACGTCCTGCTTGATCGACTCAACGAATTCGATATCTTCTTTCGCCGGGTTCGTGTCATCAAAGCGCAGATTACATTCGCCCTGATAATCCTGCGCGATACCAAAGTTCAGGCAGATCGATTTTGCATGGCCAATGTGCAGATAACCATTAGGCTCCGGTGGAAAACGGGTATGCACACGTTCGTGCTTACCGCTCGCCAGATCTTCATCAATAATCTGACGAATAAAGTTAGTTGGGCGGGCTTCAGCCTCACTCATCTCAATTTCCTCAACGCGAATGTCTGTGATTTGCACCACGAAATAACCGGTATGATCCACAAAGCGGAGATGGGAAACAACCGTTTGTTCGTTGAATCCCATAAAAAAGGGCAGGAAAGTGTTCCTGCCCTGGCGTGACGTTTTAGCTGATTAGCCTTTGACCTCAAACAGTGGCGTTTCCCCCGCCACAACCTGCTGTCCTGCCAGCAACGTAATGCCGGCAAAATCATCGATATTGCTGATGACAACCGGACTAACCATGGAGCGGGCATTGGCGTTCAGAAACGCCAGATCCATCTCCAGTATCGGCTGGCCTGCGGTCACAACGGCGCCCTCTTCCACCAGCCGGGTAAAGCCCTGTCCCTGTAACGCCACGGTGTCGAGCCCCATGTGCACCACAATCTCAAGATCATCATCGGTGGCCAGACAGAAAGCGTGATTGGTGTTGAAAATTTTAACGATGGTGCCAGCAATTGGCGCCACTACCGTACTGCCGGTGGGCCGAATGGCCACACCCTCACCTACGGCTTTGCTGGCGAACGCCTCATCTTCAACCTTCTCCAGCGCAACGACATCGCCACTCACCGGCGCCACCAGCGTGGCAATCACCGTTTTATCGACGTTTCTTACCGCCTGCGGTGCCGGTTCTGCCACGGCAGCGGGAACCGCGGTCGATGCGGCAACCGGTCCTTTAGCCAGCACGTTTTTCATAGCAGAGGCGATGGCTTCGGCGCGCGTGCCCACGATAATCTGCACGCTCTGCTTGTTAAGACGAATAATGCCAGAGGCACCCAGCCGCCTGGCTACGCTTTCATTCACGGTGGCCGCATCTTTGACGTTCAGGCGTAAACGGGTAATACAGGCATCGATACTGGTCAGGTTATCTGACCCACCCACCGCGCTGATATAACGACGAGCCAGCGTTTCGGTCTCGCTCTCGCCATTCGTTTTCGTGTCGATATTAACGTCATAGCCGTCACTTTCATCGCCCACTACGGCAAGTTCGCGACCAGGCGTCATCAGGTTGAACTTTTTGATGGTAAAACGGAAAACCACATAATAAAGCACGAAGAAGACGATGCCCTGCGGAATCAGCATGTACCAGTGGGTGGCCAGCGGGTTACGCGTCGACAGGACCAAATCCACTAGCCCGGCGCTGAAGCCAAAACCAGCAATCCAGTGCATGCTGGCGGCGATGAACACCGACACGCCAGTCAGGAAGGCGTGGATAACATAGAGCACCGGTGCCACAAACATGAAAGAGAATTCCAGCGGCTCGGTAATACCGGTAAAAAAGGCGGCAAAGGCAGCGGCTAACATAATGCCCGCAACTTTGGCGCGATTTTCTGGCCTGGCGCAGTGATAGATCGCCAGCGCAGCGCCCGGCAGGCCAAACATCATAATCGGGAAGAAGCCCGCCTGATAACGACCGGTGATGCCGACGATGCCTTTACCGCTTTCGATAGATTGCGCGCCGCCGAGGAAATTAGGAATGTCATTAATACCCGCAACATCAAACCAGAACACCGAGTTCAGCGCATGATGCAGGCCGACCGGAATCAGCATGCGGTTAAAGAAGGCGTAGATGCCCGCGCCCGCCGAGCCCATTTTCTGAATATGTTCGCCAAAGCCCACCAGGCCATTAAAGATTACCGGCCAGATATACATCAGAATAAAGGCGACCACGATCATCAGGAATGAGACCAGAATCGGTACCAGTCGACGTCCGCTGAAGAATGAGAGCGCCTTCGGCAGTTCAACCTGGCTGAAGCGATTGTAAACCTCGGCAGAGAGCACCCCAACAAGGATGCCAACAAACTGGTTGTTGATTTTGCCAAAGGCCGCCGGCACCTGCTCAACGGGTATTTTTTGAATCATCGACACCGCTGCCGGTGAACAGAGTGTCGTCACCACCAGAAAGCCGACAAAACCGGTCAGTGCTGCCGCGCCATCCTTATCTTTTGACATGCCGTAAGCGACACCAATCGCAAATAGCACCGACATATTCTCAATAATTGCCGCGCCCGACTTAATCAGTAAAGCGGCAAAGGCATTGCCGGCACCCCAACTGTCAGGATCGATCCAGTATCCGACGCCCATCAATATTGCCGCCGCCGGTAACGTTGCCACCGGCACCATCAGCGCCCTGCCAACCCGTTGTAAGTAACCTAGCATTTACCCTTCCCCCTGTGAGCCGAACCGGTACCTGAAGTTGTTTGTTTTTTTGTCACCATCTTCAGGCATTTTCATGACACTACACACCACGCTGCGCAGTGTAAAAAGAAATTAATTCGCTTCGCAAATTAAAGCGCGCTTTGTGTGATAGTTATCACCTAAATATGTTTATTAGGACACTTACTAATGGCCTGCAGACAAAACTTATTTTATTATTAAAAATAACAAGGCGTAAAAATGTCTGCTGTACGGCTACTTCCGCTGCTATTGGTAGATTAACGTCACGAATCCTTTCCAACTAAACTTGTCTTCTCCATTTATTTGAGGTGCCGCATGAGACTGATTCCACTATCTTCCGCCAGCGACGTGGGCAAATGGGCCGCGCGCCACATCGTTAACCGTATCAACGCGTTTAACCCCACCGCCGATCGCCCTTTTGTCCTTGGCCTGCCAACCGGCGGCACGCCACTTGAAGCCTATAAATATCTTATTGAGATGCATAAAGCGGGCCAGGTTAGCTTCAGGCATGTGGTGACGTTCAATATGGATGAGTATGTTGGCCTGCCGGAGTCACATCCGGAAAGTTACCACACATTCATGCACCGCAATTTCTTTGACCACGTTGATATTGCGAAAGAAAATATCAATCTTCTTAATGGCAATGCCCCGGACATTGACGCAGAATGTCGTCAGTACGAAGAGAAAATTCGCGCTTATGGCAAGATCCATCTGTTCATGGGCGGCGTCGGCAACGATGGTCATATTGCTTTCAATGAACCGGCCTCATCGCTGGCCTCCCGCACGCGCATCAAGACCTTAACGCATGACACCCGCGTGGCGAATTCACGCTTCTTTGACGGTGACGTCAGCCAGGTGCCGAAATATGCGCTGACCGTGGGCGTTGGCACGCTGCTTGATGCCGAAGAGGTGATGATTCTGGTTACTGGTCATGTCAAATCCCAGGCGCTACAAGCCGCGGTCGAAGGCAATGTGAATCACATGTGGACTATCAGCTGTTTGCAGCTGCATGCCAAATCGATTGTGGTATGCGATGAGCCGGCCACCATGGAATTGAAAGTCAAAACAGTAAAATATTTCCGCGAGATGGAAGCGGAAAATATGAAAAACCTTTGAACACATCGATAATTATCCGGGCTTCGCTAAACGCATCTGCCTTGAGGGGTGCGTTTTAGTTACCCGGAATTGTCGGGAGAGAAAATATGTATGCTCTGACCAATGGCCGCGTTTTTACCGGTCATCACGTTCTTGATAACCATGCTGTCGTCATCGCTGATGGCCTGATCGACCGCGTTTGTCCGTTCACTGAGCTGCCCGCAGGAATTGAGCAACGCGATGTCCAGGGGGCGAATATTACCCCTGGCTTTATCGATCTACAGCTTAACGGCTGTGGTGGCGTGCAGTTCAATGACGACATTGAGGCCATCAGCCTCGATACACTGAACACCATGCAAAAAGCCAATGAAAAATCGGGCTGCACCAGCTTCCTGCCGACGCTGATTACCAGCACCGATGCGCTGATGAAGCGTGCCATTGACGTAATGGGTAGCTGGCTGGCTGAACATCGCCATCAGGCGCTGGGCCTGCATCTGGAAGGGCCGTGGCTTAACGTGATTAAAAAAGGTACCCACAATCCTGATTTGATTCGCACGCCCGATCCGGCATTAGTTGATTACCTTTGCCAGCATGCAGAGGTCATCAGCAAGGTCACGCTGGCGCCAGAAATGGCGGGCTCGGCGGTGATTGAGCAGCTTGTGGCTGCAGGTATTGTGGTTTCGGTTGGCCACTCAAATGCTACTTATGAGCAAGCGCAGGCAGGCATTGGCGCCGGTGCCCGTTTCGCTACCCATCTTTATAATGCTATGCCGCCGATGATTGGCCGCGAGCCTGGTCTCGCTGGCGCGCTGTTCGACGCGCCTGACGTTTACTGCGGCATTATCGTTGATGGACTTCACGTGCATTACGCCAATGTGCGCAATGCCAAACGTCTCAAAGGCGATAAGCTGGTATTGGTCACCGATGCCACCGCCCCAGCAGGCGCAGAGATTGACCAGTTCATTTTTGCAGGAAAAACAATATACTATCGCGACGGACTCTGCGTTGATGAAAACGGCACGCTCAGCGGTTCAGCGTTGACCATGATTGAAGCGGTCAAAAACTGCGTTGAACAGGTTGGCATTGCACTGGATGAAACGGTGCGCATGGCGACGCTTTATCCGGCACGGGCAATCGGCGTTGATCGGCAGTTAGGCACTATAGAAGCGGGAAAAGTGGCTAACCTTACTGTTTTTACACGCGATTATCGAATTACCAAGACTATCGTTAACGGCGACGAAGTCCTCAGCGAGTAAGTATTGAATGACCACTGGCGGCCAGGCACAAATCGGAAATGTTGATCTCGTTAAACAACTCAACAGCGCGGCCGTCTATCGGCTGATCGATCGGCAAGGGCCGATTTCACGTATTCAGATTGCGGAACTGAGCCAGCTTGCGCCCGCCAGCGTCACAAAAATTACCCGTCAGCTGATTGAGCGCGGCCTGATCAAAGAGGTCGAGCAGCAGGCCTCCACCGGCGGACGACGCGCCATCTCTATCGTCACCGAAACCCGCGGCTTTAATACCATCGGCGTGCGCCTCGGCCGCAATGATGCCACCCTGACGCTGTTCGACCTGAGCGGTAAATCCCTTGCGGAAGAGCATTACCCTTTGCCTCAGCGCACGCAGGAAACGCTGGAAAATGCGCTGTTCGACATCATTGCGCAATTTAAAGAGCTTTATCAGCGCAAGCTGCGTGAACTGATTGCCATTGCCGTGATTCTGCCCGGACTGGTAGATCCTGATAAAGGCGTAATCCGCTATATGCCGCATATCACCGTTAGCCACTGGCCGCTGGTCGCTAACCTGAAAAAAAGATTCAGCGTCACCAGCTTTGTCGGTCACGATATTCGCAGCCTGGCGTTAGCAGAGCATTATTTTGGTGCATCTCGCGACTGCGCCGACTCTATTTTAGTGCGTGTCCACCGTGGAACCGGTGCCGGCATTATCACCAACGGCCATATTTTCCTTGGCAGTAATGGCAATGTCGGTGAGATTGGTCATATTCAGGTCGATCCTTTGGGTGAGCGCTGCCATTGCGGCAATTTCGGCTGCCTGGAAACCATCGCGGCCAACGGTGCCATAGAAAACCGCGTGCGCCATCTGCTACAGCAGGGCTATTCCAGCTCATTAACGCTGGATAATTGCCAAATGGCCGCCATTTGCAAAGCGGCTAATAAAGGTGATGCGCTGGCCTGCGAGGTGATTGGCTTTGTTGGACGCTATTTAGGCAAGGCGATCGCCATTGCCATCAACCTGTTTAACCCACAAAAAGTGGTGATCGCGGGTGAAATCACCGATGCTGGTAGGATATTGCTGCCCGCAGTGGAAAGCTGCATTAATACTCAGGTACTGAAGGCATTCCGCAAAAACTTGCCAGTGGTACGTTCCGAACTCGATCATCGCTCAGCTATTGGCGCTTTTGCCCTGGCGAAACGCGCGATGCTCAATGGCCTTCTTTTACAACACCTGTTGGAAGAGTAACTGCGCCTTTTACGATGGATAAAACCAAGATGATTAAAAATGTAATCTGCGATATTGATGGCGTGCTGATGCACGACAACACCGCTGTGCCAGGTGCAGGCGAGTTTCTGATGCGCATCGTTGAAAAAGAGATGCCGCTGGTTCTGCTGACCAACTACCCTTCCCAAACCGCGCAGGACCTGGCCAACCGCTTTCTTTCTGCTGGCATAGAACTGCCCGCTTCCGCTTTTTATACTTCGGCCATGGCAACCGCAGATTTCCTCAAGCATCAGGAAGGCAAAAAGGCGTATGTGGTCGGTGAAGGCGCGCTGATCCACGAACTTTATAAAGCAGGCTTTACCATTACGGATATCAATCCTGACTTTGTCATCGTGGGTGAAACCCGCTCCTTTAACTGGGACATGATGCACAAGGCGGCATTTTTCGTGGCCAATGGTGCACGCTTTATCGCTACCAACCCGGATACGCATGCGCGTGGCTTTGTGCCCGCCTGCGGTGCTCTGTGTGCCGGTATCGAAAAAATCTCGGGCCGTCGGCCTTTCTATGTCGGTAAGCCGAGCCCGCTTATCATTCGCGCTGCACTGAACAAAATGCAGGCGCATTCGGAAGAGACGGTCATTGTCGGCGATAATTTACGCACCGATATCCTTGCGGGTTTCCAGGCGGGGCTCGAAACCATTCTGGTGCTTTCGGGCGTTTCTACGCTAAGTGATATTGATGCCATGCCATTCCGGCCAAACTATATCTATCCCAGCGTGGCGGATATCGATCTGTTCTGAAACCAACCTGGCGCCGCCAGGTTTTTTTTGGTCTTTATGCTGGCTACTTTTCATACTCAACGCCACTTTTATTGCCGAATCCTCAATGAAATGCCAATAAAATTAGATAAAATCTAATTTTATCACCTCTGCAACAGCCTTTTTATCAGCAAATCGCTAAAACAGTTGCATCATCGGGGGGAAATAGCGCATTTTCTTATACATCACGCAGTCATTCGCGCTGCTTCATACAAAGACGTTATGACAACATCACCTCAGCGGTGAGAGCCAGGAGTAAGATATGTGTTCGATTTTTGGTGTTCTGGATTTAAAAAGCGATCCTACCGAGCTGCGCAAAAAGGCGCTTGAGCTGTCACGTCTGATGCGCCACCGCGGCCCGGACTGGTCCGGCGTATATGCTGATGATAACGCGATTCTGGCTCACGAACGCCTTTCTATTGTTGATGTAAACAATGGCGCTCAGCCGCTGTATAACGCAGCGCATACCCATGTGCTGGCGGTGAACGGTGAAATTTATAACCACCAGGCGTTGCGTGCTGAACTGAGCGATCGCTATGAATTCCAGACCGGCTCCGACTGTGAAGTGATTCTGGCGCTTTATCAGGAAAAAGGTGTCGACTTCCTCGATGAGCTGGAAGGCATGTTTGCCTTTATTCTCTATGACAGTGAAAAACAGACCTGGCTGATCGGCCGCGACCACATCGGCATAATTCCGCTCTACATGGGCAACGATGAGCACGGCAACCTGTTTGTCGCCTCAGAGATGAAATCGCTGGTGCCGGTATGCCGCTCGATCAAAGAGTTCCCGGCCGGTAGCTACATGAGCAGCACCGACGGCGAAATTCACCGTTATTACCAGCGCGACTGGATGGAATATAAAAACGTTGAGCACAACGTTACCGATGCTGGCGTGCTGAAAAACGCGCTGGAAGATGCGGTGAAAAGCCACCTGATGTCTGACGTACCTTATGGCGTGCTGCTTTCTGGCGGCCTTGACTCCTCGATCATTTCCGCAGTAACCAAACGGTTTGCGGCCAAGCGCGTGGAAGATCAGGATAAGAGCGAAGCCTGGTGGCCTCAGCTGCACTCGTTTGCGGTAGGACTGGAAGGTTCGCCGGATCTCAAAGCCGCCAAAGCGGTGGCTGAGCATCTTGGCACCGTGCACCATGAGATCCATTTCACCGTGCAGGAAGGCCTTGATGCTATCCGTGACGTGATCTATCACATTGAAACCTATGACGTCACTACGATTCGCGCTTCAACGCCAATGTATCTGATGTCGCGTAAAATCAAAGCGATGGGCATCAAAATGGTGCTGTCGGGCGAAGGCGCGGATGAAGTATTCGGTGGTTATCTCTATTTCCACAAGGCGCCAAACGCTAAAGAGTTCCACGAAGAAAACGTGCGTAAGCTGATGGCATTGCATATGTACGACTGCGCACGCGCCAACAAGGCGATGTCCGCCTGGGGCGTGGAAGCGCGCGTGCCGTTCCTGGATAAGAAATTCCTTGATGTGGCCATGCGCATCAACCCGGCCGACAAGCTGTGTGGCAGCAACGGTAAAATGGAAAAGCATATCCTGCGTGAATGTTTCTCCTCTTATTTGCCGGAAAGCGTCGCCTGGCGCCAGAAAGAACAATTCTCTGACGGCGTTGGCTACAGCTGGATCGACTCGTTGAAAGTGGTGGCCGCGCAGCAGGTCAGCGATCAACAGCTGAAAACGGCGCACTTCCGTTTTCCTTACAACACGCCTGGCTCCAAAGAAGCTTATCTCTATCGTGAGATCTTTGAAGAGTTGTTCCCGGTTCCGAGCGCTGCTGAGTGCGTTCCGGGTGGCCCATCCGTTGCCTGTTCATCAGCCAAAGCGATCGAGTGGGACGAAGCGTTCAAAAACATGGATGACCCGTCAGGCCGTGCGGTGGGCGTTCATCAGTCAGCTTACTGATCGCTCTGTTACGATGTGCAGCGGGCCAGCAATGGCCCGTTAATCTGGCAGAAAAACAGCTGCAACAATGAATTTTGTTTAATATTCGACCATGCTGGTTATAAGCCAGACAAACAATCGCATCAGGGTAAAAAACGGGAAAAAACTTGTTGACGCTTTTAGGTCAACTCCGCATAATGCGCCCCGCAACGCCGATGAAGGTAGCGCGAAAAAAGATGGCTACGTAGCTCAGCTGGTTAGAGCACAGCACTCATAATGCTGGGGTCACAGGTTCGATTCCCGTCGTAGCCACCATCTTTTTTGCGGGAGTGGCGAAATTGGTAGACGCACCAGATTTAGGTTCTGGCGCCGCAAGGTGTGCGAGTTCAAGTCTCGCCTCCCGCACCATTTCAGTCATCGGTTTGCACGGATGGGGTATCGCCAAGCGGTAAGGCACCGGTTTTTGATACCGGCATTCCCTGGTTCGAATCCAGGTACCCCAGCCATTTTTTCTGGTGAGTTCACGGGTACGTGTACGAATTGGGATATCGCCAAGCGGTAAGGCACCGGTTTTTGATACCGGCATTCCCTGGTTCGAATCCAGGTATCCCAGCCAATCCAGAGCAGTACAATAATTTGGCTACGTAGCTCAGCTGGTTAGAGCACAGCACTCATAATGCTGGGGTCACAGGTTCGATTCCCGTCGTAGCCACCATATTATTGGGGTGTCGCCAAGCGGTAAGGCACTGGTTTCTGATACCAGCATTCCGGGGTTCGAATCCCTGCACCCCAGCCATACTAAGATGTAGAAAATTTGATTTAACACCTATTGGGGTGTCGCCAAGCGGTAAGGCACTGGTTTCTGATACCAGCATTCCGGGGTTCGAATCCCTGCACCCCAGCCAAATCAAGTAAAAAACCCGCTTCGGCGGGTTTTTTATTGGCTGCTATTTATTGAAGGAGCCGCCATTAGCCCGGCTCCCCTGCGCTTAAAGCCCCAGAGCGTAACGCAGTGCTTTACGCTTCATCACGCCAGCATTCTGCGCCGCCATCAGACCTATATTTCTTAACGCCTTTAACGGTGCCAGCTGATTACTGAAAGCAAAGTAGAACAGATCCATACCGCTTTGCATCAGCATATTGTCGCGCTGACGCTGACGCTGATAACGCAGCAGCACCGGCTGCGTCCACCAGGCTTCAGCTGCGTTGCGCGCGGCCAGCAACACGTCAATCAAGGCATCAACATCGCGATAGCCCAAGTTCACTCCCTGCCCGGCCAGCGGATTGATGGTATGCGCGGCATCGCCCACCAGCGCAAGGCCCGGCAGCACATATTGCGTGGCGTGTCGGCGCACCAACGGAAAACTGGCCGCCGCCACCGGCGTGAAATTCCCCAGCCTTGCCGGAAAGTGCGTTTTAATCTCTTTGCTTAGTTGATCCATTGAGAGTGTCTGCAACTGGCGCAAGCGTGACGGTTTGTCATACCACACCAGCGAAGCCCACTCATCAAAAAGCGGCAGAAAAGCGCGTGGGCCGTCAGGCGTAAACTTCTGCCAGGTGGTATCGCCAACAGGCTGCGCGCAGCGACCACTGATCAGCATACATGACTGTGCATAGTTCCAGCCATGAATGCCGATGCCCGCCAACTGCCGCACCTGTGAATTGGCCCCGTCGGCGCCTACCACCAGATTGGCATGAATCTTCTGATCGTTATCCAGCGTCAATTCCCAGCCGGCATTTTTCTCCTGCAGTGACTGCAGTGTCGCTGGCGCGCGCAGGGTGACATTATCCTGCTGCATCTGCTGCCAGAGCGCCCACTGCAGCACGCGGTTTTCCACCATATATCCCAGCTCCGGCAAGCCCAAAGAAGCAGCATCAAACGAAACCTTCGCCGTCTGCCACTCCCATGTTTCCAGCTTGCGATAAGGCGCCAGGCGCATTTCCTGCACCGCCTGCCAGACATTAAGCTGTTTCAACAGATCTACCGAGCGGCAGCTGATGGCTGAAATACGCAGGTCGGGATCGCTGCTGCGATCGAATTCAGTCGGCACGTCGCGGTCCAGCACGATAACCTTAAAGCCGTGCTGTGCCAGCCCGCAGGCCAGCGCACCGCCCACCATGCCGCCACCCACGATCGCGACATCATATTGTTCAGGCTGCATTGTTTTTTCCTTCTAAGAAAGCGCCACCGTTAAGACCGAATGTTCTGACGGGTATCATGAAAGTGTACCGGAAAAATAGCAGGCAAACAGAAAAGCCACTGCACTGGTCACAACAGCAGCAAAGCATTACAATACGCGCCCTGCACTTCTCTGCACTAAATCAATGGCCAGTCTGATGACGAAAAAATTGCACATAAAAACCTGGGGCTGTCAGATGAATGAATATGATTCATCGAAGATGGCCGATCTGTTGGATAGCACGCACGGCTATACGCTGACCGACAACGCTGAAGAAGCGGATGTCCTGCTGCTTAATACCTGTTCTATTCGCGAAAAAGCGCAGGAAAAGGTCTTCCATCAGCTGGGACGCTGGAAATCGCTGAAAGAGCGTAACCCCGATCTTATCATCGGTGTTGGCGGCTGCGTCGCGTCACAGGAAGGCGATCACATTCGTCAACGCGCTAACTATGTTGATATCGTGTTTGGGCCGCAGACGCTGCATCGCCTGCCGGAAATGATCAACACCGTACGCGGCTCAAAAAGTCCGGTAGTGGATATCAGCTTCCCGGAAATTGAAAAATTTGACCGTCTGCCGGAACCGCGTGCCGATGGCCCAACCGCCTTTGTGTCCATCATGGAAGGCTGTAATAAATATTGTACGTTCTGCGTGGTGCCTTATACCCGCGGTGAAGAAGTCAGCCGTCCCAGCGATGACATCCTGCTTGAGATCGCTCAGCTGGCGTCTCAGGGCGTTCGCGAGGTGAATCTGCTGGGTCAGAACGTTAATGCGTATCGCTGCGAAACCTTTGATGGCGGCATGTGTACCTTTGCCGATCTGCTGCGTCTGGTTGCCGGCATTGATGGTATCGACCGCATTCGTTTTACCACCAGCCATCCTATCGAATTTACCGACGATATTATCGAGGTGTATCGCGATACGCCGGAGCTGGTTAGCTTCCTGCATTTACCGGTACAAAGCGGCTCGGATCGCATCCTGACGCTAATGAAACGTGCCCATACCGCGCTGGAATACAAAGCTATCATTCGTAAACTGCGTGCGGCGCGTCCTGATATTCAGATCAGTTCCGATTTTATCATTGGCTTCCCTGGCGAAACCCAGGACGACTTTGAAAAGACCATGAAACTGATTGCCGACGTTAACTTCGACATGAGCTTCAGCTTTATCTACTCGGCGCGTCCGGGCACGCCGGCAGCCGATCTGCCGGATGACGTCAGCGAAGAAGAGAAAAAGCAGCGCCTGTATATTCTGCAGGACCGTATCAATCAGCAGGCGATGTCCCTGAGCCGTCACATGATGGGCAGCGTTCAGCGTATTCTGGTTGAGGGACTGTCGCGTAAAAACGTGATGGAACTCTCTGGCCGCACAGAGAACAACCGTGTGGTGAATTTCGAAGGCTCGCCGGAGATGATCGGTAAATTCGTTGATGTGGAAATCGTTGACGTCTATGCCAACTCGCTGCGCGGTAAAGTGATACGCACAGAAGAAGAGATGGGATTACGTCTCATGGAAAGCCCCGCTTCGGTGATTGCCCGTACCCGTAAAGAGAATGAGATTGGCGTAGGCCAGTTCCAGCCGTAATAGAAAATTTGCGGCGCATCACCCTGATGCGTCGCGAGTTTTCACCGTTTTGCACTTGCTTTCGCAACAATTCGCCCAAATATCCACTCTCAGCCTTGCGCCATTGCCAGACGGAATAAATAATTTCGTTATGGCTGCTGCTATTCGCAACTGGCGCGGCCCCTATTACACTTCCAACCTGGCCCTGAGTGACCCAAAGGATTAGTTTGAATATTGAAACACGTGAAATCGTATTAGAACCTGCCGACAATCGTCGCCTGCTGAGCCTGTGCGGTCCTTTTGACGACAATATTAAACAACTCGAGCGACGCCTGGGGATTGAGATTAAACGTCATGACAATGCGTTTACGCTCTCAGGACGTACGCTGTGCGTTAACGCAGCGGCTGATATTCTGCGCGATCTCTATGTTGATACTGCCCCGATGCGCGGCAACAGCCCGGATATTGAGCCTGAGCAGATTCATCTGGCGATCAAAGAGAGCCGGGTTTTAGAGCAGACCGCGGAAAGCGTACCGGAATACGGTAAAGCGGTTAACATCAAAACCAAGCGCGGCGTGATCAAACCCCGCACGCCTAATCAGGCGCAGTACATTGCCAATATTTTTGCCCATGACATTACGTTTGGCATTGGCCCGGCAGGTACCGGTAAAACCTATCTTGCCGTCGCCGCAGCGGTTGATGCGCTGGAACGTCAGGAAATACGCCGTATTCTGCTGACGCGTCCGGCGGTCGAAGCGGGTGAAAAACTGGGCTTTTTACCCGGCGATCTGAGTCAGAAAGTCGATCCTTACCTGCGCCCGCTTTACGATGCGCTGTTTGAGATGCTGGGCTTTGAGCGAGTTGAAAAATTGATGGAGCGCAACGTGATCGAAGTGGCTCCGCTGGCCTATATGCGCGGCCGTACGCTGAACGATGCCTTTATCATCCTGGATGAAAGTCAGAACACCACCATCGAGCAGATGAAAATGTTTCTGACGCGCATTGGCTTCAACTCCAAAGCGGTTATCACCGGCGACGTTACGCAGATTGACCTGCCAAAACATACTAAGTCAGGCTTGCGTCATGCTATTGAAGTACTCTCCGAGGTTGAAGAGCTAAGCTTTAACTTCTTCCATAGTGAAGACGTGGTTCGTCATCCGGTGGTTGCGCGTATCGTGACGGCTTATGAAGCCTGGGAAGAAGCAGACCAGAAGCGACGCGATCAACAAACCGAAGAGCGCAAGCGTGAGGCGCTGGCAGCGCAGGCTGCTGCGCAGGAGCCAAAATGAGTGAAGTGATTCTTGATCTGCAACAGGCCTGTGAATCTGACGTCGGCCTGCCGCCAGAATCTGATTTTCAGCGCTGGCTGGAGGCGGTTCTGCCGCAGTTTCAGGAGGAGAGCGAAGTGACGATCCGCCTCGTCGATGAGGCGGAAAGCCAACAGCTCAACCATACTTATCGCGGTAAAGAAAAGCCCACTAATGTGCTCTCTTTTCCCTTTGAAGCCCCGCCTGGCATAGAGTTACCTCTGCTGGGCGACCTGATTATTTGTCGTCAGGTGGTTGAGCGTGAGGCGGTCGAGCAGGAAAAATCACTGGAAGCCCACTGGGCGCATATGGTCATCCACGGCAGTTTGCATCTGCTTGGCTACGACCATATCGAAGATGATGAAGCGGAAGAGATGGAAGGCATCGAGACAGAGATAATGCTTGCTCTTGGTTATCCTGACCCGTACATTTCGGAGAAAGAAGCGCCCTGAGCGGCGTGAGTAATAGCAATTCCCATCTGCCAGCATGACGCTGGCAGCCCAATTCGCAGTAGAGAGACCTGAACGTAAACGCCATGAGCGATGACCATTCACAAAATAGCGACAGCCCCAGTAGTAAAAAGGGATTTTTTTCCCTGATCCTCAACCAGCTTTTTCACGGCGAACCAAAAAACCGTGAGGATTTACTGGAACTTATCCGCGATTCCGAACAAAACGAATTGATCGATCAGGATACCCGCGACATGCTGGAAGGCGTCATGGATATCGCGGAACAACGCGTGCGTGACATCATGATTCCACGTTCACAAATGATTACCCTCAAGCGGAATCAGACGCTGGAAGAGTGCCTCGATGTCATTATCGAATCCGCGCATTCTCGCTTCCCGGTGATCAGTGAAGATAAAGATCATGTCGAAGGCATTCTGATGGCAAAAGATTTACTGCCTTTTATGAGCAGCGGATCTGAACCCTTCAGCATGGAAAAAGTGTTACGTTCTGCGGTAGTGGTACCGGAAAGCAAGCGGGTTGACCGCATGCTGAAAGAGTTCCGCTCGCAGCGCTATCACATGGCTATCGTGATCGATGAGTTTGGCGGCGTCTCGGGTCTGGTGACCATTGAAGATATCCTCGAGTTGATTGTTGGCGAGATTGAAGATGAATATGACGACGAAGAAGATCGTGATATCCGTCAGCTCAGCAAGCACACCTATACCATTCGCGCGTTAACGCCGATTGAAGATTTCAATGAGGTGTTCGAAACCAGCTTCAGCGATGAAGAAGTGGATACGATTGGCGGCCTCGTCATGCAGGCGTTTGGTCATCTTCCCGCTCGCGGTGAAAGCATTACCATCGATGGTTACCATTTTAAAGTTGCGATGGCCGACAGCCGCCGTATCATCCAGGTCCATGTAAAAATTCCGGAAAATTCGGCTCAACCTCAACTGGATGAATAACAGCGTTATGGTTATTGCCTCTGTCCTACAACGCCAGCGGGTTCGCCTGTTGCTGGCGTTACTCTCGGGTGCCGTTGGCACCCTTGCTTTTTCTCCTTATGACTTCTGGCCAGCGGCACTTTTTTCGCTGTTTGGTCTGCAGGCGCTAATCCTTAATCGCACCACGCCACAGGCCAGCGCCCTTGGCTTTGCCTGGGGATTTGGCCTTTTTGGTAGCGGCATTAACTGGGTTTACGTCAGCATCGCCACCTTTGGTGGTATGCCTGGCGCTGTAAACGTCTTTCTGGTGATCCTGCTGGCCGCCTATTTGGCCATCTACCCCGCGCTGTTTGCCGCCCTGCTTAATCGCCTGTTTCGTACCACAACCCTGCTACGCCTGGCGGTAGCGGCACCGGTTCTGTGGCAGATTACCGAGTTTTTGCGCGGCTGGATCCTCACCGGTTTTCCGTGGCTACAGTTTGGTTACAGTCAGATCAACGGCCCGTTAAAAGGCCTCGCGCCTGTGGCTGGCGTGGAGACCATCACCTTTGTCTTAATGATAGTGGCAGGATTAGCGGTGTACGCCGTGATGCAGCGCCGTTGGCTACCTGCGATCGCCGCGCTGCTGTTGCTGGCGCTGCCGTGGCCACTACGCTTTATTCACTGGTATCAGCCTCTGCCCGATCGCAGCGTTGACGTTGCTATGGTGCAGGGGAATATTCCCCAGTCGCTGAAGTGGGATCCGCAGCAATTGATTAATACGCTGCGTATTTATACCGAACTTACCCGGCCGTTTATCGGCAAGGCGCCCATTATCATTTGGCCTGAGTCGGCAATTTCCGATTTAGAGGTCAACCAGCAGCCTTTCCTGCACAGCCTCGATACTGCGCTACGTAGCGGCGGTAGCGGGTTAATCACCGGTATCGTTGATTCACGGCTGGAGCAAAATCGCTATCACGATTACAACTCAATTATCGTGCTGGGCGGCGAGCAGGCTTACGATTATCAGAGCGGTAATCGCTACCAGAAAAACCATCTGGTGCCCTTTGGTGAGTTCGTACCACTGGAGAGCCTGCTGCGTCCTCTGGCGCCGTTCTTCGATCTGCCGATGTCTTCTTTCAGCCGGGGTGACTATGTTCAGCCACAGCTGAATGTGGCGGGCTATCATCTCACCGCGGCTATTTGCTATGAAATCGTGCTGGGACAACAGGTGCGCGACAATTTCCGCCCGGATACCAACTTCCTGCTTACTGTGTCAAATGATGCCTGGTTCGGCCATTCAATCGGGCCGTGGCAGCATTTTCAGATGGCACGTATGCGCGCACTGGAGCTGGGCCGCCCTCTGCTGCGCAGTACTAACAACGGCGTAACCGCCGTGGTAGATGCCAGCGGTGAAGTGCAAAGCATGATTCCGCAGTTTACGCGTCAGGTGCTCACCACCCGAGTCACGCCAACCAGCGGATTGACGCCTTATGCCCGCACTGGCAATAACACTATCTGGCTGATCACACTGGCTGGCGCCGTAATAGCGCTTATTCGTCGCTTCTCAAAACGCCGTTAATGCTCCGGGGCCGTTGCGGCCCCTTTTTTCCACTGCCTCTTCCGCTCTCGCCTCAGCATTTTTTTCAATATTGGCACAACGCTTGCTTATTCTTTTATCGGAAAAGTTAACGCAACAGTAATGCTGAGAAATATCCTGGCTAACCGCACCAGAAAAGCACATTCCGCCGCCCTGAATTGGGGCAAGCGCGCAGATATGCCTTTTTTTGGTGCGGACTGGCTCTCAAAAAGCGAACAATTCTGTTTCGAGTCGTTAACAATCCGTTATGTTAGGGCTATTCAAAGCGCAAGACGCTTTGGGACGATAAGAAAAGCAGCAAGACGCAGCGCCTGACAGGCTCACGACCATGCTGGTTTACGCATGGCACCGGCCTGACAACGCATGCATCACCACATCATAATCGGCGCAGGGCAACGTTTGCGTCACCATAGCGAAGGAGTTGTAACATGCAGATGCGCAAAGTGGCTTTATCCCTCTTGCTTATTACTACAGCAGCTGGAGCAGCCCAGGCGGAGGAGCTCACCGGCACGCTCAAGAAGATCAACGACAACGGCGTTATCGTTGTTGGCCATCGCGAATCTTCAGTTCCTTTTTCATATTATGACAACCAGCAAAAAGTCGTCGGTTACTCACAGGATTATTCCAACGCTATCGTTGAAGCGATCAAAACCAAACTGAACAAACCCGATCTGCAGGTCAAAATGCTGCCTATCACGTCGCAGAACCGTATTCCTCTGCTACAAAACGGCACCTACGATTACGAGTGCGGCTCAACCACTAACAACGTTGAGCGTCAGAAACAGGCCGCCTTTTCCAATACTATTTTTGTGATTGGCACCCGTCTGCTGGTGAAGAAAGGCAGTCCGATTAAAGACTTCAGCGATCTGAAAGGCAAAACGGTGGTGGTAACTTCGGGCACGACCTCGGAAGTGCTGCTGCACAAGCTGAACGATGAGCAAAAACTTGAACTGCGTATTATCAGCGCCAAAGATCATGGCGACTCGTTCCGTACGCTGGAAACCGGCCGCGCTGTCGCCTTTATGATGGATGATGCACTGCTGGCTGGCGAACGCGCCAAAGCCAAGAAGCCGGATAACTGGGAAATTGTTGGCACGCCACAGTCGAAAGAAGCTTACGGCTGTATGCTACGTAAAGACGATCCGGCGTTTAAAACCTTAGTGGATGAAACCATTGCAAAAGCGCAGACCTCGGGTCAGGCGGAGAAATGGTTTGATAAGTGGTTTAAGCAGCCGATCCCACCTAAAAACTTAAACATGAGCTTTGCGCTGTCGGATGACATGAAAACGCTGTTCAAAACGCCGAATGACAAAGCGTTAAACTAATCAGAAAAACAAGGGCAGCCTGCTGCCCTCTCGATTGCTGTAAAGAAGCATGGACAGACAGAGCGCCGGTCAGTCGTTCCCTGACGGGCGTTAACCACAAGCTTCACATCAATCTTCAGGGTAGCCTCGCTACCCTTTTTTACCGGAGTTTGTTATGGGTATTGATTGGAACTGGGGCATATTTCTTGAACAGGCTCCGTTCGGAAACACCACCTATCTCGGCTGGCTATGGTCGGGGTTTCAGGTCACCATTGCGGTATCGATTTGTGCCTGGGTGATCGCCTTTTTTATCGGTTCGCTGTTCGGGATTCTGCGCACCGTACCTAACCGCTTTCTTTCCGCTATTGGCACCTGCTACGTCGAGCTTTTCCGTAATATCCCGCTGATTGTGCAGTTCTTTTTCTGGTATCTGGTGGCACCGGAGCTGGTCGGTGAAGATCTGGGCATGTGGTACAAATCCGAGCTCGATCCCAACATTCAGTTCTTTCTCTCCTCGATGATTTGCCTTGGGCTGTTTACCGCTGCACGCGTGTGCGAGCAGGTCAGAGCCGGCATTCAGTCGCTGCCTAGCGGCCAAAAAAATGCCGGGCTGGCGATGGGATTAACGTTGCCGCAAACCTACCGCTACGTGCTGCTGCCCAATGCTTATCGCGTGGTTGTGCCACCGTTGACCTCGGAAATGCTTAACCTGGTTAAAAACTCCGCCATCGCCTCCACTATTGGCCTGGTCGATATGGCCGCGCAGGCAGGAAAGCTGCTCGATTATTCCGCGCACGCCTATGAATCCTTCACCGCGATTACGCTGGCCTATATCGCCATCAATATGGTGATCATGTTCATTATGAGTTTGGTTGAGCGCAAGATTCGATTGCCGGGCGCGGCAGGGAGTAAATAATGTACGAGTTTGACTGGAGTTCCATTGTTCCCAGCCTGCCCTATTTGCTGAACGGTTTAGCGATCACGCTGAAAATTACCGTTACGGCGATCGTATTCGGCATTGTCTGGGGCACGCTGCTGGCGGTCATGCGCCTGTCTACGTTCAAACCGATCAGCTGGTTTGCCAAACTGTATGTCAACCTGTTCCGCTCAGTGCCGCTGGTGATGGTGCTGCTGTGGTTTTATCTGGTGGTGCCAAGCTTTTTACAACAGGTATTGGGCCTGTCACCGAAGGCTGATATTCGTCTGATTTCCGCCATGGTAGCGTTTTCGTTGTTTGAAGCCGCCTACTATTCCGAGATTATTCGCGCCGGTATCCAGAGCGTGGCGCGCGGTCAGGGCAATGCAGCACTGGCGCTCGGCATGACACACTGGCAATCGATGAAGCTCATTATTTTACCGCAGGCGTTCCGGGCGATGGTGCCGCTGTTACTGACGCAGGGCATCGTGCTGTTTCAGGACACTTCGCTGGTCTATGTACTCAGCCTTGCGGATTTCTTCCGCACCGCCTCGTCTATCGGCGAACGCGATGGTACTCAGGTAGAAATGGTGCTGTTTGCGGGCCTGGTTTACTTTGTGATCAGCCTCAGCGCCTCGCTGTTGGTGAGCTATTTGAAAAAAAGAAGGACAGTGTAAATGATTACCCTGAAGAATGTTTCGAAGTGGTATGGTCACTTTCAGGTGCTAACCGACTGCTCAACCGAGGTAAAAAAAGGCGAAGTGGTGGTGGTCTGCGGTCCATCAGGATCGGGTAAATCAACGCTAATCAAAACGGTCAACGGGCTGGAGCCCATTCAAAAAGGCATCATCGACGTCAACGGTATTCAGCTGACCGATAAGAAAACCAATCTGGCGCAGCTGCGTGCCAAAGTCGGCATGGTGTTCCAGCACTTCGAGCTGTTTCCGCATTTAACTATTCTGGAAAACCTGACGCTGGCGCAGGTAAAAGTGCTGAAGCGTGATAAGGCTGCCGCGCAGGAAAAAGGCCTCAAGCTGCTGGCACGTGTGGGATTAACCGCGCATGCCAACAAGAATCCAGGTCAGCTGTCGGGCGGCCAGCAGCAGCGTGTGGCGATTGCGCGTGCGTTGTGTATGGATCCCGTGGCGATGCTGTTTGATGAACCCACCTCCGCGCTGGATCCGGAAATGATCAATGAGGTGCTTGATGTGATGGTTGAGCTGGCGCATGAAGGCATGACCATGATGGTGGTAACCCATGAAATGGGCTTTGCGCGCAAGGTAGCGAATCGGGTGATCTTCATGGACGAAGGCAAAATCATTGAAGATTCACCTAAAGATGCCTTCTTTAACAATCCGCAGTCAGATCGGGCAAAAGATTTCCTCGCCAAGATTCTGCACTGATAAATCTGCATCAATGAAAAAGGGGCGAAGCACCGCTTCGCCTTTTCACTCAGGGCTCAAACGGCTGCCGTTGAAACTGATCGTGACCGCACTCTGCACAGCGCGTCAGGGTTTCAGGCGTATAGATAGCGCGGGTGAAATGGCATTTCTCACACACTAAATTACCCAATCCCACCACCTCGCCGCTTTGATAGACGCCGTGATGATGCAGATCCTGGAACACCTCGCGCCACTCAAGCTGACTTTTATCGGTAATGTCTGCCAGTTCCTTCCAGATGCTTTCTCTGATTACGCGCATGAACACGCTGTCGCTGGCAGGCGATTCCGTCTTCTGATAGCTGCGGGCAAACTCGCCTAAATCTCGGCGCACCGCGCGCGTGACCTCATCGACCTGTTCCGGTGTGAGTTCACCGCGTGATAAAAGCTGGTCATGCGCATCGCTAACCAGTGCATCCACATCACGATCGCCCTGATGCAAGCGCTCGGTTAATGAGGCCAACAGATCGCGATAGGTTTGCGCAACCTTATTCATTTTATTGCTCCTTTTAGCCCATAAGTGACCTATTAAGAATAGCGCGTCTGGTAAATTTGCCGTGTCGTTCGTCAGGGGAGAATCAAATATTGCCGTGCGGCTTCCAGCTTAATGAGAAATGCGCCGGGCCCTTCCCTGAAGTGTTGTTGCTGCCAGGCCTTATCGGCTATGCTATGCGGATCTAAATGAGACGATTTAAGCTTCGCGCTATTCACAAAGGACTCCCGGCTGCCATGCAAGAGCAATTCCGCCCTGAAGAGATAGAATCCCACGTCCAGCAATACTGGCACGAAAATCAAACTTTCAAAGTGACCGAACAGGAAGGCAAAGAGAAATATTACTGCCTTTCCATGCTGCCCTATCCTTCTGGCCGCCTACACATGGGACACGTGCGTAACTACACCATTGGTGATGTGATCGCCCGTTATCAGCGCATGTTGGGTAAAAATGTGCTGCAGCCAATCGGCTGGGACGCATTCGGCCTGCCAGCGGAAGGTGCTGCGGTTAAAAACAATACCGCACCAGCGCCCTGGACCTACGACAACATCGAGTACATGAAAAACCAGCTGAAGCTGCTGGGTTTTGGTTATGACTGGAGCCGCGAGTTGGCTACCTGTCAGCCAGAATACTATCGCTGGGAACAGTGGTTCTTCACCAAGCTCTATGAGAAAGGCCTGGTCTACAAAAAGACCTCGGCGGTGAACTGGTGTCCAAACGACCAGACCGTGCTGGCCAATGAGCAGGTGATCGATGGCTGCTGCTGGCGCTGTGATACCAAAGTGGAGCGCAAAGAGATTCCACAGTGGTTTATTAAAATCACCGATTATGCAGAAGAGTTGCTCAACGATCTCGATAAGCTGGAAGAGTGGCCTGAGCAGGTCAAAACCATGCAGCGCAACTGGATTGGCCGCTCTGAAGGGGTTGAAATCACCTTTAAGGTTGCGGAAAGCGAAGAGACCGTCACCGTGTATACCACGCGCCCGGATACCTTCATGGGCGCAACTTACGTTGCCGTAGCCGCGGGTCATCCGCTGGCGACTCAGGCCTCTGTGAATAATCCCGTGCTGGCTGATTTCATCGCCGAGTGCCGCAACACCAAAATGGCTGAAGCGGACATGGCGACCATGGAGAAGAAAGGCATGGCAACCGGCCTGCACGCCATTCATCCGCTGAGCGGTGAAAATGTGCCTGTCTGGGTGGCTAACTTTGTGCTGATGGAATACGGCACCGGCGCGGTAATGGCAGTACCGGCGCATGACCAGCGTGACTGGGAATTCGCCACTAAATATGACCTGCAAATCAAACCGGTCGTGTTGAATCTTGACGGCAGCGCGCCGGACATCAGCGCAGCGGCCATGACCGAAAAAGGCACGCTGTTCAACTCAGGTGAGTTCGACGGGCTGGATCACGCCGCAGGCTTTGATGCTATCGCTACGGCGCTGGCTAATAAAGGCGTCGGCGAGCGCAAAGTGAATTACCGTCTGCGTGACTGGGGTGTATCGCGCCAGCGTTACTGGGGCGCACCGATTCCAATGGTCACGCTGGAAGATGGCACCGTGATTCCAACACCAGAAGATCAGCTGCCGGTTATTCTGCCGGAAGATGTGGTCATGGATGGTATCACCAGCCCGATTAAAGCCGATCCTGAATGGGCTAAAACTACTGTTAATGGTCAGCCTGCGCTACGTGAAACCGATACCTTTGACACCTTTATGGAGTCCTCCTGGTATTATGCGCGTTACACCTGCCCGGACTATGACAAGGGCATGCTGGATCCGGCAGCGGCTAACTATTGGCTGCCGGTGGATCAGTACGTGGGCGGTATTGAACACGCCATCATGCACCTGATGTACTTCCGTTTTTATCACAAGCTGCTGCGTGATGCTGGCCTGGTGACCTCTGACGAGCCGGCAAAGCGCCTGCTGTGTCAGGGCATGGTGCTGGCGGATGCCTTCTATTACGTTGGCGTAAACGGTGAACGTAACTGGGTTTCTCCGGTTGACGTTACCGTTGAGCGTGACGAGAAAGGCCGTATCACTAAAGCCAGCGATGCCGCCGGTCATGAGCTGATCTACGCGGGCATGAGCAAAATGTCGAAGTCGAAAAACAACGGCATCGATCCGCAGGTCATGGTTGAGCGTTACGGCGCCGATACCGTGCGCCTGTTCATGATGTTTGCCTCACCGGCAGATATGACGCTGGAGTGGCAGGAGTCCGGCGTAGAAGGGGCAAACCGCTTCCTGAAGCGCGTCTGGAAACTCGCTTTTGAACACACCGCTAAAGGCGGCGTCAGCGAACTGAACAGCGCCGCGCTGAATGATGAGCAGAAATCACTGCGTCGCGATCTGCACAAAACCATCGCAAAAGTGGCGGATGATATCGGTCGTCGTCAGACCTTCAACACCGCTATTGCTGCCATTATGGAGCTGATGAACAAGCTGGCGCGTGCGCCGCAGGAAAATGATCAGGATCGTGCACTGATGCAGGAAGCGTTACTGGCGGTAACCCGTATGCTTTATCCTTTCACGCCGCATACCAGCTTTGTGCTGTGGCAGGCGTTGGGTGGCAGCGGCGATATCGACAATGCGCCATGGCCGCAGGCCGACGAATCCGCCATGGTAGAAGATACCGTGCTGGTGGTGGTGCAGGTGAACGGCAAGGTGCGCGGTAAAATTACCGTTGATGCCGCGGCTACGCAGGAGCAGGTTCAGGCGCGCGCGGCGGAAGAGCATCTGGTGGCAAAATATCTGGAAGGCGTCACCATCCGTAAAGTGATTTATATCCCAGGCAAACTGCTTAACCTGGTTGTAGGTTGAGTTCAGGAGGAAGTGTGCGACATCCGATTCTGAGTATGTTTCTGGGGCTGGCGGTGTTAATCACCGCCGGTTGCGGCTTTCATCCTCGCGGCACCACGCAGGTGCCGTCTGAAATGAAAACCCTCATCGTCGACAGTGGCGACCCGTATGGACCGCTGGCGCGTGCGGTACGCCAGCAGCTGCGTATCAACAACGTTAAAATTGTTGAGGACAGCAAGAAAAATCGTATCAATATTCCTTCGCTGCGTTTGCAGGGTGAAGTGCAGGGCCGCGACACCGCGACCGTTTTTCGTGATGGTAAAACGGCCGAGTACTCGCTGGTCATGACGTTGAATGCGCAGGTCTTGTTGCCCGGTAAGGGCATTTATCCAATAAGCACCACGGTCTATCGTTCGTTCTTCGATAACCCGCAGGCGGCGCTGGCTAAAGATACCGAGCAGGACATGATCGTGCAGGAGATGCGTCAGCGTGCAGCCGAGCAACTGGTGCGCAAGCTGCTGACGGTTCATGCGGCACAGCAGAACAACAAAGCGACCCTGCCGGAGCCGGAGATCATTGAGCCCGGCAGCGGATCGGCAGAAGTGCCCTCTTCTTCGGCAACCAGCCTGCAATGATCAGGATTTATCCTGAGCAACTTGGCGCGCAGCTCCGTGAGGGGCTGCGCGCCTGTTATTTCCTGCTGGGCAATGAGCCGCTTCTGCTGCAGGAAAGTCAGGATGCCATACGCTCTGCGGCACATCAGCAGGAATTTACTGAACATCTCAGCATGCCGCTGGATGCCAGCACCGACTGGGAAACCATTTTCAGCGTATGCCAGGCATTAAGCCTGTTTGCAACGCGGCAAACCCTGACCTTAACCCTGCCGGATAACGGCCCCAATGCTGCCATCGCCGAACAGTTACTGAAACTCAGCGCGCTGCTGCACGACGACATTTTGCTGATCGTGCGCGGTAATCGGCTGACCAAAGCTCAGGAAAATGCCGCCTGGTTTAAAGCATTAAGCAGCAATGCGGTGCTGGTTCCCTGCCAGACGCCGGAACAGGCTCAGCTGCCGCGCTGGATCGCCAGCCGCGCCAAAGCGATGCAACTGACCATTGACGACCCTTCGGTTCAGCTGTTGGCTTATTGCTATGAAGGCAATCTGCTGGCGTTGTCGCAGGCGCTCCAACGTCTGTCGCTGCTGTGGCCCGATGGCAAACTGACGCTGCCTCGTGTCGAGCAGGCGGTCAATGATGCAGCACATTTCACGCCGTTTCACTGGGTTGATGCGCTGCTGGCCGGTAAAAGCAAACGCGCGCTGCATATTTTGCAGCAGCTGCGCAGTGAAGATGGCGAACCGGTAATTTTGTTACGTACCGTGCAGCGCGATCTCATGACGCTGTTAACGCTGCAGCGTAACGTTAACAATCAGCCGTTGCGCACGCAGCTTGATCAACTGCGCGTCTGGCAAAATCGACGCCAGCTGTTTACCGACGCGCTGCAACGTTTGAATCTGCAGCGCCTGCATCAGGCGATCTCCCTGCTGACGCAGATGGAGATTACGTTGAAGCAGGATTACGGCCAGTCGCTCTGGTCACAGCTGGAGACGCTCTCGCTGATGTTATGTCATCCTCAATTTCCAGCGGCGTTCGCCAGTGAATAGCCCGGCGCTGCAGGCGCTGTTTGGCGGCACCTTTGATCCCATCCATTATGGTCATCTGCGCCCGGTGGAGGCACTGGCTCGCCAGATCGGGTTACAGCAGGTCACGCTGCTGCCCAATAATGTTCCGCCGCACAAACCGCAGCCGGAAGCGAGCGCAGCTCAGCGGGTAGCGATGATTGAACAGGCAATCGCCGATCGTCCCCTGTTCAACATCGATCTGCGCGAATTGCAGCGACAAACGCCCTCTTACACCGTGGAAACCCTGCGCGGATTACGTGCTGAACGTGGCCCACAGCAACCGGTAGGATTCATTATCGGTCAGGATTCCTTGCTGACGCTGCACCACTGGCATCAGTGGCAGGAACTGCTGGAATTGTGCCACCTGTTGGTGTGTAAAAGGCCCGGCTATCCGGCTGAGATGGCCAATGAAGAGATGCAGAACTGGCTCGACCGCCATGTTTGCCGCGACACGGCGCGCTTTCACCAGCAGCCGCACGGCTTAATTTATCTGGCCGATACGCCGATGATAAATATTTCCGCCACCGAAATCCGTCAACGATATTTACAAAAACAATCCTGCAGCGATCTGCTGCCCGACGCGGTTATCGATTATATTAGCCATGCTGGCTTGTATCGCGGCTAAGGCACGCATGATATACTACGCCGCTTAATTTTCGGCAAGGCGCCGGGCTGCGCAACGCGGGTTCACCTCTGCGGCAACAGCCGTTTATCATCTGCGCCCGCTACTCCCACTAATCTGATGTTATCGAAGGGGAACCTTTTGCAAGGTAAATCACTCCAAGAGTTCGTTATTGATAAGATTGATGATCTTAAAGGTCAGGATATCGTTTCACTGGATGTGCAGGGTAAATCCAGCATCACCGACTGCATGATTATCTGCACCGGTACGTCCACTCGTCATGTTATGTCTATTGCCGACCATGTCGTGCAGGAATCACGCGCCGCAGGTCTGATTCCATTAGGTATTGATGGTAAGAACACCGCTGACTGGGTCGTGGTCGATCTGGGCGAAGTGATTGTCCACGTTATGCAGGAAGAGAGCCGTGTTCTGTATGAGCTGGAAAAACTCTGGAGCTAAGCGGTGAAATTGCAGCTGGTTGCCGTTGGCACCAAAATGCCGGATTGGGTACAAACCGGCTTTATGGAGTACCTGCGTCGTTTCCCGAAGGATATGCCGTTCGAGCTGATCGAGGTCACGGCGGGTAAACGCGGCAAAAATGCTGATATCAAACGCATTCTGGAAAAAGAAGGCGAAGCGATGTTGGCGGCGGTCGGCAAAGGCAATCGCATTGTGACGCTTGATATACCGGGTCAGCCGTGGGAAACGCCACAGCTTGCTCAGCAACTTGAACGCTGGAAACAGGACGGACGTGATGTCAGCCTGCTTATCGGCGGTCCGGAAGGACTGGCTCCCGCCTGCAAAGCCGCAGCGGAGCAGAGCTGGTCACTCTCAGCCCTCACCTTGCCTCATCCGCTGGTGCGCGTGTTGGTGGCGGAGAGTTTATACCGTGCATGGAGTATCACGACCAATCATCCTTATCACCGTGAATAAACCACAGAGCTAACCGGACAACTCAAGCAGCGGATGAAATTACAACGTAACTCATTTCGAGATTATACCGGCGAGCAAACCCTGTTTGTGCGCCGTGCGCTGATCGCATTTTTTGGCATTCTTCTCCTCTCCAGCATTCTGGTGGTTAACCTTTACCACCTGCAGATCCTGCGCTTTGAAGATTACAGCACGCGCTCCAATGAGAACCGTATCAAGCTGGTGCCAGTGGCGCCGAGCCGCGGTATTATTTACGATCGCGCCGGCACGCCGCTGGCGCTGAATCGCACGATCTATCAGGCCGAACTGGTGCCGGAAAAGGTCGATAATTTGCAGCAGACGTTACAGGCGCTGCGTCCGGTGCTTGATCTCACCGATGACGATCTTGATGCGTTTGAGAAAGAGCGCAAGCGCTCACGCCGCTTTACCTCAATTGCATTAAAGACCGGGCTGAACGATGTGCAGGTCGCGCGTTTTGCCGTTAATCAGTACCGCTTTCCTGGCGTTGAGGTCAAAGGCTATCAGCGCCGTTATTACCCTTACGGTCCGACGTTAACCCACGTGGTGGGCTACGTATCCAAAATAAATGACCGCGACGTCGCGCGCCTCGACAAAGAGGGGCTGTGGCCTAACTACGCCGCGACTCACGATATCGGTAAACTCGGTATCGAAAACTTTTATGAAAATGTCCTGCATGGCAAAACCGGCTATGAAGAGGTTGAAGTCAACAACCGCGGGCGCGTGATCCGCCAGCTGCATGAACAGTCGCCTCAGGCGGGCCGTGATATCTGGCTGACTATCGATCTCAAGCTGCAGCAATATATCGAAACGCTGCTGGCCGGCAGCCGGGCGGCGGTCGTGGTCTCAGATCCGCGTACCGGCGAACTGCTGGCGCTGGTCTCGACCCCGAGCTACGACGCCAACCTGTTTGTTGACGGCATATCCAGCAAGGATTACAAGGCGCTGCTCAGCGATGAAAACCGCCCGCTTTACAACCGCGCCATTCAGGCGGCCTATCCGCCCGCCTCAACCGTTAAGCCCTACGTTGCTGTTTCAGCGCTCAGCGCTGGCGTTATCAACCGCAATACCAGCCTGTTCGATCCGGGCTGGTGGCAGCTGCCGGGTTCTGAAAAGCGTTACCGTGACTGGAAAAAGTGGGGCCACGGCCGGCTGAACGTCACCAAGTCGCTGGAAGAGTCAGCGGACACCTTCTTCTATCAGGTCGCCTATGACATGGGCATCGATCGCCTGGGCGAATGGATGAACAAGTTCGGCTATGGCGAGCGCACCGGCGTCGATTTGCCGCAGGAAAATCCCGGCAACATGCCGACCCGCGAATGGAAGCAGAAGCGGTTTAAAAAGCCATGGTATCAGGGCGACACTATTCCGGTCGGCATCGGCCAGGGTTACTGGACCGCTACTCCGCTGCAGATGAACAAAGCGATGATGATTCTGATTAACGATGGCCAGGTGAAGGTGCCGCATTTGCTGCGCGCCACCCGTGAGAATAATCGACTGGTTCCCTGGCGTCAGCCGCCGGGTCAGCCAATTGCCGATATTCACTCCGGCTACTGGGAAATTGCCAAAGATGGCATGTATGGCGTTGCCAACCGCGCCAACGGCACGGCGCACAAAAGCTTTGCCGATGCGCCTTACAAAATTGCGGCCAAATCGGGAACGGCGCAGGTCTTTGGCCTGAAAGAAAACGAAACCTATAACGCCCACAAAATTGCCGAGCGCCTGCGCGATCACAAACTGATGACCGCCTTTGCCCCTTATGACAAACCGCGCGTTGCGGTAACGATTATTCTGGAGAACGGCGGCGCAGGTCCGGCGGTGGGAACCGTGATGCGTCAAATCCTCGATCATATTATGTTAGGCGACAATAACACCGTGCTGCCCGACGCCGCGCCGGTGCCACCCGGCTACGAAGGTGAATAATCATGTCCATGAGCGATAGTCCGCAAAAAAGATCGATCTGGACACGTCTCCATATCGATCCCATTTTCTTAGTCATTATTTCCGGGCTGCTGATCTACAGCGCCTTTGTGATGTGGAGCGCCAGCGGCCAGGACCCGGGTATGATGGAGCGCAAAATCGGCCAGATTCTGATGGGGCTGGTGGTGATGATTACGCTGGCTCAGGTGCCGCCGCGCGTCTATGAAGGCTGGGCACCCTATCTCTATGTCGTCTGTGTCATCTTACTGGTGGCAGTTGACGCCTTCGGCCAAATCAGTAAAGGCGCGCAGCGCTGGCTCGATCTCGGCGTGGTGCGCTTTCAGCCGTCGGAGATCGCTAAAATCGCCGTACCTTTGATGGTGGCGCGCTTTATCAACCGTGACGTCTGTCCGCCCACGCTGAAAAACACCGGTATCGCACTGATACTGATTTTTTTACCCACGCTGCTGGTGGCTGCGCAACCCGATCTCGGCACCTCTATTCTGATCGCTGCATCCGGACTGTTCGTGCTGTTCCTGTCGGGCATGAGCTGGAAGTTGATTGGCGTGGCGGTGCTGCTGGTTGCCGCCTTTATTCCGGTGCTCTGGTTCTTCCTGATGCACGATTATCAGCGCGACCGCGTCATGATGCTGCTCGATCCCGAGAGTGATCCGCTGGGTGCCGGTTATCACATTATTCAGTCAAAAATCGCTATTGGTTCCGGTGGTCTGCGCGGCAAAGGCTGGCTGCATGGCACCCAGTCACAGCTGGAGTTTTTGCCGGAACGCCACACCGACTTTATCTTCGCGGTATTGGCTGAAGAGCTGGGCCTGGTGGGCGTGCTGATTCTGCTGGCCCTGTATCTGCTGGTGATCATTCGAGGCCTGATGATTGCAGCTAAAGCGCAAACCACCTTTGGCCGCGTGATGGCGGGTGGCCTGATGCTGATTTTATTCGTTTATGTCTTTGTTAACATCGGCATGGTTAGTGGTATCTTACCGGTAGTTGGCGTGCCGTTGCCGTTAGTCAGCTACGGCGGTTCAGCGTTGATTGTGCTTATGGCGGGATTTGGCATTGTGATGTCGATCCACACTCATCGAAAAATGTTATCGAAAAGCGTTTAAGAGGCTTCACACATGCGTAAGGACTGGCTTTGGATTGGCGTGGCTTCACTGTTGCTGGCCGCCTGTAGCACCAACGATCAACAGGCACCGATTTCATCGCAGCAGCCTGCCGCTTACAACGGACCGGTGGTGGAAATCGGCGGCGTTGAGCCGCGTTATGAACCTGTGAATCCGGCCACCAGCCAGGATTACAGCGTCAACGGCAAAAACTACCGTATCGTTAAGGATCCGTCGAACTACAGCGAAACAGGCCTTGCCAGCTGGTACGGCGAGGAAGCCAACGGTACGCGCACCGCCTCGGGCGAGAACTTTGATCCCGAAGCCCTTACCGCAGCGCATCCCACGCTACCCATCCCCAGCTACGTTCGCGTGACCAACATCGCCAACGGCCGACAGATTGTAGTGCGTATCAACGACCGTGGTCCTTATAAGCCAGGCCGCATTATTGACCTGTCGCGTGCGGCGGGCGATCGCCTGAACATCTCCAATAACAGTAAGGTGCGCATTGATTTTATTAATGTGGCGCCAGACGGCACGCTTTCCGGTCCCGGCACCATCGGCACCCGCGTCGCTAAACAGAGCTATGCCCTGCCCGCACGTCCGGATATCGCTGGCAGCGGCATGACGGTGCTCGGTACGCCATCGGCACCGGCGCCAGAGATGAACCAGGGTGAGAGCCATCCGGTTGACAACAGCACGCTAAACAGCGAAAGCGATGTGGGCGCACCGGTGCGCAGCAGCGGTTTCCTTGGTGCACCACAGCCGCTGCCAGGCGGCGTGCTGGAAAGCAACGAGCCTGCGCCTGCTGCTCCGGCCATGACTCAGCCCGCTCCCCCTGCCGCTGCCAGTGCCACAACGGCGCATCCGGCAGTTGGTTATGTTGTACAGGTCGGCGCGGTGAAAGATCCCGCTCGTGCACAGCAGCTGATGAATAATCTGAGCCAGCGCTTCGGTGTTCAGGGTGCGGTTGAAGCCGCGGGTGATGTGCAACGCGTGCAGCTTGGCGGCTTTAAAACCCGTGCGGAAGCAGCCGCCCTGCAGCAGCGCCTGAAAAGTGAAGCGCAGATCGATGGCTTTATTACCAGTGCCCGCCATGAAATGTAAGCACTGAGCAATGTCTGATCACAACGGAATGGCGAGACAGGATGCCGGTAAAACCGGCATTTGTTATAGTAAGCCACTTTTTTAAACCTAACCCCATGGATGCCGTCGTCCCACACATGAACACTTTGAAACCTGCTTCTCTCTTTAAACGTTTATCAGTGGGATCGCTGATCGCACTTAGCCTTAGCCATTTCGCCCTGGCTGAAGATGTTAATCTGAAAACGATGATTCCGGGCGTGCCCGATATCGATGCCGAAGCCTATGTGCTTATCGACTACAACTCAGGAAAAGTGCTGGCAGAGAAAAATGCCGATGCGCGCCGCGATCCTGCCAGCCTGACCAAAATGATGACCAGCTACGTTATCGGCCAGGCGGTGAAAGCGGGCAAAATCCATCAGGACGATATGGTCACCGTGGGTCAGGATGCGTGGGCGACCGGTAATCCGGTATTTAAAGGTTCATCGCTGATGTTCCTGAAGCCAGGCGATCGCGTGCCGGTATCCCAGTTAACGCGCGGTATTGTCCTGCAATCAGGGAACGACGCCTGCGTGGCGATGGCCGATTATGTAGCCGGCAGCCAGGATGCGTTTGTTGGTCTGATGAACAACTACGTTAAGGCGCTTGGCCTGCAGAATACCCATTTCCAGACGGTGCACGGTCTGGATGCCGATGGTCAGTACAGCTCAGCGCGCGATATGGCGCTGATTGGCCAGGCGCTGATCCGTAACGTGCCAGAAGAGTATTCGGTCTACAAAGAGAAAGAATTTACTTTCAACAATATTCGTCAGACCAACCGTAACGGTTTGCTGTGGGATACCAGCCTCAACGTTGACGGCATCAAAACCGGCCATACCAGTGCGGCAGGTTATAACATTGTCGCCTCAGCAACCGAAGGTCAGATGCGTCTGATCTCTGCCGTATTGGGCGGACGCACCTTCAAAGGGCGCGAAGTTGAGAGTAAAAAATTGCTGACCTGGGGTTTCCGCTTTTTTGAAACCGTTGCGCCGCTGAAAGCGGGCAAAGAGTTCTCATCTGAGCCGGTGTGGTTTGGTAATCGCGATCGGGTTGAGTTGGGCGTGGATAAAGATGTTTATCTCACTATCCCCCGTGGCCGCATGAAAGATCTGAAAGCGAGCTATGTGCTGACCAACACTGAACTGCATGCACCGCTGAAGAAAAATCAGGTAGTTGGCAGCATTAACTTCCAGCTGGATGGCAAAACCGTTGAGCAGCATCCGCTGGTGGTGTTGAATGAAGTGCCGGAAGGCGGCTTCCTTGGCCGTATCGTGGATTACATCAAACTGATGTTCCACCACTGGTTCGGTTAAGCCCGGCGCGGCAAGAGGCTTGAATTTCTCCCTCGCCGCCCTTATAACATCATTATCTCTCGCTCCCGCTTCGGCGGGAGCCTTTTTTGTGCACCGGAGTTATTATGAAAACCAATCTGAAAGAGCTGCTCGAATTTCCCTGCCCGTTTACCTACAAAGTAATGGGTCTGGCGCAACCGGAGCTGGTTGATCACGTGGTTGAAGTGGTGCAAAGGCATGCGCCTGGCGATTACTCGCCGGATGTGAAACCCAGCAGTAAAGGTAATTATCACTCGGTTTCTATTACCATTACCGCCACGCATATTGAGCAGGTTGAAATCCTGTATGAAGAGTTAGGTAACATCGAAATTGTTCGTATGGTGCTCTGACCTTGCCCGACGGCAAAGGGCGTTTGGTGTTGCCCTTTGCCAGCGTTATACTGCCCTTCTTGTGCCCTCAGCGGATAGCAGCTTTGCAATCAGATACTCTCATCATTCGCCAACTGGGTCTGCGCCCCTGGCATGACGTCTCGCAGGCCATGCATCAATTTACCGATACCCGTGACGCGACAACCGCCGATGAAATTTGGCTGGTGGAGCATCCGCCTATTTTCACGCAGGGTCAGGCAGGAAAAGCGGAACACGTGCTGGTGCCCGGTGATATCCCGGTAGTGCAAAGCGATCGCGGCGGCCAGGTAACCTATCACGGTCCCGGCCAGCAAATCATGTATGTGCTGCTGGATGTGAAGCGCCGTAAAACCGGCGTGCGTGAGCTGGTCACCGCGCTGGAACAGACGGTGGTAGAGACGCTGGCACACTATGATGTCAGCGCCAGCGCACGGGCCGATGCGCCGGGCGTTTATGTTGGCGAGAAGAAGATCTGCTCGCTTGGCCTGCGCATCCGCAAAGGCTGCTCTTTCCATGGTCTGGCGCTGAATATCGCCATGGATTTAGCCCCCTTCCAGCGCATTAATCCCTGCGGCTATGCCGGTATGCAGATGATGCAGTTGAGTGATGTTGCGCCCGGCGTAACGCCAGCCGACGTTCAGCCACGCCTGATCGATGCCTTCTGCCAGCAGCTGGCCATCACCCGTTGCGAGTGGCGGTCGGCAGATGAACTGGATGTTCTGTGATTGTATGTGCTGTTTTACAAAATTGTAACGTTACCGCACATCAGCAGGCTGATAATTGCCCGGCAGAATGATATAATTTTTGCCAATTTATCAAATAAAGTTGATGGCGTGCTCGCTGACGCCGTTGAACCGTTATCCAAACCGGAACCGGCACATTTATGAGTAAACCAATTCAGATGGAACGCGGCGTCAAATATCGTGACGCAGACAAAATGGCGTTGATCCCGGTGAAAACCGTGGTGACCGAGCGTCAGGAGATCTTACGCAAGCCGGAGTGGATGAAGATTAAATTACCGGCCGATTCCAGTCGCATTCAGGGCATCAAAGCCGCAATGCGTAAAAATGGACTGCACTCGGTGTGTGAAGAAGCCTCCTGCCCTAACCTGGCAGAGTGTTTTAATCACGGTACGGCCACCTTTATGATTCTTGGCGCAATCTGTACCCGTCGCTGCCCTTTCTGTGACGTGGCCCACGGTCGTCCGGTGACGCCGGATAGCAACGAGCCGGGCAAACTGGCACAAACCATTGCCGACATGGCGCTGCGTTATGTTGTTATCACCTCGGTGGATCGTGACGATCTGCGTGACGGTGGTGCACAGCACTTTGCCGACTGCATCACGACCATTCGTGAAAAGAGTCCGACGATTAAGATTGAAACGCTGGTGCCTGACTTCCGTGGCCGTATGGATCGTGCCCTGGACATTTTAACCGCCACGCCGCCAGATGTGTTTAACCATAATCTGGAGAACGTGCCCCGCGTTTATCGTCAGGTGCGTCCGGGAGCTAACTACGATTGGTCTCTGAAGCTGCTGGAGCGTTTTAAAGAGGCGCATCCTGACATTCCTACCAAATCGGGTTTGATGGTTGGACTGGGCGAAACCAACGCTGAAATCGTTGAGGTGATGCGCGATCTGCGTCGCCACGGCGTTACGATGCTGACGCTGGGTCAATATCTGCAGCCAAGCCGTCACCACCTGCCGGTGCAGCGCTACGTTAGCCCTGCCGAATTCGACGAAATGAAAGAGGAAGCGATGGCGATGGGCTTTACCCATGCCGCCTGTGGCCCGTTTGTTCGCTCTTCTTATCACGCCGATATGCAGGCCAAAGGGCTCGAAGTGAAGTAAACTTGCGCTCGATCAAAAAAGCAGCCTGCGGGCTGCTTTTTTTCGTTTAAGGCCCACGCTTTTTGGCCGCCTGTTAATGCTGAATCGCTTTTTAAGTGCCTTTGCACTTTTATTTTTTATATTAAGGTCAGCTATGCAAACACGCGCCACTTTATTGCCAGAGGCAATGCCGGCACACCTGAACACTTCTCGCCTGAACGTTGGCAGCGGCGTTACCTCAGCAGAGCACATTGAGCAGATGCGGGAAAAGCTTCTGCTCGAAAATACATCTCACCTTCACGCCAATCACGCCACCTGTGGCCTGGCCCTGATCGCTACTGCGGTAAGCATGCAGTATCTCTATCAACACCAGCCCGCTTTTATCGCCGAATGGCTGGCGCAGGAAGCAGTGCAGAACGGCAACGTTGAGGATCACATCATGTCGTTCTCGCAGAGTACGGGTTATCAGCAACAGCCCGTATTTGCCGATGGCTTTTCATTGCCTTCACCTTCACTTAACGCTCAGGAAGGGAGCTACCGTAGCATGACTGCCCATACAGCCGACTTGTCTTTAGCTGTCGCAGATGAACCCGCGATGATCAACGCCGCTGGCAACAATGATGTCAGCACAGACATGCTGCCCATCACAGCAACAGCCGAACCTGCAGAAGAGGCCAACAATGTCGAAACGGCCTCTGAAACGCATTCAGCAGACAGTATCGACGTGGTACTTGATGCTGGCAATCATCCGTTGCTTCAGGGCATAGCGCCCGCTAACAGCCAGATTGAAATTTATATCAACGATCAACTGGCTGGTATCAGCGAAAGCAATGCGGCGGGCATCTGGACATGGCGACACGATGAAGGGCTGGAGAACGGCACGTATCAACTTGATACTTCGATCATTGATCCCCAAGGACGCACTTTTTCACTGGCAGAGCCGTTAACCTTTACCATTGATGTTGCTGAGCAACCTTCCGGGCTGTGGATTGAAGAACTGTTGAGTCCGGCAAGCGAAATAGATTTTAGCCTGCTGTTACCCCCAGAAGAGGCAGCGGCGTCAGAAGAGTTTAGCCTGCAGATCTTGCCTGAAGCGGACGACATATGGACCGATCTGCTGCCTTCTGGCCTGACCATCACGCCGATGTCTGCAGGCAGCACAGAGAGCGATCGCTGGCATCAGGATCTCGACCTGCTCGCCGGTTCGCAGCCATAAAAAAACGACGCCCTGGTGAACCCAGCGCGTCGTTACATTTATTTACAGAGAATCAGGATTCTTTATGCGTTACGCGCTCAGCGGCGGCGGCGTCTTCTGCTGGCGTGCTTTTCGCGGTGGTACTGTCATCGCTCATCGCTTTTTTAAAGCCTTTAATGGCGGAGCCTAAATCGCCGCCCAGCGAGCGCAGTTTATTGGTGCCAAACAGTAGTACGATAAGCGCACCGATGATAAGCAACTTGGCAATGCTGATACCTTCCATAACTCTTAACCTCAGAATAAGCTGTTCTGCTTATATACGCCTTTCTGATTGCTCAATACAACAGCAATCTGTAACAGAGCGTGATAGTGCTCTGCTTCCCCGCCCGTAAGCGACAATAGGATAAAACAGCGCTATTTCTTAGCCTCAAGCTCAGGTTTGGCAAAGCGCCGATTTTCCAGCACCGGCAGCACACTGCGGGCCTCAGCAAGGCGAGACGCAGCAAGCTCAGCAAAAATAAGCCCCGGTGCTTCCGTGCCTCTGGCGACGATCACGCCCAGCGGATCGATGGCAAGACTGTTGCCGATATTCCGCGGCCCGCATTCCCCCACCGCAACCATAAACGCCGTATTCTCCAGCGCCCGTGCGCTGCACAGCACTTCCCAGTGGCGCTCCTTCAGCGGCCCTCGCACCCATGCGGCGGGCAGAACCAGCACTTCAGCGCCGTCGAGCACCAGACGTCGTGCCAGTTCAGGAAAGCGCACGTCATAGCAGGTCATCAATCCCACCTTCATGCCGGCAACCTCAATCAACGGCGGAATCTGCGTGCCTGGCATAACCCGACGTGATTCCTGCACGTTAAAGGCGTCGTAAAGATGCAGCTTATCGTAAGTGGTGATCACTTCACCGCCACGCAGGGCAACCAGAACGTTAAGCGCTTTGCAATCGGCCGTGGGCACATGCAGGGTAAAAACGGTGGTTAAGGCGTTGTCTTTGCTGGCCGCCCGCAGCGCGGTCATAAAGGGGCCATCCAGCGGTTGCGCGGCATTGATGACGTGGTCAGGATCGGCGTTATCACGCGCCAGCACCGCTTCCGGCAGGACCAGCAGCGCAGCACCGCCTGCCAGCGCCTGCTGCATCAGGCTAATGCAGGTTGCCGCGTTGTCTTGCGGATCGCGGCTGACGGCAAACTGTCCCATGGCAATTTTCATGCTGTTGCCTCACTGTCCGACATTCAGCGGTTTGATGTGGTAGCGCGGTGACTCTTCATAGCCTTCCCGCAGATAAAACTGATTCGCTTTGTGTCGATGCGTGTTGCAGTGCACTTCCATGCGATCGCAACCGTGCCGGACGGCAATCTGTTCAGCGTAGGCCAGCAGCTGCTGTCCAAGCCCTCTACTGCGCTCACCTTCCGCTATACAGAAATAGCTAATACGCGCGAAGTCCCCGGCCAGCGCCAGCTGCGGAATAAAATGCAGTGAGATAAATCCCAGCACCGTACCGCCCTCTTCCGCCACCAACAGCGTCTCTTTCTCGTCGGCGATCAGTTGACTCAGTCGCCGGGCCATAACGTCATCGGTGCTGCCGTAGCCCAGCTCACTGAGCAACGCGCTGAGTGCAAAACTGTCATTAACCTGTGCCGGACGAATATTCATGCCGCTTCCCCATGATGTCTCTTTCCGTCTAGTTATATAGCGTGCACATAATAAAAGCAGCAATCATTGCTGCTGGATGGACGCCAGAACGTAAAAAGGTGAGAAATGTCACTGCGCTATGGCAGCTCACACAGAAAATTTAGCGAATTAACGCAGGGCAAGAAGTGCAGTCAGGCTAATGAGTGAGATGATTTTTAGGCAAAAAAAAACCCGCCAAACGGCAGGTTTTTAGAATCTGTGCCAGAAGGTTATGCGCTGATAACGTTAGTGGCAGAAGGACCTTTCGGGCCATCAGTGATTTCAAATTCAACAGTCTGGCCTTCTGCCAGTGTTTTGAAACCGTTGCTCTGGATAGCAGAGAAGTGTACGAATACATCTTTGCTGCCATCTTCAGGAGTAATGAAACCGAATCCTTTAGATTCATTAAACCACTTAACGCTACCTTTAATCTTGGACATCTAAATTACCTTTACTTGAAAATGGACACTTAACTGTGTCGCTATTAAGTACAGCAATTGCTGTGGCGTTTGTCCAGTGCCACTTACGTAAAAAGTGATAAATATCGATTTCTTTTCATAACCGGGCATTTTATGTACGCGCTTTTAGCCCTGTTTATGCCTTGATTGCTGCGACTTTAACCACGCCTGCGATGTTAATTGATTGTTATATTTATGTTTTATCATTAGTGCGCGCGCTTACTGGCTAAAAATAGAGAAAGTTGGCTCTGTAGCCGGGTAGCAGGCGGCTTTCTGCGGTTCTTGCGCAACAAAACTGCCTTCAGCGTTGACCTCATTACCTCTCTTCTCCCATGCGTGAGCAGACGAACCGGTAACAGAAATGCGTAAATTTTCTTTTTACAATCAGGCACTCATCGCACGTACCGGCATTTTCAGCTTCGATGGGGTGAAAAAGACGAATTGATTTAGCGCAACAATTAATAAATAAAACTTACTTATAGCGGGAGGGTTTTGCTAAGATTTGTCTTATTACGAAGCAACAGGGAGGACGATTGTGGTCATGAAGATCAGATGTACTGCGTGCGGCAGCAGTAAATTTTCATTTACTCACTTTGGCAAACATCCGCAGGATTTGCATGGCGCCTGCTGTGCAGCATGCCGTAAGCGACTCTGCTTACACGATCTACTACCCCAGACGCCAATCGATCCCGCTACCCGCGCACTGATCGATCGTCAGAACAGCCGGTAGCGAAACGCGCTCCCTGACAGGAGCGCTTGCTATCAGAAAATCAGCTTAAATACGCCGGTCAGCGTCAGCAGCCCCACAATGAAGATGATGGCAATGATCCACAGTAAAATTTTCATCCCTTTTCCCTCGCCTTTTAGTTCAATGTATTACGTTCATAATAAGCATAGATTATTTCAGCGTTTATGCCTGTTAGCACGCTCATCTTGCTAAAATTCTGTTTCCCTCACGTTAAGCAGGTGCGCTTTGCGGGAATAATTTTTGCGATGGCGATCTCGTCATGGAATATTTTGCTGTTTTGCCGCTTCGCTTTGCTTTTGCTCACTGTCTAAACTTTATGCGGTACCAAGAGCAGATGCAGATATATGACCTGTTAGTGAGTCATAAGGAGAACGCATGAGTACGATTAATACCAGCATGGGGCGTTACAGCCTGAAAGCTAAAAACAGAGGTGACCTGATCAAAGGGTCCATCGCTATCAATGATGAAGGCGGTACGCAGCTCTGTAAGCAGGAATTTGAAGAGCACTATCTTGACGATGTAGTTAACAACGTCATTTATCCGGTCACCGGCGGCAACCGCTATATTGCGCGTGCGCTGCGTGAACAGATGATTAAAGCCGGCTTCGAACAGCCGCACTAAGTCCCTGACATCGGGCCACACTCGCGTGGCCCGGTTGCTCGCCGTTATTGTTGACTCTGCCCGGCGCGATCACCGCACACTGTCTGCCGCCTCTTCAATCCCTCGCCTGAGTTCACGCACCAGTAAATCGCTGTTAATTTCGGCTATCGACTTCGCGCCGGTCAGCGTCATCGCCACACGGATCTCTTTTTCGATTAGCGTCAACAGGTTGGCGACGCCCTTTTCACCGTGCGTCGCCAGCGCATAAAGCCACGCCCGGCCAAGCAGCACGCAGTCAGCACCGAGCGCCACCATGCGCACCACGTCAAGGCCATTGCGGATACCGCTGTCAGCAAGAATAGCTATATCCCCTTTTACCGCGTCGGCGATGGCCGGTAGTGCGCGCGCCGACGACAGCACGCCATCGAGCTGGCGACCACCATGATTCGAGACCACGATGCCATCGGCACCAAAACGCACCGCGTCACGCGCATCGTCGGCGTCAAGGATCCCCTTGATCACCATCGGGCCATCCCAAAAATCACGGATCCACTCCAGATCCTGCCAGGAGATAGAGGGATCGAAGTTATTAGCCAGCCAGCCAATGTAATCCGCCAGGCCGGTAGGCTTGCCGAGATAGGCTGAGATATTGCCCAAATCGTGCGGCCGCCCGTTGATGCCGACATCCCACGCCCATTGTGGATGGGTCGCTGACTGAATGTAACGGCGCAGCGCCGCATTGCTGCCGCTCATGCCGGAATGCGCATCGCGATAACGTGCGCCGGGCGTGGGCATATCCACGGTAAACACCAGCGTTGAGCAGCCGGCGGCTTTCGCCCGCTCCAGCGCATTGCGCATAAAGCCGCGATCGCGCAGCACATAGAGCTGAAACCACATCGGGCGGTTAATCGCCGGTGCCACCTCTTCAATCGGACAAACGGAAACAGTAGAAAGCGTAAACGGAATGCCTTTGCTGTCTGCGGCACGTGCCGCCTGCACTTCGCCGCGGCGCGCATACATGCCGCAGAGTCCTACCGGTGCCAGCGCAACCGGCATCGCCAGCGTTTCGTTGAACAGACGCGTTTCCAGGCTCAGCGCCGACATGTTTTTCAGCACCCGCTGACGCAGCGCGATGTTAGCCAGATCCTCGACGTTACGGCGCAGCGTCTGTTCGGCATAGGCGCCGCCATCAATATAGTGAAATAAGAAAGGTGGCAGAATACGCTGGGCAGCGGCACGGTAGTCGCTGGCGGCGGAAATAATCATGATTCAGGTTCCTGTTGATGAGTTTGATTGCCGGGCAAGCGGGTAATACGCGCCTGGCGGGCGCTGTTTTCACTCTGGATTTTCAGCGTGCTGTGGACAAACGCCAGATGAGTCATCGCTGCCTGGCGCGCACCTTCGGCATCGCCCGCCAGAATCGCCTGCAACAATGCCCGATGCTGATCGGTAAGCTGGGCGAATAGCGTCGGCTGAATCACCATCTGCCTGCGGCTGTGAATAACGCTGGACTGCATCAACTCAAAAAAGCCGCGCATGGTTTGTAACAGCACCAGGTTATGGGACGCTTCCGCAATGGCGAGATGAAAACGGACGTCGGCCTGCGCCGCCAGTTCGGGATCGTCGTGTTCCAGAAAGGCAAGCGTGGCGTCAAAGCAATATTGCAGTCGCTCTTTATCCGCCTCGGTGGCGCGCAGCGCGGCATGCCAGGCGGTGCTGGCTTCGATGGCGTGGCGCGCTTCCAGAATGTCATAGCGGTAATCGGGATCGGCCGCCAGCAGCGAACGGATTGGCGTAACAATCTGCTGTTCTGACCAGGGGGCAAGCTGCTGTTGCAGCCAGGTGCCGCCGCCGCGCCGACTGACCAGCAGGCCGTTGCCCACCAGCTTTTGAATCGCCTCACGCAGCGACGATCGCGATACGCCCAGCTCGGCCGCCAGCTGCCGTTCCGCAGGCAAACGCATGCCTGGCTGCAGGTCACGTTGTGCAATAAGCGCGCGCAGCTGCGTGACGATGTCATCAACCAGCCGCGCCGGGGTATTTTTCATGATTGGTCATACCAAAACAGCGTTCAGAACGCACATAGTTCACGCCAAAGGGCTCACAGGCAATAAATGCGGCGAGGATATTTGCGTTATGTGAACGCTCAGAAGTTTTTTGGTGGAATTGGTAGGACCAAAAAGCGAGAGCAGTGGCCTGCCCTCGCGTGACAGCTTATATCACCGTTGAAAGCAGCAGACAGCCGATCAGGCCGCACACGGCGATAATAGTTTCCAGCGCCGACCAGGAGCGCAGCGTTTCGCCAATGGTCAGGTTGAAATACTCCTTAAACAGCCAGAAGCCGGGATCGTTAACGTGTGAGAAAATCACGCTGCCGGAACCCACAGCAATCACCATCAGCTCCGGGCTGGCACCAGAGGTGGCAATCAGCGGGGCGACGATGCCACCGGCGGTAATCGCCGCCACGGTAGCTGAGCCAAGCGCGATACGCAGCACGGCGGCGATCGACCAGGCCATAAAAATCGGTGACACGTTAGTTTCATGCATCAGCCCGGCAATGTATTTATCCACGCCGCTGTCCACCAGCACCTGCTTAAACGCGCCGCCGCCGCCAATAATCAACAGCATCATGGCGATAATTTTAATGGAATCGGTGATGGTGCCCATGACCTCATCCATGCTGCGGCCGCGATTCAAACCAAAGGTAAAAATCGCGATCAGCACCGCAATCAACGTAGCCATAATCGGATCGCCAAAGAACTCGGCGTAGGGCAGCAACACATGGCCTTTTGGCAGAATCATCTCCGCCACCGCGCGCAGCGCCATCAAAATCACCGGTACCAGCGAGGTCCAGACGCTGACACCAAAGCCCGGCATCTCCGCTTCGGTAAAGGTTTTGGGATTGTAGAGCCCTTCCGGGATCGGCTTGTCGATGCTTTTCAGAAAGCGGGCGTAAACCGGGCCGGCCAGAATCACCGTGGGAATGCCGAGCAGCGTGCCATAAAGCAGCGTTTTGCCCATGTCAGCGTTAAACAGTGTGGCAATCGCCGTGGGACCCGGATGCGGCGGCAGAAAGCCGTGAGTCACCGACAGCGCAGCAGCCATCGGTACGCCAACGTAGAGCAGCGGCACGCGCGCCGACGCGGCAATGCTGAACACCAGCGGCAGCAGCAGCACAAAGCCCACTTCATAAAACAGCGCAAAGCCCACGGTGAAACCGGTCAGCACCAGCGCCCACTGAATGTGCTTTTCGCCAAACTTCGCAATCAGCGTGGTGGCGATGCGTTGTGCGCCGCCGCAGTCGGCCAGTAGTTTGCCCAGCATGGCACCAAAACCCATGATTAATGCCAGACTGCCGAGCGTGCCACCCACGCCCATCTTGATGGAGGTGATCACCTTGTTCACCGGCATGCCCTGCATGACCCCAACCGCCAGCGCGACCAGAATAAGGGCGATAAAGCCGTTCAGCTTGAAGCGTATCATCAGCAGCAGCAACAGCAGCACGCCGATCGCCACGATAACTAATGGCATAGGTCTTTCTCCGAGTCGTTGGGCCATTGCAACAGCCACTTTAATGATGAGGATGACGGCCTGAGCCGTGCAGGATGACAGAAAACAATACGCGCGTTACACGCTGTTACCGATAACATGTTAACGGTAACAATCACAGGCTGAAACGTAGGCTGCTAAGGTAATTTGCGTTTTGCGAAGGGGATCAAACTTTTCAGCCGCTGTCAGCGCGCTTCCGGCCGTCGCACCGGTGCATAAAGCGGATACACTGAGCCGATACGATCAGATTAACTGCGAGGAGTTGAAGTGACTATCAGCCAGATGTACAGCGGGCAGCACACCCTTTTTGGCCGCGGCAGCCTGCAGAAGCTGCTGCCGATGCTGGCGGAGACGCCGCAGCCCACGCTGCTTTTTTGCGGACGCTCGTTCCTTAACAGCGAAGCGTATGCGGCGATCAAAGCTGAGCTTAACGAGCAGATCATCGGTTACGAAATTGTCGGCCATGAAGCGAGCCCGGCCGACGTCGATGCCTGGGTGCAGCGCTGGCGTGGCCATGTCGATCGCGTGGTGGCGATCGGCGGCGGCAGCGTGCTTGATGCGGCGAAAGCCTTTGCGGCAATGAGTCAGCAACCTGAGAATACCCTGCGCTACCTGGAAAAAGTCGGTGATTTAGCCGTTATTGCCGCCACCTTGCCGCTGATCGCCATTCCCACCACCGCCGGTACCGGCAGCGAAGTCACGCAAAATGCGGTGATTACCGATCAGGGCGAACGACCGGTAAAAGCGTCGCTGCGCCATCCGGTATTCGTCCCGGCAGTGGCTATTCTGGATGCCGATCTGCTGCGCGGCACGCCCGCGACGATTTTGGCGCACTGCGGCATTGATGCCTTTACTCACCTGTTTGAAGCCTACCTTTCAGGCAAAGGAAATCACTTCACCCGCCAGCTGGCGCTCACCGGGCTACAAAACTTTATGCGCGGCTGGCCAGATCTGCTGCGTGATGATGCCCAGGGCGATGAGGCGCGTGAAGCGATGATGCTCGCCTCATGGCTGGGCGGCGTCAGTTTGAGCTCCGCGGGATTAGGTGTCATTCACGGGCTGGCGGGAGAAATTGGCGCCATCAAACCCTGGCATCATGGGAAAGTCTGCGGGCGACTGCTGCTGCCGTTTCTCGATTTGCTGGACAGCGCGCCCAATGCGCAACAGCAGCAGTGGCTGACGGAGATGCAGCGGGTGCTGTTTCCCGGCACGGCGGGTTCTCCGGCCGCACAGCTAAGTGAATGGTTACAGCGCACGGCGATAACACCATTCTGGCAGCAGCCGCCAGCGCTGACGTCGGCGGAGATCGATTGGGTGCTGATCCGCGCCAACAATAAAAACGGCGTAGTGGATTATGATAAAACGCAGCAGCGGATGCTGCTCAGCGGCGCATTTCACTGCGGCTGAAGTGATGGCGCGCCCGACAGCGCGCCCTTTCCTGCTATTGCTGAATCACGCTATTGGCGGTAAACGGCGGTTCACCGTCCAGCATCTGTTGAATCACTTCCAGCACGCCCTGCTGATTATTGCTGCCCGCCTGATAACGGGCCGCCTGTTTTACCGCCTGCGGCGCATTGGCCATGGCAAAGCTGAAGCCTGACTGCTGCAACATTTCCAGATCGTTTCCGCCATCGCCAAACGCCAGCACCTCGTCATTGTTGATTCCCCAACGCTGCTGCAACAGCGCCAGGCCGTTGGCTTTGTGCAGGCCGGGAATAATCAGATCCACCGAACCGTGCCCGCTGCTGGTTGCCGCTGCGGCGCCCGCATGCAGGCGATTAATATCATTCATTAACTGGGGAACATAATCGTCGGAGAGGTTAAGGGCGAATTTGAAGATTTTATCGTCAATATCATCAAGGCTGTTGATCGGCTGTAAGCGATGACAATAGTGCTGCATTTTCTGTAAAAACGCCTCGCTGGCCCCGGGCAGAATATAGGCGCTCTTTTTGCCGTTAATCACAAACTGCAGATCGGGATAACCGCCTTTACGCAAGGTATCGATCACCGCGGCAATATCATCACGCGAGAATTCGCCCACCAGCACATCTTCGCCCTGATTGACGATATAACCGCCGTTTTCCGCCACAAAGGCAATGTCGTTAACTATCTCCGGAAAGAACGAGATCAACTGGTGATATTGGTTGCCGCTGGCGACCACAAAGCGGATGCCGCGCCGTTTCAGTTCGGCATATTGCTGCAAAAAGCGCGGCTTGTTGTATTTTTTGGCGTCGTCCAGAAAGGTGCCATCCATATCCACCGCAACCAGTTTTACCTGCGACATAATTCCTCCATCCGAAAATAACGTTAAACGCTGTGTAGAACATTACGTTAGAACGTTCGGCGGGAGGCGACAAGATAAAGGGGGAAATTTGCGCTGGCGGCTGGCGGAAAACGCAACGCGCCGTGCAAGCACGTTGCAAAGAACAGCCTGCTGTTGCAGGCCGCTGCAGGAGAGAGTATCAGGCGGTGCGGAACACGGCCACCATGTCACGCAGGCTAACCGCGCGTTCGGCCAGCTCATCTGCCGAGGCGGCGGATTGCTCCACCAGCGCCGCATTCTGCTGCGTCACCTGATCCATCTGGTTCACGGCAATATTGATCTGCGAAATGCCGCCACTCTGCTCGTCAGATGATGACGAAATCTCTTTAATCAGCTGCGATGTCTGCTCAATCGCCGCCACGCTCTGCTTCACTTTCTCACCGGCATTTTGCGCCATGGAAATGCCCTGCCGCGCATGATCAACCGACTGCTCAATCAGGCCTTTGATCTCTTTAGCCGCTGCCGCCGAGCGCTGCGCCAGCGCACGCACCTCTGAGGCCACCACCGCAAAGCCTTTACCCAGCTCACCGGCTCTGGCCGCTTCTACCGCAGCGTTCAGCGCCAGAATATTGGTCTGGAAGGCGATGCTGTCGATCACCGAGGTGATCTCTCTGATTTCACCAGAGCTGCTGTGGATTTTTTCCATGGAGGCCATCACCGAGCCCATCGCTTCACCACTGAGCAGCGCGGCATCGGTAGCGGAAACCGCCATGCCCGATGCGTAACGGGTATTGTCAGCGTTCTGGCTGATAATGGATGCCAGCTGCTCCATGCTGGCCGCGGTTTCAGCCAGCGATGACGCCTGCTCTTCCGTACGCGACGAAAGATCGCCATTGCCTTTGGCAATCTCTTCTGAGGAGCTGGCAATGGTCACGGCATTGTTTTTGATATCCGACACCAGCTGTGCCAGACGCTGCTGCATCAGCTGCAGGGCGCGCAGCAGATCGGCCATTTCGTTATTACCGGAAAAGGTAATCTGTGAGGTGAGATCGCCCGCTGCCACCTTGCTGGCGATCATTACCGCTGACTGCACCGGACGCGTCACGGAGCGCGTAATCATAACGGCAACGAAAATCACCAACAGCGCCACCGCCAGCAAGCAGGCCAGCAGCGTGTATTGCTCATGACGGCTTTTCTCTACCTGAGCATCAAGCATCTGCACCAGCGTATCGCTGATGTCGCTGCCCATGCTGGTATAGCGGTTGATGGTGTCGGTGAATACACGGACATATTCCGTTGGGGTAACGCTGGCGTTTTTGGTGATAAAGATACTTTCTGCCAGCTGCAGCGCCTTCACCGCGCCGTCGTTAGCACCGTCGGACGCGTTGGCAAAGCGGCTGTGCAGCGCGTCATCAATGGCAAAGGATTTTTGCAGGCTACTGCTGAAATCTTGCAGTGCCTTCTGACCGTTATCCACCTGAAATTCCATGCGCGCATAATCGGCATCGCTGGTATTACCGGCAGCAATCAGCGAGGTTCCGGCGGCGCGAATCTGCCCCAGGGTTTCCGTTAAATCAGGCAGGCGTGAATAGATGCTGATGATCAGCTGATAAGTATTCAGATCGGCATCCAGCGACAGGCCATAAAAATCGAGCACATCCTGATTAGCGCTCAGCAGGCTTTGAATCAACCTGGCGTGGCGGTTCAGGCTGTTGGCCAGCGTCAGCTTGCCAGCAGAAATATCCTGCTGCAGCTGATTCCATTCATTACTGACCTTATCAAACTGCTGTAACGGCTGCGCCTGTTTATCCGTGCGGCTGAGATCGGCAATAATCGCCGTTGAGAGCTGATTAATCTGCGCCACCAGTTCGCTACGTGAGGCGGTATCCGGCGTATTTTTTGAAATGGCCAGCGCACTTTCGGCGCGATGACGCTGCAACATGTTAAGCAGCGTCAGCATCTCTTTCTCTACCGGAATACCGCTCAACTCTCTGTTCTTAGCATCAATCTGCTGATTGCCGGTTTGAATAAATAACCAGGTCGGAAAAATAAACAGTATCAGGGCGAAAACCCCCAGCAGCAGAAATTTTGCAGGCAGCTTCATGTTATCCAAAATGTTTTTCATGGTGTCTCATATCTAATTAATGTGGCGATTTAGGTTTGTGCATTGTTTGTTGCCTGCACTTATCCCGTTTTATTTTTAGTCGATGCAGATTTAATGAATAAAAAACGCAACTGAGCAGACCAAATGGCCCGCTAATATTAATAATTAATGTTTTTATTAATCCCTTTCGTTAAGAAATTGAATTATAGATTGCACCATTGAATTGTCCACACGATAAACAGGTAATTTTTTCTGTAGCCTGCATTTAACGCAAATCAAACTAAATACATATTTATCATATAATTAAAATAAGATAATAGTCTCAAATTTAGTAAAGCATTAATTAAAAGCCGCAAAATTCAGCCAGGAAAAATAACGCTAAAGTAATAATTATCGCCGCCGATAACAGCTTGCTGCTTACCCTTCTTATGACTTACCGGATAAATAATAGCCCTAATATAATACCGGCTTCTCATTCGCAATCGTTTATCATTCGCATTATTATATCAACAGGCACGCCGGTTATTTTCTGTGTTTACCGACGTAATGTGTTACGTAAAAAACGACGGGGCTTTATTGACTTATTACCGGGGCAACTGCCAGTTTATTGCATCCCCGCCCGCGCTATTTTTTGCCGCGTTGATGACATGCGGAGGGATAAAAAAATAAGCGGGCAGCCGCTTAACCCTGCGCTGTCACACTGAGGACCATCGATGATCCGTTACCTGCTGCTGTTTATCCTGCTGTTCACCAGCCCACTGCTGGTTGCCGCGCCGCTGACCTGGACGATCGCGACCGACAAAACCGCCATCGGCCTGTCATGGCAGGCGTTTGGCCATAGCTTTTCTCAGGCGCATCTGCAGGGCGTGACCGGCACCGTGATCCTCAATCCGCAGGATGACCGCGACGATCATATTGAGGTAAAAATTCCTCTGGCGACGCTGGTGGCCTCTAATGCGCTGCTGACCCACCAGCTAAAAAGCGACATGTTCTTTGCGGCGGATCGCTATCCGTGGATTTTCTTCAGCAGTAGCCGGGTGGTGGCGCTGGGCGCTGGCAAATTCAAGATTTTTGGCATGCTGACGGTGAAGGATGTGCGGCGTCCGGTGGTAATGGAAGCGACACTCGATGCGGGCGAGATCGACGCCGCACCGGAGCTGGCGCTGCATGCCACCACCGGCATTTCACGGTCAGCGTTTAATGTCGATCGGCTGGTGGGTATCGTTGACGATCACGTCGATATTGCATTGACCATTGTGGCTCGCAGAGCATCAATGCCTTAATCTGTGTGCAGGCCGCCTCAACAGCGGCCTGTGCTTTTCTCAGGTGCCGAGCCGAATCAGCCGCAGGCTGGCAAGCACGGCCTTCTTGTCTTCCGCGCTCAGGTTCGGCACATTCAGCTGCGCTGAGAGCCACATGATATCCTCATCGGCAAACGCCCCCGCCTGCAAACGTTGATGCAGTGCCTGCAACAGCTGGCTGTCGAGCGCAATAATCTGTTGGCGCAGCACGGCTAAATCCACCACATGATGAGCCGCATCTGGCGACGACTGCCAGTCCGCCAGGTAGCGATACTGAATCGCCTTACCGGCATTCATCAGGGCGTGCATAAACGGATCCACCGACTGCGGCGCCAGGCCCGCTGCCGCGGCTTTTTCACGCGCCTCTTTCAGCACCGCCTGCTCTCTGGGCAGGTCCTCAACCGGCAGATGATGTTCCGCTTTCCAGGTGGCAACCTCCTTCATCAACAGCATGCGCTGATTTAAAACGGTGGAAAGGGAGTCAAGCGACGGCGGCGCGGCGGCAACGGCACAGCTGCAAAGCAGCAAAGAAGAGAGAAACAGCGGTAGATACGACATAGTGTGTCAGCCTCTGAGAAGAAAGGAGTCCTTAATCTACGTCAGTGATAAGACATCCCGGTGATTTGATTACTCACAGGATGTAACTTTTGATGGCGTAATGTGGCAAATGTTACCGCTGCCAGTCTGCCGGGTTATTTCACAGCAAAGTGTATTCTGACCGATTGGTTGCCGACGGCGTGCGCCAGGCCAACAGGATTATCGACTCTGCCCAGCGGCGTATAACGATAGCCGGAATCAAAACGGCTATAGAACAACACCAGGGTTTTATCGCCGTAGAGCATCAGATCGCCAGCACGCAGATGGCCAGGGCGCACGGGATTTTCCGGCAACGCTTCAGCAAGGTCGGCATATTTTTCATTGCCGTTGAGTTCAGCCATATCCAGCGTTAGCGGCAGCCTGTTAACAAAAGCGCGAGCGGCCGGGCTGTCATTCAGCGTCAGGGTAAAATGTTGCCGATCGATCTGCACAGTAATATTCATGGGATGTTCCTTCGCCGTTTCAGCTTCAGCCTGGCTGACGTGCAGATAGCCAATGAGAGTCGCCAACAACAGCGCGATAAGCGGACGGGTGTTCATGAAGCTCGCCTTAATAAAAAGGCCGCCTTTCAGCGGCCATGATGACTATTTCAAATTATCTTTAAAGAATTGCGAGAGCTTAGCGAACGGGATCAGATCGGTGCGATCGTAGAGATCGACATGGCCTGCGCCCGGCACGATATAGAGCTCCTTCGGCTCTGCGGCGCGCTGGTAAGCATCCTCGCTGAACTCCTTAGAATGTGCCTGATCGCCGGTGATAAACAGCATTGGCCGGGGTGAAATGGTTTCGATATCGTTGAAAGGATAGAAATTCATAAACTTCACGTTGCTGGTCAGCGTAGGCTGCGTAGTGTGCAGAGACGAGGCGTTTTTCGGCGTAAACTCACCGCGCGGCGTGCGATAGAAGTCATAAAATTCCTTCTCAATCGGCGACGAATTCGCATCGATCTTCTGTACCGTTCCGCTGGTGTAGCGGGTTGCGCCACCGGTAAACTCCGCATAGCGTTGCCCGGCAGCATCGGCGATGATTTTCTTACGCTGCTCCACTGACAGGCCGTGATTCAGCCCGTTGCGGTTAGCCGAACCCATGTCATACATACTGACGGTGGCTACGGCCTTCATACGCGGATCGATTTTTGCCGCGCTGATGGAAAAGCTGCCGCTGCCGCAGATGCCCAGCACGCCGATGCGGTTGCGATCGACAAAAGCCTGCGTGCCGAGATAATCCACCGCGGCGCTGAAATCTTCCGCATAGATATCAGGCGAAACGGCATTACGCGGCTGGCCTTCGCTTTCCCCCCAGAACGACAGATCAATCGCCAGGGTGACAAAGCCCTGCTCCGCCAGCTTCTGCGCATAGAGGTTTGAGCTCTGCTCCTTCACCGCACCCATCGGATGACCGACAATGATCGCCGCATGTTTGGCGTTGCGGTCCATCGATTTCGGCATAAACAGATTGCCGGTCACGCGCATATTGTACTGATTTACAAAGGTCACTTTTTGCTGGCTAACCGTGGCGCTTTTATAGAAGTTATCTGCACCGCGAGACATATCAGCAGCGCTGACGGCAAACGCGCTCATCATCAATCCGAACAGCAGGGTATATTTTTTCATGGTCAGTTTCTCAGTGGTCAGTGAAAGAATCTCGCCGTGAGGCGAAAAAAGTCAGTGCGGCAGCGATAAGCAGCAACGCTGCGCTGATAACAAACGTGCTTTGATAGCCGGTATGGTCGAAGGCGACGCCGCCAAGGGTCGATCCCAGCGCAATCGACAGCTGAACCACGGCAACCATCAATCCGCCGCCCCGCTCGGCGTTATCGGGCAGCGTTCTCGCCACCCACGCCCACCAGCCGACCGGCGCAGCGGTGGCGATCAATCCCCACAGGCCCAGCAGCAGCGTAGCGGTGAGGGTGCTATGCCCGGCGGCGATCAGTAATACCGCGATGGTGGCCATCAACAGCGGGATCAGCACCAGCGTCAGGTAAAATCCCCGGCGCAAAAACCAGCCAATCAGCAAGGTGCCGATAAAGCCCGCCACGCCAATTACCAGCAGCGTGAGTGATAAGCCGGTCGCGCTGACGTGAATCACCGTTTCCAGAAACGGACGCACGTAGGTGAAGAGCGCAAACTGGCCCATAAAGAACAGGCCGCAGGCCGCCATGCCAACCGCCACCAGCGGATCACGCAACAGGCTAAACAGACTGCCGCCGCGTGGATTAGGCTTATCCGCCGCCATGGCTGGCAGGCTGATCCACTGCCAGATGAAAACCATCAGCGCCACCGGCACCAGACAAAGAAAGGCACCGCGCCAGCCAATGGTGCTGCTGAGATAGCTACCGAGCGGCGCAGCGATGACCGTTGCCAGTGCGGTGCCCCCATTAAAAATCGCCAGCGCCAGCGGCACCTTGTCGCCCGGTACCAGGCGGATAGCCGTCGCCGCGGACATCGACCACAGGCCGCCAATCGCCACGCCAATCAGCGCGCGTCCAGCCATGTAAGTCAGGTAATTAGGCGCCACGGCAATGATGCCGCCGGAAAGTGCCATCAGCAGCGTCATGCCCAGCAGCAGCATTTTGCGGTCGAGATTGCGTGCCAGCCGCGAAATCGACAGGCTGGTTAACACCGCCAGCGCGCCAGAAATCGCAATGCCCCGCCCTGCGAGGCCTTCGCTGACACCCAGATCGCGCGACAGCGGCGTCAGCAGGCTGACCGGCATAAATTCCGAGGCCACCAGCGCAAAAACGCACAGCGTCATTGCCATCACCGCGCTCCAGTGGGCTTCTGGCTGGCGGGTAGATTCGTGTTCAGAAAGCGTTGTCAAACCAGTCTCCTTATTCATCCCGACCTGCAAATTCAGGCAAGCCGGGGGCGCATTTTTATTCGCAGAATAAAAACGACGTAATCAATGGGTTATCAGCAGGCGGTACGTTATTACGACCTGCGCACTGCGGTGGGATTGCAGAAATTGTACGCGTTTAATGCCGCCTGACTAGCTAATGAATACTTAATGCGGTTATAAGTAGAATTTATAAATAGTGGACAGGACAGAAGGATGAAACGTAACTATAACGATCTGATCTCTTTCGTTACCGTCGCGCGCGAGGGCAGCTTTACCCGCGCTGCGGCGCGGCTGGGGGTCACTCAGCCTGCGCTTAGCCAGGCGATATCCGGGCTGGAAAACCGCATGCAGATTCGCCTGCTTACCCGCACTACGCGCAGCATCTCGCTGACTACCGCCGGTGAACGGTTGCTGAATGCCATTGGCGATCGTTTTGATGAGATTGAAGCAGAGCTGGATAATTTGACCGAACTGCGCGACAAGCCTGCCGGAACGGTGCGCATCACCTGTGGCCCCGATGTGCTGCGTGCCACGCTGCTGCCAAGGTTGCTGCCGCTGCTGAGAAACTATCCCGATATCACGCTGGAATTTGATGCCAACCACGGCTTCCGCAATATTGTTGCCGACCGGTTTGATGCGGGCGTGCGGCTTGGCGACACCATCGACAAAGATATGATCGCCTTACCGATTGGCGGTCCACTGCGCATGGCAGCGGTGGCGTCACCCGACTATTTCACGCGTTTCCCGGCGCCACAGACGCCGCACGAACTCACGCAACATCAGTGTATTAATCAGCGCATGGTCAGTTCTGGCGGGCTTTACGTCTGGGATTTCGATCAGGACGGTGGCGATCTCAACGTGCGGGTCAAAGGGCAGCTGATTTTTAATACTTCCGAACCGGTGGTGCATGCCGCGCTGGCCGGGGCCGGAATCGCCTTTTTACCGGAAGAGGAGTTTGCGCCACACATTGAGGAAGGACGTTTGATTCGCGTACTGGAAGCCTGGTGCGCGCCTTTTCCAGGCTATTACCTCTATTATCCCAGCAGAAAGCAGCCTTCACCGGCGTTCTCACTGGTGCTTGAGGCGCTACGATTAAAATAACTGATTTACCGAGGGATCCAGGCCGCGTGGCTACACAGAACAGCGGTTTACATATGGGCAATGGCGTCACGCTTTCTGAGTTCGATTTCAGATCTCAACACGCCGCAACATTAGCGGCTATTAATCTGCATCATCGGCTCCGTTTGCTGATTAACTGTTTGTATATCGGATGAATAACTTAAGACGTTGAGAAGACGCCTTGAATAAATCAGCACGCGATCAATAAACCGCATCATGGCGCGCATTTTTTTATTGAGATGATGGCAGGCAGAACATCTTCTGCCTGCCATCGTCTGGGGAAGAAATCAGCTTCCCAGGTCTTTAAGTTTCTTGCCGGCCATCAGGTTCTTTTCGATGTGTTCGAGGGTCACGCCTTTGGTTTCCGGCACCAGCAGAAAGGTCACGACGATAAACAGCAGGTTAAAACCGGTGTAGAGCCAGAAGGTTCCTGCCGCGCCAATGCTGCCCAACAGCGACAGAAAGGTGGCGCCGATAATCATGTTGGCGACCCAGTTGGTGGTGGTGGAACAGGTAATACCGAAGTCGCGGCATTTCAGCGGCTGAATCTCTGAGCAGAGGATCCACACAACCGGCGCGGCGCTCATCGCGTAGCCGCCAATGCAGAGCATGGTCATGCCCACCGACACCCATGACAGGCCGGTTGAGATCTCGCCTTCTCCCGCTTTCATCAGGCACCAGCCCAGCACCAGCGTGGCAAAAGCCATCACCGCAAAGCCAATTTTCAGAATCGGTTTCCTGCCGCTTTTATCCACCGTGAACACGGCAATAAAGGTGGCAAACATAAAGGTCAGGCCGACGATCACCGTGGCCAGCATCTGCTCCTGCGTGCTCTGGAATCCCGCCATTTTGAATATCTGCGGCGCGTAATACATGATGATGTTCATGCCGGTAAACTGCTGCATGCCCTGCAACAGCATGCCAAGAAACACTGCACGGCGAACGTTTTTATTTGCCCGAAACAGCGCAAAGCCGCCCTGCTTCATGCGCAGGCTTTCGCGGATTTCATTCAATTCCTGACGCGCTTTTTCAGAGGTATCGCGCAGCATGCGCAGCACCTCTTCCGCCTCAACGTGTAACCCTTTTGCCGCCAGCCAGCGCGGGCTGTTGGGCAAAAAGATTACCATCGCAAACAGAATCACCGCGGGCAGCGCCAGGATACCCAGCATCGCGCGCCAGTTACCACTGTAGCTGAAGGCGGTATCCGAGAGGAACGCCAGCACGATACCAAAGGTGATCATCAGCTGGTACAGGCTGATCATCTTGCCGCGGACGTTTTCCGTGGCCATTTCCGAGAGATAAAGCGGCGCGGTGTAAGATGCGATGCCCACCGCCACGCCGAGCAACACGCGCGACATCAGCAGCAACTCTACGCTGGTTGCGAACGCCGAGCCCGCCGATCCCAGAATAAACAACACTGCGCCCACCATCAGGCTGTATTTTCTGCCCAAGCGGTGTGAGACCCAGCCATTGCAGATCGCCCCGCCCGCCGCGCCCAGCATCATGCTGCTCACCACCCACTCCTGCTGATGGCTGGTCAGGCTGAAATGCTGCGTAATAAACGGCAGCGCTCCCGATATCACCCCGATATCGAGGCCAAACAGCAGCCCGGCCAGCGCCGCGGATATGGAAACAAACAGGTTCATGCGTCGTACTTTTTGTCGGTGTTGAGTTTGAAAATTTATAGTCTGGTTTACATGAGACATCATTAAGCTCCGCCTATTCAGCATGTAATGTCTCAGCAGGATACAAAACGGCGGCGGTAAGGCATTAGGGGGGATCGCCCGCTTGCCATGGACGATTCTGCTAAAGCGGCGCGAAGTGTGACGCGGCTCGCAAACGCTTAGCCCGCGAAGCGTAAAGCGAGATGGGACAGGGTTGATGGCGGGATAACGCGTTGGCTGCGGAAGTGGTTTTTATCGATGCTTATTTGCTATGTATTACGCCAGTACAAGCGAAACGCTGTCTGGCATCATGGCTTTTAGCCCAGACCAGGGCTTCTGCCAGGACCGGTACTTTGCACTACAATTTCCTGATGACTCACTCATTCTCATTGATCAACAGGAGGAACAACATGCCCATTCAGCATTTGCTACTTGCCAGCGACGGTAACGATCGCATTATCGACGCAGAAACCCTTGAAGATGAATTAGTGATTACCCCGCCCCTGCACACCTCTGCGGGCAACGTCATCCCGAATACTGATCACCATCGTGTTGCGGTTAAAAAGCACTACTGCCGGGGTAAAATATACGCCGTTGCACTCGACAGGCACGCGGCCAGCAATGAGATCGACGACGCAATCGATCTGCATCATCCTGAGCCGATTGAGTAGAAAAGATCACAGAGCCTCGTGAAAGCGGGGCTTAGAAAATGGCGGATCAGGAAGATGTTTTGGTGATGCCTGGCTGCAATGGGTTAAGGGCTGGAAACAGGGAGATGGATTCATTAGGTGCCCATTCTTTTAACAGAGCATGCGAGAAAAATTGACGCGTTTTTTGAAGTCAGTGTCTCAAATTCGTCCTGGTTGGGAACATCGAAGGCGAAAGGATTAAAGTAAATCATTGAAAATTAATGGATCCTACAGGATTTTAACCTGTGACCTACGGGTGAGACGTGCTTAGGCAATGCCCTTCTAACGCTCTGAATAATCGCTTCATTTTTATAGCAGGAATGAAGATATAGCCATTCATCGCATAGCGGTAAATGTCAGAAAAAACAACGTTTGGTTTATTTTCCGAATGTATTGTCAATAACCTTTTCCGCTTTTATTTTCATCTTAAAGCCCTTCGTAAATTTTTATTGGGAATTGCAATGGATCAATAAAAAAGAAAGCTCTTATTGAATGGCATTAAATCATGCAATAAAATCCACCAATATCTCAATGAATGAATTATTTCCAGAAACTTTAAGATTAATGTTTCCATAAACATTGATTAAAAATGCCAAATAAATTAATCACATTCCATAAGCCCCCTAACTTTTCAGTGAAAAAATGGATATTTAACCCATGCGAATTTAATGGATGAGAAACCGATGAAAGAAAACCTCTCTTTTTTACTGCCAGGCATCGTATCCGAGAAGGATTATCAATCTGTCAGGCTTTTCTACGGTAGAGACTTAGGTGGAAAGGCTTTTTTTGACTGGAAACACTTTCAGGATGTTGATTGCGGCCAAGTACCAAAAAAACAGATATACCGTTATCAGCAACAGCAACGCATAAAAGGTATTGTCATCTCGTCTTGCTATACATTTTATTTTAATCAACAGCAACGACGGGCGGTTGTGATTGGTGATTTAGGTATAGAGGACACACTAAAATCAACCAACATCGTAAAACAGTTAGTGTTATCTGGGCATCAACAACCAAGCGACATCATTATCTGCCATTCAGATCATCGTAAAATAGCCATCTACAAGAAAATTTTTGACAAATGCACTGATACCAATAACCTAATCATTCCTTTTTTAGACGTTGTTATTGAATCCCAGGCTACAGCAGCCTGTTACCAGGCTGTTGCACCGCAACATTTCGCTGAAGTCAGTTTCCACAATAACCTGGGGCGCCGTAAAGATAATCACTATTTCAATTATTTACAGCAACATCCACTTTATACAGGCTTTCATTTCATCAGGAACAAGGATTTCTACTGTGTGATTGGAATGCGTGAAGAGTATGCTGAAATAGTTGAACTCTCCTCTACCAGCAATGAAATTTACCATTGGGCCATCGCGGCAACTCTGAACTTTCACGCACGCTGTAAAATACTCGTGCCTCAGGCTCGCCTGGAATACCTAATTAAAGAATCTTCTAAGCTCATTAGCCAAAAAGATCTCAACCTGCTGATCTCATCTTATCCGAACCAGGCATTAGATTTTGACCCCGATCACTTGTGGATCAGCCGCCTGGAACGTCGATAATTTAGCCTCTCCAAAGAAAGGAATCATTATGCGTGCAATTCCGTTAAGCCCTTACTCACTTCTTTTTTGGCATAATCATCAATTAAACCCAGAGAGCAGTGAATACAACATCTCCTTTACGCAGCAGATTCAGGGTAAATTCAACCGCCAGCGTTTCCAGCAAAGTTTATTACGTTTTTTAAACGATCATCCGCTGTTCACAAGCCATATTGTGATTAATAATACTGAACCCTGTTGGCAATCCCACACAGCTACGGTGACAATCATTGACTATGACCACGCCTCGCAGTTAGCTGATTTAATTAAAATTCCTTTTTCATTAACCGATGGTCCGCTTCATCGTATATTGCTGCAACAAATCACACCTCAAGAATATATTTTAACCTTAGTATTCCACCACATTGTGGTAGACGGTAATCAGTTTAAAAGCCTCATCAACACTATCAGCCACTATTACAACGATCCACAATTTAGCCGCGCCGGTAACTGGCAAGAGATTGAGCAGAAAAATAGTCAACTTCGTGCCCTTGCTGAACAGCTTGATAACGCCGCATTAAAGCAGTTTTGGCAACAGCTGGTCACCAGTGAGGCAGAACACTTCAGCCTGCCGTTTATCAGCGAGCAGCAAACCACTATTGATGATAAACGCGCCATTACCGAAGTGCGTTTTACGCTGAATAAGCAAGACTGGCCGGAAATCACTCGCTATGAGCCACGTCCTTTCATACTATTTTCTCAGGTATGGGCAACGCTGATGACGCGTTGCGCGGCACACCATGATGTAACCCTGCGCTATCCACTGGCGATACGCTCAGCCAACGACTTACAACTGGGCGCACAAATTAATACCGCCTTATTGCCCATTCGCCTCGAAGACAGCAGTACATTAAATCAACTCTGTCAGTCTGCAGAACAGACGCTACGGCAAAAAGATCCTGAAGGTCACTACTGCAATCAACTGCCGGCAGAAAAAATTCTGCACTACAGTGGCTGTCGCAATCTGCCGCTGGCCTTTGCACAAACCGATCTACGCACGACTGCATTCCATTTTGAACACTGTAAAGTCACACCGTTACATGACTATTATTGCGATGCCGGCGACGCAGATTTAGCACTGGAATATGAGGAATTAGCTGAAGGTTGGTTATTCCGTTTGCGTTATCGCAGCGCACTGTTCGTTCCAGAACAAGTCAGCCGCTGTGGCGAATACTTCATGCAACTACTGGCTAACGCGTTAGCAGCGCCCGATACTCCCCTCCTTTCATTGCCCTTGCTGAATCAGCAACAAATCGCCGAACTGTTACCTGCCGTTGCCGCCACATCGCCCTTTATCGAGACTTCCATGGCGGAACGATTCAAACACATTGTCGAGCATTACCCTGAGCACACAGCGCTGAGTTACGCAGGCAGCACACTCAGTTACCGGCAACTGAATCAATTAGCAGACAATCTCGCGGTGCTCGTGCAAGCCGCATTGCCAGATACCGCACAATCGCAGCCCATCGCCATTTATTGCGATAAGAGCCCAGTGTTTATCGTGGCGTTATTAGCAGTGCTTAAAGCGGGTCATCTTTACATGCCAATCGCTACCGCTACCGACAGTGCAAACAAGCGCACGCAATATCAAATTGAGCACACAGCCACCCCGTTAATGTTGGTTGCAACGCCATTACACTCGCAGGCCGCTGCATTAATCTCTCAACTGCAAACGCCACCGAGGTTACTGCCGATTGATCTCAACACCTTACAGCACTCAAATTCAGTCAATTTGCTGGCCGAGATTAAGCAGCCCGATGCAGCAATCATTTTTACGTCGGGCACCACGGGCAAACCCAAAGGCGTAGTGATTAGCCAGTCCGATATTATTGAACTTGTGACAAACACCAATCACATCCCTTTCACTGCCGAGGATGCATGCCTGTTTCTTGCCAGCCCAATTTTTGATGCCGCCACACTGGAAATCTGGGGCGCACTCTTAAACGGGGGCAAACTGGTGATCCCCCCCAGCACCCAAGTGCTAGCCAGTAATGTCAGCGCCTTTCGTCATCTGTTGAGCCGTGAAAAAGTGACTGTTGCCTGTGTCACCCGCACGTTATTTGACACGCTCTACCTGCTCGACCAGCATCTTTTTGATTCGGTAAAATACGTGATGGTGGGTGGTGAAGCACTTACCGCTGCCATTATGGTGGAGTGGATGTCACGTCCCGAACGGCCAGAGAAAGTGTTCAATGGCTTCGGCCCAACGGAGTGCACCACTATGAGTGCCTGTTACGAACTTCCTGCTAACTTCACCCTGAAGAGCGTGCCTATTGGCAAGGCGACGGATGGTCGCGAGTTATATGTGCTGAATCAGCACTTGCAACTCCAGCCGCAAGGCGCAACGGGCGAACTCTACATTGGGGGGCGTGGACTGGCGCGCGGATATTTCAACAATCCTCAGCAAAATGCCGCCAGTTTTATGAGCAATCCGTTTCATGCTGGCCGCCTGTATAAAACCGGTGACCAGGTGAAGCAGTTGCCCGACGGTAATTTACTGTTTTGCGGTCGCAATGATGGCCAGGTGAAAATTCGCGGCCACCGCATTGAGTTAAGCGAAATTGAGAGCGTAATCAATAGTTGCCCAGGCGTTCAGCAATCGGCAGTAGTGGCACTACCGAAAGAAGAAGGCGGGCAGCTTGCCGCCTGGTATGTGGTGAAAAGCGATGAAACCCTGACAAGGCAGCAGCTGGAAAGCTATTTAAGCACCAGATTGCCCAGCTACATGATGCCGCGCTTTTACACTCCGCTAAGCGCAATTCCGATCACATCAAGTGGAAAGCTTGATGTCAGAGCGTTGAGCAAACCCCAGCGGGAAGCCCAGCAAAGTAGTGACACCAGCTCATCACCTGCCTCAGCACTGTTGTTGCAACTTACCCGCTCACTCCTCAATGATGAGAGTATCACCTTACAGCAACATTTCTACCGCGCAGGCGGCGATTCAATTCAGGCGATTCAACTTATCGCCGGACTGCGGGAGGCGGGTTACAACGTGCTGTTAAGCGACCCGGGTCATTACGCCACGCTCGCCGAGTTTGCCAGCCAATTGACCCTCTCCCAGCCGAATGATGCGCCTGCACCAACGGTGGAAAACCAGGATTATCCGGTTACGCCATTACAAGCCGGTTTGCTGACCTGGACATTGCAGCATCCCGATGATGACGCCTATTTTCTGCAGCAGGTCATGGAGTATCGCTGTGCAATCGACCTCACCCACTATTACGCTGCCTGGGATTTGGTACGTAAGCGTTATCCCGCGCTGCGCACGAGATTCAACTGGCAGCAAGGCACTTTCCGTCAGCAGATTTTGCCGTGGCAGGCACAAGGCGCACAGGGATTACAGCTGATTGATATTTCCAAACACAGCGATGAAGAACAGCAACGACAACTGAAGGGATTTATACAGCAGCAGCGTACACAACCTGTTGACCTTGAGGTGCCCGGCACACTCAGCCTGACACTGTTCAAACTGGCAGACGATCGCTTTCAACTCATCAAAAGTGAACACCACGCTATCACCGATGGTTGGAGTAATAGCAACGTATGGCAACAACTGCATCATTATTACGACAGCTTAATGGCCGGTGAACAGCCTGATGCCGAACCCGAACACGCCTGGCTTGATGCGCTGCGCTGGCAGCAGGAACATCAAGCGCAGAGCCGTGATTTCTGGCAGCAACAGGCCAAAACTTTTAATGCGCCAAACAACATCAGTTGGCTGCTGGATAAGCCGCATCAGATTACCGATTTCCAGCAGGTTCGACATGCACAATGCGCTGAGCTCACCCTTGAAAGTGAGAGGGTAAACCCACTGAAACAATACTGCCAGCAAGCAGGCATCACGCTAAATGTGTTACTGCAGTTTGCCTGGCACAAACTACTACACATTTACACGCAAGATGTGCAAACGCTGGTAGGAACAGTACTTTCCGGTCGCAATCTGCCGATTAATGGTATTACCGACAGCGCGGGGCTATTCATCAACACCCTGCCACTGGCGGTGAACTGGCAGGAAGGTGCGCAGATCAGCGATCAGCTGCAACAGATTCATCACAGCATCGTGTCAATGAATCAGCATCACGGCTATCCGCTGGCGGAACTGCAATCCGGCAACCAACGTCTGTTTCAGAGTTTGCTGGTATTTGAAAACTATCCGTATCAGCCCGCTGCGCAAGGTCTGAGCGCTCATGCGCAGTCATTGGCCATCATCGAAAAACTGGATTTTCCACTGGTGCTGGTGGCATTGATGCGTGACGAGCGGTTAATACTGTCACTGCGCTACGATGGCATGCTGCTGAGCACAACCCGCGCCATGCAACTGGTTGAACACATCACTACGCTGATGTCGCAAGCGTGCGCACAAGCGCAGCAATCCCATGAAACCCTGTCGCTCGCTGCGGCATTGACACCCGTTGATATCCCTACCGTCGCAAATGAAACGCTGCTTGCGCGCTTTGCTGCCATGGTTAAACGCTATCCACAGCGTCCTGCAATCATCTGGCAACAACAAACCATCAGCTATCAACAACTCGATCACGCTGCCAACGCACTGGCCCAGCAGCTTTACAGCCATATTAGCGCAGAAGAACCGGTGATCATTTTGATGGACAAACAGCCACAATGGCTGGTGGCGATGCTGGCTATCATCAAAGCCGGAGGCTGTTACTTACCCCTGGCGCCAGATATACCGCCATTACGTGTGAGGATGATTGCGCGGGATGCGCAGGTGCGGCAGATCATTACCGACGAGCAGTACCGCGCGCTATTTGAATCCGACCTGGTTGTCACCTGCTTAAGTGAGCGTTTTAGTGCGCTTTCTGCCAGCGCATCGCCACCAGATAAACACGACGCCTGTGCGGCCGCCATCTTTTATACCTCTGGTACCAGCGGCACGCCGAAAGGTGTGGTGATTGAGCAAGACGCGCTAAGGGAATTAGTGGTGGATACTAACTACATCGCGATTCAGCCAGATGACCAGTTCATCTTCCTCGCCAATCCCGCTTTTGATGCCGCTAGCTTTGAAATCTGGGGCGCATTACTCAATGGTGCCAGCCTACTCATTCCTGAAAATACCCAAACGCTGATTAGCGATGTGACGCAGTTACAGACGCTATTGCAACAACGTCCCGTCACCATTATGTGGTTGACGCGTTCGCTGTTTGATGCGCTTTATCTGGCCAACAATCAGCTTTTTAATTCACTGCGCTATCTGCTGGTGGGCGGCGAAGCGCTAACGCCTGCGCTTATGAGACAGCTGGCGGCGCAGGCCTCACGGCCGCTACACATTCTTAACGGTTACGGTCCGACAGAGTGCACCACCTTTACCACTACCTATGCGATTGTTGCCGATGAACCGCAAACCACCATTCCGCTCGGCCGCGCAGTCAATGGCCGTCAGCTATGGATCCTCGACCAGCATGCGCAGCCCGTGCCTGCCGGTGCGCCGGGTGAGCTCTATGTCGGCGGTATCGGCCTCGCACGTGGCTATCTCAATCAATCGGAATTAAGCGCCCAGCGCTTTATCTACCATCCGCAACTACAAACGCGTCTTTACCGTACTGGCGATCGCGTGCGGAAGCTGGCTGATGGCAACCTTGAATATCTCGGACGCATCGATAATCAGGTAAAGATCCGCGGTTTCCGCATCGAACCCGATGAAATTGCCATGGCGTTGCTATCGCTGCCCGGTGTACAGCAATCAGCGGTAACGCTTTGGCAACACGCCGGACAAAAACAGCTTGCCGCCTGGCTGGTTGCCCTACCCGGCCACACGCTGGATATCGTCAGTTTACGCCGCCAGTTAGCCGGGCAGCTTCCTGACTATATGATCCCAGCCAGTTTCAACTTGCTGACGCAACTGCCGCTCACCGCCAATGGCAAGCTGGATGTGCAATCACTGCCCACGCCTGTTCAATCCACAGATGATGATTACTGCGCACCACGTAATGCGCTGGAACAGCAACTTTGTGCAGCATGGCAACAGGTATTGCAGCTGGATAAGGTCAGCATTCACGATAATTTCTTCCGAATGGGTGGCGATTCCATTCAGAGCATTTTACTGGTGACCGAACTGCGAAAAGCGGGTTTCCATCTGGATGCCAGCGCCATCAACCGTGCGCCAACGGTGGCCAGGATGGCACAAGTTCTGCAAACGCAATCCGCGCAAATCAATCAGGAACAGCAGGCGATCAGCGGCGCCTGCCCACTGCTGCCAATTCAGCAGTGGTTCTTTAAACAAAACTTTGCGCAGCCGCACCACTGGAACCAGGCATTTATGCTGCGGCTACCGGCAAACATTGATGCCGCACAACTGCAGGTCGCACTGGAGCAGCTAAGCCGTCAGCATGATATGTTGCGCGCACACTATCATGATATGGAGCAATGGATCGTAGCTGAAGATGAATTTAAAACACCACTGCTCAGTGAAATCGATGCCCGGGCATATTCTTCAGCCGAGCTTCAACAACAGCTAAGTGCTTTACAAGCCGATTTCGATTACCAACATGGTCCACTGTGGCGTGCCGCCATTATTCGCTGTCATCCGCAAGGTTCCGATCGGCTATGGCTGGCCTTCCATCATCTGATTATCGATGTCGTCTCCTGGCGTATTCTTGCGCAGAATTTGCTTCAACTGGTTGCCCGACGCCCACTCAGTGCAAAAACCACCAGCTATCGCCGTTGGGCACACGTGCAACAGGATTATTTCTTGCAGCATCCGGATGATTTGCTGTGGTGGCAGCAAGCGGTGAAAACCCACGGCGCACATGCTGAATTATTTGCGCAAGCACCACCTCAACAACTCACGCTGCGTTTTACTGTGCAGCAGACGCAACAGCTGTTACGCCAGGCCGGTCAGGCATGGAACACGCAGATCAATGATCTGCTGTTAACCGCATTGGCACAGGCATTAACAGAGACCAGCGGTAACAAACAACATCGCGTCATGCTGGAAGGCCATGGCCGTGAGCCCTGGGATAGCCAGATCGATCTGACACAAACGGTAGGTTGGTTTACCTCAATGTATCCGGTGCATCTCACTGTAGAGCACGATCTCGCCGCCACCATTGTGGCAACGAAAGAGCGGCTGCGGTCGATTCCGGCAAAAGGCATCGGTTACGGCATCGCCTGTCAACAAGGCTTGCTACACGACACGTTGCCTGGCGTGGCGTTCAACTATCTGGGCGTACTTGCCACTTCACAGGAAGCGTGGTCGATCATTGCCGATCACTGTGGTGACACCGTTAACACAGCTAACCGCAGTGCTTTTGCCCTGACGCTCAACGGCGCGGTTAGCGAACAGCAGTTAACTTTCTATATCGACAGCCAACTGCCCGAAGCACAGACCCAGTGCCTGGTGGATGCCTTCCAGCAGGCATTGAACGATGTGATTGTGCTGTGTTGCACACGCCAGCCGCAGCGTACCGCCAGTGATTTTGGCCCACTGGCGATCACGCCGCAACGACTGGCACAACTACAGCAGCATTATGTCAATCTCACCGCTATTTTGCCTGCCACGCCGCTCCAACAGGGAATGATTTACCACACACTGGCCCACCCCAACGATGACGCTTATCGTGTGCAGCAACTGATGTGCTACGACTGCGCACTTAACCCAGAGCACTATCAGCAAGCATGGCAACTCGCTGTGAAACGCTTCCCTATTCTGCGCACGGTGTTTGACTGGCAGGATGGCACGATGCTGCAACTGGTGCTGACCGATGCACCTATTGCAGCCACCAATTTTAATATTATCGATTTAAGTACATTGCTGGCTGAACAACAACAGGCACAAATATCCTTGTTGCAGCAGCAGGATCGTCAGCATCCCTTCGCACTCGATAAGCCTGAATCACTGCGCTTGTTGTTGATCAAATTGCACGATCGCGGTTGGAGTGTGCTGAAAAGCCAGCATCATGTTATCTGCGATGGCTGGAGCGAGCCGCTGGTGCTTGACGCGGTACATCAGTTTTATGAGGCGCTGCAACGCGGTGTGCAGCCGCAGATAGTGGAACAGCAAAGCTGGCTGGAAGCGCAGCACCATCTCTATCGCTTTAAGCAAAAAAGCGCCCGCTTCTGGCAACAGGAAAAATTACGGCTTACTGTCGCTAATGACCTGCGCGCGCTGGCCACAGAGAAGCTTGCACCTTTGGCATCAGAAGAGAGAGCCGCCGCCTCATACCAGCTATCCTTCAGCGCAGCACAAACCATCCAACTGCGCAGTCGCTGCGCAGCATTGGGGATTACTCTGAATGCGCTGGTGCAATTTGCCTGGCATAAGTTGATACAGATCTACAGTCAGGATGAGCAGACTCAGGTCGGCACCGTGCTGTCAGGTCGCGACCTGCCGGTTGCCGACATCAAACAATGCGTGGGTCCCTTTATCAACACGCTGCCTTTAGCGGTTATATGGCAGGAAGAACATCGCTGCATCGATGTGCTGCTGGCGATCCAGCAGAAAATTGCTGAACTCAACAGCCACACCAACATCAGCCTGACCGAATTACAAACTGAAAGTCAGGCGTTGTTTAACAGCTTGCTGGTGTATGAAAACTACCCGCAGATTGCGCCGCGTAGCGGCATCGCCAGCGCCTGGCGCATGGAAGCAGCATTTGAAAAACTGGATTACCCGCTGGCGCTGCTGGCGTGGGAAACCGCGGAATCTCTCACGCTGCAACTTAATTATTTCACTGCCTGGCTTTCACCAGCGCTGGCCGAGCAGCGTTTACAGCAGTTGCAAGACATCATACAGCAATGCATGGCGCATCCCGAAAATCTGCACGACTCGATTAGCCTGGCTGGCCCAGTGCCGCAGCCAGTAACATTGCCGACTGGACCCGTACAGACACTGTTGGCGCGTTTCGTCTCAATGGTACAGCGTTATCCCGACAACATTGCACTCAGTGACGACAGCGGCAGTCTGAGTTACCGCCAACTGGATCAGTACAGTAACCAACTCGCGCGGGAGATTTTGGCACGTTACCACGCTGTTCATGGCAAACCACTGCCACATGAAACGCCTGTCGCACTATTACTGGATAAAAGCAATGCGCTGGTCATTGGCATGCTGGCGATCCTCAAAGCGGGAGGCTGTTATGTTCCCATCTCCACTGAGTATCCTGACGAACGCATCGAGTTTATCCTTGCAGAAACCGCCACGCCGCTACTGCTCAGCACACAACCTCATCCAGAAAGCACTCTGCCCTGCTTACTGTTGAATGATGATCTTTCCGCTAACAGCATAGCCGCACTGCCGTTCAGTGCTGACGCACGGGCAACCGGCGCGATCATCTTTACGTCGGGTACCACCGGTGTGCCGAAAGGTGTGCTGATTGCACAACAGGCGATGGCTGAGTTAGTGGTGGATAATCCTTACATCTCTATCAGTGACAAAGACGCATTCATGCTGCTCTCGAGCCCGGTATTTGATGCTGCCACTTTCGAAATATGGGGGGCGCTGTTAAATGGCGCGAAGCTTGTCATCCCACCGTCGACGCAAGAACTGGCGAGCGATACCGTGCAGTTCAAAGCATTATTGCAGCAACAGGGCATCAGCATCCTGTGGGTTACACGCTCGTTGTTTGATCTACTCTATCTGCGCCAACGCGATCTGTTTAATTCACTGCGTTATTTGCTGGTGGGCGGCGAGGCGTTATCTGCGGATATCATGCGCCAGCTGGCAAGTCAGGCCGAACGTCCTCAGCACATTATTAATGGCTACGGTCCCACTGAATGCACCACGTTCACCACAACATATGAAATCAGTGCGATAGAGAACGGTGCTTCCATTCCGATCGGTAAAGCTATTGCGGGGCGCCAGCTCTATGTACTCAACCGCCTGATGCAACCAGTGCCGCAGGGTGCACCGGGTGAACTCTATGTCGGCGGAAGCGGCGTTTCACGTGGTTATATTAATCGCCCGGTTCTCACGGCTCGTCAATTTGTCACCAATCCATTTGGTGAAGACATATTATATAAAACCGGTGACTGGGTACGTTATCGCGCGGATGGAGGGCTTGAATATCTCGGGCGTAAAGATCAGCAGGTTAAAATTCGTGGCTTCCGCGTGGAGCTTGATGAGATAGCCTGCCGTCTGCAACAACTATCCGGTGTCGAACATGCTGTGATCCAGATGCGTGAAGTTGAAGGACAACCTTTCATCTGCGCCTGGTGCATCATGCAAGCTGGACAGCGTTTTGATGCCAACACGTTACTGAACGCACTGGAACGAAGCCTGCCTGACTACATGCTGCCTTCGGCAATTATGGCGATCGACAACCTTCCGGTAACTGTTAATGGCAAGCTGGATAGCAGCCGGTTACCAGAACCGCAACGTCAGCTGGACGACAACTATTGCATGCCGCGTAACGAGCTCGAATGCACCATTGCTAAAGTGTGGCAACAGATATTGAACTGTGCGCCGGTAAGTATTCATGCCAACTTCTTCCGTATTGGCGGCGACTCGATCCAGAGCATTCTGGTGACCACCGAACTGCGCAAACGCGGTATCAACTGCTCCACGCGTGATATTTTTACGGCGAAAACCATCGCCCATCTGGCTGCTTTACTGGCCCAACAGACGCAACCTCAAATCACACTCAGTGAGCAAGGCCCACTGAGTGGTCAGTTCGCCCTGTTGCCGATTCAGCAGTGGTTTAACGCATTACAGCTCAACCATCCCCACTGGTTTAATCAGGCTTTTACCCTGGCCCTACCCGCTGATGCCACACCAGAACGGTTGCAAGGATGCTTGCAACAACTGCTGATGCATCACGACATGCTGCGCGCCCGCTTTGATGTGGAAGGACATCAGATAACAGCCCAGCGCTACCTGGCCGATGATACGTTGGTGTTTACCACTTTCGATCGTGCAACCCTGCATGATATAAGGCAACTTGAGGATCAATGCAGCGAATGGCAACAGCATTTCAGTCTGCAAACAGGTCCGCTTTATCGCTTTGTCTATCTCTATGACAGTCAAAGTACAGAGCCGCCGGTGCTGTTTTGCGCTTTCCACCATCTGATTATTGATGCAGTGTCGTGGCGTATTCTCGCCAGTGATTTGCAGACGCTCTATGCAGGCGATGCGCTGGAGAGTAAAGCTACCAGCTATCGCCAGTGGCAGCAGTGCGTAGCGGAATATGGTCAGCGCAACGCTATGCAACGGGAGTTCTGGCAGCAGCAAATAGCCCAACAGCCGGATTACTGGCGCGGGTATAATCACGACGGTGCACGTCAGCGCGTTACGCAGCAGCTTTCAGCAGCGATGACCGACCAACTGCTGCATCAAGTTCATCAGGTTTATCACACTGAGGTGACTGATTTCCTGCTTACAGCGTTAAGTCATGCTTTACGGCGCTGGCACGGCGAAGCAGCAAGCTGGCTGACGCTGGAAGGACATGGTCGCGAGCACATCACTGATCAAGCCGATATCAGCCGCACATTAGGCTGGTTCACCACGTTATTCCCGCTCTGCCTACGCACGCAGGCAAGTGAAGTGCAGAGCCTGCGCAGCATTAAAGAACAGCTGAGAGCCGTGCCTGACAAAGGCTTCGGCTTTAGTACACTGCAGTACGATACGCTGAATTTACCCGCCATTAGTTTTAATTATCTCGGCCAAATCAGTAGCACTCCGCAACCGTGGTCGATTTTGCCCTATGGACGTGGCGAGCAAAACTCACCGGAAAACGCCTCGCACAATCTGCTGGATATTGTCGTAAGCGTGGTCAGCAATCAGCTACTGCTGAATATTGATACGGCGCTGCCAGCTGCAGTCAGCCAGCAGATTAGCGCAGACTTCCTCGCCACACTGGAACGGCTCATCACCCACTGCCATCGCCAAAAACAGGCGGGAAATAGCTGGTTTAGCCCGGCCGATTTTCCATCCTGTGACATCAGTATGGCCATGTTGGACGATCTGCAAAACCGCATGCAGTTGGAAAACATCTATCCTGCTACCGACACGCAACGGGAGTTACTCTACTTTAATCGCCTCAATCCTGATTTTCAGATTGACCAGAATATTGTGCGCATTGACGGTGAGTTTGATGCGGATTGCATGATTCAAGCCTGGCAATTGGCCGCACAGCGTTATGACGTGTTGCGAACTGGCTACAGTGATGCGCACGCGCCGGGCAGGCCACTCGCCTTTGTTTGCCAGCAATTACCTTTCCCGGTGGCACTGGAAACCTGGCGACCAATGGCTACAGCGTCACTGGAAGAGAAGCTGCGTCAGCGTATGCTCAACGAGCGCCTGCAATATATGCCAACCGATAAACCAGGATTAATGCGCGTGGTGATCGTGCGTATCAGCGCCACGCAGCACTACATGCTGCAAACCTTTAATCATGTGCTGATTGATGGCTGGTCGCTGAACAATATTCTCACCACGTTGCTAGCGGATTATCAGTGCTTGCTGCATGGCGAAACGATCAATGTGACGCCGATGAGCTTTGCTGCGTTCCCTTGCTGGCTACAACGTTGCGATAACGCGGCGGCAGATCGTTTCTGGTCAGTCTATCTGCAAGATGCACCGCGCAATCAACGCCTGCCGTGCGAGGATGTACCAACACTCGACCTTCGCCGCGAAAAGCGTATGCGCAAACTGGCACGTAGCTTGACTGAGGGGCAAACCTCAGCGCTTAACCGTTTCGCGGCGAGCAGTGGCTACACGCCAAATCAGATTACGCAGTTGGCCTGGATGCAGGCGCTGGCACATCGTTTAGACAGTGATGATGTGGTGATTGGCACAACGATGAGCGAACGTCCCGCTGAGATTGAAAATGTGGCGAAGATGGTGGGCTTATTTGTTGCCAGCCCGGTTTTACGACTGTGCGACATTCGCCAGCAAAACGCGAGCACGTTGCTGGCGCACATTGCCGCTACACAACCGGACCGTCAGCAATATGCCTTCCATGAACTCAACCATTACAGCCCTGAATGGATACCGACTTCGCCCTTCGGTAGCTTGTTTGTGTTTGAGAGCATGCCCAAAGCCCAGCTGGAAAATTTGCCGTTTAGCCTGACACCACTGGATAACGTCAGCGGCAGTAATCATCAAACCGTGCTGTGCTTGATCCCGGAAGCACAACAGCTGTTCATGTCACTGTTTTACGATGCCAGTGAGTTGAGTGAACGGAGCGTACGCGAACTCTGTGATGAGTTTATTTATTATATCGATGTCATCACGCGACACAGTTGAAAATGAACGAGTAAATCGAGCAGGTGCGCGCTTAGCGCATCTGTTTACCTGGGGTGACGTAAGGGGCCCAGGTAAGCCATGCTTTTACTGACTGTATTAATCTGAGAGTAAGAGTACTTCGCTATGCTCACCTGGCGCCGAATCACTTAACGGAGCATGCGCGCAAAATTGACTCACTTTTAGGTGATAACGACACAAATACGACAGAAGGAGAAAATCAGGTTGGATTGAAGCTTGCGTAAGGTATTGAAAAATATTGGTACGCCCTACAGGATTCGAACCTGTGACCTACGGCTTAGAAGGCCGGTGCTCTATCCAACTGAGCTAAGGGCGCATGGAGTTGGGTCGAATTATACGGTCAGCGACCGGTGAGTCAACGTTTTTGCGCCGCTGGCGCTCCTGATGCTGAAGTTCTGCGCAACTTCAGATAATTCAATGCCTGACAGACGCCACCGCTTCTGCCAGAATAGGCGCAACTCCCCCGTTTCAACTCAACACAGTGGATTTCCTCTCTGATGGTAGCAAAAATTATTGACGGTAAAACGATTGCGCAGCAGGTGCGTCAAGAGGTTGCGGAAAAAGTTCAGCAGCGTCTGAGCGCAGGCAAACGCGCGCCCGGTCTGGCAGTGGTGCTGGTTGGCGAAAATCCTGCCTCACAAATCTATGTCACCAGCAAACGTCGTGCGTGTGAAGAGGTTGGCTTTATCTCCCGCTCTTACGATCTGCCTGCTACCACCAGCGAAGCGGAGCTGTTGGAACTGATCGATACCCTGAATGCTGACGGTGAAATCGACGGCATTCTGGTTCAGCTGCCGCTGCCCGCCGGTATCGACAACGTTAAGGTGCTGGAGCGCATCGCCGCCGATAAAGATGTAGATGGTTTTCATCCTTATAACGTCGGCCGCCTTTGTCAGCGTTCGCCCAAGCTGCGTCCCTGCACGCCGCGCGGTATCGTCACGATGCTGGAGCGCTACAATATCGATACCTACGGCCTGAATGCCGTGGTGGTGGGCGCCTCTAATATCGTTGGGCGCCCAATGAGCATGGAATTGTTGCTGGCGGGCTGCACCACCACCGTCACGCACCGTTTTACCCGCGATCTGCGCCATCACGTTGAACATGCCGATTTGCTGGTTGTGGCAGTAGGTAAACCTAACTTCATTCCCGGCGAATGGATCAAACCCGGCGCAATTGTGATTGATGTCGGTATTAACCGTCTTGAGAGCGGTAAAGTGGTCGGCGACGTTGATTTCGAACAGGCGTCAGCGCGCGCCGCCTATATTACGCCCGTACCGGGCGGCGTTGGCCCGATGACCGTGGCGACGCTAATCCAGAACACGCTGCAGGCGTGCGAAGAATATCACGATGGAGCAAAGGCTTAACAATGGCGACTTTTTCTTTAGACAAACACGAGCACGTTGATCTGTGCGACTTAATGAAGCTGGAAGGCTGGGTGGAAAGCGGCGCGATGGCCAAATCGCTGATCGCGGAAGGCCACGTTACCGTCGATGGCAATGTGGAAACCCGCAAGCGCTGCAAAATCAAAGCGGGCCAGACGGTGAGCTTTGCCGACAACAGCGTGACCGTTGTTGCCTGATTGCCCTGCCCTCTGCGGAGGGCAATGCTTTTCCCCACCACCTCTTTTACCGTTCTGAACCACTCAACAAGCCAAAAAAAAGCGCCCGAAGGCGCCTTTATTACAGATTACTTACGACGCCAACTGGTGCCCTGCGGGCCATCTTCCAGAATGATGCCAAGCGCATTGAGCTTGTCGCGTGCCACGTCGGCCTGCGCCCAGTCTTTGCTTTGACGCGCGTCGTTACGCATTTTGATCAACGCTTCGATCTCCGCCACTTCATCATTACTGTTTTGCGCGCCGCTTTGCAGGAAGCTTTCCGCATTCTGTTGCAGCAACCCAACGATACCCGCGAGCTGACGCAGACGCGCAGCCAGGCCGTTGGCCGCTTCCGGTGATTCACTTTTCAGACGATTCACTTCACGCGCGAGATCGAACAGCACCGAATAGGCTTCCGGCGTATTGAAATCATCATCCATCGCCGCACGGAAACGGGCTTCAAACTCTTCTCCACCCGCTACCGCAGCCTGAGCGTCGGTCTGACGCAGCGCCGTATATAAACGTTCCAGCGCCGCACGCGCCTGCTTCAGGTTATCTTCGCCGTAGTTAAGCTGGCTGCGATAGTGACCAGACATCAGGAAATAGCGCACGGTTTCAGCGTCATAATGCGCCAGCACGTCACGCACGGTGAAAAAGTTGTCGAGCGATTTAGACATCTTCTCGCGATCCACCATCACCATGCCGGAGTGCATCCAGTAGTTGACGTACGGGCCGTCGTGCGCGCAGGTCGATTGTGCAATCTCGTTTTCATGGTGCGGGAACATCAGATCGGAACCGCCGCCGTGAATATCGAAATGTTCGCCCAGCTGTTTGCAGTTCATCGCTGAACACTCAATATGCCAGCCCGGACGCCCTTTGCCCCACGGCGACGGCCAGCCCGGCTCGTCCGCCTTGGACATTTTCCACAGCACGAAGTCCATCGCGTTGCGCTTAACATCCGCCACCTCAACACGGGCACCCGCCTGCAGCTGCTCCAGATCCTGGCGCGACAGCACGCCGTAATCCGCATCGCTGGCCACCGAGAACATCACATCGCCGTTGCTGGCAACGTAGGCGTGCTCACGCGCAATCAGCTTTTCCACCAGCTCGACGATCTCGCTGATATGCTGCGTTGCCCGTGGCTCAACGTCCGGCGGCTGAATGTTCAGCGCGGCAAAATCGGCGTGCATCTCGGCGATCATGCGATCGGTCAGATCGTAAATACTTTCACCGTTTTCATTGGCACGTTTGATGATCTTGTCATCAATATCGGTGATATTGCGCACGTAGTTGACCTCGTAGCCGCAGTAACGCAGGTAGCGCGCCACGGTATCAAAGGCCACGAAGGTTCTGCCGTGACCAATGTGACAGAGGTCGTAAACGGTAATGCCACACACGTACATGCCAATTTTACCGGCATGAATAGGTTTGAACTCCTCTTTCTGACGACTCAGGGTGTTATAAATCTTTAGCATTGAGACATTCCGTTTTTACGTGTGCGGGTTAACAAATATGAATTTGATATTGTGCCGTATTTTTCACGCTCGCGCGATGTAAAGCAAGGCGCGCGCGCGGTGGGCTGACGTGTCATAGCAAATTGTGATATAAGAAACGTCTATTAAATGGCAGGCAGGATTCACCCGCCGCCGGCACTGACAAATATACTGAACAGGACGAAATTATGGTTACCTTCCAGACTAATCACGGCGACATCGTGATCAAGACTTTTGATGACAAAGCCCCTGCGACCGTCAAAAACTTCCTGGATTATTGCCGTGAAGGCTTTTATGACAACACCATTTTTCATCGCGTGATTAATGGCTTCATGGTTCAGGGCGGCGGTTTTGAGCCGGGCATGACGCAGAAAGCGACCAAAGACGAAATCCGCAACGAAGCCAACAACGGTCTGAAAAACACCGTGGGCACGCTGGCGATGGCACGTACTTCCGCGCCACACTCCGCGACCGCGCAGTTCTTCATCAACGTGGCAGACAACGACTTCCTGAACTTCCGCGACGAAAGTCTGCAGGGTTGGGGCTACTGCGTGTTTGCTGAAGTGGTTGAAGGCATGGACGTGGTTAACGCTATCAAAGCGGTGAAAACTGGCCGCAGCGGCATGCACCAGGATGTGCCAAAAGAAGACGTGGTGATCCAGAAAGTGATCGTCAGCGAGTAATGTCGCGCACGCTCTTCATCGCAGATATCCATCTGTGTCAGCAAGAACCGGCAATTACTGCCGGTTTTCTGCATTTTTTGCAGCGAGAAGCGCATCAGGCCGATGCGCTTTATATCCTTGGCGACCTGTTTGAAGTGTGGATTGGTGACGACGATCCTAATCCGTTACATGCGCAGGTGGCCGCCGCGCTGAGCGCCCTGCCGCTGCCGGTCTATTTTATTCACGGCAACCGCGATTTCCTGCTCGGCAAACGCTATGCCCGCGCCAGCGGCATGCAGTTGCTGCCGGAAGAGCAGGTGCTGAGTGCGTACGGTCATCGCGTGCTGATCATGCATGGCGACACACTGTGTACCGATGATCAGGGCTATCAACGTTTCCGCCGCAAAGTGCATCAGCGCTGGCTGCAAACGCTGTTTTTGGCACTGCCGCTGTTTCTGCGACAAAAAGTGGCCACACGTATGCGCGCCGACAGCCAGCAGGCCAATCAGCATAAATCGCAGGCGATCATGGATGTGAATGCCGCCGCGGTGCAGGAGGCGATGCAACGTCATCAGGTGAGTCTGCTGATTCACGGTCATACCCATCGCCCTGCCGTACACGTTTCCGCCGAGGGCGAACGCGCGGTGCTCGGCGCCTGGCATGAACGGGGATCGATGATCGTACTGGACGCCAGCGGCATAAGACTGGTGGAATTTCCCTTCTAAATTGCCCGTTTTACGGCGACGCAACCGTTTTCCTTGCGGGCATGACATGCTATTCTCGGTGCCCTTCAAATCCTGTGCCGCTGCGCACGTATGCATTGATTTCACTCGACAGGAGCTGACCGCATGTCATCCAACGCCGCCCCGGCCCGTATCGCCATCGTCATGGGTTCAAAAAGTGACTGGGCAACCATGCAATTTACTGCGGAAATCCTCACCTCGCTTAACGTCCCGTTTCATACCGAAGTGGTGTCAGCACACCGTACGCCGGATAAGCTGTTCAGCTTTGCCGAACAGGCGGCTGACCAGGGTTTTCAGGTGATTATTGCGGGCGCAGGCGGTGCGGCGCACCTGCCGGGCATGATTGCGGCCAAAACGCTGGTGCCGGTGCTGGGCGTGCCGGTGCAGAGCGCAGCGCTGAGCGGCCTCGACAGCCTCTACTCCATCGTGCAGATGCCGCGCGGTATTCCGGTCGGTACGCTGGCGATTGGCAAAGCGGGCGCGGCTAACGCGGCGCTGTTGGCGGCGCAGATTCTTGCGCTGCACGACGCTGAACTGGCGACACGCATGCAGAACTGGCGCCAGGCGCAAACCGATGAGGTGTTGAGCCATCCGGATCCGCGGGAGGAGGCATGAAGTCAGTTTGCGTACTGGGCAACGGCCAGCTGGGACGCATGCTGCGCCAGGCAGGTGAACCATTGGGCATCGCCGTTTATCCGGTCGGGCTCGACGCCGAGCCGGACAGCCTGCCGATTCAGCAAAGCGTGATTACCGCCGAAATTGAGCGCTGGCCGGAAACCGCGCTGACCCGCGAACTGGCGCGCCATCCCGCTTTTGTTAACCGCGATATTTTTCCGCAGCTGGCCGATCGTCTGACGCAGAAGCAGCTGCTTGACCATCTTGGTCTCGCCACCGCGCCGTGGCAGCTGCTGGCTGCAAAAACCGAGTGGCCGCAGGTGTTTGCCACCTTAGGCGAGCTGGCGATCGTTAAACGCCGCACCGGCGGTTACGATGGCCGTGGTCAGTGGCGACTGCGCGCTGACAGCGCTGACAGCCTGCCCGACGACTGCTACGGCGAATGTATTGTTGAGCAAGGCATCGCCTTCAGCGGTGAAGTGTCACTGGTGGGTGCGCGCAATCGTGCCGGGCAAACCGTGTTTTATCCGCTGACGCATAATCTGCATGAGGAAGGCATTCTGCGCGCCAGTGTCGCCTTTCCTCAGGCTGATGACGCGCTGCAGCAGGAAGCCGAGCGCATGCTGGGCGCTATTCTGCAGGAGCTCGATTATGTCGGTGTGATGGCGATGGAATGCTTTGTGGTACCGCAGGGCTTGCTGATTAACGAACTGGCGCCGCGCGTGCATAACAGCGGGCACTGGACGCAGAATGGTGCCTCCATCAGCCAGTTTGAATTGCATCTGCGGGCGATTCTCGATTTACCGATGCCAACGCCCGCTATCGGTGCGGTGTCGGTGATGATCAACCTGATCGGCACCGATCTGAATGCCGACTGGCTGTCGCAGCCGCTGGTGCACCTGCACTGGTATGAGAAAGCGGTACGTGAAGGACGCAAGGTGGGCCATTTGAACCTGTGCGACAACGACACCGCCGCGCTGATTGCGGCACTGGCGGCGCTACAACCGCTGCTTCCAGCGGAATACGCTTCTGGCATCATTTGGGCGCAGCAGCAGCTTAATGGCTGATCGCCACGGATGTAGATGAAAAAGGGCCGCACTAGCGGCCTTTTTTTATGCTCCATCAAAACGCCGGAACAGCGCCTTGCCTTTCAGCAGCCGTACGCCGAGCCAGCCGCCGCACAGCGACAGCAGGATGGCGCCGGTCAGCGGCAACGCCAGCCACAGCGTCAGATCGGGCTCCCATGGGAAATCAAACACCTTGCGTTGTAATCCCCACAGTGCCGCCTCCGCGCCAATCGCCGCCGCAATGCCGGAAACGCCACCAAGCAGCGCAAACTCCCACCACAGCGTGCCGCGCAGCAGCTTTTTACCAGCACCCAGCGTGCGCCACACCACCAGCTCCTGACGGCGCTGGCGCATGCCAACCTGAATCTGCGCTAACAGCAACAGCACACCGCAGGCGGTGACCAGCACCACCATGATCTCCAGCGCCTGGCTCACCTGCGCCAGCACCTGACCAATCTGCCGCATGATGCTGCCGATATCGAGCAGGCTGAGCGTTGGAAACTGCCGGTTGAGCTGCGCCAGCAGCGGCGGATTATTCTCCAGACGGAAGCTGGTCAGCCAGGTTTGGGGCTGATCGTCGAGTGCGCCCGGCGGGAAAATAAAGAAGAAGTTAGGCCGCAGGCTCTCCCAGTCAACCTTGCGCAGGCTGCTGATTTTCGCGGTGAACTGCTGGGTATCGCCGGTAAAGGTCAGGCTGTCACCGAGACCCACCCCCAACCTTCCCGCCAGCTCCGCTTCCATCGACACTTCGCCGGTTTTTGGTGGCCACTCGCCCGCCACCAACGGATTGTGATCGGGGCGTTCACGCTGCCAGGTGAGGTTCAGCTCGCGGTTAAGGGCGTTATCCAGCCCCGGATCGGCAGCTTTACCATTGATATCGGTCAGCCGCACGCGCGCCACCGGATAAAACGGCTCGGCTTTCACCTGATGCGATTGCAGAAACGCCTGCACCTGCGGCACCTGATCGGCGGTCATGTTGAGCAAAAAATAGTTCGGGCTGTCGGCAGGCAGCTGCTGCTGCCAGCGATCGAGCAGATCGCCACGCATCACCAACAGCAGCGCCAGCAGCATAAACGACAGCGAGAAGGCGGCCAGCTGGCTGAGCGTGGTCCACGGCTGACGCAGCAGGCGATTGATCGCCAGACGCAGCGCCAGATGCCGAACCGACACGCGGCGCAGCAACAGCAAACTGCCCCACCCCAGCGCGGCAAGCAGAAGCGCCAGCAACACAATGCCGCCCAGCAGCGCCCACAGCAGCTTACTGCCGCCAACCAGCAGCGCGAGCAGCGTCACCACAATTGTCGCCATCACCGGCAGATATATTTTCAGCGGCCAGACCTGCGCGATGATGTCGCGGCGCAGCACACGCAACGGCTGGGTAGCCAACAGCAGCCGGTAAGGACGTAGGCCAATCAGCAGCGAGATCACAAACAGCGAGCCGATCGCCCACACCCACGGCCAGAGGCTGGCGGCGGGCAGCTGGCCGGGCAGCACCGGCCGCAGCATGATCATCAGAATCTGCTCAAACCCGCTGCCCAGCAGCCCGCCAGCGACGGAAGCCAGCAGCAGCACCGCCAGCCACTGGCCAACGATCAGCTTACGGATGGCGGCGCGGTCGGCACCCAGGGTTTTCAGGATCGCCACCAGATCGTAACGACTGCGGCAATAGTGGCTCATCGCCACCGCCACCGCGGCCACCGCCAGCATCAGCGTCAGCAACGCCGAAAGTAGCAGGAATTGCTGGGCACGTTGCATTGAGCGGCCCAGCGCATCGTCAGCGTTATCGACGCTGGTCCAGCGCTGATCCGGCTTCAGCTTCGGCTGTAGCCACGCGTCATAGGCAGCCAGCTGCGGCGAATCACCGGCGAATTTATAGCGCCAGGTCAGGCGGCTGCCGGGCTGAACGGCACCGGTTTTTGCCACGTCACTGAGATTCATCAGCAGCCGCGGCGCCGTCTGAAAGGGATTAAATCCGGCATCCGGCTCCTGAATCACCTCACCGGCGATCTTCAGCGTGGCATCGCCGACGTCAATAGCATCGCCGGTTTTCAGATTGAGCAGTGCCAGTAATCGGGCGGCCACCAGCACCGTGCCCGCCTGCGGTTTTTGACCCGGCGGATCGGTTTGCAGCTGACCAAACATCGGATAGCTGTCGTCCACTGCCTTCACCGAGGCGAGCTGTGGCGTCTGATCGGCAAAGGTCATGGTCATAAACGTTAGCTGACGGCTCACCTGCAGGCCGTTTTCCCGCGCCTGTTGCAGCCATGCAGCGGGCACTTCGCTGCTGCTGCTCAGGGTGCGATCGCCTGCCATATAATCACGGCTTTGCTGGGTTAAGCCTTTTTCCATGCGGTCGCTGATCGATCCCAGCGCCAGCACGCAGGCCACCGCCAGCGTCAACGCCATCCAGACAATCAGCAGCGAGGGCGAGCGCCATTCGCGCCAGAACCAGCGCCAGATCATGCTTCCTCCCACAGCTTGCCGTCGCGCAGCCGCAGACGACGGTCGCAGCGCGCCGCCAGTTGCTCATCATGGGTCACCAGAATCAGCGTGGTGCCGGTATCGCGGTTAAGGCTGAACAGCAGATCGACGATATGTTCACCGGTTTTGCGATCGAGATTACCGGTGGGTTCATCGGCAAACAGCAGCCCCGGACGGCCACTGAAGGCGCGCGCCAGCGCCACGCGCTGCTGTTCACCGCCGGAAAGCTGCGCGGGCAGATGATGCAGCCGCTTGCCCAGCCCGAGCTGCGTCAGTAATTCGGTGGCCTGCTGACGACTCTGCTTTTCACCGTCACCGCGCAGCAGCGACGGCAGCTGGACATTTTCCAGCGCATTCAAGGTCGGCACCAGCATAAAGCTCTGGAAAACAAAGCCCACCTGACTGGCACGCAGTGCGGCACGCTGCTCCTCATCCATGTTATGCAGCGGCTGACCAAACAGGTTAACCTCGCCACTGCTACCGTCGTCAAGACCGGCCAGAATACCCAACAGCGTTGATTTACCCGAACCCGACTCGCCAATCAGGGCGATGGTTTCAGCCGGTTTGACAACCAGCTCAACTCCGGTAAGGATGGTTAACTGATGCTCTCCCTGACCTACGGACTTACTAAGACCATGAACTTCAACAATGTTTTCCGCTGGCATTTCCCTTTCCTGTTGTTATTGCTGGTATTTGCACGCAGCGTATCGGCAGATACCCTGCTGGTTCTTGGCGACAGCCTGAGCGCCGGCTATCGCATGTCAGCCACGGCGGCCTGGCCGTCACTGCTGAATGAAAAGTGGCAAAAAAAACCTGCGGTGGTGAATGCCAGCATCAGCGGCGATACCGCCACACAGGGGCTGGCACGCCTGCCTTCGTTGCTGAAGCAACATCGTCCGCAATGGGTGCTGATTGAGCTGGGCGGCAACGACGGGCTACGCGGTTTTTCGCCGCAGCAGATTGAGCAGGACCTGCGTAAGATCATTACCACGGTCAAAGCGGCAGATGCCAAACCGCTGCTGATGCAGGTGCGTCTGCCCGCTAATTATGGCCGTCGCTACACTGAAGCGTTCAGCGGCATCTATCCGGCGCTGGCTAAAGAGTACGCCATTCCGCTGGTGCCGTTTTTTATGGAGCAGGTATATCTTAAGCCAGAATGGATGCAGCAGGATGGTATTCACCCCAATCCGGCGGCGCAGCCCTTTATTAGCGGACTAATGGCGCAGGAACTGGCGCCATTAGTAAAACACGAGTAACGGATAACCGTGATCGACGACAGGTAAAGTTATGCAAAAATCAGTACTGATTACCGGCTGTTCCAGCGGTATTGGCCTGGCGGCCGCCATGGATTTACAGGCGCGTGGCTACCGCGTGCTGGCCGCCTGCCGCAAGCCCGATGATGTTGCACGCATGCAACACCAGGGCTTTAGCGGCATTTTACTCGATCTGGACGATGCCGAAAGCGTGAGCCGGGCGGCGGAACAGGTGATCGCCCTGACCAATAACTGCCTGCATGGCCTGTTTAATAACGGCGGATTTGGCGTTTATGGGCCGCTGGCGCACCTTTCCCGCCAGCAGCTGGAGCAGCAGTTCTCGACCAACTTTTTCGGCACGCATCAGCTGACCATGCTGCTGTTACCGGCGTTACAGGCCAGCGGCAACGGCCGCATTATCAACACCAGCTCGGTGCTGGGATTGATCTCCACGCCCGGCCGTGGCGCCTATGCTGCCAGCAAATATGCGCTGGAAGCCTGGTCCGATGCGCTGCGTATGGAGCAACGCCGCTACGGTATTCGCGTCAGTCTGATCGAGCCCGGGCCTATTCACTCCCGCTTTACCGATAATGTCAGCCAGGCACAACAGGATAAGCCGGTGCAAAATCCCGGCATCGCCGCCCGCTTTACCCTGCCGCCAGAGGCTATTTTACCGAAATTACGTCATGCGCTGGAGAGTTCGCATCCCCGGCTGCGTTATCCGGTTACGCTGGTGGCGCACGCGATGACCATCCTGAAACGCCTGCTGCCGGGCTGGATGCTGGATCGTATTCTGCGTGGCCACTAAACTGCGGTAACGTACTGAACTTGAAGCGGGCTATTCCATCCCCATATCGTTACACAGTCATCAGCCTGAGAGACACACTCATGTCACCACAAGCCACTATTATCAATATCAATGAAACCAACCTGCAGCAAACGCTTGAGCAGTCGATGCAGCTGCCGGTGCTGTTCTACTTCTGGTCTGAGCGTAGTCAACACTGCCTGGAGTTAACGCCGGTGCTGGAGCGTCTGGCGCAGCAGTATGCCGGGCAGTTTATTCTGGCTAAACTCGATTGCGATGCCGAACAGGCGGTTGCCGCACAGTTTGGTCTGCGGGCGATTCCTACCGTGTATCTGTTCCAGAATGGTCAGCCGGTTGACGGCTTCCAGGGGCCACAGCCCGAAGAGCAGATTCGTGCACTGCTGGAAAAAGTGCTGCCGCGCGAAGAAGAGATGAAAGCGCAGGAAGCGATGGCCCTGATGCAGGAAGGCAAGCCGCTGGAGGCACTGCCGCTGCTGAAAGAGGCCTGGCAGCTGAGCAACCAGGCATCGGAGATCGGCTTTCTGCTGGCCGAAGTGCTGATCACGCTGAACCGCAGCGACGAAGCGGAAACGGTGCTGGCCGCGGTGCCTTTGCAGGATCAGGACACCCGTTATCAGAGCCTGATGGCGCAGATCGATCTGCTGAAGCAGGCCGCCGATACGCCGGAAATCCAGCAGTTGCAACAGCAAATGAGCGAGCAGCCCGACAATGCCGATCTGGCCGCCAAGCTGGCGCTACAGCTGCATCATGTTGGCCGTAATGAAGAGGCGCTGGAATTGTTGCTGGGCTTCCTGAAGAAGGATCTTAACGCGGCGGATGGCCAGGCGCGCAAGATGCTGCAGGAGATCCTCGCGGCGCTGGGCACCGGCGATGCGCTGGCGGCTAAGTACCGTCGTCAGCTTTACTCGTTGCTCTACTGAGTGCGACGCGGGCCGTTTCCGCGGCCCGCTGTTCTGCCCGGCTTAACGGCAGCCACCGGCAAGCTGTTTAATAATCGGGCATTCGGCGCCGTCATCGCCCGGACATACCGCTGCCAGCGCCAGCAAGCGCTCGCGCATCGCGTGTAATTCAGTGATATGCGCTTCAATTTCGGCAGCTTTTTGCAGCGTACGCGCTTTAACATCGGCACTGTGACGCGCAGGATCATTAAATAAGCTGATTAACTCGCCACACTCCTCCAGATTAAATCCCACCTGCCGCGCCTGCCGTAGCAGGGTTAATTCTTCGATATGTTGTGGCGTATAGCTGCGATAGCCGTTCTCACTGCGCAGCGGCGGCGTGACCAGCCCTTTCTCTTCATAAAAACGGATCGCCTTGCTGGTTAAGCCAGTTTTCTTCGCCACATCGCTGATGTTCATACTGTGTGTTCCGTTGTTCTGAGCTGAATAAATTGTGCGTTGTCGGGAGCAGACACTTGACCTTCCCCTTGATGGAAGGTTTACGCTCTATAACTAATCGATATTTTCTGCCGGGTCAAACCGGCCTCACAGGAGCGATAGCTATGTCACAGACAATATCACTGGCCTTAGAGGGCCTCACCTGCGGCCACTGTGTTAAACGCGTTAAAGAGGCGCTTGAACAGCGCGATGACGTAACCCATGCCGAGGTCACGATCACCGATGCGCAGGTCAGCGGTGAGGCACCGGTTGAGGCGCTGATTGCCACCGTGGAAGCGGCTGGTTATCACGCGGCGCCTGCACACCCAAAGGCTGATCCGTTGCCAGAATCAGAACCTCAGCCGGAAGCGCTGACAGCGGAGAACAGCGAGCTTCCGGCAGATCAGGATGGCCATCAGTTGCTGATTGAAGGCATGAGCTGCGCCAGCTGCGTCAGCCGGGTTGAGCGTGCGCTGCAAGGCGTAAGCGGCGTACAACAGGCGCGCGTTAACCTCGGCGACCGTAGCGCGCTGGTGATCGGCAAGGTGTCGCCACAGAGCCTGGTCGCGGCGGTACAACAGGCGGGATATGACGCCGAAGTGGTCGATGACGATCAGAGCCGCCGTGAAAAGCAGCAGCTGAGCGCGCAGCGCGCTACCCGTCGCTTTCGCTGGCAGTCAGCGCTGGCGCTGGCGCTGGGCGTGCCGCTGATGGTGTACGGCCTGTTTGGCGACAATATGCAGCTCACCAGCAGTAATCGCACCGGCTGGCTGATGGTCGGGGTCGCTACGCTGCTGGTAATGGTGATAGCCGGTGGCCATTTTTACCGCAACGCCTGGCGCAGTCTGCTGAACCGCAGTGCCACCATGGATACGCTGGTGGCGCTCGGTACCGCGGCTGCCTGGCTCTATTCGATGAGCGTGGCAATCTGGCCTGATGTGTTTCCACCGCAGGCGCGGCACCTCTATTTTGAAGCCAGCGCGATGATTATTGGTCTGATCAATCTTGGCCATGCGCTGGAGCAGCGGGCACGGGCGCGCTCGTCACAGGCGCTGGAACGCCTGCTTGATTTAACCCCCGCGACGGCACAGCAGGTTACCGATCGCGGTGACGAAACGCTGCCGGTCAGCGAGGTGCGTACCGGCATGCGACTTCGCCTTAAAACCGGCGATCGGGTGCCGGTCGACGGCGAAATTGTGGAAGGCGAAGGCTGGCTTGATGAGGCGATGTTGACCGGTGAGGCCGCCGCACAGCGTAAAACCGCAGGTGCTACGCTGTATGCCGGTACGCTGTTGCAGGATGGCAGCGTGATTTTTACCGCTCAGGCCACCGGTAAAAACACCACTCTGGCGCGCATTATCCAGCTGGTGCGTCAGGCGCAAAGCAGCAAACCGGCGCTGGGCCAGCTGGCGGATCGTATTTCCGCGGTGTTTGTGCCGGTGGTGGTCGCCATTGCGCTGATCAGTGCCGCCGTCTGGTATCTCTTTGGCCCGGCACCGCAGATGGTCTACACACTGGTCATCGCCACCACGGTGCTGATCATCGCCTGTCCGTGTGCGCTGGGGCTGGCCACGCCAATGTCGATTATTTCCGGCGTCGGTCGCGCGGCCGAACTGGGCATTCTGGTGCGCGATGCCGATGCGCTACAGCAGGCCAGCCAACTCAATACGCTGGTATTCGATAAAACCGGTACGCTGACCGAAGGTAAACCGCGCCTGACCCAGCTGGTGAATCTCAGCGGCCAGAGCGACGATGCCCGGCTGCTGCGGCTGGCAGCGGCGCTGGAGCAGGGTTCCCGCCATCCGCTGGCACACGCCATTATCGCCGCCGCCGATGTGCAAGGCGCCCTGCCCGCGGTCAGGCGTTTCCGCACGCATGCCGGGAAAGGGGTCAGCGGTGAACTCGACGGCCAGCTGATTTTACTCGGCAACGCGGCGCTGATGGCTGAGCAGCAGGTGGATATCGGCCCGGCGCAGGCAGAAATCGACCGCATGGCCCGGCGCGGTGCCACGCCGGTGCTGCTGGCGCTAGCCGGTAAACTCACGGCGCTGCTGGAGATCCGCGATCCGCTGCGCGAAGAGAGCACCGCGGCGCTGGCGCGTTTACGTGAGCTCGGTTATCAGCTGGTGATGCTGACCGGTGATAATCGTGCCACGGCGGAGGCGATTGCCCGTCAGGCAGGTATCGATGAGGTGATTGCCGATGTGCTGCCCGACGGCAAAGCGGCGGCGATCGTGCAGCTACAGCAGCAGGGCAAGAAAGTGGCGATGATCGGCGATGGCATCAACGATGCGCCAGCGCTGGCGCAGGCCGATGTCGGCATCGCCATGGGCGGCGGCAGCGATATCGCTATCGAAACCGCAGCGATCACCCTGATGCGCCAGGATCTGCATGCGGTTGTCGACGCGCTGGCCATTGCCAACGCAACACTGCGCAACATGAAGCAGAATCTGCTGGGCGCGTTCATCTATAACAGCCTGGGCATTCCGTTGGCCGCTGGCGTGCTTTGGCCGCTGACCGGCACGCTGCTCAGCCCGGTGATCGCCGGGGCAGCGATGGCGCTCTCTTCGGTTACCGTGGTCAGCAACGCTAACCGGCTGTTACGTTTTCAGCCGCCTGCCGCGCCTGTTAAAGCGCCAGCGAAACCGCTAGCATAGGGATCTCGCGGAAAAACAGAAGGATGAGAGCGTGCTGCAGAAACTTATTGCGCAGATCGCCGCGCGCTGGCCGCGAAGTTATGCCTGGCCAGCGCGCGATATTATGCTGGCTGGCGGTCAGCGGCTGCATCTGGTCGGCAGCATTCACATGGGCACGCAGGATATGCAGCCGCTGCCCGGCGGGCTGATCAAGCAGCTGCAGCGCGCCGATGCGCTGATTGTGGAAGCGGATATCACCCAGGGCGCATCGCCATTCAGCCATCGTGAAACCGATCGCCCCTTATCAGAACGCCTGTCCGACGAACAGCTGGCTTACTTTACCCGTCTCTGCGACGAGCTCGGCCTGAGCGCCACGCCCTTTATGACCCTGCCCGCCTGGCAAATCGCCCTCACCTTACAGGCGCAGCAGGCGCAGCGGCTTGGCCTGCGTCCGCAATATGGCATCGACTATCAGCTGTTGCAAAGCGCCGGCAACACGCAAAAACGGATTATTGAACTGGAAAGTCCGGAAGAGCAGCTGCAGCTGCTGCGAAATCTGCCGGAAGGTGGACTGGCGCTGCTCAGCGACACGCTGGAGCACTGGCATACTAACGCTCGCCTGTTGCAGTTGATGATCGGCTGGTGGATGCAAACGCCGCCAAAAGAGGTCTCACTGACCTTACCTGGCACCTTCAGCAGCGAGCTGAATGACGTATTGATGAACGCCCGCAACCAGCGCTGGTGCCATTTTCTGCAGCAGCTGCCCGCAGGCCGCTATGTGGTAGCGGTTGGCGCGCTGCATCTGTATGGCGAATGCAACTTGCTGGATCTGCTGAAAAACAGGTAAAAAAGAAGGCCGATATTGCTATCGGCCTGTCAAAGAGGAGTTCTTGTATAATTTTAGTTGTCATCAACGAGGGACTCGTTGAGCGACGGCGATTGTCGCTTAAAGCCTGGAATTTCGCCACTACTTATTATTTAGCGCCTTGCGCTCTGCTGAGGTTGAAAAACGATCATGACACCGGCAATAAAACTTCTGGAAAAGCAGAAAGTCCGTTTTACCCTGCATCCTTACGAGCACGACAGCAGTGAAACACACTTTGGCGACGAGGCGGTGCGCAAGCTCAATCTCGATCCACTGCAGGTTTATAAAACCCTGCTGGTGGCACTGAACGGCGATGCCAAAAACCTCGCGGTGGCGGTGACGCCGGTAGCCAGCCAGCTCGACTTAAAGAAAGTGGCAAAAGCGCTGTCGGCAAAAAAAGCGGAGATGGCTGACGTGGAGATCGCTCAGCGCGTTACCGGTTATCTGGTGGGCGGCATTAGCCCGCTGGGACAGAAAAAACGGCTGCCGACGGTGATTGACCAGCAGGCCAGCGGCTTTAACACGCTGTTTATTTCCGGCGGCAAGCGCGGCCTCGATATTGAACTGGCACCCGCCGATTTAGCGCGCCTGCTCAACGCCACGCTGGCGGATATCGCCCGCCGCGATTAATCATCGGCGCGCTGGGCGCAGAGGCGATCGATCATCCAGCGCCCGGCAGGCCCAGGCGGACGGTTGCGGTTCCACACTGCGTCCATCGAGATGCTCTGCGGCCAGCCGGCAATCGGCAGCTCGTGCAGCAGCTGATGACCAAACTGATGCACCAGCCAGCGCGGTAAGATACTCCAGCCAAACCCCTGTTCCGCCATCTCCAGCAGCAGCAAGTACGAGGGTGCCGACCAGACGCGTCCCACGGCGGGTTGCGCGGCGTTTTGCAACCAGGTGTTGAGCCGTAGCTGACGCAACGGCCTGAGCTGCGCCATCTCAACCTGCGGCAACTGAGCCAGCGGATGTTGATGATGCAGCCAGATGGCCATTTCCGCCTTCACCTGGAGCCGCGAGGTGGCGATGTCGCCGGGTAACTGTGCCTGGCTGCGAATAATGCCGATGTGCGTTCTGCCCTGCTGCAGCAGATCGATCACATCTTCATCCTCAGCAATCATGCATTCAAATTCGATGTCGGGATAGCGCTCGGCAAAGCGATTAAGCAGCTGCTCATGGTGGTTCGCCTGCCAGAAATCGGACATCGCGAGGCTCAGACGCGGTTCGATGTTGCCCGACAGTCGTACCGCTAACTCATCCAGCCGCTGGCTGGCGGCCAGAATTTCTCGCACCTGCGCCAGCGCCCGCTGCCCCGCCTCGGTCAGTGATGGCTGCCGTCCGCGTCGATCGAACAGGCTGAAGCCCAGATCGATCTCCAGATTGGCCACCGCCGCGCTAACGGTGGACTGACTTTTGCCCAATGCGCGGGCGGCGGCAGAAAACGACCCACTTTCAGCGGTTTGTACAAATGCCTGCAGGGATTCGGGTGAATATCGCATGGTGATCTATCGCTTTTTCCGATGGGAACTCATTTAATTTTGGCATAAAAGCCGATGATAATAGCGGCCTACCCGTAAGGAGATGTTATGCAGACCCGTTCATTCAAAGAACGTATTTTCCACGCCGTCGGCTTCGAGCTGGTGGCGCTCATTACAGTCGCGCCGCTGGCGGCCTGGATCATGGATAAGCCGCTGTTTCAGATGGGCGCGCTGGCCGTGATGCTTTCTACCGTCGCGATGCTGTGGAATATGATTTACAACGTTGGCTTCGACCGACTGTTTCCGCCAGGTCAGCCGCGCAGCTGGCTGGTGCGCGCGGCTCACGCGCTCTGCTTTGAGGGCGGTTTTATTCTGATTGGCCTGCCGATTGCGGCCGCTATGCTGAATATTCCGCTGTGGAACGCCTTCCTGCTAGAGATCGGCTTTTTCCTGTTCTTTCTGCCCTATACCATGGTGTGGAACTGGATGTGGGACCGCCTGCGCGTGAAATGGGTGAATAAAGAAGATTGTCGTGCCTGATATCACGATAACCGGCCGCCACGGCGGCCGGTTTTACCTTTACTCGTCGTCCCAGCCAAACCACGCCAGAATCATCTTCGGATAGCTGCGTTTCTTCTGCTGCTCTGCTTTATCACGCGCCGCTTTTTCTTCAGCGGTGAGATGCACTATCTCGTTTTGCGGCGCAAATTTCGCGGCGTCGAGCGGAGAGTTTTTCTCGATATATTGCTTCAGCACTTCAGCATCAACAAAGCCGGTATTCACGTAGCTCGGCAGCTGATTTAGCGGCGGATAGCCATCGCCGCCGGTGGCGTTAAAACTCAGCGTCGCCATACGGTAGGTTTTATCCTGCTGCAGCGGCTCACCTTTGATTTTGATATCGCTGACCGTGGTGCCATCGGCCACCAGGCTGACGTTGGCAAACTGCGCATAGGCACCCGAATCGACCTGCTTGTTTGCCACCACCGCCAGATAACGGGCGATCTCGCTGCCTTTCATATCCACGTAAACCAGCGTGTTGCCAAACGGCTGCACCTTGAGCACATCTTTGTAGGTGATCGGACCGGATTCAATCGAATCACGCACGCCGCCGCCGCTCATTACGGCAAAATCCGCGCCGGTACGCGCCATCTGTCCGGCCAGAATCAGCCGCGCCATATTGGTTTGCACAAAGCGCACCTTGTTGCGATCCCCTTCCAGGCGGCCATTAACGCTACCAATTTTCACATTCAGCTGCGCCTCACCTTTTTTCTGGAATGGCGTCAGCAGCTTCATCATGGCGGTATTTTTTGGAATCTCCGCTTCGTAGTTAACCCACTCGTCGTTGCCGCTGCTGTTTTTCACCTTGTGCTTGAGGTTCACTGGCACTAGCGCGTAGTGCTCCAGCGTCAGCTCACCGTTGCGGAAGGTAAAGTCGGCACGCCCCACATACTTGCCCCACTCGTGCGCCTGCACGATCCAGGTGCCGTTCTGCCGATCGGGCTCGCACGGCGTGCCGGGCACATAATCAGCCTGCTTGACGTTCTCTTTGGCCATGCAAACCGGATCCTGCGAGTGGCCACCGACAATCATGTCGAGGTAGCCCTTTGGCAGCTCACGCGCCATTTCCACGTCGCCAGGCGCATTGGAACCATGATTGCCGTTGTCGTAATGACCCATGTGGGTTACGGCAATGATCACGTCAGGCTTTTCGGTGGCGCGCAGGGTTTCAATCAGCGCCTTCGCTTCCGCGGCAGGCTTGCGGAACTCCATGTCGGTAAAATATTCCGGATTGCCGATTTTCGCCGTGTCGTCGGTGGTCAGGCCGATAACGGCAATTTTCAGTCCCATGCGGTTGAAGATGGCATAGGGCTTGAACAGGCGTTTACCGGTGCTTTTCTGATAGATATTGGCGGACAGCAGCGGGAATTTAGCCCACTTCTCCTGCTGGCGCAGCACCGCCAGCGGATTATCAAACTCATGATTGCCGATGGCCATCGCATCATAACCAATCAGGTTCATGCCGCGAAAATCGGGTTCGGCATCCTGCAGATCGGATTCCGGTACGCCAGTATTGATGTCGCCGCCCGACAGGATCAGCGCCCCGCCACCTTTGGCCTGCACGTCATAACGCAGGCTGTCCATCAGCGTTTTTTGCGCCGCCAGACCATATTCGCCCCGCTCGTTGTACCAGAAGCGGCCATGATGATCGTTGGTGTGCAATACCGAGAAACGGTAGCTGCGATCTTTTTCAAAGGCCTGTGACAGGCCCGGAACGGCAAGCAGCGACAGCAGCAACGTACCCAGAACGGTTTTTTTAGCGAATGGCAAAGCAATCTCCTTGTCAGTGGCGACAGGCAGTCCCGCCTGAGACCAGCAGGAATCGGTGTTTTATCTACACCCGGAAAGGGGCTGGCACCGATTATGTCGCATTTTGCAACGCGGCGAAAAGCCTCAATCGTCAGGCAATGAATTCAGTGCAGCGTCAGAGAAATCGTGCTCTCGCCGTCATTATCAGGCTTCGTTTGTTGTAATTGATGACATTCCCGCAGGGAAATCTGCTTTCACCGCGTGGCAATAACCCTCGATTACTGGCCTTTTTAAAGAGATAACTGATAAAAAAGGCGTGCTTCATTCAGTGTATTGACCAGAGACCTCTTTTTTGTAGTTTAACGGTAAATTTTTAAACGGTATGGCTATTTTTGCCATACACTTAATGGTTACAACCGGACACAATTACTCACAAGGAGACTGGCATGCATCACACCACACCGCTCATTACCACCATTGTTGGTGGCCTGGTTCTCGCCTTCGTGCTGGGCATGCTGGCACAACGCCTGCGCATTTCTCCTCTGGTCGGTTATTTGCTGGCGGGCGTGCTGGCGGGCCCCTTTACCCCAGGCTTTGTCGCCGATACCAACCTGGCACCAGAGTTGGCAGAACTTGGGGTTATCCTGCTGATGTTTGGCGTTGGCCTGCACTTTTCGATGAAAGATCTGATGGCGGTGAAAGCGATCGCCATTCCAGGCGCTATTGCCCAGATAGTGGTCGCTACCCTGCTGGGGTGGGGGCTGGCGTGGAGCATGGAATGGCCGATCATGACCGGACTGGTGTTTGGTCTCTGTCTTTCCACCGCCAGCACCGTGGTGTTGCTGCGCGCGCTGGAGGAGCGACAGCTAATTGACAGCCGACGTGGTCAGATCGCCATTGGCTGGTTAATTGTCGAAGACCTGGTGATGGTGCTGGCGCTGGTGCTGCTGCCCGCGATTGCCGGTATGCTGGAACAGGGCAACGCCAGCGCGTCGCTGCTCGCCTGGGATCTGCTGCTGACCATCGGCAAAGTGGCCGCCTTCATGGTGCTAATGATGGTGGTGGGACGCCGCGTGGTGCCGTGGATCCTCGCCAAAAGCGCCGCTACAGGCTCACGGGAGCTGTTCACGCTCGCCGTGCTGGCGCTGGCGCTGGGTATCGCCCTTGGCGCCGTGGAGTTTTTTGACGTCTCCTTCGCGCTCGGCGCGTTCTTTGCTGGCATGGTGCTCAACGAATCGGAACTGAGCCATCGTGCTGCTCACGATACACTGCCGCTGCGCGACGCCTTTGCCGTGCTGTTCTTTGTCTCGGTCGGCATGCTGTTTGATCCGATGATTCTGGTTGAGCAGCCGCTGGCGGTGCTGGGCGCGCTGGCAATCGTGGTCATCGGCAAATCCGCGGCCGCCTGGCTGCTGGTCACGCTGCTGGGGCATTCACGCCGCACCGCTTTGACCATTTCCGTGAGCCTGGCGCAAATCGGTGAGTTCGCGTTTATCCTCGCCGGACTCGGTATTTCCCTTAACCTGCTCAGCGAGGAAGGTCGCAATCTGGTGCTGGCGGCAGCCATCCTGTCGATCATGCTTAATCCGATTCTTTTCTCACTGCTGGAGCGCTATCTGGCAAGAGCGGAAAGCAAAGCCGATCGAACCGCTGATGTGCCTGCTGACGAAGAGCAGCAGATTCCGGTCGATGTCTGTAATCATGCGGTGATTGTGGGCTATGGCCGCGTGGGCAGCCTGCTGGGTATCAGCCTGATTGAAAGCGAAGTGCCAATGGTGGTGGTGGAGAATTCCCGGCCGCGCATTGAGGCGCTACGCGAACAGGGCATTAGCGCGGTGCTGGGTAATGCCGCGCGGGCAGAAACCATGCAGCTGGCGCGGCTCGATTGCGCGCGCTGGCTGATTATCACCATTCCCAATGGCTATGAATCTGGCGAAGTGGTCACTGCCGCACGGGCAAAATATCCCGATTTAACGATTATCGCCCGCGCTCATTACGACGACGAGGTGAGTTATATTTTTGATCGCGGTGCCAATCAGGTAATTATGGGCGAGCGTGAAATCGCCGGCAGCATGCTAAAGCTGCTGCAGCAGGAACTGGACACCAAACCGCTGGTGCAGGCCTGCCCCATCTGATCGCCCTTTTTTATCAGCCCTTGTGATGGCAAGGGCTGACACTGGCATTACCGTTCCCAGTACGCCTCTTCCAGACTGTCTTCACGCTCCGGCAAGCCGCGCGTTAACCGTGGCGCATGCTGATTCAACACCTGATAACTCACGCGATTGGCATATTTGCACACCTGCGCCAGAGAGGAATAGGTCAGATAGCTGCGCGCATGCTTACTGGAGTTCGGCACGTTGGAACGATGGAAGTTGTTGGCGGTGATATCGTGCAGCACCGCCGCCAGCGCGCCGTCGCCTGCGCCGTTGGTATTGCGGATACGTTCCGGGCCGCCCATATAGGGGGCAATGTGCGAGAAAATACGCAGCGGCTGTTCGCAATCCTGATGGCGCATCGCGCGGCTAAACTCATACTGATTAAATTCTGCGATGGCGCCCGGCAGCAGCGGATGATTGGTTTTGCGTTTAAATGCCTCTTCCGTAAAGCCCGCCATATAGAGGCCATTCGGCCCGGCGGTGCAGAGCACCAGATCAACCCAGTCCAGCGCCATATTGCACGCCAGCAGTGGATCGCTTTCGCCGGTTAGCTCACAGGCTTCATCTTCGTTCATCGCCACGATGGAGACATGATCGCGCAGAAACGCCCGCCAGAAACCCGGGTCGTCGGCAATGACATATTTGGTCCCTAGCGTCAGCACCACCGGCACGTTATGCTTTTTCGCGCAGTGAATGGCGTGCATGGTGGCTTCCGGCATTGGCTCGCCCGGCTTGCAGCGAATCAGATAGCTGGTTAACACCAGTGCAGAAGCACCGGCAATGACCGCTTCGGGAATACTTTCCGGACGCAGCTGATTCATCAAACCCGGGCTGATAGCGAAGGTACGTTCGCCGTTGTCGCCGATCAGGGTAAAACAGCGACCAATAGCGCCATCGACGCCCTGCAGATGATTGAGATCGGTGCGGCTGGAGGTGTTGCAGAGATAGCGATAGGCGTAGCTGCCAATCTGCACGTGGTTGCACATCACGCCGAGCAGCACAGAGCGATCGTCGGCCAGTACCGAATAGTTATGCAGCGTGTTACCAATGGTGCCGCCCGCGAACTGATCGGTAATCAGCTGCTTATCCACCAGCTCCTGATAGAGCGCGTCAGCGACATCATCTTCAATCACCAGCGAGTGCCCGGCGCTCAGGCCGTAACGATGCACAAACTCATCGTCGACTTTGGCTTCGATGTCGACCAGTGTCTGATCGATGCCGGCTATCCAGCTGCTGCCCTGCTCATTTTCAACCTGAGCGTGCAGCAGCGGATCGCGGGCATTAACGGGGAAATAGTGTTTGGATTTACGTTTACCGGGAAATTTCATCAGGTGTGGGCGCTTCAGCAGAAATCAGGCAGAGAATGATATCACTCTCTGCCCGTGCTTTCAGCGTTGCGCATTGACCAGATCGAGCATCATCTCGATATGTTCATCATCATCATTCAGCGCCGGAATGTATTCGAACTTCTCGCCGCCGCCTTTGAGGAAGATTTCGCAGTTCTCTTCGCTGATCTCTTCCAGCGTCTCCAGACAGTCAGCGGCAAAGCCCGGACTCATGACCTGAATATGCTTGATGCCTTTGGCGCCAAGGCCACCCAAGGTTTCATCGGTGTAAGGCATCAGCCAGGGCTCGCGGCCAAAGCGAGACTGGAAGGTCATCATCACTCTGTCGGCAGGCAGACCCAGCGCCTGCGTCAGCGCCGCGAAGGTATCTTTGCAACGTATCGGATAGTCATCCCCTTCGTTGGCAAAGCGCTGCGGGATACCGTGGAATGACATCACCAGCAGGTCGGGCTGACCATGCTTTGCAAAAGAGCGCTCGACCGATGATTTCAGGGCGGCGATGTAACGCGGATGCTCAGCGTAATCGCGAATAAACTGCACGTCCGGCAGCGAACGATAACCGCGGAACACCTCGGTCAAACCGTCCCAGACCGCACCCACGGTTGAACAGGAGAATTGCGGATAGAGCGGCAGCACGATTAAACGCGTTACACCCTGCGCCATCAGGCTGTCGACCGCGCTTTTCAGGCTGGGATTACCGTAACTCATGCCCAGCGCCACCGGCATATCAAGCCGCGCCGCCAGTTTCTCGCGCTGGCGCTTGCTGTAAACCATCAGCGGCGAACCTTCGTCCATCCAGACAGATGCGTAGAGTTTTGACACGCGCGGTGAACGCAGCGGCAGAATCACGCCGTTGAGCAGCGGCCACCACAGCCAGCGCGGCGTATCTACCACGCGCGGATCGCTGAGGAATTGTTTCAGATAACGTTTAACGGCAGCGGATGTCGGGGCATCAGGCGTGCCCAGGTTGACCAGCAGAACGCCGGGTTTATCGAGCCTCAAAGTCAAACTCCTTTCGGCAGAACAGGATAAGTAAAAACCAGAGGGATTGTAGCGGAAAACCACGACGGGAAAAGCAATTGCTGCAAAAGGGGCCAGAGCGGCCCCTTTTTGAAATTAACCGAGGATCCGTGCCAGTTCCTGGCTCACTTCGGTGACTTTACGCGTGCCATCAATTTTGTGGTACGCGGTATGGCCTGCGGCCGCTTCTTTGCTGTAGTAAGCGATCAGCGGTGCGGTCATCTCGTGGTATTCCACCAGACGTTTACGCACGGTCTCTTCCTGATCGTCTTTACGCGTGGTCAGCTCGTCGCCGGTGACGTCATCTTTACCTTCCACTTTCGGCGGATTAAATTTGACGTGATAGACACGGCCAGACGGCGCATGGACGCGACGGCCCACGATACGATCGACAATCAGTTCATCCGGTACGGCAAACTCCAGTACGTAATCCACCTTGATGCCCGCCTCTTTCATAGCGTCGGCCTGTGGAATGGTGCGTGGAAAACCATCAAGCAGGAAACCTGACTTGCAATCGTCCTGCGCAATGCGCTCTTTAACCAGCGCGATAACCAGCTCATCAGTGACCAGTTTACCGGCATCCATGATCGCTTTAGCCTGGTTGCCGAGCTCCGTGCCCGCTTTGACAGCTGCACGCAGCATGTCGCCAGTAGAGATCTGCGGAATACCGTATTTCTCCATAATAAACTGAGCCTGAGTGCCCTTACCTGCGCCCGGAGCGCCGAGCAGAATAATACGCATTGCGTAAATCCCCTTGCGAATAGCATGTGAAAAACTGCGAAGGCCAAGAACATACCATTATGGCCCGCTCTCCACAAGGAAGCGGATAGCGGCTGCGCCCAGCAAGAAAGGCCCGGTTAGCGGCCATTGCATGCCATGATCGCCACCTTTTTAGCGAATTGCCAGCCTTAAGCGGACGAAGCGCCTTTTTTCAGAATCCTGGCTAACGCGCAGCCGCCAGTAACAGCCGTTGCAGACGCTGCGTCAGCGCTTCTGTCATTGTTACCGGCTGGCTGCCGTCGCCGCGCGCGCTGGCAGCCAAATGCAACAAGCCGCGCTCGCGGCAATAGAAGCCGTCGCCAGACGACAAGGCCAGTGCACTGCCCCACGCTGGCGTCAACGGGATGCAGCTAAATGGCAGGCCGGGCGCGCTGACCGAACGTACCAGCAACGGCTGCTCCAGACAAATGGGCGCGACCCGCGCGACGTTATAAGGCTGCCAGCCGCGGCTGGCGATACGCTGTAACGCGGCCTCCACCGCGGTGACTTTTACCAGCGACTGCTCAAACAGCCGCAGTTCACTACGCATCCAGGTGCTGAAGGCGCAGGTGCGTAATGCCACCAGAACAAGCGAATGGGTCAGCGCGGCATGGCTCCCCAGTGTGGTAATGAACAGCTGCCCGTGCTCCACCAGCTCACCGTGCAGCAGCGTGGCGAAGCTCTCGCTGGCGTCAATTACCCCTTGCCCGCCGTGATCGTCAGGTGCCGTTACCTTGCCGTTGAGCGGACTGACATGTTCGATGATCGCGATGCTGTCGGTCTGCGGCGGCAGGCAACGTGGCGATGGCTGGAGTTCGCTGGCGGCAAACGCGAACTGGCGCCGCTGACGATTCATCGCTTCCTGACGGATCATCAGCTGAGAAAGAATCAGACGGGCAACGCGTTGCGAAGGCATGAAAAAAAGATCAAAGCGATCCAGCTTGTAGAGACGGGACAGTTGCAGGCGCAACTGATGGCATTGTTTCTCGCGATGTCGCGCGGAGAGCGTTTTATCTGATCGGGTGTGCATGACGTGCGACCGTTATTTTCATCAGGGCATTCCTTCGCCGAATGGCAACGCACAGCCCGAAGGGCACGTCAACCTGCCAATATCTGTACCTCAGGTTAGGTGAACGTGGCTGGACATTAAATTGATATAAATGAACAATCCCTGTGAGTATTTCTTACAGGAGGCAACGATGGCCGGACTGCCTTCTCTTCGGGCGCTTTACTATTTCCATCAGGCTGCGGCCTGTAACAGTTTTAGCCTGGCGGCGCAAAAACTGAACGTAACGCACAGCGCTATCAGCCATCAGATCCGCCAGCTTGAAGCCTGGATGGGCAAGCCCCTGTTCCTGCGTATTAACGGCGGCGTGCGGCTGACGGCTCAGGGTGAAACCCTGCTGCTGAGCTGCCACAGCGCGTTTGGCGAGCTGACGCGCATCTGTGAGCATATCCGTAGCGATGACGTGCGGCGACTGCGGCTCTCCTGCGCGCCGAGCTTTCTGTCGCAGTGGCTGATTCCCCGACTGGCGAGCTTTTATGCCCGCTATCCCACCACAGAACTGCAGTTTCTGCCGCTGGGCGATACCGATCAGCTGCGCAACGGCGATATTGACGTGCTGATCCTCAGTGCCACCGCCGGGCACGCGCAGGATATTGACGTCACGCTGATCGAAGATGATTACATTGGGCCACTCTGCTCGCCGCAGCTGGCAACCATCGTCGCCGGGCACAGCGATTTCTTTACCCTGCCGCTGCTGCATGCGGATACCAAGCGCTACGCCTGGGCAGAATGGGCAGCAAAAAGCGGCGTGCCGGGCAATTTTGACGCCGGACGCCGTTTCGACAATCTGACTCTGGGCATTCAGGCTGCACGCAATGGTCTGGGGATTATTATGGCGCCGCGTTCGCTGGTCACACAGGAGCTGAAAAATGGCACGCTGGTCGCGCCGCTGGGATTTGAGCTGGCCGATCGGGCCACCTGGATGATGACGATTCGTCGTCGGCAGCAGGAAGAAGAGATTACGCAGTTTCGTGACTGGTTACAGCAGGCGGTGCGGGAATAAAAAAAGGGCGGCATCGCTGCCGCCCCGTGTTGCTGTTTATGCCGTCAGCAGCTGGTTCATGCGACGGATAAACTGGTTTGGATCGTCGAGCGTGCCGCGTTCAGCCAGCAGCGCCTGATCCATCAACAGCTCAATCCACTCGGCAAAGCGCGCTTCGTCGGTGGTCTCTGCCGCGCGCTTGACCAGCGCGTGATCCGGGTTGATTTCAAAGTTGTACTTCACTTCCGGCACCGGCTGTCCGGCGGCGGCAAACAGCTTAGCCATTTGCGTGCCCATCTCATCAGCATCGGTGGTGACGATGGCTGGCGTGTCGGTCAGGCGGTGCGTCAGACGCACTTCTTTCACCCGATCGGCCAGCAGCGTTTTCACCCGCTCAACGAATGGCTCAAGCGCTTTTTCCGCTTCTTTCTGCTCTTCGCTCTCCTCATCCGCCAGTTTATTCAGCGCGTCATCCGCTTTGCTGACCGACTGGAACGCTTTGCCGTCAAACTCAGTCAGGTAGCTCATCATCCATTCGTCGATGCGATCGGAGAGCAGCAGCACCTCAATGCCTTTTTTACGGAACAGCTCCAGGTGCGGGCTGCTTTTCGCCGCAGCATAGCTGTCTGCGGTGATGTAATAGATTTTTTCCTGACCGTCAACCATGCGGCTGACGTACTCTTCCAGCGAGACGTTCTGCACGCTGCCTTCGCTGCCGGTGGAAGCAAAACGCAGCAGCTTCGCGATGGTCGCCTGGTTGGCGCTGTCCTCAGCCGGACCCTCTTTCAGCACCAGACCGAACTGCTGCCAGAACTGCTGATACTTCTCACTGTCATCTTTAGCCAGTTTTTCCAGCATCTGCAGCGCGCGTTTGGTCAGCGCGTTGCGCAGACTCTGGGTAACCCGGCTGTCCTGCAGGATTTCACGGGAAACATTGAGCGGCAGATCGTTGGAGTCGATCAGACCACGCACAAAGCGCAGATAGTTCGGCATGAACTGTTCAGCGTCATCCATGATGAAAACGCGCTGCACATAGAGTTTCAGTCCATGCTTATGATCGCGGTTCCACATATCCCACGGAGCCTGAGCCGGGATATAGAGCAGGCTGGTGTATTCCTGCTTACCTTCAACGCGGTTATGGCTCCAGGCCGCCGGATCGGTGAAGTCATGGGCGATATGTTTGTAGAACTCTTTGTACTCTTCTTCACTGATGTCCGCTTTATTACGCGTCCACAGCGCCTGGGCTTTGTTGATCTTTTCCCAGCTGGTGGTGTCGTTCTCTTCATCGTGCGTTTCGATCTCTACCGGCAGCGCGATATGATCGGAATATTTGCTGATGATGTTACGCACGCGCCAGGCGTCGAGGAACTCATCCTCACCTTCTCGCAGGTGCAGGGTAATTTCGGTGCCGCGGTCTTCTTTGGTGATATCGGCAATGGTGTAATCACCTTCGCCTGCGGATTCCCAGAATACCGCTTCGTCAGCAGCAGCACCGGCAGCGCGCGTGCGTACCGAGACTTTATCGGCCACGATAAAAGCAGAGTAGAAGCCGACGCCAAACTGGCCAATCAACTGGCTGTCTTTCGCCTGATCGGAACCGAGGGATTCCAGAAAGCTTTTGGTGCCTGATTTGGCAATGGTGCCCAGGTTCTCAATGACCTCGTCACGACGCATACCGATACCGTTATCGCTTAGCGTCAGGGTGCGTTTTTCCTTGTCTACGGCCACACGCACACGAAGTTCACCGTCACCTTCATACAGATCCGGCGAGGATAACGCGCGGAAGCGCAGCTTATCGGCCGCATCGGAGGCGTTTGAGATCAGCTCACGCAAGAAGATCTCTTTGTTTGAATAGAGGGAATGAATCATCAGGTGCAGAAGCTGTTTCACCTCTGACTGGAAGCCACGTGTCTCTTGTCCTTTCATGGTCATTGATACCTCAACTGAAGCAGGTTTAACGAACGTTGAGGAGAAGATGGGGATAAAAAAAAGCTTTTCAAGACGGTGCGGCGAACCGCACCGGTGAATGGTCAATATTTAATCTTGTGACGCCCGGCCAACGAGTGCGACAGCGTGGTGCCATCGACCATTTCCAACTCACCGCCTACCGGCACACCGTGCGCGATGCGGCTGGCGTCCACGCCATATTGCCCGCAGAGCTCAGCAATATAGTTGGCCGTGGCCTCGCCTTCCACCGTGGGATTGGTGGCAAGGATCACTTCCTGCAAAGTTTCACTTTCCAGCCGCTGCTCAAGGCGATCGAGGCCGATATCCTGTGGACCAATGCCGTCCATCGGCGACAAATGGCCCATCAGCACAAAGTAGCGTCCGGCAAACTGCCCGGTTTGCTCAATAGCGTGAATATCCGCCGGACTTTCCACCACGCAGATTTGCCCATTTTGCTGCCGACGAGGATTGGCGCAAATCGTGCAAATTTCCTGCTCGGTAAAGGTGCGGCAGTGCGCGCAGTGGCCGATTTCAGACATGGCGCGGGTCAGTGCCTGCGCCAGCCGCATGCCGCCGCTGCGATCGCGTTGCAGCAGCTGAAACGCCATGCGCTGTGCCGACTTTGGCCCCACGCCCGGCAGGCAGCGCAGCGACTCCATCAGGGCTTCAAGAAGCGGACTGGTTTGCATCAGAACGGCATCTTAAAGCCTGGTGGCAGCTGCATACCGGACGACACGCCCGCCATTTTCTCTTTCTGCGCTTCAGCAACGCGACGTGCAGCGTCGTTAAAGGCCGCAGCCACTAAATCTTCCAGCATATCTTTGTCATCTTCCAGCAGGCTGGGATCGACTTCAACACGACGGCAGTTGTGCGCACCGTTGATGGTGACTTTTACCAGACCGGCACCTGATTCGCCGGTCACTTCCATGGCGGCGATCTCTTCCTGAACCTGCGCCATTTTGTCCTGCATTTGCTGGGCCTGTTTCATCAGGTTACCCAAACCGCCTTTACCACCAAACATAGTCGTCTCTCTCAGCTAAGGCTGCTTCAAGCATATGCGTTGAGCAGCGTTTTCAAACGGGGCGAATGCTCTCTTCATCCAGATCTGCATCGAAGAACCGACACAGCGCCTGAATATGACTATCCGCGATTATAGACTGACGCGCCTGCGCCAGCTTTTCGTCATAAATTGCCTGCCGCCACTCCAGTGGCGTCAACACTGCTAAATTATCATCTTCTACGACCGACAGTTCAACCGTCTCTCCTGCCGCCTGACTTAGCGCCTCCTGCAGCACTTTCTGCGCTGAAGGTGAGTGTAGATGGCGCTGGCTGGAGCGTAAATGTAAGCAGACGCCGTTGCTGGTCTGCTCTTTCCAGGCATTTAGCGCCAGCTGCTGCACCAGCTTCGGCAGTGTCAGCGTGGCTATCTCGGCTGCCCAGCTGTCGCGCTGCTGTGCTTCCAACATCAGGCGAGCGGCCAGCTCCGGCGTTTTTTCCAGCTCCAGCGCCATGCGTAGCGCTTTTGGCGTGGCAACCGGCTCGGCAACCTGTTCCTGCTCTTTCTGCTGGGACGTCCAGCGATAGGCCTCTTTTTTTGCCGGCTCGCTTTGGGCAGCGGGCGCTTTACGCGGCAGCCCGCGTTCAGAGACCGCAGCCAGGCGTTCCAGCGCCGAGGTTGCCGGCCGCGCTAAGGGCGCTGCCGGCTCACTCTTTTTTGGCCGGGATACTCCCTGCTGGCGCAGCAATTGCGTACGCGCCTGCAGGAGCTGGCTGGTGGTGCTGGAGGCCGCTGGCGTAGCATCTGCGGGCGTAGCATCCGCGGGCGGCGGCGTCACGTCAGCCGTTTTTTCGGTAACCGATGCCGCGGGCTGTAGCTTTTGCGGCGGCATCGCTGGCGCAGGCTGTGCCACCATCGCCGGACGCGCGTTGACCGGTTCATCGATAGTTTGCTGAGGATGGAACGCCAGCGCACGCAGCAGTGTCATTTCCACGCCCATGCGCCGATCCGGCGCCAGCGGCAGCTCTTTACGCCCGGTGAGCAGCATCTGGTAATAGAGCTGCACATCAACCGGCGGCAAGGTGCGCGCCAGTTCGCGCAGGCGCTGCAGATTCAGCGCGTCTTCATCGCCTGAGGCGGTGGGCAGCAGTTGAATCATGGCAATACGGTGCAGCAGGCGCAGCATCTCCACCAGCAGCGCTTCCCACTCCACGCCGCGGCTCGCGGCCTGATTAAGCAAGGCCATGACCGCTTCGCCATCGGCGGCGGCCAGCGCTTCAATCAGCGCCAGTGGCTGCTCATCGTCCATGGTGCCCAGCATCGCGGTGACGCTGTCGGTGGTGACACTGCCCTGCCCCATGGCGATGGCCTGATCGGTCAGGCTGAGCGCATCGCGCATGCTGCCATCGGCGGCGCGCGCCAGCAGCTGTAATGCACGCGGTTCGGCCTCAACCTGCTCATGCTGCAAGACATGCGCCAGCTGGCCTCGAATTTGATCGACATCCAGCGCCTTGAGATGAAACTGCAAACAGCGCGATAAGATGGTGACCGGTAGCTTTTGCGGATCGGTGGTGGCGAGCAGAAATTTCACGTGCTCCGGCGGCTCTTCCAGCGTTTTCAGCAACGCGTTGAAGCTGTGCCGCGACAGCATGTGTACTTCATCAATAAGGTAAACCTTGAAGCGCCCCCGCGCGGGAGCGTACTGAACGTTATCCAGCAGATCGCGCGTGTCCTCGACTTTGGTGCGGGACGCGGCATCGATCTCGATCAGATCGACAAAGCGGCCCTGCTCAATCTCGCGGCAGTTATCGCACTGGCCGCACGGCGTGGCCGTAATGCCGGTTTCGCAGTTCAACCCTTTGGCTAACAATCGTGCGATGGTGGTTTTCCCCACGCCGCGCGTGCCGGAAAACAGCCAGGCGTGATGGATGCGGCCAAGGGATAAACCGTTGGCCAACGCTGTCAGTACGTGCTCCTGACCAACGACATCAGAAAAGGCTTGTGGACGCCACTTGCGGGCAAGAACCTGATAGCTCATGAGGACTCAATCGTTGAACGTGTGTGGTTGTAAGCTGGAGTGCAAAATGCACCTGTTGCGAGCGGAAGTGGGTAACAACACAGCGCATGCTCATTGCAACGAAACTGCGTGCTAGTTTAGCAGCAGCACCCTGATATGCCTATCACTTTAGGCAGTCGGTGGGCCACTCATCAGCCGCGGTTTTCCGCCCGTATTGCACTGTACAAGATTAGCGGAAACAGTCAGTTATGATCCAGATCGATGCCTTCGCTAATAAAGCGCGCCCGCTCAAACTTGCTATCAATATAGAGCTTACGCAGGCCGTTATACTTATGACTACTGACGGTTTTTATACTCATTTGTTGCGCTTCAGCAATGGCCTTTATCGACTCACCGGCGATCAGCGCCCGCAGCACGGTTTTCTCTCGCGCGGTCAACTCTCCCCACAGATAGCGCAACGCGCGGGCGTTAACCGGCAGTTTTGATGCAATACAGGGGCTGATCACCCGCTCGCCCTGCGCAATAGCGATGAGCTGCTCACGAACAACGATCAACGAGGCTTTACGCGACAACAGGCTGAACTGTGTCATACCGTGCAGCTGGCAGAGCTGGACTTGCGACAGCTTATCGCTGAACAACCCTATCCGCAGCGCGGGCAGTTGCGCAGCCAGATTCAGCAGCATAGTAATCCCTTCTTTATCGCTTTCTCCCACGCCGCTTCGCTCGCTGATCAGAAGATCAACCGGCTGCTGCTGCAGGCGCACAGCCATGATCGCCGTTTGCCGCTCCTGCCAGACAACGTTAACCGGCACGGGCAAGTTCTGTAGCAGCGTGGCAATGCCGTGCAGCGTCATGGATGAGCTGTCGATGATGGCGGCAGATAACGCGCCAGCACAGCAGCGCTCTGCGCTTAGGCCCGCCATTATCGCCTCCTCAGGCAGGCGCGATGCAGGCGCGATGCGCGCAGGCTTCTTTTACGCAGCAGACGCCAGTGCATCACGCAGGCGAACAGAAAAACAGAGAAAGTGCCGATTAACAGGTTTAATAATGGATGCCACACGTTGAGTCGCCTCGCTGTTCAGGATGATAAACAGTGAGTTGTGGGCTGAAAGAAGGGGTTCCGAACAGATGAAAATAGTCCGCCCCGCTTGTGCGGAGCGGAAAACGCTTAGTGGCCCGGGAAGTTTACCAGGCTATAACACTGGATGCCCATGGCATTGAGACGGGCTTCGCCGGTGAGATCAAACAGGTTAATGATGAAGGCGGCATCGGTGACTTCACCACCGGCACGGCGAATCAGTTTTGCCGTCGCTTCAATGGTGCCACCGGTAGCGAGCAAGTCATCCACTACCAGCACGTTATCGCCGGGCTGGATCGCATCACGGTGCAGTTCAAGCTGATCGCTGCCATATTCCAGCTCATAGCGTTCGCTGTAGGTTTCACGTGGCAGCTTGCCAGGTTTACGCACCGGCACAAAGCCGACGCCCAATCCCAGAGCAACGGGTGCGCCGAACAGAAAGCCTCGCGCTTCGGTGCCGACCACTTTGGTGACGCCGCTATCACGGAAGCGCGCAACCAGCAGATCGATAGCCAGGGCAAAGGCTTTGGGATCTTCCAGCAGGCTGGTGACGTCACGAAAAAGAATGCCTGGCTTTGGATAATCCGGGACGCTTTTAATACTCTGTTTCAGAAATTCAAGCTGCTGAGCAGTTGCGGTCATAATGAGATGCCTGGTAAAAACAGTGTTACGCGCAGCTTCAGCGCGCCGCAGCAGAGGGGCCACAGGGCGAAATGATGATGAGTCAGGGAAACTACGCACGAAAACGCCTAAATCTAAGCAAACCGCCGAATAATTGCAACCTCATTACCGCGGCACGGCAAATTACTCCCCGTCATCGATCACCGGCATGCGCGCCATGAAAATCAGCAGAATGGTCAACATCATCAACAGCATAATGCGTACCCACAGCACCGGCACCAGCCATAACGACAGGGCAAAGGTTGCCAGAATAAACAGGATCGCCCGCGATTTAGCCCCTTTTGGCAGCGCGCGATGCTGCTGCCAGTGACGAATATAACGCCCAAACCACGAGCGCCACAGCAGCCAGTGATGAAAACGCGGTGACGATCGGGCAAAACACCACGCGGCGAGCAGCATAAACGGCGTGGTCGGCAGCAGCGGCAGCACAATGCCTAACGTTCCCAGCACAATCGCTAACCAACCAATAATGATTAAAATAATACGCTGCATAATGCGGCTCAACAGGAATAAACTGAGGCCACTTTATCATAGCGGCCCCTGAAGCATGAACCGGCAACAGCTGTTCCTTGAAATCGAAAAACTTCAGCAGCGGCTAACGGCGCAGGCCGCCGATCTGAAACATTATAAAGTGAAGCGCGGCAGTTTCGATCGCCAGCTTTTCACTACCCGTAGCAGCGCGCCGCAGGAGTACCTGCAGGAAATTTCGCAACACCTGACGCAGTTCAGGGATGAAAAAGATGTGGCGCGAGCAGGCTGGCTGGCGGAGAAACTGGTTAACCAGATCACCGCGCTACAGCGCCAATTCGCCAGCCAGCCTGCAGTGGTGCGCGCCGTGCCCGCGGTGGTGCCGGATGCGATCGCGCAGCATGAGGAGTTTGCCCGGCGTTTGCAGGCGATGCTCGATCAGCGGGAAGCGCAGCTGGCGCAGGCTGACACGCTGCTTCAGCAGCAGACGCTTAAACGTGAGCTGGAAGCGCTGGAGCAGCGTCTCAAGCGTTGTATGCAGGCGCTGAACCAACTTAAAGCGGATTTGCCCGCGCGTTAACTATACTTATGAGCCAGATTTAACAGAGGAGGCGCTATGGGCTTGTTGTCATGGATTGTCACCGGTGCTGCTGCCGGAGCGGTGGCACGCTATTTTTTACCGGGCCGTCCCGGCGGATTCGTTGCCGTTCTGGTGCTGGCTGTCATCGGCGCCCTGATCGGCGGCTATATCAGCAGTTATTTTTACTGGGGAACGCTGGCGGTGATTCATCCACGTGCGCTGGGGCTGGCGCTGGTCGGTGCCCTGCTGATGATTCTGGTTGCCCGAAAACTTCGCCTGTGAGGAAACGATAATGTCCCTGGAAAGTGCGCCGGATGAGGTCAAACTGGCCGTTGATCTGATCATGCTGCTTGAAGAGAGCCAGATAGAAGCCGATACGGTATTGGCCGCGCTGGAGATCGTTAAGCAAGATTATGAAAAAAAAGCCGCGCGTTTAATCAGCCAGCCGTAGCGACGGACTGAGCCGCAGCATATCGATAAAGCCATCGATAAGCGTGGCGGCTTCGGCAGCAAGATCAAATTTCTCCGGACTGAATAACCAGTTCTCCATTAAACCGGTAACGTAGCTGCGCATAATAATGGCGGTGCGTCGCGTATTTAACGCCAAAGGGAGTTGTCCGGCGTCAATGCATTGTCGCAGCACTTCTTCTATCTTCTCATAACACTCTGCCAGCAACCGTTGCTGCATATGCTGCAAAACAGCCATCTCACCGACAAATTCACATTTATGAAAGATAATCTCCATTAATGCACGTCGGCGACAGTCATGGACGGTCGCCTCAAGCAGATGAATTAGCATGGCGCGTAAAACGGAGAGTGGATCGCCAGGGAATTTTGACTGATACTCAAGCTCCACTTCATCAAGACTGGAATCGGTTTGCATCCAGATTTCATTGAGTAAATCGGTCTTGTTTTTAAAATGCCAGTAGATGGCGCCGCGCGTTACACCAGCAGCAGCCGCAACGTCAGCAAGTGAGGTTGCAGAAACACCCTGTTCTGAAAAGCAGCTTATCGCTGCATCAATGATATGGCCTCGTGTTTCAAGTGCTTGTTGTTTGGTTTTTCGTGCCATAAGGTGTTTTTTTGCGGAAAGGCAGATTTACATACATTTGCGAATGTATGTACCATAGCACGACCATAATTTAAACGCAGCAATGGGTTCAAGGGTTTGTGATCCATTGGACGATCGATAGCGGACACTCGAGGTTTATTTATGAATAAGAACAGAGGAATCAAGCCTCTGGCGGCCTTCCTGATGCTTTCAGGCAGCGTGGCACTGATAGGCTGTGATGATAACAAATCTCAACAGGCACCGGCTCAACAAGCACCCGAAGTTGGCGTGTTAACGTTGAAAAGCGAGCCTTTGAAAATTACCACTGAGCTACCAGGCAGAACCAATGCTTATCGCATTGCGGAAGTACGCCCACAGGTTTCCGGCATTATTTTAAAGCGCAACTTTGTTGAGGGAACGGATATTAAAGCGGGTGAATCGCTTTATCAGATCGATCCGGCGACTTACCAGGCGGCTTACGACAGTGCAAAAGGCGATCTTGCTCAGGCGCAGGCTAATGCACAAATCGCGGCCACCACGGTTAAGCGTTACAAACCGCTGCTCGGCACCAAATATATCAGTCAGCAGGATTACGATCAGGCGATCTCTACTCAGAGCCAAACCTCTGCTGCAGTTCAGGTTGCAAAAGCGAGCGTGGAAACCGCGCGCATTAACCTGGCCTACACCAAAGTAACCTCGCCTATCAGCGGCCGCATTGGTAAATCTGCTTTTACCGAAGGTGCGCTGGTGCAAAATGGCCAAACGGATGCGCTGGCAACCGTGCAGCAACTCGACCCTATCTATGTTGACGTCACCCAATCCAGTGACGATTTCATGCGTCTGCGTAACGAACTCGAATCTGGCAAGCTGAAACAGAATGACGGCAAAGCCAGCGTCACCCTTCTGCTGCAAAACGGTAGCGAATATAGTCAGACCGGTACATTAGAATTCTCTGATGTCAGCGTTGATCAAACCACCGGCTCCATCACCCTGCGTGCTGTCTTCCCTAACCCGGAACATCGTCTGCTGCCAGGGATGTTTGTCCGTGCACGTCTGGAAGAAGGCATCAATCCAAATGCGCTGCTGGTGCCACAACAGGCGGTAACTCGTACGCCAACCGGTCAGGCAACGGCAATGGTCGTGGGTGCGGATAATAAAGTGGCCGTACGTTCGCTGAAAACCGATCAGGCGATTGGCGACAAATGGTTAGTGACTGAAGGTCTGAAAGATGGCGATCGGGTGATTACCACGGGTACCCAGCGAGCGAAGCCAGGCGCGCAGGTCACGCCGCAGGAAGTTTCAGCAGATGCTAAAGCTGATGCTGCTCCGCAAGCCAATGCTGACAACAAGCAGCCTTAACAGGAGCCACTGACACATGGCTAAGTTTTTTATCGATCGCCCTATCTTCGCGTGGGTCATCGCCATCATCATCATGTTGGCAGGCGCGCTGTCGATTTTGCAATTACCGATTGAGCAATATCCCAATGTTGCGCCAACGGCCGTGCAAATTCGCGCCAGCTATCCGGGTGCGGATGCGAAGACCCTGCAGGATTCGGTTACGCAGGTTATCGAGCAGAACATGAATGGCATTGACGGACTGATGTATATGTCCTCAAACAGCGATTCATCGGGCACTCTGCAGCTGACTATCTCTTTTGAATCAGGAACTAACCCAGACATTGCTCAGGTTCAGGTGCAGAACAAACTGCAGCTGGCTATGCCGCTTCTGCCTCAGGAAGTGCAACAACAGGGTATTCAGGTTCAGAAATCCTCCAGCAGCTTCCTGATGGTAGCGGGCTTTGTGAGCGAAGATGGCAGCATGACGCAGAATGACATTTCTGACTATGTTGCCTCTAACATCAAAGATCCGATCAGCCGCGTGACCGGCGTGGGCGATACGCAAATCTTTGGTGCGCAGTACGCGATGCGTATCTGGATGGATCCTGACAAGCTCAATAACTATCAGCTCACGCCTGTGGATGTCGTCACTGCAATCACCACGCAGAACGCCCAGGTCGCGGCAGGTCAGTTAGGCGGTACGCCAGCGGCGCCGGGCCAACAGCTCAACGCCTCGATCATCGCACAGACACGTTTAACCTCCACCGATGAGTTCGGCAAAATTCTGCTGAAGGTCAATCAGGATGGTTCGCAGGTGCGCCTGCGCGACGTGGCGAAAATCGAGCTTGGCGGTGAAAACTACGAAACCATAGCCGAATACAACGGTAAGCCTGCCTCCGGTATCGGTATTAAACTGGCTACCGGTGCTAACGCGTTGGATACCGCGGAAGCGGTAAAAGCGGAGCTGGCTAAACTGGCACCGAACTTCCCGGCAGGCATGAAAACGGTTTATCCGTACGACACCACGCCGTTCGTGAAAATCTCTATTCACGAAGTGGTGAAAACGCTGTTTGAAGCGATCGTGCTGGTCTTCCTGGTTATGTACCTGTTCCTGCAAAACTTCCGCGCCACGTTGATCCCAACGATTGCCGTGCCGGTAGTGCTGTTGGGAACGTTTGCCATCATCAACGCCTTTGGCTATTCGATAAACACCTTAACCATGTTCGGGTTGGTGCTCGCCATCGGGCTGTTGGTGGATGATGCGATCGTGGTGGTGGAAAACGTCGAGCGCGTGATGGCCGAAGAAGGTATCTCGCCTAAAGAAGCGACCAAGAAGTCGATGGAACAGATTCAGGGCGCGCTGGTCGGTATTGCGCTGGTGCTCTCTGCGGTCTTTATTCCAATGGCCTTCTTCGGCGGTTCAACCGGTGTCATCTATCGCCAGTTCTCGATCACCATCGTTTCTGCCATGGTGCTGTCGGTCATTGTGGCGTTGATTCTGACGCCAGCGCTGTGTGCCACCATGCTGAAGCCGATCAAAAAAGGCGATCACGGCAAAACCACCGGTTTCTTCGGCTGGTTTAACCGCGTCTTTGATAAGAGCACCAACCATTATACCGACAGCGTGGGCCACATCGTGCGCAGCACCGGTCGTTATCTGGTGATCTATCTGCTGATCGTGGTTGGTATGGCATTCCTGTTCCTGCGTCTGCCCTCTTCGTTCCTGCCGGAAGAGGATCAGGGCTTGCTGCTGGCTCAGGCGCAGCTGCCTGCCGGTGCAACACAGCAACGTACGCAGAAGGTGCTGAATCAGGTATCGGATTACTTCCTGACCAAAGAAAAAGCGAACGTGAAGTCGGTGTTTACCGTGAGTGGCTTCGGTTTTGCCGGTCGTGGACAGAACACCGGTATCGCCTTCGTCAGCCTGAAAGACTGGGATGAACGTAGCGGCGCTGACAACAAAGTGCCAGCCATTGCCGGTCGCGCCATGCAGGCGTTGGGTGCGATTCGCGATGGTATGGTTATTCCGTTTAACCTGCCGGCTATTATCGAACTGGGTAACGCCACCGGCTTCGACTTTGAACTGATCGATCAGGCTAACCTCGGTCATGACAAGTTAATGCAGGCGCGTAATCAGCTGTTCGGCATGATCGCTCAGCACCCCGATACGCTGGTCGGCGTTCGTCCAAACGGTATGGAAGATACGCCGCAGTACAAACTGATGATCGATCAGGAGAAAGCGCAGGCGTTAGGCGTATCACTGTCTGATATCAACACCACGCTGGGTGCAGCCTGGGGTGGCTCCTACGTCAATGACTTTATCGATCGCGGTCGCGTGAAGAAAGTGTATGTCATGGGTAACGTTGAATCGCGCATGCTGCCTGGCGATATTAATAAGTGGTTTGTACGCGCCAGCAACGGCGAGATGGTGCCCTTCTCCTCTTTTGCTACGGCAAAATGGCAGTATGGTTCACCGCGTCTTGAGCGTTATAACGGCCTGCCGTCAATGGAGATTCTGGGTCAGCCTGCACCGGGCAAGAGTTCGGGCGATGCGATGAAAATGATGGAGGAGCTTACGTCTAAGTTGCCAGCCGGTATCGGCTACGACTGGACCGGCATGTCCTATCAGGAACGTCTGTCGGGCAACCAGGCACCAGCGCTGTATGCTATCTCGCTGATTGTCGTCTTCCTCTGTTTGGCTGCACTGTATGAGAGCTGGTCCATTCCGTTTGCGGTTATGTTGGTGGTGCCATTAGGGGTAATCGGTGCGCTGATCTTTACCACGCTGCGTGGATTGAGCAACGACGTTTACTTCGTGGTAGGCCTGCTGACGACGGTGGGGCTATCGGCGAAGAACGCCATCCTCATCGTGGAATTTGCCAAGGATCTGATGGAGAAAGAGGGCAAAGGCTTAATTGAGGCGACGCTGGAAGCGGTACGTATGCGTTTACGTCCGATTCTGATGACCTCACTCGCCTTTATTCTCGGTGTACTGCCGCTGACCATCAGTACCGGTGCCGGTTCCGGCGCGCAAAACGCCGTAGGTACTGGCGTAATGGGCGGTATGGTGACGGCAACCGTGCTGGCTATCTTCTTCGTACCGGTGTTCTTTGTGGTGGTTCGCCGCCGCTTCAGCAAGAACAAAGATGAAGTGGAAAAAGGCCATCCGGTTGAACACCATCAGTAAGTAATCTTTGCACGTTAAGAGGCCGCTTTTGCGGCCTCTTTTTTTTGCCTGTTATTCGAGGATTGCAAAGTCATTCTGCACGCCCTATACTATTGTTACGTTATAACATAACAAATTGGAGCATGTATGAAATCAGGTATTCACCCTGACTATCGTCAGGTGGTCTTCCATGACACCACCGTCGACAGCTGGTTTAAAATTGGCTCAACCATCAAGACCGACCGCAGCGTGGAATTCGAAGGCGCAACCTATCCTTACGTCACGCTGGATGTCTCCTCCGCCTCACATGTCTATTACACCGGCAAGCAGAAAGAGTTTGCTAAAGAAGGCAGCGCGGCACGCTTCAATAAGCGTTTTGGCCGTTTTCTTGGTTCAGCGAAGTAAGGGAAACAGATGCAGGTGCTTAGCTCGCTGCGCTCCGCTAAGGCGCGCCATAAAGATTGCAAAGTGGTACGTCGTCGCGGTCGCATTTATGTGATTTGTAAAACCAATCCACGTTTCAAGGCCGTTCAGGGAAGAAAGAAAAGAAGATAAGCACGTTGTGCATGATGTGATTTGCCGGATGATTGATCCGGCTTTTTTTTTGCCCGCGCTCAGCGGGCTCCCTGTTATTTCATGCTGTTCGCAATGGCAGTAACGTTATGCCTGAAAGCATCGACGTAGCTTGCCGCCGGTCCGTCCGCAGCTGATAACGCTTCGGGATAGAGTTCTCCGCCTGGCTCAGCACCTGTTTCGGTGGCGATCTGCTTAACCAGCCGTGGATCGGTCTGGTTCTCGATAAAGTAGGTTTTAATCTTCTCTGCTTTGAGCTGGTTAATCAGCGATGCCATATCGCCCGCGCTGGCTTCCGATTCCGTTGAAAACCCCTGCGGCGCGAGGAAAGTGACGTGATAGCGCTGGCCAAAATAGCCAAAAGCGTCGTGGCTGGTCAGCACCTTGCGTTTTGCCTGAGGAATGGCCGCGAAGGTTTTTTCAGCCCAGCTGTCCAGCTGATTGAGTTGTGCAATATACGCGGATCCTCGCTGGCGAAAGTAAGCGGCATCCTGGGGATCGGCAGCGATCAGCGCATTCATCACGTTAGTGGCATAGCGTGCGCCATTGTGCATACTGTTCCATGCGTGTGGATCGGTGATGCGCTTGCCCTCCTCTTCCATGCTGCGTGTATCAATGCCTGCCGACGCCACATTCACTTTTCCTTTGTAGCCAGACGCGGTCACCAGTCGATCCATCCATCCTTCCATTCCTAAACCACTGACAAACACCACATCAGCCTGTGCCAGCGCCTGGCTGTCCTGCGGCGTCGGTTCAAACGTATGCGGATCGCCGTTCGGCCCCACCAGGCTTTTTACCTGCACGTGTTCACCACCCACATTTTTTACGATATCAGCCAGCACGGTAAAGCTGGCCACGGCGCTTAGCTCTTTCGCCATCGCCAGGGGCGCGGCGCTCATGGCACCAATCAGCAATGCAACGGGTAACGCTTTCATACTTTTTCCTCTCAGTTTATGTGCGGCGTAATAAGCCACCGCAGGGCCCGGTTAAAATGGAGATAAAAAACAGTGCCGTCGCGCTTAACACCACCGCTGGCCCCGCTGGCAATGAAAAATGCCAGGATAACAGCAGCCCGGTGACGCTGGCCGCTACCGCCTGCGCCATCGCGTTCAGTAGCATCATGGAAAGATGGCGGCTCCAGAAACGGCTGCTGGCGGCCGGGAGCATCATCAAGCCCACCGACATGAGCGTTCCCAGCACCTGAAAGCCCGCCACCAGGTTCAGTACCACCAGCGTTAAAAACAGGCCATGTACCAGCGGCGCACTCCAGCGGCTTTGCGCCCGCAGAAAGGTGGGATCAAAAGCGTCGATCACTAACGGGCGATAGAGAAAGGCCAAAGCGATAAGCGTGAACGCCGCGATAGCGCCCACCAAAATAATTGCCGGTGCATCAACCGCCAGCAGGGATCCGAACAGAACGTGCAGCAGATCGACACTGGATCCCCGCAGCGAAACCAGCGTGACACCAAGCGCCAGCGATCCCAGATAGAAACCGGCAAAGCTGGCATCTTCGCGCAGGGGCGTAAAACGGCTTACCGCGCCGGAAAGCAGCGCGACGGCCAGGCCTGCGATCAATCCACCGATGCCCATAGCCACCAGTGAGAGTCCGGAAAGCAGATAACCTATGGCCGCACCGGGCAAAACTGCGTGTGATAAGGCGTCGCCAATCAGGCTCATACGGCGTAAGGAAAGAAACACGCCCAGCGGCGTAGCACTGATGGAAAGCGCCACGCAGGCGATGAGCGCACGTCGCATAAAGCCGAACTCAATGAAAGGATGGAACAGGCTCAGCATGCTATTACCTCAGACTGCGATGCAGTTACGCTGAGGGTCGGTCGAAAACGGGCTTTCTCCACTTCGAGATGAAGCTGCTGCGGAAAATCATGTGCAACCATTGCCCGATCGTGAAGCACGACCAACAGCGTACCGCCCTGCTGATGCTGCTGGTGCAATATCTTCAGCAGCAGTGATGTGGTGTTTTGGTCGACGCCGCTGAACGGCTCATCAAGCAGCCATACGCGGCACTGTTGCATCAGCAAACGCGCAAACAGCACCCGTTGCAATTGACCGCCGGACAGCGTACCCGGCTGTGCCTGGGCGAAATCCGCCATGTTCACCTTTTCCAGACAAGCCATGATTTCTTTACGATGTGCACGGTTAATGCCGCCAAACCATCCGCAGCGTGACCAGCAGCCCATCGCCACCAGCTCAAACACGGTGATCGGAAAATGACTTTCCAGTTCGGCGCGCTGCGGCATCCAGCCAATTTGCGCTCGTGCGCTATCTATTGCCCATCGACCCGAAACCGCAGGTAGCAATCCAGCCAGCGTTTTCAGCAAGGTCGACTTACCGCTGCCGTTGGCGCCGGTGAGCGCGGTCATACTGCCAGTATTGAGATGCAGCGTAATTTCAGGCGCAACGGCCTGGCGTTGATAGCCCACCTGCAGTTGAGAAAAGGTGATCATATCGCGATCGCCCACCGTACCGCGCAAACCAGCATGGCGACTAACAGGCTAATGACCAGCAGGCGCTGACTAAGGGAAAAGCAGAACAAAGGAACAGAAGAGAACACCATTGCCACCGACATAATGTTATAACATAACAATAGTCTATCACAGCTACGTGCAGTGAGGCATCGGTACGTATGTTGCAAACTGTGTCTTTGGCGTCGAATACTCTGCAGCTGGCAGGGCTAAAGCTGGGTAAAAGATAAACAGTCAATGAACTGTTGCAAAATCATCAGCAAGATAACTTGAAATTTATGCCTGCTATGTTGATTATAAAGTTCAGATCAGCTGTTTAGGAATTGTCGTGTCTCTCCTTATTCCTGCTACACTTTCAATAAATGAAACCGATACCACTAAATTAATAGCGGTTATTAACCAGAATATTCTCAAATTGTCAGCGGCGCTGGCAGGAGATTTACAATGGTATTCACAAAATGCCCTATTAGTTCCCGACAGTTTTGTTATTATTTCTATCAGTGCGATAGCCCCATCTTTCTTTAAAATGCATTATCATTACCAGTGGAACGTTTTTAATGCATGCCTGAATATTAATGAAAGCGAAACGCAAACTGAAACAGTGACTTTTCAGGTAGTTCCGGAAGGCCTGCTGTTTGACATCATTGAAAATCAGCGTCCTTCACCCGCGGATGAATTGTAATTTTTAGTCAAAGCGATGAGCAGAATTTACCGATCTGCATTATATTTACTGTGTCCTTTAACGTTAATTCTACCGCTCACTTCCACAATTACACCTGAATACGGTTCCGCAGCTCTGCGGGTTGATGTCGGCTATGGAGGGGAAAGAGATGGACGAATACTCACCTAAAAGGCATGATATGGCGCAGCTTAAGTACCTGTGCGAAAGTCTGCATGACGATAGCATGGCCACCTTAAGTGACAGCCATCACGGCTGGGTTAATGATCCAACCTCTGCCAGCAATTTGCAGCTCAATGACCTGATTGAACATATCGCATCCTTCACCATGAATTACAAAATTAAACATGTTGAAGATGAAGAACTGATTACTCAGATTGATGAATATCTTGACGATACTTTTATGTTATTTAGTAACTATGGCGTAAGTGCGCAAGATCTGCAGCGTTGGCAACGTTCGGCAAAGCGGCTTTTTAATATATTTGCCGAGGAATGCGCTCTGTTACAACCGAGCCATTCATTTTAGACTTAGTTCTTATTGATAATGACGGTTAAACCATGAGTGACAAAACACTGACTAAAACTGATTACCTGATGCGCTTAAGACGTTGCCGATCTATCGATACCCTTGAGCGTGTTATTGAAAAAAACAAATATGAATTACCCGATAATGAACTGGCCATATTTTATTCAGCTGCCGATCATCGTTTAGCAGAACTGACGATGAATAAGCTTTACGATAAAGTGCCGGTTTCTGTCTGGAAATTTGTACGCTGATCTGAACGGGCATGCTGAAACGCAAGCCCGTTTTATTTATCAAAAATAAACATGCTGTACGTTGAGGGAAGGGGGTAGTGCAGAATTGGGTGGGGATCCTGCCAGCTACATCCCGGCACACGCGTCACCTGCTGCGGCTGCTTCCTTCCGGACCTGACCGAATTCACAAGTTAGCATTGCGGGAGAACCAACCGGATCCCCATTGATTGCTCCAACCTTCAGAGCGCAGGCATTATCAATGATGCCCTGCCGAATTGCAAGCCACTGCCGGGCGACCGCTGTTTTCTTAAGCAACCGCACATTTCCGCCTCTTTATCCGCATAATTTATTATGCTTTCGGCAAGATTGTTTCTTCGCAGGCCAAATATGACATTCCATGACGACTCTTTTCCGCAGCGCGTGCTGCAGATTCTGGCGGCAATTCCTCCGGGAAAAGTTACCACTTATGGCGACGTGGCCCGGCTGGCTGGCTCACCGCGTGCTGCGAGGCAGGTTGGCGGCGTACTGAAGCGCCTGCCAGAAGGCAGCAAGATTCCGTGGCATCGGGTGCTTAATCGCCATGGACATATTTCGCTTATCGGCGATGGCCTGATGAGACAACGGGACGCCCTGGAGGCGGAAGGCATTGAGATCAGCGATGCGGGCATCGTTGAGCTAAAGAGGTATCGCTGGGAGGTTTAAAAACGCCCCTGACGGGGCGTCTGGTATTACAAAGAGGTTGGTGCAGGTACGGCTGAAGAAGGCGTCACCTTGGTTGGCGAGGTAGATGGCACCGTGGTTGCCGCGCCTGGCTGCGTTGGCATCGCGACCGATGGGACCGGCACCAGCGTCAACTCCGCTTTCGAACCGCCGCCGTTCAGCACTGGCTTCACGTTGTCGGTGATAAAGGTAATTTTACCGTCAATCGTAATCGCCGCACTTAACAGAATACGTGCGTTTGGCTGGATATCGGCCGGGTTGAAAGGCAGCACAAACTGGAATGGCGCCTGTTTGCCCTGAGTCAGCACAACGCGCTGAGAAATAACCTTCGACGGCGCATCTGAGACCGACGCATCCGATAAGGTCACCGTCAGCACAGCGTCTGGCGGCAGTGCAATTTTCTGACGGATGTAGATCGCTCCGCTAACGTTAGGCTGGGCAATGGCCGCCTGTTGTCCGGCTGTTGGCGCACCTAATGTTGGAACAGGTACATCCTTAGCTTTGTCCGCACAACCTGCCAAAATCGCTGCCAGCGCAGCGCCACTCATAACTTGCCATAATTTCATTGATGTAATCTCCTTAAGATCAATGTGAATATCGATAACATCGTTACCGAACAGCGTTTTCAATGCTGCATGTCTATCATTCTGGCACAATTTTCTCGCTTTGCCCGCGATCCTGCCTGCTTGTGGACAGGTTGACGAAAACTGGTCCGATCTCGCACACTATGATCATCATTTTAAAGAGGACGTGACCATGAGTCAGGCGCTGGATAATCTGTTAAATCTGCTTAATCTTGAAAAAATTGAAGAAGGCCTTTTTCGCGGTCAAAGTGAAGATCTCGGCCTGCGTCAGGTTTTTGGCGGACAGGTGGTGGGTCAGGCGCTATCCGCGGCCAAACATACCGTGCCGACGGAACGCGTGGTGCACTCCTTTCACAGCTACTTTTTGCGCCCCGGCGACAGCAAAAAAGCGATTGTTTATGACGTCGAAAATTTGCGTGATGGGCAGAGCTTTAGCGCAAGACGCGTGAGTGCTATTCAGAATGGCAAACCTATCTTCTTTATGACCGCCTCTTTTCAGGCCCCAGAAAGCGGCATGGAGCATCAAAAAACGATGCCAGCCGCACCGGCGCCGGATGATTTACCCTCCGAAACCGCGATAGCCCGCCAGCTTTCGGCGCATTTGCCCGCGGCGGTGCGTGATAAATTTCTCGCCGATAAGCCGCTTGAGTTTCGTCCCGTCACCTTTCATAACCCGTTAAAAGGCGCAGTCGCTGAACCCACGCGTCAGGTCTGGCTCCGGGCCAATGGCGACGTGCCGGATGATCGGCGCATTCATCAATATCTGCTCGGCTACGCTTCAGATTTTAATTTTTTGCCGGTCGCGCTACAGCCGCATGGCAAAGGTTTTCTTGAACCCGATCTACAAATAGCCACCATCGACCATTCCATGTGGTTCCATCGCCCCTTCGATTTGAACCAATGGCTGCTCTATAGCGTTGAAAGCACTTCAGCATCTGGCGCACGCGGTTTTGTGCGCGGTGAGTTTTATACTCAACAGGGTGAGCTGGTTGCCTCGACGGTCCAGGAAGGCGTGATGCGCCTGCGCAACGTGTAACAAAAAGGGCGATGCTGCTGCATTGCCCTTCTGATATCTGCCCCATTAAATCAGGTGCACATTATTGGTTATAGGCGTTCTCGCCATGACTGTTAACGTCCAGACCTTCGCGCTCATGATCCTCAGAGACGCGTAGCCCAACAACCATATCGGCAATTTTAAAGCCCACAAACGCCACCACACCGGTCCAGATGATGGTCACGCCAACGCTCAATAGCTGAATCCACATCTGATGACCCATAGTCACGCCTTCCGCGTAACCCACGCCGCCCAGCGAAGAGGAAGCAAACACGCCGGTGAGCAAACAGCCTACGATGCCGCAAACGCCATGCACGCCAAACACATCGCATGGATCATCAACACGTAACCATCTTTTCAGCACGGTGACGCCCCACAAGCCGGCAACGCCGCCGATTAAGCCGATAACTAACGCGCCGCCTACCCCAACATAACCACAGGCTGGCGTAATGGCGACCAGGCCAGCAATAAAACCAGAGCTGGCACCTAACAGCGAAGGCTTGCCGCGGTGCAACCACTCGCCGAAGGTCCAGGTTAATACCGCGCCAGCAGTAGCCACGACGGTATTCAGGAAAGCCAGTGCAGCAATTTCGTTGGCGGCGCTGGCAGAGCCGGCGTTGAAGCCAAACCAGCCCACATAGAGAATAGCGGTACCGGTAAACACCATTGGCAGGTTATGCGGTTTGAAGGCTTCTTTACCAAATCCGGCACGTTTGCCAACCAGATAAGCACCCACCAGGCCAGCAACGGCTGCGTTGATATGAACCACGGTGCCGCCGGCAAAATCGAGCGCGCCATCCTGCGCGAGGAATCCGCCCGCCCACACCATGTGCGCAATAGGCAGATAAGCGAAGGTTAACCACACCACGACAAAAATCAGTACGGCTGAGAAGCGAATGCGTTCTGCGATAGCGCCAACGATCAAGCCAACGGTGATACAGGCGAAAGAAGCCTGGAAAGCCACGTGAATATATTGATAGAAAGAGCCGGTTAACGCTTTGAGTTCAATATTCTTCAACATTACCCACTGGAAGCTGCCGAAGAAAGCGTTGCCTTCACTGAAGGCGAGAGAGTATCCATAAAGCACCCACAGCACGCACACCAGCGCAAAGGTAACGGCAACCTGGGTCAGCATGGAAAGCACGTTTTTGCCACGGATCAGGCCGCCGTAAAACAGCGCGATGCCTGGAATGGTCATGAACAGTACCAGCGCGGTACAGATCATCATAAAGGCGTTATCAGCTTTGTCCGCAACGGCCGGAGCCGCGGCCATTGCCAGCGAGGGCAGCAGCGCCAGACTAGCCAGACCGGATTTGGTCACTATTTTTTTCATTTTATTCCACCCCATCACTGTGCCTGAAATTACAATGCTGCTTCGTCGGTTTCGCCGGTACGAATGCGGATAACGCGCTGCAGTTCTGCAACAAAAATTTTGCCATCGCCGATCTTGCCGGTGTAGGCCGACTTGCTGATGACATCAACCACTTCGTCCAGCTGATCGTCAGCAATGGCGATATCAATTTTGACCTTTGGCAGGAAATTCACGCTGTATTCTGCCCCGCGATACAGTTCTGCATGGCCTTTCTGACGACCAAACCCTTTCACCTCGGTGACGGTCAGCCCCTGAATACCGATCGATGACAGCGCTTCGCGCACATCTTCCAGTTTGAACGGTTTGATTACCACGGTAACCAGTTTCATACGAACTCCTCCAGCCAGGTAAATGTTGATGTCGCCGAGACGCTGAAGATTAAGCAAGTGCTGTGCCATAAACTGGCAAGAAGGTTTTTTAATTTTCAAACGAGGAAAATTGCGGCCTGCGCTGGAACTTTCGTCACAGCGCAGCGCCAGTGTCAGGCAGAGAGGGGAAGAATTGCACCAAAAAGATGCAAAGGAGTGGAGATTGATGCATCACCAATGAACAATGTCATTCTAACGCTCAAAAAAGGTGCAATTTGGCGTTACGCTTCCTGTGCAACGCCGGAGGCGAGCTCTTCTCCGGCAAGCTGGAGTTGATACATTTGCCAATATCGGCCACGTTTTGCCAATAGTGCCTGATGGCTGCCCTGCTCTACCGCGTGCCCACGATGCAGAACCATAATCGTATCAGCATCAACAATGGTGGAAAGGCGGTGGGCAATCACCACCAGCGTAGTGCGCTGACGTACCGCATATAGCGCACGCTGGATTGCCTGCTCAGTGCCGGAATCGATATTGGCCGTGGCTTCATCAAGAATGAGGATCTTCGGTGACATCACCAGGACCCTGGCCATCGCCAACAGCTGTTTCTGGCCCACTGACAGGGTATTCCCCTGCTCACCAAGCTGGGTGTGGATGCCTTCAGGCAGACTGCGCGCCAGCTCAGCCAGTTGCACCGTCTCCAGCGCCTGCCAGACCTGCTCTTCTGCAATATCACGCCCAAGACGGATATTCTCAAGGAAGCTTTCTGCCAGTACTACGGGATCCTGCTGCACCATCGCCACACCCTGTCGCAGCACCGCATGACTCAGCGTGTGTAAAGGACGGCCATCGAGACGAATTTCACCATGCCGCAACGGGTAATAGCCCATTAACAGACTGGCTAAAGTACTTTTGCCGCTTCCGGTATGGCCCACCAGCGCAACAAAAGAACGCGGCGGAACCGACAGCGAAATATCCTGCAGCACGTTGCGATTGTCACGATAGGCAAAAGAGATCTTTTCAATATCAATGCGACCATCGCTAAGCGGGCGATCATCGTTACCGTAATGTTGCTGCGGTGCATCCATCAGCTCAAAAATGCGCTCGCCCGCGACAACCGCCTGTTGCAGCATCGATTGCTGGGTGGTCAGCTCAATCAAGGGTTCATTCAACCTGCCTAAATAGCTGATAAAAGCGTACAGCACACCGACTTCGAACGCACCTGAGCCAGAAAAGCTAAACAGCAGCATCAGGCCGCACAGAATCAGCGCAGAAAACAGACTTAGCAGCGGACGCAACAAAAAGCCATCCAGCCTGAGCGTTTGCATACGCGCCAGATAATGCGAGCGGCTGGCATTGCCCATGCGCTCGCCAAAACGCGCCTGCTGGCGAAACTGTTGAATCACACTCATGCCGCTGATGACTTCGTTAAAGCCATTATTGATATCGGCAAGATAACTGCGCACCCGGCGAACAATCGGCGTGCTGATACGCTGATAGATAAACATCACCGCAATAACCAGCGGAAAGATGGTGATCGCAACCAAGGCCATATGTTGGTTAAGCGAAAACATCGCAACCAGCATGGCACTGATCAGCGCTGCGCTGCGCAGCACCGTGGCGACGACGGTGACATAAAGATCGCGCACGACTTCCGTATCGTTGGTCACGCGGGAAATCAGCTGGCCTACCGGCTGATTGTCAAAAGCGCTGAGTGGCTGGCGAAGCGCTGCATCCATGACCTGTGAACGTAGCCGTTGCACCACGCCCACCGCCGCCTGGTTGAAAAGTAGCGCCTGAAAGTAGTGTAAAGCGGCCGAGAGGATCTGCAGCAGCACGTAGGCCAGTGCCAGTCCGGCCGCCAAAGCAACTGGAACGTTGTGCCGCGCTACCATATGATCGATAAAGTAGCTGATCAGTAGGGGGCCTGTGACTTCAGCAATTGCTGCAACCCACAGCATCAACACCGCGAGGCCCAACGTTTTGCGCCATGGCCAGCCGTAAGAGAGCAACCGCTTCAGCGCAGGCCACATGCGGGTCTTATTTGACATGTACGGTTCCCTCGTTGACATCATCTTCATCCAGTGCCGCTTCAATTTGTTGGTAGCGATACATGTCACGATACCAACCACTTTCAGCCACTAATTTTTCATGTTGCCCACGCTGCGCTACTACGCCGTGTTGCATCACTAAAATTTCGCTGGCTTCGGTTAAGGCTGATAAACGATGCGCGCTGATGATTACCGTCCTACCCTTACCCCAGCGCCGCAGGTTATGCAGAATTTGGTGTTCGGTCCGACCATCAACCGCTGATAATGCATCATCCAGGATCAGAATTTCGGCGTTAAGCAGCAGCGCACGGGCAATGGAGATACGCTGCTTTTGCCCGCCTGAAAGCATCACGCCACGTTCGCCGACCTCGGTCTCATAGCCCTGCGGCAGTTGCAGAATGTCATCATGAACGCTGGCCAGCCTGGCCACCGCTTCGATCTCCTGCTGCGTGGCGCCAGGTCGACCCAGCGCAATATTATTAGCAATGCTGTCTGAGAACAGAAAAGGCGTCTGGCTGACTACTGCCAGTCGACTGCGCCAGCTGTCGATACGTAATTCAGTGAGCGCCAGACCGTGGTAGCGAATATCACCTTGCTCAATATCAAAATGACGCTGCAGCACGCTAAGCAAGCTGCTTTTTCCCGAGCCAGTTGGCCCGCAGAGTCCCAGCATTTGACCGGGCTTGAGCATAATATTTATGTTACGCAATGCTGGCGTTTCCGCACCAGGATAAGTGAACTGGCGGATGGCAACCTGCAATAGCCCCGGCCCTTCCGGTAGGTTATGCGCACCTTCGGTAACCGTTGGCGCTTCGGAAAGCAAAGACCGAATTCGGCTCCATGCGGCGCTACCGCGCTCTACGATGTTGAACATCCATGCCAGTGCCAGCATTGGCCAGATCATCAGGCCTAAGTACATGATAAAACTGGTTAGCTCGCCCAGCGTCATATAACCGTGCCATACCATCCAGCTGCCGCCGCCGACAGCCAGCAGGTTAGAAAAGCCGATAGCGATAAATATGGTGGGATCGAAGCGTGCATCAACCCGCGCTACGCGCAGATTTTTTTCTCCGGTGTCGCGTGCGATCGAGGCAAACTGCTGTGATTGATGATCCTCCAGCCCAAATGATTTGATCATGCGGATGCTGGTCAGACTCTCCTGCGTTTGGTTGTTCAGGTTGGAAAAAGCCGCCTGAGCCAGCTTGAAACGTTGATGCAGCTGATCGCCATAACGCTTGATGACTATTGCCATAATGGGCATAGGCAGCAAAGCCAAAAGGGTTAGCTGCCAGCTCAGTTGCACGCTCATAACGATCAGCACGGCACAGCCCATGACCAGTGAATCCACTAAGGTCAAGACGCCCTCACCTGCGGCAAAGACAACCCGATCAACATCATTTGTCGCGCGTGCGATCAAATCGCCGGTACGATGACGAAGATAGAAAGCGGGATGCTGGCGGCTTAGCTGCCGATAAAAATCTTCCCGTAGCTCCACCGCCAGCTGGTAGGATGCGCCAAACAGCAACACCCGCCAGACATAGCGCAGCAGATAGACCACAATGGCGGTCACCAACATGGCGCCTACCCACATCAAAATTTTGCTGCCAGAAAGGCTGTGCTGCGTTACACCATCCACAATGAGGCCGACAATTTTAGGCGGCAATAATTGCAGGATAGCGATCAGGATTAACAGAGACACTGCACCCAGATAACGGCGCCATTCGCGAATAAAAAACCAACTCAGTTGTCTGAACAATCTCACATCATATTTCCTGCGTGACATCTGCTAAAAGAGAAACGCGGTTGCCTGTTATTCGTTTCCCTTACTGACGGGAAGCCTTGTTGTACTGTTCGGCGATCCTTACCTCGGATGTATTACCGCATCTGGACGGGCACGCTGCTCGCTGCCCTTGATTCACCTGCATGCCTGCAGGCTGGTTTATCTTATTCTACTGGCACTAGTTTACATGTTAAAGGCAGCGGCAGAGATCCGACCGCCATGCTTTTTGAGGCACAGTGGGCTAAAACCGACTTACATGGATAAATGCTTTCACTGGCCATGCGCTGGCCGCGCAAAGCAGAGTCGTCGCCCGTATTGTGGCCCATGAGCAAACTTCCGTTTCGCACTACGCCATCAAGATGATTATGACAGCCCACCGGCCTTCATAGCTTTCCCTCATCGATATCACGCAGTACCATAAGCCCACAAAAATCGTAACGGACATTATTATGAAACGCGCTGTGGTTGTATTCAGTGGCGGGCAGGATTCCACTACCTGCCTGATTCAGGCTTTGCAGCAATATGACGAAGTGCATTGCGTCACTTTTGACTACGGGCAACGCCATCGGGAAGAGATTACCGTAGCACAGCAGCTAGCAAAGAAGTTGGGCGCGCGTGCGCATAAGGTGCTGGATGTTAATCTGCTTAACGAACTGGCTATCAGCAGCCTCACCCGCGACAATATTCCTGTACCGCAATGGGATCCCAATGCCAGCGGCTTACCCAGCACCTTTGTGCCGGGGCGTAATATCCTTTTTCTGACGCTGGCTTCTGTCTATGCCTGGCAAGTTGAAGCGGAAGCGGTGATTACCGGTGTTTGCGAAACAGATTTCTCCGGTTATCCCGACTGCCGCGACGAATTTGTCAAAGCCCTTAACCATGCGATTACGCTCGGTATGGCGCGTGATATCCGCTTCGAGACGCCGCTAATGTGGCTTAACAAAGCAGAAACCTGGGCCCTTGCTGATTACTGGCAGCAGTTACCTTTAATCCGCAATGAAACCTTGACCTGTTATAACGGCATTCAGGGCGACGGCTGCGGTGAATGCGCGGCATGTCATCTGCGGGCCAGAGGTTTGCAGGAGTATCAGGCGAATCAGAGCACAGTTATGCAAACGCTGAAACAAAAAACTGGCCTGCAATAAAAGATCCGGCGATCAGGACTGTTGTACCTGCATCGCCTCAATATGTTGCTTCAATTCTCCTTCCAGCGGTACGGCTTTCTGGCTCTTCATATCGATGCAGACAAAGGTGACTAACGCATCTGCGACCAGCTCATTGGTCGCAGCCAGTAACACTCTTTGTGCAAGAATGCCGCTGCGACTGCCGACCTTCTCAACGTTATTGGTGATTATCAGTTCATCATGCAGTTTTGCTGGCAGCCGGTAATTGATGTTGATATTAACCACAACGAATGCAAGCCGTTGTTCAGTAAGCCATTGCGCTTGCGCGCTCTCTTCTATCCATTGCCAGCGTGCCTCCTCCAAAAACTCAAGATAACGTGCGTTATTAACATGTTGATAGACATCAAGGTGATAGCCACGCACTTTTATTGTTGTTTGCATATGCTCCGCTCCTGTTAACAGGCCACACCCACTGGTATGACCTGTTAAAGGTTAGCAGCGCCCTACGCGGTAGTAGACGCTATGTTGTGGTCAGCTTCACAATTTTAAGCGCATAACGTTACGCTCAACCAGTGCGCTGCCAATACCTGGCACTTCTTTTAACTGTTCGATCTCAGTAAAAGGCCCGTACTGGTCACGATAGCTAACAATAGCCTGGGCTTTTTTCAGTCCAACGCCGTTCATTGCTGATGCCAGTTCTTCGGCACTGGCACCATTAATGCTGACTGTCGCAGCTGACTCCGCAACGGCGACATCCGTTTTAGCTTCAGCGGCATGCAGCGAATGCGCGGTGCCTGCCAACAGGAAAACGCTCAGGGTAATAGCTTTAATAAAATGATGGGACATGCTGTGATTCCTCCGTGTGTGTGACAGCACGATGACCATACGACAGGCGAAACGGAGCAACAAACCACAATCTTGAGATATGGAAAAGGCCGCGAAAGCGGCCTTTTGTCTTGCATGAGTCAACACGCTTTTTGTGAGCGTTACTGCATTTGTGCGGCTGCGCCGTACTTGATTTTGGCTTCTTTGCGCAGGTTATCGAGCAACGCTTCAAAGGCGATTTGCGCATTATTTTGTGTTACGCCCTTCACCATCTGCTCGACCTGAGCCGGAGGAAGCGAGCCGGCGCGCACGTCGTCCAGTGCCATCAGCACAACGTTGCCCTGCATATCTTCGCTGATGCCGTAGGATGACTTGCCTTTTTCCGGCTGAGGCAACGAGAATGCCGCCTGTGAAATAGCATCCTGACCGCTACGAGTCAGCGGCTGCGCAGCGGCAAACTTCAGACCCGCCTTGTCGAAGGCATCCTGCTTGCCAGACTTCAGCTCAGCAATAATCGCCTCGGCCTGTGCTTTCGCCTGCTTCTGCGCTTTTTCACGCTTAATGGTGCTGGCAATATCCGCTTTGACTTCATCCAGTGGCTTCACTGTTTCCGCCTTATGCTCGCTAACGCGCAGCACAAATGCACGATCGCCTTCCACGGTAATAATGTCTGAATTATTACCAGGAGAACTATCCTGACCAATCAGCGCGCCATTAAAAATCGCATCGGCAACTGGCTTAAAGTTTAGAGCCTCTGGCAGACTGTCACGGCTAAACCAGTTGGTTTCTACCGCTTTTACTCCGGCAGCCTGCTCTGCACCCACCAGCGATGCATTATCGTTGCTGGCAGCATCGCTGACTTTCTGCTGTAACTTATAGAATGCGTCAACTGACTTTTCCTGCTTCACTTTGGCGGTGACAGCATCACGAACTTCAGACAGCGGTTTAACCTGCTCAGCCTGAATATCATCCAGTCGAACAATCAAATATCCCACAGAAGATTTGATGGCTGTAGAAAGCTGACCTTTGGTGGTAAGCGCAGCCTGCTTAAGCTCATCCGGCGTGGTTTCAGGCTCAAGCCAGCCCATGTCGCCGCCTTTGCGCGCAGAGATAGGATCAGCTGATTTCGTTTTCGCCAGCTGGGCAAAATCAGCGCCCTGTTTCAACTGCTGCAATAGCGCGTTAGCATCGGCTTCGGTTTTAGTCTGAATAATGCTATAGCGCTTACGTTCAGGCTGACCGTAATCTGCCTTGTGTTCGTCGTACCAGCTTTGAATATCCGCATCGCTGACCGTTTCCTGCATGTCGGCGGCATCCAGCTTTATGTAGCTGACGCGGAACTGTTCCGGTGCCATAAAGTTGTTTTTATTCTGCTGATAGTAGTTATTAATTTCTTCATCGCTGGCTGACTGCTGAGCCGCTAATTTAGCGACATCAATCGTTGCCTGACGCACCATACGCTGCTGTGAAACCAGAGCAATCAGATTGTCAGCCTCGCCTTTCAGCATAAAATCGGTGTTGGCCACTGCGCCAATCAGTTGTTGAGTGGTCAACTGTTTGCGCAGCGCCTGCGCATACTGGTCGGCGGTAAAACCCATGCTGGTAATCAGACCGTTATATTTCTCGTTATCAAATTTTCCATTCGTCTGGAATGCGGGCTGGGCAAAGATAGCCTGCTTGATTTGATCGTCGCTGATGGCCAGATTCAGTTTGCTGGCGTACTGGTCTAACAGCTTTTCATCGATCAGCTGAGAAAGCGCCTGCTGACGAATCTGTTGCATGTAACCTTCGTTGCTGGCCAGTTGCGAAAACTGTTCGCCCAGCATCTGCTGCTGACGGCTACGCTCGTTGCTGAAGGCACGTTCCATTTCAGCACGGCTAATTTCATCGCCGTTGACCTTCGCTGCGAAGTCACCGCCACCGATCACGTAGTTGCCCACGCCGGTCAGCACAAAAGACAGGATAATCAGCGCCAAAAGAATTTTGAGCACGACATGATTCGAGGCCGCGCGTAAATTGTCCATCATGGTATGACAACACTCCGCTGTAGTGTGAATGTAAACCCTGCGTCGGCAAGGCCAACGCTGCTGCAAATCAGCTGCAGCTTTACTGAGGCATAATCAGAACGTTACGCACCAAATAAAAAAGGCACATCTGTAGATGTGCCCGTATGTTACATGAGAACGCGTTGTCAGTCCTCACTCCACCAAAGAATTTAGCGGGTGGTTTATTTTACTTTACGTTAACTGCGTCTTTCAGCGCTTTACCGGCGCGGAAGCCCGGTACTTTGCCTGCCGGAATGGTCAATTCTTTACCGGTCTGTGGGTTACGGCCTGTACGTGCAGCACGTTCACGCACAGAGAATGTGCCAAAACCAACCAGCGCAACTTCATCACCCTCTTTCAGTGAATCAGAAACAGAACTGACGAATGCATCTAATACACGTCCAGCAGCAGCTTTAGAAATATCAGCATCCGCAGCAATTTTGTCGATCAATTGTGACTTATTCACTCTCTTCATCCCCTCTTTTATTATTCACTTCGCACGCAGAATCCTGCCCGGTGCGAACGCGCAGCAAGTTATATCAAGCCTGAGATATCGAAACAACGGTAATCATCTTATTCGCCGCTTCAACAGCAATCTAAGGTAGCGGCACAAAAAAAAGCTGGCAAGCTCAAATGGCTTGCCAGCTCGGCTTTTTCACTGTTTTTGCGACGATCGTTAGTTTGCGGTCGCGACCTGCATGCCATAAGGGGCATTTTGCAGAGCCAGCGTCAGCACTTCTTCGATGCGCTTAACCGGATGGATTTCCAGATCGGCAAGCACATTGTCCGGAATCTCTTCCAGATCGCGCTTGTTCTCATCCGGAATCAGCACAACTTTGATGCCGCCACGGTGCGCAGCCAGCAGTTTCTCTTTCAAACCGCCGATCGGCAACACCTGACCACGTAAAGTGATTTCACCGGTCATAGCCACATTAGAGCGCACTGGATTCCCGGTCAGACAGGAGACCAATGCGGTACACATGGCGATACCCGCACTCGGGCCATCTTTAGGCGTGGCGCCTTCTGGTACGTGAACGTGAATATCACGTTTTTCGTAGAAGTCACCATTGATGCCCAGCTTGTCAGCACGCGCGCGGACTACGGTCAGAGCAGCCTGAATGGACTCTTGCATCACTTCACCTAGCGAACCGGTATAGGTCAGTTTACCTTTACCCGGCACACAGGCCGTTTCGATAGTGAGCAGATCGCCACCCACTTCCGTCCACGCCAGGCCGGTAACCTGCCCTACACGGTTTTCGCTTTCTGCACGACCATAATCGAAACGCTGGACGCCCAGATAATCCTTCAGGTTGTCACCGTTGATCTCGATGTGCTTTTTGCTCTTATCCAGCAGCAGCGCTTTCACTGCTTTACGACACAGTTTGGACAGCTCGCGCTCAAGACTACGTACGCCAGCTTCGCGCGTGTAATAACGAATAATGCCGACAATTGCACTTTCATCAACAGTAATTTCGTTTTTCTTCAGGGCATTACGTTCAATCTGCTTCGGCAGCAAATGCTGCATGGCGATGTTAAGTTTCTCATCTTCGGTATAACCCGAAAGACGAATTACTTCCATACGGTCCAGCAGCGGCGCCGGGATGTTCATCGAGTTAGAGGTTGCCACAAACATCACGTCTGAAAGGTCATAATCGACTTCCAGATAGTGATCGTTAAACGCAATGTTCTGTTCTGGATCAAGCACTTCCAGCAATGCGGAAGCCGGATCGCCGCGCATGTCTGAAGACATTTTGTCAATCTCATCCAGCAGGAACAGCGGGTTTTTAACGCCAACCTTCGCCATTTTCTGAATCAGCTTGCCCGGCATCGAACCAATATAGGTGCGACGATGCCCGCGAATTTCCGCTTCATCACGTACGCCACCCAAAGCCATGCGCACATACTTACGGCCGGTTGCTTTAGCAATCGACTGGCCCAGCGAGGTTTTACCCACGCCCGGTGGTCCTACTAAACAGAGAATAGGCCCTTTGATTTTGCTGACGCGGCTTTGCACAGCAAGGTATTCCAGGATGCGGTCTTTGACCCGTTCCAGACCGTAATGATCGGTATCCAGCGTTTCCTGCGCCTTGCGTAAGTCTTTTTTGACTTTACTGCGCGCATTCCACGGCACCTGAACCATCCAGTCGATATAGCCGCGAACCACGGTTGCTTCAGCAGACATCGGCGACATCATTTTCAGCTTCTGCAGTTCTGCTTCTGTTTTTTCGCGCGCTTCTTTCGGCATATTAGCCGCGTCAATCTTGCGCTTCAGCGCTTCATTTTCATCCGGCGCATCATCCATTTCGCCCAGTTCTTTCTGAATAGCCTTCATCTGCTCATTCAGATAGTACTCGCGCTGGCTTTTTTCCATCTGTTTTTTGACGCGATTACGGATGCGCTTTTCAACCTGCAGCAGGTCGATTTCCGACTCCATCATCGCCATCAGGTATTCCAGACGTTCGTTGACGTCAGCCATTTCCAGCACAGATTGTTTATCTGCCAGCTTGAGCGGCATATGTGCCGCAACGGTATCGGCAAGACGTGCAGCGTCATCGATGCTGTTCAGCGAGGTCAGGACTTCTGGTGGAATCTTTTTGTTCAGCTTGATATAGCCTTCAAACTGATTGATGGCCGTACGGACCAGCACTTCCTGTTCGCGCTCTTCAATCTCTGGCGCAACCAGATATTCGGCTTCAGCGACAAAATGTTCGCCGTTATCCGTTAATGAGGTGATATTTGCCCGCTGCAGACCTTCAACCAGCACTTTAACCGTGCCATCGGGCAGCTTGAGCATTTGTAAAATGGATGCAACGGTCCCTACCGAGAAGAGATCGTTAATGCCAGGTTCATCCGTTGAAGCCTCTTTCTGTGCAACCAGCATGATCTTTTTATCGTGATCCATTGCGGCTTCGAGGCACCGAATCGATTTTTCCCGACCAACAAACAACGGAATTACCATGTGCGGATAAACCACCACGTCGCGCAGAGGCAACACGGGGATTTCAATGCGTTCAGAACGCTCAGGATTCATAGAGCTCTCTCTTAGTTTAATTTTCCGCCAGGTGATGGGCACCGCATAATGCAGGGAATGTGCAGTTTAACCCACAGGTATTTGAGTATATGGGGATGATGAGCAGACATTCAATGTTCAGCGGGCGAGAAATAGTAAAGGGGAAACCAATTTCCCCTTTTTTAACTATCTTGCTGGATTGTGGTGATTATTTATTCGCCAGAAGCCTGAGCTTCATGTTTGCCATAAATAAGCATAGGTGCAGATTGCCCTTCAATGACGGAGTCATCAATAACCACTTTTTCAACATCATCCATCGAAGGCAGATCGTACATGGTATCGAGTAATGCGCCTTCAACAATTGATCTTAAGCCACGGGCACCGGTTTTGCGCGAGTTCGCTTTTTTGGCAATCGCCGTCAAAGCTTCATCACGGAATTCCAACTCAACGCCTTCAAGATTAAACAGCGCCTGATATTGTTTAGTCAGCGCATTTTTTGGCTCACGCAGAATTTGAATCAGCGCTTCTTCGCTAAGTTCGTTAAGCGTTGCCACTACAGGCAGACGACCAATGAACTCAGGAATCAAGCCAAACTTGATCAGATCTTCCGGCTCAACCTGCTCCAGCAACTGGCCTTCAGATGCTTTCTCAGACTTGCCTTTCACCGTAGCACCAAAACCTATACCTGAGCCGGTTTCAACGCGTTGCGAAATCACTTTATCGAGACCTGCAAATGCGCCGCCGCAGATAAACAGAATCTTGGAGGTATCAACCTGCAAGAATTCCTGCTGAGGATGCTTACGGCCACCCTGTGGCGGAACCGCAGCCACGGTGCCCTCAATCAGCTTCAGCAGCGCCTGCTGAACGCCCTCGCCCGACACGTCACGCGTGATAGACGGGTTGTCAGATTTGCGAGAAATCTTATCAATCTCATCGATATAAACGATGCCACGTTGCGCTTTCTGCACATCGTAGTCACATTTCTGCAGCAGCTTCTGGATGATGTTTTCCACATCTTCACCCACGTAACCGGCTTCGGTCAGCGTGGTGGCATCCGCCATTGTAAAAGGCACATCCAGCAGTCGAGCCAGCGTTTCAGCTAACAACGTTTTACCGCTACCGGTAGGACCGATCAGCAAAATGTTACTTTTGCCCAGTTCAATGCCGTTACTGGTATCGCCGTTACGCAAGCGCTTGTAATGGTTATATACCGCTACAGCCAACACTTTTTTCGCCTTTTCCTGGCCGATAACATAATCGTCGAGGTGATGGCGGATTTCATGTGGCGTTGGCAATGCGCTACGCTCGCGATGCGGAGCCACTTCTTTTATCTCTTCGCGAATGATGTCGTTACACAGATCGACACACTCATCGCAGATATACACTGACGGCCCGGCAATCAGCTTACGCACTTCATGCTGGCTTTTGCCGCAAAAAGAGCAGTACAGCAACTTCCCTGAACCGTCTTTGCGCTTATCTGTCATCAGCTAACCTCTTCTTTTATCTTCTCCCGCAGGAAAATGCGGTGCTGGCCGCGACATGCGGCGGCCAATATTCATACGCCTCGTGAGCGTTTACTCCGTTAACTATAGAACGGATAAACGAACCGGGCCTTATTCGCGATGCGTCAGAATGGAATCGACAAGGCCATACTCTACCGCTTCGCTGGCTGAGAGGAAACGATCCCGCTCGGTATCTTTCTCAATTTCAGCCAATGTCTTGCCGGTATGTTCCGCCATCAGCTCATTCATACGCTGCTTCACTTTCAAAATTTCACGCGCATGAATTTCAATGTCGGTCGCCTGGCCCTGATACCCGCCCAACGGCTGGTGAATCATGACCCGCGAGTTAGGTAGACAAAAACGTTTACCTTTAGTGCCCGCAGTCAGCAAAAATGCACCCATTGAACAGGCCTGGCCCATACAGATAGTGCTGACATCAGGTTTGATAAACTTCATCGTGTCATAAATTGACATGCCCGCAGTAATAACACCGCCTGGGGAGTTAATATAGAGGTAGATGTCTTTTTCGGGATTTTCTGCTTCGAGAAACAGCATCTGGGCGACGATCAGGTTCGCCATGTGATCTTCAACCTGGCCGGTCAGAAAGATCACGCGCTCTTTAAGCAGGCGAGAATAGATATCGTATGAGCGCTCGCCACGGGAGGTTTGTTCAACCACCATCGGCACCAGCGCCATATTTGGTGCAGTAAATTCACGTTCGCCACTGTATGACATTACCATCTCCTGGATAAATTTCATTTGGCCACAACTCAACCGATTCTACTCGAGGAGAGACAGCAAGACTATGCTCCCGCTCCGTAGCCGATGCCAGTAGCACGGTTAATCAGCCAGCGTAGTTACAGCTTCTGTACAGAGGGATCTGGGGATCGAGCTCAGTTATTTCAAGCATAACAACGTTTTCATTAATCGCTAACCTTGAAAATCAGCTTAACGGTTATTTTGCCGGATAATTAAACGAATAGCTGATAAAAGAGCGCTTTCCCTGAGCCATAAAAGCAAAAAGCCCACTACTTTGCAGTAGCGGGCTGAGTAGCAGGTCGTGCGGATTATCAGGCTGTAGCAGTCTGATTCATCAGATCCTGGAAGCTGGTGGCTTTTTCAGTCACTTTCGCTTTTTCCAGTACCGCTTCAACAGCCTGCTCTTCCAGGGCAACGTTGCGCATGTTGTTCATCAGCTCGTTGTTTTTGCTGTAGAACTCGATGACTTCCTGTGGATCTTCGTAGGCAGACGCCATCTCTTCGATCAGCGTTTGCACACGTGCTTCGTCTGCTTTCAGTTCGTGAGTGCGAATAACTTCGCCCAGCAGGAGACCGACAACAACGCGACGCTTTGCCTGCTCTTCGAACAGTTCGCGCGGTAATTCCAGTGCCTGGTTTTCATTGCCGCCGAAACGCTGTGCAGCCTGACGACGCAGCACGTCGATCTCGCTGTCAACCAGCGCAGCTGGCACATCGATTTCGTTAGCATTCACTAAGCCGTCAATCGCCTGGGTTTTTACACGGTTACGCACAGCGCCTTTCAGTTCACGTTCCATGTTCTTACGTACTTCAGCACGCAGACCGGCAACGGAACCATCTTCCACGCCAAAGCGAGAAATGAACTCTTCAGTCAGTTCAGGCAGCTCACGCTCTTCAACTTTCTTCAGCACGATTTCAAACTTAGCATCTTTCCCTTTCAGGTTTTCAGCATGGTAATCGTCCGGGAATTTAACGTTGATCGTGAAGGTTTCGCCTGCTTTATGGCCAGCAACACCTTCTTCAAAGCCTGGGATCATGCGACCCTGTCCCATAGCGAGAACGAAATCAGTGGCTTTGCCGCCTTCAAACTCTTCACCATCGACCGAACCGGTGAAATCGATGGTCGCGCGATCTTCAGTGGTCGCAGCTTTATCAGTCTCTTTCCAGGTAGCCTGCTGCTTACGCAGGGTTTCCAGCATGGCGTCAACGTCTTCATCAGTTACGTTCACAACTGGCTTTTCTACTTCGATAGATTCCAGATCTTTCAGCTCTACTTCCGGATAGACTTCAAACTCAACGGAGTAAGTAAAATCGCCGCCTTGCTGATATTCACCCGGCACATAGTTAGGTGCGCCAGCTGGATTAATCTTTTCTTTGATGATTGCATCGACAAAGTTACGCTGCATCAGATCGCCCAGTACGTCCTGACGAACAGACGCGCCGTAACGCTGAGATACAACGGTCATCGGCACTTTACCTTTGCGGAAACCATCAATACGGACTTTCTTAGCTACTTCAACCAGCTCTTTTTTCACTGCGCTTTCAATGCTGTCAGCAGGGACAGTAATCGTAACGCGACGGCCAAGGCCCTGAGTGGTTTCTACTGAAACTTGCATCTTGTTACCTCAAAAAATCACGTGCTCGGTCAACTTCAGACACCACACATAGTGAAAATGCGCCGTATCCAATAACCGGGAGCGTTTCTGTCATCAGAATCACAATCCCTGTTACCAGTAGCATCCCGAAGACATTCCGGAAAAATAGACGCAGCATTATAGCGACATCACCTTAATGAGTCGAGAACGCAAACCCGCTGCTTTTCCAGCTATTTCACGGTCTGTGCCGCAAAAACGACGAAAAGCCCGGCGACAAAAAAACGGCCCGCAGGCCGTTTATTGCATCGTCGCCGATTACGCCAGCGTTCCCGCGCCTCGGCAATTCGGAGATGCCGGTACTGTATCCTGCAATCCTTCCCACTCTTTTACCGTGTAAGTATGTAACGCTAAAGCATGGACGCTGCCCGCCAACTCTTCTGACAACAGGCCATAGATAGCGCGATGACGTGCCAGAAATCGTTGCCCGATAAACTCATCACTGACAATCACCACTTTGAAGTGGCTTTCTGAACCCGCCGGTACATTGTGACGGTAGCTTTCATCATGTACTTCCAAATGTATTGGTTGAAACGCTACACGCAACTTTTCTTCTATTTGCTCGCGAATCATAGTGTCACTCCTCATGGCTCTCTACAGCGCCCCATCTCATTCAATATTAGTTGGTTTTATACTTTATCCGAATCAGCGAAGCGAAAATAATCTGTTACGCACTCATGCGAGAGCAGGTGATATGCCCGCTACAGGTTGGTAAAGGCGCTGAAATTTGCTCTGTTGCATATGCCGCAAGATGATGAATTTACATGCTATCAGGGCTTCCTTACCTGCGCGGCAATGATATGATGACGGCAGTTTTGCAGACCACTAACACAGCCTAAAGAGACAATAAGCATGTATAAGAAATTACTTTTCCCACTGCTGGCCTTGATTTTGGCTGGTTGTGCAAGCACTACAAATACGCTGAACGTTCAGCCTAAAATTGAACTGCCGCAGCAGGACCCAAGCCTGACCGGTATTACTGTCAGTATCAACGGCGCCGACCAGCGTGCCGATCAGGCACTTGCCAAAGTTAACCGCGATGGACAGTTGGTAACATTGACGCCTTCGCGCGATCTGCGTTTCCTGCTGCAGGAAGTGCTGGAAAAGCAGATGACCACACGCGGTTACATGGTCGGTCCGAATGGCGCGGTTGATCTGCAAATCGTGGTTAACAACCTCTATGCCGACGTTACACAAGGTAGCGTGCGTTACAGCATTACCACTAAAGCGGATGTGTCTATTATCGCTACCGCGAAAAATGGTAATAAGCAGGTCAAAAACTATCGCCAGACCTACAGCGTAGAAGGCGCGTTTAGCGCAACCAACGCTAAAATCACTAATGCCGTTAACGCCACGCTTGGCGATGTCATCAGCGATATGGCCCAAGATACCAGTGTGAACAGTTTCATTAAGCAAAACGCCCGCTAATTATCTCCTGTGCCCGGCCTGTGCCGGGCATGTCTGTTAAGGTTTGTATGACCCCTTCTTATCTGCGCATGTTTACCCAGCCCAAAGCGGCTATCTTGTTAATGCTGGGATTCGCTTCCGGGCTACCGCTGGCGCTGACCGCGGGCACGTTGCAAGCATGGATGACTGTGGAAAACATAGACCTGAAGACCATCGGTTTTTTCTCTCTGGTCGGTCAGGCCTATGTTTTCAAATTTCTGTGGGCACCTTTTATGGATCGCTACACGCCGCCATTTTTTGGGCGTAGACGCGGCTGGCTGTTGCTGACTCAATTCGCCTTATTGGCAGGCATTGTCACTATGGGCTTTTTGCGTCCTTCACAGGATCTCACTCTGATGGCCGCTGTCGCCGTGGCGATTGCCTTTTGTTCAGCCTCGCAGGATATCGTTTTTGACGCATGGAAAACGGATATCTTGCCTGCGCAGGAGCGAGGCAGCGGCGCGGCATTGACCGTATTAGGCTATCGGTTGGCAATGCTGGTTTCTGGCGGATTAGCGCTGTGGCTGGCTGACCGCTGGCTTGGCTGGCAGTTAACCTACTGGCTGATGGCAGCGTTAATGCTGCCTGCAATTTTCGCTACCTTGATGGCTGATGAACCTCAAGCAGTCAGCAGCCAGCCCAGAACGCTGGAACAGGCAGTAGCAGCTCCCCTGCGCGATTTCTTTAGCCGCAACAATGCCTGGCTTATGCTGTCATTAATCATTCTTTACAAGCTTGGCGATGCATTTGCCGCCAGCCTGACCACCACCTTTTTGATTCGCGGCCTGGGCTTCCAGGCAGGGGATGTGGGTCTGGTCAATAAAAGCCTTGGACTGTTAGCGACAATCATTGGCGCTTTATACGGCGGCGTGTTGATGCAGCGCCTGTCGTTATTCCGTGCGCTGATGATATTTGGCCTGTTACAGGCCGTCTCTAACTTCGCTTACTGGCTGCTTGCCGTGACGCCACAGCATCTGTGGACCATGGGCAGTGCGGTATTTATTGAAAACCTGTGTGGTGGCATGGGCACAGCGGCCTTTGTTGCCTTGTTAATGACGCTGTGTAATAAGAACTTTTCTGCAACCCAGTTTGCTCTGCTTTCCGCCCTTTCGGCAGTAGGTCGGGTGTATGTAGGGCCCGCTGCCGGCTGGTTTGTAGAGCTGTGGGGGTGGCCACTGTTTTACGCCTTCTCGGTAGTGGCCGCGCTGCCAGGGTTGCTGCTGCTGTGGGCATGCCGCGATACACTGACGCTGAGCCAAAAAACAGGCGCATTTTTGCCTCGCGTTGAGTTAACCATTGCGTATCGCTTGAGTCTGAAGCTGTTGATGCTGGGTGCGCTGCTGCTGTTGATCTGGCTTATGCTATTGATAGCCAATATGTTGCATTTTTCTCTCGCTGACCATCTGCTGAGTGCGCTGTTCAGCAGCGGTTTAGCGTTGGTTCTTGCCAGCATTATTGTCGGCTCAGTTCTGGATTATGTTGCGTTACGGCGCACCCGTTACAATTAACGTTACGACTAGCTTAAAATGCACATTGCGCAACCGCAAAAATTAATAAAGTTTTGAGAACAAAATATTTTTAAAATAACTTCAAAGCGGGCAAATGTGCATAAGGGCTTATTTTCAACCGGAGCGTTATTATATTTGTATAATTATTGTCTCCCAAATGATACGCAGATGTTAAATAATCATGTCATGGTTTCATCGTTTATAATTTAGATGTTTTTTACTGCATTTTCTTCATTAGTTTTTGTTATATTATACTCAACTGCTTGCCAGAATTGAGATTTTGTCACGCTGCGAAACATCTGTGATGCTCTTAGCAAAAGGTGTCAACGGCACCCTGACGCAATCTTAAGCTGGTTTACAGTAATGCAACCTTCCCGTAAAATGCCGCCACACTTAAACGACAATAGAGCCCTTGTCATTGAGGTCGTTAAATGAGACTCAAGAAATACAATAAAAGTTTGGGGATTTTGTCATTAATCGCGGGCACTTTATTGCTAAGTGGCTGTGATAATGCATTGTTAAATCCTAAAGGTCAGATTGCATTGGAGCAACGTTCACTGATACTGACAGCCTTTGGCTTGATGTTGATTGTTGTTATTCCAGCAGTTCTGATGGCCGTCGTGTTTGCCTGGAAATATCGGGCGTCCAATACGAATGCCAAATATAGCCCTAACTGGTCGCACTCGAACAAAGTTGAAGCCGTGGTCTGGACGATTCCGATCCTGATCATCATCTTCCTTGGTGTGTTAACGTGGAAATCAACCCACGCCCTGGAGCCGAGCAAACCGCTGGCTTCTGACGTGAAACCGGTTGAGATCGATGTTGTCGCCTTGGACTGGAAATGGCTGTTCATCTATCCGGAGCAAGGTATTGCAACTGTGAACCAGATTGCTTTCCCGGCGAACACCCCAGTTAGCTTTAAAATCACTTCCAATAGCGTCATGAACTCGTTCTTCATTCCTACCCTTGGCAGCCAGATTTATGCCATGGCCGGTATGCAGACCAAGTTGCATTTGATTGCGAACGAACCCGGTACTTTTGACGGCATCTCTTCTAACTTCAGCGGCCGTGGTTTCTCAGGCATGAAGTTCAAAGCGATTGCTACTCAGAACGATGCTGAATTCCAGCAGTGGGTTGCGAAAGTGAAAGCTGCACCTAATGCCCTGGCCAACATGGAGGATTTCGAGAAATTGGCAGCGCCAAGCGAAAACCATCCGGTTGAATATTTCTCTTCAGCGAACCCTGAACTGTTTGTGCAAATCATCAACAAGTTCAAGATGAGCCACGGGAAAATGGACATGCCAAAGCACGAAGGTATGGACATGAGTAAATCCGCGACGGCGGGAGCCGAGGAATAAAACGATGTTCGGAAAATTAACACTGGATGCAGTGCCGTATCATGAACCGATTATCATGGTTACGGTTGCCGGTATCATTCTAGGTGGCCTGGCGGTTGTTGCTGCCCTCACCTACTTTGGTAAATGGCAATATCTTTGGTCGGAATGGTTAACCTCGGTTGACCACAAAAAATTAGGCATCATGTACATCATCATGGCATTTGTCATGCTGCTGCGTGGTTTTGCCGATGCAATTATGATGCGTACCCAGCAGGTGCTGGCATCCGCAGGTGAAGCGGGCATTTTGCCACCGCACCACTACGATCAGATCTTTACCGCCCACGGCGTTATCATGATCTTCTTCGTAGCGATGCCATTCGTGGTCGGCCTGATGAACCTGGCTGTTCCTCTGCAGATCGGTGCGCGCGACGTTGCTTTCCCGTTCCTGAATAACCTGAGCTTCTGGTTCACCGCTGTTGGTGTGATCCTGGTTAACCTGTCACTGGGTGTGGGCGAATTCGCACAGACCGGTTGGCTGGCTTATCCGCCGCTCTCGGGTGCGGAGTACAGTCCTGGCGTAGGGGTAGATTACTGGATCTGGTCGTTGCAGCTCTCCGGTATTGGTACCACCCTGACCGGTGTGAACTTCTTTGTGACTATCCTGAAAATGCGTGCACCAGGCATGAGCCTGTTCAAAATGCCGGTTTTCACCTGGACAGCACTTTGTACTAACGTCCTGATCATTGCTGCGTTCCCGGTGCTTACCGTGACGCTGGCGCTGTTGACGCTTGATCGTTACCTCGACTTCCATTTCTTCACCAATGAAATGGGCGGTAACATGATGATGTACGTCAACCTGATTTGGGTCTGGGGTCACCCGGAAGTGTACATTCTTGTTCTGCCGGTATTCGGTGTTTTCGCTGAAATCACTGCGACCTTCTCCAAGAAACGTCTGTTTGGCTACACCTCACTGGTTTGGGCTACCATCGCCATTACCGTGCTGTCGTTTATCGTTTGGTTGCACCACTTCTTTACGATGGGTGCAGGCGCAAACGTCAACGCCTTCTTCGGCATCATGACGATGATTATCGCTATCCCAACCGGCGTTAAGATCTTTAACTGGCTTTTCACCATGTATCAGGGCCGCATTCAGATGCACTCTGCGATGTTGTGGACGGTTGGCTTCCTGGTCACCTTCTCTATCGGTGGTATGACCGGTGTTCTGCTGGCAGTACCAGGCGCAGACTTCGTGCTGCATAACAGCCTGTTCCTGATCGCACACTTCCATAACGTGATTATCGGTGGTGTGGTGTTTGGTTGTATGGCTGGTGTGACCTACTGGTTCCCGAAAGCGTTCGGCTTTACCCTGAATGAAACTTGGGGCAAGCGCGCGTTCTGGTTCTGGATTATCGGCTTCTTTGTTGCCTTTATGCCGCTGTACGTGCTGGGCTTTATGGGCATGACACGTCGTCTGAGCCAGGATATCGATCCTCAGTTCCACTCACTGCTGGTTATTGCCGCAGTCGGTGCAGCGCTGATCGCTTGCGGTATCCTTTGTCAGCTGACCATGTTCTGGGTATCGGTACGTGACCGCGATCAGAACCGTGACCTGACTGGCGATCCATGGGGCGGCCGTACGCTGGAGTGGGCAACCTCTTCACCACCACCGTTCTATAACTTTGCTGTAGTGCCTCATGTTCACGAGCGCGATGCGTTCTGGGAAATGAAAGAGAAAGGCGAAGCTTATACTCAACCGGCTAAATATGAAGAGATTCATATGCCGAAGAACAGTGGTGCCGGTATTGTTATCGCCGCGTTCGCTACGCTGTTTGGTTTCGCTATGATCTGGCATATCTGGTGGCTGGCGGGTCTGTCCTTCCTGGGCATTATTGTTTCCTGGATTGTGAAGAGCTTTGACGAAGACGTGGACTACTACGTGCCGGTTAAAGTGATCGAGCAGCTGGAGAAACAGCACTTTGACGAAATCAGCAAAGCAGGTCTGAAATAATGTCAACTGAAACTGCGATTAAACATCATCACGACGACGCCCATGCGGAGCATGGGCATCACGATGCAGGAGCCAATAAGATCTTTGGCTTCTGGATCTACCTCATGAGTGACTGCATTATCTTCGCAACCCTTTTTGCGACCTATGCAGTAATGGTGAACAACACTGCCGGTGGCCCGGCAGGTAAAGACATCTTTGAGTTACCGTTTGTGCTCGGTGAAACAGCGCTTCTGCTGTTAAGCTCCATCACTTATGGCATGGCCGTTATCTCAATGAACCATGACAAGAAAGGTGGCGTGAATGCCTGGCTTGCACTGACGTTCCTGTGCGGTCTTGGCTTCATCTGCATGGAAATCTATGAATTCCATCATCTGATTGCTGAAGGTTACGGTCCGAACACCAGTGGCTTCCTCTCCGGCTTCTTTACGCTGGTAGGTACGCATGGTCTGCACGTGACTTCTGGTCTGATTTGGATGCTGGTACTGATGTTCCAGATCTCCAAACGTGGCCTGACCTCAACAAACCGTACACGTATTCTGTGTTTGAGCTTGTTCTGGCACTTCCTTGACGTGGTATGGATTTGTGTATTTACCATTGTTTATCTGATGGGAGCCATGTAATGAGTCACTCAACCAACGAACATGTTGTCCCACATAGCACCGTGAAGTCCTATATGGTTGGCTTCATCCTTTCTATCATCCTGACCGGTATTCCGTTCTGGATGGTAATGGATGGCAGCGCATCACATACCACGATTATTGGTGTTGTTGTCGCTTGTGCGGTGGTTCAGGTTATCGTTCACCTGATTTACTTCCTGCACCTGGATACGAAAACTGAAGGCGGCTGGAACATGGTCGCCATCGTTTTCTCGGCACTCATCATTCTGATCGTTGTTGTAGGCTCGCTGTGGATTATGTGGAACCTCAACTACAACATGATGGTTCACTAAAGAGTCGCATGTAATGATTAAGCAATACCTGCAAGTAACAAAACCAGGAATTATTTTCGGGAATTTAATTTCTGTCATTGGCGGATTTTTGCTGGCGTCCAAAGGCAGCATTGATTACGTCCTGTTTCTCTCCACCCTGGTAGGTGTTTCGCTAGTGGTTGCATCAGGTTGTGTATTCAACAACGTGATTGACCGCGACATCGACCGCAAAATGGAGCGGACCAAGAATCGAGTGCTGGTGAAAGGCCTTATCTCTCCGAAAGTAAGCCTGGTTTATGCAACCGCGTTAGGTATTGCTGGCTTTGCGTTACTCTATCTCGGAGCAAACCCGCTGGCCATGTGGCTGGCGGTGATGGGCTTCGTGGTGTATGTCGGCATTTACAGCCTCTATATGAAGCGTAATTCCGTTTATGGCACGCTGATTGGCAGCCTGTCAGGCGCGGCGCCTCCGGTTATCGGTTACTGTGCAGTAACGGGCAACTTTGATACCGGTGCGCTGATCCTGCTGGCTATCTTCAGTCTGTGGCAGATGCCACATTCTTACGCCATTGCGATTTTCCGCTTCAAAGATTATCAGGCAGCTAATATCCCGGTTCTGCCAGTAGTGAAAGGCATTTCGGTGGCAAAAAATCATATTACGCTCTACATTTTGGCGTTTATGATTGCCACGCTGATGCTGACGCTTGGCGGCTATGCGGGTTATAAGTATCTGATCGTCGCGGCGGCAGTCAGTGTCTGGTGGTTAGGCATGGCGCTTTCCGGTTACAAAACCTCAAACGATCGTGTTTGGGCGCGTAAACTGTTTGTTTTCTCCATTGTCGCCATTACGGCACTGAGCGTGATGATGTCGATTGACTTCATGACGCCTGCATCGAAAGATATGCTGACCTACGTGTGGTAATCGCACAAAGCAATATCATCAGGGGGCGCGATTATCGCGCCCTTTCTTTTTGTTACCACTGCTTAAAAACTATTATTTTACCCGCCCTGCCCTGCTCCTTAAAATAGTGCCAGCAAATTAACTGAGGTAGTAATGAACGATAATAAAATGACTCCAGTGGAGCTGCGTGCCACCTGGGGCTTAGGCACGGTTTTCTCATTACGCATGCTGGGTATGTTTATGGTTCTTCCCGTATTAACGACATACGGCATGGCATTGCAGGGTGCCAGCGAAACGTTAATCGGACTGGCTATCGGCATTTACGGTCTGGCTCAGGCTATTTTTCAAATTCCTTTTGGACTGCTCTCAGATCGCATCGGTCGTAAGCCGTTGATTGTGGGCGGTCTGCTGATATTCGTCCTTGGCAGCATCATTGCGGCAAACACCACGTCAATATGGGGCGTGATTTTAGGTCGTGCGTTGCAGGGCTCCGGGGCGATTGCCGCAGCCGTGATGGCGTTACTTTCCGACCTGACGCGCGAGCAAAATCGCACCAAGGCGATGGCCTTTATCGGCATTAGCTTTGGCATTACCTTCGCCATTGCCATGGTAGTGGGACCGGTGGTCACTCATCATTACGGACTGCATGCGCTGTTCTGGATGATTGCCGTGCTGGCCTCGTGCGGCATTCTTATCACGTTGTTCGTGGTGCCGAGTGCGCCACAGCATTTGCTTAACCGCGAATCGGGCATGGTGAAAGGCAGCTTCCGCAAAGTATTAGCCAATACCCGCCTGCTGAAGCTTAACTTTGGCATTCTCTGCCTGCATGTTTTGCTGATGTCCAGCTTTGTTGCCCTGCCCGGCCAGTTTGAGCAGGCGGGTTTTCCCGCCGATCAGCACTGGAAAGTCTATCTGGCAACCATGCTGATTGCTTTTGCGGGCGTGGTGCCTTTTATCATCTACGCTGAAGTTAAGCGCCGGATGAAGCGCGTTTTTGTCAGCTGCGTTGCGCTAATTCTGATCGCTGAAATTGTGCTGTGGGGCGCAGGTAACCACTTCTGGACGCTGGTGGTTGGCGTCCAGTTATTCTTTTTTGCTTTCAACCTGATGGAAGCCATCTTACCGTCGTTGATCAGCAAAGAGTCGCCCGCGGGCTATAAAGGCACAGCGATGGGCATCTATTCCACCAGCCAGTTCATCGGTGTGGCCATTGGCGGCAGCATGGGCGGCTGGCTGTTTGGCCAGTTTGATGCACAAACGGTATTTTTAGCAGGTGCCATTGTTGCCGCAGTATGGCTGCTGGTCAGCACCACCATGAGTGAGCCGCCTTATGTCAGCAGCCTGCGTATTGTACTGAGCGAAAAAGCGTTACAACAGCGTGATCTTGAAGCACGCCTGAAGGCGCAGGAAGGGGTCAACTCGGTGTTTATCGTGCCGGAAGAGCGCAGCGCCTACGTTAAAATAGACAGCAAAGTGACTAATCGACTGGAGCTGGAAGCCTTAATCGCCAGCGCCTGAAAATCGGCCCCGTTCAGCGGGGCCTGATATTTTAGTCGCGGAAATTTTTAAACTGAAACGGCTGCCCCAGATTCCCACTTTTTACCAGCGCCATAGCGCTTTGCAGATCGTCGCGTGACTTACCGGTGACACGCAGTGATTCACCCTGAATCTGCGTCTGCACTTTGATCTTGCTCTCTTTGATCAGCTTAACAATTTTCTTCGCCATATCCGCTTCGATGCCTTTTTTCAGGGTGGCATCCAGCATCCAGGTTTTACCGCTGTGTTCGATCTCTTCGGGCACTTCGATCGCTGCACCTTCAATACCACGCTTCAACAACTTCTCGCGCAGGATTTCGATCAGTTGCTTAACCTGGAAATCAGACTCACTCAGAACCTTGATGCTTTCGTTCTTCTCGTTCAGTTCAAAACTGGCCGTCACGTTACGGAAGTCAAAGCGCGTTGCGAGCTCACGATTGGCGTTCTCCACTGCGTTACGCACTTCCTGCAGATCAACTTCGGAAACGATATCGAAAGATGGCATTATTTTTTTCTCCTGAGGCTAAAGTGACATGCATAATACCCGCCTTGCGCAGCCAAAAAAACCGTCTGTCGCGAAAGCTATACTTAACAGGCTACGTAACCCCCACCCGCAGGAGAAACCATGAAAATTACCGTGCTGGGTTGTGGCGCCCTCGGGCAAATTTGGCTGACGGCGCTTCAACGCCAGGGCCATGAAGTTCAGGGCTGGCTCCGTGTGGCGCAGCCTTACTGTTCGGCAAATGTCATCACGCCAGACGGCGTCACGCTGAATCAAACCTTTATTGCTAACGATCCGCTTTTTCTCAGCGAAAGCGACCTGCTGTTGGTTACGCTAAAAGCCTGGCAGGTTTCCACCGCGGTGAAGAACCTTGAGCCGCTGTTATCGTCTGGCTGCGCAATACTGTTGTTACACAACGGCATGGGTACGCTGGAAGAGCTAGGCGCCCTCGCCCAGCCGCTCTTAAACGGGATCACCACTCACGCTGCCAGGCATGACGATACCGTCGTCGTGCATGTTGCCGCAGGCGTCACGCATATTGGTCCGGCTAATGCTGAAGGCGCAACCTTAAGCGATCTGGCAGAAGTGCTTCACCATGCCCTGCCGGATGTAGCCTGGCATAACCATATCGCCTCAGCCAGCTGGAATAAGCTGGCGGTTAACTGTGTGATCAACCCGCTCAGCGTGGAACATAACTGTCAGAACGGCGATCTGCTGGTGCATCGCGAGCAGATTGCCTTGCTGTGTGACGAAATCGCTGAGGTGATGGTGCGTGAAGGTGAACATACATCATCAGAAAGCCTACAGGATTATGCGATCGCCGTGATGCAAAGCACCGCGGCTAACACCTCTTCTATGCTGCAAGACATTCGTGCTCAGCGACGAACTGAAATCGAATACATTACCGGTTACCTGTTGCGCCGCGCACGGGCACAGGGTCTGACCGCGCCGGAAAATCGGCGTCTTTATGAACTCGTTAAAAACAAGGAGTCGTGGTATGAGCGTGAACGTATTGGTTTGCCTGGCACATGGCAGTGAAGAAACCGAAGCCGTCACTACTATCGATTTGCTGGTGCGCGGTGGCATCAAGGTGACTACTGCAAGCGTGGAGAGCGATGGCTCGCTGGAAATCACCTGTTCACGTGGCGTCCGCCTGCTGGCAGATGCGCCGCTGGTGGCCGTTGCCGATGGTGAGTTCGATGCCATCATTTTACCCGGCGGTTTACGGGGAGCCGAAACCTTTCGCGACAGTCCCCTGCTGATAGAAACAGTGCGTCACTTTCATCAGTCCGGACGTATCGTGGCAACAATTTGCGCCGCTACCGGCACGGTGCTGATTCCGCACGCGCTGTTCCCAGTGGGTAATATGACCGGCTTTCCTGGTTTAAAAGAGACCATTCCGGAAGCGCAATGGATGGAGAGACGCGTGGTGTGGGATCGTCGGGTTAACCTGCTAACCAGCCAGGGCCCGGGTACGGCAATGGATTTCGCGTTGAAGCTGATTGATCTGCTGGTGGGAAAAGAGATGGCTCAGGAAGTTGCCGCGCAGCTGGTGTTGCCGCCCGGCATTTATGACTATCGCGAGTAACGATGCTGCATCTACTCTGGCCGCCGTTTTTGCTATACGGCGGCCAGGGTGAACCGATCAGGGCCGATAAACCTTAACGTTTTTGAAGCCCTGCTCATGCAGATAGAGCGCCTGCAGACGGCTCATCACGCCGCGATCGCAGTATAACAACCAGGTTTTACTCTGATCGAGATCGGCAAAGTGGCTGCCAAGCTTATAGAAAGGCATCGATTTGATCTCGACGCCTGTCACGTTCAGCGGGCGGCTATCCTGCTCATCAATAGAACGAATATCCAGCACCGCATCGCTGTCACCGAATGAAGCCACGGTTTCCACTTCGATCACTTCTTCTTCCGTCTGCTCGGCAATCTCGCGGATATCAACGTTAGTGGCTTCCTGCACCACCCGCTCCAGAATGGAGAAGTCGAAATTTTGCTCTTCCGCTTCGATCTTCGCCTTCACTGCTCTCACCGTTGGGCTTTTGGAGATTACCCCACAATATTCTGGCATGGTACGGGCGAAGTCTTCGGTGCCGATTGCCCGGGCAACGTTGATGATGTGCTCTTTATCGTGGGAGATCAGCGGGCGCAAAATCAGCGTATCGCTGGCGTTGTCGATTAAGCGCAGGTTGGTTAACGTCTGGCTGGAAACCTGGCCCAACGCTTCGCCGGTGACCAGCGCCTGCACGCCATAGCGTTCAGCTACCAGCGAGGCGGCGCGCACCATCATGCGTTTCAGCACCACGCCCATCTGGCCATCTTCCACCCGCTCAAGAATCTCGCCGACCACTGGCTCAAAGTTGATGGCGACAAAGCGCACCCGGTGAGATCGACCAAAACGGTTCCACAAATAATGTGCGACTTGACGAACGCCAATCTCATGCGCGGCGCCGCCCAGGTTAAAGAAGCAATAATGCACGCGGCAACCGCGACGCATCAGCATATAGCTGGAGACGCCGGAATCGAATCCGCCAGAGATCAGCGACAGCACATCATCCTGCGTGCCAATCGGGAAACCGCCAATGCCTTCATAACGGCCGTTGACCAGCATCAGGCGATCGTTATCGATCTCAAGGTTGATCGTTTCCTGAGGATGGTTAAGCTTAACCGATGCGCTCTCGACATGCTGATTCAGGCCGCCACCAACATAACGCTCAACATCCTGCGAGCTAAAATCATGTTGGCCGCGTCGTTTAACGCGCACGCAGAACGTTTTACCTTCGATGCGGCCGCGGTATAACTCCAGCGTCTGCTCAAAGATATGATGCATATCGGTATAGGCGCGATCTTCCACTTCCAGCACGTGGTGAATACCGGGAATACGCTGCAGCTCGTCGATTAGCGCTTCGCGCATCGACACTTTTTTAGCGCGCACCTCGATATGATCCCAGTGGCGGACAACCGCCAACTCGTCATCCACTTCTTTAAGCGTATTGCGAATGTTGCTGGTCAGGATTTTGATAAAGCGCAGTCGCACGGACTGACTTTTGATAGTAATTTCGGGGAATAACTTAATGATAAACTTCATGGCGGCACGGGTTCGTTGAGCAAATAAGTGCTAAAAGACGAAGCACTTAGCTGGTAAAATCATAGGATTGCGTTACAGCCAGCGGCTGTAAGCATCCGGGGAGCCGTATTATATCACCATTCCCCTGGCGGCGCTTTAGCAACGGCCGCTATTGATTGTTTTGCTAATTATTTCCCGTCAGCTACCATGACCGCAGCAGAACGACATTTATTTGTGAAATGAGACCCACTATGCCAAAAAAAGCCGCAACGCCCGTCAGCTTTGAAAGCTCTCTGCAACAGCTGGAGCAAATTGTTCAACGCCTCGAAAGTGGCGAATTGCCACTGGAAGATGCCCTCAACGAATTTGAGCGCGGCGTGCAGCTGGCCAGAGTTGGGCAACAGACATTACAACAGGCGGAACAGCGCGTACAGATCCTCCTCAGCGACGACAAAAATGGTGAGCTGACCCCTTTTACAGCGGAAAATGAATAATGCATTTTTCTGATTTATTGCATGTTTATCACCAACGCGTAAACGACGCGCTCTCTCGCCTGTTAGCGCCACTGCCTTTTCAGGATTCTCCACTGGTGAATGCCATGGAATATGGGGCATTATTAGGTGGTAAGCGGCTGCGTCCTTTTCTGGTATATGCTACCGGCGAAATGCTGAAGGCAGATTCCGCCAGCCTTAATGCGCCTGCCGCCGCCATTGAGTGCATTCACGCTTACTCACTCATTCACGATGATCTTCCGGCTATGGATGACGATCGTCTGCGCCGTGGCCAGCCTACCTGCCACATCAAGTTTGGCGAAGATACGGCGATTCTCGCAGGCGATGCGCTGCAAACGCTGGCATTTTCTATCCTTACCGATGAACCGATGCCCGGCGTCAGCGCCGAATATCGTCTGGCAATGGTTTCAGAGCTTGCTCAGGCCAGTGGCGTGGCGGGCATGTGCGGTGGCCAGGCGCTGGATTTGCTGGCAGAGGGCAAGCAGGTCGACCTCGCCCAGCTGGAACAAATTCATCGACTTAAAACGGGTGCGCTGATCCGCGCAGCGGTAAGACTCGGCGCCCTTGCCGCCGGTGAAACCGGGAAAGCGGCCATGCCCGCGCTGGATCGTTACGCCAACGCTATCGGCCTGGCCTTTCAGGTGCAGGACGACATTCTTGATGTGGTCGGCGATACGGCAGTGCTCGGTAAACGTCAGGGCGCGGATGAAGAATTAGGTAAAAGCACCTATCCTGCGTTAATGGGTCTCGACAATGCGCGCGGAAAAGCCTGGGATCTTTATCAGGAAGCATTAGGTGCACTGGAAACGCTTGCGGCGCAATCTTTCAATACGATGCCATTACAGGCACTGGCAAGCTTCATAATTGAACGCGACAAATAACCATAATGAGTCACTGATGAGTTTTGATACAGCAAAATACCCGACACTGGCGTTAGCAGAAAGCGTTCAGGAGTTACGTTTATTGCCTAAAGAGAAGCTGCCAACCTTGTGTGGCGAGCTGCGGCAATACCTGCTGGATAGCGTAAGCCAGTCCAGCGGGCACTTTGCTTCCGGCCTCGGCGTGGTGGAACTGACCGTTGCGCTGCATTACGTCTATAACACGCCTTTTGATCATCTGATCTGGGATGTGGGCCATCAGGCTTATCCACACAAGATTTTGACCGGCCGCCGCGATCGCATCGGCACCATCCGCAAAAAAGGCGGTCTGCATCCGTTCCCGTGGCGTGACGAAAGTGAATATGACGTGCTGAACGTTGGCCACTCTTCGACCTCGATCAGCGCTGGCCTGGGCATGGCCGTGGCGGCGGAAAAAGAGGGCCAGGGCCGTCGTACCGCCTGCATTATTGGCGATGGCGCAATCACTGCCGGTATGGCGTTTGAAGCGATGAATCATGCCGGCGACATTAAAGCGGATCTGCTGGTTATTCTGAATGACAACGAAATGTCGATCTCAGAAAACGTCGGTGCGCTTAATAATCGCCTCGCGCAAATCCTGTCGGGTAAAACCTATTCTCGTCTGCGTGAGGGCAGTAAAAAAGTGCTGACCGGCCTGCCGCCGATTAAGGAGCTGGTGAAACGCACCGAAGAGCACCTTAAAGGCATGGTGGTGCCCGGTACGCTGTTTGAAGAGCTCGGTTTTAACTACATCGGCCCGGTTGACGGTCACGATGTGCTGACGCTGGTGCAGACGCTGACTAACATGCGCGCGCTAAAGGGCCCGCAGTTCCTGCATATCATGACCAGAAAAGGCAAAGGCTATGCGCCTGCCGAAAACGATCCGATCGCCTGGCATGCGGTGCCGAAATTCGACCCAGCCAGCGGTTTGCTGCCGAAAAGCGCGGAAAGCCATCCCAGCTATTCAAAAGTGTTTGGCAGCTGGCTCTCTGAGATAGCAGCGACCGACAGCAAGCTGATGGCGGTGACGCCAGCCATGCGCGAAGGTTCTGGCATGGTGGCATTCTCCCGTGATTTCCCGGCGCAATACTTTGACGTGGCGATTGCCGAACAGCACGCGGTGACCTTTGCCGCAGGCCTGGCTATCGGTGGTTATAAGCCGGTCGTGGCAATTTACTCAACCTTTTTGCAGCGCGCCTACGATCAGCTGATTCATGACGTGGCGATTCAAAAGCTGCCGGTGCTGTTTGCTATCGATCGCGGCGGTATTGTGGGTGCCGATGGTCAGACGCATCAGGGCGCCTTTGATATCGCCTTTATGCGCTGTATCCCCGGCATGGTGATCATGACGCCAAGCGATGAGAATGAGTGTCGGCAAATGCTGTATACCGGCTACCATTACAACGCGGGTCCGAGCGCCGTGCGCTATCCTCGTGGTAACGGCATTGGCGTGGCGCTGGAGCCGATGCGCGAACTGCCGTTGGGCAAAGGCGTTATGCGTCGTGAAGGCGAGAAGCTGGCGATTCTTAACTTCGGCACCCTGCTGCCGGAAGCGGCCGCGGCCGCCGAGGCGCTGAATGCGACGCTGGTCGACATGCGCTTCGTGAAACCGCTGGATGAAGCGCTGATTCTTGAGCTGGCAGCGAGTCATGAAGCGCTGATCACGCTGGAAGAAGGTGCCATCAAGGGTGGTGCAGGCAGCGGCGTGATTGAGTATCTGATGGCGAAACGCGTTCTGGTGCCGGTACTGAACATCGGCCTGCCTGACGAGTTTATTCCGCAGGGCACACAGGACGAAATTCGGCAGGATTATCTGCTTGATGCTAAAGGCATTCAGCAGCAAATCACCGACTGGCTCGCGCAGTAATCTCCTTGTCTGCTCCCCATTCGGGGAGCAGAGCAGCTGCTATGCTTAGTGAATATTTGGCTGGAGAGCCGTTCGCAACGCACAGGAGCAATCATGAATACCCTCAAATTTGGCCACAGCGATCTGCAGGTTTCACAACTCTGTCTGGGTTGTATGACCTATGGCGAACCCGAGCGCGGTAACCATCCGTGGACCTTGCCGGAAGTCAGCAGCAGGCCGTTAATCAGGCAGGCACTTGATGCAGGCATCAACTTCTTTGATACCGCTAATAGTTATTCAGATGGCAGCAGTGAAGAGATTGTCGGCCGCGCGCTGCGTGACTATGCGCGACGTGAAGAGGTGGTGGTTGCCACCAAAGTCTTCTTCCCAATGAGCAACCTTTCGCGCGGCCTGTCGCGTAAAAATATCCTGCAATCGATTGATGACAGCCTGAACCGGCTGGGCATGGAGTATGTCGATTTACTACAGATTCATCGCTGGGATTATGAAACGCCGCTGGAAGAGACGCTGGAGGCACTGCATGACGTGGTCAAAGCCGGTAAAGCGCGCTATATCGGCGCATCGTCCATGTTCGCATGGCAGTTCAGCAAGGCGCTGTATACCGCCGATCTGCACGGCTGGACGCGCTTTATCAGCATGCAGGATCAGTATAATTTGATTCAGCGTGAAGAGGAGCGTGAAATGCATCCGCTGTGTCAGGCTGAAGGCATTGCCGTGATGCCGTGGAGTCCGCTGGCTCGTGGACGTCTTACCCGCGCCTGGGGCGAAAATACCGCCCGCTCCGCTTCCGACGAATATGGCAAAACCCTGTATAACTCCGCCGAAGAAAATGATGCGCTGATTGCTCAACGCGTAGCCGAATTGGCTGAGCAAAAAGGGGTGAGCCGGGCGCAGATTGCACTTGCCTGGATGCTGCATAAACCGGCGGTTACCACGCCAATTATCGGCGCGTCACGCGCTGAACAGCTGGCAGATTTGGTAAAGGCAGTTGAGGTATCACTCAGCGAAGAAGAGATGGCGAGCCTGGAATCCATTTATCAGCCGCATGCAGTCACCGGCTTCGATTAATGATGAGCAGTTAACGATATCAGGGCCGATAACATCGGCCCTGATTTTACCGGATCAGAACAGCCAGTAGTGTCCCATCAGATAAAGCAGCGCCGCAGAGATGACCCCGGCGATAATGTCATCAACCATGATGCCCATACCGCCATGCACATTGCGATCAAACCAGCGAATAGGCCAGGGCTTCCACATATCGAAGATACGAAAGGTAATAAAGCCAATCAGCACCCACTGCCATTTCATCGCCGGAATGGTCATCAGCGTTATCCACATGCCAATAAACTCATCCCAGACAATGCTGCCATGATCGTGAACGCCCATATCTTTTGCCGTACGATGACAGAGATAAACGCCCACCGAAATGCCGATCAACACCAGCAAATAGTAGATCTGCAACGGCAAAAAGGTCATCAGATACCAGAACGGAATCGAGGCCAGCGAACCCATGGTGCCCGGCACATAACGGCTGAGGCCGCTGCCAAATCCGGTTGCCAGCAAATGCCAGGGATTGCTCATTTTCAGGCGGCTGCGCGCCACATCTTTATCACGAGTCAAAATGGTCGAATCCTTTCAGGTTAAGTTTCACCGCATCGCCCTGCTGTAGCAGCACCAATCCTTCTGACTCTGAAGTCATCTGGCCCACACAGGTATAAGGCACGCCAAGATGGCCCAGCGCGACATCCAGCGCGCCGCGATTGATCTCCGGCACCGTGAAGCAGAGTTCATAATCTTCGCCGCCGCTCAGTGCCCAACGCAGGCTCTGCTCAGGCGTGAAATGATCGCGCAATGTGGAAGAAAGCGGCATGGCATCAAGATTAAGTCGCGCACCGCAACCGCTGGCCTGCAGGATATGACCGAGATCGGCGATCAGTCCATCCGAAATATCGATGGCAGCGCTGGCCAGGTTACGCAGCGCCTGGCCTTGCAGAATACGCGGCATTGGCCGCAAATGGCGTTTGATTAACGCCTCATGCACCGCCGGATCGTCAATGCGTACATGGTGCTGCAGCAGCGCCAGCCCAGCCGCGCTGTCGCCCAGGGTACCGGTGACAAAAATCCAGTCCCCCGGCCGGGCGCCGGAACGCTTCAGCGCCTTACCGGCGGGAATCAGCCCGTGAATACCGAGCGTAATGCTGCGCGGCCCGCGCGTGGTATCGCCACCAATCAGCTGCATATCGTAGTAATCCAGCGATTCAAACAGGCTGTCGCTGAAGGCGGCAATCCAGGCTTCATCGATGTCGGGCAGGGTCAACGCTAGCGTTAACCACGCCGGATCGGCGCCCATTGCGGCTAAGTCGCTGAGGTTTACGGCCAGCGCTTTGTAGCCTAAATCAGCAGGATGAATATCACGCAGGAAGTGTACGCCCTCAACCAGCGTATCGGTGCTGATCGCCAGCGTGCGTTTTTCCGGGACGTTGAGCAACGCGCAATCGTCACCGATGCCCTTTTCGACATCACGGCGCGAGCTGGTTACACGATTGAAATAGCGCGCGATGAGTTCAAATTCGCCACATGCCATGGTTTTATTCCGGGTTCTAAAGAGAAAAGGCCAGAAATTCTGGCCTCATTGTTCCCGTCAAACCTTGAGCTGCAGGCACGTTGGCTGCATCTGTTTCCCGGTTACAAATATCACTCTGCACCGGGACTGGAGAGGCGTCTTGCCTTCCTGCAATGCGAAGGTTTAAGGGCGTTAGACTATTTTTTGTTTGGACGAATGTGTGGAGCGGCTTTATCCAGCACGCCGTTGACAAACTTATGGCTGTCTTCGGCACCAAATACTTTAGCCAGCTCAATCCCTTCGTTGATCGCCACTTTATACGGCACATCGCTGCGTTTGCTCAGTTCATACAGAGAAATACGCAGGATAGCTTTCTCAACCTGACCCAGCTCTTCGAGCTGGCGTGACAGGTAAGGCTTCATCAAACCATCGAGATAAGCGCTGTTGGTCGCTACACCGGTCAGCAACTCGCGAAAATAGGTAATATCGACGTCTTTAACGTCTTGTTCCGCCAGAAACTGATATTCGACATCAGCAATGTCGTTATGAGATAACTGCCAGGAGTAAAGCGCCTGGACAGCACATTCACGGGCGCGGCGACGAGCAGCAGGTTTCACAAAATTCCCCTTACAAAAATCAGGCCTTGATGGCTTTCAGTACATTAATCATTTCGAGTGCGGTCAGCGCAGCTTCAGCGCCTTTATTACCCGCTTTGGTGCCGGCGCGTTCAATCGCCTGCTCAATGTTTTCGGTGGTCAGCACGCCAAAGGCAACCGGGATAGCGCTGTCCATAGCGACGCTGGCGATGCCGGAACTGGCTTCACCCGCAACATATTCAAAGTGGGCAGTGCCGCCACGGATAACCGTACCGAGCGCGATAATCGCGTCATATTTACCGGTGGTGGTCAGCGCGCGCGCCGCCAGTGGCAGTTCATAAGCGCCGGGTACCCAGACAACGGTGATGTTGTCATCCTGTACCTGACCGATGCGTTTCAGGGCATCGATAGCGCCATCCAGCAGGCTGTCGTTAATGAAGTTGTTAAAACGCGCAATCACAATGGCAATACGCGCGTCAGGCGTGGCAACGGCAGCTTCGATAATCTTCATAGTTTTCCTTTCAGGGTTCTGTTTATGGCCCCGCAGGGGGGCGGATTCTATCATACTCTTCTGCGGTCTGCTTACGCTTTCCACGTGCTCAAATTGATTTCAGCGTCAGGCGGATATCGGGCCCAATCTGGCGCATATCGCTAAAGACAAACTGTGGCGCATCGGCCAGCCGATCCAGCCCGGGCAGCGCGCACAGGCCACGGGCATCATTGCCCAGCAGCTTAGGCGCCATATAAACGATCAGTTCATCCACGACACCGGCGCGTAGCAGCGCACCCGCCAGCGTGGCACCGGCTTCGACCCACACGCTGTTGATCTGGCGTTTACCCAGCAGCATCATCATCGCCACCAGATCCAGCCGTTGTTGATAGCGCGGTACCATCATTTGTTGCACGCTGTCGGGCCATGGCTGCGCATCACTTTCTGCGCGTGCCAGCCAGGTTTCGCCGGGTTGCTGAATAAGCTTGTGCTCTGGTGTTACCCGATTCTGGCCGTCGACAACCACTCTGATCGGCTGGCGCAGCGATGATGTGCCGTAGTGCTGCTGCGTTGCGCCGCTGAGTTCATCCCAGCGTACGGTCAGCGAAGGATCATCTGCCAGCACCGTCGCGCTGCTGCTTAAAATAGCGCTGCTCTGTGCCCGCAAACGTTGAACATCGCGTCGCGCCTCGGCAGAAGTTATCCACTGGCTTTCGCCGCTGGCCATCGCCGTGCGGCCATCAAGTGACGCGCCTAGCTTTAACTGCACCCACGGAAAACCGGTGCGCATGCGCTTCAGAAATCCGCGGTTTAGCGCTTCAGCCTCGGCGTTCATCAGGCCGTGACTGACCTCAATGCCATGTTGCTGCAGGCGGTGTAAACCACGCCCCGCCACTTCCGGATTGGGATCCTGCATCGCGGCCACAACGCGGCTGACGCCTGCGGCAATCAGCGCATCGCAACAGGGCGGCGTGCGGCCAAAGTGGCTGCAGGGTTCAAGGGTAACGTAAGCGGTAGCACCGCGTGCGCGATCGCCTGCCATGTGCAACGCATGCACTTCCGCATGCGGTTCGCCCGCGCGCTGATGCCAGCCTTCGCCGATAATCTCGCCGTCGCGCACAATAACGCAGCCAACGTTGGGATTGGGCGTAGTGGTAAATATTCCGCGCCGCGCCAGTTCCAGCGCCCGCGCCATGTAAAATTCATCATGCATAGGTCAGTCCTGTAACCGCGCAATCTCTTCGCCAAATTCGCGGATATCTTCAAAGCTTCGATACACCGACGCAAAACGAATATAGGCGACCTTGTCGAGTTTTTTTAGCTCATCCATCACCAAATTACCGATCATTTTGCTCGGCACTTCACGTTCTCCGGTGGCACGCAGCTGCGTTTTGATGTGGCTTATCGCATTCTCAACATCGTCAGAATTAACCGGTCGTTTTTCCAGCGCCTTCATCATGCCGCTGCCCAGCTTATCTTCGTTAAAGGGTTCGCGAACGTCATTGCTTTTTACCACTCGCGGCATCACTAATTCCGCCACTTCAAAAGTCGTAAACCGCTCGTGGCACATCAGGCACTGCCGACGACGACGCACCGATGAACCTTCGCTAACCAGACGGGAATCAATCACTTTGGTATCGACCGCTGAGCAAAATGGGCAATGCATGATCTTTCCTGGAGCAAGCTAAAATTGAGACACAGTGTAACGCGAAGTCAGGGCTAACAGAAATCTTTGCCACGCTTTTCGCCCGTTTGGCTAAGCGGCAAAAGGTGCTGAAAGCGTTTATACTGATTGATGCGCAAACGCGCCAGTCAACCAAGGAGCTTAAGATGGGATTATTTAACTTTGTAAAAGAAGCGGGTGAAAAACTCTGGGACGCGGTGCATGGCAGCGACGATCAGAGTAAGAAATTGCAGGAACACATCAATAAACTCGACTTACCCGGCGCTGAAAACGTCAACGTGAAAGTGGAGGATGGCAAAGCTGTGGTCACCGGTGAAGGCCTGTCACAAGAGCTGAAAGAGAAAATCCTGATCGCAGCGGGCAACGTTGCAGGCATCACCGCGGTGGATGATCAGATCAAAACCACCCAGAGCGAACCTGAAGCACGGTTCTATCAGGTGAAGAAAGGCGATACGCTGAGCGCAATTTCGAAAGAAATGTACGGCGATGCCAACCAGTACAACAAAATTTTTGAAGCCAACAAACCGATGCTGACTAGCGTGGATAAAATTTATCCAGGCCAGACGCTGCGTATTCCACAATAAGCGAGCCGGTGATGAAACGCACGATCGTTCCGTTGACCATGATGCTGGCGCTTTCTGCCTGCAGTTCGCCACCGCAACCCGCCGTAGCCGAGCTGCATAATGAAGCGGGCAAGCTCAATCAGCAGGTGCGACAGCTGACTAATCAGGCATCAGCCATTGAACGGCAAAGCCAGCTTAATCTCAACTCGACCAGCGGCGCGTGGCTGGTTCCCGCCGCCAACACGCCGGTCGAGCTGTTAAGCAATGCCGGTAAGATTCGGCTGTCGCTGAGCCACGTCGCGCAGGAAGCCAACGGTACGCGGGCGATACTGCATTTGCGCAGCGCCGATGCCGCCTCGCTACCTGGCATGACGGCGAAAATTCAGTGGGGGCAGCTCGATGCCGCCAGCGGCAAGCCTTTGCAGGCTGAAAGCCTGTCGCAGGAGATCGCCATCCCTTCTTCGCTGATGCCGCAGCCTGACGCAGAAGTGCCATTGCGCCTTAGCGGTGTGATGCCCCAACAGCTGATTTATGTACGGGTTCACGATCTGGTGGTTACTTCGCCTGCAGCTAGCGCCGAAAAACAACCATAAAAAAACGGGCTACCTGCGTAGCCCGTTTTCTTTTTTACTGCATCTTATCAGGGTAAAATCGAAGGCTGGTCAGCGCCCTCTTTCTCCACCTTCTGAATCAGCATATGTTCACGTTTCATGCCCAGCTTCAGCGCCAGTGCCGAGGCAACGTAGATCGATGAAATGGTACCGATTGACACGCCGATCAGCATGGTCAGTGAGAAGCCTTCCAGCAGCGCACCACCAAAGATAAACAGCATCAACACCACTACCAGCGTCGTCGCCGAGGTCATGATGGTGCGGCTCAGCGTCTGCGTCAGCGAGACGTTGACGATATCGTAAGGCGTTCCGCGGCGAATCTTGCGGAAGTTCTCACGAATACGGTCCGATACCACGATACTGTCATTCAGCGAGTAACCGATCACTGACATTAACGAGGCGATGATCGTGAGGTCAATCTCGATATGAAACAGCGACAGGATGCCCATAGTGATGATGACGTCATGCGCCAGTGCCAGTACGGCACCCAGCGCCAGACGCCACTCAAAGCGGAAGCCCACGTAGATCAGGATGCTGATCAGCGCGGCCAGCAGCGCCATGCCACCTGCCTGAGCCAGATCGCTGCCCACGCTCGGGCCAACAAACTCAATACGCTTCACCGTAGCATTCTGACCGCTGGCCTGATCGACCACCGTCACCACTTTATTACCCAGCTCCTGACCCGCATTGCCGGCATTCGGCGACAGACGCACCATCACATCACGGCTGCTGCCAAAGTTCTGCACCTGCGGTTCCGCAAAACCTGATTTTTCCAGCGCAGCGCGCAGGGTATCAAGATTTGCAGGCTGTTCGAGCGTGATCTCAATGACGGTACCGCCAGTGAAATCGAGCCCCCAGTTGAAGCCACGCACGCCCATGACGATCACCGAAGCGATCAACAACAGGGCGGAAAGCGTAAAGGCCAGTTTATCCCAGCGCATAAAGTCATGAACTTTACGGCCATAGTTTAGTTGTTCAACACTGTGTTGCTCTGACACGTCGTTACTCCTCAGATTGACAGCTTGTTGACGCGCTTGCCGCCATACAACAGGTTAACGATAGCGCGCGTGCCGACAATCGCCGTAAACATCGAGGTCAGAACGCCAATGGCGGTCGTGATCGCGAAGCCTTTGATAGAGCCGGTGCCCACAGCATAAAGAATAATCGCCGTAATCAGCGTGGTCACGTTGGCATCAATGATACTGGAGAACGCACCTTTGTAGCCTTCATGAATCGCTTGCTGAATGCTGCGACCGTTTTTCAACTCTTCTTTAATACGTTCGTTGATCAACACGTTGGCGTCCACCGCGACCGCCAGCGTTAACACAATACCGGCAATGCCGGGCATGGTTAGCGTCGCGCCAGGCAACAGAGACATAATGCCGACAATCAGCACCAGGTTCGCCACCAGCGCCGTGGTTGCAATCACACCGAACTTTTTGTAGTACACCACCATAAACACGATGGACGCGATCAGCCCCCACAGGCAGGCTTGCAGACCCTGATTGATGTTCTGCTGGCCCATGGTTGGACCAATAGTACGTTCTTCAACAATCTGAATCGGTGCAATCAGCGCACCCGCACGCAGCAGTAGCGAAAGCTGGCGCGCTTCGTTGGCGTTGTTGATACCCGTAATACGGAAGCTGTTGCCGAGACGAGACTGAATGTTCGCCACGTTAATCACTTCTTCCTGCTTAGCCAGAATCGTACGGCCGTTAGCATCTTTTTTACCGCTGTCTTTATACTCAACGAACAGCGTTGCCATCGGTTTACCAATATTGTCTTTGGTAAAGGTCGACATGGCGTTACCGCCTGCACCATCCAGTGAAATATTGACCTGCGGCTGGTTGTATTCATCCATGCTGGAGGTCGCATCGGTGATGTGATCGCCCGTCAGGATAACGCGTTTGTAGAGGACAACCGGCTGGCCTTCACGGGTGGATTTCACTTCAGAATCGCCAGGCACGCGGCCATTAGCGGCTGCGGTAGCATCCACGTTGGTGTTCACCAGGCGGAATTCCAGCGTTGCGGTTGCGCCAAGAATCTCTTTCGCCCGCGCCGTGTCCTGAATGCCCGGCAGCTCAACCACGATACGATCGGAACCCTGACGCTGCACCAGCGGCTCAGCCACGCCCAACTGGTTCACACGGTTACGCAAAATAGTGATGTTCTGCTGTACCGCATATTCACGTGCTTCACGCAGGCGCTCATCGGTCATCACCGCACGCAGCGCGTTGCTGCCGCTGTTATTGATCACCAGATCGCGATGGCGCGATGTCAACCAGGTTACCGCATCGTCACGCGCTGCCGCGTTGCGGAACTGAATTTCCACGCCGTAGTCAGGGATTTTGCGTACGTTGGTATAAGGAATGGATTTGTCACGCAGATCGCTGCGCAGCGTGTCGGTGGTCTGCTCCTGCAGTTTCCCCAGTGCGGTGTCCATATCCACTTCCATCAGGAAGTGCACGCCGCCACGCAGATCGAGACCAAGCTTCATCGGCTCAGCCGCCAGCATGCTCAGCCAGCGCGGCGTAGCCGGCGCAAGGTTGAGTGCCACAACATAGTCGTCGCCAAGTACCTTAGTAATCGCCTCACGGGCGCGTAACTGCACATCCGTGTCGGCAAAGCGGGCCAGAATGGCACCATTTTCCAGCGCCAGCGATCGGCTCTGAATATTGTCTTGTTTTAATGCGTTCTGGATCTGAACCAGCGTTTGCTCACTGGCGGCGCTTCCGCGCGCACCAGTGATCTGAACAGCCGGATCCTCACCATAGAGGTTGGGAAGCGCATACAGCAGACCGACCACAAGCACGACGATCAGCATGATGTACTTCCACAAAGGATAACGGTTTAACACGGCAGTTCCCTATGGGAAAACAAAGAATTAAAGCGCTTTCATCGTACCTTTCGGCAGGACGGCAGCCACGAAATCACGTTTCACAACCACTTCGGTGGTGTCATTCAGGGCAATCGCAACGTAACCGGTTTCAGCAACTTTGGTCACGCGACCCACCAGGCCGCCGGTGGTCAGCACTTCGTCACCTTTGGAGATGGAATCCATCAGCTTCTTGTGCTCTTTAGCACGCTTTTGCTGCGGGCGCAGAATCATGAAATAGAAGATCAAACCAAATACAACCAGCATGATCACCAGAGAATAAGGACTTCCCTGTGACGGAGCGCCTGCTGCAGCCACGGCGTCAGAAATGAAAAAGCTCATTAAATTTCCCTCATTGATTAATTATCAGACGTTTAAAGGCGGAACTGCTTTGCCCGTCCGCTCGTAGAACTCGGTCACGAAGCGCTCTAATTTACCTTCTTCAATAGCCTGACGTAAACCAGCCATCAAACGCTGGTAATAACGCAGGTTGTGAATGGTGTTCAGACGCGCGCCCAGTATTTCGTTACAGCGGTCGAGATGATGCAAGTAGGCACGGCTGTAATTGCGACAGGTGTAGCAATCACACTCCGCATCCAGCGGGGAGGTATCAGCTTTATGCTTCGCATTGCGGATTTTCACCACGCCATCAGTGACAAAAAGATGGCCATTGCGCGCATTACGGGTTGGCATGACACAGTCGAACATATCGACGCCGCGGCGCACGCCTTCCACCAGATCTTCCGGCTTGCCGACGCCCATCAGATAGCGCGGTTTGTCAGTGGGAATCTGCGGACAAACGTGCTCAAGAATGCGGTGCATATCCTCTTTTGGCTCACCGACCGCCAGGCCGCCCACAGCGTACCCATCAAAGCCGATCTCTACCAGTCCTTTAACGGAGACATCTCGTAAATCTTCGTAAACACTGCCCTGAATAATGCCGAACAGCGCATTTTTATTTCCAAGGGAATCAAAGCGATCGCGACTACGCTGCGCCCAGCGTAACGACATCTCCATTGACCGTTTGGCATAATCCCAGTCGGCCGGATACGGCGTACACTCATCAAAAATCATCACGATATCAGAGCCAAGATCGTGCTGAATTTCCATCGACTTTTCCGGGTCGAGGAAGATCTGATCGCCGTTAATCGGATTGCGAAAATGCACGCCCGCTTCGGTGATTTTACGGATATCGCCCAGGCTAAATACCTGGAAGCCGCCGGAGTCGGTGAGAATCGGCCCTTTCCACTGCATAAAATCGTGCAGATCGCCGTGCAGCTTCATCACTTCCTGCCCCGGACGCAGCCAGAGATGGAACGTGTTACCGAGAATAATTTGCGCGCCGGTTTCCAGCACTTCTTCCGGCGTCATGCCTTTCACCGTGCCGTAAGTGCCGACCGGCATAAACGCAGGGGTTTCGACTACGCCACGATCAAAAATCAGGCGGCCACGGCGTGCGCGCCCGTCTGTAGTATCCAGTTCAAACTTCACGTTACCTCCACCAGAGAAACAGTCTGATGTAAATGTTGATATCGGCAGGAAACGCCCTGCCGGGAGAATCAGTCGCCGACCTTTTCGTCGATCGCCTGAGGATTCATGGTGATATACATCGCATCGCCGTAGCTGAAGAAACGATAGGCTTCAGCCACCGCCTGCTGATAGGCGTGCATGGTATGACGATAACCGGCGAAGGCGGAAACCAGCATGATCAGCGTCGATTCCGGCAGGTGGAAATTGGTAATCAGCGCGTCGATCACCTGATAGCGATAGCCCGGATAGATGAAAATTTTGGTGTCATCAAAGAACGGGGCAATTAGCGCCTGTTCACTGGCCTGCGCCGCGCTTTCCAGCGAGCGCACCGAAGTGGTGCCTACCGCGACAACCTTGTTACCGCGCGCCTTACAGGCGAGCACCGCATCCACAACCTCCTGCGGCACTTCGGCATATTCGGCATGCATGATGTGCTCTTCAATGGTATCCACACGGACCGGCTGAAACGTCCCAGCGCCAACGTGCAGCGTAACAAACGCCATCTCTATGCCTTTTTCGCGCAGTGCCGCCAGCAGCGGCTCATCAAAATGCAGGCCGGCGGTCGGAGCGGCAACGGCGCCAGGGCGCTCGCTGTAGACCGTTTGGTAAAGCTCACGATCGGAGGCTTCGTCCGGGCGATCGATGTAAGGCGGCAGCGGCATGTGCCCTACCGCATTCAGAATATCCAGCACCGCGCGATCGTCTTCAAAAACGATCTCAAACAGCGCATCGTGGCGAGCCACCATAGTGGCCTTCACGCTCTCATCTTCGCCCAGCAGTAACGCCGCGCCCGGCTTCGGCGCTTTGGAGGCGCGCACGTGAGCTAGTACACGCTTGTCATCCAGCATGCGTTCAACCAGCACTTCAATTTTACCGCCGCTCGCCTTGCGGCCAAATACGCGCGCCGGAATCACCCGCGTATTATTAAAAACCAGCAGGTCGCCACGATTAAGCTTATCCAGCACGTCGGTAAAGCGACCGTGCGTCAGCTCACCGCTCGGCCCATCCAGCGACAGCAAACGGCAGCCGCTACGCTCGGTTTGCGGATAGCGGGCGATAAGAGAATCAGGTAGGTCAAAAGCGAAATCAGCGACGCGCATAGATTATTTCTTTACTGGTGTGAAACAGGCGGCATAGTCTAGCGGAAAAGCTCAACATTCTGAACCATTCCTGACAGGAGATCGCGCCAACACTATGAACTTTCTCGCCCATCTGCATCTGGCTCGTCTTGCCGACAGCGCCCTGCTGGGCAATCTGATGGCAGATTACATTCGCGGCAACCCGGTGCCTCAGTGGCCCGATGCCATTGCCGAGGGCATTGCGCTGCACCGACGCATCGATGCCCGCACTGATTCACTGGCTGAAGTGCGTGAAGCGCGCAGCCATTTCCGGGCGCTGACCCGCCGCGTCGCGCCGATCACCTTAGACGTCATCTGGGACCATTTTCTCGCTCGCCACTGGCAGCAGATCAGCCCAACCCAGAGCCTGCGCGACTTTTTATCTCAGGCGGAAGCGGAAGTGATGCCGCAGCTGGCCGGTACGCCCGAAGGCTTTCAGCAGCTCAATCACATTCTCTGGCGCGAGCGCTGGATGGAACGCTATGCCGATGCCGCCTATCTGCAACCGGTGCTGAACGGCATGGCCAACCGGCGGCCAAAGCTGGCGGCGCTGCGCGATTCCTATGACGATTTCGTTGATAACTACGCCCTGCTTGAACGCCTTTTCTGGCAGTTTTATCCCCGCATGATGACTGACGCGCAACAAAAAACGCTGTAACTGCCTCGCCCTGATAGCTGAGAAAACCAGACCGGTCTGTTGTCGATCCGCCCATCGGGGCGGGTAGACTTGCCGCCTTTATTGCTTTCGCACATTTATCAGGGAACTTATGCTTTCTTATATTCACTACTGGCTGGATGCGTTTTCCATCCCCTACGCCGAACCTATTGCGCTGGCCGCGGTGCTGGCGGTTATTTTACTGATCTCGCTGTTGGTCAACAGCATTCTGCACCGCAGCGTACTGCCATTCCTGCGCCGCCGCGCCGAAGCGGGCCGTTATCAGTGGGCAAAATCATTGATGCAGTGCAAACTGTTCAGCCGCATCGCGCTGCTGGCACAGGGCATTTTGCTGAAGTTACAAACTGAGCTGTTCCTCTATGACAGCATTCAGATCCACAACGCGCTGATCGTCTTCTCACAAATCTGGATGATGATTTTCGCCCTGCTGGTGTTCTTCTCGCTGCTGGATGTACTGTTGACGCTTTCCGCTAACAGCGTGATTGCGCAGCAGCTGCCGTTGCGCGGCATCTTTCAGAGCCTGAAGCTGATTGCGGCGATCCTGATGATCATCATGATCGTTTCCGTGCTGATCGGCAAATCCCCGCTGGTATTGATCACCGGTCTCGGTGCCATGACCGCGGTGCTGATGCTGGTATTCAAAGATCCTATTCTCGGCCTGGTGGCCGGTATTCAGCTCTCTGCCAACAATATGCTGAAGATCGGCGACTGGCTGGAGATGCCAAAATATGGCGCAGATGGCGACGTTATCGACATCAATCTGACTACCGTGAAGGTGCAAAACTGGGATAAAACCATCACCACCATTCCCACCTATGCATTGATTTCCGACTCCTTCAAAAACTGGCGCGGCATGGCTGAATCGGGCGGGCGGCGCATCAAGCGCAGTGTGCATATCGATACCACCAGCATTCGCTTCCTCACCGATCACGACATGAGCGAGCTAAAGCGCGCGCACATTCTGGTGCCGTACATCGAACAGAAAACGCAGGAAGTCAGCCAGTACAATGCACAGCTGGGCTACGATCTCGCTTCACCGTTAAATGGCCGTCGCCTGACCAATGTCGGCACCTTCCGTGTCTGGCTGGAAGCCTGGCTTAACGCACATCCGCAGATTCATCAGGAGATGACGTTAATGGTACGCCAGCTGGCGCCGGGGGCAGATGGTTTACCGGTGGAAATCTACGCCTTTACCAACACCACGGCGTGGGCCGAATATGAAGGGATTCAGGCGGATATTTTCGACCATATTTTTGCTGTTCTGCCCGCCTTTGGTCTGCGTGTTCATCAGGCGCCAACCGGCAACGATATGCGCATGATGGCCAGTGGATTACGCGACGGCAGCGCCACGGCGTAACGCGCCTCCGCTGAACTGTTCAATCCAGGAGGATTGAACACTGCAATAGCTGCCGTTCTGGTTCACACTACGCGGCAGTAAATTGCAGGAGTCAGAAATGCGTAAAACAGGGATTCTGTCACTGGCCAGCATGCTGGTAATCAATGCTGCCGCGGCGTCGTCGTCGTGGCAGCTGGAAAAAGTGGTCGAAATCGACCGTCACAGCGTGCGGCCACCGACGGTGGGTAATCAGAAAGCAATGGAGGCGGGCAGCGATCGCCGCTGGCCAGCGTGGCAGACCGCCGCAGGCGAACTTACCGCGCACGGCTATCAGGCGGCCGTTAATCACGGCCGCTATGCCGGAGAAAGTGCGCGCGAGTCCGGGATGCTGGCTGATGGCTGCCCCGATGATGATGCGGTGTATATTCGCGCCAGCCCCTTGCAGCGCACCCGCGCTACCGCCGAGGCGCTGGCTGAAGGCGCCTTCCCCGGCTGCAAGGTGCCGGTGCATGTCGCCAGCGGCTACGATCCGCTGTTCCAGAGTGAGCATCTGCCCGCCGCCGCGCTCGACCCGCACAAAGTGCATCGCGCGACCCTGCAGGCCGCCGGCGGCGATCTCAATACGCTGCAACATCGATTACGTGCTGATATCGCCCGTTTGCAACAGGCGGTTTGTCAGCCTGGCAAACCCTGCCCGACGTTTGCCCAGCGCTGGCAAATTGAGCCAGGCGGTGACGGTCGCGCCAGCATTCGTGGGCTGCGCGATATGGCCGACATGGCGGAAAGCATTCGGCTGGCCTGGAGCAACCACAATCCGCTGTCGGAGGTGGCGTTCGGCCATGTGCGCAGCGCCGACGACGTCGCGGCCCTGCTGCCGCTGCTGACCATAAACTACGATCTTACCAACGATGTGCCTTACATCGCGCAGCGTCGCGGTGCAGTGTTGCTCGATCAGGTTAGCAAAGCGCTACAGTCGGAAGCCACCGCTAACGCCCCGCCCGCCACCCGCTGGCTGGTGCTGGTCGGCCATGACACCAATATCGCCTATCTGCGCACCCTGCTCGGTTTTCACTGGCAGCTTGGCAACTATCCGCGCGGCAATATTCCGCCCGCCAGCCGTCTGGTGTTTGAACGCTGGCGCGATACGCGTAGCGGCGATCGCTTTCTGCGCATCTATTTTCAGGCACAGTCGCTGGATCAGCTGCGCAATCTGACGCCGCTTAACGCGCAGCAGCCACCGTTAGAACAGGAGTTTTCACCAGAGGGATGTGAGAAGCGTGAACCGGGCATGCTTTGCCCATACAGCACGATGATGACGCACCTGCGTGCCGCTGTGGATAACAGCGCGACCACGCAGGTGGAATACGATTAATCACGAGAAACCGCTTAACGCCACGCTGACGGGGCATTGCGCCCCGTCAGCGTATTACGACTGACGACGTACCAGCTTGTATCCCGCCAGCAGCAGTACAATCCACACGGCGCCAACATAGAGCGACACGCGCGTATCGGGGAAATAGCCAATCAGCCCGATGATAAACAGCAGGAAAATCACTGCGAAACCGGCGGTATAGCTGCCACCCGGCAGGGCAAACTGCAGCTTCTTCGCCGCTTCCGGGCCAATCTTACGGCGAAAGGCGATCTGTGAGCAGAGAATCATGATCCAGACCCACACCGTGGCAAAGGTTGCCAGCGAGGCGATGACCAGGAATACGCTTTCCGGCATCAGATAGTTCAGATAAACCGCCGCCAGCATGGCGATCATCATCACCACTACCGTGACCCACGGAATGCCGCGATTAGAGACCTTCATAAACACTTTCGGTGCGTGCCCCTGCTCCGCCATGCCGTGCAACATGCGGCCGACGCCAAACACATCACTGTTCACCGCGGACAATGAGGCGGTAATCACCACAAAGTTCAGCAGTGAAGCCGCAGCGGCAATACCGAGATGCTGGAAGGTCAGTACAAACGGACTGCCTGCGGTGCCTACCTGATTCCACGGATAAATAGACATAATCACAAACAGCGTGCCGACATAAAACACCAGGATACGCATCGGCACCGAATTAATGGCGCGTGGAATCGAGGTGGCCGGATCGTCCGCTTCGCCAGCGGTAATACCGATAATTTCAATGCCGCCGTAGGCGAACATCACCATTTGCAACGACAGCAGCATGCCGACGATACCGTGCGCAAAGAAGCCGCCGTTGCTCCACAGGTTATGGATACCGGTCGGCTGGCCACCGTTGCCGATGCCCCAGATAATGATGCCGAAACCGGCCAGAATCATGATGATGATGGTGGCCACTTTGAAGAACGAGAACCAGAACTCCACCTCGCCAAATACCTTCACGCTCAGCAGGTTTATGCCGCCGATGATCAGCACCACGCTGAGCACCCAAATCCAGTGCGGCACGTCAGGAAACCAGACGCCCATATAAATACCGAATGCCGTAACGTCGGCAATCGCCACGATAAGGATCTCGAAGCAGTAGGTCCAGCCGGTGATATATCCGGCGATCGGGCCGAGGTATTCCTGCGCGTAGCGTGAAAACGAACTGGCCTGCGGATTATTGACCGACATTTCGCCCAGCGCCCGCATGATGATGTAAGCGATGGCGCCGCCGATAATATAGGCGAGCAGCACGCTCGGCCCGGCCATTTTTATCGCATCGGCGGAACCGTAAAACAACCCGGTGCCGATGGCCGATCCCAGCGCCATAAAGCGAATGTGGCGCGTGCTCAGTCCGCGTTTGAGCGTATTGGTCTCTTGCATAACAACCTGTTACCTGTAAATGAAAAAACCACGGGCAAGCCCGTGGTCCGTAAAACCGTACTGCCGGTTACTGGTGCGCAGTAACCTGCTGACGACCCAAAACCCGGTCGATCACTGCCGCAATCAGCAGCATCACCAGTGACGGTGGCAGCCAGGAAAGCCCCTGCTCCGCCAGCGGCAAATGCGTCATGACGTCTGGCAGCATGCCGGAAAAGCTGGTGGTTTTAATGGCATCAACGATGCCAAACAGCAGGCTTACCAGCATAGCCGGTGCCACGATGCGTGCACTTTTATTCCACCAGCTAAGGGTAAAACTCAGCACGACGAGCACGATGCACGGCGGATAAATTGCGGTCAGAACCGGGATAGAAATCTGGATTAAATGGCTCAGGCCGAGATTAGACACCAGCATCGAGAAGAGGCCAAGGATAATTACCAGGGTTTTGTAAGATAAGGGCAAATATTGCGCAAAGAACTCGGCACAGGCGCAGGTCAGGCCAATCGCCGTCACCATACAGGCGACAAAAATCAGCGCGGCAAGGAAAATCGAGCCGTAGTTGCCGAAGGTCTGCTGCACATAGGCATGCAGGATTTCGGCGCCGTTAGCGTCCGGTTTCACCAGCGAACCGATGCCGGAACCGAGCTGGAACAGGCTCAGGTACACCAGCGTTAAGCCGACGCCCGCAATCAGGCCAGCCATAATGGTGTAACGGGTCAGCAGCTTGCTGTCCTCAACACCACGCGAACGGGCAGCATTGACAATCACGATGCCGAACACCAGCGCGCCCAGCGTATCCATGGTCAGATAGCCGTTAACGAAGCCGGTGGAAAACGCCGCGTGCTGATAGCTCTCCGCCGCTGATTTCAAACCGCCTGCTGGCCAAACCAGCGCGGCGATACCGAGCACGGTCAGCGCCACGATTTTCAGCGGGGCCAGATAGTGGCCCACGGTATCCAGCAGTTTGCCCGGATAGAGCGAAATGGCGATCACCAGCGCAAAATAGATCAGGCTGTAGACAAACAGCGGCATGGTGCCGTCGCCGGTCAGCGGCGCGATGCCGACGGCAAAAGAGACGGTCGCGGTACGTGGCGTGGCGAACAGTGGGCCCACCGCCAGGTAGCAGACGGTGGCCAACAGCAGGCCTGCCGCTTTACCAATCGGCGAACTGAGCGCGTCAATGCCGCCGCCGACGCGCGCCAGCGCGATGACTGTCAGCACCGGTAGCCCAACCGCGGTGATCAAAAAGCCGATAGCGGCCACCCAGACGTGATCGCCTGACTGCATGCCGACAACCGGAGGAAAGATAATATTGCCCGCGCCGACGAACAGGGCAAAGGTCATAAAGCCCAGCGCGAGGATATCCCTGGAAGTTAAACGATGTTTCATAGACGGCCCGTACTGTTGTTGCGATGAGTGATGTTTGGGTTGTCCAGCCTGTGGATGTTTTCGTGCAGCATCCTTCAGGGAAAAAGCGGCAAAATAATGCGGAGCTTTAAACGCAGAAATAGCGAGCAGATCTGTTATTTACACAGTGCAATATGCGGACAACGGCGCCAAGTAAATCGTTTATAGCGGGGAAAGGCAATACGGGATCGGAAAAGCAGAGTGATATAGCGCGGGCGAGCAGAAAGTTAGCGAAATCGTTTAAACTATTCAATAGAAGCATTACATGATGTGTAGTTTATTTACACAGTCGCTGAGCATATCGGTCATATGAAGCGATTCAGTTGCACAGAAGGCGCGGTTTACGCGCCTGTCTGCACAACTTTACGCCATCACCACACTTGTTGCGCGATATCGACCACCAGACGAATCTTCGCCCACTGCTGCGCTTCCGTCAGGCTGTTGCCCTCTTCAGTTGAGGCAAAACCACACTGCGGACTGAGGCAGATCTGGCTCAGATCGACAAACTGCGCCGCTTCGGCCAGGCGCGCTTTCACCACCGCCGGGTCTTCCAGTTCGCCCTGTTTGGTGGTGATTAAGCCCAGTACCACCTGCTGTTTGCCTGGCTTAATAAAGCGCAGCGGTTCAAAGCCGCCGGCGCGTTCATTGTCATATTCCAGGTAAAAAGCATCAATATTAACGCTGCCAAACAGAATCTCAGCCACCGGCTCGTAGCCGCCTTCGGAGATCCAGGTTGAGCGGAAGTTGCCGCGGCAGACGTGCAAACCGATGATCAAATCGTCCGGTTTGCCTTCGATTGCCTTGTTCAACACGCGGGCATAAATACGTGCCAGCTCTTCCGGATCGTCGCCACGCTCGCGGATTTGGCGCTTTTGATCTTCCGAACAGAGATAGGCCCATACGGTGTCATCGAGCTGCAAATAACGGCAGCCTGCCTCGTAAAAGGCGGCGATGGCCGTGCGATAGGTCAGCGCCAGATCGTCAAAATAGTCATCCATATTCGGATAGACGTCGGCATCAATGGTTTTGCGACCGCCGCGGAAGTGCAGCACGCTTGGGCTGGGAATGGTCATCTTTGGCACCGCATCACCGGCGATGCTTTTCAGATAGCGGAAATCTTCCAGCATCGGGTGCTGACTGAAGCCGAGCTTGCCGGTAACGCGCACGCCGTGGGCTTTGGTCTGCACGCCGTTGAACTGAATGCCCTGCTCGGCTTCATAGAGCTCCACGCCGTCCAGTCCGGCAAAAAAGTCAAAGTGCCACCAGGCACGACGAAACTCACCGTCAGTGACCACCTGCAGGCCGTTGGCTCGCTGCTTGTTCACCACGTCGAGAATCTGTTCATCTTCAATCTGACGCAGCGTAGCGGCATCAATGTCGCCAGCGGCAAACTGCGTGCGCGCCTGTTTAATCGCCTGTGGACGCAGGAAGCTGCCAACGGTATCGGCACGGAAAGGGGCGGTGAACTGGCTCATGAACGGGCTCCTGAAAGTGAATCCTTCCTGCCGGTGATTGCGGCAGGAAATAATTACCAACTGTTATTTACAGCCATCTGGATGGCTATATGTCTGGAGGCAGATTGACATGCTGTACGCAGCGGCGCAATAGAGGAAAATTCATGTCCCATGAAATTAATTCATGTTGACCGTCAGGGTGTGGTGAACAGCCGTTGCGCCTGTACCACCTGCTCAGTGGAAAGCGGCAGATAGCCGGTGCGCGGAATCATCGCCTGTCCTTGCGCCGAGAGCACATAGTTGACGAAGGCGAGCGTGCGCGGCTCAAGCGGATGTCCCGGTGCTTTATTGACGTAGAGATAGAGCGGACGAGCAAAGGGATAGCGACCGCTGCGGATCGCGTCCACGGTGGGCGCAACCGGCGTACCCGCGTCACCAACCAGCGGCACGATTTTCACGCCGCTGAGATGAAAACCCATGCTGGCATAGCCGATAGCGTTAAGGTTACTGGCCACCGCCTGCACCACAGCAGCAGAGCCGGGGAATTCCGCCACGTCGTTGCGAAAATCGCCGTCGCACAGCGCCTGCTGCTTGAAAAAACCCCAGGTGCCAGAAGCGGAGTTGCGGCCCTGACGGGCAATCGTGCGGTTCTGCCATTGCGGCTGCGCCAGCAGATCGCCCCAGCGCTGCGGCACATGTGTGCCACCGCAGCGGCGAGTGACCGAAAACAGCGCATCCAGCTGCTGTACGCTCAGCTGCTGCAGCGGATTGTCCTGATTCACCATCACCACCAGCGCATCCATCGCCACCGGAATGGCCAGCGGCGGATAGCCATATTTTTCTTCAAACAGGCGGCGTTCCGTGGCCTGCATGGGCCGACTCATGGCGCCGAGCTGCGCGGCACCGGCAGCCAGCGCGGTCGGCGCGGTAGAAGACCCCGCCGCCTGCACCTGCACGTTAACGCCAGGATAGAGCCGGTTAAAATCCTCGCCCCACAGCGACATCAAGTAGCCGAGCGTATCGGAACCGACGCTGGTCAGATTGCCGGCCAGCATGCCTTCTTTTGCCTGCGCCAGCGGGCCCGTCAGCAGCAGCAGAGCCAAAATCAACGCTTTCATCGTTATGCCTGCAAGGGGTTAATGCACGGCATTTTCAGCCAGATCCGCCTGCACAATCAAGCCTGGTGGCAAGGTAAAGCTGAAGGTAGTGGCTTTACCCGGCTGGCTGGTGATCTCCAGTCGGGCGTTATGGTGGCTGAGCGCATGCTTCACGATCGCCAGCCCGAGGCCGCTGCCACCGGTTGCCCGCGATCGCGCTTTGTCGACACGATAAAAACGTTCGGTCAGCCGCGGCAGGTGCTCTGCGCTGATACCGGGTCCGTCATCGCTGACGCTGAAGCGCACGCCATCGCGCACCCGCTGCCAGCTGACGCGAATATGCGTGCCTTCTGGCGTATGGTTAACGGCGTTGTACACCAGGTTTGAAATGGCGCTGCGCAGCTGCTCATCGTTGCCGAACACCTTCAGCTCGCTGTCAAAATCAAAGCTGATGGTATGGCGGCCGCTGCTCAGTGTTTCCGCCTCGCGTTGCAGCAGGCGCAGCATAATCGGCACATCGACTTTTTCAGAGAGATCGACCACCGGCGCGGCTTCAATACGCGACAGCGTCAGCAGCTGTTTAACCAGGCTGTCCATGCGCCGCGTCTGTTCCTGCATGGTGTGCAGCGCTTTATCCCGCGAGCGTCCTGCCATGCCGGCATCGTTCATCATTTCCAGATACCCCTGCAGCACGGTAAGCGGCGTACGCAGTTCGTGACTGACGTTGGCAAAGAAATTTCGCCGCGCGCCCTCCAGCTGATGTTTCTGCGTGACGTCGCGCGCCACCAGCAGCCACTGGCCTTCGCTGTAAGGCATGACGCGAAATTCGAGGTGGCGCTGGTTGTTCATCACCAGCGTCAGCGGTTTCGCAAAATCGCGCTGGCGAATATAGCGGGAGAATTCCGGATAGCGCAGCAGGTTGAGGATATTCTGGCCATTATCTTCCGGCCAGCGCAGCCGCAGATGTTGCTGCGCCAGGCCGTTGCACCAGAAAATATTGCCCTCTTCGGTGGTCAACACCAGCGCATCGGGCAGCGACTCGGCTCCGCTGCGAAAGCGTTTGATCAGATTGCCCAACTCGCGGCGGCGGCGGCGGTTACGTAACTGCATCTGATAAAGCCCGTAAAACAGCGGTTCCCAGCTGCCGCGTCCGGTAGGCGGCGTCATGGTGCGGTCAACCCACAGCCAGTTCGAGAGCTTCATCAACTGCCAGAAATGCCAGAACAGCACGGCCAGCACCGCACACAATAAAAACCAGGCCAGACCGCCCAGCAATAAACCCAGAATAGCGGCTGGCAGAATCGCCAGCAGTAATTCCAGCAATAATCTCTTCCAGGAGAGGCGTTCCAGCACGAGTGTGACTCCGGATCAGTAGCGGGCGGAGAAACGATACCCTGTTCCACGCACGGTTTGTACCATGCGATCGTGTCCGGAGAGTTCCAGCGCCTTACGCAAACGCCGAATATGCACGTCCACGGTGCGATCTTCCACGTAGACGTTGGTGCCCCAGACGTTATTCAGCAGCTGTTCGCGGCTGTAAACCCGTTCCGGATGCGTCATGAAAAAGTGCAAGAGTTTGTATTCAGTAGGGCCCATTTCCAGCGGCGTGGTTTCTGACATCACCCGATGCGATGAAGGATCAAGGCTCAATCCCTGCATTTCAATCACCTCTTCCACCGCCATCGGTGAAATACGGCGCATTACCGCTTTGATGCGCGCCATCAGCTCTTTTGGCGAAAAAGGCTTGGTAATGTAATCGTCGGCGCCGACTTCCAGGCCACGTACCCGATCTTCCTCTTCACCGCGCGCGGTCAACATCATCACCGGAATATCCCGGGTCATCGCTTCACGCTTCAGGTGTTTAATGAACTGAATGCCGCTGCCGCCTGGCAGCATCCAGTCAAGCAGGATCAGGTCCGGCCAGGGTTCAATCAGCATATTGATCGCGCTGTCGTAATCTTCTGCTTCTATTGGTTGGTAGTCGTTCTGCTCCAGCACAAAACACAACATTTCACGAATGGGGGCTTCATCTTCGACAACCAAAATACGCTTAGCCATTATTGCTCCTGCGAATGTGACCCGGGTCACTGGGATTTGCGGCGTCATTATGCGTCAGTTTTATGACAGATTTATGAAAAAAGCACGGGGGTGCCGCACGGTTTTTAACACTTCTGTTACCGCTTTCCTTCGCCCCTTTTTATTTTCAGTCGGTATAATCGGCGGCGTCTTTTCATTGCCCGGGAATCAGCATGCGCATCATTCACACCTCCGACTGGCATTTGGGTCAGTTTTTCTACACCAAAAGCCGCGCACCGGAGCATCAGGCTTTTTTTAGCTGGCTGCTGGCGTGTGTCGAGCAGCATCAGGTGGATGCCATTGTGGTGGCGGGCGACATTTTTGATACCGGCTCGCCGCCGAGCTACGCCCGCGAACTCTACAATCGCTTTGTGGTGCAGCTGCAGGCCACCGGCTGTGAGTTGGTGGTGCTGGGTGGCAATCACGATTCCGTTGCCACCCTGAATGAGTCGCGCGAACTGCTCGCCTGCCTGAATACCCGGGTGATCGCCGCTGCCAGCGACGATCCTGCCGATCAGGTGCTGCTGCTGAAGGATCGCCAGGGTCAGCCGGGCGCGCTGCTCTGCGCCATTCCCTTTTTGCGGCCGCGTGACATTCTGCGCAGCCGCGCCGGGCAGTCCGGTCGTGAAAAACAGCAGAGCCTGCTGGAAGCGATCAGCGAGCACTATCAGCGCTGCTATCAGCAGGCGCTGACCGAACGCGATCGCCGTGGCGATCGTCTGCCGATCATGGCCACCGGCCATCTGACCACCGTCGGCGTGACCAAAAGTGATGCGGTGCGCGACATCTATATCGGCACACTGGACGCCTTTCCGGCGCAGGCGTTTCCACCCGCCGATTACATTGCACTCGGCCATATTCATCGGGCGCAGCGCATCGGCGGCAGCGAGACCATCCGTTACAGCGGCTCGCCCATCCCGTTGAGTTTCGATGAGTGCGGCAGTGAAAAAAGCGTTTTTTTGCTGGAATTCAGCGGCGATCGACTTAATGAGATCGAGACGCTGGTGGTGCCGGTGTTTCAGCCCATGCAGATTTTGAAAGGCTCGCTGGCGGAGATCGAGCAGCAGCTGACCCCGTTCCGTCACGGTGACTATCCGCAACCGGTGTGGCTGGATATTGAAATCGCCACGCTGGAATACCTTAATGATGTGCAGCGTCACATTGAACAGCTCACCGCCGATCTGCCGGTTGAAGTGCTGCTGATTCGCCGCAGCCGCGAACAGCGCGAGCGTCATTTTGCCAGCCATCTCAACGAAACCCTGAGCGAGCTGCAGCCTGATGAGGTCTTTGCCCGACGTCTGGCGCAGGAGTCGCTCTCTGAGCAGCAGCAAACCACGCTGCGCCAGCTCTTTGCGCAAACGCTTGATGGCCTGAATGACGATGAGACGTCCACATGAAAATATTGACCCTGCGTTTTAAAAACCTCAACTCATTACGCGGCGAATGGAAAATAGATTTCAGCGCCGAGCCGTTTGCCAGTAACGGCCTGTTTGCCATTACCGGCCCCACCGGCGCGGGCAAAACCACCCTGCTGGATGCCATCTGCCTGGCGCTTTATCATCAAACGCCGCGCCTTGGCCCGCTATCGCAGACGCAGAATGAACTGATTACCCGTGATACCGCCGAATGTCTCGCCGAAGTGGAATTTGAAGTCAAAGGCGTCGCCTGGCGCGCCTTCTGGAGTCAGAACCGCGCGCGCGGCGCGGTGGATGGCAAGCTGCAGGCGCCGCGCGTCGAGCTGGCGCGCTGCGATGACAATGTCATCGTGGCCGATAAGGTCAACGACAAGCTGAAGATGATCGAAACGCTCTCTGGCCTCGATTTTGCTCGCTTCACCAAATCGATGATGCTGTCGCAGGGTCAGTTTGCCGCCTTTCTTAATGCTAAAGCGGGCGAACGCGCCGAGCTGCTGGAGGAGCTGACCGGCACGGAAATCTATGGTCAGCTGTCGATAGCGGTGTTTGAACGGCATAAAAGCGCACGACTGGCGCTGGAATCATTACGCACGCGCGCCTCGGCGATGGCGCTGCTGGATAGCGCCAGCGTGGCTAATCTGCAACAGCAGCTGGATGTGCTGGGCGAACAGGAACAGCAGCTTAATCAGCAGATTGAGCAGCTCAGTCAGGCGCAGCGCTGGCATGAACAGCAGCAGCAGCTGGCGCAGGATGCCGACGCTGCCAGTCAGCAACAGCAGCAGACGCAGCAGCACTGGCAACAGCTGGCGCCCGAGCGCGAACGTCTGGCACGTGCCGCACCGGCCGAAGCATTGCGCACGGTGTGGCAACAGCGCCAGCAGGTCAACGAGGATTTGCAGCAGCTTGAACAGCAGCTAAGCCAATTGCAGCAGCGCATGACACAGCAGCAAGCGGAACAGCAGCAACTGCAACAGGCGCTGGCGCTGGCGGCGGCGCGGCGTCAGCAGCAGTATGACGCTCAGTTAGCGGTTCAGCATCTCACTGAACAGGTGATTCCGCTGGACAGCCAACGAGAACGCATCGATCAGCAGATCGCGCAGTTACGCACCACCTGCGACGATCATGCCGCTGGCGTGGCAACACAGCAGCGTGCTCAGCGTGAGCAGCAGCAGACCCTTCAGGATTTACTGACGCAGCAACAGCGGCAACAGCAGTGGCGCGAGGCGCATCCGCATCTGGCGCGTTGGGGCGAAGCGCTGCCCGCCTGGCGTGAACAGCTTCGTCAGCTGCAGCAGGCGGAACAGCAACAGGCAGAACTTACCACCGCGCTGAACCAGCAGCAGCGCGATCGACAACAACACAAGCAGCAGCTTGATGCCTTGCAGCAAACGATGGCGCCGCTGCTCAGCCAGCAGCAGATCGCCGAACAGCAGGCAGCCGAGGCGGAGCGCGCGCTGGCGGTGCTGCACCAGCAGCATGCGCCAGAGCAGCTTCAGGCCAGCAGCGAGCGGCTGATGCAACAGCGCCCGGCCCGGCAACGGCTGGCCCTGCTGGCACCGCAACTAAGACAGCTGACAACGCGCCAGCAGAAACAGCAGAACAGCCAGCAACAGCTTCAGCAACAGCAGCAGGAACATGAACAACAGCTGGCGCTGCTGCGTCAGCGCTGGGCAGAAAAACATCAGCATCTAAAAGATCTGCGTGAGCGCTGCGAGCTGGAAAAGCAGATTGCCGATCTCGCCGGTTATCGTGCCCAGCTAACGTCTGGCGCGCCCTGCCCGCTCTGCGGCGCCTGTGAACATCCGGCGATTGATGCTTATCAGACCTTAACCCTCACTGAAAACCAGCTGCGATTGCAGCAGCTGGAACAGGAAGTGAAGCAGTTGGGCGAAGAAGGCAGTGCCAGAAAAGCGCTGCGGGAAGGCGTGCAGATGCAGCAGCAACAGCTGACGCGCGAGCAGCTTGAGCTGACGCAGGAGCACGAGCAGTGCCTGCATCAGTGGCAGCAGCTAAACGAATTACTGGCGCTGAGCATCGCACCAGAACAGCAGGCGGAGATCGACGCCTGGCTGGCGCAACAGGATGCAGAAGAGGCGCAACTGGTGCAGCAGCAGCTGACACTCCAGCAAGCCAGCACGCGCGTCCAGCAGGCAAAAGAGCACTACTGGCAGGTGCAGCAGCAGTGCCAGCAGCAGCAACAGCAGCAGCAGTTGCTCATTCAGCAGCTGGACAACCTGACGCGCAGCGCTGAACAGGCTCACCAACAGCAGGAAAAAGCGCAGCAGTACTGCGCCGTGCTGGCAGAGGCTTTCCACGCTTCGCTGGCGCCGCTGGCATCGCCCGCCGTTGACCAGCGCAACGACTGGCTTCAGGCACGCCAGCAGGAGTGGCAACAGTGGCAGGAAAGTGAGCGCGCACTTACCGAGTTGGCCCAACGACTGGCTGAACGACAACAGCAGCTGGCACTGTTAACGCAACAGCTGCAGCAACAGGAGGCGCAGCTGCAACAGTGGCAGCAGGAGCTGACATCGCTGCAGCAACAGCGGGCAAGCCTGCAGCAGCAGCGCCAGCAGCTGCTTGGCGATCGGCGCGTCGATGATGCGCGTCAGCAGGCGCAACAGGCGCTAACGCAGGCCGAACAGGCGTTAAATGCCGCCACGCAGCAGAGCCAGCAGGCGCAAAATCAGCTTAATATTCTTGACGGCGAACAGCGTTCGCTTTCCGCTCAGTGCCTAACATTACGGCAGCGCGCCGAAATCACCGCCGCTGCGTTCCGTGAGGCGCTGGCTGAACAGGGCTTTAACGATGAAGCCACATTCCAGGCAGCGTTGCTGGATACCAGCGAGGCCGCGACATTACGTGCGGCGCAGCAGCAGGCGGAACAGGCATTGCAGCGCGCCAGCGTGCTGGCCGATCGGGCGCAGTCTGCCCTCGCCGCCCATCAGCAAAAGCAGCCCGCGCTCAGCCTGCCGCTGGCTGAGCTGACCGAAAAGCTGGCCCAACTGCGCCAGCTGGCGCGAGAGAATGCACAGCAGCAGGGTCAGGCGCGTCAGCAGCTGGAGAGCGATAGCAAGCTGCGTGAACAGCAATCGGCGCTGCTGGCTCAGATTGCCGACGAAGAGCAGTCGCTGCTTAACTGGGGTCTGCTTAACGAGCTGGTCGGCTCCGGTAGCGGCGATAAGTTTCGTAAATTCGCGCAGGGGCTGACGCTGGATCATCTGGTCTGGCTCGCTAATCGCCAGCTTGATCGGCTGCATGGCCGCTATCTGTTGCAGCGTAAATCGGAAGAGGCGCTGGAGCTGCAGGTGATTGATACCTGGCAGGCAGACAGCGCGCGCGATACGCGCACCCTGTCCGGCGGCGAAAGCTTCCTGGTGAGCCTCGCGCTGGCGCTGGCGCTCTCCGATCTGGTCAGCCACAAGACGCGTATCGAATCGCTGTTTCTCGATGAGGGATTTGGCACGCTCGACAGCGACACGCTCGATGTGGCGCTTGACGCGCTGGATGCGCTCAACGCCAGCGGCAAAACCATCGGTGTGATCAGCCATGTGGAGGCGATGAAGGAACGTATTCCGGTACAGATTCGGGTGCGGAAAATGAACGGGCTCGGTTACAGCAAGTTGGATCGGCTATTTTCAGTGTAATCGCGCTTTCGGCGGCGGCGGCTTTTGGGTAGCCTGTGGACCTGATCAATAAGGAGTGACGTAGTGAAAATTCAGGTTATCGCGCTGGCAGGCGCATTCTGGCTGGCGGGCTGCGCCAGTACGCCGTCGACGACGGCAGCGCCCTGTGCGTCCGGCGTGTCCGCTGAGCAGTGCCGCTGGCTGGCTGAGGTCAATGCGAACATTCAGCGCAACTTTGTCGGCTACGATCGTTACGTCGGGCAGCAGTGCGTGGTCAGCGTTGCGCGTAATGCGCAGGGCAAACTCAACGTGCTGCGCACCGAAGGCGATGAGGCGCTCTGCCTGAAAGCCTGGCACACCATCGGCAGCGTAAAAAGCTGGCCGCTGCCGCCAACCCAGGCACCCGAGACGTTTCAGCTGAACTTCAAGCCGCTGCGTGCGGCTACACCGCCAGCTCATCCTGCCGCCACTGCCGCGGACTAATGCCAAACCAGCGGCGAAACGCCCGTGAGAAGGCGCTGACCTCGGAATAGCCGAGCAGCAGCGCCATCTCAGAAATGCTCAGCTGCCGGTTTTGCAGGTAGTGCGTCGCCATTTCACAGCGCACGTTGTCCACCAGCGCGGTGAAGCTGATGCTCTCCTCGCGCAGCCGTCGCTGCAGCGACCAGCTCGATAAGCCCAGCTTTTCTGCCACCTCTTCCAGCACCGGCTCGCCCTGCATCAGCGACAGATTGACCTGCGAGCGCGCCTGCTCAACGATATTTTGCGGTGGCGCTTCGCCGTTCAGCCGCCGAATCGCATCCTGCATCACCATCAGCAACAGCGGATCGCTTTCCGGCATCGCTCGTGCCAGATCGCGTTTAGCGATCACCAGAGAATTGCAGGGCTGATCGAACCAGACCGGCGCATCAAACACCTTGCTGTGATCGTGCCACTGCTGCGGACGCGGATGTTCAAAATGCACCTCACGCGGCGCCCAGTGCTTGCCCGCCACGTGACGGATCAGGTTCAGAAACATGCCCAGCGTCAGTTCAGCATCCTGGCGGCGGCATAAAATCGCACCGTGACGCACCTGATAATCCAGCCGCCAGCAGTCGCCTTTATCGACCAGCCGGGTCAGCGTGTCGTGCTGATGCCAGGGAAAGGCGTTGACCACGTTGTGCAGCGCCTGCTCCAGCGTCGCCGAGCAGAGGCCGATATAGCCAATTAGCCCCAGCGACTGCGGCTTAAACTGCCGACCATAATGCAGGCCAAAGTTATCAAAACCGGAATGGCGCGCCGCCTCTTCCAGCACGCGACAATAATTCACCAGCCCGAGGCTCAGCGTCGGCCGCGCCAGCATTTCAGCATCAATGCCGCTGAGGCCAAAGATGCGATCGACGTCGCCGCCTTTATCGGTAATAAACTCGCTCAAGCCACTGGCGGCGGCGGCCAGCACGCCGCGATTGCTCTCCATGCCGACGGAAAATCCTCCCGGCTGGCCGATCATCAGAGTCTGCATAGTCGCCTTACCTCACGCAGCGAAAACATGACGCTGATTTTTGCAAGATTCATACCAGCCCGGATGAGGCCAGTTTAATGGCGCTGACCGCCGCCGCGGACGAGAACCTGCCCGCTGATGGTGCATCAGGCACCGACAGGCAGCGCGGCACTCTCCAGATAACGGCGACAGAGACGCACCGAATGATCGGCCCAGTCAGGACCGAGGCTGATGGCCATTTCGGTTTCCGCATGCGAGCCGGTCCATGCCAGCAGCTGAATACGGCGCTGAATCAACAGCGTCGGCAGCAGCGCCAGCTCGGCGTCGCTGATGTGCGCCACCACTTCGTAACCCCGAATCCAGTTATCCACCCATTCTGCGGCACGCGGATGATGCTCAACAAAGCTGATCGCGGCGGCCAGATCGTGCAGATACCAGCCAAAACCGCAATCGTCAAAATCGATAACCCGGGTTTCGCCCTTATGCAGCAGCAGATTGGTCAGCCGCAGATCGGCGTGGATCAGGCCATAGCGATCGCGATCTTTGCCAAAGGCGGCGAGATCCTGCCCGGCCTGCGCAATCGCTGCGGCCACCACGGCGTGATCCTGCGCCTTCAGGCCAGGCGCATCCTGCCAGCGTCCCCAGTGGCCCTGCTCGCCTACCATGCTGGCGTGATCCCAGATAATGCGCTGAAAACCGGCAGGCTGCTGCCAGCTTTTGCTGTGCCGGTGCAACTGCGCGGTGATGCGGCCAAGCTGCTGAAAAGCACGCGGATCGACCTCGGTGGTCGGCATCTCGCCGTCAAGCCAGTGAAACAGTACCGCATAACGCACGCCGCCTTGCGCCAGCGTCAGGGTTTGTACCGCCTCGCCCGCCTCGCTCAGCACCGCCTGCGGCACCACAATGCCGGTTTCGCGTAACGCTTCCAGCCAGCGCAGCTCGCTCTCGATTGCCGCTTTTTGATGATAATCCGCGCGGTGCAGACGCAGCGCATAGCGTTTTCCCGCTGCGCGCAGCAAAAAGGTGGCGTTCTCTGAACGGCAAAGCAGGCTTAGCTCGCCCTGTAGCGCCGCAGGATAGAGAGCCAGCGCCTGATGGGCCAGCTGCAGCAGCTCGGCGTTGCTCAGGGTGTCATATTGTTTGGCCATGATTCGCGCTCCTGACATAACGAAAGTGCTATCAGCATGGGATAACGTCGGGTCTCGCCGCTTGACCGCAGACGAGCCTTTGTTGACCACAGACGACAGCGGCCACGCCAGATGCTGACAAGTTGACATCACAGCGCACAACTCACCCCGCCGACGTCAAGTTTCAGCCCGGCAGCAGCGGCATTATCAATGTAAGGCCACTAACAGACCGGGCGCGCAACAGCACCGGAACAACCATCTGAACGGGGAAATGATAATGACAACGACGCTAAAACCGACGTTAGGCACCCTGCATTTGTGGGGCATTGCGGTTGGCCTGGTGATCTCAGGCGAATATTTTGGCTGGAGCTATGGCTGGGGCGTGGCCGGTACGCTCGGTTTTCTGGTCACCACGCTGCTGATCGCCACTATGTACACCTGTTTTATTTTTAGCTTTACCGAGCTGACCACCGCCATTCCCCATGCGGGCGGCCCTTTTGCCTATAGCCGCCGGGCCTTTGGCGAAACCGGCGGATTGATCGCTGGCCTCGCCACGCTGATTGAGTTTGTCTTCGCCCCACCGGCAATCGCCATGGCGATTGGCGCCTATCTCAACGTGCAGTATCCGGCGCTGAATCCGAAATATGCGGCGGTAGGCGCCTACGTGATTTTCATGACGTTGAACATTCTTGGCGTCAAGCTGGCGGCGATGTTTGAGTTGGTAGTCACCGTGCTGGCAGTGTTGGAACTGCTGGTGTTTATGGGCGTGGTCTCGCCGGGCTTTAGTCTGGCCAACTTTGCGGCGCACGGTTGGGCAGGCAGCGACAGCTTTGGTTTGCCCGCGGTGTCCGGCATCTTCGCCGCCATTCCTTTTGCCATCTGGTTTTTCCTCGCCATTGAAGGCGCGGCGATGGCCGCCGAAGAAGCCAAAGATCCGACGCGTACCATTCCCAAAGCCTATATCAGCGGCATTCTGACGCTGGTGGTGCTGGCGATTGGCGTGATGCTGCTGGCAGGCGGCGCGGGCGACTGGCGCAGCCTGTCGGACATTAACGATCCGCTGCCGCAGGCGATGAAAATGATCGTCGGCGCGCACTCTAACTGGATGCACATGCTGGTCTGGATCGGACTGTTTGGCCTGATCGCCAGCTTTCACGGCATCATTCTTGGCTATTCACGGCAGTTTTTTGCTTTGGCACGCGCCGGTTATCTGCCGCCAGCGCTGGCAAAACTGTCGCGTTTTCAGACGCCGCACCGGGCGATTATCGCCGGTGGCGTGATTGGCATCGCCGCGATTTTCAGCGACGGCTGGATTAATTTGCAGGGCATGAGCCTGACCGCCGCGATGATCACCATGGCAGTGTTTGGTGCCATTGTGATGTACATCATGAGCATGCTGTCGCTGTTTCGTCTGCGCCGCATCGCGCCCGATCTGCCTCGCAGCTTTCGGGCGCCAGGCTATCCGATTGTACCCGCCATTGCGCTGGGGCTGGCGGTGATTTGCCTGCTGGCGATGCTCTGGTTTAATGCGCTGATTGGGGCGGTTTTTGTCGGCTTCATGCTGGTAGGTTACGGTTATTTCCTGCTGACGCACCGCCAGCGGGCGAACGCGCCGCAGGATCGCCTGCTGCAGGGCGACAACCTTTAGTATCACCGGGGCGGTATCGCCCCGGCTGCCTGTTCAGCCGTTAAGCGGCCAGAGCCAGGCCGCGCCGCGCACGCCGCTGGAATCGCCGTGCTGCGCCTTCAGAACCGGCGTTGAGCATTCGCCACCAAACACCCAGTTTTTCATTAATGGCGGCACCGTCTGATAAAGACGGTCCACGTTGCTCATGCCACCGCCTAACACAATGACATCGGGATCCAACAGGTTAACCACCTGCGCCAGCGACTTCGCCAGCCGCAGTTCATAGCGGCTCAGCGCCAGTTCAGCCACCGGATCCTGCTGCGCCAGCTGCTGCATAATCTCCACGCCTTTGCGCGCGGTACCGCTCAGACGTTGATAGTCGGTGGCAAAGCCGGTGCCGGAAACAAAGGTTTCAATACAGCCTTTCTGACCACAGTAGCAGGAGACCTCTTCACGGTAGCGCAGCTCATCTTCATCCATCCACGGCAACGGATTGTGGCCCCACTCGCCCGCATTGCCGTTGCCGCCGATGCGCGATGCGCCGTTGATGGCGATGCCCGCACCCGAGCCGGTGCCGATGATCACCGCGAACACCAGCGCCTTGCCCGCTCCCGCGCCGTCAACCGCTTCTGACACTGCCAGGCAGTTAGCATCATTGGCGATACGCACTTCACGTTGCAGCATCGTCGCCAGATCGCGATCCAGCGGCTGGCCGTTGAGCCAGGTTGAATTGGCGTTTTTTACCCGATGGCTCACCGGAGAAAGCGTGCCGGGAATACCGATGCCCACGCTGCCGGTTTGGCCGGTATGCGCCTCGGCGCGATGCACCAGATCGGCAATCGCCTGTAGCGTGCCCGGATAATCGTTGCGCGGCGTGTTAACACGATAACGGAATAACTCGTCTCCCTGGTCTGAGAGCGCGATAACCTCAACTTTGGTGCCGCCTAAATCAATTCCAATACGCACATTTTTTTCCTCATGAGCCGGTGCCGTGGCAAATACATTAAAAGCGCAAATCAGGAAAGGCAATGAAACTGCAGCGATGTTTCGCTATCATGCGCGCAGTCTTAAAGAGTTGTGCGCCCGATCGCGCACCCGGTAAAGGAAGCAGCATGTTGTGGTTTAAGAATATGATGGTTTATCGTCTGAATCGTGACATTCCGTTGTCCGCAGACGAGATGGAAAAACAGCTTGGTGCCCTCTCCTTTTCCCCCTGTGGCAGCCAGGATATGGCGAAAACCGGCTGGGTTTCACCACTGGGCCAGCGCAGTGACGCGTTTACCCATGAGAACAACGGCCAGATCCTGATTTGCGCCCGCAAAGAAGAGAAAATTCTGCCGTCGCCGGTGATTAAACAGGCGCTGGAAGCGAAGATTGAAAAGCTGGAAGCGGAGCAGTCGCGCAAGCTGAAGAAAACCGAAAAGGATTCGCTGAAGGATGAGGTGCTGCATAGCCTGCTGCCGCGTGCCTTTAGCCGTTTCAGCCAGACTTATCTGTGGATCGACACGGTCAACAACCTGATTATGGTCGACTGTGCCAGTGCCAAAAAAGCGGAAGATACGCTGGCGCTGCTGCGCAAAAGCCTCGGCTCGCTGCCGGTGGTGCCGCTGACGCTGGAGAATCCGATTGAGCTGACGCTGACCGAATGGGTGCGTTCTGGCGATCTGCCCGCCGGTTTTGCGCTGATGGACGAAGCCGAGCTGAAAGCGATTCTGGAAGATGGCGGCGTGATCCGCTGTAAAAAGCAGGATCTGGTGAGCGACGAAATCGCCAACCATATTGAAGCGGGCAAAGTGGTGACCAAACTGGCGCTGGACTGGCAGGAGCGCATTCAGTTTGTGCTGGCCGACGACGGCTCGGTGAAGCGCCTGAAATTTGCCGATACGCTGCGTGAGCAGAATGATGATATCGATCGCGAGGATTTCGCCCTGCGCTTTGATGCTGACTTTATGCTGATGACCAGTGAACTGGCGGCACTGACCAGTAATCTGGTGGAAGCGTTGGGCGGCGAAGCCCAGCGTTAAAACACAAAAAGGGATAACGTTTTCGCGTTATCCCTTTTTTCAGACGTTCACTCGCTTACAGATAGCGGCAAAGGTAAGCGCTGGGTTCAGCCACCTGCAGATAAAATTCGCTGTGGCCCGGCACGTTAAACACGCTGCCTGCTTCATACCATTTCCACTCAACCTCGCCCGACAGCAACACTTTCAGTGCGCCGCTGACCACGGTCATCTCTTCCGGCTGTGCCGTACTAAACGTGTATTCGCCTTCAGCCATCACGCCAACGCTGGCGCGGCCCGCAGTGGCGCTCTCAAATCCGATAGACTTCACTTTTCCGTCAAAGTATTCACTTACATTGAGCATGTCACTTCCTTATAGCAACGATAAGCTGAAAAGGCAGTGTAGAGGCCGAAGTGTCAGGGTGTCACGCAAAATCAGCACCGCCGTGAATGGCCTGCCAACGGGATCACACCATCAGTTCCGCCGCCAGTTTAGCCAGTAAAACATTGGACAGCAGCACCGGAATGCCCAACAGCTGCTGCAGGAATTCACGATGACGCGGCTGATAGCCAATGCAGTCCATCATCACCACATCCGCGCCCTGCTCCTGCAGCGACAGCGCAGCATCGATCAAATCGCCTTCGCTCGCCTGCCACGGACTGGCAATAGCAAAGCAGGGAGACTTACTCAGGTTGCGCCACTTTCTGCTCTGCGTGTGTAAATGGTCCTCCAGCGAGACCAGAATGCCCACCTGATGGTCATCAACGATGGAGGCGATCAGCGGCGGTAACAGGCGATCGGATTCCAGCAACAAGGCGTTGTTGCAGTGCAGGCCGGTAAATTCACTGGAGGCAAACAACAGGATAGTGTCGAAACCCTGCGCTTCCAGCTCGCTGAGCTTGTGCTGCAGCGCGGTGCGAATTTTGCTGGTGGACAGCCGTAAATGTTGATCGTCACACCAGCGAACGGTGACGGTCGGTTCCCCTTCTGCCGGGGAAAAGCGAGTGACTACATCCTGTAACGAAAACTCCTCCAGCAGGTGTCGATGGGCAATCTGCTCCTCGGGAAGATATTCCAGCAATAACGGCAGGATATCGTTGCGCAATGCCACACCGAGTGTAAGCGTGACCAATGATGGTTGCATAGGTTTACTTCCAACGGTACAGGTTTTAAAAAAAGCCAATTTTACCGATCAACAGGCGCAGGTGAACCATTTTATAAGGATGGGCAGCAATCGGCCTGTGGTGGTAAAGCAGAGCAAGGGATCTTTCTTGTACAAGTTTGAGGATAGCAGTGGGCGGGGGTTTTGCCTGAGGCGTGCGCAGCGCTTACACCTTTAAAATGACGAGGAATATGAATAAGTGCAGTAAAAAGAAACACTATTTTACTTTTTGCGGAGAGAGATAAATTTTCGCGAAATGCGTGCTGAAACGATAAAAGCACAGCGGTGTGATATCAGGCTTCCCTGCCCGTCTGACTTACTCTTTGTCGATATTTTCGTAACGCTCTTTTGCATCCAGCGCTTCCTGCTCGCTGTCATGCTCACTGATCAAAGAGTTAGGTTTGGGGTGATCGGCACGCAGTTCATAACGTGTCTCATCGCCTTTACCGACGGTAACGATGTTTGCTTCCCTTGGGTACGGTGGTCTTGATGGCATAACTATTCCCTCATGTCGTTTAAGATGCTATCGCCACTCAGCGCCGGTGCGCTGAAGCAGAGAGGATTAATGCCCACTCTGCTTTCAGTATAGACAATGGAAACGGGTTGCGCGGAATGGCTAGCTGGCGCGTGCCAGAGAGAGCGAGGTGAGAATGGCCTTGACCACCTCGTCCGGGGATTGCATGGCGTCAACCTGATGATGCGCCGCCAGCTGATAGAGCGCTTCACGCTGGGCGAGCACTTCTGCCATCTCCTCTGCCACCGGCTGGCCGGTTAGCGTCGGTCGCTGAGCGACTTCCGGCGAGGCATCCAGCCGCGCCACCAACACCTCTGGCAGCGCATACAGATAGATAACCCGGCCATGCTGCTGCATAAACTGCCGATTCTCATCGGCCAGCACCATGCCGCCGCCGGTGGCGATCACGGTTGAGGGCGCAGTCACCGCCTTCAGCGCTGCCGTTTCGCGACGACGGAAACCGTCCCATCCTTCTGCCGCCACGATGTCGCTGACGCTGGCACCGGTCGCCTGCAGCAGGTGATGGTCGGTATCACTAAAGTTATATCCCAGCGCCTGGGCCAGTGCGTGGCCAACCGTGGTTTTACCACACCCGCGGGCGCCAATCAGATACAAAGGTAATGACATTACGGGCAGCTCCTCCGCCGCATCCGCTGCGAAAAGGCGCGGACGGTATGGTGAATATGGGCTGGCATAATACCGACAATCACTTACAGCGGCTACCGCTTAACGTGCATTTGGCCTGCTTGCGCAGTAACGGTAAAAAAATCAGTGCCAGCCCCGGTTCATCACTGGCAACAATTACTTACCGGGCGCGCATTTACTTTCTGGCATGCTCAACCAAAATAGAACTATTACCCCAAAATGGAGGTTTACTATGCAGAGCGAAGAGCAACGTTTAATTGAGAGTCTGTTTAGCCGGTTAAAACAGGCTCAGGCACAGTCAGGCCCGCGTGATGCGGCGGCAGATCAGCTGATCAAAACCCAGCTACAGCAGCAGCCTGATGCACCCTATTACATGGCGCAGTCGATCCTGATTCAGGAAGCGGCGATGAAAAAACTCAACGATCGGGTAAATGAGCTGCAGAATCAGCTGGCTCAGCAGCAACAGCAGCCGCAACAGAGCAGCGGCGGTTTCCTCTCTGGTTTGTTTGGCGGCGGTCAGTCCCACGCATCACAGCCGCCACAACAGCAGCAGCAACAACAGTGGAACAACAGTTCACCGCAACAGGCTGCTGCTCCGGCGGCACGCGGCACCGGCTTTTTAGGCGGCGCGCTGCAAACTGCGGTCGGCGTGGCGGGTGGCGTGGTGATGGCGGATATGCTGACCAGCATGTTCCATCATTCGCAGCCGCAGGAGATTGTGAATATCATCAACGATGAGCCGCTGCCGGACGTCTCCAATAATCTTGATACTTTTAATCAGGGCGATAACGACGCGTTTCTTAATCAAAATGCTGGCCTGCCGCCCGATTATGCCAACGACTTTGGCAACGATGACAATTTCAGTGATGACTTTGATGACGACAGCTTTGTCTGATTCTCTGCAGGCCACATCGATCCGCCTCTTCCCGTGAAGAGGCTTTTTTTTAGCGCTGCTGCAATAACCACTTATCCAGCTCGTTGGCAAACTGCTGCCGATCGCGCTGATTCAACGTCGCCGGACCGCCGGTTTGAATGCCGCTGCTGCGCAACGTATCCATAAAATCACGCATGGTCAGCCGTTCACGAATGGTGGCGTCGCTGTAGCGCTCACCGCGCGGATTCAGCGCGATAGCGCCCTTCTCCATCACTTCTGCCGCCAGCGGAATATCGGCGGTGATCACCAGATCGCCCGGCTGTGCACGTTGCACGATTTCATTATCAGCGACGTCGAAACCGGCCGCGACGCGCAGCGTTTTCAGCCACGGCGACGGGGGTACCGACAACGACTGATTCGCGACAAAGGTTATCAATGTCGAGGTTCGGTCAGCGGCGCGATAGAGCACCTCTTTAATCACTTTTGGACACGCATCGGCATCCACCCAAATTGGCATAACGGCTCCTTCACGATTGCGGAATGATGGAGATCTTGCCGTTCTTTTCGAGGATGGCAAATTTTATTTGGTCGAGTCGCTCCAGCCCCTGCGTGCTACGCGCCGAAATCAAAATGTCGCTTTCACTGATGCCCGCCCGCTTTGCCCGCTGCGGCAGCAGTTTGCCATTCTCAACCAAAATCAGCGCGTTACCATCAAGCAGCGTCTCCAGCCGTGGAAAGTGCGATTTCATCATGCCAAACAGAATGTCCATGACAATCAGCGTAACGATGGTCAGCGCGGCGCCGGTAATGGAGAAGTCGTCGCCCAGCAACGCCTGCTGCGTCGCCTCGGAGATGATCAACAGCAGAATCAAATCAAATGCGGTCATTTCGAGCAGCGTGCGCCGACCGACGATACGCAACACAATCAACAATACGATATACATGCTTGCCGCACGCAGCACGGTTTCCATGACGCTCTCCTACGGATAGATCAGTTGACTGAAAGCCACCGTTGCGCCGTGTTCCAGCGAAACAGTGCTGTGAAAATGGCCGAAGCCCAGCGGTTGCCAGGTGAGCCAGATTGAGGCGTTATGCTGCTGCGCGGGCAGCGTCCAGGTCAGCAGCAAATCGTGCCCCTGACTGCGCGCAATCAGCGGCTGCGGCTGCACGGTTTGCAGCTGAAAATTGTCGATAGCACCGCGATCGATGCGCAGCGTAAAGCGCTCGCCCTCCAGCTGCTGCAAACGAATCGCCATGTTCATGGTACTGAGCTGACGACCAAAGCGCTCATATTCCACCTGTAGCTGCCGATCGCCGGAGCTCACCTGCTGCTCGCTGAGAAAGCCTTTGGAAAATAGGCCGCAGGCACCGGCGATAACGATAAGAAACAGCATGACCATGCCCACTTTTTGCAGCCACCACTCGCGTCGCTGCCAGCGCATATCCTCCTGCAAGGGATAGCTACGGCTCTGTTCTTCATCAGGATTCATCGATTACCTCTCTCGCATGACTTGTGATTAATCGTAGCTGACGTAAGCTGTTGGAGCGTAAATTCAGCTTACTGAAAGGAAAATTCATGATTCAGAAAAAGATCGGTTTTATCGGCTGCGGCAATATGTCCAAAGCGATTATTGGCGGCCTGATTGCTGGCGGCCAGGTGAACCCCGCAGATATTTGGATTTACGATCACAAAGCTGAGACCAATGAGGAGATGGCGCAGGCCCACGGCGTGACCGCGGCACAGAGCGCGGAAGAAGTGGCGAAGCAGGCTGATATTCTGTTTGGCGCCGTGAAGCCCAATGTCATCCTCAACGTGCTGAAAAGCGTTGCCGGCAGCCTGAATAAAGAGACGCTGGTAGTGTCTATCGCCGCTGGCGTCACGCTGGAATCGCTGGCCAATACGCTGGGTCACGACCGCAAAATTGTGCGTGTCATGCCAAACACGCCCGCCCTGGTCAATGAAGGCATGACGTCAGTGACGCCTAACCCACTGGTGACCGAAGAGGAAACCCGCGAAGTGGTTGCCATTTTCAACAGCTTCGGTAAAGCGGCGGTGGTCAGCGAATATCTGATTCACTCGGTAGTGGGCGTCAGCGGTTCGGCACCGGCCTATGTATTTATGTTTATCGAAGCGATGGCCGATGCGGCAGTGCTCGGCGGTATGCCGCGTGCGCAGGCCTATGAGTTTGCCGCGCAGGCGGTGAAGGGCTCGGCGCAGATGGTGCTGGAAACCGGCAAGCATCCGGCCGAGCTGAAAGATATGGTCTGCTCGCCGGGCGGCACGACTATTGAGGCGGTAAAAGTGCTGGAACAGAAAGGCTTTCGGGCGGCGGTGATTGACGCCATGCAGGCCTGCATGGCGAAATCTGAAGCGCTGAGCAAATCGTAACGCTATTCGCTCGCCAGCAGGCGAGCGTTCATCAGGCGCCCAGCCGTGCGCGCGCCGCCATTTTCACCGCATCCGTCATGCTCATCGGCTTTTGCATCTTATAAAGCAGTTCGGCGGTCAGCGTATATAAGCCGCAGGACGTGGCTGCCACCAGCTGACCTTTCTGACCGTACAGCGCAATAAACACCTGCTCATCCAGCGAGCCGATCAGGCGATATTCATCCCATTCGCTGGCGTGACCAAGGTATTCATAGCGGGTGCCGTAATGCGCGGTCCAGAAAAACGGCACGCGATCGAACAGCTCATCGTGATTCAACATATTTAGGGCGGCAACCCGTCCCTGCTGCTGCGCCACGCGATAGTGTTCGATGCGTTGATGACCGCCGGGCACCGGATAAGTGGCAATGTCGCCTGCCACCCACAGGTTCGGCGCCGCACTTAGATAGCCATCGGTACGCAAGCTACCATCTTCTTCCAGCGGCAGGTCATGAATAAACTGTGTGGCGGGCACCACGCCGGTGGCAAACAGCACCACCTGCGTGGCAATCAGCTGACCGTCGGTCAACCGCACGCCGCTGACTTTACCCTCACCTTCCAGCTGTTCAATCTCACCTTCAATGAAGCTCACGCCGTTTTTTTCATGCAGCCGACGAAAATGGGTGGCGACCTCTTTGCCAAACTGCTTTTCAAACGGCAACGGCTGCGGTGCAATAACCTGCACCTCAACCTTGCGGCTACGCAGCGCCGATGCCAGCTCCATGCCAATAAAGCTGTTGCCGATAATGGTCAGCTTGTGGTGTGCATCCACCTGCTTCAACAGGCTGTCCGCCTGTTCAATGCTACGCAACACATGCACGTTTTCCAGCGTATTGCCCGGTACGTCGGGACGCTGCGGCGTGCCGCCGGTGGCGATCAGCAGTTTGTCATAGTGCAGGCTGCTGCCATCGGCAAAGTGCAGCTGCTGCGCCTTGCTGTCGATCCGCTCAACGTCGGCATTTATCCGCTCCACCTGCTGCATAAAGTCGTCATCGAGAATCACCGGCACCTCATCAATCGCCATTTTTCCCGACGGCACAAATTTTGTCAGCGCGGTGCGATCGTAAGGCGCCTGACGCTCACGCTCCACCAGCACAATGTTGCCCTGATAACCTTCATGACGTAAGGTCCAGGCAGCTGCACTACCGGCGGCACCGGTGCCCAGAATCACCATCATCGGCGTGTCGACATCGCTTTCTACCGCGTCGGCTCGCGCCAGCGCCTGCGGGCTTACCAGAATCATGCCCTGTTCAACCCGCACCGGATACTGCTGCAGATCGCTTAGCGCGAGCGGCTCCTGCAGGGTGCCGGCGGTGATATCGAAGACCGCTTTGTGCCACGGGCAGATGAGTTTGTCATCACAGATTGCGCCCTCTTCCAGCGGCGCACCGGCATGCGGACATGTGGCCTGAAACGCCTGTACCTGTTCGCCATCACGGATCAGCAGAACGTCCGTTTCGCCAATCGCGATTCGGGTCGGTTCGCGCTGCGGCAAATCCTCTAATGCAATGGTGGATTGATAGTTCACGGCGTTATTCCTGTGCTTAAAGGTGAGGCTGACCGTTGGCGGCGGTGATGCCACCGTCTACCGGTAAATTGACGCCGGTGATATACGCGGCGTCGTCGCTGGCAACAAAGGCAATGGCGGCAGCGATATCTTCCGGCTCGCCCGGGCGCTGCAACGGAATGCGATCGCGGAATTTCGCCAGCAGCTGCTGATCCTCTTTCATCTCAGCGGTCATATCGGTCAGGGTAAAGCCGGGGCAAATGGCATTAACGCGCACGCCCTCTTCGCCATAGTCGAGCGCCAGCGAACGCGTCAAATTGGTAATCGCGCCTTTCGCGGCGTTATAAATGCTCATACCCCAGTCGCCGCCCAGTCCGGAGACCGAAGAGATATTTACCACGTTGCCGCGGCTTTTCAGCAACGCAGGCATAAAAGCGCGGGTGCAATAGAACACGCCGTCGAGGTCGGTAGACATGACCTTTTTCCAGTCATCCAGCGAGGCCTCATGCAGTTTACCCTGCGCATGAACGCCTGCATTGTTGACCAACACGTCAACTTTTCCGTAGTGAGCCAGCACCTTTTCGGCCAGCTTATCCACCGCACCCGGATCGCCTACATCGGCGGAAACCACCAGGTGATTGCCGCTGGTTAAGCTGCCTGCGACGTTATTCAGCTTCTCTTCGTTTCTGCCTACCAGCACAACCGACGCGCCCTCTTTCGCGAAGCGCTGTGCGCTGCCTGCGCCAATTCCAGAACCGGCACCGGTGATCACAACGACTTTGTTTTTGAAGCGTTCCATTATTCCTCCTGGTCAGTGCAAAACGCTAAGCCCAGCGGGCCAGCATAAGACTAATAATCCTGGCAGACGAAAAGCACTTTACCTTTGCAGGGATAAAAAAAACGGCTAACCGATTGATTAGCCGTTGTTAAAATTTTTTTCCGTTAAAGCTTACGCTGCGTTTGTTTTTACAAATCCGCTACTCAGCCTTTTTTAAGACAACCGCTGAGGAAGCTATTTCGCGCCTCGCCTTTTAATGCCTGGCTGCTCGCCTGGCTATTACAGTTTTTCATTTTCATCTGTTGTGGCGTCATAGCAGCCATATTGCTCTCTTTTTTCAGGCAGCTGCTCATAAAGCTTTTTCGCTCATCGCCTTTCAGTGATTGCGTGCTGGCATGCTCATTACAGCGCGCCATTTTTTGTTGTTGTGTCATCGGTTCTGCCGCCTGAGACGTTATGCTGACAGACAACAGAAGCAGGGAATAAAGCGGGATAAGGATTTTCATCATAATTAACCTCGGCTAAGTGACCTGATCAGCCTGGCAGGTTAATTACGCAGCGGAGCGGCAAATAACGGAAAATGTGATCGGCATGGCAGTGGCGCAGCAGCATGGCGTTCAGCCAGGAGATTGCTGAACAATTTTATCTACATAATCATAGAGTAAACGCGATGTCGGTTTTGGCGCGGCGGGATCGTCAGCGCGAGAAATAGCGACTTTCAGCAACAGCGCAATATCCTGCTGTTGATCGCGACTCATTCTTTCCAGCATTGCCGTTACCGCTATTTCGAGCGCGTCGACTTTAGCAATCAGCGCTTCTGCTTCGCATTCTTTTTCAGCCAGTTTAATTAGTAATTCAGCAATCAGATTTTTCATGCCGTTTACTCATCAATCGAAAAAATAAAATCTAACATCGTCGTAAAAAAAACAATAGCACTTTTTGCACCAGCCAGCGGTTAATTAATCAGGCGGTGTTGAGGTAATAAAAACGGTGATGGTATTTGTCTGCGTTGCAGTAACGACGCTCGCTGAAAAACAGAGCTCGCTTATTCCGCCATCGCTGCTGTGCCCCTGGCTGGCAACACATAGCGCCAGGGCTGGCAAAATCCACGCGATTTGATAACGGATAACCTGACGGAAAGTTTTTCAGGCCTGTCTAATGGGGCAGACGTAAGTTTGTATTTCAGGAAAACATAGACTGCGATCGCCGTCGCGATTACGTGCAAAATTCAGGCAAACACCACTTTACAGCGCAGCCTGTCACAGGCATTGTGAGCGCATACCAATCATCAGGATCTTGCTATGTCTCTTAATCTTACCGTCAGCGATGTCGTTGCTCGCCGCGACTGGGAAAACCTCGCTATAACCCAGCTTAATCGGCTGGAGGCGCATCCACCGTTTGCCAGCTGGCGGAACGTCGAGACAGCACGCGACGATCGCCAGAGTGAAAGTTTGCGCCTGTTGAATGGCCGCTGGAACTTTAACTGGTTTGCGCAACCTGAAGCGGTGCCGCAAAGCTGGCTGCTGCAGGATCTGACAGATGCTGACGCCATCGACGTGCCGGGAAACTGGCAGCTGGCGGACTACGATGCGCCGATATACACCAATGTTCAGTACCCGATCAGCACCACGCCTCCGCGGGTGCCTGCGCTGAATGCCACTGGTTGTTACTCGCTCACATTTCAGTTGCAGCCTGATGACGTAGGCAGCGAGCAAACGCGGATTATTTTTGACGGCGTGAATGCCGCCTTTCATCTCTGGTGTAACGGCCAGTGGATTGGCTATTCACAGGACAGCCGCTTGCCTGCTGAGTTTGACCTGACGGCGGTGCTGCAGCCGGGCAACAATCGCATCGCCGTCATGGTGTTTCGCTGGTGCGATGGCAGCTGGCTGGAAGATCAGGATATGTGGCGCATGAGCGGTATTTTTCGCGATGTCTGGCTACTGCGAAAGCCGCAGGTGCAGCTGGCCGACATACAGCTGGAAACACACTTGAGCCCGGAGTTCAGCAGCGCGCGACTGCAGGTAAAAACGCGGGTCGCGCTGGCTGGTCGTCCTGCCGCAGAGTATCAGGTCAGGGTCGATCTCTGGTATCAGGAGACGCACATCGGCAGCCTGCAACAGGCGCTCGGCAGCGAGATTATCGACGAGCGTGGTCATTATCACGACCGCACCACGCTACAGCTGCCGGTAAGTCAGCCACACCTGTGGAGCGCGGAATCACCGGCGCTTTATCGCACAGTGATCAGCCTGCTGGCAGGCGACGGTAGCGTGGTGGAAGCCGAAGCGTTTGACGTCGGCTTCCGTCAGGTCACGATTGAACAGGGGCTGCTGAAACTGAATGGTAAAGCGCTGCTGATCCGTGGCGCTAACCGGCATGAACACCATCCGGAACGCGGCCAGGCGATTGACGAAGCAACCATGCTGCGCGATATCCAGCTGATGAAGCAGCATAATTTCAACGCCGTGCGCTGCTCACACTATCCTAACCATCCGCTGTGGTATCGCCTGTGCGATCGCTACGGTTTGTATGTCGTTGATGAAGCCAACATTGAAACTCACGGCATGCAGCCGATGAACCGGCTGGCTGACGATCCCGCGTGGTTTGCTGCAATGAGCGAGCGCGTAACGCGCATGGTGCAGCGCGATCGTAATCATGCCTGCATCATTATCTGGTCGCTGGGCAATGAATCGGGCCACGGAAGCAATCACGATGCGCTTTATCGCTGGGTGAAAAGCACTGACAGCACGCGCCCGGTGCAGTATGAAGGTGGCGGTGCAGACAGTGCAGCAACCGACATTATTTGTCCGATGTACGCCCGCGTCGATCAGGATCAACCCTTCCCGGCGGTGCCTAAATGGTCAATCAAAAAATGGATCGGCCTGCCGGGTGAAGATCGTCCGCTGATCCTGTGCGAGTACGCTCACGCTATGGGCAACAGCCTCGGCGGCTATGCCAAATACTGGCAGGCGTTTCGTCAGCATCCCCGTCTGCAGGGCGGCTTTGTCTGGGATTGGGTCGATCAAAGCCTGACGCGCTATGATGAAGAGGGCCAGCCGTGGCAGGCCTACGGCGGTGACTTCGGCGATACGCCAAACGACCGCCAGTTCTGTATGAATGGCCTGGTCTTCGCCGATCGCACTCCGCATCCGGCGCTGTATGAGGCGCAACATGCGCAGCAGTTTTTCCAGTTCAGCGTGGAAAAAGAGAATCCGCTGGCCTTTGAGGTCAGCAGTGAATACCTGTTCCGCCACAGCGATAATGAGCGGCTGTGCTGGCGCATCGAGCATGAAGGCGTGCCGGTTGCGCAGGGAGAATATGATATAGATATCGCGCCACAGGGCAGCGTACGTATTGAGTTGGAGGCGCCCGGCCGCTATCAGGGCGCGCTCTGGTTACTGCTGGAGGTGCGCCTGAAGCAGGCTACAGAATGGGCGCCCGCCGACTGGCTGGTGGCCTGGCAGCAGTGGCCGTTACCGGCGCAGCTGGCCGTTCCCCTGCCGATCGGAAACGCATCGACGCCTGTTTTGCAGGTCTCCGGCGACAGCGTTACGGTTGAGCATGGCACACAACGCTGGTGTTTTTCTGCGGAACAAGGTGAGCTGACGCAATGGTGGATCGATGATGTCGCGCAGTTACTTTCGCCACTGCAGGACTGCTTTACTCGCGCGCCGGTTGATAACGATATCGGCATTAGCGAGGTGACGCGCATCGATCCTAACGCCTGGGTTGAGCGCTGGCAGCGAGCAGGATTTTATCAGCTGACCGCCGTCACGCAGCAGTTCCAGGCGGACAGGCTACAAAATAAGGTGCAGATCGAAACGCTGCATCACTGGCGACATGATGATGAAACGCTGTTTATCAGCCACAAGCGCTACCAGATTGATGGCGCGGGCGAGTTAAGTATCGACGTCAACGTGACGCGGGCGCCGGGTTCACCGCCTCCAGCGCGGATCGGCCTGCGCTGCCAGCTGGCCAGCACGGCTGAACAGATTGGCTGGCTGGGACTTGGGCCGCACGAAAATTACCCCGATCGTGCCACCGCCGCCCGTTTTTCACAGTGGGATCTGCCACGAGAAGCTCTCGCCACGCCTTATGTTTTTCCCGGCGAAAATGGCCTGCGCGGCGGCACTCGTCATTTGCAGACCGGAAACCTGCAGGTTAGCGGCGATTTTCACTTTTCCCTGCAGCCGTGGAGTCTGGAACAACTGCGCCGCACCACTCATCGACATCTGCTGCGTGCCGAAGCAGGCTGGTGGCTGCATCTGGATGGCTATCATATGGGTGTCGGCGGTGACGATTCCTGGAGCCCGAGCGTCAGTAATGAATATCTGCTGGATGCCGCACATTTCCATTATCAGCTAGTGTTTGCTGGCAAACAGTGAGCATGAACATCTTTCATCAGGCGCCCTCAGGGGCGCTTTTTTATGCCTACAGAAAATTCATCGCCGCTAAGCAGTTAACTTATCCTGATGAAAAATATTGATTTATTCTTATCAAGAATATGAGTACCATCCAAAAATAATAAACAGCACATTATGATATTTAGTTTAATCTTCATGCGGTTACGCTTAAAACAAGCAAAGCGGCAAACGTTCAACGGCTTGAAAATGATAACTTTTATTAATGTTGCTACGTTGGATTGCTGACTGGTTCTTATTGCCGCTGCGGCTACACTGAGTAATGTCACATCAGGGATGACCTCTTACTAATGGCTCGGGTGACGGTACATTCATGCACTAATAATTGAAAGCGAACTGGAGATTATGATGGCAGATCAACGTGGCAAGAATTCAGGCAATTTTGCCGACAATCCTGAGAAAGCATCTGAAGCCGGCAAGAAAGGCGGTCAAAACAGCGGCGGCGGCGGTTTCAAAAATAACCCCGAAAAAGCGTCCGAAGCTGGAAAGAAAGGCGGACAAAAAAGTAACAGTGGCAGCAATAAGTAATAATCAACGCTACTGATGCGAGAAGCCCCGACCGGCACAGCTGCCGCGGGGCTTCTTTTTTGCCTGTAGCCCGCAAGAAGAGTCTCTCTAAGGCAGAAACTGCAGGCATAAAAAAAGCCCCGTCAATGACGGGGCTTTTCAAGCTGGCCCGATAAATCGAGCTGGCAAATTTTTTGCTTAGCCAACGGTAACGTTAGCAGCTGCAGGGCCTTTCTGACCATTTTCGATGGTGAAAGAAACTTCCTGACCTTCTTCCAGAGTACGGAAGCCATCGCTGCTGATTGCAGAGAAATGTACGAATACATCTTTGCTGCCATCTTTTGGAGAAATGAAGCCGAAGCCTTTCTCAGCGTTAAACCATTTTACGATACCGCGCATTTTATCAGACATTCTGTCTTTCCTTCATTCATTTACAAGCCATAATTGGCATTAGGGTTTGTCTACAGATGTGTTATGAGGCATGTGGAAGGCATCAGGAAGAAGAGATATCTGAGATAACGCTTAACTGAAGACTGCATTACTAAATCTGCACGCATAATCGGCTCTGTTAACAAACCGATGGCTGTATTTACTCATACCTGCTCTTTGCGTGCAAGTGTTATTTGCATCGTTAACGCAAACAACAGGAAAAATGGGCGATACACATGCCACTGCAGCAGCAAACAAGTTGAGAACGCTGGCAAAATCAAAAAATATGTCAAGGTGTGACTGTCTTTTTTTCGTACAGGATCTATGTTTAAAAAACAGGCAATCGCCCGCAACCGCATCCTTATGTGGCGCGTGCTGCACCCCTGCCAGACAATCCCGACGTTCCGTGCTTGTGCGTTTTTGGAGCTCATATGGCCGCTCACACTACCAGTGCCAGTCGTGCAATCGTTGATTACTTCAACAGCCCCGCCTGGAATGCACCCAAAGAAGCCGAGCTGCTGGCGGCCATTATGCAGGAGCTCATGCAAACAGGACAGCCAACCAGCAGCAAAGCGGTGATTGCGCGCATTATTGACCGCCTTGAGCAGGATGGCGACGAGTCGCTGCTGAACAGCTACCGCAGTCTGTTGGCACAGCTGATGGAAAACAACGAAACGCACTCCGCCTGATGATTAACGTTTTTTAATCGCCTGCAGATCGTCCGCTTCCGTAATAAAAGCCTGCTTAGAAGTACGTTGATAGAGGCACAGCTCACGGCCGCGCTGATTTTTCATCTGCTTTTGCGGATAAACGCCTTCTATTAACAGCGCAGAAAAGCCCGCACGGTCATCAAACAGATGGATATTCCCCACGGCGCGCGCCTTGCTCAACGAACTGGCTTTTATGCAGGCGCTTTTTACTGCCGCGTCATGATCCTGCCAGGCGTTGGCGCTGGAGGCCAGCGCAGCCGGTGAAATCAACATGCCTAAAATAACGATAAGTTTGGTTTTCATCTTCTCTCCTTGAGGTTGTCGTCAGCCTGGCAAGGTTCAGCGCACGGGACAACCCGACTCGTCTGCAAAAAAAATCCCGCACCAGGCGGGAAAGGAAACGAGCACTGCATGATTATATGACGAGGAGATCGCCTTATTGCTGCTGCATAGTGCCATTCCGGCATTGCAACGATGTGACAAGCAACCCCCTCCTCTTTTTATGACGCATTAACCGCAATAGACGCGGATAATTTTTCCATCCCGATCGCCAAGGAAGTTAAGGCGATTCAGATTGAAATCCATCGTCACGGCAGAATCGTAAGGAATGGCGCGCACCGGCCCGGAGACGCGGACATTCTGCAGCGCCTCAAGGGGTTTGCCGGTATAGCTCTGATATTGTGAGGCGCCGCAGCGATCGTTTTCGCTGTCCTGAACCTGCGCAGTGTCGGGTTTTGTCGCGTGCTGACAGGCGCTTAGTGCAAACAGCGCGGCGATGGCAGTCAGTTTTCCATAAAGCTTCACGTGTTGATTCCTCCTCTACGTGTATTAAGACCCGCAGATGAGGGTAGCAGAATGTCCTGCTCACCTGGACTTTTTCCCCTGTGCTGCCGCTTACCTCAATTTTAAATCGGCACTATTTGCTTAAAAAAAGCACGGCGCCGCACTATAATTATTAGGATTAATCTGAGGAGGGCAATATGGAACTTATCATTTTTATTACCGCTGCCGCGCTAATGACCGTGGTCGCCGTTAAAGTACGTTAAGCAGTTTTACCGGTGCTAACGTGTCGATCGGTTCTTTGCCTTCGCCAGACGGCCTCATTAGCTGAGCGAACTCTGATGAAGGCATGGGACGACCGAGAAAATAGCCCTGCCCTTCATCACACGACATGCGCTTTAACTGACGCAGCTGTTCTTCAGTTTCAATACCTTCCGCCGTTACGGTAAGTGAAAACGCCTGTGCCAGCCCCATAATGCCTTCCACTACCCGTTTTGACTGCACTGACTGCGGGAACTCCTGCATCCAGGAGCGATCGATCTTCAGGCCGTTGAACGGAAAGGCTTTCAGATAGCCCAGTGACGCGTAACCGGTGCCAAAATCATCCACGGTCAATCGCACGCCGAGTTCGTGCAGCCCCTGCATAACGGTTAGCGCATGTTGAGGATTTTCAAAGGTAATATTCTCGGTGATCTCCAGTTCAAGGCGCGCGGGTGCCAGTCCGGTTTTATGTAACGCATGGAAAACGCGCTGCACCAGATTGCCACTGCGAAATTCCACCGGTGAGATATTCACCGAGACGTACATCGTCTCCTGCCAGCTCAGGGCCTCGCGGCAGGCGGTTTCCAGCACCCAATCGCTGATCGCCGTGATCAGGCCGTTTTCCTCGGCCAGCTCAATAAAGCGATCGGGCATGATCCACTCGCCCGGTGATGGTTCCCACCGGATCAACGCTTCCGCGCCGGCGATCGTGCTGCTGTTCAAATCAAAACGTGGCTGATAAAACAGGCGTAAACGGTTTTCAGCGATGGCGCATTCAAGATGCCGCGCCATGTCGCGCTGTTGCATCAAATGCTCTGACATTTCGCATGAATAAAATATCCATTGATTACGGCCGCCCTGCTTGGCTTTGTAGAGCGCAATATCCGCCAACCGCAGCAGCTCATCGGGCTGCTCTGCATCCTGAGGCGCCATCGCGATGCCCATGCTGGCACCGATGAACACGCTTTGATCGGCAATATTAAACGGCCTTTGCAGTTCATTAAGCAGCCGCCGGCAGCGTTTCTCAATCTGCTCACGAGTGCGACAGCCGGTGAGCAGCAGAATAAATTCGTCGCCGCCCAGCCGTGCGGCCAGCTCATCAGCTCCGAGACAGGATTGCAGCCGCAGCGACACGTCATTGAGCACCTTGTCGCCTGCGGCATGGCCCCAGGTGTCATTAATGGGCTTGAAGCGATCGAGATCCAGACTGATCATCACCAGGGGATCGCTCTCCGGCAGGTGCGATAATCGCCCGGTCAAAAACTCTTTCAGTTGCAGACGATTGGGCAAGCCGGTCAGCACATCGTGCTGCGACAGAAACTGGATGCGCGCCTGTGCTTCCACTTCCAGCGTAATATCCGACACCGTGCCACGATAGCCTTCAATGTTATCGACATAGCCGACCATGTTTGCAACCAGGCGACAAATACGGGGTTTGCCCTGCGCGCAGATAAAATTACAGCGCAGCACTGAGCGATGCCCCTGCTGCTCACGCCTGGCCAGCCATTCAGAAACCGGCTGCACCTTGCTGTGCAACAGCTCATCAATTGAGCGGCCCAGCCAGCTCACCACCGAATGCCCGGTCACATCGGTAAAACGGGCCGAGAGATAAACCAACATGCCATTGCGATCGATCTCCCAAATCCAGTCGGAAGAGGCTTCCGCCACATCGCGAAAACGGGCTTCGCTGTTGGCCAACTCATGCTGACTGCGGATCAACTGCTGAAAACGCTGATCGCACAGGCGCGCATTGAACATCGCCTGGCGGGAAACGTGACGCGTGACAAAACCGATGACTAGCGCGGTTAACAATAACAGTGGCAGGATATAGAGCATCAGCGCTTCGCCTGGCTCGCTGGATTTCCAGCGCAGCACCAGCTTTTCACCGTTTTCAATGGGCTGAGAGATGGCAGGTTCAAGCTGCGCATCGCGCGCGTTGCTGGCCAGACGCGCCTCATCGATGCCCACGGAATGGCCCAGCGCAGCCAGTTTGGCAGGCGTCATGCGATTAATAAAAATCATGATCGACGGCGGCCCAGCGACTTCCGGCAGGCCAGGCATCTGACCGGTGGTAATCGGTGCCATCACCACGATAGCGGGTGAACGATTAATGATGATATTGCGCACCAGTGCATCGGGCACGCTGTTCAGACGACGCGCTTCTGCCAGCCACTCATCGGTATATTTTCCCAGCATGGCGCTAATGGGAATAGAGGAGAGCTTGCCATCGATCACGGCATATCGCGTCTGGTTGTTCCCGTCCACCACGAAAGCCCCTTCATAGTGGTATTCGCTGTAGAGGCCGGGGCCAAAGTTTTCCTGCGTATACGCCCAGTCGGTATCCATACGTACATGCAGGTGCTTCCAGGCTTCTCCCCAAAAGGCGTAATCGCGAATATCTGTGCGCATGATTTTCTGCTGCGCCCGCCATATCTGATCAAGCAGCAGTTTTTCTTGTGCGAGCGCCGCCTGGTTTTGTCGGTGCGCAATGGTCATCACCATAATAACCGACAACGCGAATATCCCGGCCACCAGGGCAACCAGCACGCGAAGCGTGCGGCTGGTGGTCTGGACCTGGAAGCTCTGAGCTGATGTAGAAAATGAAAATAATGACATAAAGCACCGCCAATCGATAAAAGCACGTGCTCTGTGGCACATGGACATCCTGCAGCAGAATTGCCAACAACATGCCTCTTCAATGAACAATTATCGGCCAATGACACTGACAATTTAGAGCCAGCGATAAATATCCCGGCTCGCTGGCGTTAACTCGACACCGATCATGCAGGTTGCTACTATGCGCTTTCCTCTCATCGCCGGGCCGGTTATGAATACACGCACCGACAGACTTATTCTGACGCTGTTTTATCTCGGCAGTTTTGTCGCTTATTACGCCATCACGCTCCTGATTACGTTGTTCCCAAACTATGCTGAACTTCGCAGCGATGGCTTACTGATGCCGGTGCTCTGTCTGTTTGAATTTGCGGTGATCTATCCGCTTTATCGTTTTTATTGCCAGCGCCGCGACGATATCCCGCTGGGTAAACTGCGCCCGGCCAATACGCTGCTGTTTATTGGTTCGCTGCTGCTGTTGATGCTGGCACAGACATGGTTTTTGCAGCCGGAAGCCTGGCTGGAAGAGCAGGCGCAACAGGGCAGCAGCTCAATGCTGATTCTGATGTTTACGGCGGTGCTGCTGGCACCTGTTTTTGAAGAGATTCTGTTTCGGGGATTTTTACTGCAGGCATTTTTACTTTGGGCACCGCGTAGCCGCTTCGCCTGTATGCTGCTTACGTCTTTGCTGTTTGCCATGATGCATACGCAATATGTTCAGTGGCAAACCACCGTGGTACTGACGCTATTTTCGCTGATCCTGTGTTATGCACGCCTGCGCAGTAAGACGCTGGCGCTGCCGATTTTCCTGCACATGCTGAATAACCTGATTGCCCTGCTCCCCGCCTGGTATTTCTCGCTGCAATAGAAAATCATCCGGGCATGGTGCCCGGAAGATCATCACGAAATCGCTGATTCCGACGCATTCTTATGCTTTTCAGCTTCAAAGTGCGTTTTAAACTGTTCATAAATTGAAATCATGTTCGCCGCATCGCCCTGCAATGGGCTGAGTTTGCCAGCGCGGACCAGCTCGATAACCAGCTGTAAGGCAGCCTGTTTTGGGCTGTTGGAAGGATGAGCAATTTCGTTCGACATAAGCGTCCTGTGATGTGAGATGCAAAACCTGAATTGTAGCGGATGCTCATCCGCTTGTGCAGGCAAATATCATTCCCGTCACGATGCTGTTGGCTGGTCCTGTTTAGTTTATTCGGCCCCGTAGAAATAAGCGTATTATCAGTGAGTTAATTAGCGTATAAAACGGATTGCTGCGGTTTGGCTATACTTTAGTCATCAAGGGGAAGCACGATACCGAACGTCCGCTCACAGAGACCGGGGGCAAAGGAGCCAGTATGTTGATAGGATTTGTATTATTAGTGAGCGCATGTGGTAACGATGCCTGCGATGCTCTACCCGTTTCAGAACGCATTTACCCCACAAAAATTGTTTGTGAGCAGATGGCTGAACGCATCCATAAAATACGCCCGAACGCGGTGCTAATTTGTGGTGAGGTTCACCGTTAAGCAAGTTTTACAGATCAATGAACACTTAATGAACATTCTGACGTTGCATGTTTGTCCTCAAGCGTACAAAATATAATCTAATTGGCTAAACGTCCTGTTGTGAATCTCATGAAAAATTTAAAACCTCGTCGTCCTAACGGCCGGTGGGTCTATTACATTATTTACGATGGCCTCCTGTGGCCCTGCCCGGTGCGCTGGGAATGGGAAGAAAGCTTTGGTGGCTGGCTACCGTTCTACTATTCGCCAACCTTCGAGTTTGTGGTGGGCGATCCTGACAAAGCTTTTCGCGTGGCGAAGAGCGACGGTCGACTGCGTCGTGCTGCGCAGGAATTTATGCCCGCCTGAGTCTAAAAATTCGTTAATTATCTTTAACTGAGTGCTGAAAAATTGCACCCTGCGCCAGAACGTTCACACTCTTGTTGAGAACAAAGAGAGGGACGATGGAGCAGATTCTGATCAGTGCCTGCCTGTGCGGCTTCGCCGTACGTTATAATGGCAGCGCCAAACCCTGGAAAAATACGCATCTCCTGCGCTGGCATGCCGAAGGCAGGCTGGTGATCTGCTGTCCTGAAATCGCTGCCGGGTTGCCGGTGCCGCGTTTACCGGCAGAAATTCAGGCCGATGGCGCGCATCTCCTTGAATCTGATGGCAATGATGCCACAGCAATGTATCAGCTGGCGGCGCAGCGCGCGCTGCAAACCGCGCTGGCGCATCATTGCCGTTTTGCGTTGCTGACCGATGGCAGCCCTTCCTGCGGTAGCCAACAGGTATATGACGGCAGTTTTCAGCAGCGTCGCATCAACGGCATCGGTTTCACCGCGCGGTTGCTGCGGGAACATGGCATCAACGTCTATGCCGAACATGAAGCTGAGCTTCTGGCGACACGGCTGAAGGTCGAAGAGCATCAGGCCTGGCAGGCGATTCACAACAAAGTTTCACAATTCATTCAATGACGTCTGCAACTACTGCGCTTAATTTAGTGTCTTATGAGCATCATCACGACCGATATCGATCACTCAGGAGAAACTATGCGCACTTCCAGGCCGCTTTTGCTTGCTTTACTGGGTAGCAGCATCATGCTGAGCACGCTGGCATATGCAGAAGAACCGGTGGTGCAACCCGCACCGCCCGTCATGCAGGACAGTGACAGCAGCGCGCAGGCACAACCCGCGCCGCAACCCCATTCCTATGACGTTAAAGAGTTTTATGCCGATTCGCGGCACTATACCTACGGCGATGTGGTGCCGGATCTTTACCGCACCAAAAAATATGAAATCGTTGAATGGCAGAAACGCCATTTACCGCCGCCGGAAACCGGCAGTCACTGGACTTACATTGGTGGCAACTATGTGTTGATTTCAGACGGTGAGGGGAAGTTTCTTAAAGCAGAATCGGGCGAAATATTTTTTCAGTGATCACACGCTGGCCCGGTACACACTGGGCCAACGCTTACAGAACAGGTAAAACTCTTTTTGCCGTGTGATTAACCATTCATCTCGAGACTATCATTCTCATCGTTACTGGCGCTGGCCGCTAACGGCGCGCTGATATCGAGATAACTTTGTAATTCAATAAGATGCTTACGCATCAACTTCTGCGCACGTTCAATGTCATCTTTCAGCAGTGCATCGACAATCTCTTTATGTTCGTCATAGTGGCTAAAAATCACCTCAGACTGACGATAAAGCATCATCACCAGCGCACTGCGCGCCAACAAATTAGCCAGGATATTTTCCAGCACGCTGTTACCCGCGATGCGCGCCAACAACAGATGAAATTTATCCAGCTCATACACAATATCGTGCATATCGTGGCGTTCGATAACCGCCCGTTCATTACGCTGTTGTTCGAGAATCTCCGCTGACCAGGCAACAATTTTTTCTGGTGTAATCAATGCAACAATCGCTGGCTCAATTGCCTGACGTGCGATAAAAATCTCCCGGGCATCACGCCTTGAGGGGGTTGAAACGACCGCGCCAAAGTTAGGTGCGATAGTAACAATATTCTGCAGCGCCAGACGTTGTAGCGCGCTTTGCACATGATTGCGATTAGCTGAGAGAGATTCAACGAGCTGCGACTCAATCAAACGGGTGCCAGGACGCAACTTGTGCTGCGCAATTGCACGCGTCAATTCATAGACAATCCGTTTAATCTCCTTCTGCTTCTCGGTGAGCTTAATCGCCATGATTTTTCGTATCCTCAATAATTATTCCCAACGATGACCTTACCCCTGTTTTGGATTAATAACGCTAGCAATCTTAAGGCGCCCACACCCATACACCGGGTATCCATACAGTATAACGTTTTGCACGATTACACGCGAGTGTCAGATGGGATTCCAGCGGCACTTTATGTACCAAAAAAGTGGATAACGGCGTTGTTTTAACAAAAGAAATAATGCATAAATCAATTTCTTTCATCGCTAATAACAGACGAAGCGGCGGATAAAAAGATCCATTCAAGATTAACAGACCTGCATATAAAGCATTCTTTTTGGTGAAAATGTTGAGATATCAAATTTTATTTTATTGAACGTGAACTTCCATTTTATTATGTTGGTAGCTATAGCCTTTTACTGAGAGTTATAGTGAGTATCATATGTAACACTTTGTCTATTTAACGTTGTGTCATAGCATTTCCAGGCATCATCGATGAAGTTGCAGATCGCATCCATCTTTAAAAAAAAGACAAGCAAATAATATTTATCATCTCAATATTCAACATTCATAAAGACAAAATAGATCCCGGAGGATGTTATTATTTCGATGATAAATAAGCGTTTATTCTTGCACCGCTTTTAATTCATTCAGCGGATTTTAATCAGGCCAAAAACTATTCTTTCGCTCTTATTCAACTTTTTTTTGCGCACCTGAATTGGCGCAAAAAGGTAGGACACCGAAATAATAAACTGACTGTTCCAGCACGTTATCATCGTCTCAGGCCTGCTGGAAAATTCATGATTCAAACAATGGGAAAAGATGGGTTTCACGCATTTGATGGCTAAGCACAACCTCAAACAGAACAACATGGCTTTTCGGCACAGGCTTTATTAGCATCATTGGGATCCTGACCAGCAGATAAGTGTCGACGGCGCTTTGCCCTCGCGAGAGCGCGATTTGATAAGGAACAACACGGGACGGGAGCCCCCCAAAAGATTTAGCGATTAAGATAAATAACCAATAAATTCATAAAATTACATTAAATATAACGTTAACCTTTAACCTTAACGGCGGGTACGAACACGGCGTTAATATTGTCGCGCTGTGCACTATTTGTAACACTGCCCTGCCCGCCTGCGCGTGAACCCTCTCACCGTCAGCAAAGTACATGATTATTGCGAATACCTTCGCGGTATATTTCAGCTAACGCTATCGCTCGCCATCTCTTTTTTCTGCACGACGTACCCCGATTAGCGCTGTTCAGCCAGGCCGTTGATTGCCGGAAATGCTGATCAACATCGATCCGATATTCAACGCTAAAAAAATATTATTAATTTTGGCATCAGCATCCGTTTTTTACCGGCATACTGCATTACGTCTACATAAAACAGGAAAATAATATTATACCAAAGCCTGTTTGTCGCACCGGTATACGCGTCTTTTTTACCTTTTGACGTTATGACAAACCTGTTGGTAACGCTATACGCCTATAACCATGGTTTATCAGCAGCTATTATCGATGTTATCGCGTGCGCCACAGAAACCAGGGTTGTAACGCCGTGCTAATAAAAACCAACGCAAAACACGGTTGCTTATATAACACCGTTATGATTAAAGGTTTGTTTCCCTTCGACTCTGACAGGTGTACGCGAATACGTACTGACGTAGATAATTTCAGGAAGAGAAAGTCACCACCTTCAAACAATATTATTCATCTTTTGTTCGACGGTTAAAAGAAGAAGCGCGTAAACACGCATGTTGTCGCTGCGCTAATTGATGATTATAGAGAAGAGTTCCCTATTTAAAAACGTTAACTCTGGCCGTCAGCCGTAAAGGTCGCATTATCGATTTTTGCTTGCCGATACAGGAAAAAAATTATTACTGATTCTAGCGCAACACGCTATTTAATAACGTCAGTTATCAGCTGGAAAAGTGGTGTTGCCAATGCGATATTGATGTTATCTGAAGTCCGCTTCCACCATTCCGGTGCACGATGGATTACCCGATGCATACCATAAGTGACTGCGCGCCTTAAGCCAGCTTACAAAGGGATAGCTGATGCTGGCCATCAACTGCATTTACTCTGTTCAGACAGTCTCCTGACTGAGTTTCTCAGCGCAACCACTGCCGCCAACGATATGCGTAATCGGTGTCTTCGCTATCAATCAGCACGCTGTTATTACTACGCAGATCATATCGGCACCACCGACAGGCAAAATACTCACTCAGATAAATTTTTTCGTCGCGGACAGAAATGTCTCATTTTTGCTATTCTCTGCGTACCGATCCGCTTATAGATGCAGCGCGATCACTGTTATCGGTATTTAGGGAAAAAAATGAAATTTAAAGGCCTCTCTAAGGGATTCTTCATCCTGCTGCTTGCGATTGTTACCTGGGCTTTCTTTGATGTGTTAAGCCCCTATTTTTCAGCGATTTTATGGGCTGCCATTCTGGCGGTGATCTTCTATCCGCTGAAAACCAAACTCCGTGAAGCGATGGGCGATCGCAATGGTGCAGCGTCGCTGGTGACTATTCTGATCATCTGCCTGATTGTGTTTACGCCGTTGGCCGTCGTCGCTTCTTCGCTGGCCATGGAATTTAATATCATCTACACCAAGCTGCAGGCGAACAATACGCCGCTGCCGACGGTGCTGAATCAGGTTACACATCACCTGCCGGGTTGGGCACGTAGCTTTCTATCCGAACAGCACCTGAACAGCGCAACTGAAATTCAGAAGAAGCTGTCTGATGTGGCGTTACGCGGTAGCCAGTATCTTGCCGGCAGTGCATTTTTGATTGGCAAAGGCACCTTCAGCTTTGTGGTCGGTTTCGGCGTGATGCTCTATCTGCTGTTTTTCCTGCTGAAAGATGGTGCCTGGCTGGTCAGCCTGATGATGGAATCGCTGCCGCTGTCAAAATTTATGAAGCATCACCTGCTGGTGAAGTTCGCGGCGGTGTCGCGGGCGACGGTCAAAGGCACCGTGGTAGTCGGTATCGTCCAGGGGGTATTAGGCGGGCTGGCATTCTACATTGTCGACATCGAGGGCTGTTTGCTGTGGGGCGCATTGATGGCGTTCCTGTCACTGATTCCAGCGGTGGGTTCAGCCATTATCTGGGTACCAGCTGCGGTCTATTTCTTCGTTTCCGGCATGCTGTGGCAGGGTCTGTTCCTGGTGGGCTTCTTTGTGGTGGTCGTGGGCCTCGCGGATAACCTGCTGCGTCCGCTGCTGGTCGGCAAAGACACCAAAATGCCCGATTACCTTATTTTGATTGCCACGCTTGGCGGCATGGAAATCTATGGCATCAATGGCTTTGTGGTGGGTCCGCTGATCGCTGCGCTGTTTATTGCCTGCTGGAATCTGCTCTCTGGCCGTGATAACCAGGCTAACACCGACGAGCTGGATGAAGATTTCATCGAAGAAGGTCGGCTACCGCCTGGCGCGTAATTCTCCTCTCTCCCGGCTCCGCGCCGGGAGTTTTCCTCTGTTTCCTGCCCTGCTCGTGACACCTGCCGCTTCGCATGAATCTCCCGAACAAAGACACTATCTTTATTATTCATCTTGTTACTGGAGCAGCATTCAGGAGGAACGGCATGAAATATTGGTACTTCATCTCACTTATTGCCGCCGCGGCGTACCTTTTTGCATTTTTACCTAAATTACGCACTCAGCGTGAACCCATCGCCTATTGGGGCTGTTTTGTCTATCTGGGCGCATCAGCAATCTGGTGGGGGCTTTACGGGCTGCGTCATTACTTTGGGTTGATTTAAACTGCGGTCGGGATTCTCTGAAGGCAAGATCGTCATCGGGGAGCCCGACTGAATGGCTATAAAAGGGAGTATGAGAACGGAAAAACGGAATGAGATAAAGGAATATAAGAAGATGGTGCCGATAAGAGGAGTCGAACCTCCGACCTTCGCATTACGAATGCGCTGCTCTACCAACTGAGCTATATCGGCGTCGGGAAGGTACTGCGGGGCGATAAATTATGAAAAATCGTGAAATGAGTCAAGCTGTCGTGGCGCGACCGCTGCTTTTATCGGCAGGATCGGCAGACAAAAAAAAAGCGAGGCCGTAGCCTCGCCGGTCAAATGACCTGTTCCACCAACAAGCTTTATCTAATCAGGGTCGATCTAGTCGTAATACGCGAGTTTATGGTCAACACCGTTGATATTGACGGTGATATAACCGCCCGGCGTCGTGGCATTGACCGGTTTTGCCGCGACGGCGGTAGCCAGGGTCAACACGCCTTTCTCATTGGCACCGATACCGGCCAGGCCGTTATGCAGCGCGAAACGCATCTGCGGTTTCGTTGGCCCCAGTTTGGTCAGGTCAGTAATCAGTGAAAAGTCTGGCGAAAACTGCGAACAGACGCCCGCGTCAAAGCGCGTAGGTCCGGTGGTTTTCAGGTTGAACATGGTGTCGCCGCTGCCCGCTTTGAGCTTTACCCACAGCTCAACAAAATCGACGCCCTGTCGGTTATAACGGGCATCAATAATGGCAGGCGATCCGCGATGGAACATATCCACCCATACCGAGCTGCCGCGCTGCAGGTTTATTTCCGTTACGCCGGTTGATACCGTGGCGGTTGGGCTGCCTGCAGTGCCTGATGGATCGGCGGTGCTTGCCCGGCCGATAAATTCGGCCACCCACTGTTGGTTAGCGATCGGGAAGTTAAATGCTCCCACGCGGTACCAGTTATCGGTATCAGTACTGTTATTGAGACGATAGCCTGAGAAATGGCCGACGCGCAGCGAACCGGTTAATTGCGTGCCGAAGTTCTCATCACGACGCCAGCCATACTCATAACCCGATAACCAGCGCGGTGACGACATTGCGGTGGAGAGTTTGGCACCTGCCTGCAGGTTGATCTGGCTCATCAGGACGCGACTGTTGTCGAGATTCAGCGGATTGGAACAGCCTTCCAGGTTGAATACCTGAATTTTCCACTGCCCTTCTGACAGGTTACCCGGGTAACGGGTACGCTCAATCCAGACGTTGCTGATTAACCCCTGGGTCATGCGCGGCATATACAGCGTGGCGTCGCCATAGCCACTCTGGAAATTCGAGTTGGTGATCTCAATCGCCGTCGAGTGGTTCCAGCCGCCGCCGGGCGAATCTGACCAGCCCACATCAAAGACGCGGCCAAAGGTGTTACCGGTATAGATTTGGTCAAATTTACTGTCAAAGGTATCGATCAGCTTGAACACCGTGCCGCCAGCATTTTGCGCCTTGAAGCAGGTGACATTGGTCGACTGGCCTTGCGTAATAATGTTTTCCAGGAACGGCTGCGCATTGGTACACATAGAAGCGGCAATGGCCGCGGTATTGGTGTTGATGTCGGCTGACGCCTGGCCGTTCCAGGCGATACCGCGGATGGCCGTTCGCCGCGCCTTGATCTTGAATACCGGCTGGTCACTTTTGGTCGATATGATCGTGGTGCGTGGTACCGCACCCAACTCGACATCATCGCCATACAGGCCGAAGAAGCCAAACTCGGTGGCGCTGGTATCGATCGGCGAGATCAAATACTTGCCCGCCGGGAAGCGGATCGGCAGCCCGTTCACTTCCGTATTCCATGTGCGTGCCCAGTTCAAATAACGCATAACGGCATCGTTATCGTCAGTGGTGCCGTTGGCACGTGCGCCAAAGTGCAGCACATTGATCAGTGCCGGATCGTTGATGGTACGCCGCCAAAAAAAGTTGGTGCCCACGGCAACGGTACCGCCATTATCCGGATACGGACTGTTGCCGGTAAAGGTAAAAGCAACGAATTCACCGCCCCCACGAAAGGTGTTATCGCCAGCGTAGTAACGTTTTAAGGTTGCAACATCACCCTGTTTGGCAGGTACGGTTGTTCTCAGTTCGGCAAAAGAATTCACTTCAATCATATATTCCTCCTCAGGAACACTGGCATAAAAAAGCCCCTGCGAAGCAGAGGCCAGATAGAGGGTTAAACAAGGTTATTTGGCGGCAGGTGCGTGACAGAGCGAATCCCACAGATCGTTGTGGGCGTTAATCGCTCTGATAGTGCGGATATCCAGCACGCGGGCATCGTCGCCGTGGGTGATAATCGGGGAAAAAAGAGAACAGGATGAATCGGTCAGCGCGACCGGTTCAGGATTGGTGGTAGTTTGACTGCTGCAGCTTGTCACGAGCAGCAGCATCATCAAGCCCGTTATTCGTGTTTTGTACACGGTTAGCCTCCTCACGGTTCTGTTGTTGTTGTTTGGCGACGGCAGAGATCTGCGCAGACTCCTTACGGGCCGCGGCAATATCGGCCCGCGCGCGCTCTTTGGTTTTACCAATCTTGTGTCCGCCGACGTAGCTGGCAAACAGCGCCGCGACCAGCGCTGCCAGACCGGCCAGCCATTGCCAGCTGCCACCTAATAATGCGGTTATTACGCTCATGATTTAGCCTCTCTACTGACCATTACCGTTGCTGGTGGTGACGTTACTGCTGCTATTGCTGTTGGTTGTACTGACGGTGGTGCTGTTGGTGCTGGTGTTGCTCTGCGTCTGCAAGTCATCTTTGCGCTGCACCAGATTTTTTTGACGGACAAACTGTGCAATCACCGCCATGGCGACCATAAAGGCGCCAATAAAACCGAGATAGTTATGCGGCAGATAGGATTTGATGTCCTCGGGCAGCGCCTGCCAGCCGCTCATTGCTGCATCGGGGAAAGATTGCGCCCAGGCGCTGAGCGCTGAGCCCAGCGAACCGAGCCATACCGACCAGGTTCTGAACAGCAATTTTGCGTGAGAAACGAACTCCAGCGTGGTGAATCGTTGCAGCAATATCACCGTGACGATCAGCAAAATCACCGGCACAACAAAATAAACGTAAATCATAACAACCCCTTGTAAACATCATAGGTGCCGGTGCGCATCACTTCGGCATGGCGCCGCGCCCGCCCGGGCGTCTGTCGCGCCCACAGGCTGTTCAGCATGCCGTTAGCCGCGCCGGTGAAATCGCCGGCGGCGACCATTTTCAACGTTTCATTAAACGCCGCCAGGCCATCGACGCCCAGCTGGTAAGCCATGCTGTACAGCACATCGCGCCGCGGTTCGTTGCACTGCGCCAGCGCCTGACTCAGCACCGGACGCTTTTCCATTTCTGATGCTTTGCTCTCCAGAATGCAGTGCTTCCAGATGTCGCCCACCTGGCGAGGCACGCGGAATGAGTAGTTGGATAACGACGCGCCTTTCGGCCCAATGCGGATACCGCCCGCCACGGTTGGAAATCCCTGCGTGTCCAGATAAGGCGCGTCCACATAGCCTTCTTCAAAATTTAAAATGGGAATGATCTGACTCATAACGTCACCTCTCTGACATGCACGGTGAATGATAAAAAAATGAACAATATTGATTAATAAGCCTGACAGAACCTGGCGATGACAGGCAGTTAAACATCAGCAATGCTGAAGTTTTAAACGCAGGAGTTTTTTGCAAATTACTACCGTTTAAAAATAGAGACTGGTGCCTCTTAACGGCAATGCTGACGTGCGGGGGTTGCAAGATAATCCGCGCCCGCTTTTTCACGATCGTCACTGACCGCATAGAGGTAAACATGCGGTAAGCAGCAGTTATCAAAACTGGCTTCGGTACGGGCTCGGGGGACAATTTGCGCAACGGCGCGTTGCACACGGCTCAGGGATTTGCGCTTGCAGATTTGCTCTGCCTTACGCAGCGGTTCGGGGGGTGCCTCCAGACAAAATGCGAGATCGATGCTCTGTTTAAGCTGACTCATCGCCTGCCGCCGATTGTGGCGCCGGGAACGAGCGTTGCCAATGAAAGTTGATTTGCCATAACTGATTATCGCCATAACTCCTCCTGTGAATGAGTCTTTGGCGATGGGATGGCATGCGCTCGTATCCGGAAACTGGACAGCTCAGGCGCATATTTCGCTCACAAAAAAAGATCCTGACTGCGTTAACAATCAGGATGCATTTTTCGTCAGACAGAAAATGAGCGTTTACCGACGCTACCTATGCGCATCCACCCCATCCCAAAGCTTATTCGCTTTTGGTTTGGCTTAGTGTTGCGCTTGTGCAGCGCCTGAATTGTTTAAGAGCAGTACAGTCCGTGTAGCGGTATGACGTCTTCCATGTGCAAATTATTAACTGGCACTTATGATTTATCAACAACCAAAAGTTAATTTTTTATTCACTAGCGGTTAACCTTATGATCTTTGGGAAACTTTATTTTTATCCGAGGGAAAAAACGGGCGGAAAGTGGCGCAAATCTCCGGTTTTACCCGGAAATTAACCAAGGAATTGATAGGCGCGTGGCTGACTCATGATGACTTTTGCATGCACCTGCATGCCCTGAGCCTCTTCACGTGTGAGATACCAGGTCTCATAACGCTTGTTATCTGAGATCACCGCGAGCTTGCGATGCTGCTGCTGCAAACGTTTCAGATAGAGTTGATCGTCGAGGGTAAAAATGTAGATGCCATCGCCATCAAACAGCTGGATGCTGATGTCGACGAAGATTTGATCGCGCGGCTCGAAGGTGCCGGACATAGCATCACTGTTGATGGCGATCAGCCGGATGCTTTCAGCCGGTCGGCCGTTAAACAGCACACGTGCTTCATCCATGCCATACTCAATGGCGGTGATGGTTTCCACGAACTCGTCGCGCGGGTGTGCACTGCCCGGCAGATTGATCGTGAAGTCGAGTACTTCAACCCGGTAAGTACCCTTGCCGATGCCGCGGAAAAGGTGGTTGGCTTCGCCATCGGCGGTCACATTACCGGCGCCATATTCCAGCCACTCGGCGCGTACGCCCAGCAGCTGGCTCAGGGCGAGTATATTTGTCGCATCAGGTATCGCCTGACCATGAAACCATTTCCATACTCCCGGTGTGGAAATTTTACACCCCTGCTTCTGCAATGCATCAGCAACCTGTTTGTTTCGTCCATGACCGCTAACACCTGCACTCTCACAGGCGGCAATCAGTCTGGCAGTAAAGGCTTGTTTAGAACACTCTCTTTTAACCATTAGTTATTTTTCTGCCATGAAGAAATGCTTACTGTTATTTCTGATTTTTTGCTACCAGTTCATTTTATATTACCGTCGGTTGGCTACCCAAAAGAATTTATTAAGCATCACCTGAGGTAATTATGTGGTTTACCCTGAATTGATCTGACTCAGAGATGAGAAAAATCGCAACGGAAAAGCAGCACGCCAGGTTTTACCCGGCGCAGAGACGCGTTGAATATCAGGACAAAGCACGGACGGGAAGCGCTGGCTGAACATCGACAGCATTTTACAAGGCGCGAGCCGAAAGAAAAAAAGAGATGCCATATAAACCACAAAGCAGGAAAAATCTTAACGGAGGAGAACGCGTAACGCTCTGCTAATGACTGGATCTGAAATGTTCGTTTTTTTGGCAAAAAAAAACGGGCAATTCACTGCCCGTTTTTATGCTTGTCATGCGCGGATAGTGTTATCGCCCCAGGCGATCCATTTGTAGGTGGTTAACGCCTCCAGCCCCATTGGGCCACGGGCATGCAGCTTTTGCGTACTGACCGCCACTTCTGCACCAAGACCAAATTCCCCGCCGTCGGTAAAACGCGTGCTGGCGTTGACATAAACCGCAGACGAGTCCACCTGATTGACGAAACGATTCGCTGCCTGCTGATCGCGGGTTAAAATCGCGTCGGAGTGCTGCGTACCGTGCTCACGGATATGATCAACCGCAGCGGCTAAATCAGCCACCACCTTGACATTAAGATCGAGCGACAGCCACTCATCATCATATTCATGCGGCTGGATCAAGCTCACGGCCGCCGGACCGCGCTGCAAAAGCGCCAGTGCATTGGCATCGGCGTGCAACGTAATGCCTTCGTCGGCGGCGCGCTGGCTGAGCAGCGGCAGAAACGTGGCGGCAATCTCCTGATGAACCAGCAGGGTTTCCAGCGAGTTACAGGCGCTCGGACGCTGCTTTTTGGCGCTGATGATTACCTTCAGCGCATCACTGAAATCAACGCCGGGATCGACATAGGTATGGCAAACGCCAATGCCGCCGGTGATCACCGGAATGGTTGAGTGCTCGCGACACAGCTTGTGCAGGCCAGCGCCGCCGCGTGGAATCAGCATATCGACATAGCGGTCGAGCTTCAGCAGTTCATTAACCAGCGCGCGATCGGGATTGTCGATCGCCTGTACCGCGCCCGCCGGTAAGCCGTGCGTCAGCAAAGCATTCTGGATCACCTTCACCGTGGCGGCATTGGTACGATGCGTCTCTTTACCGCCGCGCAGGATCACCGCATTGCCGGTTTTCAAACAGAGCGACGCAACATCAACGGTGACGTTGGGCCGCGCCTCATAGATCACGCCCACCACGCCGAGCGGCACGCGGCGACGCTCAAGGCGCAGGCCGCTGTCGAGCAGACCGCCATCGATCAGTTGCCCGACCGGATCGGCCAGATAACAGACCTTACGCACGTCATCCGCGATGCCTTTCAGGCGTTGCGGATTCAGGGTTAATCGATCCAGCAACGCGTCGCCCATGCCATTGTGCCGCGCATCTGCCACATCTTCTGCGTTAGCAGCCAGAATCGCCGCGCTCTCCGCTTCCAGGCGATCGGCGATACTTTGCAGCACCTGATTTTTTTGCTGGGTGGTTAATTCTGCCAGCTGATACGATGCGGCACGCGCCGCCTTTCCCATTTCCTCAAGCATTACGCCTCCTTAGCTGACAATCAGATCGTCCCGATGAACGGCAACCGGACCATATTCATAACCGAGAATGTCGCTGATTTGCTGACTGTGATGTCCGGCGATCATGCGCATCGCATCGCTGTTATAGCGTGAAACACCGTGCGCAATGTCGCGGCCATCGAGGCTGCGAATGCGGATCACTTCACCACGCGAAAAATTACCGTGAATGGTACGAATACCCTTGGGCAACAATGAGCTGCCGCGCTCAAGAATCGCCACCAGCGCGCCGTCGTCGACGATCAACTCACCGGCAGGCGGCGCGCCAAAAATCCAGCGCTTGCGATTTTCCAGTGGCGTTTGCAACGCATGGAAACGGGTGCCGACCGGCGTACCGGCAATCACTTCGGCGATCACACCCGGCTTGCTGCCAGCGGCAATAATCACATCCACGCCGGCGCGGCAGGCAATATCCGCCGCCTGCAGTTTGGTCGCCATGCCGCCGGTGCCCAGCCCGGACACGCTGCCGCCTGCAATGGTGCGCAGCGCATCATCAATGCCGTGCACGTCGGTAATCAGCTCAGCCTGCGGGTTGTCGCGCGGATCGGCGGTAAACAGCCCTTGCTGATCGGTTAGCAGCAGCAGCTTGTCGGCTCCGCCGAGAATCGCCGCCAGCGCCGACAAATTATCGTTGTCACCGACCTTAATTTCTGCGGTCGCCACCGCGTCGTTCTCGTTGATCACCGGCACAATGTGGTTATCGAGCAGTGCACGCAGCGTGTCGCGGGCATTGAGAAAACGCTCGCGATCTTCAAGGTCGGCGCGGGTCAGTAGCATCTGGCCGATATGAATACCGTAGATGGAAAAGAGTTGTTCCCACAGCTGGATCAGCCGGCTTTGGCCAACGGCAGCCAGCAGCTGTTTAGAGGCGATAGTCGGCGGCAGTTCCGGGTAGCCAAGGTGTTCGCGCCCCGCCGCCATGGCGCCAGAGGTGACAATAATAATGCGATGTCCCGCCGCGTGCTGCTGCGCACACTGACGAACCAGTTCCACGATATGCGCGCGATTTAACCGACGCGATCCGCCAGTAAGTACGCTGGTCCCCAGTTTTACCACCAGGGTTTGGCTGCCGCTCATGCTGTCCTGCCGTTAGTGAATTTGAAGAATCGAATATTTAAACAGGAGTCGATCAGGAAACCAACTCTCACGCCGGTAAAAGCACAAAAAACCCGGGACAGCGGCGTAGACCAAAAGTTCGCCATTCACCAGAAATGCGTGAAATTGTCATAAAAACTTCACCTCTTACAGGTAAAAATTGCCTCGCCTTTATAAAGCCGATCACGGCAAAAATTATTTTTACTCATTGGGATTGTAACAAATGAACAAACGCGTACTGGCATTAACTATCACTGCGCTGCTGGCGTCTGCATCATCACAGGCCGCTGAGGTTTATAACAAAGATGGCAACCGTCTCGACTTCTACGGCAAAGTGAAAGCGATGCGTTACATGAGCGATGCCGACACCAACGCCAGCAACAACACAGACAAAACCTATGTGCGTATCGGCTTTAAAGGCCAGACCCAGATCAACGATATGATGACCGGCTACGGCCAGTGGGAATACCAGTACAACGCCAACAACTCTGAAGGCAGCGATGCCAACACGGGTAACAAAACCCGCCTTGGCTTTGCCGGGATTAAGTTCAGCGACTTTGGCTCCATCGATTACGGTCGCAACTATGGTCTGATTTATGACGTAGAAGCGATCACCGATATGATGCCGGAGTTCGGTGCCACCGCGTACACCTCAGCCGACGTCTATATGCTGACGCGCACCAACGGCGTGGCCACCTGGCGTAACACCAACTTCTTTGGCCTGATCGACGGCCTTGACGTCGCCTTGCAGTATCAGGGCAAAAACGAAAGCAGCGGCCGCAGCAATAACGCCTCCAACGGCGACGGCATGGCGGGCTCGATCTCCTATAAAATCATTGATGGCCTGAGCATCAAAGGCGCGGTCTCTTCCTCTAACCGCACCGTGGCGCAGAAAAACAGCGCATTTGGTCAGGGCGATACCGCGGAAGCCTGGGCAACCGGCCTGAAATATGACAAGGATGGCGTCTATCTGGCGGCTAACTATGCGGAAACCCGCAACATGAACCCGATCAGCGGCACCGCCCAGGTTGGCGGCAATAACGTAGCGGTCAGCGGTTATGCCAACAAACTGCAGAACATCGAAATTGTTGCCCAGTATCAGTTCGATTTTGGTCTGCGTCCGTCGCTGGCTTACGTGCAGAGTAAAGTGAAGGATATCGAAGGCGGCGTGGGCGACGCGGATTACACCAAGTTTGCTGACGTCGGTGCAACTTACTACTTCAACAAAAACATGTCCGCCTTTGTTGATTACAAAATTAACCTGCTGGATGACGACAACACGCTGGCGCGCAACACCGACGATATCGTCGCGGTGGGCGTAACCTACCAGTTCTGATGCCGTAGCGGGAAGCTCACCGCCGCATGACAAAAACAAAAAAGGCTGGAATCTGTTCCAGCCTTTTTTCTGCCTGCTTTTTACCGCGATCAGGCGGTCAGTTTCACCGGCTCGTCAGCAAAATCTTTCGCCGGGCGCAGATCGAGTTCCATTTCGGTCAGCAGCGCTTTTAAACGATCGTGGAATTTACGCAGCGTCTCTTCCAGCTTCTCGTTGTTTTCTTTCCCTTTGATGGCAGATGGCTTCCAGTTGCCCTCTTTATCAAACAGGCCGAAATAGTACTCGTAGGTGAAGTGATCGGCGTGCGCCTCCAGCTCCATCCACCATCCCCAAAACTCGCGGCTTTCCGGTGCCGGTTTAACATTGACGCAAACCGCCAGGCAATCAAAGAAGAAGCGTTCGTTTTCGCATTTCTGTTCACGAATATAGGGCCCCAGCGCGGTAAAGCGCTTCATCAGCCGACTCTTCGGATGTCCACTCGGTAACGTCATGGTTTAACCTCCATAGATGAGGATTTTGTTATAGCAAAGTATTGAATAATAGCAAATCATCTTGCCAGACGTTTCTCAATCCAGTCGCAGATCTTCAGCAGTGCCTGATCGAAACTTTTCATTACCGGCGAGAAGGTCACCGGCAGCAGTTGTCCCTCGGCGGAGGATCGCGCAATCAGTCGCGAATCTTCTTCCGGGCTGAACGGATCGTTTTGCCAGTAGCCGGAAAGCATCGGCACCGGCGTGCGCCGTCCCAGCAGCCCCTGCATTTTCAGCGAGTAGCGACCCAGCTCGGTGCGTAACGTGCTGCTGGTAGCGCTGGTCATGCCGAGACGGCTGGCGAGCATATCCATGTACATTTCCGGCACGCGATCCTGACGCTGACTTTCGGTAAGCAGGCTGTGCACGATGGGGCCGAGACAGGCAACGCCGCGCAGCCGCGCCGATTCCAGATAGCCGAGGCGCACCGCCACGTTGGCACCAAAGCGGAAGCCAAAGGCGACCACGCGCGTGTGGTCCACCCACGGCACCGTTTCCAGGCCGCGCAGCACGTGCTGATGCAGAAAACTACTGTCCTGGGTCAGTTTATATTTTGAGGAGAAGCCCACCGAGGGCATATCGACGGTCAGCATGGCGATGCCACGCGGCGCGAGATAGTCATGGAAGAAGCGATAATGGTCACTTTGCAACGCATCCAGGCCACCGCACATCAATACCACCGGATAAGGCGCGTCGACGTTGGCGGGCATGTGCAAAAAACCGGTGATCGGACTGCCGTCGGGAATGGGAAACTCCAGCGCTTTTAGCTCGCCCGGCAGGCGCCGCGTCGCCTCTTCATAGGCGCGATTGGCCAGCGCTTCTGCCTGCTCAGCCAGTTCGTCGCCTTTGATGTGCGGATATGCGGCCAGGCTGTACAGATGTGCGGCACGTAGCCAAAACTGACCGGCGTCCTCATCCGCAGAATCCAGCGCCTGCTGCTGCCAGATGCCCGCCTGGCGTGACCATTCGTAAATCCAGTTGCCGTTGCGAAAGCCGATTACCGTATCAAGCCGGGTGGGATCGGTGCGTTCTGCCTGACTGACCGCAATGCGCGCCATCACTTCACTGATCTCCAGCAATGACAGCCCGCGCCATGCCCACATAATGCGGTTGATCATGCGATACCAGCCGACCGGATTTTCACCGTCCAGCGTGGAGTGCACGGCAACGGTTTGTCCGGTGCGATGACGCACCAGCGCCGAGGTTTCAGGATGTTTAAATCGCGGCTTGAATAACTCTTCGCTCAGGTTCTTTGCACTCATTGTGGCCTTCTCCTGGGGATGGGACGATGCACAAGTTTACTGTAGCTCCCGCAATGGCGCGACCCGCAGAAACAACAACGCCCGGATAACCGGGCGTTGTATGTGACAGATCAATCACTTTTGCACAATTGGCGGAATATAAACCACGCCCATGTCCCACGGTTGCTCAATCCAGGTATTTTGCGGAATATCGACCACATAGTCGTCTACCAGCGGGCGACCGGCCGGTTTAGCGAAAATGGTGACGAAACGTGCTTTTGGATACATGTCGCGGATCGCCTGCGCGGTGCCGCCGGTATCCACCAGGTCATCAATCACGATAAAGCCTTCGCCATCGCCTTCGGCGCGCTTCAGGACTTTCATCTGACGCTGGTGATCGTGGTCATAGCTGGAGATGCAGACGGTATCGACGTGACGAATACCCAATTCGCGCGCCAGTAATGAAGCTGGCACCAGGCCGCCGCGGCTAACCGCAATAATACCGGTCCACTGCTCAACCGGCAGCAGACGCTGTGCCAGCTTGCGGGCGTGAATCTGGAGCATGTCCCAGGTGACGACGTATTTTTCGCTCATATAAAGATATCCCGGCCAATGTTATTGGCTTAAAAAATGTGCAATGGGAAAAGGTTGCGCGAGATTATAAGGATGATAATCATTAAAAACCAGCCCGGACGGCTGATTTTAGCGCCTGCGGATAACGCACCCTGCAATAAAGGGTGATATTCTCAGGCCATCACGTCAGCAGTGCTGGCGGCGATCTTTCACTGGAACCAACGCGTGCGGGCAATAACTGCTCCCCACCGACACAGGAGATTTGTCGTGTCTGAACTCTCTCAACTCTCGCCACAGCCGCTGTGGGATATTTTCGCTAAAATCTGTTCGATTCCCCACCCTTCTTATCATGAAGAAGCGCTGGCAGAACACATCGTCAGCTGGGCAAAAGAGCAAGGTTTTTGGTGCGAGCGCGATGCCGTAGGCAACATCCTGATTCGCAAGCCTGCCACCGCCGGACTGGAAAACCGCAAGCCGGTCGCGCTGCAGGCGCACCTTGATATGGTGCCGCAGAAGAACAACGATACCGTTCACGATTTCACCACTGATCCGATTCAGCCTTATGTTGATGGCGAATGGGTGAAAGCGCGCGGCACCACGCTGGGCGCCGACAACGGCATCGGTATGGCCTCGGCGCTGGCGGTACTGGCTGACAAAACTGTCGAGCACGGCCCGCTGGAAGTGCTGCTGACCATGACCGAAGAGTCCGGTATGGATGGAGCTTTCGGTCTGCAGGCCAACTGGCTGCAGGCGGAAATCCTGGTCAATACCGATTCCGAAGAAGAGGGCGAAGTCTATATGGGCTGCGCGGGCGGCGTTGATTTTATCACCACGCTGCCGGTTGAGCGGGAAGCCGTGCCAGCCGATTACGAAACCCTGCGTCTGACGCTGAAAGGCCTGAAAGGCGGCCACTCCGGCTGCGATATTCACGTTGGCCTCGGCAATGCCAACAAGCTGCTGGCGCGTTTCCTCGCGGCGCACGCTCGCGATCTCGATCTGCGCCTGATTGAATTTACCGGCGGCACGCTGCGCAACGCCATTCCGCGTGAAGCTTTTGCCACGCTGGCAGTACCGGCTGCGAAAGTCGACGCGCTGAAATCAGCGGCGATGGCCTATCTCACCACGCTGCAGAACGAACTGAGCGACAAAGATAAAAACGTCAATCTGCAAACCGAACCGCTGGCGCATAACGGCCAGGCGCTAACGGCCAACAGCCGCGATCGTTTTATCGCGCTGCTGAACAGCACGCCGAACGGCGTGATCCGCAATTCTGACGTGGTAAAAGGCGTGGTCGAAACCTCGCTGAACGTCGGCGTGGTGTCGATCAACGATCAGCAGGCTGAAATCATCTGCCTGATCCGTTCGCTGATCGACAGCGGTAAAGAGTATGTGGTTGAAACGCTGACCTCGCTGGCCGAACTGGCCGGTGCGCACGGCGCAGCAAAAGGCGGCTATCCTGGCTGGCAGCCTGACGCCAGCTCGCCGGTGATGGCGCTGGTGCGGGAAACCTACCAGTCACTGTTTGGTAAAACGCCAAACATTCAGGTGATTCATGCCGGTCTGGAGTGCGGTCTGTTCAAGAAGCCATATCCGAATATGGATATGGTGTCGATTGGCCCGACCATCACCGGTCCGCATTCGCCGGATGAGCAGGTGCACATCGCCAGCGTTGGCCTGTACTGGCAGCTGCTGACCGCCCTGCTGAAGGCGATTCCTGCCAAATAATCACGGCAGCGTGTAACGGGCGAGCGGTCAGCTGACCGCTCGCCTTTTTTTATGCCCTGGGCGTCAAAACCACTGGCCAAAGCGGCGGATGTACAGCTGCTTCGCGCCCTGCGCTACCACGCAGTAGCCCGCCAAAATCGCCACTAGCCAGAGGAAGTAAGCGGGCGGCAACGCCACCATGCCTACCGCAGCGGCAAACGGCGAAAAGGGTATGCCGATGCCCACCGCCACAATCAGCAACGTCATGATCACCACCGGCCAGCTGGCGCAGCTCTGCAGAAAAGGGATCCGTCGCGTGCGCAGCATATGCACCACCAGCGTTTGCGACAGCAGCCCTTCAATAAACCAGCCTGACTGAAACAGCGACTGATGCGCGGGCGCGTTGGCGGCGAACACAAACCACATCACGCCCCAGGTGGCGATATCAAACAGCGACGAAGTCGGCCCCATAAAGAGCATAAAGCGGCCAATATTTTTGGCATCCCACTGCCGTGGCTGAGCTAGAAATTCCGCATCCATGCCATCCCACGGCAGCGACATTTGTGAAATATCGTACAGCAGGTTCTGAATCAGCAGCTGAATCGCCAGCATCGGCAAAAAAGGTAAAAAGGCGCTGGCCACCAGCACGGAAAAAACATTGCCAAAATTGGAGCTGGCGGTCATGTTCAGATACTTGATGATATTGCCGAACGTCTGCCGTCCCAGCAGCACACCCTCCTCCAGCACCAGCAGGCTCTTTTCGAGTAAAATGATATCCGCCGATTCCTTTGCAATGTCGGTGGCGGTGTCTACTGAAATGCCGATATCGGCGCAGCGCAATGCGGGCGCATCGTTGATGCCATCGCCGAGAAAGCCGACGGTATGGCGATTCTGCTGCAACGCCTGCACCACGCGCGTTTTCTGCCGTGGCGTCAGCTGACAAAACAGCGTACGACGCTCCACCGCCTGCGCCAGGCTGGCATCGTCCAGCGCATCGATGTCACTGCCGCGCAGCGCCTCATCAACCTGCAGTCCAACATCACGACAGATTTTGGCTGAGATAATGGCGTTGTCGCCGGTCAGCACCTTGACGCTGACGCCGTGCTGATGCAGCGCGCGGATCGCCGCGGCGGCGCTCTCTTTAGCGGGATCGAAAAAGGTCAGCAGGCCAACAATCGTCAGATCGCGCTCGGCGTCGGCGGTCAACGCCAGGCCATGAGCCTGACTCAGCGTACGTTCGCCGATCAACAGTACGCGAAAACCCTCAGCATTCAGCTGGCTCACCTGCTGCTGCAATGCGGCAATGCGCGCGTCATCCAGCGCCAGCGATCGTTCGCCGCACTGCACGCGGGTGGCCACCGCCAGCATCTCATCCACCGCGCCCTTGCAGATCAGGCGGTGCTGCTCTCCATCGGCCAGCAGCACCGAAAGCCGCCGCCGCTCAAAATCAAACGGCAACTCATCCACTTTGTGATAACGCTGGAGCCTCTCGCTGGCGTGCGGCGCATCCGCAAGGCGCAAAATGGCGCGGTCCATCATATTTTTAGCACCGCTCTGATAAAAGCTGTTGAGCAACGCCAGCTGCGCCACGCGCGCATCGGGCTGACCCACGCTGTTCAGACAGCGATCCAGTACGATGTTGTCCTGCGTCAGGGTGCCGGTTTTATCGGTACAGAGCACGTCCATCGCGCCGAAATTCTGTATAGCGTTCAGTCGGCGCACCACCACTTTACGCCGCGACAGCATGATGGCACCTTTTGCCAGGTTAACGCTGACGATCATCGGCAGCATTTCCGGCGTCAAACCCACCGCCACCGCCAGGGAAAACATCAGCGCATCGCTCCAGTCATGATGCACCGCGCCGTTGATCACAAACACCACCGGCACCATCACCAGCATAAAGCGGATTAACAGTTTGCTGACGCTGTTAACGCCGTGCTCAAAAGCCGTTTTCGGTTTGTTAGTCAGCACCGCACTTGCCAGACCGCCATACCAGGTCTGGTTGCCGGTAGCCACCACCAGCGCGGTCGCCGATCCGCTGACCACGTGCGTGCCCATCAGGCAGATGCCGGGCTGGCTTAACAACGCCTGTTCGTCCTGCGACTGTGCGACAGCCTGCGCCACGGCATACTTTTCCAGCGGCAGCGATTCACCGCTCAATGCCGCCTGACTGACCAACAGGTTGCGGCTGCTGATGAGCCGCACGTCGCCAGGAGTGGTGTCGCCCGCGTGCAGCACAACGATGTCGCCGGGCACCACGCTGGCCAGCGGCACCTCGCTTTCTGCGGTGGTGCCATGCTGATCGCAGCGAATAACCGTGGCGTAGCTGTGCACCATGTTTTGCAGAATGGCCGCGGCTTTATTAGTGCGGTACTCCTGAAAGAAACTCAGCATGGCGCTGAGCAGCACCATGGTCAGCATGATGGTGACTTCCGTCAGGTCGGTCTCTTCACCGTGTCGCCACGGCAGCCAGAAGTCGGTAATAAAGCCCACCGCGGCAAGCGCCAGCAGCACAAAAATAAACGGATTGTTAAACGCCAGCGCGAACTGGATTGCCACCGGCGGCGCTTTTTTGCCAGCGATGTCGTTGCGGCCATAATGCGCAAGCCGTTGCTTTGCCTCGTCTGACGACAGGCCATGCGGGTGGCTATTTAGCTGCTGCATGACGTCATCCAGCGCGTGCTGCATTTGACGATCCACCGCATAGCGCGGCGCTGTTTTCTGAATTTTAGACATGATCTGGCCCCACCTTGGGAAAAGTGACAGATGCAGGAATGGCCTGCGGTTAAGGGATTAGGGTGGGGAGAAGCGAAGAGAGGCGTGCCGATCTGACGTGGTATGCGCTTTCGTCATCTTCACCCGCTGGGTCGGTCTTTCATAGTCATCTCCACGGTGAATGCGTTATGCCGCACGGGCGGCAATAAGCACAGCATGTTGGGGGGATGAAACCGCTCACAGAGGGGTGAAGCATCGCCCGCCACAGAAAAAGGCAGGCAAACCACAGAGGAAAGTTTACCTGCCGGTGAATAAGGCGAAATCGCTGGGGTTGTCGTCCAATCTACTCGCCTCATGCTGAAATTTGGCAAGACTATAGCCCCGTAGCCAGAGCCTGTAAACCGTCTTCCCCGAGTCCTGCCCTGGAAAGCAATTTACGAATTACTCCTTATAAATCAGTTTTATAGATAAAAATCCCTGCTAGTTTCTGCCGCTACGTTTGTCAACGCTTTATCAACAACGCGTAAAAAACGACTGACTCGCGGCAGAGGCCAGCGCAATCGACAGAACAGCAATGCGGACCCTTTTACACCCAGATGTCTGGATGGCTAATAATATTTTGTGTTAGCTTATAGCCTTTCGGTCGTTGCCACACCTGTCCGGACAGGAAAAAATGCGACACGTCACTGGCTTACAGGTGCTAATGGATTGATGAGTGAAATAAACCGTCTTGATATGCGCAATATCTCAATCAGCTTTGGCGGCTTTGCCGCACTGCGTCAGGTTGATTTCACCCTTGAAGGCCATTCAATCCATGCGCTGACCGGTGCCAATGGTGCCGGGAAATCAACACTGATGGCCGTGCTATCCGGCGCGCATGCCGATTACAGCGGCGAAATCCTGCTGGATAACCAGCCGATCGCTATTCGTTCCCCGCGCGATGCCAAACAGGCCGGTATTCATATCGTACAGCAGGAAGTTGACGTGGCACTGGTGCCACAGCTCAGCGTGGCGGAAAACATTCTGCTCGATCAGATCGCCGCCTCGGGCGAACGCTTTAGCTGGCGCGCGTTGCGTCAACAGGCCCGCCAGCTGCTGGCCCAACTTGATGTGCAGCTTGACGTCAGGCGCAACGTTGAGCGCTGCACGCTGGCCGAGAAACAGCATATTTTGCTGGCGCGCGCTCTTTCCCACCATTGCCGTTTCCTGATCCTTGATGAGCCCACTGCCCCGCTCGATCGTCATGAAAGCGAGCGGCTGTTTAACGTGGTGCGTCGTCTGCAACGCGACGGCATCGGCGTGGTGTTTATCTCGCACCGCATTCATGAGCTGAAGGCGATTTGCGATCGGCTGACCGTGCTACGTGACGGCAAGCTGATCGAAACCCTGCCGATGCAGGCGCTGAGCGGCGAGCAGATTGTTGAAAAGATGCTCGGCCATCAGCTTGATGATATCTATCCGCCTGCACGCCCGGCGCCGTCAACCGAGACCCTGCTGGCGGTGGAGGGGCTACATGACCAGCATCTACTGCAGGACATTTCGCTGCGGCTGCACAAAGGCGAAATTCTCGGCATCGCCGGGCTGGCCGGTGCCGGTAAAAGTGAACTCTGTAAGGCGCTGTTTGGCGCATCGATCAGCCATGTGCGTAGCGGAGAGCTGCATGGCAAGCCCTGGCGTCCGCGCTCACCGCACCATTCTGTCCGCCAGCGCATGGCGCTGGTGCCGGAAGAGCGCCGCAAAGAGGGCATTTTCATCGATGAATCGGTGAGCATGAACCTCAGCGTCAGCGCCGATAAAAGCTTTTCACGTGCCGGGCTGTTCGATCGTCGTCAGGCGTGGCGCTGGGCAGAAAGCCTTATCCAAAAACTTAACGTGCGCACCACCGGTCCGCAGCAGATCCTGCGACGCCTGTCGGGCGGCAATCAACAAAAGGTGGCAATTGGCAAATGGCTGCGCAACGACGCCGACGTGCTGATTTTTGACGAGCCGACCAAAGGCGTGGATATCAAAGCAAAGACCGACCTTTTTACGCTTATCGACAGCCTGGCGCGCCAGGGCAAAGGCGTGATCTACGCCTCGGGCGAGTTTTCAGAACTGGTTGGCCTGTGTGACCGCATCTGCGTGTTGTGGGATGGGCGCATCGTGGCTGAAATGGCCGCCTGCGACGTCGATGAAGAAACCCTTTTACTCTACTCCACCGGAGGAACCCCTGCGTGAGCAGCAACGATCAACGTCTCCCAACGCAGCCTGCGCTGCGTCATCATCTGTTCGAGTTCCTCTATAAATGGGGCATGTTGCTGACGGTGGTGCTTCTGATTGCCGGCTTTGGCCTGGCATCTGACAGCTTTCTTGAACCCAATAACATCATCAACATTCTGCGCTCCATCGCCATTGTGACGGTGATTGCTATCGGCGTATCGATATCGCTGACCGTGGGCGGCTTCGATCTGTCGGTGGGTTCAACCGCTTCGCTGGCTAACGCACTGGTGATCTCACTGTTCGTCTGGTACGGCTTCGGCACCACTGCGGCGATTGTGATTACCCTGCTGCTCTGCACGCTGGTTGGCTTGTTCAACGCCTTTCTGATTGTGGTATTGAAAATCCCCGACATGCTGGCGACGCTGGCGACGCTGTTTGTGATTCAGGGCGTGGCGATGACCTACAGTTTTGGCGGCTCGATCACCGAAAACATGGTGCTGCCGAGCGGCGATATGGCGGAAGGCACCATTCCCGCGGCCTTTGGCCTGCTCGGTCAGGTGCCGGTTATCGTGATTATCATGCTGGCGGTGACGCTGGTAGCTCAGCTGGCGCTCTCGCTGACCCGCCATGGCCGCCGCATGTATGCGCTGGGTGGCAACGCGGAAGCGGCACGGCTCTCCGGCATTCGCACTACCCGTTATCGCGTGCTTGCCTATGTGATCGCCTCGCTGCTGGCCGGGCTGGGCGGCATTTTGCTCGCCTCGCGCATCGGTTCGTCGCAGGTCAATGCGGGCAGCGGTTACCTGATGGATGCGGTCGCCGCGGCGTGGATCGGATTTTCGCTTGCCGGTTCCGGCAAACCCAACGCGCTCGGCACGCTGGTTGGCGCGGTGATTCTCGGCGTCTTACAAAATGGTCTGGTGATGCTTTCCGTTCCCTATTACGCCATGGACATTATTAAAGGGCTGGTGCTGGCGATAGCGCTGGCGATTACTTACATTCAGCGCCGCTAAGGCGTTCACAGACAGGGTAAAAAAATAATGAAAACCTTCCGCTGTTCACTACTGGCGATGAGCCTGCTCGCCGCCGTTCCCGCCTTTGCCGATAGCACCGCTGCGGTGCCGGCAGCCATTGCCAACCATGACGGTCCGGTGCGCATTGCGGTGATCCGCAACCTCGGTTCAGACGATAACACCACGCAGTTTGTTGCCGGTGCTATCCAGCAGGGACGCAAGCTCGGCTTCAAGGTCAGCACTTTTTTAAGCAACGGTGATGATGCCCGCTTCCAGGACTTCGTGAACCAGGCGATCAGTCAGAAATATGATGGCATTGTGCTTTCCCACGGCAAGGCACCTTACGCCAGCGCGCTGGTAAAACGTATCGCCGATGCGGGCATCAAGGTGTCGGTGTTTGATACGCCGATAGAGGGTACCCTGCCTGGCGTTACCGTCACCGCGCAGGATGACGCCTCACTCGCCTCGCTGTCGCTTAATCAGCTGGTTAAGGATTTCAACGGCAAAGCCAATATCGTCAAGCTGTGGGTCGCCGGTTTCCCACCAATGGAACGCCGCCAGGTGATCTATGAAAAGGTGTTAAAAGAGAATCCAGGCATTAAACAGCTGGAGTCGATTGGTGCGGTCTCCTCCGATGTACAGGGCGATACCGCCAACAAGATCGGTGCCATTCTGGCGAAGTATCCTAAAGGCCAGCTCGACGCGATTTGGGGCGCCTGGGATGCGTTCAGTCAGGGCGCTTACAAGGCGTTGCAGGAGAATGGCCGCACCGAGGTAAAGCTCTACAGTATCGACGTTTCTAACCAGGATTTGCAGCTGATGCGGCAGAAAGCGAGCCCGTGGAAGCAAACGGTCGCCGTGGACAGTAAGCTGATTGGGGCAATCAACATGCGGCTGGTCGCCAAAAAAATCGCCGGTGAAGCCACGCCCGCCACTTATCAGTTCAAGGCTAACGCCATTTCACAGGATCAGCTTAACGGCCAGCAGGGTGCGGTTAACGTCGCCACGCTGAATAAGATTATCCCCGGCTGGGGCGAGAGCACGGATTTTGTCTCGCCGTGGTTTGCGACGCTGGCAGCTCAAAATAAGTAGTGGCATTGCTGGCTGGCAATGGGGGCAGCTTCCTGTGGCCGGAAAGGCCGGTTTTTTGCCTGGCAGGCGGCGTTAAGGTCAATGTCTTAAGGTCAATGTCTTAAGGTCAACGGCCATTTCGTTCTGCCCTTCGGGCCGCCCGAGCAGGGCCGGCAGTCGCCCCGCCCCTGCACCCCGGCTATCCGGCAAACACAACCGCCCGCCGCAGGCGGGTACCCTCGTCAGTTCACATTTCTTCACGGACCGCTCGCGATTCGCTCCCCGCTCAGCGCTCCCTTGTCCCGCCATCCATGGCGGGACATCCTGAAATGTTCACCTCCTCAGCGGTGGTGATGCCTCCTCAACGTCAAAACCCAGGTCAAAACCAAAACACCAAAACACCAAAACACCAAAACACCAAAACACCAAAACACCAAAACATAAGACACTTCAAAAGCACTTCAAAAGCACTTCAAAAGCACTTCAAAAGCACTTCAGACTTGGGATACAAACCGTGAGTTATTGCACTGTTATATCTATATTGCCGTCTCGAGTGCTTCCAAATCAGGACTGGGACTGGAGTTGGATAGATATTCATTTTGGGGCTTGGGGTTTGAGGTTTGAGGTTTGAGGTTTGAGGTTTGAGGTTTGAGGTTTGGGATTTATTTAAGACTTTGCTTTTAATCTATTGGGTTTTGACCTGGGTTTTGACCTTGAGGAGGCATCACAAACGCCGAGGCAAAAGCGTTTTCCAGGACGAGCCGCAGGGATGCGGCGAGAGGGCGCGCTGAGCAGGAGCGAATCGCGTCCGGTCCGTCAGGAAAATGCTTTTGCTGAGGGAACCTGCCTTTGGCGGGCGATTGTGTTTGCCGGATAGCGCGGGTGCAGGGCCGGGGCGACTGCCGGCCCTGCTCGGGCTGCCTTCAGGCAGAACGAAATCGCCGTTGACCTTAAAGACGTTGACCTTAAAGACGTTGACCTTAAAGACGTTGACCTTAAAAACGTTGACCTTAAAGCCTGCCGCCAGGCAAAATCCTCTGGCCTTTCCGGCCACAGGAAGCCGCCACGTTCCCGGCCTGGAATCAAATCTCTAATAACAGTTGTCGCTCCAGCTGCGGATCCATCAGCGTCACGTGCAGCCCCACCAGCCGAACGCCGCGACCAGCGCGGCGTTCATTCCAGGCTTCCTGCGCCACGGCGATCAAATCCTCTTTGTTTAACACCGGCCAGACGTGCTCCTGCGTGGTCTGCTGGAAATCGTTGAACTTCAGCTTCACGCCCTGCCGGGCGATATGGCCATCGGGACGGATTTGCGTCAGACGACGTTCCAGCTCCTGATAAAGAAAATCGATGATCTCCAGGCACGCTTCCCAGCTGTGAATATCTTCCGACAGCGTGCGCTCAACGCCCACCGATTTGCGCTCTCGCTCAACGATAACGCCGCGTTCATCGATACCGTGGCTGCGCTCCCACAACACGCGGCCAAATTTACCAAAACGCTTGAGCAGCAGCGCCACATCCGCCTTTTGCACGTCGCCACAGGTGATTAGCCCCAGTTCCTGCAACTTTTTGGCGGTGACCTTGCCCACGCCCGGAATCTTTTCCAGCGGCAGCGTCAGCAAAAACGGGTGCATGTGATCCGGCGTGATCACGAACTGGCCGTCAGGCTTGTTGAGATCGGAGGCGATCTTGGCGAGAAACTTGATCGGAGCGATGCCTGCCGAGGCGGTGAGATTCAACTCGCGTTCGATCGTCTGGCGGATCTCACGCGCGATCAGCGTGGCGGAGCCGTGGCAGTGCGGGCTGTCGGTCACATCGAGATAGGCTTCATCCAGCGACAGCGGTTCAATAAAGGTGGTGTAGCGGGAAAAAATTTCGCGGATAGCGGCCGACGCTTCTTTATAGGCGTCGAAGCGGCCAGGCAGCAGGCGCAGATGCGGGCAGAGTTTCAACGCCGTCACGGTCGGCATTGCGCTGCGCACGCCATATTTTCGTGCCGGATAGTTGGCGGTGCTGATCACGCCGCGCTGTACCCGACTACCACCAATGGCAATAGGAATATCACGCAGGCTGGGATCGTCGCGCATCTCCACCGCAGCATAAAAGCAGTCCATATCGACATGAATGATTTTGCGCATAGCCCCTCCGCGAATACTGGACAAGTATACAGTCAGGAATTTTCATCGCAACTGGCACAAGGGCCGCTGTGTTACCGGTGAGACCCGGCCTCACCTTTAAAACATTTTTAATTGATTAATACCCAGGTCGCCATCTTGCTAAAAAAACAAACGATGATAATGTGGCGCAGCGATAGCGGATATTTCCGAGAATGCAAGTGACAGACGCCTTTCGGCGTTGCAGTTCAACCCTCTTTTTCAAAGGCAATACGATGGGCAAAATCGCATTACTGTTTGCGATGATTCTTTTGCCAGCGCTCAGCTGGGCAATGACACCTGAACCGGTTCAACCTCTGGCCCCGGTCAGCAAAGAATTAAAGAAACAACTTTTGGGCACCCCGGTTTATATCCAGATTTTTAAAGAAGAACGCACACTGGAACTGTATGGCAAGATCGGCAATGAGTTTCGCCTGCTCGACAGCTATCGCATCTGTAACTTTTCCGGCGGATTAGGGCCGAAACGTCGCCAGGGCGATTTTAAAAGCCCGGAAGGATTTTACAGCGTTAAGCTCAACCAGCTGAAACCAGACAGCCGCTTTTACCGCGCAATCAATATTGGTTTTCCTAACCAGTACGATCGTGAGCAGGGTTACAACGGCAGCTATCTGATGATTCATGGTAACTGTGTGTCAGTGGGCTGTTACGCTATGACCGATGCCAAAATGGATGAGATTTTCAGCTTTGTGGATGCTGCCCTGCGCAACGGTCAGCCGGAAGTTGCCGTAAGCATCTATCCGTTTCGCATGACCGACAGCAACCTGCAGCGCCATCGCAATTCGGTATACGCCGCGTTCTGGAAGCAGCTACAGCCGGGTTACGCCTGGTTTGTGAAGTACCGCCAGCCGCCGCATGTCGCCGTCAATGCCGGACAATATGTGATGAACAACAGCAACAGCAGCGGCACTTTCCTGCCGGACAGCGAGGCGGCTTCCCGCTCATTCCTCGCGCTCACCCAGACAAAATAGCTGCCATTCACCTGGCGCGATGCGGTGCCAGGTTTCATTGCCGGTTAACGGCTGGGTTGCAATCACCGTGACCACGTCATTGGGCGTGGTCTGCTTCTGAAAGTCGATTTCCACATCCTGATCCAGCAGCTTCGCCTTACCAAACGGCGCCCGTCGCGTAATCCAGTAAAGGTTGGTCGAACAGAACGCCATTAAATAACGGCCATCCGACAGCAGCATATTAAACACGCCCTTCTGCCGCAGTTCGCCTGCCAGCTCAGCGACATAGCGAAATACCGCCCGCCAGTTTCCCGGCGTGCGCGGATAGCGCGTTGCCAGCTGATGCAGAATCCAGCAAAACGCCTTTTCACTGTCGGTTTCACCCACTGGCCGAAAGTTACCGGTTTCCAGCCCGCGATAGCCCTTTAACTGGCCGTTATGCGCATAGGTCCAGTGTTTCCCCCACAGTTCACGGGTAAACGGATGGGTGTTTTCCAGCGAGACTTCGCCGCGATTAGCCTGGCGAATGTGGGCCACCACCGAACAGGATTTGATCGGATAATCCTGCACCAGCCGCGCAATCGGCGAGTTGTAGCTGGGCTGCGGATCCTTGAAGGTCCGGCAGCCTTTGCCTTCGTAAAATGTGATTCCCCAGCCATCCTTATGCGGGCCGGTGCCGCCACCGCGCTGCACCAGACCGGTAAAACTGAAACAGATATCCGTGGGGACATTGGCGCTCATCCCGAGCAGTTCACACATAAAGGCCTCACATCGTGGTGATCAGCAGCAGGAGCGAATTATTTCGCCATCTCTTTTTCGATCAGCAGCATCAGAATATGAATCACTTTAATGTGAATCTCCTGAATACGATCGGCATAGCCAAAATGCGGTACGCGGATTTCGATATCCGCCGTGCCGGCCATTTTGCCGCCATCTTTGCCGGTCAGGGTGATCACTTTCATGCCCTGCGCGCGGGCAGCATCGATCGCTCTGATAATGTTGGCAGAGTTGCCCGAGGTCGATAACCCCAGTAGCACATCGCCAGGCCGCCCTACCGCTTCAACATAACGCGAGAAAACATACTCATAGCCAAAATCATTGCTAACGCAGGAGAGATGGCTCACGTCAGAAATGGCGATGGCCGGATAGCCCGGGCGATCTTCGCGATAGCGACCGGTCAGCTCCTCGGCAAAATGCATGGCGTCACAATGCGAACCGCCGTTACCGCAGGAGAGCACTTTCCCACCCGCTTTGAAGGCGTCAGCCAGCAGCACCGCCGCCCGTTGAATGACATGAATATTGGCATCGTCGCTCAGAAATTTAGTCAGCGTTTCTGCTGCTTCGTTGAGTTCTGAACGAATAATATCCTGGTACATGTTGGGGTCCTTGGAATAAGAGAGGTCACACCGAGTTTACCGGAATGGCGAGGGAGCGGAAAGCGCCCGCCGTGGCACGGGTCACATTATAGCGGTGCGAAAATAACGTGGCGTACCGCCAGCCGTTTTTGTTGTTTCATTTGCCTGACAACCGCAAAAAATAGCGTCGCCATGCTGCCGCGAAAAAGATTCTGTGAGGCAAGTTGTAATTATTATGTAAACCGATTGATCGCCATGCCGCTCTGCACTACACCAGGATAATAACAACAGGTCAGACCTCTTACATCTTCCCCACAACCGGAGCGGTTCACTATGATGGTTCTCAGTATCATCGCAACGCTGATGCTCATCGGCGCGCTTTTTTATCATCGCGTATCACTGGCGGTGAGCAGCATGCTGCTAATTATCTGGTTCGGCGCCCTCGCGCTGGCCTCCTTCTGGTCGGCATGGCCGCTGGTGATTCTGGCGCTGGTGCTGATTCCGCTGAACATTCTGTCGATACGGCGCGCACTGTTTTCCAAACCAATGCTGCGCACGTTTCAAAAAGTGATGCCGCCGATGTCACGCACGGAAAAAGAGGCGATTGACGCGGGCACCACCTGGTGGGAAGGCGAGCTGTTTCGCGGCAAGCCCGACTGGCAGACCCTGCACGCCTATCCACAACCGCGCCTGACCGAAGCGGAACAGGCGTTTCTTGATGGGCCGGTAGAAGAAGCGTGTCGCATGGCCAACGATTTCCAGATCACCCATGAGATGGCTGACCTGCCGCCTGAACTGTGGGCCTATCTTAAGAAGCACCGTTTTTTCGCCATGATTATCAAAAAAGAGTATGGCGGTCTGGCGTTTTCCGCCTATGCACAATCCTGCGTGCTGCAAAAACTCTCCGGCGTCTCCGGCATTCTGGCGATCACCGTGGGCGTGCCTAATTCACTGGGTCCGGGCGAACTGTTGCAGCATTACGGCACGCAAAAACAGAAAGATCACTATCTGCCACGCCTGGCGCGCGGCGATGAAATCCCCTGCTTTGCCCTGACCAGCCCGGAAGCGGGTTCGGATGCCGGTGCCATCCCCGATGTCGGCGTGGTCTGTATGGGTGAATGGCAGGGTGAGCAGGTGCTGGGCATGCGGCTGACCTGGAACAAGCGTTACATTACGCTGGCGCCGATCGCTACCGTACTTGGCCTGGCCTTTAAACTCTCCGATCCGCAGCATTTACTCAGCGATAAAGAAGAGTTGGGCATCACCTGTGCGCTGATCCCGGTTAAGACGCCCGGCGTGGAAATTGGTAAGCGCCATTTCCCGCTGAACGTGCCGTTCCAGAACGGCCCGACCCGTGGCGAAAACATTTTCGTGCCGCTGGATTACATTATTGGCGGCCCGGAAATGGCCGGTCAGGGCTGGCGTATGCTGGTTGAATGCCTGTCGGTTGGGCGCGGCATTACGCTGCCGTCTAACTCCACCGGCAGCCTGAAAACCATCGCGCTGGCGATCGGTGCCTACGCCCATATTCGTCGCCAGTTCCGCGTATCGATCGGTAAAATGGAAGGGATTGAAGAGCCGCTGGCGCGCATTGCGGGTAATACGTACGTAATGGATGCGGCGTCGACGCTGATCACCAGCGGCATCATGCTCGGTGAAAAGCCTGCGGTGCTCTCCGCTATCGTAAAATATCACTGCACCCATCGCGGTCAGCGCGCCATTATCGATGCGATGGACATTGCCGGTGGCAAAGGCATCATGCTGGGTTCGAGCAATTTCCTTGCCCGCGCCTATCAGGGTGCGCCGATCGCTATCACCGTGGAAGGCGCTAATATCCTGACGCGCAGCATGATTATCTTTGGTCAGGGCGCAATACGCTGCCATCCTTATATTCTGTCGGAGATGGCCGCCGCGGCGACCGGTGATGTGAATGCGTTTGATAAAGCGCTGTTCAGCCACGTTGGCCACGTTGGCAGCAATGCCATGCGCAGTTTCTGGCTGGGGCTGACCGCCGGGCGCACCAGTACCTCACCGACGCGCGATGCCACACGCCGCTATTATCAGCATCTCAACCGCATCAGCGCCAACCTTGCGCTGCTCTCTGACGTGGCGATGTCGGTGCTGGGCGGCAGCCTGAAACGCCGTGAACGCATTTCAGCACGCCTTGGCGATCTGCTCAGTCAGCTCTATCTGGCGTCGGCAACCCTGAAGCGTTATGAGGATGAAGGTCGGCAGGAAGCGGATTTACCGCTGGTGCTGTGGGGCGTGCAGGATGCGCTGAATCAGGCAGAAGATGCGATTGACGATTTGCTGCGCAACTTCCCTAATCGCCTGGTGGCTGGTGCGTTGCGCCTGACCATTTTCCCGGCGGGCCGCCACTGCCGCGCGCCGTCCGATCGACTGGAACACAAGCTGGCAAAAATTCTGCAGATTCCTTCAGCTACCCGTACGCGACTGGGCCGCGGGCAATATCTGGCACCGAGCGAGCACAACCCCGCTGGCCAGCTGGAACAGGCGCTGCACGATGTGATGGCGGCGGAGCCGATTCACGATCGCCTGTGCAAACAGCTGAAGAAAAACCTGCCGTTTACCCGGCTTGATGAACTGGCAAAACGCGCCCTGAAAGAGGGTTGGATTACTGACCAGGAAGCGGCCATTTTTCAGCGCGCCGAGGTCAGCCGTCTGCGCTCGATCAACGTTGAGGAATTTGAACCCGATGCGCTGGCGACCCAGCCGGTGAAAGAGACGCTGCCAGCCAGAGAGAATGCTGCCGCCTGACGCAGTGTGCAAGCAACAGCGTAAGATCAAGGGCGGCAAATCAGCCGCCCTTGTCGTTATGCCAGCAGCGCCATGACGCTACCTGACATCGCATTAGACTGCTTCAACATTGCCTGGCTGCTCTGCTGTAGCATTGAGTGACGACTCATTTCCGATGCTTCTTTGGCAAAATCTGCGTCGCGAATTGCGCCAATATTCAGTGCAACGTTGTTCTGCATATTCTCCAGATTTGCAGCGGTATGCCCCAGACGATTAATCGTGGCACCCAAATGTGAACGAAATCCGCCAACCTGATTGAGTGCGTCGTTAACGAGATTGATGGTCTCATTTGCCATCTCTGCATCTTCCAGGTTGCCAGGACTGCCTGGAATGGTCATCAAATCCTGTAGTGCAACTACCACCTTATCCAGTTCATCTGCCGCGTTAAATATCAGCGTTTCCCGCTGGCTGGCGCCAATCTGGAATTGCATATCGGCGGCAAATTTGCCTTTGAGCATTGGCGGAATAATGCTTTGAAACAGCGGTTCTGAGCCATAAGCGGTATTGCTCATAATACTGGCCGCCTCACCAATCAGCTGATCGTATTCCTGCTGCATTGCGCTGCGATCGTCGCTGTTATTGCTGTCATCGGCAGCCTGCGTCGCCAGATCTTTAATACGATAAAGTACATTGGTGAGTTCCTCAAAGGCACCCTCTCCGGTTTGCAGCATGGCACTGGCTTTGCCAATATTATTTTTTGCCACCTCAATGCCCGATGACTGTCCTTGCAGACGCGTCCCTATCTGCAAGCCAGCGGCATCATCAGCCGCGCTGTTAATACGCAATCCAGTTCCCAGCCGATTCATCGCGGTGGAAAGTTTCTTCGATGATTCATTCATCGCGCGCAGAGACGCCATGCCTGATGAAGAGGTAAATATCGACATGCCCATGTTAATTTTCCTGATAATAAGAACTGGCTATTTATAGCGACGCAATAACGGTAAAAATTAAATTCCGTCACTTTACGTAGCTTAACCAGGATAAAAGCGACGCTGCACACTATGAACTTAAGCCAAAATAATCTTAAAAATTACCAGACGCATCTTATCTCTCATCCAAATATTTCATTACAGAATAAGCAACAAATAAACCTGCACAACGGGAATAACCATGTCCGCACATAATGAAATAACCGTCAGGCGTTCCATTTATCGCCTGCCTGCTGAAGCTGTCGGTGAAAAGATTGTACCCGCCTTTCACTATTTGCAGGATGAATTGCCTGCCAGCGCTATCGATTTAGCAGAGTATGCGCATCTGGAAAAGCATGTTGAAACACAGCCAGGTGAAGGTGACCAGACTCCATGGCAGCAAGCCACGACACCGCATGAGGAAAACCCCCTCATAGCGCTTCACGCACCGCTGCATGAGAGGAAACCCAGTAGCGCTGATGCTGCATTATCGCAGCGAAGTCTGCTTCCAACGACAACAGCGCTCTCTTCTGGCTCTTCACTGGCGGGCAGCGAAAGTTTTGATCTCGAGGACTATGGCAAATACAGCAGTAATCATCCTTTTATAGCGCAAAGTGGCCTCATTCTGACGCCGGTTTCCGGAAGTGCTGAGCTCATTGATTATTACTGGTTTGGCTACAGTTCTAAAGTCGTTCTGCTTCAGGAAAAGAGCACCTATAACTTTTCATTAATGAATGAAAGCTTTAAAAGCTTCAGCTTCGATTATTTTGCCCTACACAGCAGCAATACTCAGGTTAAGTTTTATGATACATACGGCGAGCTAATTACAGCTATTACTCTGGATAAAACCGGCACACCAGGCCGCAAAGAATTTGTTATTAATACCCTTGATTACACGGCTCCCCCTGGCGTTAGCATTGGACGTGTAGAGCTGATAACGGCGGACGAGCCTGGCGTTGGCGATGCTGGCTTTAATATTGATAATATCAGCTGGTCCGGTACGGAATATATGCCGCTGACGGTGACAATTGATCTCATGTCAAAAGACAGCGGTCTGTCAGCCAGCGATTTTATTACCAACGATGGCAGCGCAGGCCGTGAGCTAACCGGTTCGCTATCCGCGCCGCTGGCCGCGAATGAAACGCTGCAAATCTGGGATGGCCAGCGCTGGTGGGATGTCGAGACCACCGGCAAAGAATGGCGCTGGATCGATAATGTTGCTCATAACGCCAGCTGGGAATACAAAGCACGCGTTATCGGTCCACAGGGGCCGCGCGGTCCGGAAGCAACGCAGACGGTTGTTCTTGATACCACGTTACCTGACGCCAGCATCCGTTATGCAGAAGATGCCACCGGCAGCATCCGTAATAACCTTCTGCACGAAGGCATCACCGATGACAATCGCCCTCGCCTGCATGGTCATGCCGAACCCAACGTCGTGGTCTGGCTGCGTTACAGCATCGATCAGAGCAACAGCTGGATCGAGGTTGGTTCTGTGCAGGCAAACGGTCAGGGCGAATGGCAATGGCAAACGACGCACGCATTTGAGGATAACCGCTGGGATTTTCAGATCCGTACACAGGACATTGCCGGCAACCTGGGCAACTGGAGCAGTGAGTTTACCTACACGATTGACACCTCAACGCCTGCGCCGGTTATCCTGCGTATTGAAGAAGATGACGGCTCACGACTGGCTGGCCCGGATCGCAACGCGCAAACCTTTGATAACGACCCGACGCTACATGGCACCGCAGAAGCCAACAGCATGGTTTATCTCTATGACGGCGATGTGTTGTTGGCCAGCGTCAAAACACAAGCCAACGGCGAATGGACGCTGACGCCAGCGGCTCCGCTTGATGCGGGTCGTCACGATTTTCATGTTGAAGCGATCGATATCGCTGGCAACCAGGCCAGCTCTACGGCATGGCCGGTGCTGATTTTGCCCCCGCCGGTGCACTGGGATTTTAACACCAACACGCTACAGGGATGGACCCCCGTAGGTGACTATGCCGTTGCCAACAGAGGGCAACTGACTACCCGTGGCAGGGTTCAGTTTGGTACTGCAAATGGCGACTTCAGTGGCGACATGATGTACATCGAAATGTCGGTAATTGCTGGCGTAAGCTACCAGTTTTCCTTTGATGCGGCTAAAACCAATAATGCCGCACCTGCCGTTTTAGGATTAAAGGTTGATGGCCAAATTGTTATTAGCGCGTCAGCATTAACCTCAATGACTCCGCAGCGCTACAGCGGCACCTACACGGCAGACAAAGACGGCATCATTAAAGTTATGTTCTACAACACCTATGCCAGCGGCATGGGCAATGATTTTTATGTCGACAATGTCAGCATGGTGCCGGTTATTACTGCGCCCGCGGGTCAGCCCGAGCAGGTTCAGCGCGAAGCAGAAGTCGGCGAACAGGCAGCGGAGGTCATCGACTCAGACAGCATGCCGCTGGGCGAGCCTGCGCCCTCTTCAGGCGAGGCGATGCCGCTGTTTGTCGTCGAGGGCAGCAACCAACAGATCTCTCTGGCCGATATCGCCCATCGCATTAAGTCTGTGAGTACGATCGATCTCACCGGCAGTGGTAACAATACGCTGAATATTAATCTGGAAGACATTCTCAAAATGGGGGAAAGCGCGCTGTTTGTCGATCATGACAGCCTGCAAATTCAGGTCAGAGGCAACGCCGGTGATGTGATTAATCTGGATAATCTTTTGCAGGGTGAGGATTACGCCGCCTGGCATCTTGAAGAAGGCACAGTAACCTCCGCGGGCGTTGAATACCAGATTTGGCGACACGAGCTAAGCGACGCCGAGTTGCTGGTAGAACGTGGCGTCACGACTCAGTTGATGTGATAAAAAAGGGCGGCGAATTAGCCGCCCTTTTTTATTCAGCCGTTCTGCCGGATGCGCGCCAGTAGCGCATCAATATCTTCCACGTGCGGCGCCGCCAGAATCAGCGTCTTGCCAAGGCTGATCGCATGACGGATGCACTCAACGCGCATCGCCTCATCGCTGATGGTTTTCATATCAGCAATCTGCGACATGCCTACGGTACGGCGGATCAGTTCAGTGCCACAGTAGCCCACGCTGTCCTGCCACACCTTGTGCAAAAACGCCGATGCGTAACCGGGAAAAGCCAGCGCCACATCGCGTGTTTTCTCTACCGCCAGCGCCTGAAAACGTTCGACGAAGGCGAGCCAGAGCACTTTCACATCCAGCAGGCGCTGTTCGCGCCCTGCTGCCGCTTCCCGCGGTGCCAGCAGACCAGGCAGCGCACAGTAGTTCAGCAGCAGATTGCCCAGCGCCGTACCGACGTCAAAACCAATCGGGCCAAAATAGCCAAACTCAGCGTCAATCGCCTTCAGGCTGTTTTCCGCGACAAACACCGAACCGCTATGAATATCGCCGTGCAGTAGCGCTTCGGCATGAGCAAAGAAACGGTGCTTGAGGCTGGCGACGGCAATGCGTAGTTCATCGTCGTGACGCAGCGCCAGCACATCCTCTTCCAGCTGTGTTGGATAGGCGTTGTGCTCGTGCACAATATAGGGTTCATTGAAGAACAGGTCTTCGGTGATTTCACACATTTGCGGGTTAATAAAACGCGCCACTTCCTCTTTTTTCTTGTGTGGATGCAGGTAAAAATCGGAGGTGTGAAACAGCGTCTGCGCCAGATAATAACCCAGCTGGCTGGCGGCCTGCGGATAGTGGATATTTTTCACCAACTCGCCGCGCCAGATCTGATGGCTGGAGAGATCTTCCATCACCATCACCGCAAGTTCGGCATCGTAATGGATCACATTCACGGTATGCTGGGGGCAGTGACGATAGTGTTCCACCAGCGTCTGCGCTTCAAGACGCGCCCGATCCAGCGTCAGCGGCCAGGATTCGCCGACGCAGCGCACATAGGGCAGCGCCTGCTTGACCACCACGCGGCTGCGATCGGCACGATCATAAATTTTAAACACCAGATTGAGGTTACCGTCGCCTATCTCTTCGGCGCGCACTAACTCTGCCGGATCGGCGAGACCGCCAAACTGCTGCGCATAAGCGACCGCATCATCTGCGGTGAAGGTACGATATTGCGACATACGTAATCCTCATTATTCTGCTGTTATAAGCCGTTCAGACGTCTATACATCTACGAAGCATGTTGGCACAATACCTTGTATCAACGCAACCAGGATTTAAGCCCGATGAAAACTCTCAGTACCACCAGCTTACAGGTTCGTGACAATCAGCTTTGGATCCTCGATCAGCAGGCGCTGCCGCAGCAGAAAAACTGGCTGCCCGCCGCCGACGTGGCAGAACTGGTGGCGCATATTCACGCCCTGCGCGTGCGCGGTGCGCCGCTGATTGGCCTTTCCGCCAGCCTGCTGCTGGCCCTGCTGGCGGAGCAAGGTTTTACCCGCACGGCGCTGGCTGACGCACTTGAGGTGCTGCGCGCCGCGCGACCAACGGCGGTAAATCTGATGAACAATCTGGACCGCATGCGGCTGGCGCTGGCGCAGGAGAACTACGTTGCCGCGCTGCGCATGGAGGCGCTGAACCTGATCGATGAAGATAAAAAGCTGTGCGATGCCATTGCTGATGCTGGCGCGGCGCTGGTGACTCCCGGCAGCCGTTTGCTCACCCACTGCAATACTGGCGGCCTGGCCACTGCGGGCGTCGGCACCGCCCTCGGCGTGATCAGCCGGGCGTTCAGTCAGCAAAAGGTTACCAACGTATGGGTGGATGAAACCCGTCCGCTGTTGCAGGGTGGACGTTTAACCGCCTGGGAACTGGGCGAGCTGGGGATTCCTTATCAGCTGATCTGTGACTCAATGGCCGCCAGCCTGATGGCGCAGAAGCAGGTTGATGCTGTCTGGGTTGGTGCCGATCGCATCGCTGCTAACGGCGACGTCGCCAATAAAATCGGCACCTACAGCCTGGCGGTACTGGCACACTATCATCAGATTCCTTTCTACGTGGCGGCGCCGCACACCACGCTGGATCCCCACTGTCCGAATGGCGCGGCAATTCCGATCGAACAGCGTGCCGCCAGTGAAGTCACCGGCGTGGCGGGCAGTTTTGGCAGCGTGCAGTGGGCGCCAGAACAGGCGCGGGTACACAATCCAGCGTTTGATGTGACGCCTGCCGCGCTGATTAGCGGTTGGGTGCTGGATACCGGCGTGATCACACCGGAACAGGTGAATGCCGGGATCTTCTTACCGCGTTAAACGGCGGCGGCTTTCCTGCTGAGATGAAAGCCGCCGTGATTATTACGGCAGCCGCGGATAGGCATCGGCGATGCTGTCGCCGGTAAAACGCGCCACCCAGCCTTCCTGATTATCGAAAATGCGAATCGCGGTAAAATGCGGCGACGAACCCATATCAAACCAGTGTGGCGTACCGGCAGGCACCGAGATTAAGTCGTTCTTCTCGCAGAGAATTTGATAGACACTGCCGTCGAGATGCAGGCAAAACAGCCCGGCGCCTTCCACAAAGAAACGCACCTCATCTTCGCCATGCGTGTGCTCATTAAGAAACTTACCGCGCAGTGCGTCCTTCTGCGGATTATCGGCGCGCATGCTGATCACATCCCAGCTTTGATAACCCTTTTCAGCCACCAGCCGATCGATAGCGTGCTGATAGGCATTAATCACCGTTTCAGCATCGGGATTCTCACCCAGATCGCGATCCGCCTGCCAGCGCTCAAAGCGCACATTTTTCGCCTGCAGCTTTTCACGAATCGCTTCCGCCTCGGTGCTGTGCCAGACCGGCTGGGTCGCTTCGGTATCGGTAAAAATGGTTAATGCGCTCATGTTAACTCCGCGGTTATCTGATCAAAGGATGCGACCTGGCGATGCTGGCTGCTGCTGTCCGCCTCGCCGCGAATAAGCTGAATGGTCTGCCATCCGGCGGCAGCGGCGGCATCCAGCTCCTGATGAATATCGGATAAAAACAGCAACTGTTCGGCGGGCAGATCGATCTGCCGGGCGATGTTCTGATAAGAGGCGACGTCGCGCTTGGCACCGACATGCGTATCAAAATAGCCGCTGAACAACGCTGTGATATCACCTTCATCGCTGTAGCCAAATAACAATTTCTGCGCAGCTACCGAGCCGGATGAATAAACATAAAGCGCTATGCCCTGCGCGCGCCAGGCCTGCAGTGCGGGCAGCACATCGGCGTAAAGATGGCCGGTAAATCGGCCGCTGAGATAGCCGTCACGCCAGATCATGCCCTGCAACGCCTTGAGGCCGGTGGACTTCTTATCCTCATCCATAAAGCCAAACAGCGCGGCAATCAGCGTCTGCACATCGGCCTGTGGCTGAGCAATCTCTTCACGCACGCGGTTAAGCGCCTCGGCAACCGCGGGCTGCTGCTGTTCCCGCTGGACAAATTCCGCCAGATGCGTGCGCGCGTATGGGAACAGCACCTCGTGCACAAAACGGATATCGCTGGTGGTGCCTTCTATATCGGTAACAATGGCGCGGATCATGATCTCTCCAACAGGCGGCGCTGCCGCTCGCACTCAAATAAAAATTCCAGGCCTTCAAGATGGCGGCGCGCCTCGCTGACATCTTTTCCCCAGCAGGTTAAACCGTGGCCGCGCAGCAGAAAGCCGTAACGCAGCGGTGAGGTGCGGGCGAACGCTTCGATACGCGCCGCCAGCGCGGCAATATCCTGATCGTTATCAAACAGCGCGATCTCCACACTGTCGAGATGGCTCTGCTGACCGCTAAGGCTTTTCTGCATCTCGTAGCCGTGCAGCCGCAGCACCTCGCCCTGCTCCACGCGCGATAGCACGGTCGCGTTAACGGTATGCGTATGCAGCACCGCACCGGCGTCAGGAAACAGTCGATAGAGCAAGGTATGCAGGCCCGTTTCAGCCGAGGGGCGACGGCCTGAAGCGGCACGATTGTTGGCGATATCAACCACAATAAAATCGTCGGCGGTCAGGCTGCCTTTGTCTTTGCCCGATTCGCTGAGCAGGCAGGATGTGGCATCGCGGCGCACCGACATATTGCCGCCAGTGGCCGGTGCCCAGCCGCGACTGCCGATCCAGTGGCAGGCGGCGACCAGTTGTTCGAGCTGCGAAGTCGCTGACATAGGTTTCCTCATTAACGGTGCGGCGGTTGCATTTAGCCGTCTAAGCGTCTTGATTGCCAAATACTAGCATCCTGTTTATAGTGACAGCAACACGTCTCCTGGTCTACAGAACCGAAGGTTAACGCATGAGCCACGTCCCCTATCAGCCCGAGAGCAAACTGCCCGCGCTCGGCACTACAATTTTCAGCCGCATGAGCGCCCTCGCCCAGCAGCACAACGCCATTAATCTGTCACAGGGTTTTCCCGATTTTGACGGCCCGCGTTATCTTCAGGAGCGCCTCGCCTGGCACGTTAGCCAGGGTGCAAATCAATATGCGCCGATGACGGGCATTGCGGCGCTGCGTGAGGCGATCGCCGACAAAACCGCCGAGCTGTATGACTACCGTCCCGATGCCGATTTAGAAGTCACCGTCACCGCCGGTGCGACCGAAGCGCTGTACGCCGCGATCACCGCGTTGGTGCGGCCAGGCGACGAAGTGATCTGTTTCGATCCGAGCTATGACAGCTATGCACCGGCGGTGGCGCTGGCGGGCGGCGTGTTAAAACGCATCGCGCTTCAGCCACCCGCTTTTCGCATCGACTGGGCAGCCTTTGCCAGCCTGATTACCGATAACACCAGGCTGGTGATCGTCAACACGCCGCACAATCCTTCCGCTACGGTCTGGCGCAACAGCGACTACGATGCGCTGTGGCAGGCGATTGCCGATCGGCCGATCGGTGTGCTGAGTGATGAAGTGTATGAGCACATCTGTTTCACCGAGGCGGGCCACGCCAGCGTGCTGACCCATGCGGATTTACGGCAGCGCGCCATCGCCGTCTCCTCCTTCGGCAAAACCTTTCATGTCACCGGCTGGAAAGTGGGTTACTGCGTGGCGCCACCGGCGCTAAGCGCTGAGATTCGCAAGGTGCATCAGTATTTGACGTTCTCGGTGAATACGCCGGCTCAGCTGGCGATTGCCGATATGCTGCGCCAGCAACCGGCGCATTACCGCGAGCTGTCGGCCTTCTATCGCGAACGACGCGATCGTCTGATTGCCGCGCTGGCCAACAGTCGCTTCCGCGTGCTGCCGTGTGAAGGCACCTATTTTCTGCTGCTGGATTACAGCGCTATCTCCGATCGTGATGACGTCAGCTTTTGCGAATGGCTGACCACGGAAATTGGCGTAGCCGCGATTCCGCTGTCAGTGTTTTGCGACGGCGCATTTCCGCATAAACTGATCCGTCTCTGTTTCGCTAAACAACCGGCGACGCTCGACGCTGCCGCGGAGCGCTTATGTCAGCTTTAACGATCACCTTATTGCAGGAACCTTTAACCTGGATGGATGGCGAAGCGAATCTGCGCCATTTTGATCCGCTGCTGCGCGATCTTCAGGATCGCGATCTGATCATTCTGCCCGAGATGTTCACCACCGGTTTCGCCATGGAGGCGGCCAAAAGCTCGCTGCCTGAGGATCGGGTTATCGCCTGGCTGCATGGCCACGCGCAGCATTGCGATGCGTTAGTCGGCGGCAGCGCCGCGATCCAGACCGCACAGGGCGCGGTTAATCGTTTCCTGCTGGTTGAGCCCGATGGCACGGTGCATCGTTACGATAAACGCCATCTGTTTCGTATGGCGGACGAGCACCACCATTATCTGGCGGGTGAACAGCGCGCCGTACTGAACTGGCGCGGCTGGCGTATTCTGCCGCAGGTCTGTTACGACCTGCGCTTTCCGGTGTTCTCGCGCAATCAGAACGATTATGACCTGGCAATTTGGGTCGCCAACTGGCCCGCGCCGCGCGCGCTACACTGGCAGGCGCTGCTGCTGGCACGGGCGATTGAGAATCAGGCGTATGTGGCGGGCTGTAATCGCGTGGGCATCGATGGTAATCAGCATCACTACAGCGGCGATAGCCAGATTATCTCTCCGCAGGGCGAGATTCTGGCTGTCGCCGCACCGCATCAGCCTGCGCGGCTGGATGCCACGCTGTCGCTGGACGCGTTACGGGCATACCGCGAGCGCTTCCCTGCCTGGCGCGATGCTGATGCCTTTCAGCTCTAGCCGTTACGGCTGACGGGCGGCCGCGACTTTTGGCTTGAGCGGATTAAACAGCGCGTTGAGGCTGACCGACACCAGGCAGGCTGCGCTGATCCCCGAATGAAACAGCGTCTGCACCCAGCCAGGGAATTGATCGTAAAAGCCCGGCATGACCAGCGGGATCATGCCGAAGGCCAGCGAGGTGGCAACAATCACCAGATTCATGTTCTCTTTGTAATCGACCTTAGCCAGCGTGCGAATGCCGCTGGCGGCCACGGTGCCAAACAGCACCACGCCCGCGCCGCCCAGCACCGGCACCGGAATGCTGGCGACAATGCGGCCCATGACCGGCAGCAGGCCAAGTACGATAAGAATGGCTCCCCCCGCCGCCACCACAAAGCGACTGCGAATGCCGGTCATGGCCACCAGACCGATATTTTGCGCAAAGGCGCTCTGCGGAAAGGAGTTAAACAACGGCGCCAGCGCGCTGGTCAGCATATCGGCACGTAAACCACGGGCGATGCGTTTGCTGTCGACCTCAGTTTCCACGATCTCGCCGATGGCGATCAGCCCGGCGGTGGTTTCGGTCAGCAGCACCAACACTATCAGCAGCATCGATAAAATAGCTGCCAGATCGAAAGTCGGCAGGCCAAAACTGAACAATCCCGGCAAGGCAAGATAATCGCCCTGCAGCACGCCAGAAAAATCCGCTCGTCCGCTCATTACTGCAAACAGCGTACCGATAACAATCGCCAACAGCACCGACAGCCGCTTCAGGCTGGCATTGCCCACTTTATTCAGCAGCAGAATCGCCGCCAGCGTCAGCGCCGCCAGTCCGATATTTCCTGGCGCGCCCCAGTCAGCGGCATGGGCATTGCCGCCCATCGCCCAGCGGGCGGCTACCGGCATCAGCGACAGGCCAATAGCGGTGATCACCGTACCGGTCACCACCGGTGGAAAAAAACGGATGATCTGAGCAAAGTACGGCGCAATCAGCAGGCCGATCAGCGCCGAGGCGATCACCGCGCCAAACACCATCGGCAGGCCGCCGTCACCGCTGGCGATACCGGTTAAGGTCGCCACGCTGGCAAACGAGACGCCCTGCACCAGCGGCAGCCGCGAACCAAAACCCGGCATGCCCAGTGACTGCAACAGCGTGGCGCAGCCGCTGACAAACAGCGCGGCGGTGACCAGCATACCAATCTGTGCCGCTGACAAGCCGGCGGCTGAGCCAATGATCAGCGGCGGCGCGATAATGCCACCGTACATGGTCAGTACATGCTGCAAACCCCAGGCAAAGGTTTTCCCTGCCGGATAACATTTGTCTTCCGGGCTGATGCGAGAGTGAGTCATCAGAGTGTCCTTGTTAAAGCGGCGCCGCTATGACGCCACGTGGCATCGGCGATCAGCTGCCGCGATAGGTTGACCATGACCAGGGCGAAATCAGAAACGGCAGATGATAGTGGCTGCCGGTGCCGGGAATGCGAAAGTCGATCTGCGCGCTGACGTAGAGCGTTTCGCGTCCGCTGGTGGCAAAATAATCGCCAATCTCCGCGGTGAGACGATAGTGGCCCGGCGTGAGCACCTCGGGCGTAAAGTCGGTAATCCGGCCATCGGCGTTGGTGATGCCTTTTGCCACCGGCAGCCAGCCTTCTGCGGTTTGCTGTTCCAGCGCGATAGCGACGTCAGCCGCAGGACGGCCCAGCGCCGTATCAAGAACGTGGGTAGAAATGGTGCTCATTGCAGGCTCTCCTGTAAACGCAAAAGGGTAATCTCACGCAATTGGCCCAACGCCTCCTGCACTTCCTGTTCCGGACTGTTCTCCAGCCGACGTTGCAGCTCAGCCAGCATCTGCTCGCCGCTGCGCCCTTTAGCGCGGATCAGAAACACCCGACCAAAACGCGCCTCGTACGCCTGGTTGCCTGCGCGCATCGCCTGCTGTACATCGCTGTCCGCCTGCTGCATCGCACCCTGCTCGCGACGTGACAACGCTGCCTCTTTATCCGCTCCGGCGGCACGCTCACCGATGCGCGGATGGGCCGCCAGCGCCTGATTAAGCTCAGGCTGCTGCCAGCTCAACGCCAGCTGTTCTGCGCACTGCATTAACGCCGTCAGCGAGGCAAATGGCCGCTGCGCCACCAGCGCCTGCTGCCAGTTGCCAATCGCCACGCAATGGGCGATGGCCGCCTGCGCGGCGTCAGCATCCAGCTGGTTAAAGGTGGTGAGATTCATGGTGTTCTCCCTGTGCTACGGCACGGTTGCCAGATGTTGTACGGTATGCAAATAGGCCTGAATGGCGCTGGCGACGTCCGTCTCGCGCACCGACTCCGCCGGATGATGGCTGATACCGCGATCGCAGCGCACAAACAGCATGCCCACCGGCCAGCGTTCGGCGATGGCAATGGCATCATGCCCGGCACCGCTGGGCAGCAGCATGCTGGCACCCTGCACCTGCGTCACCGCCGCGCTAAACGCCTGCTGCAGCCGCGGATCGCAGGCGGTGGCGGCGATACGGTAATATTCGTCGGCGCTGAAGCTGATGCCGCGGCGCAGCGCGATCGCTTCCGCCTGCGTCAGCAAATCCGAGAGCAGCGCCGCCAGCGGCTGATCCTGCGGACCCCGGATATCCAGAGTTAAATTGACCTCGCCGGGAATGACATTGACCGCTCCAGGTGCGCAGCTCAGCGTGCCAACGGTGGCCACCAGCTGCGGATCCAGCTGCTGGGTGCGCTGCTCGATATAAACCATCCACTCGGCCGCGGCCGCCAGCGCATCCTTGCGCTGGGTCATTGGTACGGTGCCCGCGTGGCCCGCCTCGCCGGTAAAAACACAGCTCAGGCGGCGGGCGCCATTAATGGCGGTCACCACACCCAGCGGCAGATTCGCCTGCTCCAGGCACGGACCCTGTTCAATGTGCAATTCCAGATAGGCCACAATCGCCTCCTGCTGACGGGCTGCGAGGCCGATCAGCGCCGCATCCAGCCCGACATCCTGCATCGCCTGCGCGACCGTAATGCTGTTGCCATCAGGATGGCTCGGCCAGCTCTCCGGCCACTGACCGGTAATGCCGCGGCTACCCAGCAGCGTGATGCCAAACCGGGTGCCCTCTTCATCGCCGAAGCCGACGATTTCCACCGCCAGCGGCAGGCGTCGCTGCTGCTGATGCAGCCACTGCACCACTTCAATTGCCGTCAGCACGCCGAGCATGCCGTCGTAGCGGCCGGCGTTGCGCACGGTATCGAGATGCGAACCCAGCAGGATTGCCGGTGCGCCGGGCCGCGCGGCTTCATAGCGGCCACAGATATTGCCCACTTCGTCCTGCCAGACCTGCATGCCCGCAGCCCGCATCCATTCACCGACGCGTGCATTGGCGCGCATGTGTTCTGGTGACAGATAAACCCGCGTCAGCTGACCCGCGGTTTCGCTGATCTCAGCCAGCGCATCGCAACGCGCCATCACGCGCGCGGCAGAACGCGCGGCGTCATCGGCGTTCATCAGGCCTCTCTCCATCAGTGACTCCCGTTGCCGTAGCGATCCCAGGCGGCCTGCAGCGCCGCGCCCTGCGGCGAACGGAAACCCAGATGATGCAGCACCGCTTCCAGCGCCGTTAAGGTCTGCATCACGCAATCTTTCCGCGCGTTGTAGCCCATGGTGCCAATACGCCAGACCTTGCCGTGCAGCGGGCCAAACGAAGTGCCAATTTCAATGCCAAAATCGTCCAGCATCAATTTACGTACCCGATCGCCGTTGATGCCGTCCGGAATGATCACGCCCAGCACGTTGCTCATTTTGTTTTTCACATCGCCGAAGATTTCCAGCCCCATCGCCTGGATGCCGTGCAGCATCGCCTCACCGTGCAGCTGATGACGCGCAATGGTGTTATCCAGCCCTTCCTGCAGAATTAAACGGGCGCATTCGCGGGCACCAAACAGCGCCGAGGTCGCTTCGGTATGGTGATTCAGCCGCTCGGGGCCCCAGTAATCCATGATCATGCCGAGATCAAAATAGTTGGACCAGATCATCTCATCCTCGCCATCCTGGTGCGCTTCGGTACGGATCCCCGCTTCCACGCATTTACGCCGACGGATCACCGCTTCCATTTGTGGGCTAAGCGTGATCGGCGAGGTACCGGACGGGCCGCTAAGGCACTTCTGCATGCCCACCGAGACCGCATCCAGCCCCCAGGCATCGGTTTCCAGCGGATTACCGGCAAAAGAGGCGGTAGCGTCGGTGTAAAACAGCACGCCGTACTGTTTGCAGAGGGCACCAAGCTGCTCCAGCGGCTGCAGCATGGTGGTGGAGGTATCACCCTGTACCGTCAGCAGCAGGCGCGGACGCACGCGTTTGATCGCATCTTCGATCTGATCCGGGGTAAATACCTCGCCCCACGGCACTTCAATGGTGTGTACCTCGGCGCGGCAGCGACGGGCGATTTCACACAGCAGATGACCGAAACGGCCATAGACCGGCACCAGCACTTTATCGCCCGGACGAATAGATGAGACCAGCACCGCTTCGATACCGGCGCGGGAGGTGCCGTCAATCAGCATCGTCCAGCGGTTTTCAGTGCGGAACAGCGCGCGGTAGAGCGCCATGACCTCGTTCATGTAGTGGGTCATCGCCGGATCGTACTGACCCACCAGCTGGCTCGACATCGCGCGCAGCACGCGCGGATCGGCGTTGATCGGTCCCGGTCCCATCAGCAGGCGCTGTGGCGGATTAATTTGGGCGTAATCGTGAATATCCATGGTCATTTCCTTTCCAGGTGCGGCTCAGTTCAGGCCGCGGACAGAAGAGATAAATTGTTTAAGCTCGGCGGTTTGCGGATTGGCAAACACCGTTTTACTGTTGCCCTGTTCCCAGACGCGTCCCTGGTGCATAAACACCACGCGGTCGCCGACTTCGCGGGCAAAATTCATTTCGTGCGTCACCAGAATCAGCGTCATGCCCTCTTTTGCCAGCTGTTCCAGCACTTTCAGTACTTCGCCTACCAGTTCAGGATCCAGCGCCGAGGTGATCTCATCGCACAGCAAGACTTTGGGCGACATCGCCAGCGCTCGGGCAATGGCGACGCGCTGCTGCTGGCCGCCAGAGAGATTGGCCGGATAGTAATCGACGCGGTCGCCGAGGCCGACTTTCTCCAGCATTTGCAGCGCCAGCTGGCGGCATTCAGCGTTGCCCTTTTTCAGCACGCGACGTGGCGCCAGCATGACATTCTCCAGCGCGGTCATGTGCGGAAAGAGATTAAAACTCTGAAACACCATGCCCACCGAGCGGCTGATTTCTCGCGCCTGCGAGTCGCGGTCGGTAACCGTCATGCCGCCGAGCTTGATGCTGCCTTCCTGATAGCCTTCCAGACCATTCATACAGCGCAGCAGAGTACTTTTACCAGAGCCGCTGCGGCCGATGATGGAGATCACTTCGCCCATGTCGATATCGAGATCCACGCCTTTCAGCACGTGGTTATCGCCATAGTATTTTTGCACCTGATTAATGGTGATGAGCGGCATTGAATTTTTTCTCCAGGTACTGGCTGTAACGGGACAGCGGATAACACATCAGGAAATAGCCCAGCGCGACCAGACCAAACACCTTGAACGGTTGATAGGTGACGTTATTCAAAATGGTGCCCGCCTTGGTGAGCTCAATGAAGCCGATAATTGAGGCGAGCGCGGTGCCTTTGATCACCTGCACCGCAAAGCCCACGGTGGGCGCGATGCCGATACGCAGCGCCTGTGGCGCAATCACCCGAAACAGCGTCTGGCCAAAGCTGAGCCCGAGGCAGCGCGACGCTTCCCACTGGCCTTTTGGCAACGCGTTAATGCTGCCAAACCAGATATCGACCAGAAATGCGCTGGTGTAGAAAGTCAGCGCCAGCGCGGCGGCGGTCCACGGCGAAACGTCGATGCCAAACAGCGCCACGCCAAAAAAGGCCAGAAACAGCTGCATCAGCAGCGGCGTGCCCTGGAACAGTTCGACGTAGCCGCGAATCAGCCGACGCAGCCACGGACGATGCAGCAGGCGCAGCAGCAGCAACGGCACGGTGACCAGCGTGCCGCCGACAAACGCGGTCAGCGACAGCAGCAGTGTCCAGCGCGCCGCCAGCAGCAGGTTGCGCAGAATGTCCCAGTCGGTAAAAGTGGTCATCATGCGCGTACTCCCAACCATTTCCGGCCAATGGCCAGCAGCAGCTGACGCATCAGCACAGAGAGCATGAGGTAGATGAGCGTGGTCACCAGATAGACCTCAAAGCTGAGAAAAGTGCGTGACTGGATCAGGTTGGCGGCAAAGGTTAGCTCTTCATAAGAGACCTGTGACACCACCGACGAACCCAGCATCACGATAATGCACTGGCTGACCAGCGCCGGATAAATACGCTGCAACGACGGCGGCAACACCACGCGCAGGAAGGTTTGCGTTCGCGTCAGCCCCAGTACGCGCCCCGCTTCCCACTGTCCTTTTGGCGTCACCTGAATACCTGCGCGAATAATTTCGGTGCTGTAGGCGCCAAGGTTAATCAGCATCGCCAGCAGCGCCGCCTCGCCCGCCGTTAGCTTCAGCCCGAGGTTCGGCAGGCCGAAGACGATAAAAAAGAGCTGTACCACAAACGGCGTGTTGCGGATCACCTCAACGTAGCAGCCCCACAGGCGGCTTAGCACGCTGGCTTTGCCGCTGCGCAGCGCCGCGCCGAAAATGCCCAGCGCCACGCCGCCGACGGTCGCCAGCACCGTTAGCTGCACGGTGACCCACAGACCCGCCAGCAGTTCCGGCCAGTGCGGCCAGAGTTCAGAGAAGTTGAGTTGCCCGATCATGCGCGTGGCCTCAGCTACCGAGGTTGGCGGGCAGCGGCGCTTTCAGCCAGGTTTCCGACAGTTTGTTCAGCGTGCCATCTTTGATGCCCTGCTCGATCAGCGCGTCCACCTGCGCTTTCAATGCCGGTTCGTTTTTCTTCAGGCCGATAAAGCAGGGAGAATCTTTCAGCATAAATTTGGAGACCGGCGCCTTCGCCGCGTTTTGGCGAGCAATAGCCGCGACCACCAGGTTACCGGTGGCGACAAACTCCACCTGACCCGACAGATAGGCAGAGAGCGTGGTGTTGTTATCTTCGTAACGTTTCACCTGTGCCGCCTTCGGCGCAACATCGCTCAGCACCATATCTTCCACCGCGCCGCGGGTTACGCCGATCGACTTACCGCTCAGTGCGGCGGCATCGGTCAGCGCAACATCTTTAGGTCCAAATACCCCGAGGAAAAACGGCGCATAGGCCCGGCTGAAGTCGATCACTTTTTCGCGCTCGGCGTTTTTACCCATACTGGAGATCACCAGATCTACCTTATCGGTTTGCAGATAGGGCACGCGGTTCGCGCTGGTCACCGGCACCAGCTGTAACTTAAGTTTCATCTGTTTGGCGAGGTATTTTGCCATATCGATATCATACCCCTGCGGCTGAAGGTCAGTACCTACTGAACCAAAGGGCGGGAAATCCTGCGGTACCGCAACACGAATGACGCCACGCTTCTGAATATCCTGCAGCTGATCGGCCATTGCCGTGCCCACCTGCGCGACCACTAATGCCGCGCCAAACAGTGCCATCATCATCTTTTTCATTGTGCTTCCCCGGTAAGGTTGATGAAACTAAAGATTCTTACCAGTGCATTTTGCAACTAATGTGCCAGGCGCGGCGGGGAAGAAAAAAAAGCCACCGCGGCTGATTCAGTGAGGGAGGTGGCAGGAAAAACCCGGAGTAGCCGGTGAGTTTTTGTGAACCAAAATGAGGCAAGGCACCATTATGGTGCCCAATCAGCGTTGTTCCAGCTCATCCAGCTGCTGATAAAGATCGGCAATGCGATGAATACGCTGGCGACCCTGCGACAATAATTCGTGCAGCACGGCGTTGGCCAGCAGGTTAATCAGGCTCATGGCGGAAGCGTAGCTGTCGAAGGCAGAGACACTGTCCAGCGGTGCGCAGAGCGGCCAGCGCGCCAGGCTAATGATGCTCTGCGCCTGCGACTCACAGAGTGCCACCACCGGAATGTTGTCCTGTTGCAGCTGCTGTAACAACGGGCGGATGATGCGCGGACGACGGCGAAAAGCCATTACTACCACCACATCCTGCGGCGTAATATCCACCAGCTCCTCTGCCAGTGTCTGTCCCGGCTGCGGCAGCAGCCACACCTGTTCGCGCGCCTGCTGTAGCTGCTGGCGCAGGTGCAATGCCACCGGATAGGCGTTGCGCAGGCCGATGATCAATACCCGCCGGGCGCCAGCCAGCGCGCCGATCACCTCATTAAACTGCTGTGCATCAATGCTGTTAACCCACTGCGTCAGGTTGGCCATCTCCTGCTTGTAATGCCGCGAGAGCAGCGTGTTGCCCTGCACCGCATCACGGTTATCGGTTAACGGCATGCCGCTCTGACGCAGGGTGCGCAGCTCATCGCGCATATCTTTATATTTTTCATAGCCGAGACGCCGGAACAGCCGACTGACCGTTGCCTTGGACACACCACTCAGCCGCGCCAGCTCAGCGCTGTTGTAGCTGATCAGATCGTCAAAGTGGTCAAAGATAAAGTCAGCGATGCGCTGTTCCTGCGGCGAAAGCTGGGCGTAATGCTGTTTTAATCGCTCGTCGAGTTGCTTCATTAAGGCTTCCTGTAACTTTCGTTTCAGAAAAAGTTAGCATAATTTGTTCCAGGTTTTTGTCCTGGCGTGTCGGGCTGAGGGAAAAACTGGAACGGCTCTTGCACCGTTTTTCACCCTGCACCCTAATCTGCAAGAGTAAATAATGATGCAAAGTAACATGGCGCCGCTGGGAATGGCGGTGACGCCTCATCATCTGGCCAGCGAAAGTGCGCTGGCGGTGCTGCGTGAAGGCGGCAATGCGATTGAGGCGATGGTCGCGGCGGCGGCAACCATTGCGGTGGTCTATCCGCACATGAATGGGCTGGGTGGCGACGGCTTCTGGATGATCCTGCCGCCCGGCGGTGAACCGCTGGCGATTGATGCCAGCGGCGCAGCGGGATCGCTGGCGCATCCTGATTTTTATCACGGCGAAACCACTATTCCGCATCGCGGACCAAAGGCTGCTCTGACGGTGGCCGGTACGGTCAGCGGCTGGTCAGAGGCGCTGCAATTTTCCACTGAGCTGGGCGGACAGGCTCTGCCGCTACCTCGCCTGCTGCGCGATGCCATTCGTTACGCCGCTGATGGCATTCCGGTGACGCAGTCACAGGCCAGTGCCACGGCCAGCAAGCTGGCTGAGCTGAGCGATCAGCCCGGCTTTACTGCTACCTATTTACCGGATGGTCATGCGCCGCGCGCTGGCAGCCGGTTTATGCAGCCTGCGCTGGCGGCCACGTTAAGCCAGCTCTGTGAAGAGGGACTGGAAAGTTTTTATCGCGGCAACCTTGCGCGTCAGCTGGCGCGCGAGATGTCGCAGCTCGGCATGCCGATCACCCTGGATGATTTACACCATCATCAGGCTCAACGCCGGACGCCGCTACGGGTAACTCACAGCAGCGGCGAGATTTTTAATATGGCACCGCCGACACAGGGGCTGGTGTCGCTGGCGATTTTAGGCATCACCGATCATCTGGCGATGGCGGATGCAGATGATGCCGAAACCGTGCACCGTATCGTTGAGGCAACCAAAATCGCCTTTGGCCTGCGCGATCGCTATATCACCGATCCGCGGCATATGCAGGAAGATATGCAGACGCTGCTGGAGCCAGAGCGGCTGGCAGCGCTGGCCAGCGGCGTAAATGAACATCAGGCCGCGCCCTGGGGCACCGGGCGTGGGCCGGGCGACACGGTGTGGATGGGTGTGATGGATAGCAGCGGCCTGGCGGTCTCTTTTATTCAGAGCCTGTATCACGAGTTTGGTAGCGGCGTGGTGCTGCCGGAAAGCGGTATCACCTGGCAAAACCGCGGCGCGGCTTTTAGCCTGCAGCCGGATCACCTGCTGACGCTGGCGCCGGGTAAGCAACCTTTTCACACCCTCAACCCGGCGGCAGCCCGCCTGCACGATGGCCGCACCATGGTATACGGCTCGATGGGCGGTGACGGCCAGCCGCAAACCCAGGCGGCGATTTTTACCCGCCACGTTATCCAGCACATGCCGCTGCAACAGGCAGTGAGCGCGCCGCGCTGGCTGCTGGGCCGGACCTGGGGCCAGGCATCTGACTCCCTGAAGCTGGAAAACCGCTTCGATCCAGTGGTGGCTCAGCGACTGCGTGACCGCGGCCATGAAGTGGAAATGTTGACCGATTACAGCGAAGCGGTGGGCCATGCCGGCGCCATCGTTCGTCACAACAACGGCATGCTGGAAGGCGCTTTCGATCCGCGCAGTAACGGCAGCGCCGCCGGTTTCTGAGAGGAGTTATCATGCAACACAATGTTGACTGGGCCACCTACATGGCGCAAATGGAACAGATCCTTGCTGTACCGCTGGATGAGGCGCGACGGGCCGAACTGCTGACGCAGTTTACCCGCATCGCTGCCATGGCCGAGCCGCTGATGGCCTTTCCGCTGGACGATAGACTGGAAGTTGCGGGGGTTTATCAGGCATGAATCTCGCCGCGCTAACCCTTGCTCAACTGCAGTCGGCGCAGAGCCGCGGCGAGTTGAGCGCCCGTGATATCGCTGAGCACACGCTACGCGCTATCGACATGCACAATCCGCAGATCAATGCCTGGACCACCGTTACCGGAGAAAGGCTGCTGCAGGAAGCGGATGCCGTTGATCGGCAGCGCCGCGCCGGGGCACCGCTCGGGCCGTTGGCCGGTATTCCCTACGCGGTTAAAAATCTGTTTGATGTGGCGGGCCACAGCACGCTGGCCGGAGCCAGCCTGTTCCGCGATCGGGCGGCGGCAACGCAGGATGCCTGGGCGGTTCGCCAGCTGCATGCCAGCGGCGCGCTGCTTACCGGCATGCTGAACATGGATGCCTACGCCTATGGATTTACCACAGAAAACAGCCATTATGGCGCGACACGTAATCCGCGTGACGTAACGCGAATCGCCGGGGGGTCGTCAGGCGGCTCGGCCGCAGCGGTGGCCGCTGGCCTGGTACATTTCTCACTCGGCAGCGATACCAACGGCTCCATTCGCGTGCCCGCTTCACTGTGCGGCATTTTTGGCCTGAAGCCGACTTTTGGCCGCCTGTCGCGCAGCGGATCGCACCCTTTTGTTGCCAGCCTCGACCATATTGGCCCCTTTGCCCGCAACGCCAGCGATCTGGCCTTAGTCTATGACGCGCTGCAAGGCCGTGACACGCAGGATGCTTTCCAGGCCAATGCGCCGCACGCGCCGGTGAGTGGCTCGCTGGAGAACGGGCTGGCGGGCATACGTTGCGGCGTGCTGGGCGGCTATTTTCAAACCTGGTGTGATGACGATGCGCGCAATGCGGTAACACGGGCCGCCCAGATCTTAGAGGCGCGCGAAACCGTGCTGCTGGCCGATGCCGAACTGTCACGCTCCTCGGCGTTTATTATTACTGCATCAGAAGGCGGCAATCATTATCTGCCTGCTCTGCGTCGTTCACCCGAGCAGTTTGAGCCGCTGTCGCGCGAACGGCTGCTGGCCGGTGCCATGCTGCCTGCGGCCTGGTACGTGCAGGCGCAGCGTTTTCGTCGTCACGCTCAACAGCAGATGCAGGCGCTGTTTCAGCAGGTCGACGTGCTGATTGCGCCCGCCACGCCCTGCAGCGCGACGCTGATTGGCCAGGAGACGATACGCATTAACGGCACCGATCTGCCGACGCGCGCCAATATGGGCATGCTGACCCAGCCGATCTCATTTTTAGGGCTGCCGGTAACCACCGTGCCGCTACAAACCGCCAGCGGCTTGCCGATCGGCCTGCAGCTTATCTCCGCGCCGTTTAAAGAGGAGATGGGCTTGCGCGTGGCGCGCGTACTGGAACAACACGGGCTGGTTATACCGCAACTCACTGCAGAAGGAGTCTGATATGCCAACAATCAATCAACCCGAGGTGCTGGCGTCGGTGACCGCGGCCTTTCAGCGCTACGAGCAGGCGCTGGTCAGCAATGATGTGGCGGTGCTGGATGAGCTGTTCTGGCACGACGCGCGAACGGTGCGGCTGGGTGCGGGAGAGAATCTCTACGGCATCGAAGAAATCCGTGCTTTTCGTCAGGCTCGCCCTGCGGCGGGCCTGGCACGCACGCTGCGCAATACGGTGATCACCACCTTCGGGGATGATTTTGCGGTGTGTAGCACGGAGTTTACCCGCGCAGGCAGCGATCGCATTGGTCGCCAGCAGCAGAGCTGGGTGCGAATGGCGGATGGCTGGCGCATTGTGGCCGCGCAGGTCAGCCTGATGTCCTGATATCAGCGGCAGCGGTGTGTGCCTTAAAGCGCTATATCGGCCAATTGATCGTTGATGTCACGCGTTGCCCCCCAGAGTTGGTATGCGAAAATGTTGCCATTACCTAAATACTTCGTGCCGGTAAAGTGGTGCGGAATGAAGTAGTGGCTTGGCCAGCGGGTAATATTGGCATAGTTCAGACGATTTACCGTATCGGTTAAGGTTTTCGGCCCGGTCGTTATCCACGGCAGATTATCAACAACGCTGGGCTTGTTTTTTATCGTCAGAATGACTTCTGAAATTAGCGCGGCTTCTGGCTCAGCGGCAAGATAGCCGTTGGCCAGCACGCCGGGCCGAATTATCTCATTCTCCCAGGCCACACAGACCTGGCTGTCAAATAACCAGTCGGCCAACGGACGGATGCAACAGGTGTCAGCGTCCACGGCAAAACCGCCTTCACGTAGCAAAATTTCATACCGCATCATGTCGGCAACGCCCGCAAGACTGCGTGGTTTCATGCTGTTGATGTGCGCATGATTAATCCATCGGGTCTCCACCAACTCCCGATTGCCCCAAACTTTTATTTTCCATTCGGGATTTTTATCTCTCCAGCTGTTGATCAACGTATCCGGGCGACGTGACTCATCACCAATCCAGACCATATGGATCACTTTGGGAATATTCATACGCGGTTGTTCACTCTCTGTTTAAACGCATAACCAGAACGGTACCCTGCTCTTGTGTCGCCACTGGGCTCTGTGTTTAAGATTTTAATGCCATCAACAGAAACGTCATGCCCATCCAGGCCCACAGGTAACAAAAGCGGGAGGTAAAACCATCAGGCGACACAACCGTGAGGAGACTTAACTTTTACGTGGAGAGAAGCAATCCTGAGCAGGCGCTCAGGATTGGACAGTCTTATTCGCTGGTGGGCGCAGGATGATGCTGCAACCAGTGATCGGCAATCTGCTGGCGACTGCAGATCCAGACGTTGTCGTGCTGCTGGATATAATCGAGGAAACGTTGCAGTGCACGAAAGCGCCCCGGACGGCCCAGCAGCCGACAGTGCATGCCCACTGACATCATTTTCGGTGCGGTATCCCCTTCGGCATAGAGCACGTCAAAGCTGTCTTTCAGGTAGGTATAAAACTGTTCGGCGGTGTTAAAGCCCTGTGGTGTGGCAAAGCGCATGTCATTGCATTCCAGCGTGTACGGAATGATCAGATGCGGTTTCACCGTGCCATCCTGGCAGGTAACCTGCGACCAGAACGGCAGATCGTCGCCATAGTAGTCGCTGTCATAGCTGAAACCGCCCTGCTCCACCACCAGCCGCCGCGTATTGGGGCTGTCGCGGCCGGTGTACCAGCCGGTCGGCGCCTTGCCAAACAGATCCTGCAATACGTCAACCGCCTGCTGCATGTGCTGACGTTCAGTTTTGGCATCCATCGCCTGATAATGGATCCAGCGCCAGCCATGGCTGACCACGTCGTAATCGGCCGCCTTGATCGCCGCAACGATATCGGGATGACGTGCCAGTGCCATCGCCACGCCAAAGATGCTCAGCGGCAGGCCACGCGCCTGAAACTCGTTGTGAATGCGCCAGAAACCTGCGCGGGAACCGTATTCATAAAGCGACTCCATCGACATGTGCCGATCGGGATAGCTCGCCGCGCCGATAATATCGGACAGGAACTGCTCGGAACCGGCGTCGCCGTGCAGCACGTTGTTTTCCGCACCCTCTTCGTAATTCAGTACAAACTGAACGGCAATTTTCGCCTGATTTGGCCAGGCAGCGTGTGGCGGATTGCCTGCATAGCCACGCAGATCGCGCGGATAGTTTTTGTTGAAGCTGTACTCACGTTTTTCCTGACTGTCACTCATATCAATTTTCCTGTCTGCACGCCGGGACATGCCTGTTAGTTTAGGTGCTCAAAGGCGCCGGTCATGGTTTTTCGCAGCGGCCAGGCTAAATCGCCCTGCTTGCTGGTGGATAATCCGAGGCCGATCAGCGCTTCCACCATTTTTACCGCCGCGCTAACGCCATCGATGATTGGCACGCCAAGTTCCTGGGTCAGATCACGCGCCAGCGAGGCCATGCCGCCACAGCCCAGTACAATCGCGCCGCAGCCATCTTCACGCAGCGCCTGTATACAGCGCTGCCGCACTTTTTCCTGTGCCAGACCACTGCCATCTTCCAGCGCCAGCACCGGCAAATCGATAGCATGCAGCGCCGCGCAGTGGTGCTCAAAACCGTATTGCCGCAGCAGATGGCGCGCGATGACCAGCGTGCGCGGCAAGGTGGTCACCACGGTAAAACGCGTCGCCACCAGCGTTGCCATGTGCATTGCTGCTTCGGCGATGCCGATCACCGGCCCACGCGCCAGCTCGCGTGCCGCCAGCAGGCCTGGATCGCCAAAGCAGGCAATGACATGACCATCGACGCCCTGTGCTTTGCCACGGTTAATCTGCTCCAGCACACCCACCGCGGCGATCGCCTCATCAAAATGGCCTTCGATCGACGGCACGCCCTGTGCGGCAGACACCGCGATAATCTCAGTGCCGGGTGCCGCTACGGCGCGCGCGGCGGCGGCGATGGTGGCGGTCATCGCGTCGCTGGTATTGGGATTGATAACTTGAATCACGCTCATTTCGCGGCTCCTTGTGAGGCAAAAATACGATCAAAATCGGGCAGCGTATCGCCATCGCGTTCAAAGCGCAGACTGGCTACGATATGCGAAAAGTGTTGCTGCAAGGTGTCAGTCAGCGCCGGTAGCGCCTTTTTACGCAGCAACGTCAGCAGTTGTTCATGATCGTGGCAGCGACAGCCCTGCTGCCATGGCGCGCCCCAGGCAGCAATCACCAGCGACGAGCGCTGGCTCAAACGGGTGACCAGGTCGGTCAACACCTGATTCCCCGCGATGGCCTGCAGCTGGATATGAAAGGCGGCTGAGCAGCGAATGGCTGCGGCACCATCGTGTGCATCATGGGCGCGCTGTTCCTGACGGATCAGCTTGTCCAGCGCCACCAGATGCGGCGGCTGCACATGTGCCAGCACCGCAGGCAGATTGGCGCACTCCAGCAGACTGCGGGTGGCAAAGATCTCTCTGGCTTCATCCACCGCCGGGGTGGCGACCTGTGCACCACGTTTGGGCGTCAGCGTCACCATTTGCACTGCGGCAAGGCGCTGCAGCACTTTGCGAATGCCGGTGCGGCTAATACCAAAAACCGCTGACAACGCCTCTTCCGGCAGTTTGCTTCCCGGCGGCAGCTGGTGCTCAACAATGGCGTTCATCAAAGCCTGATAGATAGGTTCATCTTTATCAGCCAGATCGGACGCGGTTCTGAGGCTAACTTCACTCTTCATGACCTGCTCCATAAAGTAAGGTTTTGTCATCCATCGTATACAAGGAAAGGATAATCGGTATACAAAACCAGAAGGTTGGCCTGGATCCTGCAATACCGTTGCATATCGTTATTATCCAATGAGTGTAAGGAGCAGTTTTCATGCCACATCATTCCTCTGACCGCATAAAAGCCGTAAATAGTGATGCACGTTACAGCCCGCGCCTCTGCAATGAGGACCTGGCACCTACCCGTAATCAAACCTGGAACTGGTACAACATCTTTTCTTTCTGGATGTCCGATGTACACAGCATGGGCGGCTATGTGGTTGCCGCCAGCTTCTTTACGCTGGGACTGGCCAGCTGGCAGGTGCTGCTCTGTTTGCTGATTGGTATCTGTATTGTGCAGGTGTGCGCTAATCTGGTGGCGAAGCCGAGCCAGATGGCAGGCGTGCCCTATGCGGTGATTTGTCGTCAGGCGTTTGGCGTATTCGGTGCCAATATTCCGGCGGTGATCCGCGGGCTGATCGCCTTTGCCTGGTACGGCATTCAGACCTATCTGGCGGCCAACGCATTGATGCTGGTGATGCTGAAATTCTGGCCTGCGCTGCACAGTTTGACGCTGGGCGGCTGGCTGGGCCTCTCCCCGCTGGGTTGGATTTGCTTTGGCGTGATGTGGTTGCTGCAGGCGATGGTGTTCTGGCACGGCATGAATGCGATCAAACGCTTTATCGATGTAGCGGGACCGGCGGTATATGTGGTGATGGTGGCGCTGGCCGGATGGATTGTATACAAAACCGGCTTCGATGGCATTTCGTTTACCCTCGCCAGCAAATCGCTGACCACCGGTGAACAGACCTGGCAGATGATCACCGCAACCGCACTGGTGGTCTCCTACTTCTCTGGCCCGCTGCTTAACTTTGGCGACTTTTCACGCTATGGCAAAAGCATGGGCGAAATTCGTCGTGGCAACCGCTGGGGCTTGCCGTTTAACTTCCTGCTGTTTTCTATCGTGACCGTGGTGATCGTCTCAGGTAGCCAGTCACTGTTTGGCCGCATGATTACCGATCCGATTGAAACGGTAAGCATGGTCGGCAACGATGTGGCGGTTGCGCTGGGGCTGCTAACGATGATCATCGCGACCATCGGTATCAATATCGTCGCCAACTTTGTGTCGCCTGCGTTTGATTTCTCAAACTGCTCCCCGCAAAAAATCAGCTTCCGCACCGGCGGCATGATCGCTGCGGTAGGATCGGTGCTGCTGACGCCGTGGAACCTGTTTCAGTCGCCAGAGCTGATCCATTACACGCTTGATGTGCTCGGATCGTTTATTGGACCGCTGTTTGGCATTCTGCTGGCGGATTTTTATCTGATTAAGCGCGGCCGGATCTACGTCGATGAGCTGTTCAATGATACGCCGCAGGGGCGTTACTGGTATCGCGGTGGGTTTAATCCAAAAGCGATTGCGGTGCTGCTGCCGTCGGTGGGGATTTGCCTGATCATCAGCTTTATTCCGTCACTGCATGGTTTGGCTAATTTCAGCTGGTTTATCGGCGCGGCGCTGGGTGCCGGATGCTATCGCTGGATAGCACGTGATGAGCGGGAAGCGATGCCAGCGGCGGGCTATAACACGCAGCCAGTATTGCAGAAGGATTAAAACGACAAAAGGCCGATTCATTACTGAATCGGCCTCTCTTAAAGCTTGGCGGAACGGACGGGGCTCGAACCCGCGACCCCCTGCGTGACAGGCAGGTATTCTAACCAACTGAACTACCGCTCCGCGCTGTGTTCCCCGTCGGGAACGAGGCGCATATTAAGGGCAGTCAGCGATATCGTCAACGCTTTTTAATCACCAAAGACGCGTTTGCTTCTTTTTTCAGCGCAACACAGATAATCCGCCTAAAAACCTTGCGCTTAGCCGCGCCACAGGCAGCTGCCGCCCTTCTTCTGCACCAGATCAAGACGCTGCTCATGTGCCATCGTCTCTTCATCGGATGCGTGGATAACCCTGAGTGCCGACGCCGGACGCGCAATGCGCTGAATGGTCTCGCCGTTGCTTCCCTGGCGGTCGCTTTCATGGGCAAATGCCAGCGAGGTTTGCCCGCCGGTCATCATCAGAAAAACGTCAGACAGGATCTCGGCATCGAGCAGTGCGCCGTGCAGCGTACGCTTGCTGTTATCAATCTCATAGCGCGAGCAGAGCGCATCAAGGCTGTTACGCTTGCCTGGAAACATTTTGCGCGCCATCGCCAGGCTATCGGTGATCTTGCAGAAGGTTTCCGTTTTACCGATGCCGCGGTTCAGCATGCCGAACTCATAATCCATAAAGCCGATATCAAACGACGCGTTATGAATCACCAACTCGGCACCGCGAATGTAATCGAGAAATTCATCAACAATGTCGCCGAACATCGGCTTATCGGCGAGAAACTCATCGGCGATACCGTGGACGCCAAATGCTTCCGGATCCACCAGCCGATCGGGCTTCAGATACATATGAAAGTTGTTGCCGGTTAACCGGCGATTGATCACTTCAACCGCACCGATCTCAATGATGCGGTGCCCTTCATAGTGCACGCCGATCATGTTCATACCGGTGGTTTCTGTATCGAGAATTATCTGGCGGTTATTTGCAGTGCTCATAGGACCTGTTTTATGTCAGACTTGGCGTTTTTTCTGAAGGAAGTCTACCAGAGATGCGCAAACAGGTAGAAATTTTCACCGACGGTTCCTGCCTCGGTAATCCCGGTCCCGGCGGGTATGGCGCGATTGTGCGCTATCAGCAGCACGAAAAAACCTTTAGCGCGGGCTACCATCTGACCACTAACAATCGGATGGAGCTGATGGCGGCGATTGTAGCGCTGGAAGCGCTGACGCAGCCGTGTGAAGTGGTGCTGAGCACTGACAGCCAGTATGTCCGTCAGGGCATTACCAGTTGGATTCATAACTGGAAGAAACGCGGCTGGAAAACCGCTGATAAAAAGCCGGTGAAAAACGTCGACCTGTGGAAACGGCTGGATACGGCGCTAAGCCATCATGAAATTCGCTGGGAATGGGTAAAAGGCCACGCCGGTCATCCTGAAAACGAACGCTGTGATGAGCTGGCGCGTTCCGCAGCGGAAAATCCGGCGTTTGAGGATATTGGCTATCAACCAGCGTCCTGATCGTTGCGCTGCCGAAACTGTCGCGTCGCGCTGGCGGTCTGCCGGATAGGCGCAGCAGAGCGCGCTTTTTTCGCTGGCGTTAAGGTCAGCGGGAAGGTGCGCTTGCGGGCAACCGCAATATTCAAGCAGCCCAGCGCCGGCAAATGCGCACTGATCATCTTCCCGCCCTGACGATTCCACGGCACCACCTGAAAGCGCGTGCGATAGATCACTTCATAATTGAGTACGCCCAGCCAGTCGAGCAGCCGCATCTGGCTGAACATTCTGCCGCTGCAGGGCGCACGACTGCGCAAACCGGGCACCGCCTTCCCCATGCCTAACAGGCTGAACGGATTGAAGCCGCTGATCACCAGCCAGCCATCATCAATTAATACGCGATCGGCCTCACGCAGAATACGATGGGGATCCTGACTCCAGGTAAGCGTATGGGCTAACAAACAGGCATCAATGGATTTCGCTTCAAACGGCAACTGTAACGGACTCGCTTGCACATGTAGTGAGCTTGCTGCGCTGCCCACATTAACCTGATGGGAAATGGCGCAGGAGCGGGTATCAATCTCCGCGCTCAGATCACCGATTTTAAGCATATGAAAACCGTAGAGTTTTGCAAAGCAAGGCTGCAGATGTTGGTTCAGCGCATCACGAAAGAATTCGCCCCAGGGCATATCACGCCATGCGTGCGGCGCGGTGAGAATTTGCTGTGTTTTAGCCGGCTTCATGCTTTACCATCGTTGTTTTCCTGAGCCTGCAAGAGGTGTTTATGAATCTTATCAGTATTCCCGCCCTACAAGATAATTACATCTGGATTTTGCACGACGAGCAGAATCGCTGTCTGATTGTCGATCCGGGCGAAGCCGATCCGGTACTGGCCGCCATCAAGCAGCATGGCTGGCAACCCCATGCCATCCTGCTGACGCACCATCATGGCGACCATGTTGATGGCGTAAAAAAACTCTGCGCGACCTTCCCCGATCTGGTGGTCTATGGCCCGCAAGAAACACAAGATAAGGGTGCAACGACCATCGTCAGTGAAGGCGATAAGGTCGCTATTTTGGGCTGCGAATTTAGTGTTATCTTCACCCCCGGACATACTTTAGGACATATCTCATATTACAGCTCGCCTTATCTTTTTAGCGGCGATACGATATTTTCTGCCGGTTGCGGTCGTCTTTTTGAAGGCACAGCAGAACAAATGTATGAGTCTTTTCAGAAACTTAATGATTTACCGGCTGACACAATCATTTGCGCTGCTCATGAATACACGTTATCTAACTTAAACTTTGCACGCACAATTTTGCCTGAAGATAGCGTAATTAATGCCTATTACCGGGAAATTAAGGAGTTACGCGCCAAAAACGGCAGCAGTTTACCCACAAAACTGGCGCACGAAAGGCAAATAAATTTATTTTTGAGAACGCAAGATGCTGATTTGCAAAGGGCTATTGGCTTCGATGTGCCACCGCAGCATCCATGGGACGTTTTTGCCTTATTACGGCAGAAGAAGGATCGTTCCTGATTTTTAAGGTTGTGTTGTCAGGAGTGAGCACGTATAGTTGCTCGTCTTTTAAGCGAACTATTGACACACATATGAAGGCAACAGCGATATTTCTCGCCTCTGTCTTGCTGGTGGGTTGTCAGGCATCACGGAATGACGCCGGTCCCGAACAGCACGCACAGAGTTTGTCCTCAGCTGGTCAAAGTGAAAACGAAAAGTACGCAGATCGATTATTGTCGCCGCGTTGGCAGGATGATGGAACCCGCCTCGGCCAGAACAATGATCTGTGGAGTTTCGTTACTGACGAGCTGAAGATGCAGATTCCGGAAAATCCCCGGATACGCGAGCAAAAACAGAAGTACCTGAAGAACAAGAGCTATCTCCACGATGTAACATTACGGGCAGAGCCGTATATGTACTGGATTGTCGAGCAGATTAAGCAACGCAAAATGCCGATGGAACTGGTACTGCTACCCATAGTGGAGAGCGCTTTTGACCCCCACGCGACATCCGCCGCAAATGCCGCAGGCATCTGGCAGATTGTCCCGAGCACGGGGCGTAATTATGGTCTTAAGCAGACCAAATGGTATGACGGCCGACGTGATATTGTCGCCTCGACCAAGGTTGCACTGGATATGATGCAGCGCCTTAACGGCATGTTTGATGGCGACTGGCTACTTACCGTAGCGGCCTATAACAGCGGTGAAGGACGCGTGCTGAAAGCGATGAAACAGAACAAGGCTCAGGGTAAACCTACCGACTTCTGGCATCTGTCGCTACCGCGTGAAACCACGGTTTATGTACCGAAGATGCTGGCGTTAGGCGAGCTTCTGAAAAACAACAAGCGATATGGTATTCGACTGCCAACGTCTAACGAAAGTCGTGCGCTGGCGCGGGTTGAAGTAGGACAGCAGATCGAGTTGACTCAGGCGGCAGAAATGGCCGGCATGTCATTGACCAAGCTGAAAAGTTTTAACACGGGTTATACGCGTGGTAAAACAGCGCCAAACGGTCCGCACTATATTATGGTGCCAAAATCGAATGTCGCTAAGCTACGCAACTCGCTGGCTTCCGGCGATATTGCTGCGGTACAACCCACTGAGTTGGCGAAAGCCACCAGTGCTGGCGGCTATAAAGTCCGTACGGGCGATACCCTTTCTGGTATAGCCAGTAAGCTGGGCGTGACGGTACAGGATCTCAAGCAGATGAACAGTCTGCGCGGAGCTGATATTCGTCCGGGCCAGACGTTGAACACCAGCGCGACAGACAGCGCTGAGTTAGCTGATAACGGCAACAGCATCACCTACAAGGTCCAGAAGGGTGATTCTCTTGCCAGTATTGCCCGCCGTCATAACGTCAATATCAAAGACGTGCTGCGGTGGAATGGCGTGGTTAACAATGCTAAAAACATTCAACCAGGCGATAAGCTAACGTTATTTGTAGACAACAATGCAACGCCAGATAGCTAAAACCGAAAGGCTGACTCAACGTCAGCCTTTTCTTTTTTCTTCATTTTCCCCTCCTGCCCTGCCACTGCCGTTTCATTTTTTGTAACAACGCCGTTACCAAAGATAGCGTGACACAGATCATTTATCATACGATTGATACTTGTATGGTAGAGCATCTCTGCTCAGGATAAATAACACTGGCAGAGTCGCTTGATAACAATATAAGCCGATAGCGCCACAGGATGCGCCAAACAATCTGATAATAAGGTGCTTCACGTCATCGTACGACGTTTTCAAAGGCAGGGTCTTCTATGTCACATATACAACAACCTCAAAAAACGCCAAAGCCCGCACGTGCCCGCATGATTTTTCGCGCCCATCCGATCTCCTGGTGGATGCTGGTAATCACAACGCTGGCCATTCTCATGAACTCGATTGACCGCATTATTCTTCCTACCCTGCTGCCGGCGATTATGCAGGATTTCAATCTCACTGAAATGCAGGCTGGCTGGATAAATTCTCTCAGCTTCTTCGGCACGCTTGCCGGTGCAGTGCTTTTTGGTTTCCTCTCCGACTATATCGGCACCGGTTACAGGCGTTGCTACAGCTGGTGCCTGGCGGTTCTCGTAGAGATTGTATCCGGCGTCGCGACGGCCTTCTGCAAGACGCTGATCGCCTTTCAGGCGCTGCGTGTGTTGATGGGAATGGGCACAGGTGGCTCTGAGCCGATTAATGTCGCGCTACTGGGCGAATGGTGGCAAAAAGAGAACCGGGGATTCGCAATTGGCGTTCACCATACCGGCTTTCCGCTTGGCCAGTTCGTGGGTCCACTGCTCATCGCTGCCATTCTTAGCTTTGGCAGCTGGCGCCAGGCTTTCCTGTTTATTCCACTTATTGGCCTGATTATTGTGGTTCTGCAATTAATTGTGGGCACCAAAAAGAACCATCAAAAGGTTTTCAGCTGGATAGATGAAAATAACCTGACGCGCCCGATTGCCGCTCAGCCAAAGAAGATGAGCATCGCGTCATCTTTTAGCTGCCTTAAAAACCGTAATTGCCTGTTAGCGATTGCGCTGGTTTTTGGCTTTACCTGGGCAGAAATGGGCATCGCTAATTTTCTGACCCTGCAACTGACTCGCGAAGTGCATTTAGATCTTTCTACCGCGGCGATCATTTCAGGTGCTTCCGGGCTGACAGGCTGGATAGGACAGATTGTCTGGGGTGGCTTTTCTGATGTCAGGGGGCGTAAATCATCGCTCGGCATTATTATCGCAGGCTGGATAGTGGCCAGTGCTTTGTGCGCCTTTATCCATACGGCAATGCTGGGCTGGATCATTCTGATCTTTTGGGGGCTGTTCCGCAACTCGCCTTATCCGGTAGCCTATGCGCTATTGATCGATTCTGCACCTCAGGCGGCTGCATCAAGTATGGGTTTAATGATTGGCCTTGCCGTTGGCATTGCAGGCATTCTGGTTGCGCCAGTTAGCGGATGGATAATTCACAGCTGGGGCTTTAACGTCCATTATGCGGTAATTGTCGGCGTACTGCTGCTCTCCTGCATCCCACTTTGCTTTATCAGAGAAACCGTTCACCTTAAAGAGGAGGTAAAATGAATCTGCCATTACTTCTGCGCAACAGTCAGATTGTTGAATTGAGCCATCTCTACGAAGAGAATATGCCGGTCTGGCCGTCACATCCAAAATTCATTCGTGCCACCGCTGAAAGCTATGCGGCGGGAGACGGCAACTACAACAACCAACTCCTTATGGGCGACCATTGTGGTACCCATGTTGATTCCCCTGCGCATTTTATTCCTGATGGTAAAACCATTGAGGAGATCGACGTGCGCCAGTTGCTGGGGCGCGGTATTTGCATTGATGTGTCTTCTACGCCAGCAGCAGCTGAATTTGGTATCAGTGAGATGCAGGCATGGGAGGAGAGCCATGGTGAAATTGCGGCAGGCGACATTGTGATTTTTCGCACCGGCTATCATAATAAATGGCGGCTCAGGCCTGACCATGCTCCGTTCCTTGCGGACTGGCCTGGCTTATCGGCAGCTGGCGCGCGCTGGCTGGGAGAGAAAAAGGTGAAAGTAGTAGGGACCGATGCGATGTCGATGGATGCATGGTCGAATCATCACTATCCGGTACATCAGGCCTTGCTGTGTTCGGATAGTCTGATTATAGAGAATCTTGCTAATCTTGATCGGCTACCGCCGATCTTTACCTTTATCGCCCTGCCCTTGAGGATCGCTGGCGGATCGGCATCCCCGGTCAGAGCGATCGCCTTAGTGGAATAGCGGCGGTTTACAAGATAGCAGTGCGGTTGGGATGGAACTCAACCAGCAAAGGATTGTGATCGGAGGCACGAGTGACCAGAACGGATGCTGCTTTCACCTCCATACCCCGATAAAAAATGAAATCCAGCGGCCTGCCAAACGCTTTACGGCGGTGATCGTCGGTGAACATGACTTCATCCAGCCCCATCTCCCGGGCAAACTGATACAACGCATTAATGCGCTGGCGGCTCCAGGCATTGAAATCGCCAGCCATAATCACCGGCCCTGTGTGATGGATTATCTGCTCGCCTATCGGTCCTAGCTGCTTACTGTAAACGTCGATGCCAAGACTAAAGTTGACCGCGTGGATATTGACCACCATTAACATTTGTTTGGTCGGCAACGGATACGCAGTAACCAGAGCTGATTTGGCCAGACGCAGCAGGGGCTCACGTTCACGTAAAGGGCAGCAGTAAACAGGATGCGCGGAAGCAAGGGTCATCACACCAGAGGGATGCTGCGGCAATACAAAAGCAGGCACCTGATCGGCGGCCAAATAGTTGGAAGTCGCAAAATCTATTAGTTCTGGCGTAGTTTGCGCCTCCTGAAGTAAAACCAGGTGAGCATCTTTGCCAAAATTTTGCAGAACCGACAGCCATTCAGCGCGTTGCTGCTTAAAAATATTCCAGACCAGCACTTTTAGCGTGTCTTCAGCAGGAAGAGGCTCACCTGGCGGCAGTGCTTGCCCGACGTGTAGCATCGCACCAGGAGGAAAAATTCTCTCGACTGGCTGTCCTGCTACATAGCGCATGGCATAGGTTTTCTTTCGCACGTGACCCACTGAACCTTAAATTAACTTACTGATGATCAGTTATAGGGGCTTTAATCTTTACTTTCAATCTATGAGGTTCAATTAGCAGAGCAATCGCGCAAGTAAATGTTTCTGCTCGCTGCTTTTGTTGACGATTGCAGGATTTTATCGCTGAGAAACAGCTTAAATTGGCGGGTCAGCAGTTTTTATAGTAAAACGCTGTTTGATGAGGCTGGTTAAAAATCAGGCGGAGCAGTGTGATCTCTTCAAAAAAACAAATAAAAAAAAAGCCCTGACATCATTGTCAGGGCCTCTCTATTTAGTGGCGGAACGGACGGGGCTCGAACCCGCGACCCCCTGCGTGACAGGCAGGTATTCTAACCAACTGAACTACCGCTCCACCGATTCTGTACTGCGCCCGCACGTCCGTGCTGACTCAGGTATATCGCCCCGCCGCGTCACCGGTCGGGTCATGGCCATTACTGGCCTAATTTGATGCCTGGCAGTTCCCTACTCTCGCATGGGGAGACCCCACACTACCATCGGCGCTACGGCGTTTCACTTCTGAGTTCGGCATGGGGTCAGGTGGG